>Ga0190274_10000008_pt1 | contig 523565 bp, 305 predicted proteins | sample Popmic531T_FD_133002 | JGI IMG/M metagenome (GOLD analysis project Ga0190274, IMG submission 133002) | Populus adjacent soil microbial communities from riparian zone of Yellowstone River, Montana, USA - 531 T | ecosystem: Environmental > Terrestrial > Soil > Riparian zone | place: USA...
CTCGCTCTGGAGGGCCTGGAGCAGCGGCGGCTCGGCGGCCGCCTCTCCGGTCGTTCCCAGAGCCAGGGCCGCTGCGATGGCCAGCTCGTCTTTTCTCTCCATCACCCGCGCGAGCGTGCCGACAGCCACGGCCCGGCGGTGGCCGAGGACCTCCAGACAGGCGCGGGCCGTCTGGGGAAAGCCCTTGCGCAGAGCGCGGGTGAGGATGAGCTTCGCGCGCTCGAAGGTCAGCTTGCCGCCCAGATGCGACACGGCCTGGGCGCCGACTTCGTCGTTCGGCAACTTCTCCACAATCTTGAAGAGGATGTCGCGGCCTTCTTCGCCGAGCTCGATCGCCGCCCGCACGCGGACCTTGGGGCTGGCGTCCGAGCAGGCGCGATGGAGCGCCTTCAGGGTTTCCGGATCGCCCGGGCTCTCACGGACCAGAAGGAGCAGGTTGGTCAGCCGCACACCGGGCTTGGGATCCCGGCGGGCGTTTTTGCTGATCCGGTCTTTCATGTCCAGGGGCTCGGCGAACCGCCGGCTGATGTCGAGAAGAAGAGGCAGAAGGCGCGGGAGCTCCTCCTCGGGAACGTTCGCCAGGAACCTGCCGTCGCCGATCTCCAGGGGATCGCAGTCGGCGCTGGCGCGGAGGAGCAGGCGGCGCATCGTCTCGTCGAGCCGCGCGCACACGGACGGGAGCGGTCCGGCGATGATGAGCTTGTCGTCGAGCTCCCTGTCTCCGATTTCGATCTCGCGCGTCCAGAGCTTGAGGAACTGGCGGCGGAGCCTCAGAGCGGAGAACCCTTCCGCCCCCTCGATCTCCACCGTGACCCACTTCTTCTCGCCGGTTGTGTTGGTGAGCCGCACCGTGAGCGGTCCCGATCGTGCCGTGAGCGTCGCCCGCCAATCCCAGAAGCCGGAGCTCTCCATCTCTGTCAGCTTGCATTGCGCCAGGGCCGTCTCCCAGAGCTGCAAACGCCGGCGGTTGTTCCACCACATCCCGGGCTCCTCAGGCCCGCCGCACGGGCGGCTTCTCGCGCTCCCTGGGCGGAGGCTCATCCTGCGCCAGGGAGAGCTGGCCGGCCTCGAAGGGCGCGAGGGAGAGCTGACCGGTTTCGGTTTCGGCGAGGGAGAGCTGGCCGGGCGAGGCGCCCCCGAGGCGGGACTGGATCCCGGCGATCGCCTGGCGCGTGGCGCGGCGGAGCTCGAGGTCGAGCCAGAAGCGCTCGGCTGCCTCCTTCAGCGGAAGCACAGCCGCCACCGAGCCGAGGAGGCCCAGCGCGGTCGCCGCAGCCACCCGGAGGTCCGCCTGCTCGCGTTGGAGGGCATCGATCAGCGGCGGCTCGGCGGCCGGGCTTTCGGTCGTTCCCAGCGCCTGAGCTGCTGCTGCGGCCGGCTCGCCTTGTTCCCGGGTCATCACCTGGGCCAGCGCGTCGACGGCCGCGGTGTCTCCGCTCTTGCCGAGCGCTTCCAGGCAGACGCGGGTCGTCTGGTTGTATTGCCTGTCCAAGGCATGGTCGAGGATCGCTGTCGTGCGCTCGAACGGCAGCGCGCGATCCAGGATCGACACGGCCTCCGCGCTCACGGCGTCGTCCACCAGGCTCTCCGCAAGATCCAGGAGGACGCCGCGGCCTTCCGCGCCGAGCTCCTTGGCGGCCCGCAGCCGGATCTCGGGGCTCGGGTCCGAGCAGGCCGTGCGGAGAGCCTCGATCGTCCTTGGATCTCGAGAGTGCTCACCGATCAGGGCGAGCAGGTTGCGAAGCCGCACCCCGTCCTCGGGGTCCCGGTGGGCGTTCTCGGCCAGGCGCTGCGGAACATTCGTCGTCTGAGTGAGCCGCCGGCCGATGTCGAGGAGGAGAGGCAGGACGTACGGGACCTGCTCGTCGGACATGTCCTCCGCCCGCAGCGCGCCGGCGGAGATCTCCAGTTGGCACTCGGTGTTCACCTCGATCAGCAGACTGCGCATCTCTGCGTCGAGCAGCGCGAGGACCTGCGGCGCCGGTCCCTCCAGGAGGAACGTGCTGTCGAAAGAGCTCTCCCCGATCTCGATCTCCCGCGCCCGCCGCAAGAGCGGCTCGCGGCGGATGCTCACGCTGTAGAAATCCGTGGATCCTGGAACCGAGACGATGATCCGGGTGGACTGTCCTTTGTTTCCACACGGCTCGATCTTCACCTCCAACGGTCCCTTTCCTACCGTGAGCTGCTGGCCCCACTCAGCGACCTCCATGACCTGCAAACCGCACGTGACCGCGGCCTCCTGCCAGTCCCGCAGACGCTGGCGGTGTCGCATGAATGCGATCCAGAGGAGCAAGCCGCCGAACAGAACGGGGAGGGTGATTTCCCACATCCCGGGCTCCTCAGACCAGCCGCACGACCGGCTCCTCGCTCATCAACTCCCGCTGGGTGAGGAGGTCCCGGACGGTGGCGATCAACCAGCGCTCGGAGCTGACGCCGAACGCGATCTCGAGACGGGGGCGGCGGTCGCGCGGGGAATGCGGCGGATCGAGATAGCCGAGGGTGGGGCTCGCCGCGTTGAGCGGCACGACGACCTGGGCTTCGCCAGAGGAGCCGCCCACCTTGTGGACGTCGCCCGCGGCGTCCCAGACGAAGCGCCGCGCGTCGCCGTCGCCATCCGAGCGCGAGACCTCGCAGATGAGGAGCTTGAAGAGACTCTCCGGCTCGCCGAGCGCGCACGTCGGGACGAGCTGCCGCTTCCACAGCTCGGGAGAGGTCGGGAACCGTGTGCCGCGGGGCACGATCACCGTGTGCTGGGCGTCGCCCGTCTTCGGATCATGGGTGACGAACGCGTAGTCGTGCGCGATGAAATCGAGCGCATCCATCCGGTCGCTGGCGAAGCAGGCGGCACCATAGGCGACCGCTTCGAAAGGCTGCCAGGCGCGGACCCGGCGCCGCTCGAAGCGCTCTTCGAACCAGGAGAAGAAACCGGGCAGGAGCGTCGAGCCTCCCACCAGCAGCACGTCCTCGATGTCGCTCGCCTTCACCTGCCCCTGCTCCAGGACCTCCTCCAGGGAGGCGGCGAGGCTGCGATAGAACCCGTTTTCGTCGAGGATCTCCCGGAGGCGGGCGCGGCTGAGCGTGAGGAGCCCGCCGCCGGGCCGCGGCGCGCCGCGGGAGGTCAGCCCCTCCGGGCTCATCAGGAAGACCGCCTCGTCCTCGAAGAACACGGCCTCCTTCACCCGGCAGGCTTCGGCGAGCATCAGCCGCCGCCACAGGCGGGTGACCTCATCATCGCCGGTGGAGAGGTCGTGGCCGATCTGGCGGCAGACGTCCTGCAGCACCCAGCCGTCGACGGCGTTGCCGCCCAGAGGGCGTCCCCGCTTGGCCAGCACGGTCGCCTGGCCACTGGCGGCTCCCTGGGGCGACAGGCGGACGAGGACGACGTGCATCGTGCCGCCCCCCACGTCGACGACGAGGACCGTCCGCGGATGGCTGAGGCTGATCCCGTAGCCGAGCGCCGCCGCGACCGGCTCGTCGGCGAAGCGGACCCGGCGCACGCCCAGGTGACGCAGCATGTCTTGGACTTCCGCGCGGTAGGTCTCGAACGCGCTCACCGGCGAGGTGACCACGAGTTCGCGGATCCGGTGGCCCGTCTCCCGTTTGACCTCGCGCAGCAGCTCGCGGAGGAACGCGTGGGCGGCATCGCGGGCGGTGAGGCTCTCCCGCCCCAGCCGCGCCAGCGGCCGCAGCGCCTCGCCGCTCAGGCCGGGCTTGAACGTGGGCACGAACGAGGGATGGACCACGCCGTTGTTGTGCTCGAGAGCCTGCCGCCCGATGAGCGCCCGCCGGCCGATGAAGAACCGCCGCGCGAGCGGAGGCCAGCTTCCCAGGCGGTCGAGCGCTCCAGGCTTTTCGATGAAATGGACGGCCGACGGCACCAGGCGCGGCGCCTCGAGCGGGTCTTGGGCCTCGAGCTTCCGGCAGACCGCGGGGAGCTCGATGAGGCGTGGCTTGCCGAGAGTCTCATCCCAACACGCCACGCCGGTGTTCGTCGTCCCCAGGTCGAGCGCCCAACTGGTCATTGAGGGGTGATTATAGACGGACGGGCGAGCAACACAGCTCGAAGGCGGTCTTGACCGAACAGACTCTCTCGCGCGTTCGCATGTCAAGCCCTCCCTTGGCAATGGTGGAGGAGCTATAGCATCCCGCCACCGCGGAGCTCCGCGATGTTTGACGCATTGAAAGAGCACCCATATCATCGTTGCACGAAGGCTGGGATGGGCATGCGCCCATCCCGATCCATTTGCTCCGGCATAACGATGTGTCTTCCTGCTGAGGGTTGCAGAATGAAACCGTCATGGAAGCGCTGGAAGTCCGTCGCCGTCGTCCTGGTGGTGATTGGGGGCGCGTGCCAATCCGCAAGAGATTCGCGGCCGGTCCGCACGACCTCCTCGGCAGCCGCGGAGCCAGCCGCGAGTTTTCTGCTCGTCGGCAACAGCGGATCGAGTGGCGTGGGGCGATTTGCCCTGAAGAGCGGCAAATCCCACGGATACTTCATCGATCCCGGCGCGGGTGGTCTCGTCTTCCCGGACAAGATCACAGTCGGCCCCGATTTCAATCTGTATGTCTCGAGCGGCTGTCGCACGACACCTGATGTACCCTGCAACAAATCCACCTCGGCAGTGCTGCGGTACGACGGGCGAAGCGGCGCCTTTCTTGGTACGTTCATTTCCGGGGCGTCGCCCGACGAGTTGCTCTACCGCCCCTATGGCACGGCCTTCGGTCCAGACGGTCTCTTCTACGTCGCCAGCTTCATGAGCAACCAGATCCTCCGTTACCGCACCGATGGAACGTTCGTCGACGTGTTCGCCGCAGGCAATGGCGAAGATCCCGAGGGGCTCAACGGTCCCAACGGTGTGGCCTTCGATGGTGACGGCCGTCTCTATGTCTCCACGGAAGGGAGCACGGTCGACTGCCCAGGTCCACCGCAACGAGGCGACTGCAGCCCGAGCTTCAGCAAGGGTTACCCCAGCCTGCTGCTGCGCTATGACGTTGAAACTCGCCAAGGAAGCGTCTTCGCCCAGCCCGCGGCCAACGGCGGCACCGCGCCGAGCCTCGCCGGTGTCGGGCTCGGCCCGGACGGTCTGCTTTACGCCGGCGACTTCAACATGAACGTGATTCGCGTCTATGATCCCGGCACTGGCAAAGAGGTGCGCAAGGTCCCCACCCTAGGCCCGGGGATGTGCGACGCCGCCTTGCAGCAGCCCTATACCGGCGACTTCGTCTTTGACGATTCTGGAACGCTTTTCGTGACGGTCGGCTCGCAGTCGAAAGGTGTCCCGGGGATGGTCCTCCGGTTGACGGGAGAGCGATACGGCGAGAGCTACTGCCTGGTGGGGCCGACCGGCCGCCTCGACCGGCCTATGGGGGTCGCCCTTCAGCCCTGAGCCTCCAGACACAAGCAAACACGCCGACCGGGAGAACGCAGGACCCTCCCGCGTCAAGCTCACGGTGCCGCCCGGCTCCTCCAGGGTCATGGAGACGGCGCGGCCGTCCCGGAGGCCGAACGTGATCAAAAATCCCGGCTCGCCGCTGCGCAGGCGGAAGCGCGTCGGCGAGGTGGCTGCGAGGAGGTCCGAGCCGTTCGGGAAGGTCACCCGGAGGAATCCCCCGAGGACATCCGTCTTGACGATCAGCCCGTCCGGGCCCGACCAGGTGCCCGTGAGCCGTTCGAGCTCCTCCGGCTTCAGCTTCACCTCGGGATCGAGGCTCACCATGAAGTCGGGCCTTTGCATGCGGGCCACGCAGGAGGTGTCCAGCGACTCGGCGGAGCCCGCCGCAATGAACGCCGAGACCATCTGCGGCACGCACTCCAAACCCTTCATGCCGTCCAGGCCGTGGCCGGCGTCCGGGACCACCACATGCCGGCTCCGCTTCAACGTCCGGGCCACCCGCTCGCCCGAAGATGGCGGGGTTGCGGGGTCGGCCCCGCCCGAGAGCAGCAGGGCTGGAACGTCAGACGTCACTGGGATACGGAAGTCCGAGCCGAGCTTCGGAGCCGGCCAGCCCGCGCAGGCCGCCAGCTGCTTGCGCACGCGCAGATCGCCGAGGAAGGTGCCGGCCACGGCGGCGGGGATCTCCTCGGCGCGGACGAAGGCGAGGTCCTCGGAGCAAGTGACCGAGAGGTAATAGCCCTCGGTCGAGCCAGCCTGGCTCCCGCTGATGATTTGGGCGAATTCGGCCAAAGGCTGCCAGTCGCCGTTCGCCGCGAGGTGGAGGTGAAGCGGGGTGAGAGAGATCCAGTTGTTGTAGTAGAGCATCCGCCGCAGCACCAGCCCGAGACCGTTCTTCGACAGGGTGAAATCGATCGGCTGGCCCGTTTCGGCGTTGATCACCTGGACCTCCACCGGCTCCTTTTCGACCTGGCGGAACACGGCAGCCGTCTCCTCCCGGAGCTTCGGGAAGGCCTTCCGGCACGCCGGGTCTCCTTCGCACTCGGCGATCAGGCCATCCAGGCCTTGCTGGGAGTAGCGGGCAGCGACCAGGGGGAACGCCTCGTCGAGGGGAAGCACGCCGCTCATCACCGCCGTCCGGACGCTCCCCGGATGACGGCGCATGTAAACCTGAACGGTCCGCGTGCCGTAGGAGGTCCCCATCACGTTGACCTTCCCGTAGCCCAGAGCGGTGCGGAGCTCCTCGGCGTCGTCTACTACGTTGTCGGTGGAGTACTGGGTGAGGTCGGCGGTCTTCTGAAGCCGGCCGCGGCAGGCGCGGACCTTGTCGGCGGGCATGTAGTCCTCCAGGAATCCCTGGATGCTGCCGGTCCCCTGCAGCTCGTCGCAGACCAGAGGCGCCGACCGGCCGGTCCCCCGGGAGTCGATCAACAGGAAGTCGCGGTCCTTCCGCAGGTCCGGCGCGATCGAGGCGAACCCAACCGCCTCATCGATAGACGACGCTCCCGGGCCGCCGGCGAAGTAGATGAACGGATCGGGAAGCCGCTTGGGACCGGTCGCCGGGAGGACCACGACCTGAAGGGGGATCTTGCGTCCGCTCTGCGCGGCGCGGTTCTCGAAGACCTCGTAGACGCCACACCGGGCGTCCGGCGGCAGACCGGGGGTGGTGGTGCAGGGCTTCAGCTCGAATGTCTTGACCGGTACGGCGTCGGAGGCGAGTCCAAGGGCGGGGAAGCAGGCCAGGGTGAGGAGAAAGATCGATGTGCGTCGCATGAGGGCGTATACGTCGTTCGCGGGTCAGGGTTCGGCCCATGCTTGAGATCGATCCTCGTGTGGTGGCCTGAGCGCCCGCGGCCGCTCAAAGGCCGACTGGTTGAGCTTGTGGTAAGATGATGAAGGGAGGTCACCATTGTGAAGGTACCATTGCTCTCTCGGGTGCGATGGGGAGCCGTCCTGCTGGTTTCTGTAGCTCTGTGCGGGCGCCTCGACGCACAGATACCCCCGATCGAGATCACCTCCATTCCGGCCTATGGCAGCGCGGAGAACCTGCACGGTCGTGCCAGCAACATCGATCCGGCTGCCTATCATGTAGCGACGTACCTCTTCCTGGAGGGCTTGGGTTGGTACGTGAAACCGACTTTCGCGGCGCCGTGCACCCCGCTCGTTCCCAATGGCGATTTTGAGGTCGATGTCACCACCGGAGGCGTCGACAACCTGGCTCATCGGTATGCTGTGTTTCTTGTTCCCATCGGCGAGGCTTGCCCACTGGTCAGCGGTGCAGCGTTTTTGCCGGATGAGCTGCTCGGCCGGGCCTCGGACCTCGTCGAGCGGACCCCGTTCACCGTGCAGTTCTCCGGCTATACATGGGTCCAGCGCAACTCGCCCTACCTCGGCGGTCCCTCATCGAACTGTTTCTCCCCGGACCACGCCTTTGTGGATGGTCAAGGACAGCTCCATCTCACGCTGGCGGCGAGCTCATGCGGTGGTGAGGTCTGGCTGGCTCGAAGCCTCGGGTACGGCGAGTACCGGATCCATACTATCGGGAGGGTTGACGCTTTCGATCCGCAGGCCGTTTTTGGCATGTTTACGTGGGACCCGGATTCCCAACCGTCCCAGCGGGAGATGGACATCGAGTTGAGCCGGTGGGGCGTTGCCGGCGACCCGCTCAATGCGCAGTTCGTCGTGCAGCCATTCGATCAGAGCGGCCATCGAGACCGCTTTCCGGTGACGCTCACCGACGGCTCCAGCCAACTGACGTACCTGATGCGGTGGGAGCCGGGAATGGTGACTTTCTCGGTCTATCACGGCCATCACTTCGGGGCTCCACCCCAGGCCGATCTCATCCACGAGAACGTGTTCACGAGCGGTGTGCCAGAGCCCGGCCGTGAACGTTTTCGATTCAACCTGTGGCGATTCTGCGGCAGCTCCTGCTCTCTCAGCCAGGACCAGGAGACCGTGGTGACCTATTTCGGCGTCGTCCCCGCTCCCTTGGACTTCCATACAGTGCGGCCGTGCCGGCTGGTGGATACCCGGATCGGCACCGGCCGTTCCGGCGGCCCCCCCTTGGCCGCGGGAGCCATCCGGCTCTTCCAGGTGACCGGTGCCTGCGACATTCCTCCGACGGCGCGGGCGCTCTCGCTCAACATCACGGTGATTCAACCGGACGCCGCCGGGCATCTTCGGTTTTATCCAGCTGGAAACGCCCTTCCTGTGGCTTCGACGATCAACTACTCGGCGGGGAATACGCGGGCGAACAACGCCATCGTGCAGGTAGGGAATTCCGAGCAGGTGGCGGTATTCTGCGGCCAGCCGACCGGCAACGTCCATCTGATCGTGGACGTCAATGGTTACTTTGAATAATCGAGGCCTTGAGAGTTGCTTGGTTGGTGCGACTTGCTAAGCTCACGGACTCGCTGGTGACCCGCACGCTGGCCTCGCGCGCCGCCTCCATCAGCTACTGCCGTTGCGGGCGCCGGGGCTGCCGGTACTCCTTGATGGTTGCGCCCCCCAACCGGCGAGCCTCTGCACGCGGCTCCGCGCGTCGGCGGGGTCCCGGATCTCCGTCCAGTTCGGGCCATCGTTGGAGAACAGCGGATCGCCGCTGCTGAAGAGGCGCGGCCCGGCCATCCCTCCGGTTTCGACCGTCTCGGCGGCGAAGAACGCATTCTCAGAGCCGACATCCGGATCGACAGGTCGTCACTCCATAGGCCAGGTACGCGGCCGCTTCGTAGTTGTGCCAGGGGATGATCTCGGCCTGCACGTCGTTGTGGTGGGTATGCATGTCGACGAAACCGAGGAGGATTGTCGCATGGGAGCACATACGTCGTTTGCGGGCCAGGGTTCAGCCGGGCGCGCCTGGACCGGAGACCCATCCAGGACGACCGAAAGGCGCACCTCAGCGGAATCAGCCTCGGCAGTAGGTCCCGTAGTACGTCGCGCAGGGATGGAACAAGCCGGTCCAGAGGGACTGACAGGTTTGGTCCATATCCTCTGCGCAGATTTCGCAGCTACAGTACGGCACCGCCATCGCGACGCAGCTGATCAGGAGCAGGGCCAGAGTCAGCATGACCAACTTTTTCAAGGAAGCTCCCTTCCGGATAGCAGTTGAGAGGCTATCCCTATCTTCCTCGGTGCTGGGGCCTTCGGGAACGTGACACATGCGGCCGCCCGGGGAGAAGCGGGGCTGGATGTTCAGCGCCACGCCGCTGCTTCAGCGAGCCCTCTCAGCTAAAATACTCTCCGCATGTTCTATTTCCTCTTCCGCCCCCTGGGCGCGTCGGTCGCGGCGGCCGTGGCCTCCTTCGGTGTTGCGGTCGTCGCTGGGCTCCGGCAATTCGGCATCGAATAGATGCTTTGACGATCCACCTGACGGATTCTGCGAGCGAATCGCGCATTCAGAAAGGGAGCCCGACTCGGGCAGATCACGTACCCTCTCTGCTGCACGCGGAATGGCGGCTGAATCGGGACTCGCGGCGGGTGGCTTCCAGCACCCTAGAAGATGAAGGGTCGTCAGAAAGGAGTCTGCAATGAGAAAGCTCGTCGGAATTCTGGCCGCGCTGGCGCTCACCGTCTTTGCGGCTCTGCCGTCCGAGGCAGGGCAGGCCCCCTGGTATTACTACTGTGACTCCCCAAGGACCTGCCCGGACATCCTCGACTGCTGGGTCACGGGCTGCGTCAACAACACCTGCGAGTACACCTGCTGGTGGTGAACAAACAGGTTCTGACAACAAAGGAGAGAACCATGAAGAGATGCTTGCAGCTCGGCGTGCTCGTCGCAGTGCTGGCCCTCGCGGCGCTGGTCGCCCCGTCCGCGCCGGTTCAGGCCGGCGACGGCTATGAGAAGTACATCGAATTTTACAGCGATGCGACGAAGACCGTGATGGTTGGTTGGCGGCAGGAGTACTGCAACGGGCTCAGCGACCAGTGGGGGTACCAGACGTCCTACAGGGAGACGTGGTGGGGCAATGAGTGTTTTTGGTGGTGATGTGAGCGCCGCAGACGGTCAGATTTGATTCCGTGGGCCTGGTATCCCAGGCCCGCGGTTTTTCGCCTACCCCGCGGAGGGCGCCGGCACGAGGCTCGGCTGCCAGTTGACGGCGCTCTCGCGGAGCTCTTTCATCTCGTTCCAGTAGCCCTCGATCGTCTGGCGGCCGGGGTCGCTCAGGCGGATGAGGGTCTGGGTTTTCTTCCCCACGAACCGTTTTTCGATTTCGACCAGGCCTGCCTCTTCGAGCTTCGACAGATGAGAGGAGAGATTCCCCTTGGTGAGCGCGGTGATCCGCTGGAGGAAGAGGAAGTCGGCCCGGTCGCAGGCCGAGAGCGCCGTCAGGATGGCCAGACGGGCGGGATCGTGGACCCGCCGGTCCAGGTTCGCAAGCTGCTCGAAAGGGGTGGTGCTCATCGCGATTCTTCCTCCGTCACGGGGCCAAGCGCCCGGACAATCTGCCAGTGATCGAGAAGCCCCGCCAGGATCATCGAAGAGCCGCAGAGGAGCAGAGCCATTCCGGGATAGACCAGGGCCGGAAGGACGAGGTCGAGGTTCGGATGGATCATTCCATCCGGCCGTGCGACGTAGGCGAGGGAAGTGCCGAGGATCGAAAGCCCCAGCAGCAAGGCGGCGAGCACCAGATGGTGACTCTGGGACCAGCGGCGTCCTCTCCACAGCCAGACGCCCAGGAAAATCGAGCCATAGAGGGCGTACATCGCCTGCGCAAACACCGCCCTGATCATGGACGGAGATCTCACCACGCCGCCCTCGAGAACCTTGATCAACGGCGGTCCGAAAAAGGGCGCGGGCTCGAGGAGGACCTGAGGATGCTGGCCCAGCGTTTCCTCCCCTTGAATCAGGATGTTGGGGGGGATCGACTGGAAGAACGAAAAAAGGACCAGGGCAAACGTTACCGTGATCAAAAAGTGCCGCGCGATCGGGGTCACTTGTCGAAAGCCTTCGATCCGTGAGCTTGGGCCGGCCGGGCTGAAGATCAAAGCCGGGCAGAGCTCCGCGGAGGAATCAACCGGCTCGAGCTCGACTTCGCCGAAGGTGTTCCTGTAGTACCGCTTCGCTCCGAGCATCAGGAGAAGCGCACCCGACAGAAGGAGGACGCGCGGGAGCGTCGGACCTCCCAGGCCGAGGGTCACTAGCCCCAGGGGGACCCAGAGCGCGAGCCCCTGCAGATCATTGAAGTGCCGCGTGATGAAACGGATGCGATCGAGGTCTCGGGTGATCATGTCGGCCTCCCTTTGACGACCGGTCTGCTTGGCAAACCCATTTTGGCCCGAGACGCTGCGAATGTCAACCACTTCTCGCCAATGGGGGGAACGCGGTCCCCTCTCCCACACGCACTCACGCCCGCCCGGGAGAGGGGGAATCGGAAAATGTCAGCAGTGGCTGGAGTGGGTGGACCACCAGAGGGAGCAGGACGTGAGCCGTCCGGTGCTCGTGTCCCGGCACCCGAGGTTCGAGCCTCCCGCGCAGACCTGGCAGCTACAGACGAAGTCGATGGCGGGCGCTGGAGCGCTGGTGGCCGCGGCGGTGCCGAGGACGAGGGCGGCGACGATGAAAAGCTTCCTGAGCATGCTGCCTCCTTTGGATGGACGCGAGAGAGAAATTTCAGTGCTCTCGCCTAACCAAGTCGGTGTCCGGGAGAGGCGTTGCGGGACAGATGGGATTGTCCCAACGCCCGGACGAGCTGCCAATGATCGAGAAGACCCACCAGGAGCATCGCGCAGCCGCAAAGGAGCAGAGCGATCCAAAGATGGATCGCGGCCGGCAGAAAGAGGTCGATGATCCTCACGACGGGCTCCCTCTCCTCGTAAACGAAATATCCCAGGAAGGTGCCGAGGATGGAAAGCCCCAGCAGCGGGAGGCCGAGGATCAGATAATAGATTTGGGAGAGACGGCGTTCCCGCCAGAGCCAGACGCCCAGGAAGAGAGAGCCGCAGAGGGCGTAGATCCCCTGCGTGATCACAGCTTTGGCGGCGGACGGTGAAATCAGCCTTCCTGAAAGAACGGATTCGATTCCTCGGGTATAGGCCGGCTCGGCCAAAAAAACGGCGTCGAGCGTGAGCCAGGGCGGCTCGGTCAGGGATTGGGTCTCAATGATCGAGATGGTAGGGCTGATCGCCTGGAGGATGAAAAAGAGGAAGAGAGCCAGCCCCATGGTGAGCAACAGCGGCCGCAGGGCGGGAGCTACCAGAGGAAAGCCTTCGAGCCGCGGCGTCGGACCGGCCGGACTGAAGATCGAAACGGACGAAAGCTCCGGAGCAGGACGGAACGCCTGCCGCTCGATGTGTCCGAAAGTGTTTCTGTAGTGCCGGCTTGCCCCGAAGGCCAGGAGAACCGCTCCCAGGAACAGAAGCGCCCGGAGCAGCACCAGCGGCGGGTTCTCGAAGTAGGTCGTCCCTCCCACACTCAGGGTCAGGAGGCCCAGGGGTACCCAGTACCGGAGCCCCTGGAGCTCGTTGAAGTGCCGCGTGACGAAACGGATGCGATCGAGGTGTTGGGTGTCCATCCGCGCCTCCTTGTTCAACGGTCTGCTCTGCAAACCGATTCTGGCGCAAGATGCGGAGGCATGTCAACTGGTCTTTCTCGCAAACCTTCTGCGGCCCGCTGTAACGTTCTCCGCCTTCGCGACTCTCTCCAGGCGAAGGAGGATGATTCGATGCCAACGACACAACCGAGCCTGAACCTGGAATCGCTCTACCGGCCTTTGTGGCTGACCTATGGACTGGTCCCGCTGCTCGCGGGGCTCGACAAGTTCTTCAACCTGCTGACGGACTGGCCGAAGTACCTGAGTCCCTGGGTGGCCAACCTGCTGCCGGTGTCGGCGCAGACGTTCATGTATGCGGTAGGGGTGATCGAGATCCTGGTCGGCCTCATGGTGCTCACGCGCTGGACGCGGCTGGGCGCCTGGATCGCCACCGCGTGGCTGACCCTCATCGCCGTCAACCTCGTCACGCTGGGCCTGTTCGACATCGCCGTCCGGGATCTCGCGATGGCGGTCGGCGCGTCCACGCTCGCCCGGCTGGCCGAGTTGCGGCAGGAGTCGCCCGCGGCGGTGCGCGAGCCCGCCCTGCACGCCAGCCGGGTGTAGAGTCGAGACGTGGAGCCGAGACGATGAGCCAGACAGCTCTCCAACCCGCCACTGCGCCTCCGACCCTCTCTGACGAGGAGGTCGTGGCGCGCGTGCTGGCGGGGGACTCCTCGTTGTTCGAGATCCTGATGCGGCGTTACAACCAGAGGCTTTTCCGAGTCGCCCGCGGCATCCTCGCGGACGACGGGGAGGCCGAGGACGTCATGCAGGAGGCCTACGTACGGGCCTTCCGCGAGCTCGCAAAGTTTCGCGGCGAAGCCCGTTTCTCGACTTGGCTCACCCGGATCGCTTGCCACGAGGCGCTGGCCCGTGCCCGCAAGCGGCGGCGGCTGGTCCCGATCAGCGGTGGCGAGCGGCCCGATCCTCCCGCCGAGACGGCCGGCCCCGAGCGGGAGCTGGAGAACCGCGAGCTGCACGCCGTCCTGCGCCAGGCCGTGGAGATCCTCCCCGATCCCCTGCGGACGGTCTTCTGCCTGCGCGAGATCGAAGGCCTCTCGACCGAGGAGACCGCCGACGCGCTCGGTCTCACGGTGGAGAACGTGAGGGTGCGCCTGCACCGCGCCAAGCGCAGCCTGCGGCAGGCGCTCGACGAGCGGATCGGCCGCGAGGTGCGCCGGCTCTATCTCTTCGACGGCGCCCGCTGCGACCGGGTGGTCGAGGGGGTCTTCGCCCGCCTCCTTCTGTGACCTGAGCTCTGCGGCGCGGCCTTTGCAGAGAAGAGTCTCGGAATGGAGGTGTACCCGATGAAGATCACGGTCCTGACCGGACTTGAAGAAAAGAATGCGACCACCTACGACGTGGTGGTCGAGCAGGTCGCCGAGGCTCTGCGGAAGAAGGGGCACGAGGTGTCGATCCTGGGAGTGTGGGACGACGTGCGGGAGGTGGTCGACGGACTGGCGGAGCGCCAGCCGGACCTGGTGTTCAACCTCCTGGAGAGCTTCGGAGAGGACACCGGAGCCGACGTGGCCGTGGCCGGGCTCCTCAACCTCCTGAAGGTGCGCTACACCGGCGGCGGTCCGGGAGAGCTGTATCTGCGGCAGGACAAGGCGCTGGCCAAGAAGGCTTTCGCGTTCGAGGGGATCCTCTATCCCCATTACGCGGTCTTCAGCCAGGACTCCGACTTCGAGACCGGCGGCAATCTCCACATGCCGCTGTTCGTCAAGCCGCTGAGCGCCGACGCCTCGATCGGCATCGACGGCGACTCGCTGGTGCGGGACGCCACGTCGCTGATGCGGCGGGTGCTGGCCATCCACGACGAGGTGAACGATTCGGCGCTGGTCGAAGAGTATATCGAGGGGCGCGAGCTCTACGTCGGCGTGTTGGGCAACCGCGAGCCCATCGCCCTGCCGCCCATCGAGGTGGATTTCTCGGGCCTGCCGGACGGGGTGCCGCGCGTGCTCGGCTCGAAGGCCAAGTGGTCGCCGGAGAGCGTGGAGTACCGGGGGACGAAGTCGGTGCTGGCCGATCTCCCCGATGAGATGCGCGCCCGTCTCCAGAAAGCCGCGCTGGATGCCGCCCGCGCCGTGCGGATGCGCGATTACGGCCGCGTGGACCTCCGCCTGACCGAGAGCGGGGAGATCTACGTCATCGAGGTCAACGCCAACTGTTATCTGGAGAAGGAGAGCGAGTTCGCCACCGCGGCCGCCGCGGCCGACATCGAGTTTCCGGAGCTGGTGCAGAAGATCGTGGACCTGGCGGTGGAGCGGTACGAGGTGTCGGCGCCGTCCACTCCGGAGGCCGCGGCGCAGGAGCAGGAGCCAGCGGCCGCGGCAGTCTGAGGGCCGAGACCTCACCCCCCGACCCCCTCTCCCATCGCCCCCCCCTCCCCCGGGAGAGGGGGCGCCACCGCCCGGGCAACCACAAGGGTTGCCCCTACGCCAACCGCAGGGTCGAGACGATTCTGTAGGGGCAGGCCTTGTGCCTGCCCTTCTGTTCCCCCTCTCCCGGGGGATGGGTGGGCGACGGGAGAGGGGGCCAGGGGGGTGAGGTCCCCCTACGGCATGTAGCTTCCCCGGTGCACGTGGTTCATGGCCAGCGCGGTCACCAGGGTGGTGAGCGCGATCACGGCCGGGAGCTCTCGGTCCTCCGGATAGACCTGGTCCAGGGCTTCGGCCCGGTCCGCCAGGTACGACAGGAGCCGGCGGGTGTGCTCGGGGAAATGGCCGGTCCAGCGATAGACGTCCGCCGGCAGGTCGCGCTGGAGGAGACGGATCAGGACCGCTGCGGGCCGCCGCGGCGCGTCGGTGGTGAGGTCCTCGGGCCGGCCGAGGTCCTCGAAGATGGCGCGCAGAGCTCCATCCAGGCCGGGCGGGAAGTCGCTTCCCTCGGCGCTGGTGCGATAGTAGTCGTCCAGCGTATAGGCGATCTCCCCCACGTCCTCGTCCAGGTCTTCGGCGGTCACCAGCGGTTCCCGGTCGCGGATCTCGGCCATCACCCGGTCGCAGTATTCGAGCTTGGCGAGCGCCTCCGGCCAGGCCGCGTACTCGGCACGCCAGTCGAAACCAGGGGTCATCCAGACCGCGAAAGACTCGGCCCAGTCCTCGTCGGGGTGCTTCTGGGCATACCAGCCGGGCAGGTGGCGGACAAAGCGGCGGCTGAACGGCTCCGGACGGTACTCCTCGCGATAGGGCTGGGTGATGGAGCCGAAGCAGTCCACCCAGTCTTCCGAGTTGTACAGCTGATAGGCATAGTTGATCACGTGCCCCATCTCGTGCCGCAGGTAGCGCAGGATGTCGGCCCGGCCCATCCCCTCCACGTGGCCGGTCCGCTCGGCATGCAGGCGCGTCAGCTCCGGATCCGCCAGGTAGAAGGGGATGGCGATCGCCACCGTGTCGAACGGCACGCCCCACTCGCTGGACAGGTAGAAGCGCGGACGGACCCGGGCGATGCCGGCGCGGTCCAGCTCCCTGCTGAATTCTTCCAGGATCGGCTCGAGCGCCGTGCCTTCGATCCGCAGGCCGAGGTCGCGGATCGGGCGGGTCGAGAGGTGGGCTTCCTGGAAGGTGGTCGGCATGAGAGGTCCCGGCACGTCCGTCAGGAGTTTACCGCGCCTGCCGATCCGGAGGTTACCAGTACCCTTTCGCTCTGACAGTGTCGGAGCAGCCCCGGAAACTTCCGCGCGCGCTCCGACAGTGTCAGAGCAGTGCCGGAAGCTTCCGCGCGGGCTCCGACAGTGTCAGAGCAGCCCCGGAAGCTTCCGCGTGGGCTCCGACAGTGTCAGAGCAGCCCCGGAAGCTTCCGCGTGGGCTCCGACAGTGTCAGAAGAGCGCCGGAAGTTTCCGCGTGGGCTCCGACAGTGTCGGAAGAGCGCCGGAAGTTTCCGCGTGGGCTCCGACAGTGTCGGAATAGAGGTGCAAGCCTCACGTCCAGGCGAAGCGGGGCTGCTCGAAGTGGGCCACCCGGGTGTCCCGGCCATGCAAGGCCACTTCGGCGAGCTGGTGGAGGAGCGCCGCGGTCGGCGCAAAGAGGAGGCCGCGCGGCGGCAGCGACAGGGCAAGGACCGGTTGGCCGCCCGGAGGCCCGGGTTGCAGGACCACCCGATCCGGAGTCAGCTCCCTGAGGGGCAGGAGCACCACCGAGGCCACCTCGCGCGGATCGGGACGCAGAACAGCGTCGTGGGTTCCCCACACCACCACCGGAGTCATGACGAACCCCGAGCGCGTCGCGTAGTCGTCGAGGCACCCGAGCACGTTCTCCAGCGGCAGGGAGAGCCCGACCTCCTCCTCGAGCTCGCGCAGCGCCGCGGTCTCGGCCGTCTCCCCCGGATCGAGTCGCCCGCCGGGGCAGGCCCACTGCCCGCCATGGCGGCTCAGTCCCGAAGCCCGCACCGTCAGGATGACCGACGCCCGGCTCTCCGCATCCGGCATCACCACCAGGGCCACCGCGGCCGGCCGCAGCCCTTCGAGGGGGATGCTCCGCCGCTCGAACCGGGCGATGCGGGTCGCGAGCAACGTGCGGAGATCGGGATCGAACCGCAGATCGGCCATCGACAGAGCGTATCCCACCCGGTTCAGCCGGCGGGGTAGGATGCGGGCATGGACACCTACCGGGCCATCGTCATCGGAGCCACGGGCGCCGTCGGCTCGGCTGTCGTGCGCGACCTCCTCGCCTCGCCGCGGTGCGCGGACGTCGCGGCTCTGACCCGGCGTCCGGTCCAGATTTTCGACGGCCTCGCCGGGCAGGACAAGCTGCGGCAGCGCGTCATCGACATGAGCCAGCCGGGCTCGATCGAACGAGAGACCGTGGAGGCGGCGCGCGACGCCGAGGTCGCGTTCTGCACGATGGGCGTTGGCCAGCCGCGGAAGATGGCGAAGGAGGAAGTGTGGAGGATCGACGTCGACTCCGCCGCCGCCTTCGCCCGGGGCGCGCGGACCGCTGGGGTGCGCCATATCTCGCTTCTGTCCTCGGTCGCGGCCGATCCGGCAACGAGCTCCTTTTATCTTCGTCTCAAAGGAGCCGCCGAGCAGGGCGTCGCCGCCGCGGGCATCCCGCGCACCAGCTTTTTCCGGCCGAGCCTCCTCGTGACCCGGAAGATCCGCTACGGCCTGCAGGACCGCCTCACGCAGCTCCTCTTTCCTCGCATCTCCTGGCTTCTCCCGAGTCGCTACCATGAGATCCGCGTCGAAGACCTCGGCCGCGCGATGCGGATCAACGCGGAGCGGCCTGGGAAGGACGGGATCGAGATCCTCCACTACGCCGAATTTGTCGATCTGTTGAGGTCGGAGCCTTGACCAGACTGGCGCGCAGGGTCCTCCTGCGTCCTCCGCTGCCAGGCGACACCGCGGCGTTTCTGGCCATGGTACGGGCAAGCCGGAAGCTGCACCGGCCCTGGGTGCGGCCCCCGGCCGACGAGAAGGCATTCCTTGCCTACACCCAGCGCGCCGCATCGGAGCGCTTCATCGGCCGTCTGGTCTGTCTCCGGGCGACGGACGAGATCGTGGGGGTCTTCCATCTGAGCGAGATCGTGCGCGGAGCCTTCCACAGCGCCTATCTGTCCTATTACGGGAGCGCCCTTCACGCGGGGCAGGGCCTCATGCGGGAAGGAGCGCGGCTCTTTCTCGATTTTGCCTTCCGCGGCCTGAAGCTCCATCGCGTCGAGGCGAACATCCAGCCTGAGAACCTGCGATCCGTGAGCCTCGTTCGCGCGCTCGGCTTCCGCCAGGAGGGCTTCTCGCCGCGCTATCTCAAGATTGCGGGACGGTGGCGTGACCACGAGCGGTGGGCGCTTCTGGCGGAGGAGTGGCGGGGCGATGGCGAGAGGAGACGACTGCCGGGAGGTCTGTCGTAAGCTGATCCCCTCTTTTCTGGAGGTTCATCCATGGGTCGTTCGAACCGTCCGTCCGCCCTGTTCCTGCTCGTCCTGCTCCTGGCTCTCCCCGCCGTGGGGCAGGGGACTGGCGCCGCAGCACCCGATCGCGCGGCCCAGGTCGACGCGATCTTCGCTCCCTGGAATTCGCGGGAGAAGCCCGGATGCGCCGTGGCCGTCGGCGAGAAGGGACGGACGGTCCTGTCGCGGGCCTACGGCATGGCAGACCTGGAGCACGACGTGCCCAATACGCTGGCCACGATCTTCGAAGCGGGATCGGTGTCCAAGCAGTTTACGGCCGCGGCGGCGCTCCTCTTGATCCAGCAGGGCAAGCTGTCATTGCAGGATGACGTACGCAAATACGTCCCGGAGCTGCCGGACTACGGAACACCGATCACGATCGATCATCTGATCCATCACACGAGCGGCCTGCGGGATTGGGGCGGCGTGGCAGCGTTGGCGGGCTGGCCCCGGGGGACGCGCATCCACACCCACGCGCACATGCTCGACATCGCCTCCCGGCAGAAGTCTCTCAACTATGAGCCGGGAGCCGAATTCTCCTACACCAACACGGGGTACAACCTGCTCGTCCTGATCACCGAGCGGGTGAGCGGCCAGACGTTCTCCGAATTTACGCGGCAGAACCTGTTCGCCCCGCTGGGCATGACTCAGACGCAGTGGCGGGACGACTTCACCCGCATCGTCAAGGGGCGGGCCATCGCCTACACGGAACAGGAGGGCGCCTTCCACAGCCAGATGCCGTTCGAGAACGTGTTCGGCAATGGCGGTCTCCTCACGACGGTCGGCGACCTGCTCCTGTGGAACGAGAATTTCGTGCACGGCAAGGTGGGCGGGAGCGGCCTGCGCGAGGAGCAGCTGCGGCGCGGCCGTCTCAAGGACGGGCGGGAGACCGATTACGCCGGAGGGCTGTTCATCGGCACCTACAAGGGCGTGCCCGAGGTGAGCCATGACGGGGCGACGGCGGGCTACCGGGCCTTCCTCGGGCGCTATCCCGAGCAGGGCCTCTCTGTGGCGGTGCTCTGCAACGCGGCGGACGTGGACCCGGGGGACCTGGGGCACCGCACGCTCGACCTGTTCCTGAAAGTACCGGAGACACCGGCTCCGCTGGCGCCCCCGGCTCCCCAGGGCATCGCGCTCGCTCCGGAGGCTCTCGCGGCCAAAGCCGGGGTCTACCGCAGCCTGCGCACCGGCGACCCCCTGCGGATCAACCTGACCGAAGGCCATCTGCGGACGGCCGGAGGCCGAGACCTGGTGCCGCTCTCCGAGTCGCTGTTTTGGGCCGGACCCGACGGCGTGCAGGTCGAGGTCGATTCCGGACCCGACGGCCGGCCGACCGCGCTGCGGGTCGTGAGGCCGGGCGGCGACGTGACTCCCTACGAGCCGGTCGCGGAGAGCGCGCCCACGCCGGAGCAACTCGCCGAGTACGCCGGGGAGTACACGAGCGACGAGGCCGAGGTGACCTACCGGGTGGTCGTGGAGGAGGGGAAGCTCTTCCTCCGCGCCCGGCCGGACGTCTCGTTTGCGCTCGAGCCGATCTATGTCGACGCATTTCGATCGGAAGACGGCGTGCTGGTGCGCTTTCGCCGTGGGGCTGGGGGGAAGGTCTCGGAGCTCAGCCTGGGGATTGGGCGGGTGCGGGATTTGCGACTGGCGCGGCGGTAGCAGGAAAGGACTTCAAGGACTTCAAAACTCCGTAGACCTCACCCCCTGGCCCCCTCTCCCATCGCCCCCCCACCGACCGGGAGAGGGGGAACCCCTGCGAACCCTCGTGGAACGTTCAGGTTCAGCCCTTGCCGGACGGTGGCGCCCCCTCTCCCGGGGGAAGGGGGGGCGATGGGAGAGGGGGTCGGGGTGTGAGGTCTCGGTGGCTCCAGCTACCACTTCGGCTTTTCCGCCCCCCTAGTTGTCCACCTCCGCCTTCAGGGTCTTCGCCAGAATCGAGCCGTCGGTCTGGCGGGCGCCGCGGCCTTCGACCCGCGTCGGGTCGCCGGAGGCCAGGGAGTCGGCGATCTCGGTCAGGGAGTGCAGGTCGCCCCGGGCGATCCACTGGGTCTGGCCATTGACGACGATCCGGGTGCCGTTGGCGAGGGTCACCGAGCTCTGGCCTACCGAGGCGACGGCTCCCTCGAACTCCTTGCCGGCCCGCTGGTTGTCGTCCCGGCCGCCGTTCCTGCCGCCTTTCCCGCCCTTGCCGCCCTTTCCACTCTTGCCGCCGCGGTCATCGGCGCCCTGGTCGTCGCTGCCCTTGCTCTCGCCCGTGACCGAGGAGAGGCCGCTCGTGCTCGCGGAGACGGCCTGGTCGTCCGAGAAGGCGGGCTCCGTGGGGCTCGAGCGGTTCGAGCAGGCGACGGTGCCGAGGGGAAGGGTGAGGATGGAGGTCAAAGCGATAAGCTTGAGGGATCGATGGGTATTCATGGAATCTCCTTTTCCGTTTCTCTCCGTTCAGTCTCATGAGACAAGCGAGCGGAGCGGACGGAACAGCGACTTTCCGATTTTTTTTCGGCGTCCTGTTTTGGGCGGCCTCTGCCTTCGCAGAGCCGTCGCTCGACCGGGCGATCGAGCTGCATCAGGCCGGACGGCTCCGCGAGGCGCTCCAGGCCTATCGGGACGTCGCCGCGGCAACCAGGAAAGCCGACTCGGGGGTGGCGGCGGCCGCTCTGAACAACGCCTGCGTCCTCCAGCAGGATCTGGGGGACCTCCGCGCGGCACTGCCGGATTGTGAAGAGGCGCTCCGCCTGCGCCGGGCCGGCGGCGATCCCCTCTCGATTGCCGAGACCCTGAACAACCTCGGCCTCACCCTGGAAGCCCTCGGCCGGACCGGCGAGGCCGAGCGCCACTACCGCGAGGCCCTGGGGATCAACCGGAAGCTCGGAGAGGCCGAGGCGGAGGCGATCAACCTCGGGAACCTCGCGGCGCTCGCCCTCGAAAAGGGCCGTTACTCCGACGCGATGCGGCTCTATACCGAGGCCGGCGACCTCGCCGCCCGGCACCGGAGCGCCCCCTGGGCCACCGAGCAGCGAGAGATCGCCCGGATCAACCAGGGGGTCGTGCTCGAAAAAGTCGGGGCCTACCGCGAGGCCCTGGATCTCTATCAAGGTCTGCTCTCTGGAAGCGACGCCCTGGACCCACGGCGGCGCGCCGCCCTCCTCGTCAACGCCGGAGTGCTCTACCGGAACCTGGGCGACCCGGTGAGCGCGGCCGAGGCGTTCCGGGAGGCCATCGCGAGCTACCGGACCTTGGGAGACACGGCCGGGCTCTCGAACGCGCATCTCAATCTCGGTCTCGCGCTCCATCTGAACCTCGAACAGCCCGGCGCGGCAGAGGCAGCCTACCGCGAGGCGCTCCGCCTGGCCGAGGAGAGCGGCGACCGGACGGAGGAGATCCCGGACCTCTTCTATCTGGGACGCCTTCTTCTTTCACGCGGGCGGCTCCCGGAAGCCGAGGCGGTCTTCCGCCGGTGCCTCGCCGCGTCGATGGAGAGCGGATCGGCCGAGGGCCGGTGGTCCGCGCGCGAGGGGCTGGGGAGGATCGCCGCGGCTCGGGGCGACCTGCCAGGCGCTCTCGCGCACCTCACGCAGGCTCTCGATGAGATCGAGCAGGTGCGCGCCGGCCTCCAGCGCAGCGGCTGGCGGACCGGTTACTTCGGCGACAAGCGCTCCGTCTACGCGGCGGCCGTGGACGTGCTCTGGCGGCTCGAACGCGGCCGTCCGGACCAGGGGTTCGCCGGCCGCGCCCTGGAGGTGGTGCAGCGCGCCAAGGCCCGCGACCTCCTGGATGCCCTGGGGCCGGGGCGGAGCCCGGTCTCTCCCGCGACCGCGGCCGAGATTCTCAGCCGGGCCGGAGACAACACCCTCCTCGAGTACTTCCTCGGGGAGGACCGCCTCTACCTCTGGTCCATCCAACGCTCCGGCATCCGGATGACCGATCTGGGCCGCAAGGGGCGGGTCCTGGAGGACGTCGTCCGCGTCCACCGCGATCTCGCGCGAGGCACCGAGCCGGAAGCCGCGGCGGTCGCCCGCCTCTCCCGGGCTCTCCTCGGGAGCGCAGGTCCCCTTCCGCGGAACGGAGAGCAGCTTCACATCGCACCCGATGGCCTGCTGCACTATCTCCCGTTCGAGATCCTGGATCACCCCGCGGCCTCCGGAGCCCTCCTGGTGGATCGGGCGACCGTGTCCTATGTGCCGAGCGTCTCGACCATCCATCGGGAGGCGGAGAGGGCGAAGCCGGCTCCGTCTCTCCGGCTGGCGGGATTCGGAGCCCCCCGGGCTTCAGCGTCCCCGGCTTTCCGCGCGCTCCCCCGCCTGGAGCCCGTACCGTTGCCCGCGGCGCAGCGGGAGCTGGCGACCATCGGGAGCCTGCTGGGAGGGCGAAGCGAGGTCTTCACCGGCGAGCGCGCGACGGAGCGAGCCTTCCGCGAGTCGTTCGCCCAGGGCGCACGCGTGATGCACTTCGCCACGCACACGGTGGTCGATGAGCGGCCGGGAGGCGGTGCGGCGATCCTCCTTGCGTCCGAAGGCGAGGACGACGGCCTCCTCGGCCCCAGGGAGATCGCCGGGCTCGACGGCCACTCCGATCTCACGGTGCTCGCCGCCTGCCGCACCGCTTTGGAGCCAGGGGAGGAGGGTGAGAACAGCGGCGCCCTGGTCTCCCTCACCGGCTCCTTCCTCGCGGCCGGCTCGCCGGCGGTCGTGGCGACCCTCTGGGACGTGAGCGATGCGGCGACGGCCGTGTTCATGGAGCAGCTCTATGCAGAGCTCGGCCGCGGGCTGCCGCCCGACGAGGCCCTGCGCCAGGCGAAGCTCCGGCTACGGACCGATCCGCGCTGGAACCGGCCGGGCCTCTGGGCCGGCTATGTGCTGGTGGGGGAGGGGGAGCCGGTGGCACCCCGCCGGACGACGATCTGGTGGATCGCGGCGGCCCTGATTGGCTCAGGGCTCGCGGGCCTCGCCGCTCTGCGTCGCAAGAAGCCTGGCGCTCTCAGGATCCGTGTCAGCAAATGAGGAGGGAAACGCGATGCCGTTCTCTCGAATACCCGGTCATCTCCGTGCGAGCTTCAGGGACATCGACGAACAGAGGGCGAGGTCCATCGAGCGTGCTCTCCGTGATCACTACTTCAGCAAGTGGCCGGACGGATACCTTGCAACGGACTGGGGAAGGAGGGATCTGGCCAATCACCTCTTCGGAAGGCTCGAAGCAGACCGCGACGTCGTCATTCCATGGCTCGACGGGGTTAGACCCTTGCGAGGCTCGTCCGTCCTGGAGATCGGGTGTGGGACCGGTTGTTCCACGGTCGCTCTCGCCGAGCAGGGCGCCGAGGTCACCGCGCTCGACGTGGATGAAGGATCTCTTGCGGTGGCGGGCGAGAGATGCCGGGCCTATGGCTTGGACGTCAGCTTTGTCCGCGCCAATGCAACCAACGTCGATACGTTGTTTTCTGGCCGGCACTTCGATTCCGTGATTTTTTATGCCTCCCTGGAGCACATGACTCTCGAGGAGAGGCTCTCCTCGATGAGAGCGAGCTGGAAGATGCTTGCGGAAGGTGGTTTGTGGTGTGTGATCGAGACTCCCAACCGTCTGTGGTACTACGATGCGCACACCTCTCTCCTGCCATTCCACATGTGGCTGCCCGATGATCTGGCCTTCGCGTATTCCCGATGCAGCCCAAGGGCCAATTACAGGGAAATGTACCGGGAGCCGACAGAGGAAGCGAAGCTTCACTTCCTGCGAAGAGGTCGCGGGGTGAGCTTCCATGAGTTCGAGCTGAGCATGAAGCCGGTCCGTGCACTGAAAGTCCGCAGCAGCCTGACCATGGCAACCCAAGGATGGGGGTCATGGCGGCGGCTGAAGTGGAGATTTTCGGACGAGCGCAAGTACATTTCTCTCCTACGGAGAATCGCGCCTGAGGTCCATGAGGGTTTTTTCCAGAGCTTTCTCTACCTGATCATCGAGAAGGATTGAGCGGTCGAGCTGGTGGGGGGCGGGCTTGTCCGGCGGCGAGAATCCCTGTAACGTAACGGCCGTTCGATGAGTACCGCCGGCCGTCTTCTCCTGCTGTTCTCTCTCGCCTGGGCCGCTTTCTGGGCCACCCCCACGTGCTTCGCGGAACAGGAGGGCCCAGCGGTCCGGCTCGTCTCTCCGCGCGCCGGCGCCACGCTGGTCGCGGGGACCACGGCCGAGTTGGAGTGGACGCCGCTCGCGACTTTCCTGAACCTGCCGGAGGTCGAGGAGTGGGAAGCCTTCCTCAGCCTCGATGGCGGCAAGACCTATCCGGTGCGGATCACGCCGCACCTGGACCAGGACCTGCGCCGGGTCCGCTGGCAGGTCCCGGACCTCCCCACGCCGGACGCCTCGATCCTCCTCCGCTTCGGCGACGAGCACAGAGAGACGGCCGTCGAGATCCCGGTGCGGTTCTCGATCGCGGCGTCTCCGGTCTCCTCCGACCCAGGCACGCTCCCGCTCGCCCGCCGGGTTTCGGCTTCCGGTGAGCCGGCTCTCCCGGGCCGAGCCGGCGTCGTCGCCTGGGTCGAGGGCTCGCGCCGCGGCGGCTCCCTGCGCCAGGTGGTCGCGGTGGAAGCATCCGGCGGAATGCGGACCGGCTTCGAGCGGGTCTGGACGCATCGCGAGGTCTCCGAGACGGCTGCCAATCCACTCCCCTCCGGCTCCGTCGGACGGGCTCCGGCGAAGAGCTGGGACGCGGAGCCGCCGGCCGGCGGCCGCGCATCCCTGGCGCGCGCCGGAACCGCGCCTCCGCTTTCCTTCGACATCCTCCTGCTGATCCAGCGGCAGAACGAATAGACCGGGACGCTCGCGCGCGTCCTGACGAAACCGGCTTCTCGCCCAGGTGGGTGAGGGGCGGACCTATTCAATCTTTTGCCCTGCTGTCCATGCAGGAGGAGCTTTCCGATGCGCTTTGTTCGAAACTGCTGCGCACTGTTTCTGTTCTTTATCGCCATTGTGGCCCAGGCCCAGACCCCCGGCACGGGCGCGATCCGCGGCCGCATCACGGATGAGACCGGGAGCCCGGTGCCCGGTGCCGAAATCACTGTGACCAACGAGGCCACCGGGTTCTCGCGCACGACGCGGACCGATGACCAGGGCTCGTATGTGTTGCCCGAGCTTCCGCTGACGGGCACCTACCGCATCCGCATCTCGCACGAGGGCCAGGCGCCCCAGGAGCGCTCGGAGATTCAGCTCGGCGCCGGCCGGACCGCGGCGATCGATGCCGTGCTCAGCCCTGCCGTCGAAGCGGAAATCACGGTCTATGGCACGGCGGAAGGCGTGCAGTCCGACGCGCCGCAGCTCGGGACCGTGCTGGACAACTCGAAGATCCAGGAGACGCCCGTCCTCGGGCGGAAGATCACGGCCCTGCCGCTCCTCAACTCGGCGGTGCGCCCGGCGCGCGGCACCGGCGACCTGTTCCTGAACAACACGCTGTTCGTGATCGACGGTGGCGGCCGGCGTCAGGCGACGTTCAAGGTCGACGGCGGGACCGCCGACGACTCCTGGGGCCGGCAGACGATCTTCACCAACATCCCCCTGGGCGCGATCCAGGAGATGACCGTCCTCACCAACAGCTTCTCGGCCGAGTACGGGCGGACGACCGGCGGCGCGATCAATCTCGTCACGCGGACCGGCACGAACGAGGTCCATGGCGATCTCACGGTCCTTTCGCGGCCCGGAGGGATCCAGGCGGACGCTCCGATCACCAATCAGGAATCCCATGACGAGCTGTGGCAGGGAAGCGCCTTCGTGTCGGGGCCGCTCGTCCGCGACCGGGCCGACTGGTCCCTCGCCGGGGAGTACAACCACCAGGACCGTGATTCGATCATCACCTCCGCCCTGGCCCCGGGCGTGTTCACGGGCAACTACAAGCAGACGCTCCTCTTCGGCCGGGTCGACGCCGAGCTCAACGAGCAGAACCATCTGCTGGGGCGGCTCACCTTCGATCATTTCAAGGACACCAACCCCGCGGACGCCGTCGGCGGAGTCGCGCTGCCGAGCGCCGCGCGGACCTTCAAGCGGGAGAACCAGGCCCTCCTGCTCGGCGAGACCGCCGCTCTGGGCTCCAACGCGTTCAACGACGCGCGCCTCGTCTGGGAGGAGGGGGACCCGATCACCGAGTTCGAGCCGGCGAGCCGCTCCGTCCAATTCGTGCGGCCCGGCGTATCGACCGAGGGTGAGTCGCGCGCCGCGCGTCTGACCAACCGGCAGTACCAGCTTGCGGACACCCTCTCTCTGGCTTTCGGCGAGCACTTCCTCAAGGTCGGCGGTGACTGGAACCATTCGAAATCCGGCGGCAACGGGCAGGAGTTCGGCTCTCCGTTCGTGCTCGGCCAGTTCACTTTCAAGCCCGGGATCTCGCCGTCGATCCCGACGTCGCAGCTCACGCTGAACGACGTGCAGCGGTTCACGCAGGGGTTCGGCGATGTCGAGTATTCGGTGGACGAGACGCTCTGGTCGGTCTTCGCCCAGGACGACTACCGGCTGCGCTCCGACCTGGTGCTGAACCTCGGCCTGCGCTATGACCGGCAGAGCCTGACGGACGACGACGACAACTTCGCGCCCCGCTTGGGCTTCGCCTGGAATCCCAGCAACGACCCGCGCACGACGATCCGTGGTGGCTACGGGATCTATTACTCGGAAATCCGCGCCAACATCGTCGCCGGCTGGGAGCTCAACGGGCCGGAGGGCTTCTTCAACTTCAGCGCGGCGCCGGGACAGCTCGGCTTCCCCACGACCTTCAACCCGCTGCCGGCGTTCCCGCCGGGCACGGTGCTGCCGCCGCGCGACATCACCATCCAGCCGGGCCGCAGCAGCTATTACAGCCGGTTTTTCGATCTCTCGAAGCTCTCCGGCTATCCGGACGAATTGTTGAATCCGAAAACCGATCAGGCGACGCTCGGCGTCGAGCGCCAGATCGGGCAGGGATGGATCGCCAGCCTCGACTACGTGCACGCGCACACCGAGGACATCGAGCGCAATATCGACCTGAATGCGCCCACATCGTTCAACCGCACCGCCCCCGGACAGGTCCGGCCGGCGGCCACGGCGGATGCCACGCGTCCGATCACGCCGGTGGCGGGCGGCTATCGCCGCATCCTCGCGACGATCAATCAGGGCGAGGCCAAGTACGACGGCGTGCAGCTCAACGTTCGCAAGGGTTTCTCGCAGCGCGGCAGCGTGCTGCTGAGCTACACCTGGTCGCATACCCGCAACAACGTCGAGCCCGACGCGCCGGGCGGTGATCCCAACGATGCGCGCCAGCTCGGCGCCGAGTGGGCCGACAGCCTGCTCGACCAGCGGCACCGCGCCGTGCTGAGCGGCTGGACGAGCCTGCCGCTCGGCTTGCGGCTCGGCGGCGTCGCGACCTATGCGTCAGGCCGGCCGTTCAACATCACGACCGGTGCCGACAACAACGGCGACGGCTCGAACGCCGACCGGCCGGTGATCAACGGCCGGGTGATCGGCCGGAACGAAGGGCGCGGCGACGAGGTCTACGACCTCTCGCTGTTCCTGGAGCGCGACTTCCCGATCGGCTTCGGCACTCTCGGCCTGCGCGGCGAGGTGTTCAACGTCACGGACCGCGAGAACGTGGTGGGCTACAACGGCGTCTACGGCAACAACGCGGATGGCTCGCCGCTGCCGACCTTCGGCCAGCCGCTCGGCGGGATCAGCAACGTCGATCCCGGACGCCAGTATCAGTTCCAGGCCCGCCTGCGCTTCTGATGTCTGGAGCGCCTCTCCTGGCCGTGCGGGTGCTGTCGAAGAGCTACGGCCCCCGCCGTGCGCTCGACGGCGTGAGCTTCACGGTACGGCCGGGCGAGGTGCTCGGTTTGATCGGCCCGAACGGAGCGGGCAAGACGACGCTCTTCGAATGTTTGACCGGCGTTCTGCCCGCCGACGGAGGCGAGGTGCGCGGTGCCGGAGACCGCGCCCTCGCGCCCGCCGCGCGGCGGGCGGAGATGTTCTACGTGCCGGACGGGATCGCGCCGTGGCCGGACCAGCCGGCCGGCCGTGTCCTTCTCTTCTTCAAAGACCTTTGGGGGTGCCGACGGACCGCGTGAGCGCCGTGGTCGACCTCCTCCGGCTGCGCCCCCTGCTCAACGGGCTCGTGCGCTCTCTTTCCAAGGGCGAACGCAAGCGTTTTCTGATCGCGCTCGGGCTCCTCGCGCCGGAGCCTCTCCTGTTGCTCGACGAGCCGTTCGACGGGCTCGACCTGCGCCAGACGCGGGAGGCCAGGGCTGTGCTGCGGGCGGAGGCGGCGCGGGGCCGCACGCTGTTTCTTTCGATCCATCAGCTCTCCGACGCGGCGCGGACGTGCGACCGCTTCGTGCTGCTCGCCGACGGCCGGGTGGTGGGGGAGGGGACCCTCGCGGAGCTCCGCGGCCGCGCCGGTCTTCCTAGCTTGGGGCAGGACGTGGACGGCATGGAGGAGGTGTTCCTCGCGCTCACGTAAGGCCCTCGCGCTCGCGCGCCTCGAAGGCCGGGAGCTCCTCGCCTCGCGCGCCTGGTGGATGCTGCTCGCGATGACCGGTCCGCTCGTCGGCCACGCGTTCCTCACCGCCGTCGAGTCCTACGCCGAGATGAGCGGCGCCGGCGGGGGGCCGGCCGCGCTCGCCCAGGGATTGAGCCCGCTCGACGGCATCCTCGTCCCGACCCTCGGGGCCTACGCCATTACAGCCACGTTTCTGCTCCCCTTTGTCGCCATCCGCCTGATCGCGACGGAGCGGGAGAGCGGCGCCGGAAAGCTCCTCGCGCAGACTCCCGCCGGCCTGCCGGCGCGGCTCGCGGCCAAGGTCGGCGTGCTCCTGCTCGGCTGGATCGCCGCCTGGATTCCGGCGTTTCTGGCGCTCGGGCTCTGGCTGGGGTACGGCGGCCATCTGGACGCCGGGGAGCTGGCCTCCGTGTTCCTCGGACACCTGCTCCACGGTCTCCTCACGATCGGTTGCGCCGTGGCCGCGGCGGCGGTCTGCCGGAGCAGCGCGAGCGCCGCGATCGTCACGCTCGGGCTCACGGTGGGCGCGTGGGCTCTCGACTTCATGGCCGCCGGCCGCGAAGGGCTGATCGCCCGTCTCGCGCCGTTCACACCCGAAGCGGCGCTGCGGACGTTCGAGCACGGCGAGCTGCGCCTGGCCGTGGTGGCCATCCTGCTCCTCGCGAGCCTGGCCGGCTTTGCCTTCGCCGCGCTTTGGCTCGATCCGTTCCGCTCGACCGCGTCGCGCGTCGTCCGGTCCGCGGTCCTGCTGCTGCTCACGGTAGCCGCCGCGGCGCTCGCCTCGTCGTGGCGGTCCGGATGGGATCTGTCCGAGGACCGGCGCAACTCGTTTCCGCGGGCGGACGAGGCGCTGCTGCGCACCCTCGACCAGCCGGTCCGCGTCGAGGTCTATCTGGCGCCCGAGGACCCGAAGCTTTCCGACCTGGAGCGCAACATCCTCGCCAAGCTGCGGCGCGTGCTGCCGCGCCTGGAGGTGAGCTCCGCGGCGGAAAGCCGCACGGGTCTGTTCGAGGACCCGGAACACTACGGCGAGATCTGGTACACGGTCGGGACGAAGCGCGAGCTTCTCCGCTCCACCACCGAGCCGATCGTCCTCGCCAAGATCTACGAGCTCGCGGGCATCGCGCCGCCCGCGGAGACTTCCGATCCGTCCTATCCCGGTTACCCCTTGGCCGCCACGCCCCGCGGCGCGGCGCTTTTGTTCTTCCTCGCCTGGCCGTTGGCTGCCGGCCTGGCGTTTCTGATCGTTCGCGGCCGTCGGAGATCGTCATGCGCAAACCTGATCTGATCGTCCTCGCTCTTCTCACCGCGCTCGGCGCGCTGCCGCTCGCCGCCCAGGCACCCAAGGCTCAGGACAAAAAACCTCCCGCCGCCGTGCGCGTCGATCTCGCGAGCGAAAAAGTGGGCAGTGAGCCCACCCGCTTCCTCTCGGTCGTCGGCGACTGGTCGATCGTGGCCGACGAAGGCAAGAAGGTGCTTCTTGTGGACGGCCGGGCCTGGAAGAAGGGGCAACCGGCCGGCGGGCTGGCGGACAAGGCGCGCGCCATCTACGGCGCGCGCCACGAGGAGTTCATCGACAACGTGAAGGCCTTCGCCTACTTCCCCTACGCCGTGACCCAGGGCGTCGACGACTTCCGCGGAGGAGAGATCTCGCTGCGCTTCAAGCTGCTCGGCGGCGCCCTCGACCAATGCGCCGGAATCCTGTTCAATCTGAAGCCGAACGGCGATTATCTGGCGGTCCGCTTCAATGGCAAAGAGGACAACCTGGTGCTCTGGACCTTCGACAAAGGAAAGCGAAGCTTTGTGAAAAAGGGTGTCAAAGACGTCCACATCCCTTTCAAAGAATGGCATTCGATGAAGATCGCCGTGCACGGCACCCAGCTCGAGGGCTATCTGGACGGCGAGAAGATCCTGGACTACACCCTCGCCGCTCCCGTTTCAGGGAAGGTCGGCGTCTGGTCGAAGACCGACAGCATCGCCGAGATGGCGGACTACGTAGTGCAGCCGGAGTAGAGGCGAGGGCCATGGCCTCCGCTTTAGGGCGGAATGCTATATGCTTCCTTGGCTATGTCCGAGAATCTGCCGAGCGACCATGGGCGCGCGGCCGGAAGGGAGGTGATCCTGATGAAGGTGACGACCGACATCAAGGCTGGCTTTGGCGGCGTGGGCGGAGCGGTGAGTGAGCTGTAGCTGGACCGGGCCCGGGCCAGGCAGCTTCCGCCTGCCCGGGCCTTCCGCGCTTTCACGCCGGCTGGCCTTGCGCCCCCCTGGGACCGCCGGCGTCCCGCCGGCTCACACTCTCCGTGACCACGGCGGCCCGCAAAGGCGCTCGGAAAGCGCTCACTCGAGGTTGTCGATGGCTGCCCAGAGCGCGTCCAAATCGAGCGTCAGCCCTTCGCACCCGGGGACTTTTTTTAGCGTGCCGGCGCTGGCACCCAGGACGTGGAGGTACCGGCCTGTGGCGTCGAGCTCGAGAACCTCCAGACTGCGCAGCTGCGGGTCGAGAATCCAGTACCAGGCCACCCCGAAAGCCGCATAGTCCGACAGCTTCTCCACACGGTCGCGCCGGCCGTCGCGAGGTGTTGGCGAGACGATCTCGACGGCGATGTCCGGTGGGACTCGGATCAGGCAGGAGGCAGGAGAATTTCGCTGAATCCCGGAGGGGGAGGTGGCCATTCTCGAGACGACCACGTCGTTGACTCACAGGCCATGGCCATTTTGCAAACGTCCAGGTCGTTGGCTCGCCGACCTCGGTCGGTCTCATGACGACCTTCGTGGGCGGCTCGCCGACCGGCGCCCCTGCCGGCCACTCAGCTAAGATCCCCAAAGAAGAAGACCAACTTGACTCTGGCCGGGCACCAGCGCCAGCGATCCCAGCCACTATCTCGGCACCGACATCAACGATCCGCCCAAGTGCAATGCGAAGCCGAGCCTCTCCTCGCTCTGGCCGCCCAACCACAAGATGGTGGACATCGACATCCTCGGCGTCACCGATCCGGACGGCGATCCGGTGACGGTGCGGATCGACGGCATCACCCAGGATGAGCTGGTGAACGAGAAAGGCGACGGCAACACGGTCCGGACGGCACCGGAGTCGGCACTAGACGCCGAAACAGTCGGGCATGCGTTCGACCGCGGTGCGGAACCATTCTTCGCTCTCGCGGGGCGCGGCCTCGGGTACGGACGACATAAGCCTCCTCGGACTCTTTTGCCGACCAAGTGTATCTCACCCGGAGGAAGCAGGAAGAGCCGGAGGAGGGCTGGGGGGCGGGCTCCTAATCCTGAAAGACGAGGCTGCCGTTTTCGATCTTCAGCTTGTATTTCTGACCCTTGGGATTCTTGAGCCAGGTCCCGGCCGGATCGAGCGTCACCGGCCACTCGGTCCCGAGCGCGGCGGACGCCTGGGTCGGCAGGCTGACGGCGACGATCGTCCCCGGCACGTTGTTGAGGGTCTTGTCCGGGGACTGGAAGTTGACCACCAGGACACCGCGCCGCGGGCGGGTCACGGTGAAATTGGCCTTGCCGTAGCGCGGGTCCATGCGGACGACCGGCGGTCCGTCGGCGATGGCGGGGTTGTAGCGCAGGGTGACTTTCCCGCTGGAGATCCGGAACGGCTCGAAGGTCTGGAGGCCCAGCTCCGCCGTCTCCCCCGGCTCGACCTCGTCCCCCTCGGACTCGACAGCGAAGGGGGCGGACGGTGCGCGGACGGTCAGGACAGCGTTGATCGGCTCGATCTGGATCGCTTGTCCGCCGCCATCCACCAGGGAGGTCAGGGTGGGGTCGACCTCGATCGTGAATTCCTGCCCCGGTGTCACCGCGGGGTCGAGGCGGAAGCGGAGGACCGCGAGCGGTCCATCCGAGGCGTTGACGGTTGCCGAGGGAGAGGAGAACTGGACGTTGACCGCCTGGCTCCCCGCAGCCGCCGTCGGGCTCGCCTGGGTCGCCGAGTCGCCGCGCGTGCTGTAGACCACCGCGCTCAGGAAGGTGAGCGGCTGGAGGGGCTGGGTCAAGGCCTCGACCGTCGGTCCGGTCAGGGCATTCGGTGCGTTCGCGGCGGCCGCCGGACGGCCTCCCCGCACGCGGACCGAGATCTGCCCCTGGCGGATCGGCCGTGCCGCGTAGGTGCGGAGCACGATCGCCACGATGCCGCCCGGCTTGCCGATCGCGTCGTTGGCCCGGAGCTTCAGCACCTCGTGGCCGCCGCCCCCGTCGTCATCTCCTCCTCCTCCACCCTTGCCACTCTTGGCGGATGCGGCCTGGAAGCCTGTGAGCAGGAGAGCTACAGCCAGGAGGAAAACGGAGGCGAGCTGGAAGAACGTGCGAGATGTCGGACGCATGGTGAAACCCCTTGCTACTACAACTCGACCTTGAAACGGACCGGCTCCGAGGAAGCGAGGCGGGCGCCGCTCGGGTCCAGCGCCTCGACCGTCCAGGTGTAGAGAACCGCCCGGTGAAGCCGGCCGGCGACCTCCGCCGGCACGCGGGCCGGCGGGGCGGGCACCGTGGTCTCCCAGAGGACAGAGCCATCCACGGCAGTCATTCGCACCCGATACGAAGCGGCACCATCGACCACAACCCAGCGAAGCGCTGTTGGAATTTCCGCGACGTCACCCACCGGCGCCACCGCTTCCACCTCGCCGCCGCGGACCACCCCGCCCACCTCGGGAGTCGGGAGATCCGGCCCGGGAGAGTGGAGGGCCTGGTAGCCGAGCCCGACGCCGATCACCAGCATGGCGGCCGCCGCGAAGCGGAGCATGGCGCGGGACCGGAAGCGGGACCGGGGGGCCTCGGCGCGGCGCGGCCCGGGAAAGGCCACGACGTTCGGAGCGCTGGGTACACTGGAGGGACCGGAGCGGACCGGGGAGGTCTCTTTCAGGCGGGAGACCACGAAATCCAGATCTGCAGGCCGGACGCCCGCTTCCTCGGGAGCCGCGTCGAAGAGCCGGGCCAGGTCTCGCTCGGCGGCGCAGGCCGGGCAGCGGTCGGCGTGCGTGTCGAGCGCCTGCCGCTCTTCGAGGGAGAGCCCCTCCATCTCCGCCTCCAGAAACGCTTCCGGGGGCGGGCAGCCGGCCGGTTGACCGGCCTCGGGGTCGGAGTACGCGGCGCGCAGCCAGGCGTCCAGAGTCAGGTGCGGTCGGTCGCTCATGGGAAGGTTCCTCCGGCGGACTGGCGCGCGAGCCACTTGCCGAAGCGCCGCTTGAGCTTCCGCCCGCCGCTCACGATGTAAGACTTGGCGCCCGACTTGTTTTCGAGCCCGAGAAGATCGGTGATCGCCGCGAGCGACATCCCGTCGACGAAATGGAGGTGGAGGACCTTGGCCTCCAGAGGCTCCAGATCCCGCTCCATCGCCTCCCGGAACGCCGCCAGGATCTCCCCCCGCTGCATCTCGCGCTCTGGCCCGAGGGACGGCTCGACCGGCTCGGGGATGCTCTCGTCGTCCAGCGCCTCCGTCTGCCGCCGCCTTGCGGCCATGCCGCGATTGATGGCCACGCTCCGGGTCACCGTATAGAGCCAGGTGGAGAAGCGGCTGGCTCCGCGGAAGGAGCCGAGCCGCTCATGCACCCGGAGGAAGACCTCCTGGGCCACGTCGGCCGCCTCCTCGCGGTCGTTACAGATCCGCAGGCACCAGGCCGCGACCTTGGGCTGATAGCGCTGGTAGAGGGCGGAGAGGTAGGCGTCGGCGGCTCCCGGAGCCGCCTGGCGGGCCCGCTCGATCAGCTCCTCGTCGTTGAGACGGTCGAGATCCATGGAGGGTACGCGGAGCCGCCTTGAAGAAACCGGGCGGAACTGAAGGATAACCGATTCTTCCCCCTGCCTGGAACGGCGCGTCCCCGCTTCCCGGACCGGCGGGTCGGGGAGGAAGATCGGATCGGAGAGGATCGCACAGGTGCTCATCGCCTTCTGAGACAGCCAGGGGCGTGCCGCGGAACAGATTGTTTTGGCGACAGATTCCGGGGGTGAGGGGCCTACGGGAAACCCCTGACAAGGACAGAGAAGCATCTGGAGAGCGCCGGGCACGCCCGGGCGCGCCTTCTTCGTCTAGACTGTGCGCCACATGTCTCTCAAGCAATCCATAGCCGCCCTGGTGATTGCGCATCCCGGCCACGAGCTCCGTGTCTATGGCTGGCTCGAACGGGAGCGGCCGGAGGTCTTCGTGCTGACCGACGGCTCGGGGAACGGCGGGCAGTCCCGCGTCCCCTCCACCGCGGAGGTTCTGCGCGGTGTGGGCGCCCGCCCGGGCTCCGTGTTCGGCCGGTTCAGCGACCGCGATCTCTACGAAGTGATGCTGGAAGGTCGGATCGAGATCCTCACGAGGCTGGCCGGCGAGCTCGCCGATGCCTTGATCGAACAGGGCGTGGAGACGGTGGCGGCCGACGCCATCGAGGGATTCAACCCCTCCCACGACATCTGCCGTCTGCTGACCGATACGGCCGTCCTTCTGGCCCGCCGCCGCACCGGTCGGGCGATCGCCAGCTACGAGTTCCTCCTGGAAGGCCGCCCCGATGCCTGCCGCGGAAACGGCTCCGGCTCGCTGCTCATCGAGCTGGAGGACGGCGCGCTGGAGCGCAAGCTGGCGGCGGCGCGGTCCTATCCCGAGATGGCGTACGAGGTCGAACGGGCCTTCGAGCGCCACGGCGCCGGGGCCTTCCGCGTCGAGTGCCTCCGGCCGGCCGATCCCGAGGCGGACGTCGAGACCCTGGTCGAGGAGCCGCCCTACTACGAGACTTACGGGGAGCGGCAGGTCGCGGCGGGCCGCTATCCGCGGGTCCTGCGGTTCCGTGAGCACTTCCTGCCGCTGGCCCGGGCCCTGCGCGAGCTCGGGCGCACCGCATGAGCCGGCCCCTGCGCATCCTGTTCACGAACATCACCCTGGCGTCCCGCACCGGGACGGAGGTCTACATCAAAGAGGCCGCGCTGGGGCTCCTGCGGCGCGGGCACACCCCGCTGGTCTACAGCCCCGACCTCGGCGAGATCGCGGCGGAGATCCGCGCCGCCACGGTCCCGGTGGTCGACGACCTGGCCCGGCTCGGGGCGCCTCCGGACGTGATCCATGGGCACCACCACCAGCAGACCATGACGGCCCTCCTTCACTTCCCCGGCGTGCCCGCGATCTTCGCCACGCACGACTGGACGATCTGGCACGACACCCCGCCGCTCTTTCCGCGCATCCGCCGCTATGTGGCGGTCGACTGGACGAACCGCGACCGCGTCCTCTTCGAGCACGGGATCCCGGAAGAGCGGGTCCGGGTCCTCCTGAACTGGGCCGACCTCGACCGGTTTTCGCCGCGCGGCCTGCTTCCCGAGCGCCCCCGGCGGGCTCTGGTCTTCAGCAACTACGCCCGGAACGACACCCACCTGCCGGCCATCCAGGAAGCCTGCCGGCGCGCCGGCCTCCCCCTGGACGTGGTGGGCTCGGGCGTCGGGCGGTCGCTGATCAATCCCGGCGAGGTGATCGCGGAGTATGACCTCGTCTTCGCCAAAGCCAAGAGCGCGCTGGAGGCATTGGCGGTGGGGACGGCGGTGGTGCTTTGCGACTATCGCGGCCTCGGGCAGATGGTCACCGGCGCCGATTTCGACGCCCTGCGCCGGCTGAACTTCGGCCTGCGCACCCTGCGCCAGCCGCTCGCTCCGGACCTGATCCTGCGGGAGATCGAGCGCTATGACGCGCGCGATGCCGCCGAGGTGTCGCGCCGGGTGCGGGAGGAGGCGGGCCTGGAGCCGGCCATCGACCGCCTCATCGCGCTCTACGAGGAGGTGATCGCGGAGCACGAGCGCGAGGGGCCTTCCGACCCTGCCGAGGAGTCCCGGGCCGCCGCGGCCTACCTGCGCGACTGGGCGGGCTGGACCCCCCATCTCAAGGATGTGGCCGCGGACCTCGACAAACAGAGGCTGTGGCTCGACCACCGGGTGCGGGAGCTGGAGGAGGAGCTTCGGGCCACCCGGCTGGAGTGCGATCGCCTGGCGGAGCTGGAGGAGGAGCTCCGGGCCACCCGTCTGGAGCGCGATCGCTTGGCGGAGCTGGAGGAGGAGCTCCGGGCCACCCGACTGGAGCGCGACCGCTTGGAGGCGGAGCTCCGGTCCGCTTACGGGACGATCACCTGGCGCCTGCGCGAAAAGCTGATGAGGTTCTCTGGCTTGCGTACGGCCTGGCAGAAGATCCGCCATCCTGGCCGGGAGTCGAATCAGCGCAGATAGCCGAGCGCCCGGAGCTCCTTTTCCAGCTCGGGGTCCAGAGCCACCGGAGGGGCCTTCCGCGGCGCTCCGGTCCGCGCCCGCTGCTCGAGGAGCCACGACAGGGCACGGACTGCGTCGGGATTGGCCGCCGCGAGGTTTCGCCGCTCACCGGGATCGGACGCGAGGTCGTACAGCTCCAGACCGACGGGTCTTTGGTTGTGGGCGAGCGTATGGATCAGCTTCCGGTCTCCCAGGACGACGCTCTCGATCCGCCGTCCGTCCAGGTCGAGAGACGAGAACGCCGCGGGCGGCCGGCGGGAGGGAGCCTGGAGGAGGGGGAGCAAGCTCCTCCCTTGGATGCCGCGCGGGGTCTCCCCATCCAGGACATCCAGGATCGTCGGGAGGACGTCGACCTGCCGGACCTTCTCTCCGATCCTCCGTCCGGCGCCCACTCCCCGCGGCAGCTTGAGGAGGAGGGGGACGTGGACGAGCTCCTGATAGAGCGTCGCCCCGTGCTCCCATCCCCCGTGATCGAAGAGCTCCTCGCCGTGGTCGGAGACGAAGACGAGCAGGAGCGGATCGTAGAGCCCCCGCGCCCGCAGCTCCGCCAGCAGGCGGCCGAACGCGGCGTCGTTGCCCGCGATCTCGGCATCGTAGAGCGCGGGGATCTCCTCCCGGTCATGCGCCGTGGTGGGCCGCAGACCGTCGCGCAACGCGACGACCTCCTCCACCCCTCCGGCGCGAGGATCGGCGTCCGGGGCCAGCCGCCGGCGGAAGGGCTCCGGCGGCCGGTAGGGCATGTGGGGGTCCAGCGTGTGGAGGAAGAGGAAGAACGGGCGGTCCGGGTCCCGCTGCTCCAGCCACCGCAGCGCCTCCTCATTCACCCACTCCGAGGTCGGGCGCTCCGGCTCGATCGTCTCCTTGACCCGCTGCCGGAAGGTGTCGAACCCCTGGCCGAATCCGAACTTGGCGGTGATCACGGCACTGGAGACGAAGGCCGCCGTCTGGTAGCCCTCCCGGCGCAGGATCTCGGGCAGGGTGTCGAACGACTCCGGCAGGCCATCGAGGCGTTCCTGGACTCTGTGGCTGTGCGGATCGAGGCCGGTCAGGAGCGAGGTGACGGAAGGACGAGTCCACGCCGACTGCGCCACGGCGTCCTCGAAGAGCACGCTCTCCGCGGCGAAGGCATCGATCCGGGGAGAGGTGTCCCGCCCATACCCATAGCAGCCGAGGTGATCGGCGCGCAGCGTGTCGACCAGATAGACGATGACATCCGGCTGCCGTTCCGCCGAGGGGCGGCAGGCGAGGCAGGCCGCGACCGCGGCCGCGCAGAGGAGGCGGAGGATGGGTGAGCGGGGCATGTTTGCGGTGCTGATGGTACCAGCAAGCGCCCCCTTCGCCGGAGCACCGGACGAAGAGGGCGATCGGAGCAGCCCTACCGCTGCAACGACTTCAGATAGATCTCCAGCGCATCCAGGTCCGCCGCGGTGAGATCCGACGTCTTGCCGTGGGTGTCCTTGATCACCCGGACGTTGTTCTGCGCCAGGGCGGGATTGATCACCTGCCGGCCGTCCACCGTGGTGACGAGCGGCGCCAGGTTGCTCGTCCCCAGGCGGTCCACCTCCAGCCGCCCTTCAGGATAGGCGGCGTCCGGTCCCGAGATCTTCACCGGCCGGTCGAGGCTCACATAGAGCGGTCCACGGCCGTCGCCCGCGAGACCGCCTCCGCTGTGGGCGAAGGTGATCGGCACCTCCGTGGGCAGCACGATGCGCGGTCCGCCCAGGAAGTCGTGGGCCACGGCCCGGGAGTGGTCGGCGCGCACCACGCGGAAGTTGAAGCCGCGCTCGCCGGAGCGGAGGAGCGGCGAATCCGGCGCCAGGAGGATCTCCCGCACCGAGTGCGCGTCGCCGTGGTGCAGCCAGCGCGGCACGCTGTCCCAGAACGCCCGCAGGTGCTTGGTGTTGCGGCTGCTGATGTTCTGCCGCCCGCCCTCGTCCTGCGGCGGGCCGAACTTGGTGAAAAAGTAGTCGTTCGGGAGGCGGGTGAACGGTCCCTCGTTGTCGACCGTGGTCTCGGGCGTAACGCCCGGCTCGTGGATGTTGTAGTCCTGGAACGTGTCGTCCACCTCGCCGTTGGTCCGCGTGTTGCCGTTGTGGTGGCAGCTCGCGCAGCCGGCGCCGCCCGCGCTCACCTCGCTGGTGAACAGTTGCCGGCCGCGGGCGATCTTGGCGGCCTCGTCGGCGGTGGGGAACTGGGCCAGCGGGTTCGGCATCAGGCGGGTCTCGTTCTGGCTCCACAGGATCTGCAGATAGGCCATGTCGTAATAGCCCACCTTGAACGCCTTGCTGGAGAGATCGGGGCGGCCGATCGCCCGCGAATTCTCCTCGGTCTTGCGCAGCACGTACTCGTCGCGGGCGCGCAGGCGGTCCGACAGGATCGGCTGCGGGAAGAGGGCGGTCCGCTTCTCGGCCACCACCAGCTCGCCGTTGCAGGCCGAGGCGTACGCCATCAGGTCGTTGTTGAGCCCCTCGTACCACTCCGGCCAGTTGTCCGAGATGTCCTTGTTCTGCGGGCAGACCTTGACGCCGCCGACCGCGTTGGCGCCGACGTTCCACTGGCCGCCATCGTGCCGGCTCTGCCAGTGGCAGTGGCCGCACGACTTCTGGCCGTCGTCCGAGTAGGCCTGGGTGAACATCCAGCGCAGCCCCTGCTCCTCGGCCGTGGCGAAAAGGTTTTTGCCCTTGCCGCCGGTGGTGGGATCGGGTGTCGTGTTGGTCACGCCCACCGCCACGTACCCCTGCCGGGCGAGCCGGCCGGAGGAGTCCACGCCCAGGAACGAGACGTCCTCGGTCTGCAGGTTCGCCACGAAGACCTTGCGGCCGTCCGGAGAGACCGCGATCCCTTGCGGCGTGATGCCGCCGGTGTACTCGGTCCCCACGTAGGTGAGGATCTTCGAGAGGTCGGCCGGGTTCTGCTGGATGCGGAAGACCTCGACCTTGTCCGAGTGCATCTGGCTGACGAAGAGGAGATCGCCGCGGACGAAGATCTGCTCGGCGCCGCTGCCGCGGATGATCTTCTGCCCCGCCGCGTGATCGCCCAGGTCGATGATCTGCGCCTCGCGGACCAGCAGCGACCGGTCGCGCTCGAAGTCCACGTAGCGGTAGACGAACTGGTTGGTGGAGGTGTCGAAGACGTTGATCTCGGTCCCGATGTCGTCGAACGTCGTGGCCTTGGTCGCGTCCGTCATGACCGGCAGATAGCCGAGCGGCGAGCCGTCGTTGCGGACGGCCACACCGTTCACTTTTTTGGGCAGGACGTGGCCGGTCTCCGGCTGGTTGAGCGCGGTGTTCGTCTCGTGCCCGGAGACGAACCCCCACCGGCCGGCCACCTTGACGTCGGTCACCAGGCCGCCGACCGGCAGGGTTTTGAGGAGGCGGTTGGCGTCGCCGGCCACGTCGATCACCGCGATCGTGTGGCCGAGGGTGTTGCCCACGTAGAGCTTCGTGCCGTCGGCCGAGAGGGCGAGATCGCGCGGATTGGTGCGGTCGAGCTCGGTCGTCGCGGTGGGGATCTCGGCGATCTGGGTGAAGAACGGCCCGGGATCGACCCGGAAGGCGCGCACCTGGTCCTTGAACCGGTCGGTGACGTAGAGGCGCGTGCCGTCCGCGTTGAACGCCAGATCCTCGCCGTAGAAGCCGGTCTTGAATTCGCCGATCACCTGGTCGGAGGCGGTGTCGATCACGCTGGCGAAGCTCGCGTACTCGTGGACCACCACGGCATAGGGGACCGGATAGATGCGGCTGTTGAGCGGAGCCACGGCCACGCCCATGGGACGGGTGCCATTGACCTGTCCGGTCACCTGGCCGGCCGGACGCAGGTCGATCCAGCCAAGGACGCGCCGCAGTGCGGTGTCGACCACGGCGACCCGCCAGTCGGGATATCCCTCGCGGCCGGGCAGGGTGACGTAGAGCTTGCCGCCGTCCGGGGTCAGGGCCAGCGAGGTCGGCCAGCTCCGGAACGGTTGCGGCACGAACGGCCAGTGCTGGCTGCCGCTGCTCACCTGAGGATCGTTGGGATCGATCCGCGTACCGGGATCGGGGCGCCCGTCGATATAGCCGGCGCCGAAGAGGATCTTGGTGAACCGCTCCAGCCCGGCGCGCTCGCCGGCGGATTCCGCGCCCACCAGGTTCTTGACCGGGTCATCCGTGGGGCCGGTGAGGATTCGCCCCCGCGAATCGGTCTTGACCGCGGTCGAGAAGAAGCGGAGGTGGAAGGGGGCTTCGGGGAGAGCCGGCGCCAGGACCTGGCGCTCGAAGGGAGCGGAGAGGTCGGCGTGAGTCGCCTGCGCCCCGGCCCGCCTGACGAGGGTGCCGAGGACCAGCAGCAGGCAGCTGGCAATGATCAGGGTCGTGGGAGTGAGAAGCTTGCGGAGTCGGGGCGTGGAGGGACGTGGAGTCTGGGATCTCGTAGGCATGAAGTCCTCCTCGGGTTGCGCCTCGCGAGCCATGGCAGGCACTGGAACCTCGGAGCGAGGCTCGCGCAGGCATCCATGAGCTCTTAGACAGCGGAGGAGGCGCCGTGGAACAGAGCGCCCGGGACAGGTGTCCCGGGCGAAGAGCTGGCGGCCGAGATCAGCAATGCCGGAGCGGAGGCGATCAGGCCGAAGAGAGCAAGCAAGACATTCGATTCATGAGGGCCTTCGTCACGGGTTTACCGTCACCGCTTGACTGTCGGTGGCGCATGTACCATTGCTGATGCGCACCCAGTACCTGGTCGGCTCGACGGTGCAGGTCTGGAAGATTCTGCTCGAGCTGACCTGCAGGGTCGTGTCGCCACGTTCGCCCTTGTACCAGGGGTACGTGGCCGTGGCCTGGTCCGCCGAGCTGACCGTCACTCCGACCTGCCGGGTGCAGCCGTCGAAGTAATTGCCCCACGGCTCCAGAAGGTCATGGAAGCGGAGTTCCGAGCGCTCGTCCAGGACCAGCAGACGCGGTTGGATTTCTCGCTGGCCTGCGCGAGCCTCTCGCTTTTCTCGGCGATCCTGTGGCTGGTGCTGGGGCCCTGGATCTGGGGAGATCTCCTGGTCTGGCTCGGTCTCGTGGCAGCCAGCGGGATCATCGCCTACCTGTTCTATCGTCTCGGGTGCATCGCTGCCTGGAAGCGCGGAGACCTGTTTCGTGCGAGCTTCGACCTGTTCCGCCTGGATCTTCTCAAAGCTCTCGGCGGAATCGCGCCGCAGAGCCTCAAGGAGGAGAGGGCTACCTGGAGACAATTCAGCACCCTGCTGGTCTACGGCGGGGAGTTTGCCGAGCTCGATCAGGATCTCAAGATCCAGGGGTCGAGATAAGCGGGGTGGCGCATGGCGAGAAATGACTCAAACTTTCGAGCCGATCTGGCGTAAAGGAAGAGAAGCACGTGACTTGCCATATTCCGCAGTGACCATCCTCTGACTCCTTTCGGCCCGGAAATTCCGCCGCGCGTCCGTCCAAGATAGAAGGAAGCACCGGATGGAGTAATCCATGGTTGAAAGGAGACAGAAATGAAAACTGTCGAGATCTACGAGAGTGTTCCGGATGGATCGAAGCTCGAGGTCCGGTTCGGACCTGCGACCGGCCCCATCAAGGGAAGCGTCCTTTTTATCACCAGCGGCAATGTCGCCGATCAAACCTGGCCGGACAGCGCGATCCGGCCGGGGCCGAAGATCCAGAAGCTGGAGAAGGACAGAGCCTACATGCTGGAGATGCACGTTGGCTTTACCGGCGCCGAGACTGCCACCATCGAGGCGCGGATCCGCAAGCCCGACGGTTCTACCTATTCGACGCCGAAGAGCTGGAGCATCAAGGGGAAGAAGGACACCACCGAGCTCCGTGTCCTGATCATCCGCATGGCTTCCTGACAAGATTGGAGACATCATGAAACGGCTACTTATATTCCTGCTGTTCCTCCTCGCGACTCCGGTTTTCGCGCAGGACTCCGATATGACGGCCCAGCCCGGAGAGACGTACGGTGAATGGATCAAGCGGCTCATAGCGGTTGGCACGCAGACCGAAGCGAGCATCGCCGCCGACGCCGCCCAGGCCTCCACCGAGGCCGCCCAGACCGCCACCGAGAGAGTGCTCGACAAGGCGGTTCCCGAAGGGAGCCCCGAGACGCAGGGCTCGCTCCGGGATTTCCTTCCGTTCTTCTTCGGCTCGCTCGGTCTCGGCGACGTCAAGGACGAGAACGGCGCTCTCACCCTGACCTTCAATCCCGAGTTGCTCAAGATGGGGCCGAAAAATCCCCTCTCTCTGCAGACCGTCATCCGCGATCCGGTGATCTTCGATGCCCTCATCAAGGAAATTCCCGAGAGCATCCGGGCGGACCGTAAATCGGCCCTCGAAGAGCAGCTCGAGAGCTTCGATGACGTGGAGGTCAATCTCTCCTGGTCCCGGGAGAGCGAGCGCTTCGGCCGCAATCCCGAGGACCACAACAAGCTCATGGGCGACCTTTTTGCGGACGTGACTGAGAAAGCGGCGAAGAAGGTGGGAACGACCTCGACAAAGAAACTTTTGGACCTGCTCGCTGACCCCAACTTGGATTTGTCGAAGAAGCCAGGCGAGGCCGATGACTCGATCCGCGCTCGCCTCGATCCGTCCATCATCGCTGCAGCGAAGGAGATCGGGGAACGCCAGAAGGTCTTCACGGATCAGATCAAGAGCCGCCGTTGGTACGAGCTCGACGATCTGGTGAACAATCAGCCGCAGATCCTCGCGTCCGCAACCTACCGCCGGCGTGAAGACCTGATCGGGCCCGACGAATGGTCCGCGAAGCTCTCGTTCGAGATGGGATTCGCCAACATCAACGGCCTGAAGAAATATTGCGAGGACAAAGGAAAGAGCGAGTCCGATAGTGACTGCCTGTCGGATTACCTCACGAAGGTCGGAAAGACCACCGATATCGCGCCACGGCTGAAAATCGAAGGCGAGTTCGGAGAGTTCGATCAGTACTTCTTCGAGCTCCCTGCGGACCACGTCTCCTATCGCCTCGACCGGATTCAAAAGACGGTGATCAAGGGAAGCCTCGGCGGGTACATGCACTCCAACGCCCAGGGAAACCAGACGACGCGCGTCGACCTCGAGGGTCTGTTCGAGGACGTGACCGGGGACGAAAAGCGCAATAACCGGTTCGTCGCCACTCTGACGTTCAGTCAGAAGATGACCGGCGACATGTCGGCCGCCTTCAGTGTGGTTTATGCCAATAAACCCGAGTATCTCGGGGAGGTTGATGAAGAGCTGGGCGCCCGCGTGGGGCTCCGCTACAAAATCGACAAGGGGGACTAAAGAAATGCCTTGATGCCGGGCGCCTCGCCGGCAGGACCATCGGGGGGCATGCCCCTTCGCCCGGACAGCCGGCCCGGGCGAAGCGGCTTGAGGGGAGCTCGTCGCGGCGTTCAATGAGCCGCGGCGATCTGCCTACTGACAAGAGTTGTTGATCGTGATGGACTGGTACGAGTTGCTGCTCAGGATGTCGCCGTAGCCGTTGATCGTCCGCTTCGACACTTGAAGGGTGAAGCTGTGCGCGCAATTGCACTTCGCCTCCCAGCCGGCGGGGGGAAGGAAGTCCACCAGGATCGGCCGGAACCCAATAAGAGCTCTGGCCCGGAGGCGTGATCAGCCCTCGCGGATCGCGTGGAGCAGGGCGTAGGCGACCTGGTGGCCGGTCACGTCGCTGTGGTCTTTGATGAACTGGTCGGCCTTGAGGTTGTAGACCTTGCCGGCGGCGAACGTGTATTCGTCGCCGACGGGCTTCAGGTTGCCGGCATTGCCCTGGGCCTCGGGCGTGTGCTGCGCGCCGTTGCGCCCCATGCCGCCATAGGGGTCGTTCTCGTCGCCGAATGCCGCGGCCTTGACCCTGGCGAGGCGTGACGCGAGCGGGTAGGCGATGCCCACGGCCTTGTCGTTCTTGGTGTGCGTGATCAGGATCGGCCCGGACGCGCGCTTCTCCGACAGCAGCTTGCGGAAGAGGCCGTCGTTCTTCTGATCGAATTTCTCGGACAGGCCGTTGTGCGAGTAGGCGGCCTGGAGCAGCGTGATCGTGACCTTGGGGGTGTTGGCGTCGAGCGCGTCGCCGGCGGCCGTGACGACCCGCCCGCCGAAGCTGTGGCCGATCAGGTGGAGGCGGATGTCAGGGTTTTTCTGGCGGATCTGCCGGAGCACCGGGCTGAGGCCGACGCGGCCGACGGTGCCGGCGCGCTCCTTCATCTCGTAATAGGTGGTGAAGTTGGCGATCCGGCGGGCCGCCGCTTTGGTGCCGCTGACGAGCTCCTTCAGGCCCGCCGCGCCCCCCGCGTCGCCGAGCGCGGCCGCTCCCCCTTGCGGAGTCGGCCCCGGCGCGGTGACTCCCTCTTCGAGCGCTTTGAACAACTCCTCCGGGTCCATCTCGAAAAATTCTTCCGAGCCGTCTTCCGGATGCGCCGCATCCCGATCGAGGATCGAGCGGAGGGTGTCGACGAACTCCTTGCGGGCGCCGGCGTCCTGCTCGAGCGACGGAACCAGCTCCTGCGCGCGGGTGATCGCGGCCTCGCGCTGGGGGTCCTGCGCCGGTACGTCCAGCCGCTCCGAATCGCTCTTGAGCCTCTCCAGCAGGTCCAGCAGCGCTTGGTCGCTTTCGGTCGTCATGCCGGCCGCGCCGCCGCCCGGGATCAGCTCCGAGTCCTCGAATTTCTTGCTCGGCCAAAAGACGCGGAGCTGGCCGAAGGTCCGTCCGTCCAGCCCGGTGACGAGGTCCAGCCCCCGGACCGCGTCCAGGGAGTTGAAAAACCGGTCATAGAGATTGCGGGCCTCGGCGGAGTTGTTGTTCCAGCCGTGCGAGATGACGAACAGGTCGGTCAGGTTCGGGACCGCGTCGAGCACCGCGTTCACCTGCGCCTGGTTGAAAACCTTTCCCTTCTTGTCGAACTCCACGTCGAATGAATTCGCGGGCATCGGAGGCTCCTTGCTTGCGGTAGCTCAGGTTATACGGATTGGATGGCACGCATCAGGTCGACCAGGCCATGTCCTTCGAAGTAGCGCTCACGGCCCATCGGGGTGGCGCTGTCGAGGAAGATGCGTTTCACTTCCAGCGGTTTGCCGATGAACTCGCGGCGGATGGAGAGGAACGCGGCGATGGCCCCGGAGACGTGCGGCGCGGCCATGCTCGTGCCGGTGTCGTCGACATAGCAGGCTTTGCCTTTCATCTCGGCGGCCTGCGCGCCGGCAGCGCCCAGAGCTTTGTGCAGCATGTCCCCCGCGGCGCAGGAGGTGATCCGCTCGCCGGGCGCGACGAGGTCGGGCTTGAGCCGGCCGTCGCCGGTCGGCCCCTTGGACGAGAAATAGGACACGCCGTAGGTGTGCGGCGCGTCGCGGTGGGTCGAGCCGACGGTGATGGCCAGCGCCGCGTTGCCCGGGTCGTTGATCGTGTTGGAGAGGCCGACTTTGCTTGCGCGCTGCTGCGCGGCGACAGTGCCGAAGCCGGTGTTCCCCGCGGCGGTCACGACGACCACGCCGGCCTGCACCAGCCGGTCGACCTCGGTGCAGAGGGGGCTCTGGCCGCAGGCGAACATCTCCGGGTCGAACTCGTAGCCGACGCTCAAGTTGACCCCGTGGACCCGCAGCACCTTGGGGTCGTCGTTGAGGCGCTCGCGGATGTATTCGAGCGCGCGCATCACGTCGCTGGCGCGCCCTTCGCCTTTGTCGTTCAGCACGCGCAGGCTGATCAGCTTGCAGTGCGGCGCGACGCCGTGCAGGCGCTTGGAGTCGGGTTGGCGGGTCCCGTAGCTTTGCGAAGCCTTGTTCCCGTCCTCGTCGATCTTGAACTGCCGCTCGAACACCTGGATCTCCATGGACTCGGGCCGGACGTCCGCCCCGCCCGCCACGATCCCGGCCACATGGGTCCCGTGCCCGAAGCCATCGCTGAGCGCGGCCTCCTGGTGCTCCTTGAGCAGCTGGGGACGCCCCTCCAACGCTTTTTGCCGGGCCTCGGCCGCTCTCTGGCGGGCTGCGCGCCCGCTGGCGAGCGCCGCCTCGTCGGCCCCGGGGCCAGGCACGGAATAAGGAAACGGGTCCGGGTCGATGTCCGGATCGCCCAGGCGGCGCACCACCTCGACCCCGTTTTTCGTGGTCGTCAGAGGACAGAAGCAACGATGCAGGCCGACCACCTCGTCGGCGAGGAGCAGATGCCGGGACTTGGCCTTGGGGTCTCCGGTGCGGGCCGCCTCCGCATCCCCGAAGTGTGGGTGGTCCGCGGCCACTCCGGAATCGATCACCGCCCAGACGATTCCGGCGCCGCCGGCATCGAAGGCTTTGAGCGCCGCGTCCCCCTTGACGGTGGTCACCGAACGGTCGGTTTGCGCCTTGACCGGGAAGTCCGGCCAGATCCGAAAAATGCAGCGATAGCGTGCCGGGGAGATCGCCGAGACCGCGGTCTTCGAAGGATCCTTCCAGGCGGTGTCGGCCGCCTGCTTGTCGGCGTTGCTCTCGTCCTCCATGACCAGCTTGCACCACTCTGTCACCTTCAGGTTGCAGCTGTAATATGTTTTGCCGATCCGCACGGGCGAGCGATCCGGGTCCGCGACGACTTTGTCGTGGAGCTCGACGAAGGCGTTGGCGGCTCCGGTCAGGCCGTCCACGTGCTGAAGGTTCAGCTCGATGATGTAGGGGCCGAGGCCGTCTTCGTCCTCCAGGTCCCATGCCTTTCGCTGGCCGGGGTCCGTCATCTGGCGCGGGACGGTCGCCCGCGAGAACGCATCCCCGATCGACTCGTCGTCTTGTTTCTTCGGCTCCTCTTTCTTCGGCTCATTTTTCTTGGGCGGGGACTTTTTGTCGCCGCGTCCTGTTCTCGAACCCGCTTTGGCCATAGAGCACCTCGTCGTCTGGTCTCAAGCATAGTGCGGATACCGGCCGCAGGTCGGCTAAACAAGAGTGTATAAAATATTCCCCGCATGCGCTTCGCCGGCTCCCTCCTCTCCGTCTTCGCCCTCACTCTCTTCGCCGGCTTCCTGGCGACCGCGCTGCCTGACGCCCTGAAGCACGCTGACACGTTTCTCGGCCGGGCGGTCGAGCACTCCGGGGAGACGGTCCTCGAGCAGCGCACCCGCTTCTGGGGCGAGACTTTCACGCAGAGCATCGGGGAGATCCGGCGCGTCATTCCCCCGGATGGGGTCTACGTCCTGGTCAACGGCGACGCGGCCGACAAGGGGGCTCCGATCTGGCTCCGCTACGAGCTCGCACCGCGCCGGGCGATCCTGGTGCCCCACGCGGACCTCCGGCGCCCGCGGCGCGTCCGGGAGCGGATCCCCGGGTCGGCACGTTGGGTGGTCGTCGCCTCCGAGGGCAGGGTTCCGAAGCTGATCGACAGGGCGCGCTTCCTGCGCCGCCTGGGGGGGAGCGATTGAACGAGGTGCTCCCCAGCCTCGGCGGGGTGGCGCTCTTCGCCGCGGCCGGTCTCGGCGCCGCCGAGCTCTTTCCAGGCTTGCGGTCTCTCCCTCTCGTCCGCCGGCTCGGCTATGCCTATCTCCTGGGGATCGCCCTCGTGGCCGGCTCTCTCTGGGCGCTGTCGCACGGCTTGGGCGTTCCCCTGCGTCGGCCGGCGATCTGGTCCTGCGCGGCCGTTCCGGCGCTGGCCGGGCTGGTGGCCCGGCGGCTCCGCCGCGAGGAGCGGAAGGAACGTGCCGCGAGGCCCATCCGCCGGCCCTTGTGGAGGAGGCTCACCGGAGCTTTGGTCTCCGCGGTCCTGGCGTTCGTCTGCCTGGGGATCTTCGCCGAGGCGGTGACCAATCCTGTCGGGAACTGGGACAGCCGGATGATCTGGTCGGCGCAGGCGATCTACCTGCGCGCCGAGGGGACCGTCGACGCCGAGGTGCTGCGCGAGTGGCGGTGGTACATCGATCACCCGCGCTATCCCATCCTCCTGCCGCTGGCCCAGGTCGCCGTCCAGGAAGGTTTCGGGGCACCCCAGGACCGCCAGTGGTACCGGGCGCTCTACGCGGCCCTGCTCCCCGCGTTTCTGCTGGTGCTCGGAGATGGCGCGCGGCGCTGGGCCGGGAGGGGACCAGCCGCTCTCGCCAGCCTCGCCGCCGTGAGCGTTCCGGCTCTCACGGTCTGGACCGCGGGCGGAGCCGCCAGCGCCTACAGCGACCTGCCGCTGGCCTGTTTCTTCGGCGCCGGGCTGGTGCTCCTGCTCTCCGCGCGCCGGTCGCTCCTGGATGGCCTCGCGGCCGGGCTTTTCCTCGGGGCGGCTGTGCTGACCAAGAATGAAGGGATTTTCCTGGCCTGCTCCGGGCTGCTGCTCGGAGGGTCGAGCCTCGGATGGAAAAAACACTGGCGGCGGCTGGCCGCGGCGGCGGTCCCGGTGGTGCTGGCCTGCGCCCTGTTCGTCTCCTGGAAGTCCGCGATTCCGAACCGTCACGACGAGAAATACGCGAGCTTCGTCGATCCCGGGGACTTCTGGCCCGAGGCCGTCACCCGCATCCCCCTCATGGCGGGAGTGATCGCGCGTGAGATGTTCCTCCAGGAGGTCTGGGGGTATTTCTGGTGGATGGCCCCGGCCGTCCTCCTGGTGGGCTGGAGAGGCTGGCGCGGGCGGCGCCGCGCGGTCTCGGTGCCGCTTCTGCTGGGTTTCGCGTCGCCTCTCGTAGTCGTCTGGGGGGCCTACACGGTCCATCGGAACCCCGTGTTCCTGGCCCCCGTGACCTGGAACCGCTTTCTGGTGCAAGCCTCGCTTCCGCTGTTCCTGCTCCTCTCCCTGTCTCTCCGCGACCTGCTGCGACGCGTGCGGTCAATCCGGGATGCAGCGGCAGCAGTCTGGCGGCCTCAGCGCCGGGTGCTGGCCCGTCGGGCAGGCGGCGCACCGCACCGTGGAGCAATCGACCTGGGCAGCGGTTCCGGAGCCGGTCGTTCCCGTGCCGCCCGTCCCTGCGCCGGGCGTGCCGGTTGTGGTCCCCCGGTCCGAGGCGCAAGCGCAAAGCGCCAGGAGCGCCAGGAGTCCGGTCAGCTTTCGAGCTTTGTTCATACGTCCTCCTCTGTTGCAGGCAACGTTGAAACCGCTGCTAAAAACGTGCCGGCAACATCGTCGAGGGCTTCTGAACGTCCACGAAGAAGATCCCATCGTAGCAGCGGGTCCAGTCCGACAGCGCCGGCTCGGACATGTAGAAGCTTCCGGTCCAGGGAGCGCGGAGCCAGTGGTCCGCGGCCAGGCGGCTGAAATCCAGGAGAAGCTGGGGACGGCCGGCGGCGTGGAGCAGCATCTCCAGGGCGCCGGGGGCGACGGGCACGTCCTTGCCCGCGTCCATGTCGAGCGCGCCGCCGCCGTACGCGGTGAAGCCGATCGTATAGAGGTCGGACCCGAGCTGAGCTTTCAGGAAGCGGCCCATGGGCCCGCCGGTCCGGCCGCTGTTCTGGCCCAGATAAAAATCGTTCATCACGTGGTAGTTGTGGGCCCAGACGATCACCTTGCGCTCCTTGAGCGGGCCATTCAGCCACCACAGGAGGTTCTCGGCCATCGCCTGATCGCGGGTGTAGCCGTCTGCGAACGGCTGCCGGTCGCCGGGGCCGAGGGCGCGGTCCATGGCGAGCAGGCTCACCAGGCTCTGGCGGAGGTAGTCGATCTCGCGCGGCGGGAAATAGGCCAGGAGATCGGCGCGGCGGCGGTCGATCGTCTCGACGAGACGCTTGGGCAGCTCCCGGTTGTACGCCCGCAGGCCCGGATCGGAGTAGTACAGCCCTGGCACCAGGCCCACGGACATGGCCGTCAGATCCTCCCGCTCCTTCCGAGAGATCAGGGCCGGATCGAGCCGGTCGAAAAAGTCGAAGACCATTTTCGGGAAGAATTCGGAGCGGCCTTTCGCCGTCGAGACGCGGCAGTCGAAGCCCACGGTCTCGATCGGGCGGTCCGTCCCCTGGCTCGTCCGGACGTAGTCGAGGGTCGGCACGACCTCCTGCACCTGCCAGGCGAGATAGAGGCCGCGGCTCGCCGCCTCGGTGGCCGGCAGCCCGGCTCGCAGCGCCGCGTTGACCCGCCGCACGTCGGCGATGCCCGACTCCCAGGCCAGGACGTCGAAGCCCATGACCTTGTGGAGGAACCGGATCAGCCGTCCCTTCGCGAGGAAGGTCGCGCCGTCGCCATGGGTCGCCTCGCCGAGCTGCACCACGCGGGCCTTGCCGATGACCTGGACGAGCGGCATCAGGTCGGCGAAGTCCTCATCGGCGGGATCGATGGAGCGAACCGCCAGCGCGTGCTCGGCCACCCAGCGGACGCGCTCGGGATCGACCGGCGGCGCCGCGTCCTCGGCGAGCGCCGGGGCGGCGAGGGACAGCAGGAGGAGGGGGAGAGCGGCCTTCGGCCTGGGGATCATGAAGAAAGATTGTACCTGGCACGCTCGATGCTCCAATTTTCCATCAGGGGAGCAGTGTCCGGAACAGGGAATCAACCGCCCGCCCGGGACCGTTGTCTTATTGGGAACGAGCGGGAAAGAGGAGGAGAGACGACATGGGTTGCCATACTCCGGGATGTATCGGCGAGCACGAGACAGGGAATATCAGCCACACGGTGATCTACCGGGAGCGATCGATCGTCTTGCACGGTGTGCCGGCGGGCATCTGCCCTGAATGCGGCGACGTGGTCCTGACCGACGAGACCATGATCATCATCGAGGACACCCTGCGGCGGAAGGCGCGCTCCAAGAAGACGGAGCACGCTTATGAAGCGTGAGGCGGGCTTAGAGAAGGGCCAAAGGACCTAAAGGACGTACAGGACTCAAAGGACCGGGAAACCCGGTTCTCATGGGAGTTTTCGTCCTTGAAGTCTTCGTTGTCCTTTGAATCCTTTACGTCCTTTTCTCCGCCTCCGCGAGAGCACCAACCACCCGCCCGACCCCTTCCGCGAAATCCGCCGGCTCGGGCAGCAGCGAGACCACCAGGAAGTCGTCCGTCGTGAAATCGAAGAAGTAGCCGGGGTGGACGAGCACGCCGGAGCGGTCGAGCAGCTCCAGCGCGATCTCCTCGTCGGACCGCGGATCGCTGACGCGGAGCACGGCCGACCAGCCTCCGGCGGGCTCGAGCAGCTCGATCCCTGCATGACCGGCCACCGCCGCGCGGAGCACCGCGAGGTTGCCCCGGAGCCGGTCGAGGATCGCGGAGCGGATGCGCGGCGCCAGCTCCAGAATGCCGGGAAGCGCCCGCTGGACCGGCGTTGCCACCGAGAGATAGCTGTCGGCAATCAGCTCCAGCGCTGCACCGGCCCGGCGGCGGAGGTCCGCGGGACCGCCGAGGCGGATCCAGCCGAGCTTCCAGGCCGGCAGCCCGGCGCCCTTGGAGAGGCCGCCGAGCGAAAACGTCAGGGCCTCGCCCGCCGCCGCCGCCGGGCCGGCGCGGAGACCTTCGGCGAGAGGGTAGTCGGCGAACACCTCGTCCGAGATCAGCGGCAACCCCCGGGACGCGCACAGGGCGGCTACGGCCTCCTGCTCGCCCGGCGTGAGATAGGCGCCGGTTGGATTGCCCGGATGGATCAGCGTAAGGAGACAGGTGCGCGGCGTCAGGAAGTACTTCACCATCTCCGGATTCAGGGCGAAGCGCCGACCGGGAGAGAGGTGGACGTGAGAGAGCGCAAGCCCCTCCAGTGCCGCCAGGCTGTCGAGCAGGGGATAGGACGGCGCGGTGGTCAGCACCGTGTCGCCCGGATCACCGAACAGCTTGAACAGGTAGGAGTAGGCCTCGCTCGTCGACGCCGTGAGCACGAGGTCCTCGGCCGAAACCGGGTCGCCGGGCGTGGAGAGAGCGGCGGCGAGCGCCTCGCGGGCCGTCAGAAGGCCGCGCGGGTGCGGCTCGTAGACCGGCGAGGCGTAGCGGCGGAGGATCTCCGCCAGCTCGTCCTCGGGGTACGCGATGCCGACCCGCGTCGGGTTCGTCTCCGTGAGATCGATCACCGGCAGTCCCCGGGCGATCCGCTCCTCCCGCGCCTGCGTCAGGCGGTTCGCTGTGTGCTCCCATGGGAGGCGGTGCGACCAGCGGAGAGGGGTGGAGGGCACGCGAGGAGTCTAACCAATTTGAAAAACGGTGAGCCCTGCCGGCCCGAATCTCCGCGTGAGAGGGTGAGGACGGAAAACACGGAACGAAAACGAAAGGAGACGACAATGTTGGGAACACTGATCAAGCTGGTTGTGCGTCACGTGATCGCGGATGAGGTTGCCGAGCTCATCGGCGAGCTTTTGGACTGAGACCACATCCCCCATTCCGAGGCCCCCGCCGTGCTCCCACGCGGCGGGGGGCTTCGTCGGTCTACGAAGACGGATTGAAAGGAAAGGAGAACAGCATGTTCGGTCAGCTCGTCAAGCTCATGACTCTCGGCCCCTCGATGGACGTTCTCGGCGATGTCGCGGAACGGAGCGACGACGCCGGGTCGCCGACGGCAAGGCCGCGGCCTCTCTTTCGATTCGAGGAGCCCGAGCCCTCGTCGCTTCGGCTCCTGATGGAAAGCCGCTTTTAGGAGCAAGGGACACGCCTCAACCTTTTCGTCGCTTCGGGGTCTCAGGGGGTAAGGGGGAGAGCCGATGCGATGCTTCAACCTCGAGGTTTTTTGCCGGACGCACGAGGAGTGGGATCTCCGGCTCTTCGGTCCCGATGCGAAGCTGATCGAAACGCGGGCCCTGCCGCGGAGCGCGGTCGAGGATCTGATCGGTGCCGCGGAGGCGGCCTCCCTCGGGGTGGATCTCGGCCGGGTCCTGTACGACTGGCTCGACGGATCGGAGCGCTGGATAAGCCGGATGCGGCAGGATGGGCCTGGCCTGACGCTCGCGATCGACGTGGAGGAGCGGTTGCGCCACCTCCCCTGGGAGCTGCTCGCCGAAGACGATTCCTTTCTCTGTGCCGACCCGTTGTGGCCCTTCACGCCGGTGTGCCGCGTCGGCCGGGCCGGCGGGACCGCCACCGTCTGCAATCGCCCCCTCCGGGTGCTGTCGATGGTCTGCTCTCCCGAGGACGCAACCGTTCTCGATCTCGAAAACGAAGAGCGGCGGGTCCTAGAGGCCACGCGCTCACAACGGATCGAGCTGCTCGTCGAGGAGAGCGGCAGCCTCCAGGGTCTGGAAGAGGCGCTCTCTTCCTTTCCCAGAGGTCATTTCGACGTCTTTCATCTCGCGGGTCATGCCGAGGTCGTCGCCGGGCTGCCGGCGTTCCTGATGGAAGACGAGCTTGGCCGCAGCCGGGAGGCCACGGCGGCCGACATCGCCCGCGCCTTCGCCGGACGGTGGCCGCGGCTCCTGTTTCTCTCGGGCTGCGAGACGGGTCAGGCCGTGGACCAGGGCGCTCTCCCTTCGCTGTGCGAGGCGATGGTGCTGGCGGGCGCTCCCGCCGTGCTCGGCTGGACGCAGCCGGTGGACGATGTGGCGGCGAGCGAGGCCGCGTCCGTGCTCTACCGGCGTCTGGCCGTCGGGGACGGGATCGACGAGGCCGTGGCCCGCACACGGCACGCCCTGTACGAGAAAGGCAGGCCCGACTGGCACCTGCTGCGCCTTTACTCCGACCGGACGCCGCTGTCGGCTCTGGTCACGCCGCTCCAGACGCCGGGAAGGGCTCCGTTCCGTTCGCGCAGCGCCCGCCAGGAATTCCTCGACCGCGGCGCGCGGACCGAGGTCTGCTCGCGCGAGGAGTTCGTAGGGCGGCGGCGGCTCCTGCAGCGGAGCCTGGCGGTGCTCAAGAGCCCTCCGGGGGAGCCGCCGTCGGCCGACGGGCTCCTCCTTTATGGGCTCGGCGGTCTGGGCAAGAGCAGCGCGGCGGCCCGGCTCTGCGAGCGGCTGTCGCATCTGTCCCGCCTGGTCTGGGTGGGAAGGATCGACGAGGAGAGCCTCCTGGGCGAGCTGCGCGAGCGGATCGAGGACGCCGCGGAGCTGGAGCGCCTCGACGACCGGCGCCTGCCGCTCAAGACCCGCCTGCGCCGTCTGCTGGAGGGGCCGTTCGCGGCGGAGCCCGCGCTCTTCGTCTGCGACGACTTCGAGCAGAATCTCGATCTCCGGGCCGACGGCAGCGCCGCTCTTCAGCCCGCAGCGCTGGCGGTGCTGCGGAGCCTCCTCGGGGCGATCCGCGAGAGTGCCTCCGCGAGCCGGGTCCTGATCACCTGCCGTTATCGCTTCGACGTTCCCCCGCCGGCGCATTTGCATGTCGAGGCGCTCGAATCGCTGCGGGGCGCTGATCTCGACAAGAAGCTCCTGCGGATGGCCGAGCGGCAGGACGTGGCGGTTTGGTTGAGCTTCGAAGGCATCTCCCTGGCGGCGGGCAATCCGCGCCTGCTCGAAAGGATGCAGGCGGCGCCCGCGGACGAGCCTCTGGAGCCGATCGCGGCGGCATTCCGCGAGGAGCTGGGGCTCGCTGAGTGGGTGGCCCGGCAAGAGCCCGAGGGACGGCGGCTCCTCGCCCTGCTCTCGGCCTTTGACTGGCCCGTCGAGCGATCGGCTCTGGAGAGGGTGGCGGCCGGTCTGGCGTTCGATCCTCACCTCGATCGCGCGGCGGCGGCGGGCTTGGTGGAACGGGTCGAAGATCCGCTGCTCGGACCCCGCTATTACGTCTCCTCCTTGCTCCGTCCCCTGCTGGAGCCCGAGATCGCGGAGGGTGGGGACTCCGAGGAGTGGCGGCGCGTCGCACAACGCCTGGAGGACTCGTTTCAGATTCAACGGGGCTCTGGAATCACCAGGATCCAGGACGTCGATCCATTGATCGCCGCGTACAACCTCCTCGCCGCCAGCCGGAGCCATGACGCCGCCGCACAGCTTCTGGTGCAACAGATCGATCTCTATTTAATGCCTCTGGGAGAGTACCGGCAGGTGATCGATCTCCATCGCCGGATCTCGCGATCGATCGCTGCGCCCGAGCTCGTCGCGATGTCGGAGATCGACGTGGCGACCGCACAGCATCTGCTGGGAAACCACGAGACGGCTGCCGATGGCTTCCGCTCGGCCCTCGCTCTGGCGGCTGAGATTGGCGACCCGCAGCGCGAGGCGATCGCGCTCCACAATCTGGGGGACTGTTATCTCGAATTGTTCGATTTTGCGCGGGCGGTGCAGCCGCTGGAGCAGGCGGCCGCTCTGGCCCGCCAGAAGGGCTGGACCAACATCGAGGTCTCGGCGACCGCGAGCCGGGCCACCTGCTATGAAATGACAGGGGACTGCGCCCGGGCCCTCGAGCTCTACGAGGCGATGCTGAAGCGGGCCCGCGAGCTTCGCCTGGAAATCGAGGAGATCTCCTGTCTCGTCTCCATCGGCAACTGTCACGCCTCTCTCGGGGACGCCGAAAAAGCAGTGGATTCTTTCCGGGAAGCGCTCGCGAAGCTCGATGGCCGCGAATGCTTGGCCTGGGGGAACACGCTGCACAGCCTGGCCGAATCCCTGATCGATCGGGGAGAGGCGGATGAGGCGATCGCCATTGCCGAGAAAGGGGCCGCGCTCGGCGAGCAGATCGAAAATCCGCGGTTGCGCGCCGAATGTGAAACCGCCTTGGCGCGCGCGTTTCTCCTCGGAGGGCAGATCCCGCAAGCCCGGAAGGCGGCGAAGAAGGCCGTGCGGCACAACGTTCCCGTTCATTCCCACGCGTTCGTCCTGCTCGGCCTGGCGCAGCTCATCGGCCGCGAACGCCCGGCGGCGGCCGACTCTTTCGCGAGCGCGCTCGCCGCGGCCGACGCGTTGCTGGCCAGGAGCCGGGACAACCTGATCGCTCTGGAAACCCGGGCTCTCGCGGCGGCCGGCCTCGCCCGCAGCGCGGACGCTTCACCCGCCGGCCTTCTGGATGAGGCCTTGCGGGCGGCCCGCACCGCGCATTCCCGGTCCGCGCTGGCGGGCCGGGCACAACGTTTCGATCACCTTCTGGAGCTGTCGGGCGCCCTCTCCGCGGGAGGGCGCCCAGAGCTGGCGCTAATCACGTGAGGAGAGCCGCTTGATCGCCCATCCGGCCGCGGCCACCCCTCCCACGACCGCGACGGCGGGCGCCGCCGAAATCGCCGCGGTGGCGATCGTTGTCACGAGACCGGCCTTCGCGACGACAGCCCCCACGCCGGCACAGGCCGCGACGATAACTCTTGCAGGGTTGCCACCGAACCGAACGATGTGCTGAATCATGATCGTGATCTCCGTTTTTGATCGTGCCGTCGCGGCTCCATGCCGCTCCTGACTGCTCACGCGCAGGAAGGGACCGCGAGGGCTCACGCGATGCGGGACAAAGAGGAGACGACGATGAACCGGGAGGCGTGGGAGCGGGTCAAGGAGATCTTCGCGGCGGCCTGCGAGCTCCCGGGCGCCGCGCGTCCGGCCTTTCTGACGGAAGCCTGCGCCGGCGATCCGGCCCTCCGCCGCGAGGTCGACTCCCTGCTCGCCGCGTACTCCGGGATCGGGGAGAGCTTCCTGGAGGAACCGGCCGCCGACGGGGTGCTCGCGCTGATCGGACAGCGGGAGACGGAGGAGTGGATCGGCCGTCGCATCGGCGCCTATCGGGTGCTCGCGGAGCTGGGCTCCGGCGGCATGGGCACTGTCTTCCTCGCCGCGCGCGCCGACGCGGAGTTCGAGCGGCAGGTGGCCATCAAGGTCATCCGGCGCGGGCTCGACCGGACCGAGATCGTCTCCCGCTTCCGCCAGGAGCGGCAGATCCTGGCCGGCCTCGACCATCCAAACATCGCCCGGCTGCTCGACGGCGGAGCGACCGAGGAGGGGCTGCCCTATCTGGTCATGGAGGCGGTCGAAGGAGTGCCCATCGACCGCTACTGCGCCGAGGCGAGCCTCGATCTGCCCGGAAAGCTCCGCCTCTTCCTCAAGATCTGCGCCGCCGTGCAGTACGCGCACCGCAACCTGATCGTCCACCGCGACCTGAAGCCCAGCAACATCCTGGTCACCCGCGAAGGCGAGCCCAAGCTCCTGGACTTCGGGATCGCCAAGTTCCTGGAGCCGGGTCCTACCGAGGGGCTGACGATCTCCGGCGAGCGCCTCCTGACGCCTGACTACGCGAGCCCCGAGCAGGTCCTGGGCGAGCCGATCACGACCTCGTCCGACGTCTACTCGCTCGGCGTGCTCCTCTACCAGATCCTCTGCGGCCGGCCGCCCTATCGCGTCGCCGGCCGCACGGCCCAGGAGCTCGAGCGGGTCGTCTGTGAAGAAGAGCCGTCCCCCCCGAGCCGGACGCTCCACCGCGGCGACGACACGGAGAAGCTCCGCGAACGGCTCCAGGGCGATCTCGACAACATCGTTCTCAAAGCGCTGGCCAAGGAGCCGGCCCGGCGCTACACCTCGGTCGAGCATCTGAGCGAAGACCTGGACCGGTACCTGACCGGCCGTCCGGTGCTGGCGCGGAGCGGTGGCTGGTGGTACCGATCGGGCAAGCTGCTGCGGCGCCACCGGCTGAGAGCGGCCGCCGCGGCGGCGGTCCTCCTGAGTGTGATCCTGGGCATCGCCGGGATCGTGTGGCAGGCGCGCGCCGCGCGCGTTCAGCGCGATCTCGCGGTGCGGGCCGCCAACTCGATGATCTACGAGCTGGCCGAAGGCTTGAGCCAGATGAGCGGACCGACCGAGAGCCGCCTCGGGCTCCTGACGCGCGCCGCCGCGATCCTGGACCAGGCGCAGAAGAGCTCCGCCGATCCGTCGCTCGCCCGACTCCAGGCGGACTCCAACCGGGTCCTCGCCCAGACCTATCTCCTGCTCGGCGACCTCCCGCGTGCTGAGGCCCGCGCCCGTCTCGCCGAGCGCCGCGCGCGGCGTCTGGCCGGGCGCCCGGCCGCCTCCCTGGACGACCGCTCTGCCCTGGCGAGCATCCTGATCCTGGCGGCGGACGTGCGGGGCGCCCAGGGCGACCCGCGGGGCGCGAGCTCCCGCTATGACGAGGCCAACGCGCTGTTCGAGGCGATCCGCCGCAACCCCGCGGCGAGCCCCAGGATGCGCCTCGCCACGGCGCTGGCCCTCTCCCGCAAGGGGGACCGGCTCTTTACAGAGGGCGACGTCGCGGGCGCCCGGAAGCTCTACGAAAGGGGCCTGGGGATCGTTCAGGCCCTGGCCCCCGAGAGCGACCGCGAGCCGAAAATCGGGGAGCTTCACGCCACCACGCTGGAGAGGCTCGGTGACGTGCTCGACGCGCAGGGAGACGATCCCGCGGCGTGCCGGCGCTATCTGGAGTCGCTCGCTCTCCGGCGGCGGGCGGCCCGGCGCGCGCCGGGCGATCCCTCCGTCACCCAGCGCCTCGCCCTCACCCTGCAGCTCGCGGGCTGGTGTGCCGAGATCGAACGACGGATCGACGACGCCCGGGCGCGCTATCAGGAGTCGATCGATATGGAGCGTCGGCTTCTGGCCGCCGATCCGGCGAACCAGGATCTCGCGACCGACCTCATCGGCGGCCTCGGCCAGATGGGGAACGCCCTGCTGTCCGCCGGGCGCGCGCCGGAAGCGGTCGGCTGGTACCGCGAGGCCGTGGACCTGAGCCGCAAGCTCCTCGACGGGCAGCCGCAGAGCGTCGCCGTGGTCGCGCAGGCCGCGGCGCTGGAGCAGCTCCTCGGCTCGGCGCTGGTCGCGACCGGACGCCTGGACGAGGGCGGCCGGCATCTCGACGCCGCGGCCACCCTCGGCAGCCGGCTGCTCGCGCAGGACCCGGCGAGCCGCGAGCATCAGCGCAGGATGGTCGAGGTTCTCGCCGCGCGCGCCGAGCTGGCCCGCGCGCTCTGGCGCCAGGGAGATGCCCGGCGGGCGCGCCAGCTCCTGGAAGGCACGAAGATCACGCTCCTGCGCCTGCGGGCGGCAGGCCAGCTTGCGCAAGGGACCGGCGGAGCGGGAGAGGTGCTGCCCGATGTGGAACGGCTCCTCGCGGACATCGAACGCAACGACAGGAGAGCCTCATGAGAACGAAGGATGGCAGCGTCCCTCCAGGCGAGGACGTGACCCGGCTCCTCCTCGCCTGGCGGGATGGCAACGATCAGGCGCTCGCGCGGCTCATGCCCCTGGTCTACGACGAGCTGCGGCGGCTGGCTGCGAGCTATATGCGCCGCGAGCGTCCCGATCACACCCTGCAGCCGACGGCCCTCCTCAACGAGGCCTACCTCCGGCTGGTCGACCAGGCGCGCGTCGCCTGGCAGGGGCGCGCCCACTTCTTCGGCATCGCGGCGCGCATGATGCGGCGGATCCTGATGGACCATGCGCGCCAGCACCGGGCCGCCAAGCGTGGGTCCGGAGGCCGCAAGCTCCCTCTCGACGAGGCGATGGAGGAGCCGCTGCGGCAGGACGTGGACCTGCTCGCCCTCGACGAGGCGCTGAGCCGGCTGGAGGAGCTCGATCCCCGGCAGAGCCGCGTCGTCGAGCTTCGCTTCTTCGCCGGCCTCGAAGTCACCGAGGTGGCGGAGGTGCTCGGGATCTCACCGGCGACCGTCAAGCGCGAATGGGCGGTCGCCCGGGCCTGGCTGCACCGCGAGATCGCGGGCGGATAAAAATGACATGCGCAGGGCCGCCCTCTACGTTGCCCAGCCTAGATGATGCTCACGAACCCGCGAAAGCCTGCGGACGCGTGATCACGTACGCCGGCGCTCCGCGGACGAGGAGCTGGACGCGGTAGGTGAGCCCTTCCGCGACAGGATCGACGCCGGGGGGCGGCGACCAGACGAAGGAGGTGGAGCGCGCATAGGGGACGGTGCCGACATAGCCATGGCCGCTCACCCAGAACCGCACCTCCGGGCGAGGGCCGGGAGGAGGGACGAGCGAGACGGCGGTGAGGGCGAAGCGGCCTTCTCTCTGCCGCGGTGGAGCCGTGCGGGCCCAGGGCCCTCGCGGCCAAGGCTTGATCTTGCCGTCGACGCGGCCGTCGCAGTCGTCATCCACGCGGCGGAGCAGCTCCGGCGCGCCGGGATGGACCGCGGCCCACCGGTCGTTGCAGTCGCCCTGGAGCGGGCTGAAACCATCGCCGTCGCTGTCCTGGCAGTCAGGGTTGGCGCCGCGGTAGAGCCGGTCCAGGCGTTCGCGGAGAGGGTCCGAAATGCGCCAGCGCCAGGTGTCGGCCACGCAGCCGAGATTGCGCCGGGCACCGGCCGCCAGAGCTTCGAGGTACAAATCGTTTTTCTCCTCGGGCGTCGCCGGCGGCTCGTGGGATCGCTTGTACCGGTCGAGGAACGCCATGAAGCCGCGGACGGCTTGCGGACCGTCCAGCAGCGCCAGTTGGAAGCCGAACCCCCCCCAGGCCAGCTCGGAGGTGATTCTCAGGTCCTCCTCGCACAGGCTGTCCCGCACGCAGCGCGCCCAGTCCGCCGCGGGCTCCCGGAGGTAGCGGCCGCTGATCTCGCGCCACTCCCGCACGATCTCTTCGGGCGCGACGTTCCCAAACCCCTCGTGGGCATAGGCGTAATAGTAGTAGCTGATGAAGTCGGTCCAGGCGTGGGGGTAGTCGGGCGGATAGGCGACGTACTGCGAGAAGAGGTCGAAGTTGTGGGTCAGCTCGTGAGTGAGAATGCCCGAGGGGTTGTCTGCGGCGATCTCCTCCCAGAAGGACCTGCGGAACTCCGGAACGTCCAGCATCTCCACTCCCTTCGCACCCAGAAAGCCACAGCCGAGACCACCACAGCTCTCCGGGACGATGGCGACCGGCAGCGGCCCCTCGCCGGCGGGATGGGCCCCCACCAGATCGAGCAGGTGCTGATAGATCAGGTCGATGCGATCGACGTAGGCGTGGATCAGCGTTTCGGAGAGGCCGTGCGGCCCGGTCCAGGTGTCGGGAAGGTAGACGTCCACGTACCGGCCGTGGTAGCGCGTCATCTCGTAGGTCTTACCGTTGAAGGCCAGGTAGGACACCCGCTCGCCCTGGGCGAACGCCGGGCCGGCGAGCCCGGCTAGCACCAGAACAGCGGCCGTGAGGCGGCGGAAGGAGAGGGAGGGCATGTTCATTAGCTCCTGAAGAAAAGTGGTTTCTCGGAACTTAGCGAATACATGCCCTGAGATACGCAGGATGGGACTCAGGGTTTTACCCTGACGGAGCTTAGCCTCCCCTACCCAGTAGCTGGCGAGCCCGCTCTCGGACCTCCCAGCCGGCCGAGGGCTGTCCTCGACGAAAGGCAAGCTCCTGAAGGAGACGTCGGATCTCGATGAGATGCGGTCGGTTGAGGCGTATTCTGGCGATTGTGTATTCCGCACGAGGGGTCAGCGGGATCCAGGATCCATTCGCCTCTTCTTTGAAATGCGTGGAGAAGTCTTCGGCGCAGAAATCAACGAAGCCGTAGCCTCGGGCTTCGAGCTCGGGCAACGGCCATGAATTGCTCTTGTACCGATTACAGACACTGCAAGAGTAGTACAGATTGTAGAAGTCATGAACAAGATTCGCGAAACGCTTGAGGGATTTCGGCCGCAGGTGGTCCAACTGGAAGTTACCCTCTCCTCCAGCCAACAGCTCATGAAGAAGACAATAGGCACAACACTCAGCGAAGTCCTCGCGGACGAGGAGCCTGTAATGGGAATAATGATTTTGGGGATCGGGAGGAGGGGTGCGGCGGGAAAAGATGGCCATTCAATCCGCTCAAGCTTTGGTTGTCGCTGCCAGAGCAGCTCTCAGCTTCTTCTTGATCGGCTCATAAAAATCGGCTTCTACCTCGTCCAGATAGACCTCGAGGCGTAGTAACTCCGCCTGTTCTTCCGGAGACAGCGACGAAATAAACTTCTTGTCTACCAAGACCGCGTAGCGGTCATGAGCGTCATTGATTTCAATCGGCCGGCTGCTCAATCGCATGGATGCCGAGAGCCAGCCCTCGACAGCGGCCCAAGCCGCACCGTCCAAAACCCATCGGGATCGCGTCAGGCGCTCGACCTGCTCTCCAGCAGTGCGCTCCACAATGGACGAAGTCGCCACGACATGGGTTTCGTCGACCCGCTGGTTCCTATCTACAGGGAATACGGACTTGACCAACTCGACTCCAACCCGGTTCCCATCGACATACCGCTTGCACTGCACAAGCCATGGTTTCTTATGATCGTCCATCAAGCCGATGGCGACCAAGTCGATGCCCCCATCTTTGGTGAACTGCGTCAACTCGACGGTGCAGCCGTAGTCTTCGAATGCGTTGACGACGAACTTCTCGAACTTCGAAGCCTCCAACCCCCGGAGATAGGCTCTACTGCTCCATAGCCTGCCCAGAACGTTTCGTTTGATGTCCCAGAGCTTTGGTGATCTGAAGTTTCGTGAAAGATCGACGGCCACCATGTGTTCGCTGGGCACTGAGATCCGATCGATCAGGCTGTGAAGACCGCTCCCGTAAGACACTGAGAAGTCGACGGGAGAACGAACGCCGAGCAACTCGGGGAGTACGCAGCTTTCTTTGAGCACAGGCAGGATAGTAACCCGGCCCGAGGGGGCCTCTTGCGCCAAGGCTTGCTCAAGATCTCGAACCAGCCAGCGCCTGTTCTGAATCGCAGATGTAAGGACGGGTACAAAATAGTCTGAGGACGAAATGGCATCTGACAGGACCCTGTCGGAGACTTCGCCAGCCTGGGAGGCCTCAAGGTCTGCGAAGGTTGCAGTTTCGTACCCCCCGCGCTTCAGGTCCGCCGAGAGCCGCTGCGCAAACTCGGTGTCCTTTACCGCATGGCTAATGAAGACGCTAGACATTTGTAGTCACCTCGTAAAGGGCGCCTACCGATTGTTCCCGCCCTCTCTCCCTCCATAACCGACTCGGCAAAGGAATTTTACCGCTTAAGGTTATCTGGCCTCCGCATTCCACGTCAAGCCTGAGGGACGCCCTTCTCAGCCCAAACACCTTGCTGCCCTTGCAGATTCCCGGGCATGAGGCTGAAGAGAGGCGCCCCGGGCGGCCGGAGCGCCTCCCCTGCTTGGTGATCAGGGCGCTTCTTCTTCGATGAAGAAGCCCACGATATCCACGATCACGTGGGTCGTGCCCGAGCCGGACACGAACGGGCGCAGCTTGATCTTGCCGTCCGACAGCGCGGTGAGGGCGTTGTTGGCGCGGTTCGCATTGACGGTGAAGTTGAGGGTGCTGGTGGCGGGGGGTTGCGCGAGGCTCGCCGGGTAGACCTGGAGATTGCCCAGGCCGGTCGGCTGTGCGACAGTGACGTTGATCGCGACCGCGGTGGCGAGCGGCGAGACGCCGCAGCGCGTGACCCCCACCACGTCGAGCACCCGCACCGTGCCGTGGGCGATCGGCGCGGCGCCGTCCTCCTGGGTGCGCGTGTCGAGCAGGCGGCACGGTGGGACCGTGTAGTAATCACCCCGCGGCATCACCTGGATGATCGCGCTCGCGCTGTTGGTGCTCGCCGCGCCGCGCGTGTCCTCGACCGTCAACGAGGCCTGATAGTTGCCCACCGCCGTGTAGGTGTGCTCGATCTCCGGGGAGCTCTGAGTGACCGCCGGAGTGCCGTCCCCGAAATCGAAGGTGTACGTGACGACTCCGTCCCCGGCGTCCGGATCGGACGAGGCGGCTCCGTTGAGCTCCACCTCCAGCGGCGCGAAGCCGGACTGCGGCAGGGCCGCGAGCCGCGCCGTCGGCGCCTGGTTCGGCGCGCACGCCTGGTTGGTGCGGACCGTGTACTCGCTGGGAGTGGAGCTGTCGACGACGGCGATCAGGCCCGTTCCGCCGCCGCCGACCAGGAGGCGCGTCTCGCCTTTGACGTTGGTGAAGACGTCTCCCTGCACCGGAGCCGGCTGCGCGGCGCCACCGACCGCCACCGGCTGCGTCAACAGGCTCCGGGAGAGCCGGATGAAAATCGTGTCGCCGCTGACGCTGCCGTCGGCGGTGCCGAGCTCGGTCTGATCGTTGACCCCGGTGGTCGGGTTGAGGTCCACGCGGCCGTACTCGAAGGAGGGGACCGGCGTGTCTCCCGTGGTCATCGCCACGTAGTAGTTGACGCCGCGATAGGTCAGGTACACGTACCAGAAGCCGTTCGGTGGCGGCAGGGGATCGAGGCTGTTGTGGGTGCGGATGCGGATCTCCAGGTCGTCGTCGTCCGGCTCCGCCGGGTTCCAGGGCTCGGCGATGAACGCGTCCTTCAGGTCGAGGCCGCCGTTCCCGGGCGCACCGGTCTGGTCGCCCGCCGGATCGGTCGTCACCTGGACGCCCGGAGCCTGGCAGGGATCCGCCGGGACCACGACCGGTGGACCGCTCACGGCCACGGCCGGGCACACGGCCCCCTGGCCGGCGTTGCTCACGGCGCTCACGCGGTAGAAGTAATCCTGCTGCGACGGCGGCGGAACGGGTGCATCGACATAGCGGAAGGTCGTGGCGGAGACCGTGTCGACCGGCGTGAAGGTGGTGCCGTTCGTCGAGCGCTCGATCAGGTAGCCTGTGACCGGCGTGCCGCGGTCGTCGGCCGCGAACCAGGTGAGCACCACGGTGCCGTTGATCTCGGTGGCCTTGATGCCGACCTTGCCCGCGGGCTGGTTGTCGAAGGCCGCGAGGAGGCGCTTGCCGCCCACCTGGCCCGAGATGCGGGCGAGCGCCGTGCCGCTCTGCGGGCCGCCGCCCGCGCACGAGCCGACGCAGCCGTCCGCGTAAGCGACCAGGACGCGGCCTTCGTCGTCGATCGCGATGTCGTTGAAGTCCAGAAGGTTGCGCCCGCTGGAGCAGGTGGTGCCCTGGGTGCAGACGGCGCCGCGCTGCACCGGATCGTCCGGCGTGGCGTCGACCGTCGTCCAGGTCTGCCCTCCGTCATAGGTCGTGGCAACGTACAGGTGCCACTCGATCGGCAGGGTGGTGTCGGTGCCGTGGACCGGGCCGGTGCCCTTGGTGCCGAGGAAGGCCACGGCGGCGCGGCCCTCATCCCCGGCCACGACCTCGGGGAAGGCGCTGCCGGTGATGCCGAAGGCGGCTCCGAGGTTGACCGGCGCGCTCCAGGTCTGGCCGCGGTCGGTGGAGGTCGCGACCCAGGTGGAGCCGGCGTCGAAGGCGAAGTAGATCTTGTTGTCCGGCCCGAGGTCGAGGTGCGGATCGGTCTCGCCCGAGGCGCTGCCGGGCACGGTGCGCACGGTCCAGGTCAAGCCGGAATCCGTCGAGACCGCGACACCCTGGATCCCCTGGCAGTTCTTGTTGGGGACGTACACGGTGCCGTCCGGGCCGACCTTGACGTGGCCGTGGAGGCCGACGCACTGGGTGACGTTGTAGATCGGCACGGCCGGACCGAAGGTCAGCCCGCCGTCGCGGGAGAGCGCGCACTGGGCGACCGCGGCGTCCTGGGAACAGTAGTAGGTCGCGTTCGGGTAGCCGATGCCGCCGATCGGATCGGTCGCCGGGAACGGACCGCCGCCGACCGACTGGTGATCGACGCCGGCGTTGATGCCGCAGCCCTGGCTGGGCAGCCAGCTCTCTCCGTCGTCGTCGGAGAAGGACATGAGGCTGCACTTCGGGCCGAGCTGCGAGGCGAACGTGCGGCCGGTGCGGAAGTCGGTGAACAGGATGGGATCGAGGGTGGCGAGGCCGTTGTTCGGCGCCGTCTTGTCGACCCAGAGGTCGGTCTCCTGGCGGCTGTCGGACAGGCACTCGTCGCGGGTCACCCGCAGCACTTCCAGGCCGGCGATGTAGAGGGCCGCGTTCGGGACGTGCTGCGCGCCGAGCCGGCCGACGCCGATCGAGGGCTCGCCGGCGCTGGCGCCCATCCCCACCGGCGGCTCGTACTGGAACATCTTCACCGCCTGGGCTCCCGGCGGCGGCGGTGGCGGCGGCGGCGCGCCGATCTCCAGGGCCGCGGTGGCGCTGTAGGGCGCACCCACCGCGAAGGGCGCTCCGCTCACCGTGTGGACGCCCGCCACGGGATTGTTGAGCACCACGATCTCCGCGGTCCCCGGGGGATTGCCCGAGCTCCCCTCGTCGGAGCCGCTGGGGTCGTAAACGTTCAGGTCCCAGTCGTCCAGCGGCGTCAGCGTGATGCGGACCGTGAACCCCACACCGCCGGGCGGAGGTACGATCGTGAGCTGGAAGTGGTCGCAGGCGGGATCGTCAGGCCCCGCGCACTGCGCGGCGCTGGGAGCGACCGGTCCTCCCGTCCAGCTCACGACGGGGTTGGCCGCCGACAGGGTGCCCGATGCGGGAGAGGCCGCGCCGGCCGGCAAGGCTGCGAAAAGACCGAGGAGAAGCGCACCCGGCACTGCGCACCGCACGGTGATCCGGCTCATGAAAAGCCCTCCAAGCCCTGAAAAAAGTTTGCCAATTCAGAATATCTTTTTGCCTGACTTCGACGACGGAACGACGTAAATGTTTGTGCATGCGGCGTGCCAGAGAGAGGACCCAAGGAGAAGATGTCCCGTTCCCCTCTCCTCCCACACTTCCTATCTAGTGGGGGTGACGTGTGTCGGCGGTGCGCGGTGGTGGCGAGGCTTCGACAACTTGGACGATCTGGAGAGGGTACTCCATGGAAACACTTTGGCAGGACTTGCGCATCGGGATGCGGCAGCTTCTCAACGACCGGGGTTTCTCCATCGCCGCGATTCTCACGCTGACGCTCGGCATCGGTGCCACTGCCACCATCTTCACGCTCGTCAACTCCGTCCTGCTGCAGGAGCTCCCCTACCGGGAGCCGGAGCGGCTGGTGATCCTCCAGGGGAGCCTCGAGGAGAAGGGGGAGTCCACCCCGTGGCCGCTGTCGCAGATCGAGTTCACGGACTGGCGCACGCGGAGCACGGTCTTTTCGAGCATGTCGATGTGGACCAACCTCGCGTTCAACCTAGAGCAGGGAGAGCAGTCGAAGCGGCTTTCGGGCGAGCTGGTCAACGCGGAGTACTTCTCGATGCTCGGGCTCCAGCCCACGGCGGGCCGCTTCTTCACGCCCGAGGAAGACGCGACGCCGATGGAGCGCTTCGTGACGGTGCTCAGCTATGACCTCTGGCGGAGCGGCTTCGGCGCCGATCCGAACATCCTGGGACGCAAGCTGCACTTGAACGGCCGGGAGTACGAGGTCGTCGGCGTCGGGCCGCGTGGATTTCGCGGGCTGTCGGACCTGGCGGATCTCTGGGTCCCCTCGATGCTGCCGCCGATCCCGCCCTACGTGACGAGCCGCGTCATCCGCTGGGTCACGGGCTCGGCGCGGCTGAAGCCGGGCGTGTCGGTGCAACAGGCCCAGGAGCAGCTCAACGGCATCACCGCGGCGCTCGGCAAGGAGTTTCCCGACACGAACCAGGGGCTCGGCGCCAAGGTGGTGCCGCTCGAAGAGTTCTGGTTCGGCAAGCTGCGTAAGGGTTTGGTCCTGTTGAGCGTCGGCGCCGGCATCCTCCTGCTCATCGCCTGCATCAACGTGGCGAGCCTGCTGCTGACCCGGGCGGTCGCCAAGCGGCGCACGTGGGCGATCCGCGTCGCGCTGGGCGCGAGCCGCACGCGGCTCATCCGGCAGCTCCTGACCGAGAGCATCCTGCTCTCGCTGATCGGCGCGGTGGCCGGGCTCCTCCTCGCACTCTGGGCCGCCCGCGCTCTCATCGCCGCGAGCGGCGCCCAGTTCCCGAGCTTCATCCAGATCCGCCTGGAGCCAGACGTGATCGCGATGACCGTCGGCCTGGCGGTGCTCTGCGGAGTGGCGTTCGGCATGGTGCCGATCCTGACCAGCTTCCGCTCCCGCCTCACCGAGACGCTCGGCCGGGACGAGAAGATGGAGCCGGTCGGCCGTGGGTGGCACCGCATCCAGAGCGGCGTGGTGATCGTCCAGGTGGCGCTGGCGTTGACCCTCTCGGTCGGCGCCGTGCTGATGGCCAAGGACTTCCTCCGGATGGTCAGCGCGGATCTCGGGTTCCGCCCGAAGGATCTGCTGACGTTCCGCATGGAGCCGCGCGGCGGGAAATACCTGGACGACCAGGTGATCGTGCAGATGGTGCGCCAGGACTACCTGCCGCGGATCTCGGCGGTCCCCGGCGTGGGGCAGCTCGCGATCGCGGCGTCGACGATCCCGACCGACGAGTGGGCGGGCACGTTCATCTCCATCGAGGACCGCGTGAGCAGCAAGCCGGACGGCACCTACACCGCCATCTCCCGGACCGTGACTCCGGCCTACTTCGAGGTGCTCGGGGTGCCGATCCTGAAGGGCCGGAGCTTCGACGCGCACGATACGGAGACCAACGCGGTGATCATCAGCAAGGCATTGGCCGACCTGCAATGGCCCGGCCAGGATCCGATCGGCAAACGGCTCAAGAGCGGCCCCCGCGAGGGCGAGGCGCCATGGCTCAGCGTGGTCGGCGTGGCCGGGGACGTCCAGTACAAGGGGTTTCAGGGGGAGGAGGCGCCGGGGCCGGACATCTATCTGTCGATGCTGCAATTCGTGCGGCGTCCGCTGACGGTCAACTTCCTGGTGCGCCCGAAGCCGGGAGTCTCGACGGCCGAGCTGCGGGCGGCGCTGCACCGGGAGATGGCGGCGATCAATCCCGAGATCCCGGAGTTCGACGTGATGACGATGGACGAGCGCCTGGCCAAGCAGACGACCACGGCGCGGTTCCAGGTCCTCCTGATCAGCGTCTTCACGGTGCTGGCGCTGATCCTCGCGGCGATCGGCATCTACGGCGTGATCTCGTACAGCGTGACGCAGCGCACCCGCGAGATCGCGATCCGCATGTCGCTCGGCGCGGACCGCGGGCGCATTCTGTGGATGATGGTGGCGCGCGGCGCGGTGCTGGGCGGGCTGGGGCTCGCCCTGGGCCTGGTGGCGGTCTTCTCGCTGAGCCGGTTCCTGGCGAGCCTGTTGTCGCAGACCAGCGCGATCGATCCGCTCGTCCTGGGGGGCACCTCCCTGGGCCTCTTCCTGGTGACGCTCGCGGCGAACTTCCTGCCGGCGCGCCGGGCCGCGGTGCTCGATCCGATGGTGGTGCTGCGGTTCCAGTAGACGGGGGCTCGTCACGCCAGCCGGCGTTTCTGGCACACTCAGGGTGTGGGCTGTCATCGAAACACCGAGTCATTGACATTTTTCTACGAAACCGAGCTCTCTCACGGTCAGCGGTCGCTCTGGTTCCTGCATCACCTCGCGCCCGAGGCGGGCGCCTACAACATCGCGGCGGCGGCGCGCGTACGGACACCTCTCGATCTGGAGAGGCTGGAGCGCGCGTTTCAGTCTCTGGTGGACCGCCATGGCGCGCTGCGGACGACGTTCCCGGCGGTCGCGGGCGAGCCGTGCCGGCGGGTTTCCGACCACCTGGCGTTCACGCTGGCGCGCGAGGACGCCACGGGCTGGAGTCCGGAGCGGCTGCGCTCCCGGCTGGCCGAGGAGGCCTGGCGCCCATTTGATCTGGATTTTGATCTGGAGAGGGGACCGCTCCTGCGGGTGACCCTGTTCACCGGGGACCCGGACGGTCCGGTGCTCCTCCTCGTCATCCATCACATCGTCGCGGATTTCTGGTCGCTCGCCATCCTGATGCGCGAGGTGCCGGCGCTCTATTGCGAGGCGGGGCTCCGTCCCCCGGGCCTCTCCTACGACGAGCACGTCCGGCTCGAACGGGAGGCTTTGGACGACGGCCGGGGCGAGGCGCTGCTGGAGTGGTGGCGGGAGCGGTTAGCCGGGCTCCCCAATCTGGAGCTGGCGACCGACCGGCCGCGCCCGGCGGTCCAGACCTATCGAGGCAACACCCACCGGCTCCGGCTGCCAGGGGAGCTCGCGGCGGCTCTGCGCACACGCAGCCGGGCGCAGCACGGCACGTTGTTCATGACGCTGACGGCCGCTTTCCAGGCGCTCCTCGGCCGCCACACGGGCCAGGAGGATCTGGCGATCGGCACGGCGCGCTCCGGCCGGTCCGGGGGGGCGCACGCGCAGCTCGCCGGGACCGTGGGGTACTTCGTCAACCAGGTGGTGTTGCGGGGTGACCTGACGGGCGATCCGGCGTTCGTCAAGCTGCTGGAGCGCACGAAGGCGATGGTCCGCGATGCCTTCGCGCATGGCGACTACCCGCTGCCGCTGCTTGCCGAGCACCTCCAGCCGGAGCGCGACGCGAGCCGCACGCCGCTGTTCCAGGTCTCCTTCGTGTTGCAGAAGGAGACGCGCGGGGCCGAGGGGCTGACCGCGTTCGCCCTGGGGGAGGAGGGGGTGGAGGTCGGGCCGGAAGGCTTCCGGCTGGAGTCGCTCGCGGTGCCTGGGCAGCCCGCGCCGTTCGACCTGGTGCTCCACGCGGTCGAGCGGCAGGGGGGCTTGAGCCTCGCGCTCCAGTACAACGCCGACCTGTTCGACGCGACGACCACGGCGCGCCTCCTGGAGCACTTCGAGCGCCTGCTGGCGGGGGTGGCGGCGGACCCGGGGCAGCGCCTGTCGGAGCTGCCGCTGCTTTCGGACGCGGAGCGCGCGCAGCTTCTGGTGGAGTGGAACGACACGGCCGTGTCATTCCCGGAGACGACCCTCCACGCGGCGTTCGCTCGCCAGGCCGAGCTTCACCCGGACCTGCCCGCCGCTGTCTACGCTGGAACGGTCCTCACCTATAGCGAGCTCGCCCGGCGCGCCGGCCGGCTGGCCCGGCGGCTCCGGGCTCTCGGGGTGGGACCGGAGGTGCCGGTGGCGCTCTACCTCGAACGGTCGGCCGAGGTGGTGGTGGCGATCCTGGGGGCTCTGGAGGCGGGCGGCGCCTATCTGCCTCTGGACCCCAACCATCCGGCCGAGCGCCTGGCCACCATGCTGGAAGACGCCGGGCGGCCTCTGCTGGTCACCGAGCGCCGCATGGCGGGACCGCTCACCGCGGCGGCGCGGGAGGTTCTCTGGCTGGAGGAGGATCCGGACGACACTCCCCCGGTGGAGACGGCGGTTGCGGCGATTCCCGAGAACCTGGCATACATCCTCCACACCTCGGGCTCGACCGGCAAGCCCAAGGGGGTCGGCTGCAACCACCGCGGCGTCCTCAGCCTGATGAGCGATTTCGCGCGCCGGCAGCCGCTCGCGCCGGGGAGCCGCGGCAGCCTGTGGACCAACCTGGGTTTCGACGTCTCGGTCTACGAGATCTTCGGGCCGCTGCTCGCGGGCGGCGCCGTGCACGTCGTGCCGGAGGCAGTCCGGCAGGAGACCGAGAGATACTTCGACTGGCTCGAGGCGGAGAGGATCGAGAACGGCTATGTGCCGCCTTTCATGGTGGCCGCTCTCCGCGACCGGCTGGAGCGGACGGGGGAGCCTTCCTCGCTGCGCCGGCTGCTGGTCGGGGTCGAGCCGCTCCCCGAGCCTCTCCTCGTGCGGATCACCCAGCTGGTTCCAGGGCTGGTGATCATCAACGGCTATGGTCCGACCGAGGCCACGATCAGCTCCACGCTGTATGACGTCGATCCGCGGCGCGACCGCTTTGGCGAGCCGCCGATCGCCCCGATCGGCCGCCCGGTGGCGAGCTTCGCCGTCTACCTGCTCGGCCGGCATCAGGAGCTGGTGCCGCTGGGCGTCCCCGGGGAGGTGTACGTCGCGGGCGTGGGGCTCGCGCGCGGCTACCTGCGGCGGCCGGAGGCGACGGCGGAGCGCTTCGTGCCGCACCCCTGGAACACGGGCGAGCGGCTCTACCGGACCGGCGACCTGGCGCGCTACCGCCCCGACGGCCAGGTGGAGTTCGTCGGCCGGATCGACCACCAGATCAAGCTGCGGGGCTTCCGCATCGAGCCCGGCGAGATCGAGGCGGCGCTCCTCGCGCACCCGGGAGTCCGCGAGGCGGTAGTCACCGTGTGGCCGCCGGTCGGCCGGGTTGCTCTGGAAGGGCGTGAGAACCGGCGGCTGGTCGCCTACGTGGTCGGGGGCGAAGGGAAGGCGCTTTCCGGTCGGGAGCTGCGGGAGCACCTGCGCGAGCGCCTGCCGAGCTCCATGGTGCCGGCCGCGTACGTGATCCTTCCGGCTTTTCCGCTCACGCCGAGCGGCAAGCTCGACCGCAAGGCACTGCCCGATCCCGGAGCAGAGACCGGGACCAAGACCGCGGCATGGACGCCGCCGCGCACCCCGGCCGAAGAGCTGGTGGCGGGGATTTTTACCGAAGTGCTGGGCGCGGAGGTTTTGGGCGCCGAGCGGATCGGCACGGAGGACAGCTTCTTCGAGCGCGGAGGCCACTCGCTGGCGGTGCTGCGGGTGATGGCGCGCGTCCGCGAGGCGTTCGGCGTGGAGCTGCCGCTCCACCGCGTGTTCGAGACGCCGACCGTGGCGGGCCTCGCCGCGGCAATCGAGAATGCGGCCCGGAGCGGCGCCCCGGGCCTCCCTCCGCCCCCTCCGATCCTTGCGATACGGCGCGGTCCCGGCGAGCCGCTGCCTCTCTCCTTCCCCCAGCAGCGGCTCTGGTTCCTGCACCAGCTGGAGCCGGCGAGCGCGGCCTACAACGTGCCGGCCGCCGTTCATCTGCAAGGCCGGCTCGACCCTGCCGTGCTCGCCGCGTCACTGCGCGAGGTGGCGCGCCGCCACGAGACCCTGCGGACCCGCTTCCTCGCCGCGCAAGGCCAGCCGGTCCAGATCGTCGATCCCCCGGCGCCGGTTCCCGTCCCGGAGATCGACCTTCTGGGGCTGCCGGGGGAGCGCCGTGCGGCCGAGGCCCGCCGGCTGGCGCGCGCGGAGGCCCTGCGCTCCTTCGATCTCCTCCGCGGACCGGTGTGTCGGGCGACCTTGGTGCGCCTGGAGGACGAGGAGCATCTCCTCCTCCTGACCCTGCACCACATCGTCAGCGACGGGTGGTCGCTGCGGGTGCTGGCGCGCGAGCTGGGGGAGGTCTACGACGCCTTTGCGCAAGAGCGTTCCCCGTCTCTACCGGAGCTCGACGTTCAGTATGGCGATTACGCGGTCTGGCAGCGGCGCTGGGTGCAGGGCGAGGTGTTGGAGGCCGAGCTGGCGTACTGGCGGGCGGCCTTGGCCGAGGCGCCCCCGGTGCTCGATCTCCCCCTGGACCGCCCGCGGACCGCGGCGGCGGGCGAGGCTGGCGCGAGCCGCGCCGTGGCGCTGCCCCCCGGCCTGCTGCCGGATCTCCGGGAGCTGGCGCGCCGGCAGGGCGTGACCCTGTTCATGGCCGTCCTGGCCGCGTTTCAGGCCCTGCTCTCCCGGGTCGGCGGGAGCGAGGACGTGAGCGTCGGAACGCCGGTCGCCGGCCGGGGGCAGATGCGGACCGAAGGGCTGATCGGGTTCTTCGTCAACACGCTGGTGATACGGACCGACCTCTCCGGCGAGCCGTCGTTCACCCGGTTGCTGGCGCGGGTCCGGGAGGTCGCGCTGGCCGCGTACGCGCATCAGGATCTGCCGTTCGACAAGCTGGTCGAGGAGCTGCAACCGCGCCGCGACCTCGGCGCTTCACCGCTTTTCCAGGTGGCCTTCGCACTGGACAGCGAGCCGCCGCTGTCGCTGCGGCTCGGCGGCGTCGAGGCGTCGCTCTGGCCGCTGGAGGGAGGGGCCGAGAAGTTCGACCTGAGCCTCACCCTGGCCGTGGAGGAGGAGACGCTCCGCGGAGCGTTCAGTTTCCGCACCGCCCTGTTCGACGGCGCGACGGTCGAGCGTCTGGCCGGACACTTCGCGCGGCTCCTCGCCGCGGCCGTCGCCGACCCGGGGAGGCCGCTGCCGGAGCTGCCCTTCCTGGCGGACGCCGAGCGCCAGCAGCTCCTGATCGAGTGGAACGACTCCCGCCACGAGCTGGCCGAAGCCACCCTCCACGAGCTGGTCGCGCGGCAGGCCGCGCGCCATCCCGGCCGGCCGGCGGTGGTCTGCGGAGCCGAGGTCCTCACCTACGCCAGCCTCACCGAACAAGCCCACCGGCTGGCCCGCGCGCTGTGCGCCCGGATCGGACCGGAGGAGCCGGTGGCGCTCTCCTTCGACCGCACGCCCGCGGTGCTGGTCGCGATCTTCGGCGTCCTGGAAGCGGGGGGCGCCTACATGCCGCTCGACCGCAGCCATCCGCGCGAGCGCCTCGCCGCCCTGTGGGAGAACGCCGGCCGGCCGCTGGTCCTGACCGAGCGGCGCCTGGTCCCGGAGCTTCCCGCCGCGGCGGAGGTGCTCTGCCTCGACGAGCTGGCGGAGACCGGGCCGGCGCCCTTCCTGCCGCATCCGGTGGGGCCGGCGGGCCTGGCGTACGTGCTGCACACCTCGGGCTCGACCGGCCAGCCGAAAGCCGTCGGCTGCACCCATCGCGGCGTCCTCAACCTGCTCGCCGACTTCGACCGCCGCCAGCCGCTCACGGCGGAGAGCCGCGGCAGCTTGTGGACCAGTCTCAGCTTCGACGTGTCGGTCTACGAGATCTTCTCGCCGCTTCTCGCCGGGGGCGCCGTGCACATCGTGCCCGAAGAGGTCCGGCAGGGCGGGGAGCGCTTCCTGGACTGGCTGGCGGAGGAGCGGATCGACAGCGCCTACGTGCCGCCGTTCCTGGTCGCCGCGCTGCGCGAGCGGCTGGAGGCGGCGCCGGAGGCGATCCCGCTCCGCCGGCTGCTGGTGGGCGTCGAGCCGATCCCCGAGCCCGAGCTGACGCGGATCGCCGCATCGCGCCCCGGTCTCTCCGTCATCAACGGCTACGGTCCCACCGAGGCGACGATCTGCGCCACGCTCTACGACGTCGATCCGCGCCGGGGCCGCTTCAGCACGCCGCCCATCACTCCGATCGGCCGTCCGGCAGCGAACAACGCGATCCATTTGCTCGACCCCCGGCTGGAGCCCGTCTCAGTGGGAGTGCCGGGCGAGCTGTACATCGGGGGAGCCGGGCTGGCGCGCGGATATCTGCGGCGGCCCGCGGCCACGGCGGAGCGCTTCCTCCCCGACCCCTGGAGCACGGCGGGCGAGCGCCTGTACCGCACCGGCGACCTGGCGCGCCGCCGGCCCGACGGCAACCTGGAATTCGCCGGCCGGATCGACCACCAGGTCAAGCTGCGCGGGTTCCGCATCGAGCCGGGAGAGATCGAGGCCGCGCTCCTGGCGCACCCCGAGGTGCGCTCGACCGTCGTGCTGGCCCGGAAGGACAGGACCGGAGGCGGGACTCTGGTGGCCTACGTCGTTTTGAATCCGACCGATCGGACGGATCGGACGGATCGGTCTGATCTAAAGGCGATGCTTGCCCCCTGGCTCCGCGAACGGCTGCCGAGCTATCTGGTGCCGGCCGCGTTCGTGACGCTCCCGGAGCTGCCGCTGACGCCGAGCGGCAAGCTCGACCGCAAGGTATTGCCCGCCTGGGAGCCGGAGAGCGCGCCGCGCGAGCCGGAAGCGCCCCGCACGCCCGCCGAAGAGCTGCTCGCCGGGATCTTCGCCGGCGTGCTGGGGGTGGAGCGGGTGGTGCGGGACGACGACTTCTTCGCGCTCGGCGGCCATTCGCTGCTGGCCACCCAGGTGGCCTCGCGGGTGCGCACCGTGCTCGGCGTGGAGCTGCCGGTGCGGATGGTCTTCGAGGCGCCCACGGCGGCGGCCCTCGCGGGCTGGATCGAGCGCTCGGCGCCGGGAGGGGAGAGGCCCCAGGAACCGGCCATCGCGAGGGTTGCGCGCGACGAGCCGCTGGTCCTGTCGTTCGCGCAGCAGCGGCTCTGGTTCCTGGACCTGTTGGAGCCCGGGAGCCCGCTCTACAACATCGCCGCCGCGGTCGAGCTGACCGGATGCCTCAACGTGGCGGCTCTGGAGGCGGCGCTCGCCGAGGTCGTGCGGCGGCACGAGGCGCTGCGGATGACGTTTCGGGACGTCGGCGGCATGCCAGCCGTGGACCTCACCCCCCGACCCCCTCTCCCATCGCCCCCCCTTCCGCCGGGAGAGGGGGAGACCGGACTTGGCGCTCGAGAGGGCGGGGGTTCCCCCTCTCCCGGGGGTTGGGGGGGCGATGGGAGAGGGGGCCAGGGGGTGAGGTCTCTGCCGCTGATCGACCTCCAGTCCCTCCCCGAGCGTCAGCGAGCCGAGCAGTCCCGCCGTCTCGCCCTCGCCGAAGCCCGCCGCCCCTTCGATCTCCGGAAAGGCCCACTTCTGCGGCTGGCGCTGCTGAGGCTCGCCCCCGAGCGGCACCAGCTTCTGCTGACCGTGCACCACATCGTGAGCGACGGCTGGTCCATGGGTGTGCTGGTCCGCGAGCTGGGCGCGCTGTACGCGGCCCAGGTCGACCGGGAACCGGCGGCTGGCCATCCGAGCCCGCTGCCGGAGCTGGCGATCCAGTACGCCGACTATGCCGCCTGGCAGCGCCGGCGCCTGTCGGGAGATCTCCTCCAGGCGGAGCTCGCCTGGTGGCGCGGACAGCTGGCCGGCATGCCGCAGGCGCTGGAGTTGCCGGCGGATCACCCGCACCCGGCGCGGCGCAGCGTGCGAGGCGCGGCGTATGACTTCGCGATCGAGCCGAACGGGCTCGCCGGCCTCACGCAACTCTCCCGGCGGCACGGGGCGACCCTCTTCATGACGCTCCTCGCCCTCTTCGCGGCTCTCCTGCGGCGGTATGCGGGGGAGGCCGGGCAGGACGACCTGGGCATCGGCACGCCGATCGCAGGGCGCACACGGGTGGAGACCGAGCCCCTGATCGGCCTCTTCATCAACACCCTGGTGTTACGCGTGGACCTCTCGGGGGATCCGGATTTCGTGGATCTCCTCGGCCGGGTGCGGGAGACGACGCTCTCCGCCTACGCCCACCAGGAGCTGCCGTTCGAGCGTCTGGTCGAGGAGCTGGCGCCGGAGCGCGACCTGAGGCGCTCGCCGCTCGTGCAGGTGCTCTTCGCTCTTCAGAACGCTCCAGCCGGGCCGTTGGAGCTGCCCGGGCTCGCGCTCTCGGCTTCTCCCGTGCCGACGGGAACGGCGCGACTCGAGCTCTCGTGCACGCTGACCGAGACGGAGGGGGGGCTCGCGGGGACGATCGAGCACAGTCGCGACCTCTTCCAGGCCCCGACGATCGCGCGCCTCGCGGGACATTTCACGCGGCTCCTGGCGGAAGCTGTGGCGGACCCGCGCCGGCCGGTGTCGGAGCTGCCTTTGCTGAGCGCCGCCGAGAGCCAGCAGGCCCTGGCGGAGTGGAGCGACACGGCGAGCGCTTATCCGCGCGAGGCGAGCCTGCCGGAGCTGTTCGCCGCCGTCGCCGCCGAGCGGCCGGACGCGCCCGCGGTTGTCGACGGCGACGAGGTCTGGTCCTACCGGAAGCTCGACGAGGCCTCGAGCCGGCTGGCCCGGCACCTCCAGAGCCTGGGCGTGGAGCCGGGGGCCCCGGTGGGCCTCTCTCTGGAGCGTTCGGCGGCGCTGATCGTGGGGATGCTCGCGATTCTCAAGGCGGGGGGCGCGTATGTGCCGCTTGATCCGGGGTATCCGCAGGAGCGGCTGGCGTTCATGCGGGCAGACGTGGGGGCTCGGGTGGTGGTGGAGGGCAAGGACTTCAAGGACAACAAGGACTCCAAGGACACAGGCGCTTCGTCCTTGGAGTCCTTGAGGTCCTTGGGCCTGGGGGGCGACGCCCTTGCCTACGTGATCTACACCTCCGGCTCCACCGGCCGGCCCAAAGGCGTGGCCGTGCCGCACCGCGGGGTCGTGCGGCTGGTGCGGGGCACCAACTATCTCCAGATCACCCCCGAGGACCGGGTCGCCTTCCTTGCCAGCATCAGCTTCGACGCGGCCACCTTCGAGCTCTGGGGAGCCCTGCTCAACGGGGCGGCGCTGGTGGTGGTCCCGGAGGCGGCGGTGCTGTCGCCGGTCGAGCTGGGCGCGCTGCTGTGGCGCGAGGGCGTGACGGTGCTCCACCTGACTACGGCGCTGTTCAACCAGGTCGCCCGCGAAGCGCCGGAGACGCTCGCGCCGCTGCGGGCTGTTTTGTTCGGCGGCGAGGCGGCGGACCCGGGTGTGGTGGCCCGGCTCCTGGAGCAGGGCGCCGTGGAACGGCTGCTCCATTTCTATGGACCCACCGAGAGCACCACGTTCTCCACGTGGGCGGGGCTCTCGCGCTCCACGGGCCTCACGATCGGCCGTCCCGTGGCCAACACGGCAGCCCGCGTCCTGGACCGCCAGGGAGAGCCGGTGCCGCCGCTGGTGGCGGGGGAGCTGCACGTCGGCGGCGACGGCCTGGCGTGGGGCTACTGGCACCGGCCGGAGCTGACGGCGGAGCGGTTCGTGCCGAGCCCCTGGGGCCACGGGGAGCGCCTCTACCGCACCGGCGACCTCGTGCGCCACCGGCCGGACGGCCGCATCGAGTTTCTGGGGCGTCTGGACTACCAGGTCAAAGTCCGCGGCTTCCGGGTCGAGCCCGAGGAGATCGAGACCGTGCTGCGGCAGCACCCGCAAGCCCGCGACGCCGCGGTGGTCGTGCGGGAGAACCTCCTGGTGGCCTATGTGGTCCTTGATCGGACGGATCCGACCGATCGGTCCGATCCGTCCGATTTGTTCCACAAAACCGCCCTGCGCTCCTGGCTCCAAGAGCGGCTGCCGGCCTACATGGTGCCGTCGTTCTTCGGCGTCCTTCCTGCGCTGCCGCTGACGCCCACCGGCAAGGTGGACCGCAAAGCCCTCGCCCTACTTTCGGATCAACTGCGCTTGGAGCGGACTTCCGAGATGACCGTCGTGCCGCGCACTCCCACCGAGGAGCTGCTGGCGGGTGTCTTCGCCAGCGTGCTCAAGGTAGAGCAGGTGGGCGTCACCGACAGCTTCTTCGAGCTGGGTGGGCATTCGCTGCTGGCGGCGCAGGTCGTGGCGCGCATCCGCACCGTGCTCGGCGTCGAGCTGCCGGTGCGGACGGTGTTCGAGGCGCCGACCGTCGAGGGACTGGCGGCGGCGGTCGCGGGGGGCTCCTGGCTGCGGCCAGCGCCGCCCGTGCGCGTCGACCGGCCGGGGCCGTTGCCCCTCTCGTTCGCGCAGGAGCGGCTCTGGTTCCTGCAGCAGCTCGAGCCCGGCTCGGCGACCTACAACATGCCGGTCGCGGTGGAGCTCTCCGGTGCTCTGGACCGCGGCGCCTTCGCGGCGGCGCTCGCCGGGATCGTCCGCCGCCAGGAGTCGCTGCGCACCACCTTCCCGATGATCGACGGCTCGCCGCGGCAATGGATCGCACCGCCTTCCAGCTTCCCCCTGCCGTTCGTCGATCTGTCGGCTCTGCCAGATCCGATCGCGGAAGCCGAGCGCCTGGAGCTGGAGCACGCCGCCACGGGGTTCGACCTGGAGCACGGGCCGCTGGTCCGCGGGCTTCTCGTGGGCTTGGACACGGAGCGCCACCGCTTCCTGTTGAGCCTCCACCACATCATCTCGGACGGGTGGTCGCTCGGCGTTCTGGTGCGCGAGCTGGGAGCGCTGTACGGCGCCTCGCGCCCCTTGCCGGAGCTGCCCATCCAGGTCGCCGACTTCGCGGTCTGGCAACGCGAGCAGCTCGCCGAGAAACAGGCCGCGCAGCTCGCCTACTGGGAGTCCCGCCTGGGCGGCGAGATCGCGCCGGCCGAGCTGCCAACAGACCGGCCGCGCCCCGCGGTCCAGACGTTCCGCGGAGGACGCCAGCAGCTCGTGCTCTCCCCGGAGCTGACCGCGCGGCTCCACGGCTTCGGCCGCGGCGAGGGCGCGACGCTCTTCATGACCCTCCTGGCGGCCACCCAGACGCTGATCGCGCGGCACAGCGGCGAAACGGACGTGCCGGTGGGCGCGCCGATCGCGAGCCGGCCGTGGGAAGCGATCGAAGGGGTGATCGGCTGCTTCCTCAACACGCTCGTGCTGCGCACCAACCTTATCGGAGCCCCCAGCTTCCGCGAGCTGGTGGCGCGTGTGCGCACGGTGACGCTGGAGGCCTATGCCCACCAGGACGTGCCGTTCGAGGCCGTCCTCGCCCGGCTGCGCCTCGACCGCGACCTCTCGCGCTCGCCGCTCTTCCAGGTGCTGTTCAACCTGCTGAGCCTGCCGGCGTCGGATCTCGCGCTTCCAGGGCTCGATCTGCGGGTGCTGACGCCGGCCGAGGTGCCATCGAAGCTCGACGTGACGTTCTACGTCTCCGAGGCGGAGGCGGGCGTCCGCATCGACCTGGTCTACAACGCCGATCTGTTCGACGAGGCGCGCATGGCTGATCTGCTTGCACAGCTCGAAGCCTTGCTGGCGCAGGCCGTCGAGCGGCCGGACGAGCCGGTGGATCATCTCTCTTTGGTGACCGAGGCGGCGCGCGGGTGGCTGCCCGATCCCACGGCGCCTCTCGACGCGGGCTGGCTCGGCGGCGTCCACGAGCTGTTCGCGGCGCAGGCCGAGCGCTCTCCGGAGCACCCGGCGGTGGTCGATGGGGGCATCGTCTGGAGCTACAGCGATCTCCTCGCCGGGAGCCGGGGCGTGGCGGGCTGGCTCGCGGCGCACGGGGTACGCCCGGGAGACCCGGTGGCGATCTTCGCGCAGCGCAGCGCGCCGCTCGTCCAGGCGGTCCAGGGGGTGCTCCTGGCCGGCGCGGCTTTCGTCATCCTCGATCCGGCCTATCCGGCGCCGCGCCTGGCCGAGATGCTGCGCCTGGCCTCCCCCCGCGCCTGGATCGCCCTGGAGGCAGCCGGGTCTCCGCCCGAGGCGGTCGAGGCCTGGCTGGAAGAAGCCGGCTGCCCGCGGCTGGAGCTGCCCGCGGGAGGCCGCGCCTCTCTGGAGATCGTCTCGGCCTTCTCAGGAGATGCGCCGCGGACGCCTGCCGGCCCGCACGATCTGGCCTGCATTGGCTTCACCTCGGGCTCGACCGGCGGACCCAAGGGCATCCTCGGGCTCCATGGCTCGCTCTCCCACTTCCTGCCGGCCTACTGCGCGGAGCTGGGGCTCGGTCCGGACGACCGCTTCTCTCTGCTCTCCGGCCTGTCCCATGACCCCTTGCAGCGGGATATCTTCACCGCCCTCTATCTCGGCGCGGCGATCGTCGTGCCGGACCCGGCGGACTTCGGGATCGCGGGCCGCCTGGCGGATTGGATGAGCCGCGAGCGGGTGACGGCGTCGCACCTGACGCCCGCGCTCAGCCAGCTCGTCACGGCGGGTGCGGCAGGCGAGGTGCCCAGCCTGCGCCGGGCGATCCTGATCGGCGAGGCGTTGACGAGCCAGGACGTGGCCCGGCTCCATGCGATGGCGCCCAGGGTCACCTGTTTCAACCTCTATGGCGCCACGGAGACCCAGCGCGCGCTGTCGTTCCACCGGGTGCCGCGGGACCTGGCGCGCGTCCGCCCTGTGCTCCCCCTGGGACGCGGCTTCCAGGACGCGCAGCTCCTGGTGATCAACCGCGCGGGTGGGCTGGCCGGGGTCGGCGAGGTTGGCGAGATCGTGGTGCGCAGCCCGCATCTCGCCCGCGGTTATCTCGGCGATCCGGCGGCGACGGCCGCGCGGTTCCAGGTCAACCCGTTCACCGGCGCTGCGGAAGACCGGATCTACCGCACAGGCGATCTCGGCCGCTATCTGTCGGACGGCGAGGTGGCGTTCGCCGGCCGGGCGGACTTCCAGGTCAAGCTGCGCGGGTTCCGCATCGAGCTGGCGGAGATCGAGGCGGCGCTGGCGCGACATCCGGCCGTGCGTGAGGCGGTGGTCCTGCTGCGCGACGACCTGCCGGGCGGTCCCGGGTTGGTGGCCTTCGTCGTGCCCGGCGCGGCAGATGCCGTCGACCCGGCGCAGCTCCACGATCATCTCTGGCAACAGCTCCCGGCCTACATGGTCCCGGGGGCGTTCGTCCTCCTGGAGTCCCTGCCGCGCACGCCGAGCGGCAAGATCGACCGCCGCAGTCTGTCTCGGTTGGATCTGGCGCTCCCGTCCTCCGATGAGGGGACGTGCGCGCCGCGCACCCCGGTCGAGGAGATCGTGGCCGGGCTGTGGGCGGAGGTGCTCGGGCGCGACCGGATCGGCCCGGACGACAACTTCTTCCAGCTCGGCGGCCACTCGCTGACGGGAGCCCAGATCGTCTCGCGTCTCCGCGAGGTCTTCCAGGTCGAGCTCCCCTTGCGGGTCCTGTTCGAGGCGCCGACCCTCGCCGGCCTGGCCGCCGAGGTCGAGCGCCGGCGACGGCCGGAGGGCGCTCCGGAGCGCCCTGTGATCGCCGCCTTCCGGCAGGACCGGAGCGCGCCGCCCCCCCTTTCCTTCGCCCAGGAGCGGCTCTGGGCCGAGCGGGAGACCGAAGCCCGCTCCGTGGCCTTCACCATCCCAACGCTGGTCGTCCTTGCAGGCGACCTCGACCTGCCCTGCTTGTGGCGGGCGCTGCAGGAGGTCGTCGACCGCCACGAGGTGCTGCGGACGACGTTCCGGGACGAGGCGGGCGATTCCATCCAGGTCGTGCAGCCCCCGCGACCCTTCCCGTTCCCGGTCGTCGACCTGGAGGAGCTCTCCCGGTCCGCGCAGAAGGAGGAGATCCAGCACTGGAGCACCTTCGAAGGGCGGCGGCATTTCGATCTGGAGAACGGGCCGCTGTTCCGGCTGACCCTCTTCCGCTGCGCGGCGCGGGAGAGCGCTCTCCTCTTCGTCGTCCACCACATCGCCTTCGACGGGTGGTCGCGCTCGGTGCTGACGCGCGAGCTCGCGGCCCTCTACAACGCCTTCCGCGCGGGCCGGCCGTCCCCGTTGCGGCCGCTCCCCACGCAGTACCAGGACTTCGCGCGCTGGCAGCGGCAGGTCCTCCAGGGCGAGGCGCTGGAGAGGGAGGTGGGCTTCTGGCGCGAGCACCTCCGTGGCGCCTCACCGGTCCGGCTCGGCCGCCCGCGGCCGGCCCGTCCGACCTTCGAAGCCGGGATCGAGGTCTTCCTGATCCCCGAAGAGCTGGAGCGGAAGCTCGAGACGTTCGCCGCGGCGCATTGCGTGACCCTCTTCATGACTCTCCTCGCGGCCTTCGAGGCGGTCCTCCACGAAGAGTCGGGGAGGGACGACATCGTCGTCACCTGCCTGTTCGCCAACCGCAACCAGTTGGAGATCGAGGGGCTGATCGGCAACTTCTTCGCCGGCCTGCCGCTGCGCACGCACCTCGCCGGGGCGCGCACCTTCCGGGACCTCCTGGAGCGGGTGCGCGACGTGACGCTCGCCGCGATCGAGCATCCGGACATCCTCTACGACCCGGTGATGGAGGGGCTGGGACTCCTGGCGCCCGGCGAGCGCGGGGGGCTCGCGACGTTCCGCATCCTGTTCCAGCTCGCCCAGCTGCCGCGCTCGGAGCAGACCCTGTCCGGTCTCGAGCTGATCCACTGGCCGTTCGACACCGGCAAGATCCGCCAGGACCTGAGCCTCTTCCTGACCCAGGGGGACCGGCTCGGCGGGCGCTTCAAATACAACCGCGTCGTGCTCGACGCCGAAACGGTCGTCCGCCTGCGCGACCGCTTCCTCCAGATCCTTGCCGCGATCGTCGACGATCCCGAGCGTCCGCTGGAGATCGGCGAGCTCGCCGAGCGGGCTGGTAGACTGTGAGCCATGGGGAAAGCATGGATCTTCGGGCTCGCAATGGCTGCCCTGGTAGGCGCGTCCCTTCCAGGTCAAGCCCAGGGGCCGGTTCTCGTCCGGGACATCGCCACCGGTCCCACGTACTCGCCGGGCTCGTACGCGAGCGCGCCGGTGCGATTGAAGGGCGAGGACTACTTCAGCGCCGACGACGGCTTCCTCGGCACCGAGCTCTGGGCCACCAACGGAACCCAGCGCGGCACCCGCCTGGTCGCCGACCTCTGCCCCGGACGCTGCTCGGGCCATCCCTGGATGATCACGCACTCGGGAGATCTCCTCTACTTCTACGCCGGCAACACCACGAGCGGCTTCGAATCGTACTGGCTCTGGCGGTCGGACGGCACCGCCGCGGGGACGTTCCCGCTCGTCGATCTCGAGATCGGCGGCTTCGGATCGGCCGGTCCGGTCAGCTTTCTCGCGCCTTTCCAGGACGGAGTGGTCTTCATCGTCCACAACCTCGCGCGCCGGGCCTGGAGCCTCTGGGGCTCCGACGGCACGCGCGCCGGGACGCATCCGATCGCGCCGCTGCCCGGGCGGTTCGATCCCACTCAGGCGCCGACGGATTCCGACGGGGCGCGCATCTTCGACGACGGGCGCAAGCACTACTTCGCCTGGCGGGGGAGGCTGTGGGTGACCGACGGCACGGCCGCGGGGACCGGGCCGGCTTCGACCCCCGTGCGGCCGTGCGGCGGTTCGGCCCGGCTCGGCCGTCTGTTGGTCTACGCGGGAGCGGACGGGGCCGCGGACTGCGAGCCCTGGGTGAGCGACGGCACCGCGCGCGGCACGCGGCGGCTGCGCGACATCCGGCAGGGGGGGAGCTCGTCATATCCGGGGGGCTTCGTCGCCGCGGGAGACCTGGTCTACTTCGTCGCGTACGACGCCAAGGGCCGCCAGCAACTCTGGAAGACCGACGGCACCCCGCTCGGGACCCTGGTGGTGAGCGCTCCCGGCTCCCCCGGGCTCAGCGAGGCGGTAATCCTTGGGGTCACCGGATCACGGCTTTACTTCGTCGCCGACGACCGCGAGCACGGAGTCGAGCTCTGGCGCACGAACGGAACCCCGGCCTCGACCGCGCTCGTGGCCGATCTCACGCCGGGACCGATCGGCACCTCCTTCACGGGCGCCGGCGGAGGCCTCGGGAACATGTTTCTCTTCGCCGCCGCGCCGAACGGTGAGACCGTCTCCGCGCTCTTCCGCACGCAGGGCACTGCCGCCTCGACGGTGCGCCTCACCGGCGACGATTTCGGAGTGGAGGGAGTCCTTGCGACTCCCGGGGACCGGGTGTACTTCAACGCCCTGTTCCCAGAGGGGGACCGCGAGCTCGCCGTCAGCGACGGCACGGTCGCAGGGACCCGCGTCCTCGATCTCGCCCATCCCGTCGCCTCCTCGGACCCGCACGAGCTGATCGCCGGCTCCGCCGGGCTCGTCTTTCTCGCTACCGCCCCCGAGGTCGGCGCCGGTGTCTGGCACTCCGGAGGGCACGCATGGGACACCGAGCCGTTCGACTCGTTGTCGGGATACAGTTTCACCAATGTGCGGCTCGCGCCGGGCTCCGGCGGAGCGTTCTACGCCACCTTCGACGAGCAGCGGTTCGGTTGGACCGACGGGCAGACGCTCCGCGAGTTGCTGCCGCCTGGCACCGTCACCTTCCCGCAGAGCTTCATCGACCTGGGCGACCGGACGCTTTTCTTCGCTGCGCGGCAGGTGTCCGAAACCGTCTGGCAGCCCTGGATCTGGAGCAGCGACGGCACTCCCGAGGGCACGTCGCCGGTCGCGGCGGCATCCAGCGACACCGGATTGGCCTACTCGTTCCGTTTCTGGGCCGCCCGGGTCCCGGCAACAGGAGACGTCCGTTTCCTGATGCAGAAGGACGACGCCCCCTCCCCGACCTCCGCGAAGCTCTGGGTGACGGACGGCACCGCGGCCGGCACCCGCGAGCTGGTCGACCTCCCGATTCACCGGTTCCAGAAGCTGGACCAGCTCGTAGCGGCCGGCCGCACCGTCTTCGCCTCGTTCTATAGCGATTCCCGCTCCTCGCTGTGGGCGAGCGACGGAACGCCGGAGGGCACGCGGGAGGTCTACGCCATCGACAACCCCTGGGATATCGCGTTCATCTACGGGCTGACGGCTGCTGGAGAGCAAGCCTTCTTCCTAGGAGGGGATTTCGCGCAAGGGCGCGAGCTCTGGGTGAGCGACGGCACCCAGGAGGGGACGCACCGGGTGGCGGACCTCGCGCCGGGAGCGGCGTCCTCGGATCCTCTTGATCTCGCCGCCTTCGGAGACCGGGTCCTGTTCTCGGCCGACGACGGCACGCACGGGCGCGAGCTCTGGGTGAGCGACGGCACACCCAAAGGGACGCGCCTCCTGGAGATCCACCCCGGCCCGCGCGGCTCGTATCCGCCGGCCTTCCGGGTGGTCGGCGACCGAGTCGTCTTCGCGGCCGACGACGGCGTCCACGGTCTCGAGGTCTGGGTGACCGACGGCACCCCGGAAGGCACGCACCTCGCCGCCGACGTGACGGCCGGCCGGTGGCCGTCAAGCCCGCGGGAATTCACGGTCTTCGGCGACGATCTCTACTTCAACGCCGGCCGCCCGCGGACCGGCTACGAGCTCTGGAAGCTGCCGCTCGAGGTGCTCGAGCCGTGAAGCATCGCCCCCGAGCCAGGCAATGGGCCAGCCCACTTCGAAAAGCGAGCCTCCTGCCCCGTGATGCCTATGATTCGCCCCGGAATTGGAGCGATCTGCCCCGGGATCGTAGCGAGCTGACCCGAGCTGGAAGCGACCTGACCCGAGCTGGAAGCGATCTGACCCGCGACGGATGCGGTTGGACCCGAAGGTCCAGAGGGCCTTCCCGGGATCGGCGCGATTTGACCTGGAATGGAAGCGATCTGACCCGATCTCGGCGCGGTCTGACCCGAAAGTGGAGGAGCACGACCCGAAGGTCGAGCGGGTTGCCCCGAAGGTCCCAAGGCGCGCTCCGTGGGGCAGGGGCCGTCCACCGAAGGTCCAATCGTTTCCACCGCGGGTCAGACGCCTCGCCCCCCGGGTCTGGGCACGCCCGTCGAAGGTCGAATCGCTTCCATTCCGGGTCAGACCGCGCGCTCCTCGGGTCGGCTGCCGTCCGCCGAAGGTCAGATCGCACCCACCTCGGGGCGAAACGTTTCCGCCGCGGGTAGGATCGCTTCCGCCGAAGGTCAGATCGTTTCCTCCGAAGGTCGGATCGCTTGCCCCGTGGGGTGGGGGGCTCGCCCCCACAGAGGTTCCCAAAGTCACGTACCGGGCGTTCCAGGCACCTTCTCTGTTTGTGGATAGTGATCTTCCCGGCTCCCCTCTCTCCCACGGACAACGCTCTCTCTGGTTCCTCCACCATCTAGCGCCCGAGGCAGGCGCTTACAACATCGCGGCGGCGTCGCGCGTGCGGACGCCCCTCGATCTGGAGCGGCTGGAGCGGGCGTTTCAGGCTCTGGTGGACCGCCACGGCGCGCTGCGGACGACGTTTCCAGCGGTCGCGGGCGAGCCGTGCCGGCGGGTCGTCGAACGGCTGACGTTCACGCTGGGGCACGAGGACGCGACGGGATGGAGCGCGGAGCGGCTGCGGGAACGGCTTGCCGCGGAGTCCTGGCGCCCTTTTGACCTGGAGCATGGTCCTCTCCTGCGGGTGACGCTGTTCAACGGCGGCCCGGACGGGCCGGTGCTCCTTCTCGTCATCCACCACATCGTCGCCGACTTCGGTTCGCTCGCGATCGTGATGCGCGAGCTGCCGGCGCTCTACCGGGGGGAGGTGCTCGGTCCCCCGGGTCTCTCCGAGGACGAGCACGTGCGGCTGGAGCGGGAGGCTTTGAGCGATGGCCGTGGTGAGGCGCTGCTGGAGTGGTGGCGCGAGCGGCTGGCGGGGCTACCGACGCTGGAGCTGCCCACGGACCGGCCGCGGCCGGCGGTCCAGACCTACCGGGGCGACACCCACCGGCTGCGGCTGCCGGGAGAGCTCGCGGCGGCGCTGCGGGCGCGCAGCCGGGCTCGGCGCGGCACGCTGTTCATAACGCTCGCCGCCGCGTTCCAGACGCTCCTCGGCCGCCACTCGGGTCAGGAGGACCTGGCGATCGGCACGGCGCGCTCCGGCCGGTCGCAGGCGCAGCTCGCCGGGACCGTGGGCTACCTGGTCAACCAGGTGGTGCTGCGGGGGGACCTGGCGGGTGATCCGGCGTTCGTGGAGCTGCTGGAGCGGACGAAGGTAACGGTGCGGGACGCTTTCGCGCACGGCGACTTTCCGTTCCCTCTCCTCGCCGCGCATCTGCAGCCGGAGCGCGACGCGAGCCGCACGCCGCTGTTCCAGGTCTCGTTCGTGCTCCAGAAGGAGACGCGCGGAGCCGAGGGGCTGACCGCGTTCGCCCTGGGGGAGGAAGGGGTGGAGGTCGGGCCGGAGGACTTCCGGCTGGAGACGCTCGCGGTGCCCGGACAGCCCGCGCCGTTCGACCTGGTGCTTCACGCGGTCGAGCGGCAGGGGGGATTGAGCCTCGCGCTCCAGTACAACGCGGATCTGTTCGACGCGACGACCACGGCGCGGCTGCTGGAGCATTTCGAGCGGCTGCTGGCGGGGGTGGCCGCGGAGCCGGCGCGGCGCCTGTCGGAGCTGCCGTTGCTGTCGGAGGCGGAGCGGGCGCAGATTCTGGTGGAGTGGAACGATACCGTTGACCCCTTGGAGATGCCTCCCACTGTAGAGACGCCCCGTGGGGCGTCTCCTGCCGAGGTGCCCGCGGCACCGCAGGGATTTCTGGGAATGCATGGCGCCGCCGCAGGAGACGCCCCACGGGGCGTCTCTACAGTGGGGGACGAGAACGCTACCCTGTATTACGCCTTCCGGCGCCAGGCTGCGCTCCACCCGGACCTGCCCGCGGTGGCCGCCGCGGACGCGGTGCTCTCCTATGGCGAGCTGGCGCGGCGCGCGGGTGGGCTGGCGGCGCGGCTGCGGGAGCGCGGGGTGGGGCCGGAGGTGGCGGTGGCGCTCTGTTTCGAGCGGTCGGCCGCGGTGATCGTCGCGATCCTGGGTGTCCTGGAGGCGGGCGGCGCGTACATGCCGCTCGATCCCAATCATCCGGCCGAGCGCCTGGCTGCCATGCTGGCGGACGCCGGCCAGCCTCTGCTCGTCACCGAGCGCCGCATGGCGGGGCCGCTCACGGAGGCGGCCCGGGAGGTCCTCTGGCTGGACGGCGCGATGGAGCCGGGGGACAGCCTTCCTGCCGTCGCGGCGCGTCCGGAAAATCTGGCGTACGTCCTCCACACCTCGGGCTCGACGGGCAAGCCCAAGGGGGTCGGCTGCCATCACCGCGGCGTGCTCAGCCTGCTGGCGGATTTCGCGCGCCGGCAGCCGCTCGCGCCGGGGAGCCGGGGCAGTCTGTGGACGAGCCTGGGGTTCGACGTGTCGGTCTACGAGATCTTCGCGCCGCTCCTGGCCGGAGGCTCCGTGCACGTGGCGCCGGAGGGGGTGCGGCAGGACGCGGAACGGTTCCTCGACTGGCTGACCGCGGAGCGGATCGAGAGCGCCTACGTTCCGCCGTTCATGGTCCCGGCGCTGCGCGAGCGGCTGGAGCGGACGGGGGAGCCCTCGTCGCTGCGCCGGCTGCTCGTCGGGGTCGAGCCGATCCCCGAGCCGGTGCTCGCGCGGATCGCCCAGCTCGTCCCGGGCCTCGCGGTGATCAACGGCTACGGACCGACCGAGGCCACGATCTGCGCCACGCTGTACGACGTCGATCCGCGGCGCGACCGCTCCGGGCAGCCGCCGATCACCCCGATCGGCCGGCCCGCCGCGGGAATGGAGGTCTATCTGCTTGGCCGGCACGGGGAGCCGGTGCCGCTGGGCGTGCCGGGGGAGCTGTGCATCGCGGGCGTGGGGCTCGCGCGCGGCTATCCGCGGCGGCCGGAGGCCACGGCGGAGCGCTTCGTGCCGCACCCGTGGGGCGCGGGCGAGCGGCTGTACCGGACGGGCGATCTGGCGCGCCGGCGGCCGGACGGCCACCTGGAGTTCATCGGCCGCATCGATCACCAGATCAAGCTGCGGGGCTTCCGCATCGAGCCCGGCGAGATCGAGGCGGCGCTCCTCGCTCACCCGGAGGTCCGCGAGGCGGTGGTCGCGGTGTGGCCGCCGGCCGGCTGGGACAAGCTGGAAGGGCGCGAGCACAGGCGGCTGGTGGCGTGGGTGGTGTTGCATCAGGCCGATCCGACGGATTTCAGAGCCGGGCTTGCCTCCTGGCTGCGGGCGCGGCTGCCGGCCTACATGGTGCCGGCGGCGTTCGTGGCGCTTCCCGCGTTGCCGCTCACGCCGGGCGGCAAGCTCGACCGTAAGGCGCTGCCCGCTCCGGGCGACGAAGGCGCGGCTGGTTTCGTGGCGCCGCGCACCCCGGCCGAGGAGCTCGTGGCGGGGATGTTCGCCGAGGTGCTGGGCGTCGAGCGGGTCGGCGCGGAGGACAGCTTCTTCGAGCGCGGCGGCCACTCGCTCGCCGCTCTCAAGGTGCTGGCGCGCATCCGCGAGGCGTTCGGCGTGGAGCTGCCGCCGCACCGGATGTTCGAGACGCCGTCCGTGGCGGGCCTCGCCGCGGCGGTCGAGAGCGCGGCGCGGAGCGGCGCTCCGCCTCTCCCGCCGCTGGCGCCCGTGCCGCATCGTGCCGGCGAGCCTCTGCCGCTCTCGTTCCCGCAGCAGCGACTCTGGTTCCTTCACCAGCTGGAGCCTTCGAGCGCGGCCTACAACGTGCCGGCCGCGGTGCATCTGCGGGGCCGGCTCGAACCTGCCGCGCTCGCCGCCTCTCTGGACGCCCTGGCGCGCCGCCACGAGACGCTGCGGACCCGTTTCGTCGCGGAGGAGGGGCGGCCCGTGCAGATCGTCGATCCGCCGGCGCCGGTCCCCCTGCCGGAGATCGATCTCGAAGGGCTGCCCGCGGATCGCCGCGAGACCGAGGCCCGCCGGCTGGCGCGCGCCGAGGCCCTGCGGCCGTTCGATCTGGAGCGCGGGCCGCTGCTGCGGGCGGCGCTGGTGCGCTGGAATCCCGCGGAGCATCTGCTCCTGCTGACGCTCCATCACGTCGTCAGCGACGGCTGGTCGCTGCGGGTGCTGGCGCGCGAGCTGGGGGAGGTCTACGGCGCGCTGGCCGAGGGCCGCCTGCCGGCCCTGCCGCCGCTCGAGGTGCAATACGGCGACTACGCGGTCTGGCAGCGGAGCTGGCTGCGCGGCGAGGTGCTGGAGGCCGAGCTGGCCTACTGGCGGGACCGCCTGGCCGGCGCGCCTCCGGTGCTCGACCTTCCTCTCGACCGCCCACGTACGCCGGGAGCGGGGGACCGCGGCGCGAGCCGCGCCGTGGCGCTGCCCCCCGCGTTGCTGCCGGCTCTGCGCGAGCTGGCGCGACGGCGCGGAGCGACCCTGTTCATGGCGGTGCTGGCGGCCTGGCAGGCCCTGCTGGCGCGGGTGAGCGGGAGCGCGGACGTGAGCGTCGGCACGCCGGTCGCCGGGCGCGGACAGATCCGCACCGAGGGGCTGATCGGGTTCTTCGTCAACACGCTGGTGCTGCGGACGGACCTCTCCGGTCCGCCGTCGTTCGCCGGGCTGCTCGCGCGGGTGCGGGAAGTGGCGCTGGCGGCCTATGCGCACCAGGACCTGCCGTTCGAGAAGCTCGTCGAGGAGCTGCAACCGCTCCGCGATCTCGGCGACGCGCCGCTCGTCCAGGCCGCCTTCGCCCTGGACGAGGAGCCGCCGCCGCGGTTGCGGCTCGGCGCCGTGGAGGCGGCGCTCTGGCCGCTGGAGGCCGGAGCCGAGAAGTTCGACCTGACGCTGATCCTCGGCGTGGACCCGAAGGGGCTCCAAGGTGCGCTCGGCTTCCGCACCGCGCTCTTCGACGGCACGACGATCGAGCGCCTCGCCGGACATTTCGCGCGGCTGCTCGCGGCGGCAGTGAGCGATCCGGAGGCGCCGCTGGCGGAGCTGCCTCTGCTGGTGGACGGCGAGCGCCACCAGGTCGTCGTCGAGTGGAACGACACGCGCGCGCCCTTCCCGGAAACGGTCCTGCTGCATCAGCACTTCGAGGCGGCGGTGGAGCGGACGCCGGAGGCGGTCGCCGCCGTCTGCGCGGGGCGCGAGCTGACCTACGCGGAGCTGGAGGCGCGGAGCAATCGTCTGGCGCATCTGCTGGGGGACATCGGGGTCGGGCGCGGCACGCCCGTGGGGGTCTGGATCGAGCGCTCGCTCGACCTGCTCGCCGCGGTCCTCGGCGTGCTCAAGGCCGGGGGGCACTACGTGGCCCTGGACGAGACCTGGCCGGCCGACCGCGTCGAAACGATCCTGGCCGCGACCGGCTCGCCCGCGATCATCGTGGGGACCGGCCTGCTGGGCGCGGTCGAGGAGATGCGCTGGCGGCTGCCGGCCCTGTCCGACGCCGTCTGCCTGGGGCTCGCCGATGCCGAGCCGCCGGTCGAGGCGATCGATCCCGAGAGCGTGCGCGAGCTGTGGGACATGGTCGCGGAGAGGTCGGTGGACAGGGAGACGGCAGGCGGCTTCCTCAGCGCCTTCACTGGCGAGCCGATGAGCGAGGCCGAGGTGGATGAGTATCGCGACCGCGTGCTCGCGCTGGCCGCTCCGTGGCTCCGGCCGGACGCGCGGGTGCTGGAGATCGGCAGCGGCTCGGGCCTCCTGCTGTGGGAGATCGCCTCGCGCGTGGCCCATGCCACCGGCGTCGATCCCTCTCCTCTGACCCAAGAGCGCAACCGTGAGACGGCGGAGCGGGAAGGGATCGCGAACGTCGCGCTTCTCACCGGCTTCGCCCACGAGCTCGACGGTCTGCTCGGCGCGGAGGAGCGCTTCGATCTCATCCTGCTCGCCAGCACCGTGCAGTTCTTCCCGGGGTCGCGCTACCTGGAGCGTGTGGTGCGCCAGGCGCTCGGCCGGCTCGCTCCGGGGGGAGCGCTGCTCGTCGCCGACGTGCTCGACGCCCGACGGCGCGCGGAGCTGCGGCTGGTCACGGACGAACACCGGCGCGCGCGGGGTCTGGAGCCCGCGGCGGCGCGGCGGGAGCTGTTCCTCGACGAGGACCTCTTCCGCGATCTCGGCGGCATAGTCCACCACCGGACCGTGGGCTTCCCGAACGAGCTGCGCTACCGCTACGACGTGCTCCTCACCGGAGAGCGGGCTGAGCGCCGCAAGCGCCTGTGGACCGGCTGGCACGTGGAGCTCCGCCCTTCCGGACGCCTGCCGCAAGACGCCACGCCGGACGACGTCGCCTACGTCATTCATACCTCGGGCTCGACGGGGGAGCCCAAGGGGATCGTCGTCCAGCACCGGCCGGCGGCCAACCTGATCGGTTGGGTGAACCGGACGTTCGAGATCGGCCCGGCGGACCGCGGTCTGTTCGTCACCTCGCTCGCCTTCGACCTGTCGGTCTGGGACGTCTTCGGGATGCTCGCCGCGGGCGGCACGGTCCACGTGGCCACGCGCGACGAGCTGGGCGATCCGGACCGCCTGGTGGGCCTGCTGCGCGCGGGCGGGATCACCGTCTGGGACTCGGCGCCCGCGGCGCTCGTGCAGCTCGCGCCGCTGTTCCCCGCGGAGCCGGACCCCGCGAGCCGTCTGCGCAGGGTGCTGCTGTCGGGCGACTGGATTCCGGTGACCCTGCCGGACCGGGTGCGGCGTTCGTTCCCCGCGGCCCGGGTGATGGCGCTCGGCGGCGCCACGGAAGCGACGGTGTGGTCCAACTGGTTCCCGGTCGGCGCGGTCGATCCCGCCTGGCCGAGCATCCCGTACGGCCGGCCCATCGCGAACGCGCGCTATCACGTGCTCGACGAGGGGCTCACGCCGTGCCCGATCGGCGTCGCGGGCGATCTCTACATCGGCGGCGGCTGCCTGTGCGTGGGGTATGCGCGGCGGCCGGAGCTGACCGCGGCGGCGTTCGTGCCTGATCCGTTCTCCAGCCTGTCCGGCGCCCGGCTCTACCACACGGGCGACCGAGCGCGCGCCTTCACCGATGGCAACCTGGAGTTCCTCGGGCGGCTGGACCAGCAGGTCAAGATCCGGGGCTACCGCATCGAGCTGGGGGAGATCGAGGTGGCGCTCGCCCGGCACCCGCAAGTACGCGAAGCGGTCGTGCTGGCGCGCGAGGACGAGCCGGGCGATCCGCGGCTGGTGGCCTATGTGGTGCCGGCGGGGGAGCCGTCCGCCGCGGAGCTGCGCGACGTCCTGCGACGGTCGCTCCCGGAGCCCATGATCCCGGCGGCCTTCGTCTTCCTGCCCGAGCTGCCGGTGACGCCCAACGGCAAGCTCGACCGCCGGGCGCTGCCGGCGCCGGTCTGGAGCGTTGGAGCCGGAGAGATCGAGGCGCCACGGACGCCCCTGGAGACGAGGCTCGCGGCGATCTGGTCCGAGGTGTTGGGCGTGCCGCAGGTGGGCAGGGACGACGGCTTTTTCGATCTCGGCGGGCATTCGCTGCTGGCGACCCAGATGCTGGCGCGGGTGCGCGCGTCGTGCGGGATCGAGCTGCCGCTACGTGCTCTGTTCGAGCACCCGAAGCTGGCGGATCTGGCTGCCTGGATCGAGCGCATGGCGCCGGGCGCGGAAGCGTCGGCAGAGGAGGCGATCGTCCGCATCGAGCGGGACGGGCCGCTGCCGCTGTCGTTCGCGCAGCAGCGGCTCTGGTTCCTCGACTTGATGGAGCCGGGGAGCCCGCTCTACCACATCACGGCCGCGGTCGAGATGACCGGGCGGCTGGACGTGGGTGTGCTGGCGGCGGCGCTTGGGGAGGTGGTGCGGCGGCATGAGGCGCTGCGGACGGTGTTCCGGGAGGTTGGTGGCGAGGTGGTGCAAACGCCCTCGATGGAGATCCTCGCCACTGTAGAGACGCCCCGTGGGGCGTCTCCTGCCGAGGTGCCTGCGGCACCGCAGGGATTTCTGGGGATCGAGGGTGCCGCCGCAGGAGACGCCCCACGGGGCGTCTCTACAGTGGTGGACGCCGCAGAGCGATCAGCGGTCCTCCCGCTCATCGACCTCCAGTCCCTCCCCGAGTGCCAGCGAGCCGCTGAGTCCGAGCATCTTTCGCTCGCCGAGGCCCGCCGCCCCTTCGACCTGCGCACCGGACCGCTGCTGCGGGTGGCGTTGCTCCGAACCGGGGCCGAGAGCCACCTGCTGGTCCTCACCCTCCACCACATCGTGAGCGACGGCTGGTCCATGGGCGTGCTGGTCCGCGAGCTGGGAGCCTTGTACGCGGACTTCGCGGCGGGCCGGCCGAGCCCGCTGCCGGAGCTGGCGATCCAGTATCCGGACTACGCCGCCTGGCAGCGCCGCCACCTGTCGGGAGCGCGCCTCGACGCGGAGCTCGCCTGGTGGCGCGGGCAGCTCGCGGGGATGCCCACGGCGCTGGAGCTGCCGCTCGATCACCTACGGCCCTCGATCCAGAGCGTGCGGGGCGCGGTGCACCGCTTCGCGATCGGACACGACGATCTCGCCGCGGTCACGGAGCTGTCCCGGCGCGCCGAGGCGACGCTCTTCATGACGCTCCTCGCCGGTTTCGCGGCGCTCCTCGGCCGGATTTCCGGGGGACAGGATGACCTCGCCGTGGGCACGCCGGTCGCCGGTCGCACCCGCGTCGAGACGGAGCCGCTGATCGGCCTCTTCGTCAACACGCTGGTGCTGCGGATGGACCTTGCGGGGGACCCGGACGCCGCGGCGCTCCTCGGCCGGGTCCGCGAGACGGCGCTCGCCGCCTTTGCCCATCAGGAGCTGCCGTTCGAGCGCCTGGTCGAGGAGATGGCGCCGGAGCGCGATCCGCGCCGGCCGCCGCTGGTCCAGGTCCTGTTCGCCTTGCAGAATGCGCCGGCCGGTCCGCTGGAGCTGCCGGGGCTCGAGCTGGCCGTCCGCCCGCTCGACACCGGCACGGCCAAGCTCGAGCTGACCGTCGTCCTCACGGAGAGCGCGGAGGGGCTGGAGGGGGCGATCGAGTACGGCGCGGACCTGTTCGACGCCGCGTCGATCGAGCGGCTGGCCGGCCGCTACGTGCGCCTGCTCTCCGCGATGGCGGCGGACTCGCACCGGCACCTGTCGGAGCTGCCCGTGCTGAGCGCAGCCGAGGAGGCGGAGGTCCGCGCGTGGAACGACACGGTGCGCGCCTACCCGCGCGACGCGAGCCTGCCGGAGCTCTTCGCCGCGGTGGCCGCCGCGCAGCCGGACGCGCCCGCCGTGGTGGACGGCGACGAGGTCTGGTCCTACCGGAAGCTCGACGAGGCGTCGAGCCGCCTCGCCCGGCACCTCCAGAGCCTGGGCGTCGGGCCGGGGGAGCCGGTCTGCCTGGCCCTGGAGCGCTCGGCCGAGCTGGTGGCGGGGATGCTGGCGATCCTCAAGGCCGGAGGCTTTTACGTGCCGCTCGACGCGAGCTACCCGGAGGAGCGGCGGCGCTGGATGCTGGAGGACGCGGGGGCGCGGGTGGTGGTGGACGGGAAGGAATTCAAGGACGGCAAGGACTTCAAGGACAGCAAGGGCGGAGAAACCGAAGCTTTCCCCTTGCAGTCCTGGGCGGGAGGGCGCCCCCTCGCCTACCTCATCTACACCTCCGGCTCCACCGGGCGCCCGAAGGGAGTCGCCGTGCCGCAGCAGGCCGTGGTGCGCCTGGTGCGCGACACCGATTACGTGCGCTTCGGCCCGGGGAGCCGAGTGGGGATGCTCGCCAACATCAGCTTCGACGCGGCGACGTGGGAGATCTGGGGCGCGCTGCTCAACGGCGGCGCGGCGGTGGTGATCCCGCGCGACGTGGTGCTGTCGCCTCCGGCTCTCGCGGCGACGCTGCGCGAGCGGCGGATCACGTCCCTCTTCCTGACCACGGCGCTCTTCACCAAGATAGCCCGCGAGGTGCCGGACGCCTTTTCGGGGCTCGACGAGCTGCTGTTCGGCGGCGAGCAGGCCGATCCGGCCGCGGCGCGGGCGGTGCTTGCGGCGAGGCCGCCGCGGCGCCTCCTCCACGTCTATGGACCGACCGAGAGCACGACGTACGCCTCGTGGCACCACCTCCGCGAGGTGGATCCGGGCGCCGCGTCGCTCCCCATCGGCGGGCCTTTGGCCAACACGACGCTATGGGTGCTCGACCGCTGGCTGGCTCCCGTGCCTCCGGGCTCGCCGGGCGAGCTGTGCATCGGCGGCGACGGCCTGGCCTGGGGCTACTGGAACCGGCCGGAGCTGACCGCCGAGCGGTTCGTGCCGAGCCCCTGGGGAGAGGGAGAGCGCCTCTATCGCACCGGCGACCTGGTGCGCCGGGCGGCCGGCGGGCCGCTCGACTTCCTGGGGCGCATCGACCAGCAGGTCAAGATCCGCGGTTACCGCGTCGAGCCGGGAGAGATCGAGGCGGCCCTGCTGGAGCACCCGGCGGTGCGCGAGGCCGCGGTGGCTGTGCTGCCGGGAACCGGCGGCCTGGAAGACCGCCGGCTCGCCGCCTGGGTGGCGGGCGAGGCCACCGCGGCGGAGCTGCGCCAGCTCCTGCGCGACAAGCTGCCGGCCCACATGGTGCCTTCGTTCCTGAGCGTGCTGCCGGCGCTACCGCTGACACCGAGCGGCAAGCTCGACCGCCGGGCGCTGCTCGCCCTCGAGCCCGAGGGCGGCGCGGACGAGCCCGCGGCTCCCCGCACGCCCATCGAGGAGCTGGTGGCCGGCATCTTCGCCGAGGTGCTCGGCCGCGAGCGGGTCGGCATCGCGGACGGCTTCTTCGAGCTGGGCGGGCATTCGCTGCTGGCGGCCCAGGTGGTGGCGCGGGTGCGCGCCGTGCTCGGCGTCGAGCTGCCGGTGCGCACGCTGTTCGAAGCTCCCACGGTCGAGAGCCTGGCGGCGGCGCTCGCGGAGCTGCGCGCGGAAAGCGTTCCGCCCCCGGCGCCGCCCGCGCGTGTCGAACGGCCGGGGCCGCTGCCGCTCTCCTTCGCCCAGGAGCGCCTCTGGTTCCTGCAGCAGCTCGAGCCCGGCTCGGACACCTACAACATGCCGGTCGCCGTGGAGCTCTCCGGCGTCCTGGACCGCGGAGCGTTCGCCGCGGCGCTCGCCGGGATCGCGCGCCGCCAAGAGTCCCTGCGCACCACCTTCCCCCTCGTCGACGGCGCTCCCCGCCAGTGGATCGCGCCGTCTTCGGAGGTCGCGCTGCCGCTCGTCGATCTCGCGGCGCTGCCGGAAGGGCTCGGCGAGGCGGAGCGCCTGGAGCGCGAGCACGCGGCGCAGGGGTTCGACCTGGAGAGCGGACCGCTCGCCCGCTGGCTCCTGGTGCGGCTCGGCGCGGAGCGCCACCGCTTCCTACTGAGCCTCCACCACACCATCGCGGACGGCTGGTCGCTCGGCGTCCTGGTGCGCGAGCTCGGGGCGCTCTACGGCGCGTTCCGGGAGGGCCGGCCGTCACCGCTGCCGGAGCTGCCCATCCAGGTCGCCGACTTCGCGGTCTGGCAGCGCACGCGGCTCGCCGGGACGCAGGAGGCGCAGCTCGACTACTGGGAATCCCGTCTGGGCGGCGAGGCCGCGGCGGCCGAGCTGCCCACGGACCGGCCGCGCCCCGCGGTCCAGACGTTCCGCGGCGGACGCCTCTCGCTCGTGCTCTCGCCGGAGCTGACCGCGCGGCTCCACGGGTTCGGCCGCGGCGCGGGCGCGACCCTCTTCATGACGCTCCTCGCGGCCTGGCAGGCGCTCCTCGCGCGTCACAGCGGCGAGCCGGAGGTGACGGTGGGCGCGCCGATCGCCGGCCGGCCCTGGACGGAGACCGAAGGGGTGATCGGCTGCTTTCTGAACACGCTCGCGCTGCGCACCGACACCTCCGGAGCCCCCGGCTTCCGCGAGCTGGTGGCCCGCGTGCGCACGGTGACGCTGGAGGCCTACGCGCACCAGGACGTGCCGTTCGAGGCCGTCCTCGCCCGGCTGCGGCTCGACCGCGACCTGGCGCGCTCGCCGCTCTTCCAGGTTCTGTTCAACCTGCTCTCCCTGCCGGCGTCGGACCTCTCCCTGCCCGGGCTCGACCTGCGGGTGCTGACGCCGGCCGAGGTGCCGTCGAAGCTCGACATGACGTTCTACGTCTCCGAGGCGGAGGCGCGCGTCTGGATCCACCTGGTCTACAACGCCGATCTTTTCGACGAGGCGCGCATGGCCGATCTGCTGGCGCAGCTCGAGCTGCTGCTGGCGCAGGCCGTCGAGCGGCCGGACGAGCCGGTGGATCACCTGTCGTTGGTGACCGAGGCGGCGCGGGCGGTGCTGCCCGATCCCACGGCGCCGCTGGATGCGGGGTGGATCGGCGGCGTCCACGAGCTGTTCGCGGCGCAGGCCGAGCGCGCGCCGGAGCGCCCCGCGGTGGTGGGGGAGGGCGCAGCCTGGAGCTACGGCGACCTTCTCGCCGGGAGCCGCGGCGTGGCGGGGTGGCTGGCGGCCCTCGGAGTACGTCCCGGGGAGCCGGTGGCGATCTGGGCGCACCGCAGCGCGCCGCTCGTCCAGGCGGTCCAGGGGGTGCTCCTGGCGGGCGCAGCGTTCATCGTCCTCGATCCCGCCTACCCGGCGCCGCGTCTGGCCGAGATGCTCTCCCTCGCCGCGCCCCGCGCCTGGATCGCCCTGGAGGCGGCGGGAGCACCGCCCGCGGAGATCGCGGCCTGGCTGGACGGCACCGGCTGCCCCGCCCTGGAGCTGCCCGCGGGCGGCCGGGCGTCTCTCGAGCGCGTCGCGGGTTTCTCCAGGGACGCGCCGCGACGCGCCGCCGGCCCGCACGACCTGGCGTGCATCGGCTTCACCTCGGGCTCGACCGGCGGACCCAAGGGGATCCTCGGGCTCCACGGGTCGCTCTCCCACTTCCTGCCCGCCTACTGCGCGGAGCTGGGGCTCGGTCGGGACGACCGCTTCTCGCTGCTCTCCGGGCTGGCCCACGATCCGCTCCAGCGGGACATCTTCACCCCGCTTTATCTGGGCGCGGCGATCGTCGTCCCGGACCCGGCCGACTTCGGGATCGCCGGCCGTCTGGCCGACTGGATGCGTCGCGAGCAGGTGACGGTGGCGCACCTGACGCCCGCGCTCGGCCAGCTCGTCACGGCGGACGCGTCCGGCGAAGTCCCCAGCCTGCGCCGCGCCATCCTGATCGGCGAGGCGCTGACCCGACAGGACGTGGCCCGGCTCCAGGCGATGGCTCCCGGGGCCATCTGCTTCAACCTCTACGGCGCCACCGAGACGCAGCGCGCGCTGTCGTTTCACCGGGTGCCGCGGGATCCGGCGCGCTCGCGGCAGGTGCTCCCGCTCGGGCGCGGCTTCCGCGACGCGCAGCTCCTGGTGATCAATTTCTTGGCGAAGACGGGCGCAGGCGTCCTGGCCGGGATCGGTGAGATCGGCGAGATCGTGGTGCGCAGCCCGCACCTCGCCCGCGGCTATCTCGGCGATCCGGTGGCGACGGCCGAGAAATTCCGGCTCAATCCATTCACCGGCGCGGACGGGGACCGCGTCTACCGCACCGGCGACCTGGGGCGCTACCTGCCGGATGGCGAGGTGGCGTTCGCCGGCCGGGCGGACCTCCAGGTGAAGCTGCGCGGGTACCGCATCGAGCTGGCGGAAATCGAGGCGGTGCTGGCGCGCCATCCGGCGGTGTGGGAGGCGGTGGTGGTGCTGCGCGACGACCTGCCGGGCGGTCCAGGGCTGGCTGCCTTCGTCGTGCCCGGCGCGCCCGGGGAGGCCGATGCGGCGCGGCTCCACGATCATCTCTGGCAGCAGCTCCCAACCTACATGGTGCCGGGAGCGTTCGTCCTCCTGGATGCGCTGCCGCGCACGCCGAGCGGCAAGATCGACCGCCGCGCTCTCCACCGGCACAGCCTGGCCCTCCCGCCCTCCACCGAGGAGGGAGGCTCGCCGCGCACGCCGGTCGAAGAGATCGTGGCCGGGCTCTGGGCCGAGGTGCTCGGGCGCGCACGGATAGGCCCGGACGACAACTTCTTCCAGCTCGGCGGCCACTCGCTGACCGGAGCGCAGATCGTCTCGCGCTTGCGCGAGGTCTTCCGGATCGATCTGCCGTTGCGCGTCCTGTTCGAGGCGCCGACGCTGGCCTGCCTGGCGGCTGAGGTCGAGCGCCGGCGCCGGCCGGACGACACTCCGGAGCGCCCGTCGATCGCCGCCTTCCGGCACGACCGGAGCGCGCCGCCGCCGCTCTCGTTCGCGCAGGAGCGGCTCTGGGCCGAGCGGCAGACCGAGGCCCGCTCCGTGGCCTTCACCATCCCCACGCTGGTGGTCCTCGCGGGCGAGCTCGACCTGCCCTGCCTGTGGCGGGCATTGCTCGAAGTCGTCGAGCGCCACGAGGTGCTGCGGACGACGTTCCGCGACGAGGACGGCCGCTCGTTCCAGGTCGTGCGGCCCGCGGAGCCGTTCCCGTTCCCGGTGGTCGATCTGGAGGGGCTCCCGCGGGCCGCGCAGACCGGGGAGATCCGGAGGTGGAGCACCTTCGAAGGGCGGCGGCATTTCGACCTGGAGAGCGGGCCGCTATTCCGGCTGACCCTGTTCCGCTGCGCGGAGCGGGAGAGCGCGCTGCTCTTCGTCGTCCACCACATCGCCTTCGACGGCTGGTCGCGCTCGGTGCTCACGCGCGAGCTGGCCGCCCTCTACAACGCCTTCCGCGCGGGCCGGCCGTCTCCGCTGCCTCCGCCCGCCACGCAGTACCAGGACTTCGCGCGGTGGCAGCGGCAGGTCCTCCAGGGTGAGGCGCTGGAGCGCGAGGTTGGCTTCTGGCGCGAGCACCTCCGCGGCGCCGCGCCGGTCCGCCTCGGCCGTCCGCGGCCGGCCCGTCCCACGTTCGAGGCCGGCATCGAGATGCTCCTGATCCCCGCGGAGCTGGAACGGAAGCTGGAGGCCTTCACCGCAGCGCACAGCGTGACGTTGTTCATGACGCTCCTCGCGGTCTTCGAGGTGGTCCTCCACGAGGCGTCGGGGCGAGACGACATCGTCGTGACCTGCCTGTTCGCCAACCGCAACCAGATGGAGATCGAGGGGTTGATCGGCAACTTCTTCGCCGGGCTGCCGCTGCGCACGCGCCTCGCCGGGGCGCGCAGGTTCCGGGACCTGCTGGGGCGGGTGCGCGACGTGACGCTCGCCGCGATCGAGCATCCGGACGTCCTCTACGACCCGGTGCTGGAAGGGCTGGGCATCCTCGCTCCCGGCGAGCGCGGCGGGCTCGCGACGTTCCGCATCCTGTTCCAGCTCGCCCAGCTGCCGCGCTGGGAGCACACTCTGTCCGGCCTCCAGCTGATCCACCAGCCGTTCGACACGGGCAAGATCCGGCAGGACCTGAGCCTCTTCCTGACCCGGGGGGACCGCCTTGGCGGGCGCTTCAAGTACAACCGCGACGTGCTCGACGAGGAGACCGTCGTGCGCCTGCGCGACCGGTTCCTCCAGATTCTCGCCACGGTCGTCGACGATCCGGACTGCCCGCTGGAGGAGCTGCTGGCGGAGCACGCCGAGAGTCACGCATCCGGCGTTCCAAGCACTATCTCTGTTTGTGGATCGTGATCTTTCCGGCTCGTCGTCCCCCCTCTCTCACGGACAGCGCTCTCTCTGGTTCCTGCACCATCTGGCGCCCGAGGCGGGCGCGTACAACATCGCGGCGGTGGCGCGCGTGCTCTCTCCCGTGGACGCGGAGAGGCTGGAGCGCGCGTTCCAGGCTCTGGTCGACCGCCACGGCGCTCTGCGGACGACGTTTCCGGCGACCGCCGGCGAGCCGTTCCGGCGGGTGGCCGGGCGCCTGGATTTCGCTCTGTCCCGCGAGGATGCGACGGGCTGGAGCGCGGAGCGGCTGCGGGATCGGCTCGCCGGGGAGGCCTGGCGTCCTTTCGATCTGGAGAACGGACCGCTTCTGCGGGTGACGCTGTTCACCGGTACCCCGGGCGGGCCGGTGCTCCTCGTCGTCATCCATCACATCATTTCCGACTTCTGGTCGCTCGCGATCGTCATGCGCGAGCTGCCGGCGCTCTACCGGGGGGACGACCTCGCTCCCCCGGGTTTGAGCTATGACGAGCACGTGCGGCGGGAGCGGGAGGCGCTGAGCGACGGCCGGGGCGAGCCGGTGCTGGCCTGGTGGCGCGAGCGGCTGGCCGGGCTCCCGACGCTGGAGCTGCCCACCGACCGGCCGCGCCCGGCGGTGCAGACCTACCGGGGCGACACCCACCGGCGGCGGCTGCCGGGAGAGCTCGCAACGGCGCTGCGCGCGCGGAGCCGGGCGCAGCACGGCACGCTGTTCATGACGCTCGCCGCCGCGTTCCAGACGCTCCTCGGCCGCCATGCGGATCAGGACGACCTGGCGATCGGCACGGCGCGCTCCGGCCGGACGCTGGCGCAGGCCGCCGGGACCGTGGGCTACTTCGTCAACCAGGTGGTGCTCCGCGCCGACCTCGCGGGCGATCCGGCGTTCGCCGAGCTGCTGGAGCGCACCCGGGAGAGCGTGCAGGCGGCTTTCGCGCATGGGGACTACCCGCTGCCGCTGCTCGCCGAGCACCTCCAGCCCGAGCGCGCCGCGAGCCGGACGCCGCTGTTCCAGGTCTCGTTCGTGCTCCAGAAGGAGACGCGCGGGGCCGAGGGTCTGACCGCGTTCGCGCTGGGCGAGGAGGGGGTGGTGGTCGGGCCGGAGGACTTCCGGCTGGAGTCGATGGCGCCGCCCCAGCCGCCCTCGCCGTTCGACCTCGTGCTCCACTGCGTGGACCGGCAGGGTGGGCTGAGCCTCGCGCTCCAGTACAACACCGACCTGTTCGACGCCGCGACCACGGCGGCTCTCCTGGAGCGCTTCGAGCGCCTTCTGGCCGGGGTGGCGGCCGATCCGATGCAGCGGCTGTCGGAGCTGCCGCTGCTCTCGGCGGCGGAGCGCAAGCAGCTCCTGGTGGAGTGGAGCGGCGCGGCGGTGCCCTACCCGCGGGAGGCCACGATCCAGGAGCTCTTTGCCGAGCAGGCGGCGCTCCGGCCGGAGGCGGTGGCGGTCGAGAGCGCGGAGGAGTCCCTCACCTACGGGGAGCTGAAGCGCCGGGCCGGAGCCCTGGCCCGCTGGCTGCGCGGCGCGGGGGTCGGCCCCGAGGTGCGGGTGGGCGTCTGCCTGGACCGCTCCGTCGAGCGGGTGGTGGCCACGCTGGCGGTGCTGGAGGCCGGCGGCGCGTACGTGCCGCTCGACCCGGCCTATCCCGAGGAGCGGCTGCGCTTCCTGCTGGCAGACGCGGGGGTGCAGGTGGTGCTGGATCGCAAGGACGTCAAGGACATCAAGGACTTCAAGGACCAAGACTCCTTGGCGTCCTTGAAGACCTTGCCGTCCTTGGGCGGGGGCACCCTTGCCTACGTGATGTACACCTCGGGCTCCACCGGGAAGCCCAAGGGCGTCGCGGCCACGCACCGCGGGGTGGTGCGCCTGGTGCGCGAGACCGGCTACGTGCGCTTCGGCCCGGACGAGGTCTTCCTGCAGCTCGCGCCCTACGCGTTCGACGCCTCGACGTTCGAGATCTGGGGAGCGCTGCTGCACGGCGGCCGCCTGGTGATGCCGCCGCCGGGTGCGCTGTCGCCCGCGGAGCTGGGGGCGCTGGTGGAGCGGCACGGCGTGACGACGCTCTGGCTGACCACGGGGCTGTTCCATCAGATCGTCGAGGAGGGACTGCCCGGCCTCACGGGGGTGCGCCAGGTCATGACCGGCGGCGACGTGATCTCGGTGCCGCACGTGCGGCGGGCGCTGGCGGCCCTCCCCGCGACGCGCCTGACCGTCTTCTATGGTCCGACCGAGAACACGACGTTCACCACGTTCTTTCCGGTCGCGAGCCCGGAGGACGTGGAGCCCACGGTGCCGTTGGGCGTCCCCATCGCCAACAGCCAGGTCTACGTGCTCGACCGGCATCTGACGCCGGTGCCGGCTGGAGTGGCCGGCGAGCTGTTCACCGGCGGCGACGGGCTGGCGCGCGGTTATCTGGACCGCCCGGAGCTGACGGCGGAGCGCTTCGTGCCGGATCCGTTCGGCCGCGAGCCCGGCGGGCGCCTCTACCGCACGGGGGACCGGGTGCGCTGGCGGCCGACGGGGACGCTGGAGTTCCTCGGCCGGATCGACACGCAGGTCAAGGTGCGCGGTTTTCGCGTCGAGCCCGGGGAGATCGAGACCGTTCTGAGGTCCCATCCCTGGGTGCGCGAGGCCGTGGTGCTGGCCGAGCGGGAGAGCTCGGGAAACCAGCGCCTGGTGGCCTACGTGGCCGGGGCCATGGAGGACGCGCCGGGGCCGGTCGAGCTGCGCGGCTTCCTGCGGCAGCGGATGCCGGAGTTCATGCTGCCGGCGGCCTTCGCGTTTCTGCCATCGCTGCCGCTGACCGCTCACGCCAAATTCGACCGGAAGGCTCTCGCGAAGATCCGTCCGGAGCGGGCCGAAGGGGAGACAGGACGGGCGCCGCGGACGCCGGCCGAGGAGCTTCTGGCGGAGATCTTCGCCGAGGTGCTCCAACGGCCGCGGGTGGGGGCGGACGAGAGCTTCTTCGATCTCGGCGGCCATTCGCTGCTGGCGACGCAGGTAACGTCGCGGGTGCGCACGGTGTTCGGGGTGGAGCTGCCGCTGCGGGCCTTGTTCGAGGCGCCGACGGTCGAGGGGCTCGCCGGCTGGCTGGAGCGGTCGGCGCGGGACGCCGGGCCGGCGATCGTCCCCATCGTCCAGAGATCGCGCGACGAGCCGCCGGCGCTCTCCTTCGCGCAGCAGCGGCTCTGGTTTCTGGATCAGCTGGAGCCGGGCACTCCGGTCTACAACATTCCGGCCGCGGTCGAGCTGTCCGGGCGGCTCGACCGGACGGCGCTCGCGGCGGCGTTGGGCGAGGTGGTGCGGCGGCACGAGGCGCTGCGGACGGTGTTCCGTGCGGTCGAGGGTGAGCCGGTGCAGGTGGTGGGGGAGATGGCCGGGCTCTCCGTGCCGCTGATCGACCTCCAATCCCTCCCCGAGCGGGAGCGAGCCGCGGAGGCCGGCCATCTCGCCGCCGCGGAGGCCCGACGGCCCTTCGACCTCAGCCGCGGTCCGTTGCTGCGAACGGCTCTCCTCCAGACGGCGGACGAGCGGCACGTGCTCCTGCTGACGATGCACCACATCGTGAGCGACGGCTGGTCTCTCGGCGTGCTGGTGCGCGAGCTGGGAGCGCTCTATACGGCGTTCCACGAGGGGCGGCCGAGCCCTTTGCCGGAGCTGGCGATCCAGTATGCGGACTTCGCCGCGTGGCAGCGGCGGCATCTGGCGGGCGAGCGGCTGGAGGCGGAGATCGCCTGGTGGCGCGGACGGCTTGCGGGGATGCCGCCCACCTTGGAGCTGCCGGCGGATTTCCCGCGTCCGGCCGTGCGCGGCACGCGCGGCGCGGTGCTCGGCTTCACGATCGGCCGGGAGGTCCTCGACCGCCTCGCCGCGCTCTCCCGGCGGCAGGGCGCGACGCTCTTCATGACCCTCACCGCCGGCTTCCTCGCCCTCCTGCAGCGCTTCACCGGGGAGGAGGACCTCGGGATCGGAACGCCGATCGCCGGACGCACCCGGATCGAGACGGAGCCGCTGATCGGCCTGTTCGTCAACACGCTGGTGCTGCGGGGCGACCTGAGCGGCGAGCCGTCGCTTGCCGAGCTGCTCGCCCGGGTACGGGAGACGACGCTCGCGGCCTATGCTCACCAGGAGGTGCCGTTCGAGCGCCTAGTCGAAGAGCTGGTGCCGCAGCGCGACCCGAGCCGGCCGCCGCTCGTGCAGGTGCTCTTCGCTCTCCAGAACGCTCCCGCCGCTCCATTGGAATTACCAGGGCTTGCGCTCACCGCCTCGGGCGTGGACACCGGGACGGCCCGGCTGGAGCTGTCGTGCACGCTGACCGAGACGGAGCGCGGTCTCGAAGGCCTGCTGGAGTCCAGCCGTGAGCTGTTCGACCGCTCGACGGCACAGCGTCTCGCGGACGCCTTCGCGCGCCTCCTCGCGGCGGCTGTGGCCGCGCCGGAGGAGCGCGTGCGCGAGCTGCCGGTGCTGTCCCCGGCCGAACGCTCCGCGCTCCTCGTCGAATGGAACGATACGGCGGCGGCGTTGCGCAGGGCTCCGCTGGCCCATGAGCTGGTCCTGGACCACGCGCGGCAGCGCACGGACGCCCTGGCGGTGGCCGCGCCGGGCGAGCGCCTCACCTACGGCGAGCTCGCGGCGCGCGCCCGGAGCCTCGCGTCGCTTCTGGGGCGACTCGGCGTCCGCCCCGAGGCCCGGGTCGCCTTGTGCGCCGGAGGGACGGTCCACCGGGTCGTGGGGAGCCTGGCGGTTCTGCTGGCGGGCGGCGCCTACGTTGCGCTGGACCCCGAGGCATCGCCCGAGCGCCTGGCCTTCCAGATCGCCGACTCCGGGGCGGTGGCCGTGCTCGCCGAGCGCCGCCTGGCCGCGCGCTTCGAGGGTTGCGCCGCGCCGGTTCTCGCGCTGGAGGAGGCGGGCGAGGAGGAGGGCTTCGTTCCGGCTCCTTCGATTCACCCGGAGAACCTCGCGTATGTGGTCTACACCTCCGGCTCGACCGGCCAGCCGAAGGGGGTGGCGATCCCGCACAAGGGCCTGCGCAACCTGGTGGAGTGGAAGTTGGAGACCTTTGGCCTGAGCCCGTCCGACCGGGTGACCCTGATCGCGAACCCGGCGTTCGATGCCTCGGTCTCCGAGCTCTGGCCCTGCCTGGCGGCCGGCGGGAGCCTCCACATCCCGGACGCGGAGACGCGCCTCGCGCCGCGCGAGATCGTGCGCTTCTGGCAGAGCGCCGGGATCACCTGGAGCTTCCTGCCGACGCCCCTCGCCGAGGAGGTGGCCGCGGAGCCTTCGGTCACCGCCGCGACCTCACTGCGCGGGCTGTGGTGTGCCGGCGACCGTCTCCACCAGGCGCCGCCGGCCGGCCTGCCGTTCACCTTCGTCAACCTCTATGGACCGTCCGAGGTGAGCGTCGCCTCGACCGCCGTGCCGCTCCCGCCCGGGACGCCGGGCGCACCGCCGATCGGGAGGCCGATCTCCAATCTCCGCACCCGGGTGGTCGATGCCGGCGGAGCTCTGGCGCCGCGCGGCGTGGCGGGCGAGCTGTGGATGGGCGGCATCGGCCTGGGGCGCGGCTATCTCGGCCGGCCGGCCTTGACCGCCGAGCGTTTCGTTCCGGACCCGTGGAGCGGCGGGGCGGGGGAGCGCCTCTACCGGACCGGCGACCTGGTGCGCCACCGGCCCGATGGGCTCCTGGAGTTCCTCGGCCGCATCGACCATCAGATCAAGCTGCGCGGCTTCCGCATCGAGCCCGGCGAGATCGAGGCCGTCCTGCGGGAGCACCCGGCGGTAACCGAAGCCGTGGTCGCGGTGGTGCCTCCGGGGCGGCTGGTGGCCTGGGTGGTGGGGGCCGCGCCGGCCGAGGCGCTGCGCGAGCACCTGCGCGAGCGGCTGCCGGCGTACATGGTGCCGGCGGCCTTCGTGCTCCTCGATGCCCTGCCGCTGACGCCGAACGGCAAGCTCGACCGCAAAGCGCTGCCCGAGCCCGCGGCCGAAGCCGGGGACGAGAGCGCCGCGCCGCGGACGCCCCTGGAAGAGCAGGTCGCGGGGATCTTCGCCGAGGTGCTGGGCCGCGAGCGGGTGGGGCTGCGGGAGGACTTCTTCGCGCTGGGCGGCCATTCGCTGCTGGCGACCCGGGTGGTCTCGCGGGTGCGCTCCGTCTTCGGCGTCGAGCTGCCGGTGCGGGTGGTCTTCGAGGCGCCGACGGTCGAGAGCCTGGCGGCCTGGCTGGAGCGCGCGGCACCGTCGCGCGAGATCTCCCGGATCCCGGCCCGCGAGGGTGTGCGCGAGGAGGAGCTGTCGTTCGCGCAGCAACGTCTCTGGTTCCTCGACCGGCTGGAGCCCGGCAGCCCGCTCTACAACATCGCGGTGGCGGCCGGGCTGCGCGGGCGGCTCGCCCCGGCGGCGTTCGCCGCGTCCCTCGGCGAGGTGGTCCGCCGGCACGCGGCACTGCGCACCACGTTCCGGGAGGTGGACGGCCGGCCCGTGCAGGTGGTGGACCTCGCGCCCCCGAAGGATTTCCCGTTGCCGGCCGTCGATCTCCGGAGCCTGCCCCGCGCATCGCGGCGCGCGGAGGTGGCGCGCCTGGAGCAGGCCGACGCGCGCACGCCGTTCGATCTCCGCCACGGCCCGCTGCTCCGTGCCACGCTGCTGCGGACGGAGGAGGAAGAGCACGTGCTCCTCCTGACGATGCACCACATCGTGAGCGATGGTTGGTCCACGGGCGTCCTGGTGCGCGAGCTGGGGGCTCTCTATCCGGCGTTCCTGGAGGGGCGGCCGAGCCCGCTGCCGGAGCTCGCGATGCAGGCCGTGGACTTCGCGGCCTGGCAGCGCCGCGAGCTGGCCGGTGCGCGCCTGGAGGCCGAGGTCGCCTGGTGGCGCGAGCACCTCGCGGGCGTGCCGCCGGCGCTCGACCTGCCCACGGACCACCCGCGGCCGGCGGTGCGCAGCTCGCGCGGCGCGGTCCGCGAGCTGGTGCTCGGCGGCCGGCTGTCGGCCGGGCTCAACGCCCTGGCGCAGCAGCACGGCGCGACGCTCTTCATGACCCTCCTCGCCGGGCTCGGCGCGTCCCTGCTGCGGCTCACCGGAGCGGAGGACCTGGCGGTGGGCACGCCGGTCGCCGGCCGCACGCTGGACGAGATCGAGCCGCTGATCGGCTTCTTCGTCAACACCCTGGCCCTGCGCGTCGACCTCTCCGGCGCTCCGGGTTTCGGCGAGCTGCTCGGCCGGGTGCGCGAAGCCACGCTCGCCGCCTACGCCCACCAGGAGCTGCCGTTCGAGCGCCTGGTCGAGGAGCTGGCGCCGGAACGCGACCGCGGCCGCCCTCCGCTCGTCCAGGTGATGCTCGCCCTGCAGAACGCTCCGCTGGGGCCGCTGGCGCTCCCCGGCCTCGAGCTGCACGCCGCGCCCGTCTACACCGGCACGGCGAAATTCGAGCTGACCTTCGCGTTCACCGAGGGGCCCGGCGGCCTGGCCGGGACGATCGAGTACAGCCGGGACCTGTTCGAGCCCACGACGATCGACCGCTGGGCCGGCCAGATCCTCCGGCTGCTCGCCGGAGCCGTGGCGGACCCGTCCCGGCAGGTGCCGGATCTGCCGTTCCTCGGCGAGGCGGAGATCCAGCAGGCGCTCGTGGAGTGGAACGACACGGACAGCGCCTATCCGCGGGACGCGCCGCTCCCCGAGCTGTTCGCGGCCGTGGCCGCCGGGCTGCCGGACGCGCCGGCGATCCTGGCCGGCGCCGAGGTGTGGAGCTATCGCCGGCTCGACGAGGCGTCGAGCCGGCTGGCCCGGCATCTCCAGGAGCTGGATGTCGCACCGCAGGAGCCGGTCGGTCTCGCGCTGGAGCGCTCGCCGGAGCTGATCGTGGGGATGCTGGCGATCCTCAAGGCGGGGGGCGTGTACGTGCCGCTCGATCCGGGATTTCCGGAGGAGCGGCTGCGCTTCCTGCTGGCGGATGCGGGGGCACGGGTGGTGGTGGAGAGCAAGGACTTCAAGGACGGCAAGGACATCAAGGGCGAGGGTGAAGAGCCGCCCTTGGAGTCCTTGAAGCCCTTGTCGTCCTTGGGGGGCGGGGGCCTCGCCTGCCTGATCTACACCTCGGGCTCCACCGGCCGGCCCAAGGGCGTCGCCGTTCCGCACCGGGCCGTGGTGCGGCTCGTGCGGGAGACCGGGTACGTGCGCCTGGGGCCGGGCGACCGCGTCGGGCATGCGGCGAACGTCAGCTTCGACGCGGCCACCTGGGAGATCTGGGGCGCCCTGCTCAATGGCGCCGCGGTGGTGGTGGTCCCGCGGGAGGCGGTGCTCTCCCCGGAGGCGCTCGCCGCCGTCCTGCGCGAGCAGCGGGTCACCTCGCTCTTCCTCACCACGGCGCTGTTCACCCGGATGTCTCGCGAGGCGCCGGACGCCTTCGCAGGTCTGCGCGAGCTGCTGTTCGGGGGCGAGGCGGCCGATCCGGCCGCGGCCCGGGCGGTGCTGGCGGCCGGGCCGCCGTGGCGTCTCCTTCACGTTTATGGACCGACGGAGAGCACGACCTTCGCCTCCTGGCAGCCCGTGCGGGACGTGCCGGCGGGCGCCGCGATGCTCCCGATCGGCGCGCCGATCGCCAACACGTCGCTCTGGGTGCTGGACCGCGCGCTGGCTCCGGTCCCGCTCGGCGCGGCGGGGGAGCTGTGCATCGGCGGCGACGGCCTGGCGGTGGGCTACTGGAACCGGCCGGAGCTGACGGCGGAGCGGTTCGTGCCGCACCCCTGGCAGGCCGGCGGGCGCCTCTACCGCACGGGCGACCAGGTCCGCCGCCTGCCGGACGGCGCGATCGACTTCCTGGGGCGCCTCGATCACCAGGTCAAGATCCGCGGCTTCCGGATCGAGCCGGGCGAGATCGAGGCGGTGCTGCTGGAGCATCCCCGGGTGCGCGAGGTGGTGGTGCTGGCGCAGAAAGAAGGTTCGGGGAGCCGGCATCTGGTGGCGTACGTGGTTTTGGATCGGACCGATCCGTCGGATCTGTCGGATCTGTCCGATCCAAAGACGGTGCTGCGCGACTTCCTGCGCGGGCGGCTGCCCGAGTTCATGCTGCCGGCCGCCTGGGCGTTCCTGCCGGTGCTGCCGCTGACCCCGAGCGGCAAGGTGGACCGCCGGGGGCTCGCCGCTTTGGGCGCCGTGCCGGCGGAGAGCGACACGGTGGCGCGGACTCCCGCCGAGGTGCTGCTGGCCGGGATCTTCGCCGAGGTCCTCGGCGTGGAGCGGGTGGACCTGGAGGCGGACTTCTTCGCGCTCGGCGGGCATTCGCTCCTGGCGACGCAGGTCACGTCACGCATCCAGGCCGCGCTGGGCGTGGAGCCGCCGCTCCGCACGCTGTTCGACGCGCCGACGGTGCGGGCCCTCGCGGCCTGGATCGACGGCCAGCGCACCGGACCGGTCGAGGATGCGGCCCTGCCCCGCGTGCCTCGTGGCCTGCCGCTCCCTCTGTCCTTCGCGCAGCAACGCCTCTGGTTCCTGGATCAGCTCGAGCCGGGCAGCCCGCTCTACAACATCCCGGCGGCGGTCGCGATGACCGGGCGGCTCGACCCGGCGGCGTTCGCGGCGGCGTTCGGCGAGGTGGTGCGGCGGCACGAGGCGCTGCGCACGACGTTCCGCCCTGCCGCGGGCGAGCCGGTGCAGATCATCGCGGAGCCCGGCGGCTTCGCCCTGCCGCTGGTCGACCTCCAGGGTCTGCCCGCCAGGGAACGGGACGGGGAGACGCGGCGCCTGGGGACGGCCGAGGCACGCACGCCCTTCGATCTCGGGGCCGGTCCGCTGCTGCGGGCGACGCTGGTGCGGTCGGCCGCCGAGGCACATACGGTCCTGCTGACCATGCACCACATCGTGAGCGACGGCTGGTCCATGGGCGTGCTGGTGCGGGAGCTGGGAGCGCTCTACGCGGCATTCCTGGGGGGACAGCCGAGCCCGCTGCCGGAGCTGCCGATCCAGTACGCGGACTTCGCCGCCTGGCAACGCCGGCATCTCGCGGGCGCTCTCCTGGAGGCGGAGCTCGCCTGGTGGCGCGGGGAGCTGTCGGGGATGCCGCCGGCGCTGGAGCTGCCGGCGGACCATCCGCGGCCCGCCGAGCGCAGCGTGCGGGGAGCGGTCCACGCCTTCGCCATCGCGCGGGAGGGGCTCGATGGGCTCGTGGAGCTTTCTCAGCGGCAGGGGGCGACGCTCTTCATGACGCTCCTCGCCGGGTTCGCCGGGCTGCTCCAGCGCGCCACGGGCGAGGACGACCTGGTCATCGGGACGCCGATCGCGGGCCGCACGTGGATGGAGACGGAGCCGCTGATCGGCTTCTTCGTCAACGCTCTGGCGCTGCGCCTCGACCTCGCGGGCACCCCGGTCTTCTCCGAGCTGCTGAGGCGCGTGCGCGACACCACGCTCGCGGCCTACGCCCACCAGGAGGTGCCGTTCGAGCGCCTGGTCGAGGAGCTGGCGCCGGAGCGCGACCGCAGCCGTCCGCCGCTCTTCCAGGTGGTGCTCGCCTTCCAGAACGCCGGAGCGGACCGGCTGGCGCTCCCGGGTCTCGACGTCGAGGTCAGCCCGCTCTCCACCGGAACGGCGAAGTTCGAGCTGAGCCTCGTGCTCACCGAGACCGCCGAGGGACTCACGGGGGCGATCGAGCACAGCCGCGATCTGTTCGACGATCCGACGATCGCGCGCCTGGCCGGACACTTCGCGCGCCTGCTTGCCGCGGCCGTGGCCGATCCGTTCCAGCCGGTCCGGGAGCTGCCTCTCCTGGCGGAGGGCGAGAGGCACCAGCTCCTCGCCGAGTGGAACGACACGCGCGCGCCCTTCCCGGAGACGACGCTGTTGCAACAGTTCTTCGAGGCGGCGGTGGAGCGGGCTCCGGAGGCGGTCGCCGCCGTCTGTGCGGGTACCGAGCTGACCTACGCCGAGCTCGACGCGCGGAGCAACCGCCTGGCGCATCTGCTGCGGAATACGGGAATCGAGCGCGGCGCGCCAGTGGGGGTCTGGGTCGAGCGCTCGCTGGACATGCTCGTGGCCGTGCTCGGCGTGCTCAAGGCGGGCGGCCACTACGTGGCACTGGACGAAGCCTGGCCGGCCGACCGCGTCGAGTCGATCCTCGCCGCGACCGGCGCTCCGGCGATCGTCGCGGGAGCCGGCCTGCTGGGTGCGGTGGAGGAGATGCGCTGGCGGCTGCCGGCGCTGTCCAATGCGGTCTGCTTGGGGATCGCCGATCCCGAGCCGCCGGCCGAGGCGATCGATCCGGAGAGCGTGCGCGCGCTGTGGGATTTCGTGGCCGAGCGCGCGGTCGACCGGGTGACGGCAGGAGGCTTCGTCAGCGCCTTCACCGGCGAGGCAATGAGCGAGGCCGAGGTGGACGAGTACCGTGACCGCGTGCTCTCGCTGGCCGGACCCTGGCTTTATCAGGGTGCGCGGGTGCTGGAGATCGGCAACGGCTCGGGTCTCCTCCTCTGGGAGATGGCTTCGCGCGTGGATCACGTCACCGGCGTCGATCCATCCCCTCGCACCCAGGAGCGCAACAGGAAGCACGCGGAACAGGAAGGGATCGCGAACGTCGAGCTGCTGACCGGATTCGCGCACGAGGTCGACGGCCTACTCGGCACGGAGGAGCGGTTCGATCTGATCCTGCTCGCCAGCACCGTGCAGTTCTTCCCCGGGCCGCGCTATCTGGAGCGGACGGTGCGCCAGGCGCTCGGCCGGCTCGCTCCCGGCGGCGCGCTGCTCGTCGCCGACGTGCTCGACGCCAGGCGCCGCGAGGAGCTGCGGCAGGTGACCGAGGAGCACCGGCGCGAGCGGGGGCTGGAGCCCGCCGCGCGGCGCCAGGAGCTGTTCCTCGACGAGGATCTTTTCCGCGATCTCGGCGGGGCCGTCCACCACCGGACCGTGGGGTTCCCGAACGAGCTGCGCTTCCGCTACGACGTGCTGCTCACCGGCGAGCCCGGCGAGCGCCGCCAGCGCGTGTGGACCGGCTGGCACGTGGACCGCTGCCTCGCCGCGCGCCTCCCCCAGGTGGCCGCACCGGAGGACGTGGCCTACGTCATCCACACCTCGGGCTCGACGGGAGAGCCCAAGGGGATCGTCGTCCAGCACCGGCCCGCGGCCAACCTCGTCGACTGGATCAACCGCACGTTCGAGGTGGGGCCGGCGGACCGCGGGCTGTTCGTCACCTCGCTCTGCTTCGACCTGTCGGTCTACGACGTCTTCGGCCTGCTCGCCGCGGGCGGCACGGTCCACGTGGCGACCCGCGAGGATCTCGCCGATCCGGACCACCTGGTGCGCCTGCTTCGCACGGGCGGGATCACGTTGTGGGACTCGGCGCCCGCGGCTCTCGTGCAACTCGCGCCGCTGTTCCCCGCGGAGCCGGACGCCGGCAGCCGGCTGCGGCGGGTGCTGCTCTCCGGAGATTGGATTCCGGTGACCCTGCCGGACCGGGTGCGGCAGTCGTTCCCCCGCGCGCAGGTGATGGCGCTCGGCGGTGCCACCGAGGCGACGGTCTGGTCGAACTGGTTCCCGGTGGGAGGGGTCGATCCCGCCTGGCCGAGCATTCCGTATGGCCGGCCGATGGCGAACGCCCGCTATCACGTGCTGGACGCGGGGTTCGCGCCCTGCCCGATCGGCGTGCCGGGCGACCTCTACATCGGCGGCGACTGCCTGTGCGCCGGCTATGCGCGGCGGCCCGAGCTGACCGCGCAGGCCTTCCTGCCGGACCCGTTCTCGGTCCTGCCGGGAGCCCGCCTCTATCGCACGGGCGACCGGGCCCGCGCCTTTGCGGACGGCAACCTGGAGTTCCTGGGGCGGCTGGACCAGCAGGTCAAGGTGCGGGGCTATCGGATCGAGCTGGGAGAGATCGAGGTGGCGCTCGCCCGCCACCCGCAAGTGCACGAGGCGGTGGCCCTGGCGCGCGAGGACGAGCCGGGGGACAAGCGGCTGGTGGCGTACGTGGTCCTGGATCCGACCGATCGGACCGATCCGACCGATCCGTCGGATTTGAAGTCCGAGCTGGCCGCCTGGCTCCGCGCGAGGCTCCCCGAATACATGATCCCCTCCGCGTTCGTGCTCCTGCCGGAGCTGCCGGTGACACCCAACGGCAAGCTCGACCGCCGGGCTCTGCCCGCTCCCGAGTACAGCGCCAGCGCCGGGTACGTGGCGGCGCGGACGCCCACCGAGGAGACTCTCGCGGCGATCTGGGCCGCCCTCCTGGGCGTGCCTCAGGTGGGCCGGGAGGACGGGTTCTTCGATCTCGGCGGGCACTCCCTGCTGGCGACGCAGATGCTGTCGCGGGTGCGCGAGGCGTTCGGGGTGGAGCTGTCGCTGCGCTTGCTGTTCGACATGCCGCGGCTGGCGGACCTGGCCGCGTGGATCGAGCGCTCGGCGGGGGAGGCGGCCGGGGAGGCGCCGATCCCGCGCGTGCCTCGCGAGGAGCCGCTGGACTTGTCGTTCGCGCAGCAGCGGCTCTGGTTCCTCGATCAGCTGGAGCCGGGCAGCGTGGCCTACAACGTCCCGTCGGCGATCGAGCTGCGCGGGCGGCTCGAAGCGGCGGCGCTGGCGGCAGCGCTCGGCGAGGTGGTCCGGCGGCACGAGGTGCTGCAGGCGGTGTTTCGGGACATCGGTGGCATGCCGGTCGTGGACCTCACCCCCGACCCCCTCTCCCATCGCCCCCCCTTCCACCGGGAGAGGGGGAGACTGGACTTGGAGCTCGCGAGGGCGGGAGTTCCCCCTCTCCCGGGGGCTGGGGGGGCGATGGGAGAGGGGGCCAGGGGGTGAGGTCTCTGGATCTCATCGACCTCCAGTCCCTTCCCGAGCGGCAGCGTGCCGAGGAGTCCAGCCGCTTGGCCACCGCGGAAGCCCGCCAGCCCTTCGACCTCACCCGCGGCCCGCTCCTGCGGACAGCGCTGCTGAAGCTCGAACGTGAGCGGCACGTGCTGCTTCTGGCCATGCATCACATCGTGAGCGACGGCTGGTCGGTCGGCGTGCTGGTGCGGGAGCTGGGAGCGCTGTACTCAGCGTTTCTGGCAGGGCGGCCAAGCCCCTTGCCGGAGCTGCCGGTGCAGTACGCGGACTTTGCGGCCTGGCAGCGCCGGCACCTGTCAGGCGCGCTGCTGGACGCGGAGATCGCCTGGTGGCGGGAGCGGCTCGCGGGCATCCCGCCGGCTCTCGACCTGCCGGTGGACCATCCGCGGCCGGCCGAGCCCAGCGAGCGCGGCGGGCTCCGCGGCTTCGCGATCGAGGCGCCGGGGCTCGCCGGGCTCGCGGAGCTGTCACGCCGGCAGGGGGCGACGCTCTTCATGACGCTCCTCGCCGGCTTCGCCGGGCTCCTGCAACGCTGCACGGGCCAGGACGACCTGGTCGTAGGGACGCCAATCGCCGGACGCACGCGGACGGAGATCGAGCCGCTGATCGGCTTCTTCGTCAACACGCTCGCCCTGCGCGTCAGCCTGTCGAGCGATCTGGGATTTCTGGAGATCCTGGAGCGGGTACGGGAGACGACGCTCGCGGCGTACGCGCACCAGGAGCTGCCGTTCGAGCGCCTGGTCGAGGAGCTGGCTCCAGAGCGCGACCGCAGCCGTCCGCCGATCTTCCAGGTGCTGTTCACTGTCCAGAACGAGGGGGACCGGCTGGAGCTGCCAGGGCTGGAGGTCGAGGTGGCCCCTCTGCCCACAGGGACGGCGAAGCTGGAGCTGAGCGTGGCGCTCGCCGAGACGGCGCAGGGCCTCGCGGGCTCGATCGAATTCCGCCGCGACCTCTTCGACGAGCCCACAATCGAGCGTCTCGCCGGGTGGCTCACGCGGCTCCTCGCCGAGGTGGTGGTTGATCCGCGGCGGCCGCTGGCGGAGGTGGCTCTGCTGAGCGCTGCGGAGCGGCACCAGGTGCTGGTCGAGTGGAATGAGGACGGGGCCTGGGCTTCCACGGACGGCACCCTGCATGGCCTGTTCGAGGCGCAGGTGGGGCGCACGCCGGAGGCGGTGGCGCTCGTCGATGGCCACACGGGAGAGCGGTGGACGTACCGCGCGCTCGACGAGTGGTCTGGCTCGCTGTCTCGCGAGCTGGTGGATCTCGGCGTCGGGCCGGAGGTACGGGTTGCGGTTCAGCTTCAGCGGACGCCGCTCCTTGTGGCTTCGCTGCTGGCAGTGCTCAAGGCCGGCGGCGCCTACGTGCCGCTCGATCCAACCTACCCAGAAGAGAGGCTCGCTTTCCTCCTTGAAGACAGCCAGGCCGCAGTCCTGATCACCGAGGAGACGCCCGCCTCCACTGTAGAGACGCCCCGTGGGGCGTCTCCTCCCGGGGCGGCCCATCCCGAGAACCTCGCCTACCTGATCTACACCTCCGGCTCGACCGGACACCCGAAAGCCGTCGCGATCGAGCACCGCAGCGCCGTCGCCTTCGCGTGCTGGGCGCGCACCATCTTCACGCCCGAAGACTTTGCCGGAGTCCTCGCCGCCACCTCGGTCTCCTTCGATCTCTCGGTGTTCGAGATCTTCGTGACGCTCGCCTGGGGTGGCAAGATCATCCTCGCCGCCAACGCCCTGGAGCTGCCGCAGCTCCCCACGGCCTCCGAGGTGACGCTCATCAACACCGTCCCGTCGGCGATAACGGAGCTGGTTCGCCAGCGGGCCGTCCCGCCCTCCGTGCGCACCATCAACCTCGCCGGAGAGCCGCTCAAGCGGTCCCTGGTCGACGCGATCTACGCTTCCACCTCCGCCGGCCGGGTGCTCGACCTCTACGGCCCCTCGGAGGACACGACCTACTCGACCTGGGCTCCGGCGCTCCGCGACGAGCGGCGTGAGCCGGCGATCGGCCGGCCTATCGCCGGCACCCGCGCGGTCCTCCTCGGCAGGTCCGGCGAGCTGGTCCCGGCCGGTGTGGCTGGCGAGCTGTTTCTCGGCGGCGCGGGCCTCGCGCGCGGCTATCTCGGCCGGCCGGACCTCACGGCGGAGCGCTTCGTCCCCGACCCCTTCGGCCCAGAGTCAGGAGGAACGCCGGGCGGACGCCTCTATCGCACGGGCGATCTGGCGCGCGCTCTGCCCGACGGGCGGCTCGACTACCTGGGACGGATCGACCACCAGGTCAAGGTGCGCGGCTTCCGCATCGAGCTGGGCGAGATCGAGGCGGCTCTGCTGGCGCAGGGCCAGGTGCGCGAGGCCGCCGTCATCGCCCACGAGGATGAGCCGGGCGACAAGCGCCTGGTGGCGTACGTGGTCTTCGATCGGACCGATCGGACCGATCGGACCGATCTGTCGGATTTGAAATCCGCGCTGGCCGCGAGGCTCCCTGCGCACATGATCCCCTCGGCGTTCGTGACGTTGCCGGCGCTCCCCCTGACTCCCAACGGCAAGCTCGACCGCCGTGCCCTGCCGGCTCCGCAATGGAGCGCCGGCGCCGGATTCGCGGCGCCGCAGACCCCGGTCGAAGAGGTCCTCGCGGCGATCTGGTCGGCCTTGCTGAACGTGCCGCGGGTGGGCCGGGAGGACAGCTTCTTCGCGCTCGGCGGACACTCGCTGCTCGCCACGCAGATGGCCTCCCGGGTGCGCGAGATCTGCGGCGTGGAGCTGCCGCTGCGCACGCTGTTCGACACACCGAAGCTGGCGGATCTCGCCCGGGCGGTCGAGGAGGCGCGCTCAGGGGACGAGCGGCCGTCCGGACCGGCGCCGCGGCCGGCCGGAGGGACAGAGGTGGGGCTGCCCCTCTCCTTCGCGCAGGAGCGGCTCTGGTTCCTGGAGCAGCTCGAGCCCGGCTCGGCGACCTACAACATGCCGGTCGCGGTGGAGCTCTCCGGCGCGCTCGAAGCGAGCACCTTGGCCGAGGCGCTGGCCAGGGTCGTGCGCCGCCAGGAGTCGCTGCGCACCACGTTCCCGGTGATCGACGGCTCTCCGCGGCAGCAGATCTCGGCGCCCTCTCCCGCCCGCCTGCCGCTCGCCGATCTCGCGGCCTTGCCGGCTCCGGCCGCCATCTCCGAGGCGGACCGGCTGGCGCGGGAGCAGGCGGGTCAGGGATTCGAACTGGAGCGCGGGCCGCTGCTCCGGGGGCTCCTCGTGCGTCTGGGCGCGGAGCGCCACCACCTCCTGGTGACCCTCCACCACATCATTTCGGACGGCTGGTCGGTCAGCGTGCTGCTCGGCGAGCTCGGAGCCCTGTACACGGCGTTCCTGGACGGGAGACCCTCGCCGCTGCCGGAGCTGCCGGTCCAATACGCCGACTTCGCGGTCTGGCAGCGCGAGCAGCTCGCCGGCAAGCAGGCCGCGCAGCTCGCCTACTGGGAGGACCGCCTGGGCGGTGAGGTCGCCGCGGTCGAGCTGCCCACCGACCGGCCGCGTCCGGCGGTCCAGACCTTCCGCGGTGGACGGCGCGATCTCGCGCTCTCTCCGGAGCTGACCGCGCGGCTCCACAGCTTCGGCCGCGCCGAGGGCGCGACGCTGTTCATGACCCTCCTGGCGGCCACCCAGGCGCTGCTCTCCCGCCATGGCGGCGAGCGGGACGTGCCGGTGGGGGCCCCGGTGGCCGGCCGCCAGTCGAGCGCGACGGAAGGGCTGATCGGCTGCTTCCTCAACACGCTCGTGCTGCGCACCGACCTCTCCGGATCTCCGAGCTTCCGCGAGCTGGCGGCGCGCGTGCGGACGGTGACGCTCGACGCCTATGGACACCAGGACGTGCCGTTCGAGGCCGTCCTCGCCCGGCTGCGCCTCGACCGCGACCTCTCCCGCACGCCGCTCTTCCAGGTGCTGTTCAACCTGCTGAACCTGCCCCGGCCCGCTCTCTCCCTGCCGGGGCTCGACCTGCGCATCCTGACCCCGGCCGAGGCGCCGTCGAAGCTCGATATGACCTTCTACGTGTCCGAGGCCGAGTCGCGGGTCTGGATCCACCTGGTCTACAACGCCGACCTCTTCGACGAGGCGCGCATGGCCGACCTGCTCGCCCAGCTCGAGCTGCTGCTGGCGCAGGCGGTCGAACGGCCGGACGAGCCGGTGGATCACCTCTCGCTGGTGACGGACCTGGCGCGCGGCCTGCTGCCCGATCCCACGGCGCACCTGGACGCGGGATGGATCGGCGGCGTCCACGAGCTCTTCGCGATGCAGGCCGAGGCCGCGCCGGAGCGCCCCGCCGTGATCAGCGGGGGGGATGATGACTCCACCTGGAGCTACGGCGACCTGCTCGCGGGGAGCCGGGGCGTGGCGGGCTGGCTCGCCGCCCAGGGGGTGCGCCCGGGCGATCCGGTGGCGATCCTCGGGCATCGCAGCGCGCCGCTGGTGCAGGCGGTCCAGGGGGTGCTCACGGCCGGCGCGGCGTTCCTGATTCTCGATCCCGCCTACCCGGCTCCGCGCCTCGCCGAGATGCTGCGCCTGGCCGCGCCCCGCGCCTGGATCGGGCTGGAGGCGGCGGGCCCTCTGCCCGAGGCGGTCGAAGACTGGCTGGAGACGGCCGGCTGCCCCCGCCTGGCGCTGCCCGCGGGCGGCCGCGTCGCTCTGGAGCACGTCGCGGCTTTCGCCGGAGACGCGCCGCGGGTGGCCGCCGGTCCGCACGATCCGGCCTGCATCGGCTTCACCTCGGGCTCGACCGGCGGGCCCAAGGGGATCCTCGGACTGCACGGATCGCTCTCCCATTTCCTGCCGGCCTATTGCGCGGAATTGGGGCTCGGTCCGGGCGACCGATTCTCGCTGCTCTCCGGGCTGTCCCACGACCCCTTGCAGCGGGACATCTTCACGGCGCTCTATCTGGGCGCGGCGATCGTCGTCCCCGATCCGGCCGATTTCGGGATCGCCGGCCGCCTGGCGGAGTGGATGGCGCGCGAACGGGTGACCGTGGCACACCTGACGCCTGCCCTCGGCCAGCTCGTGACGGCGCCCCCGGCGGGCAGTGCCGTGACCGAGGTCCGCAGCCTGCGCCGGGCGATCCTGATCGGCGAGGCGCTGACGAGCCAGGACGTAGCCCGGCTCCACGCCCTGGCGCCCGAGGTGGTCTGCTTCAACCTCTACGGCGCCACGGAGACCCAGCGCGCCCTGTCATTCCACCGGGTGCCGCGGGACCCGGCGCGCGCCCGCCCGGTGCTCCCCCTGGGGCGCGGCTTCCGGGACGCGCAGCTCCTCGTGGTCAACGGCTCGGGCGGGCTGGCCGGGGTCGGCGAGGTCGGCGAGATCGTGGTGCGCAGCCCCCACCTGGCCCGCGGCTATCTCGGCGACGAGGCCGCGACCGCCGAAAGGTTCCAGCTCAATCCGTTCACCGGCGCGGCGGGGGACCGGATCTACCGCACGGGCGACCTGGGCCGCTACCTGCCGGATGGCGAGGTGGCGTTCGCCGGCCGGGCGGACTTCCAGGTCAAGCTGCGCGGCTTCCGCATCGAGCTGGCGGAGATCGAGGCGGCCCTGGCGCGCCATCCGGCGGTGGGGGAGGCGGTGGTGCTGCTGCGCGACGATCTGCCGGGCGGCAGCGGCCTGGTGGCGTACGTGGTGCCTGGCGCGGCGGAACCGCTGGATCTTGCTGATGGGAGCACGCGGCTCCACGACCATCTCTGGCAGCTCCTGCCCGCCTACATGGTCCCGGCGGCGTTCCTCGTCCTGGACGCCCTGCCGCGCACGCCGACCGGCAAGATCGACCGGCGGGCCTTGGCCCGGCATGAGCTGGCGCTCCCGGCCGCCAATGGAGAGCCGCGCGCGCTGCGCACGCCGGCCGAGGAGATCGTCGCCGGGCTGTGGGCCGAAGTGCTCGGGCGCGACGGGTTCGGCCCGGACGACAACTTCTTCCAGCTCGGCGGGCATTCGCTGACCGGTGCCCAGATCGTCTCGCGGCTGCGCGAGGCCTTCCACGTCGAGCTGCCGTTGCGGGTGCTCTTCGAGGCGCCGACCCTCGGCGCCCTGGCCGCCGAGGTCGAGCGCCGGCGCCGGCCGGACGGCTCTCCGGAGCGCCCCTCGATCGCCGCCTTCCGGCAGGACCGGAGGGCGCCGCCGCCTCTCTCCTTCGCGCAGGAGCGGTTCTGGGCCGGACGGCACGCCGAGGCCCGCTCGGTCGCGTCCACGATCCCGGTGTTGATCCTCCTCGAAGGCGACCTCGACCTGCCCTGCCTGCACCGTGCGCTGCAGGAGATCGTCGACCGCCACGAGGTCCTGCGGACGAGCTTCCGGGACGGGTCCGAAGGACCGGTCCAGGTTATCCACGGCGCGCTTCCCGTCCGGCTTCCCCTCGTCGATCTGAAAGGGCTCGACCGCCTGGAGCAGCAGTCCGAGGTCCAGCAGTGGAGCACCCTCGACGGACGGTCGCCGTTCGACTACGAGCGCGGACCGCTGTTCCGGATGACCCTCTTCCGCTGCTCGGAGCGGGAGAACGCGATGCTCTTCACCATCCACCACGTCGCGTTCGACGGGTGGTCGCGCTCCGTGCTGGTGGCCGAGATGGCGGCCCTCTACGACGCGTTCCACGCGGGCCGGCCGTCGCCCTTGCGCCCGCTCGCGGCGCAGTATCAGGACTTCGCGCGCTGGCAGCGGCGGGTACTCCAGGGGGAGACGCTCCAGCGGGAGACCGGCTTCTGGCGCGAGCACCTGCGCGGGGCCACGCCGGTCCGGCTCGGCGGCGACCGCCCGCCGCCCGCGCATCCGACCTTCGAAGCCGGCTTCGAATCGTTCACGATTCCGGAGGAGCTCGAACGGCGGCTCGAGGCGTTCGCCGCGAAGCACAACGCGACCCTGTTCATGACGATGCTCGCGGCCTTCAAGGCGCTCCTCCATCTCGAATCGGGGAAGGACGACGTCGTCGTCACCAGCCTGTTCGCCAACCGCAACCAGATGGAGACCGAAGGCCTGATCGGCAACTTCTTCGCCGGCCTGCCGCTGCGCACGCGGCTCGCCGGGGCGCGCACCTTCCGGGACCTCCTGGAGCGGGTGCGCGACGAGACGCTCCTGGCGCACGAGCATCCGGACATCCTCTACGAGCCGGCCATGGAGGGCTTGAGCTTCCTCGCGCCGGGCGAGCGCGGCGGGCTCGCCACGTTCCGGATCCTGTTCCAGCTCGCGAAGCTGCCGCGCGCACAGCAGACGCTGTCCGACCTCAAGCTGGTGCATCTGCCGTTCGACACCGGCAAGATCCGTCAGGACCTGAGCCTGTTCCTCGCCCAGTCGGACCGGCTCGCCGGGCGTTTCAAGTACAATCGTGACGTGCTCGACGCGGAGACCATCGTCCGCCTGCGTGCTCGCTTTCTTGAAATCATTGAAGTGATCGTCAACGATCCGGACCGCCCGCTGGACGGCCTGTTGCCGGAGAGCGTTCTCCAGGAATTGGAAACCTGATTGGTCACTTTTTGCCTGCCCGTGCCGGCTGCGGCGGTGGAGACGATTGATGAACAAAACGCCCGCGAGACGTCACGAATCCACCGTTTCAGACACCTTATCTTGATGTGGGCTGTAACCTCTCCGATTCCGTGTGCCTGACACCCTCCCGAGTAGCCCAGCCCTCGCATGGTCAGCGGTCCCTCTGGTTCCTGCACCACCTCGCGCCCGAGGCGGGCGCGTACAACATCGCGGCGGCGGCGCGCTTGCGGTCCCCGGTCGACGCCGGTGCGCTGGAACGCGCGTTCCAGGCTCTGGTGGACCGCCACGGCGCGCTGCGGACGACGTTTCCGGCCACAGCCGGCGAGCCCTGCCGGCGGGTCGCCGAGCACCTGACCTTCACTCTGGGGCGCGAGGACGCCACCGGGTGGAGCGACGAGCGGCTGCGCTCCCGTCTGGCGGACGAGGCCTGGCGCCCTTTTGATCTGGAGAACGGGCCGCTCCTGCGCGTGACCCTGGTGACCGGTGCCCCTGGAGGGCCGGTGCTCCTCGTCGTCATCCACCACATCGTTGCCGACTTCTGGTCCCTCGCCCTTGTCATGCGCGAGGTCCCGGCGCTCTACCGCGAGGAAGATCTCGCTTCTCCGGGCCTCAGTTACGACGAGCACGTGCGGCTGGAGCGGGAGGCGCTGAGCGACGGCCGGGGTGCGCCTGTGCTGGATTGGTGGCGCGAGCGGCTGGCCGGGCTCCCCATGCTGGAGCTGCCCACCGACCGGCCGCGCCCCGCCGTCCAGACCTACCGGGGAGACACCCACCGGCTCCGCCTGCCGGGGGAGCTGGCGGCGGCTCTCCGCGCGCGCAGCCGCGAGCAGCACGGAACACTGTTCATGACGCTGGCCGCCGCTTTTCAGGCGCTCCTCGGCCGCCTCTCGGGCCAGGAGGACCTGGCGATCGGTACGGCGCGCTCCGGCCGCACGCACGCGCAAGTGGCCGGGACCGTGGGGTACTTCGTCAACCATGTGGTGCTGCGGGGTGACCTCACCGGCGATCCGGCGTTCGTCGAGCTGCTGGAGCGCACGAAGGCGATGGTCCAGGCCGCCTTCGCGCATGGCGACTATCCGCTGCCTCTCCTCGCCGAGCATCTGCAACCGGAGCGCGACGCGAGCCGGACGCCTCTGTTCCAGGTCTCGCTCGTGCTTCAGAAGGAGACGCGGGGTGCCGAGGGGCTGACCGCGTTCGCCTTGGGTGAGGAGGGGGTGGAGGTCGGGCCGCAGGGCTTCCGGCTGGAGTCGATGTCGCTGCCCCAGCCCCCCTCTCCGTTCGACCTGGTGCTCCACTGCGTCGAGCGGCAGGGCGGGCTGAGCCTCGCGCTCCAGTACAACGCCGACCTGTTCGACGCCACGACCACGGAGCTTCTCCTGGAGCGCTTCGAGCGCCTGCTGGCGGGGGTGGCGGCCGATCCGCGGCAGCGCCTGTCGGAGCTGCCGCTGCTGTCGGCGGCGGAGCGCGAGCAGCTTCTGGTGGAGTGGAACGATACGGCGGCGGCACCGCAGCAACCCGCGCCGCTGGTCCATGAGCTCGTCGCCGAGCAGGCGCGGCGGCGTCCCGAGGCCCTGGCGGTCGCCACGCCCGAAGCGCGGATCACCTACGGCGAGCTGGCGTCGCGCGCCCGGCAGCTCGCGGCGACGCTCGGCCGGCTCGGCGTCCGGCCGGAGGTGCGGGTGGCCCTCTGCGCCGGGCACGCGGTCGAGCGGGTGGTGGGGAGCCTCGCGGTCCTCACGGCGGGCGGCGCCTACGTCCTGCTGGACCCGGAGTCGCCGCCCGAGCGCCTGGCTTTCCTGGTCACCGACTCCAGGGCGGAGGTCGTGCTCACCGAGCGGGCCCTGGCCGGACGGTTCGAGAGCTGCGGCGCGCGGCTCGTCGAGCTTTCCGAAGCCATCGGGAGAGGGGACGGGGGAACGTTCCCGCCGTTTCCATCATCCGCGGTCCGTCCGGACAACCTCGCCTACGTCGTCTACACCTCGGGCTCGACGGGCCTGCCGAAAGGCGTTGCCGTCTCCCATGCGGGCCTGCTCAACCTGGTGCGCTGGCACGGCGCCACGTATGGGGCGGGGGCCGACGACCGGGCGACCCTGATCGCCAACCCGGCGTTCGACGCCTCGGTCTGGGAGCTCTGGCCCTATCTCGCGAGCGGCGCCAGCGTCCACGTCCCCGATGCGGAGACGCGCCTCGCGCCGCCGGAGATCGTCCGCTTCTGGCGGAGCGAGGGGATCACCTGGAGCTTCCTGCCCACGCCCCTGGCCGAAGAGGTGCTGGTGGAGGGGGATCTCGACGGGCTCTCCCTGAAAGGCCTGCTGTGCGGCGGCGACCGCCTCCATCACGTCCTGCGGCCGGATCTGCCGTTCTCCCTGATCAACCACTACGGCCCGTCCGAGGTGAGCGTCGTCTCGACCTCCGCGGCCGTAGTCCCGGGGACGCCGGGGCTGCCGCCGATCGGGCGTCCGATCCACAACCTGCGGACCCGCGTCGTCGACGCCTGGGGGGCTCTGGCGCCGCGCGGTGCCGTGGGCGAGCTGTGGATCGGCGGCGTGGGGCTCGCCCGCGGCTACCTGGACCGGCCGGCGCTCACCGCCGAGCGCTTCGTGCCGGATCCCTGGAACGGGGCGGCCGGGGAGCGCCTCTACCGGTCGGGAGACCGGGTGCGCCTGCGGCCCGACGGCAGCCTGGAGTTCCTCGGCCGGATCGATCACCAGATCAAGCTGCGCGGTTTCCGCATCGAGCCCGGCGAGATCGAGGCCGCCCTGCGCGCGTATCCGGGAGTGAGCGAGGCGGCCGTCGCGATGCACCAGGGGCGGCTGGCCGCCTATGTGGTTTTGCATCCGGCCGATCGATCCGATTTGAGGTCGGCGCTGCGCGATCACCTGCGTGAGCGGCTGCCGGCGTACATGGTGCCGGCGGCCTTCGTTGCTCTCGCGGCGCTGCCGCTGACGCCGAACGGCAAGCTCGACCGGAAGGCGCTGCCCGAGCCCGGATGGGAGGGGACCGAGGCCGCGGGGTCTCAGATGCCGCCGCGCACGCCAGCCGAGGAGCTGATGGCGGGGATCTTCGCCGAGGTCCTGGGGATCGACCGGATCGGGGTCGAGGACAGCTTCTTCGAGCACGGCGGCCACTCGCTGGCGGCCTTGCGGCTCAGCGCGCGCATCCGCGAGGCCTTCGGGGTGGAGCTGCCGGTGCACCGCGTGTTCGAGACGCCGACCGTGGCGGCCCTGGCGGCCGAGATCGCGGGCACGGCCCGGAGCGGCGCTCCGCTCCTCCCGCCGTTGGTCCCCGTCCCAAGGGATCAGCCACTGCCGCTCTCCTTCGCGCAGCAGCGGCTCTGGTTCCTCCATCAGCTGGAGCCGGCGAGCCCGGCCTACAACGTGCCGGCGGTGATCCGGCTCGACGGACCCCTGGACGGCGCCGTGCTCGCGGCCTCCCTGGAGGAGCTGGCGCGCCGCCATGAGACTCTGCGGACCCGCTTCGTGGCGGAGCCGGGCGGGCCGGTCCAGGTGGTCGATCCACCGGCGCCGATCCCCCTGCCGGAGATCGATCTCACGGATCTCCCTGCGGACGAGGCCCGCCGCCTGGCGCGCGCGGAGGCCCTGCGGCCGTTCGATCTCACCCGCGGGCCGCTGCTGCGCGCGGCGCTGGCGCGGCTGGGGGGCAAGGAGCATCTCCTCTTGCTGACGCTGCACCACATCGTGAGCGACGGGTGGTCGCTGCGCGTGCTGGCGCGCGAGCTGGGGGACATCTACGGTGCCTTCGCGCAGGGCCGGCCGTCGCCGTTGCCAGAGCTGGAGATCCAATACGGCGACTACGCGGTCTGGCAGCGGAGCTGGCTCCAGGGCGGCGCGCTGGAGGCCGAGCTGGCGCATTGGCGGAAGCGGCTGACCGGCGCGCCGCCGGTGCTCGACCTGCCGCTCGACCGTCCGCGGCCGGCGGCGATGAGCGACCGCGGCGGCAGCCGCGCCCTGATGCTGCCGGCCGCCCTGATGCCCCCTCTGCAGGCGCTGGCTCGGCGGCAGGGAGTAACCCTGTTCATGGCCACCCTGGCCGCGTTCCAGGCGCTGCTGGCGCGCGTGAGCACCTCCGAGGACGTGAGCGTCGGGACGCCGGTCGCCGGCCGGAGGCAGATCCGGACCGAGGGGCTGATCGGGTTCTTCGTCAACACGCTGGTGATGCGGACCGACCTTTCCGGCGAGCCTCCGTTCACCGAGCTTCTCGCGCGCGTGCGGGAAGTCGCGCTGGCGGCCTACACCCATCAGGACCTGCCGTTCGAGAAGCTGGTCGAGGAGCTGCATCCGCAGCGCGATCTCGGGATCGCGCCGCTCTTCCAGGTCTCGTTCGTCCTCGACGGCGAGCCGCTGCCGTCCCTGCGCTTGGGTGAGGTCGCGGGAGACGCCTGGCGGCTGGAGCAGGAGACCGAGAAATTCGACCTGAGCCTCACCCTGGGCATGGAGGCCGAAGGTCTGTCGGGTGGTCTGTCGGGCGGGATGGGCTTCCGCGCCGACCTGTTCGACGGCGCGACGGTCGAGCGGCTGGCGGGGTCGTTCGTCCGCCTGCTCGCCGGGGCCGTGGAGGAGCCGCGGCGGCGCTTGTCCGAGCTGCCGCTGCTGTCGCTGGAAGAGCGCGCGCAGCTCCTCGTCGAGTGGAACGATACGGCCACGGCCTCGCGGAGCGAGCCGCTGGTCCACGAGCTCGTGGCGGCCTGGGCGCGCCGGCGGCCCGAAGGCCTGGCGGTCGCCGCGCCCGGAGAGCGGCTCGGTTACGGCGAGCTGGTGGCGCGCGCCGGGGGGCTCGCCCGGATTCTGGTCCGGCTCGGCGTCGGTCCCGAGGTGCGGGTGACTCTCTGCGCCGGCCCGACGGTCCACCGGGTGGTGGGGAGCCTCGCGGTCCTGCTGGCCGGCGGAGCCTACGTCCCGGTGGACACCGAGGCTCCGCCCGAGCGGCTGACCTTCCTGGTGGCCGACTCCGGATCGCAGGTGGTGCTCACGGAGCGGGCCCTGGCCGGTCGTTTCGCCGGCTGCGCCGCCCGGATCGTCCCTCTCGAAGAAGCCGGTGAGGAGGCAAGCTTCGTCCCGGCCCGCGCGGTGGGTCCGGACAACCTGGCCTACGTGGTCTACACCTCCGGCTCGACCGGGCGGCCGAAGGGGGTCGCCGTCTCCCATGCGGGCCTCCTCAACCTGGTGCGCTGGCACGAGGCGGGCTATGGTGTCGGTCCGGACGACCGGGCGACCCTGATCGCCAATCCGGCCTTCGACGCCGCGGTCTGGGAGATCTGGCCCTACCTCGCGGCCGGCGCGAGCCTCCATATCCCCGGCGTGGAGACGCGCCTCGCGCCGGCCGCGATCGTGCGCTTCTGGCGGGAGCAGGGGATCACCTGGAGCTTCCTGCCGACGCCCCTGGCCCAAGAGGTGATCGCCGATCCGGCCGCGGTCGCCGGGCTCGCCCTTCGGGGCCTGCTGTGCGGCGGCGACCGCCTGCATCGCGCGCCGGATCCCGACCTCGGGTTCCGCTTGATCAACCACTATGGCCCGTCGGAGGTGAGCGTGGTCTCGACCTCCGCGGCCGTGCCTCCGGAGACCGCGGGCGTTCCGTCGATCGGACGTCCGATCGACAACACCCGAACCTTCGTGGCCGACGCCCGGGGGGGCCTGGCGCCTCGCGGCAGCGCGGGCGAGCTGTGGATCGGCGGCGCGGGGCTGGCGCGCGGCTATCTCGACCGGCCGGCCCTGACCGCCGAGCGCTTCGTGCCGGACCCCTGGAGCGGCGCGGCCGGGGAACGCCTCTACCGGACGGGCGACCTGGTGCGACACCGGCCGGACGGCGCGTTCGACTTCCTCGGCCGGATCGATCACCAGATCAAGCTGCGCGGGTTCCGCATCGAGCCCGGCGAGATCGAGGCCCTTCTGTGCGGGCATCCGGCGGTGAGCGAGGCGGCCGTCGCGGTGCTCGCGCCGGCCCGGCTGGTGGCCTACGTGGTCGGCCGCGACGGGCTCGCGCCTTCCGCCGCGGAGCTGCGCGGGTACCTGCGCGAGCGGCTGCCGGGTTACATGGTGCCGGCCGCCTACGTGGTCCTCCCCTCACTGCCGCTCACGCCGAGCGGCAAGCTCGATCGCAAGGCTCTGCCCGACCCCGGCACGGAGGAGAGGGACGGCATCCTGGCGCCGCGGACGGCCACCGAGGAGCTGGTCGCGCGGATCTTCGCCGAGGTCCTGAAGGTGGAGCAGGTGGGACGGGACGAGGACTTCTTCGAGCTGGGCGGCCACTCGCTGCTGGTGACGCAGGTCGTCTCGCGGGTGCGTGCCGCCTGCGGCGTGGAGCTGCCGGTGCGGGCGGTCTTCGAGGCGCCGACGGTCGAGCGCCTGGCGGCGTGGCTGGACAGCTCGGCGCCGGCGGGCGACCCGTCCCGGATGCCGGCCCGCGCGCCGTCCCTGCGCCAGGAGCCGCTGTCCTTCGCGCAGCAGCGGCTCTGGTTCCTCGACCAATTGGAGCCGGGCAGCCCGCTCTACAACATCGCGGTGGCGGTCGAGCTACGCGGCGGGTTCGACCCGGCGACCCTGGCGGCGGCGCTCGGCGGGGTAGTGCGGCGGCACGAGGCGCTGCGCACGACCTTCCAGATCGTGGCGGGCGAGCCGGTGCAGGTCGTCTCTGAGCCTGCCGGCTTCGACCTGCCGCGGATCGATCTCGCGGCCCTGCCGGAGCGTGCGCGCGAGGAGGAGGCGGGCCGCCTGGCGGTCGCCGAGGCGCGGCGGCCGTTCGATCTCGGCCAGGACGCGCCACTGCGGGCGGCGCTGCTCCGGCCGGAGGCCGAGCGGCACGTGCTCCTCCTGACGATGCATCACATCGTGAGCGACGGCTGGTCGATGGGGGTGCTGGTGCGGGAGCTCGGAGCGCTCTACGCGGCGTTCCTGGACGGCCGGCCGAGCCCGCTGCCGGAGCTCGCGCTGCAGTACGCGGACTTCGCCGCCTGGCAGCGCCGGCACCTGTCGGGGGAGCGCCTGGAGGCGGAGCTCGCTTGGTGGAGCGGCCAGCTCGCGGGCATGCCGCCGGTGCTGGAGCTGCCGGCCGACCATCCGCGGCCCGGGGGCCGCAGCGCGCCGGGAGCGGTCCATGACTTCAGGATCGAGCCGGAGCTGCTCGCCGGGATCACGGCTCTCTCCCGGCGGCACGGAACGACGCTCTTCATGACGCTGCTCGCCGGGTTCGTGGCGCTCCTGGAGCGTTGGACGGGCCAGGACGATCTGGCCATCGGGACGCCGATCGCCGGGCGCACCCAGGTGGAGACGGAGCCTCTGATCGGCCTCTTCGTCAACACTCTGGTGCTGCGCGCCAACCTGGCGGGGGACCCGGGCTTCGTGGATCTGCTGGCGCGGGTGCGCGAGGCGACGCTGTCGGCCTATGCCCATCAGGAGGTGCCGTTCGAGCGCCTGGTCGAGGAGCTGGCGCCGGAGAGGACGCTCAACCATCCGCCGCTGGTGCAGGTTCTGTTCGCCTTGCAGAACGCCCCATTGGGTTCCCTGGAGCTTCCAGGGCTTGCGCTCACCGCCTCCTGCATATCGACCGGGACGGCCCGGCTGGAGCTGTCGTGCCTGCTGACCGAGACGGCGCGGGGACTGGACGGCACGGTCGAGTACAGGCGGGACCTGTTCGAGGAGGCGACGATCGTGCGCCTGGTGGAGCATCTCGCGCGCCTGCTCGCCGGCGCCGTCGAGGACCCGCGGCGGCGCATGTCGGAGCTGCCTCTCTTGTCGGACATGGAGCGCACGCAGCTCCTGGTCGAGTGGAGCGGCAAGCAGACGGCCTATCCGCGGGAGGCCACGATCCACGGCCTGTTCGCGGAGCAGGCGGCGCTCCGGCCGAACGCCATGGCGGTCGTCGGCACCGGGGAGTCCCTGACCTATGGCGAGCTGCGGCGCCGGGCCGGCGCGCTGGCGCGCCAGCTGCGGAGGATGGGCGTCGGCACCGAGGGGCGGGTGGGCGTCTGCCTGGAGCGCTCGCCGGAACGGGTGGTGGCCACGCTCGCGGTGCTCGAAGCCGGCGGCGTCTACGTGCCGCTCGACCCGGCCTATCCCCAGGAGCGGCTGGAATTCCTGCTGGCGGATGCGGGGGTGCGGGTGGTGCTGGTGCATGAGCCGACCCGGGCGCGGATGGAGGCGCCGGGCTGCCAGCTGGTGGAGGTCAAGGACGGCAAGGACTTCAAGGATAGCAACGTCACAGGCTCGTCCTTGGAGTCCTTGGGGGGAGCCGCCCTCGCCTACGTGATGTACACCTCGGGCTCGACCGGGGAGCCGAAGGGAGTCGCGGTGCCGCACCGCGCGGTGGTGCGCCTGGTGCGCGAGACGGGCTATGCCCGCTTCGGCCCGGACGAGGTCTTCCTGCAGCTCGCCCCCTACTCCTTCGACGCCTCGACCCTGGAGCTGTGGGGAGCGCTGCTCAACGGCGGCCGCCTGGTGCTGCCGCCGCCGGGCGTGCTGTCGCCGGCCGAGCTGGGGGAGCTGCTCAGCCATCACCGCGTCACGACGCTCTGGCTGACCGCGGGGCTGTTCCACCAGATGGTGGAGGAGAACCTGCCGGGCCTCGCGGGGGTGCGCCAGCTCCTCGCCGGCGGCGACGTGCTGTCCGTGCCGCACGTCCGGCGGGTGCTGGAGGAGCTGCCCGGAACGCGCCTGATCAACGGCTACGGTCCGACCGAGAACACGACGTTCACCTGCTGCTATCCGGTGCCAGCGGTGGCCGGTCCAGGAGAGCTGGAGACCTCGGTGCCGCTGGGGCGGCCGATCGCCAACACCCGGGTGGTCGTGCTGGACCGCCATCTCGAGCCGGTGCCGGTCGGGGTGGCCGGCGAGCTGTGCACGGGCGGCGACGGGTTGGCGCGCGGCTACCTCGGCCGGCCGGACCGGACGGCGGAGCGTTTCGTACCCGATCCGTTCGGGCGGGAGGCCGGAGGGCGCCTGTACCGGACCGGAGACCTCGCCCGGTGGCAGCCTGCCGGGACGCTCGAGTTCCTGGGCCGGATCGACACGCAGGTCAAGGTGCGGGGCTTCCGGGTCGAACCCGGCGAGATCGAGGCCGCGCTGCTGGAGCACCCCTGGGCGCGCGAGGCGGTGGTGCTGGCAGAGCGCGAGAGCTCGGGGAGCCAGCGCCTGGTGGCGTACGTGGTTCTGCATCAGACCGATCCGTCGGATTCGTCGGATCGGTCCGATCCAAAGCCGGTTCTTGCCGCCAGCCTCCGCTGGCGGCTGCCCGAGTTCATGCTGCCGGCCGCCTGGGTGTTTCTGCCCTCTCTGCCGTTGACCGCCAACGGCAAGGTGGACCGGCAGGCCCTGGCGAAGCGCCGGCCGGAGCGGCCTGCGGCGCGCGCCGCAGGCACCGGGCCGGCCCCGTGGACGCCTGCCGAGGAGCTGGTCGCGCGGATCTTCGCCGAGGTCCTGGAGCTGGAGCAGGTGGGGCGGGACGAGAATTTCTTCGAGCTGGGCGGCCACTCGCTGCTGGCGACGCGGATCTCGTCGCGCATGCGCGCCGTCTGCGGGCTGGAGCTGCCGGTGCGGATGGTTTTCGAGGCGCCGACGGTCGAGGGCCTGGCCGCCTGGATCGAGCGCTCGACCGGGGATGCGGCCGGCGAGCGCATCGCCAGGGTGCCGCGGGAGGAGCCGCTGGTCCTCTCGTTCGCGCAGCAGCGGCTCTGGTTCCTGGATCAGCTCGAGCCGGGAAGCATCGTCTACAACATCCCGGCGGCGGTCGAGCTGACGGGGCGGCTCGATGCCGGCGCGATGGCCGCGGCGTTCGGCGAGGTGGTGCGGCGGCACGAGGTCCTGCGCACGACGTTCCGGGAGGTGGCGGGCGAGCCGGTGCAGGTGGTGGCGGAGCCCGCCGGTTTCGCGCTGCCGCTGATCGACCTGGAGAGCCTGCCCGCTCTGGAGCGCGAGCGGGAGGCGGGCCGCCTGGCAGCCGCAGAGGCGCGGCGGCCGTTCGATCTCGAAGCCGGTCCCCTGCTGCGCGCGGCATTGCTGCGCTCCGCGGCCGGACGGCACACGCTCGTGCTGACGATGCACCACATCGTGAGCGACGGCTGGTCCATGAGTGTGCTGGTGCGGGAGCTCGGGGCGCTCTACGCGGCGCAGGTCGACCTGGAACCGGCGGCGGGCCGGCCGAGCCCGCTGCCGGAGCTGGCGATCCAGTACGCGGACTTCGCCGCGTGGCAGCGCAGGCATCTGCCGGGCGCGGTCGTGGAGACGGAGCTGGCCTGGTGGCTGGGGCAGCTCGCGGGCATCCCGCCGGCGTTGGAGATGCCGGTGGATCACCCGCGGCCGGCCGTCAGCAGCCTGCGCGGAGCGGTCCACCGCCTCACCGTCGCCGCGGAGGACCTCGCGGGGCTCAACCACCTCTCGCAGCAGCACGGGGCCACGCTCTTCATGACCCTCCTCGCCGGGTTCGCAGCGCTCCTGCACCGTGCCTCGGGCCAGGAGGACGTGGTGGTGGGGACGCCGATCGCGGGACGCACCCGGATCGAGACCGAGCCGCTGATCGGGTTCTTCGTCAACACCCTGGCGCTGCGCGCCGACCTTTCGGGAGCCCCGGGATTCCTGGACCTCCTGGCACGGGTGCGGGAGACGACGCTCGCCGCCTACGCCCACCAGGAGCTGCCGTTCGAGCGGCTGGTCGAGGAGCTGGCGCCGGAGCGCGACCGCAGCCGGACGCCGATCTTCCAGGCGATGCTCGCCTTCCAGAACAACGCGCTGGAGGCGCTGGCCCTCCCGGGCATCGAGGCCGAGGTCCACACGCTCACCACCGGGACGGCGAAGTTCGATCTGAACCTGGTCCTGAGCGAGACCGCGCAGGGCGGCCTCACGGGGTTGATCGAATTCAGCCTCGACCTGTTCGACGGCACGACGATCGCGCGTCTGGCCGGACACTTCGCGCGGCTCCTCGCCGCGGCCGCCGCCGATCCGTTCCAGCCCGTGCGGGAGCTGCCTCTCCTCGCGGACGGCGAGCGCCATCAGCTCCTGGCCGAGTGGAATGACACGCGCGCACCGTTTCCAGAGACGATGTTGCTGCACCAGTTTTTCGAGACGGCGGTGGAGCGGGCTCCGGAGGCGATCGCCGCCGCCTGCGCGGGCCGCGAGCTGAGCTATGCCGAGCTCGACGCGCGGAGCAACCGTCTGGCGCATCTGCTGCGGAATGCGGGGGTCGACCGCGGCGCGCCCGTGGGAGTGTGGGTCGAGCGCTCGCTGGACATGCCCACCGCCGTCCTCGGCGTGCTCAAGGCGGGCGGCCATTACGTGGCGCTGGACGAGGCCTGGCCGGCCGACCGCGTCGAGTCGATCCTCGCCGCCACCGGCGCTCCCGCGATCGTCGCCGGAACCGGCCTGCTGGGCGCGGTGGAGGAGATGCGCTGGCGGCTGCCAGCGCTGTCCGACGCGGTCTGTCTGGCGTTCGCCGGTCCCGAGCCGCCGGCCGAGGAGATCGATCCGGAGAGCGTGCGTGCGCTGTGGGACTTCGTGGCCGAGCGGGCGGTCGACCGGGTGACCGCCGGCGGCTTCGTCAGCGCCTTTACCGGTCAGCCGATGAGCGAGGCCGAGGTCGACGAGTACCGCGACCGCGTGCTCTCGCTGGCCGGCCCCTGGCTCCATCCGGAGGCGCGGGTGCTGGAGATCGGCAACGGCTCGGGCCTCCTCCTCTGGGAGATGGCCTCTCGCGCCGCCCACGTCACCGGCGTCGATCCCTCTCCTCTCACACAGGAGCGGAACAAGGAGCACGCGGCGCAGGAGGGGATCGCGAACGTCGAGCTGCTGACCGGCTTCGCGCACGAGGTGGACGGTCTGCTCGGCGCGGCGGAGCGGTTCGATCTCATCCTGCTCGCCAGCACCGTGCAGTTTTTCCCCGGGCCGCGCTATCTGGAGCGGATGGTGCGCCAGGCGCTCGGCCGGCTCGCTCCGGGCGGCGCGCTGCTCATCGCCGACGTGCTCGACGCGCGGCGCCGCGAGGAGCTGCGGCAGGTCACGGACGAGCACAGGAGCGGGAGGGGGCTGGAGCCCGCGGCGCCGCGCCGGGAGCTGTTCCTCGACGAGGACTTCTTCCGCGATCTCGGTGGAGCCGTCCACCATCGCACCGCAGGTTTCCCGAACGAGCTGGGCTTCCGCTACGACGTGCTCCTCACCGGCGAGCCCGCGGAGCGCCGCAAGCGCGTGTGGACCGGCTGGCATGTGGACCGCTGCCTGTCCACGCGTCCGCCCCAAGTGGCCGCACCGGAGGACGTGGCCTACGTCATCCACACCTCGGGCTCGACGGGTGAGCCCAAGGGGATCGTCGTGCAGCACCGGCCGGCGGACAACCTGGTCGACTGGGTCAACCGGACGTTCGAGGTGGGTCCGGCAGACCGCGGGCTGTTCGTCACCTCGCTCTGCTTCGACCTGTCGGTCTGGGACATCTTCGGGATGCTCGCCGCGGGCGGCACGGTCCATGTGGCGACCCGCGACGAGCTCACCGATCCCGATCACCTGGTGCGCCTGCTGCGCACGGGCGGGATCACCGTCTGGGATTCCGCGCCCGCGGCTCTCCTGCAGCTCGCGCCTCTGTTCCCGGCGGAGCCGGACTCCGGGAGCCGTCTGCGGCGGGTGCTGCTGTCGGGCGACTGGATTCCGGTGACGTTGCCGGACCGGGTGCGGCAGTCCTTCCCCGGTACGCGGGTCATGGCGCTCGGCGGAGCCACCGAGGCGACGGTGTGGTCCAACTGGTTTCCGGTGGGGGTGGTCGATCCCGCGTGGCCGAGCATCCCGTACGGCCGGCCGATGGCAAACGCCCGCTATCACGTCCTGGACGCGGGTTTCGCGCCGTGCCCGATCGGCGTGCCGGGCGACCTCTACATCGGCGGCGACTGCCTGTGCGCGGGCTATGCGCGGCGGCCGGAGCTGACGGCTCAGGCTTTCCTGCCCGATCCGTTCTCTGGCTTTCCAAGCGCCCGCCTCTACCGCACCGGCGACCGCGCGCGGGCCTTCGCCGACGGCAACCTGGAGTTCCTGGGGCGGCTGGACCAGCAGGTGAAGGTGCGGGGCTACCGCATCGAGCTGGGGGAGATCGAGGTGGCCCTGGCCCGCCACCCCGGGGTGCGCGAGGCGGTCGCCATGGCGCGCGAGGACGAGCCAGGCGACAAGCGGCTGGTGGCCTACGTGGTCCTGGCGGACGGCGTCGAGCTGGAGCCCGAGGAGCTGCGCGACTCGCTGCGCCGGTCGCTCCCCGAGTACATGATCCCCTCGGCGTTCGTGACTCTGCCGGAGCTGCCGGTGACGGCCAACGGCAAGCTCGACCGCCGCGCGCTTCCGGCCCCGCAATACAGCGCCAGCGCCGGGTTCGTGGCGGCGCAGACGTCCACCGAGGAAGCGCTCGCGGCGATCTGGTCGTCCATCCTGAGCGTGCCCCAGGTGGGCCGGGAGGACGGCTTCTTCGATCTCGGCGGGCACTCCCTGCTCGCGACGCAGATGCTGTCGCGGGTGCGCGAGGCGTTCGGCGTGGAGCTGTCGCTGCGCACGCTGTTCGACAAGCCGCGGCTGGCGGATCTGGCCGAGACCGTGGATACGGCCCGTACGGCCGGCGAGCTGTCCATGGACCCGAGGCTCCGGCCGATGGCCCGCGTCGAGCTGATGGCTGGGCAGGGTCTTCCCCTCTCCTTCGCCCAGCAGCGGCTCTGGTTCCTGGAGCAGTTGGAGCCGGGAAGCCCGGCTTACAACATCCCGATGGCCATCCGCCTGGACGGGCGGCTGGACCCTGCGGCGCTGGCGGCGGCGTTCGGCGAGGTGGTGCGGCGGCACGAGGTGCTGCGGACGAAGGTCCGGGTCGTCGGGGGCGAGCCGGTGCTGGACCTCACCCCCGACTCGAGCTGTCCGCTGCCGCTGGTCGACCTGGAAGGATTCGAGGCGGAGGTGGGCCGGGTGGCTTTCGAGGAGGCGCGGCGGCCGTTCGACCTCGGTGCCGGTCCGCTTCTGCGGGTCCTGCTGCTGCGCCTGGGGGTCGAGCGGCACACGGCTCTGGTGACGATGCATCACATCGTGAGCGACGGCTGGTCGATGGGGGTGCTGGTCCGGGAGCTGTGGACGCTGTACGACGCGCAGGTCAACCGGGAACCGGCGGCGGACCGGCCGAGCCCCTTGCCGGAGCTGCCGATCCAGTACGCGGAATACGCAGCCTGGCAGCGCCAGCGCCTTTCAGGCGAGCTTCTGGAGGCGGAGCTCGCCTGGTGGCGCGAGCGGCTCGCGGGGATGCCGCAGGTGCTCGACCTTCCCACGGACCATCCACGGCCGGCGAAGCGCGGGCTGCGCGGGGCGGTCCACCGTTTCACGATCGACGGAGAAGGGCTCGCCGGGCTGACCGAGCTTTCACGGCGGCATGGGGCGACCCTCTTCATGACGCTGCTCGCCGGATTCGCGGCGCTCCTGCACCGCGCGACGAGTGCGGACGACCTGGCGGTGGGGACGCCGATCGCGGGGCGCACCCGGGCCGAGACCGAGGCCCTGATCGGCCTCTTCGTCAACACGCTGGTGCTGCGGACCGGTCTCGCGGGAGATCCGGAGATGTCCGGGCTCCTGGACCAGGTGCGCGAGACGACGCTCTCCGCCTATGCCCACCAGGAGGTGCCGTTCGAGCGCCTGGTCGAGGAGCTGGCGCCGGAGCGGGACCTGAGCCGTCCGCCTCTGGTGCAGGTGCTGCTCGTCCTGCACAACGCCCCCTCGGTTCCCCAGGAGCTGCCCGGGCTCGCGCTCACGGTCACCGCTTTGGAAACGGGGACGGCAAAGCTCGATCTGGCCTGCGCGTTCATCGAAACCGAGCAGGGTCTCGCGGGAACGTTCGAGTACAGCCCGGACCTGTTCGAAGCGGCGACGATCGAGCGGTGGGCGGGGCATCTCACGCGGCTGCTCGCCGGAGCCGCGGCCGACCCGCACCAACGGTTGTCGGAGCTGCCGATGCTGTCTGTGGAGGAGCGCCGGCAGCTCCTGGTCGAGTGGAACAGCGTAGGGACGTTCACGGACAGCACGCTGCAGGGACTGTTCGAAGCACAGGCGGCGGTCACACCGGAAGCGATGGCCCTCGTGGACGGTCGCACCGGAGAACGCTGGACCTATAGCGAGCTCAACGAGTGGGCCGGCACGCTGGCGCATGAGTTGATCGGCTTTGGCGTAGGTCCGGAGGTGCGGGTAGCGGTCCAACTGCCCCGCACACCGCACCTTGTCGCCTCGCTCCTGGCGGTTCTCAAGGCCGGCGGCGCCTATGTGCCGCTCGATCCGACCTACCCGGAGGACCGTCTCGCCTTCCTCCTCGAAGACAGCCAGGCCGCCGTCCTGATCACCGAGGAGGCGCCCTCCACTGTAGAGACGCCCCGTGGGGCGTCTCCTCCTCGAGGTGTGACCGTGGCACCGCGTGGAGGCCTGGGCAAGATTGGCGCCGCCGCGGGAGACGCCCCACGGGGCGTCTCTACAGTGGGGGGGACCTCTCTCGGGCAGGCCTCCCACCCCGGAAACCTCGCCTACCTGATCTACACCTCCGGCTCTACCGGCCGTCCGAAAGCCGTAGCGATCGAGCACCGCAGCGCCGTCGCCTTCGCCCACTGGGCGCGCACCGTCTTCTCCCCGGAAGACTTCGCCGGAGTCCTCGCCGCGACGTCGATCTCCTTCGATCTCTCGGTGTTTGAAATCTTTGTGACGTTGGCCTGGGGTGGCAAGGTGATTCTCGCCGGCAATGCGCTCGAGGTCCCGAATCTGGCTGCGGCCGGCGAGGTGACGCTGATCAACACCGTCCCCTCCGCGATGACCGAGCTGGTCCGCCAGCGTGCCGTTCCGCCGTCCGTGCGCACCATCAACCTCGCCGGAGAACCGCTCAAGAGGTCTCTGGTGGACGCGATCTACGCCACCACGGCCGCCACCCAGGTGCTCGACCTCTACGGCCCCTCGGAGTCGACGACCTACTCGACCTGGGCGCCGGCGCTCCGCGGCGAGCGGCGCGAGCCCACGATCGGCCAGCCCGTCGCGGGCACCCGGGCTCTCCTGTTGGGACGCCACGGCGAGCTGCTCCCGGTGGGGATTGCAGGCGAGATCTTCCTGGGTGGCGCAGGCCTCGCGCGCGGCTACTTGAACCGGCCGGACCTCACGGCCGAGCGCTTCGTCCCCGATCCTTTCCATCCGGAGCCGGGCAGCCGCCTCTACCGCACGGGCGACCTGGCGCGCCGGCTGCCGGACGGGTTGCTCGACTACCTGGGACGGGTGGACCAGCAGGTCAAGGTGCGGGGTTTCCGCATCGAGCCTGGAGAGATCGAGGCGGCGCTCCTGGCCCACAGCCAGGTCCAGGCGGCGGCTGTGGCGCTCCGCGAGGACGAGCCGGGGGACAAACGCCTGGTGGCCTACGTGGTTCCCGCCGCGGGTCAAGCTCCGGCGGTCTCGGATCTGCGAGACGTCCTGCGCCGGTCGCTCCCCGAGCACATGATCCCAGGCGCCTTCGTGATCCTCCAGGCGCTGCCGCTGACGCCCAACGGCAAGCTCGACCGCCGGGCTCTGCCCGCGCCCGACCACACCCCCGGCGCCGTCTACGCGCCGCCGCGGACGCCCGTCGAGGAAACCCTCGCGGCGATCTGGTCGGACATGCTGCGCGTGCCCCAGGTGGGCCGGGAGGACAGGTTCTTCGACCTCGGCGGCCACTCGCTCCTCGCGACGCAGATGATCTCGCGGGTGCAGGAGGCCTGCGGAGCCGAGCTGCCGCTGCGCGCTGTGTTCGAGGCGCCGAAGCTGGCGGACCTGGCCCGGGCCGTGGAAGCGGCACAGGCGGCCGGCACCGCCTCCGTACCTCGGAAGCTCCGGCCGTTGGCCCGCAGGGAGCCGATCGATCAGCCGATCGATCAGCAGGCCCTGCCCCTCTCCTTCGCCCAGCAGCGGCTCTGGCTCCTCCAGCAGCTCGAGCCCGGCTCGGCCACCTACAACATCCCGGTCGCGGTGGAGCTCTCCGGAAGGCTGGACGTGCGAGCCATGGCGTCAGCCGTCGCCGAGGTCGTGCGCCGCCACGAGTCGCTGCGCACGACCTTCACCGTGGTGGACGGCGCTCCCCTCCAAGTGATCTCTCCGCCCGGCCGCGTCGATCTGCCGCTGGTCGACCTCGCGGCGGTACCGGCGCCTGCCGCGGACGCCGAAGCGGAGCGCCTGGGGAAGGAGCAGGCGGGCCAGGGCTTCGATCTGGAGCGCGGGCCGCTGGTGGCCGGTCTCCTGGCGCGCCTGCCAGGGGAGCGCCACCACTTCCTGCTGACCCTCCACCACATCATCTCGGACGGCTGGTCGATCGGAGTGCTGATCCACGAGCTGGGGGCCTTGTACGCCGCGTTCGTGGAAGGCCGGCCCTCGCCGCTGCCCGAGCTGCCGATCCAGTACGCGGACTTCGCGGTCTGGCAGCGCGAGCAGCTCGCGGAAAAACAGGCCGCGGAGCTCGCCTACTGGGAGACCCGCCTGGGCGGAGAGGTCGCCACGGTCGAGCTGCCCACCGACCGGCCGCGTCCGGCCGTCCAGACCTTCCGCGGAGGGCGGCGGCAGCTCGCGCTGTCTCCGGAGCTGACCGCGCGGCTCAAGAGCTTCGGCCGCGGCGAGGGCTCGACGCTGTTCATGACGCTCCTCACTGCCACGCAGGCTCTCCTCTCCCGCCACAGCGGCGAGCAGGACGTGCCGGTGGGCGCCCCGGTCGCCGGCCGGCAGCACAGCGCGACGGAAGGCCTGATCGGCTGCTTCCTGAACACTCTCGTGCTGCGCACCGACCTCTCCGGCGCGCCGAGCTTCCGCGAGCTGGTGGCGCGCGTGCGGACCGTGACGCTGGAGGCCTACTCGAACCAGGACGTTCCCTTCGAGGCGGTCCTCGCCCGCCTGCGCCTCGACCGCGACCTGTCCCGCTCTCCGCTGTTCCAGGTCCTGTTCAACCTGCTGAACCTGCCGGCGCGGGATCTCTCGCTGCCGGGGCTGGGCCTGCGGGTTTTGACGCTCGCCGAGGTCCCGTCGAAGCTCGACATGACCTTCTACGTCTCCGAGGCGGAGTCGAGGATCTGGATCGACCTGGTCTACAACGCGGACCTCTTCGACGAGGCGCGCATGGCCGACGTGCTCGCGCAGCTCGAAGGGCTGCTGGCGCAGGCGATGGAGCGGCCGGACGAGCCGGTCGACCACCTCTCGCTGGTGACCGCGGCGGCGCGCGCTCTGCTGCCCGATCCCGCCGCCGTGCTGCCGGTGCCGGACTTCCCGCCGGTCGCGCGCCTGTTCCTCGACCGCGAGCGGGAGCAGCCCGAGCAGCCCGCGCTCGCCTGGAGCGAGGGCGCCTGGACGTACGCGCAGCTCGGGGCGCGGGCGCGGGAGATCGCCCGCGCCGCGGTCGCTGCCGGCGCCGGCCCGGGGACAGTCGTGGCGGTCGCCGGCTCGCGTTCTCCCGAGCTGATCGCCGGCCTGCTGGGGGTCTTCCTGTCGGGCGGGGTCCTGCTGATCCTGGACCGCAACCTTCCCGCGGCGCGGCTGCGCGTGATGGTGGAGGAGGCGAAGCCCGGCTGCCTGATCTATGTCGGGGAGCCGCGGCCGGAGGAGGATACCTGGCTCTGGGAGGAGCGGTCGCTCCCGGTCCTCGCCGTCCAGCCCGGGCCGGCTGATGGTCCGGACATCGGGCCGGACGCGCCGGCCGCAGCCTTCCCGAGCGCCGGGCCCGACGATCCGGCGTATGTCTTCTTCACCTCCGGGACGACCGGCCGGCCGAAAGCGGTGCTCGGGCGCCAGAAGGGATTGAGCCACTTCCTCACCTGGCAACGCTCCACGTTCGGAATCGGACCCGGCGACCGCGCGGCGCAGCTCACCGGCCTCTCGTTCGACGTGGTGCTGCGGGACGTTTTCCTGCCGCTGACCAGCGGCGCCACGCTCGTCCTGCCGGATGAGGACGACGTGAGCCCGGAACGCATCCTCCTCTGGCTCCGCGAGCGCGCGATCAGCGTGGTCCACACGGTCCCGTCGCTCGCGAGCGCCTGGCTCGGCGTGGCGACGCCGGGGTTCAAGGCGGAGGCGCTGCGCTGGACCTTCTTCGCCGGTGAGCCCTTGCTCGCCCAGGTTGTGACGCGGTGGCGCGCGGCGTTCCCGGAGACGAGCGTGGTCAACCTCTACGGCCCCACGGAGACGACGCTCGCCAAGTGCTTCTACCGGGTTCCCGATCCCCCGGTGCAGGACGTGCAGCCGGTCGGCACGCCGCTGCCGCAGGCCCAGGCGCTGATTCTGGGCGGCGGCGAGCGGCTGTGCGGCCTCGGCGAAGTCGGCGAGATCGTGGTGCGCACGCCGTTCCGCAGCCTCGGGTATCTCAACAATCCGGAAGAGAACCGCCGGTTCCGCCCCAATCCGTTCCGGAGCGATTCCGACGATCTGCTCTATGTCTCGGGAGACCGCGGCCGCTATCGGCTCGATGGGACCGTGGAGATCCTGGGGCGGCTCGACGAGCAGGTGAAGGTCCGGGGCGTGCGCGTGGAGCCGGCCGAGATCCGGGCGGCGCTGGGCCGGCATCCCGCGGTGTGGGAGAGCGCGGTGCTGGTCCGCGAGAACCGTCCGGGCAGTTTGTCTGGAGACAAGCGGCTCGTCGCCTATCTCGTGCTCCGACCGGGCGCCGTGCTCGACCTCGAAGCCTTGCGCCGCCATCTGCGCCAGGAGCTGCCCGAGGCGATGGTGCCCTCGACGTTCGTGACCGTGGACGCGCTGCCGCTCACGCCGAACGGCAAGCTTGACCGCCGGACCCTCCTGGCCCGTTCTGAGCCCGAGATTCAGGTCGGCGGCGACGAGCCGCGCGCCCTGCGCACTCCCGTGGAGGAGATCGTCGCCGGGGTCTGCGCCGAGGTGCTCGGGCTCCCGCAGGTCGGCCCGGACGGCAACTTCTTCCAGCTCGGCGGGCATTCGCTCTCCGGCGCTCAGCTGGTCTCGCGCCTGCGCCAGGCGCTCCAGGTCGACCTGCCGCTGCGGGTGCTGTTCGAGGCGCCGACGGTGGCCGGGCTGGCCGCCGAGATCGAGCGGCGGCGTCGGGACGGCGCTCCGGAGCGGCCGGCGATCTCCGCCTTCCGCCAGGACCGAAGCGCGCCGGCGCCCCTGTCCTTCGCCCAGGAGCGCTTCTGGGCGGAACGGCAGCTCGAAAGCCGCACCGTGGCCTCCACGCTGCCGACGCTCGTGCTGCTGGAAGGCCCGCTCGACGTGGACTGCCTGCGGCGGGCCGTGCAGGAGATCGTCGACCGCCACGAGGTGCTGCGGACGACGTTCCGGGATGATTTGGACAGGCCGGTCCAGATTGTTCACACCGAGCTGCCCGTCCATCTCCCCGTCATCGACCTGCAGGAGATCGCGCGTCCCGTCCAGAGAGCGGAGATCCAGCGGTGGAGCACCGCGGACGGGCGGTCGCCGTTCGACTACGAGCGCGGACCGCTGTTCCGGATGACCCTCTTCCGGTGCTCGGAGCGGGAGCACGCCGTGCTCTTCACCATCCACCACGTCGCGTTCGACGGCTGGTCGCGCTCCGTGCTGGTCGGGGAGCTGGCGGTTCTCTACAACGCCTTCCGCGAGGGCCGGCCGTCGCCGCTGCGCCCGCTGGCGGCCCAGTATCAGGACTTTGCGCGCTGGCAGCGGCAGGTCCTCCAGCGGGAAACCCTGGAGCGGGAGGTGGGCTTCTGGCGCGAGCACCTGAGCGGCGCGTCGCCGGTTCGTCTCGGTCGCGACCTTCCGCGGCACCCTACCTATGCAGCGGGGCTCGAAGCCTTCACCGTTCCCGAAGATCTCGAACGGAAGCTGGACACGTTCGCCGCGGAGAACTGCGTGACCCTATTCATGACCCTCCTCGCGGCGTTCAAGGCCCTCCTCCACCTCGAATCGGGGAGGGATGACATCGTGGTCACCAGCCTGTTCGCCAATCGCAACCAGCTGGAGACCGAGGGTCTGATCGGCAACTTCTTCGCCGGCCTGCCGCTACGCACGCGGCTCGATGGGGTGCGCACGTTCCGGACTCTCCTGGAGCGGGTCCGCGACGTGACGCTCGCGGCGCACGAGCATCCGGACATTCTGTACGAGCAGGCCATGGAGGGGGCGAGCTTCCTCGCGCCGGGGGAGCGCGGCGGGATCGCGACGTTCCGGATCATGTTCCAGCTCGCCAAGCTGCCGCGCGCCCACGAAATCCTGTCGGACCTGAAGCTCGTCCATGTGCCGTTCGACACCGGCAAGATCCGCCAGGACCTGACGCTGTTCTTCACCCAGGCGGACCGGCTCGGCGGGCGCTTCAAATACAACCGTGACGTGCTCGACGAGGAGACGGTCGTCCGCCTGCGCGACCGCTTCCTCCGGATCCTCGAAACCATCGTCTCCGATCCGGACCGCCCGCTCGACGAGCTGTTGGTGGAAGACCCGGCGGTTCTGGAGGGAACCCTGTGAAGAAAATCGCCCTGGTGACCGGCGCGAATCGCGGGATCGGGCTGGAGATCTGCAAACAGCTCGGCCATGCCGGTTACACGGTGGTGCTGACCGCCCGGAATCCGGAGAAGGGAGCCCGGGCTGCCGGGATGTTGTGCCGGGACGGCCTGGACGTTCGTTTCCAGGTGCTGGACGTGACCGATCCGGCCGCGATCCGGGAAGCCGCCGCCTTCGTCGAAGGCGAGCTCGGCCGGCTGGACGCGCTGGTCAACAACGCCGCCCTCGCGCTCGATCCCACGGGCTCGCTGGAAACGGTGGATCTCGACGTGATGCGGCGGACGCTCGACGCCAACCTGGTGGGCGCGCTCGCCTGCTGCCAGGCGTTCCTGCCGATGATGCGGCGGCAGGAGTACGGGCGCATCGTCAACGTCTCCAGCGGGCGGGGCTCCTTCTCGAAGCTGGCCGCCGGGGGGGCCTGCTACCGCATCTCGAAAACTGCGCTCAACGCGTTCACGGTCATCCTCGCCGACGAGGTGAAGGAGACCAACATCCTGGTCAACGCGATGACGCCCGGCTGGGTGCGCACCCGCTTGGGCGGGATCAAGGCCCCACGGACGACCGCCCAGGGAGCCGAGACGGCCGTCTGGCTGGCCATGCTGCCGGACCACGGCCCGCGCGGCAGGTTCTTCCGGGACCGGAAGGAGTTCCCTTGGTAGACGGCAAGATGGGCGAGCTGGTGCGCGCCGCGCGCATGACCCGGGAGCTGGAGCGGGTCTGCCAGGATCCGCGCGAGGCGATCGCGAGCAAGGTCCGGCGCATGCAGCGCGTGCGGTCTCCCGAGCTGCCGCCGCGGGTGCGCGCCCTGCGCTCCAACGACCCCTCCTGGCCGGAGCTCTTCCGAGGGGAAGAGCGCAAGATTCGCGCGGCTCTGGGCGACGCCGTCGCGCGGATCGAGCACTTCGGGAGCACCGCGATCCCGGATCCATCCCTCTCGGCCAAAAACGTCGTAGACTTTCTGGTGGCGTTGCGGGGTCCGGCCCCGGCGCCGGAGGCCGAGGCTGTCCTCGGCGCGCTCGGCTACACATCCTACGGCGACGGTCCCTGCGATCCGGAGACCGTCTGGTGGTGGCGGATCGATGAGGGTGCGGCCTTCGTCGCACACCTCTGCGATTCCGGCAATCCCTGGATCGACACGGTCGTTAACTACCGCGATTACATGCGCGCTCATCCCGCGGAGTGCGCCCGCTACGAAGCGGTGAAGCGAAGCCTCGCTGCGGAGCCGGACCGCAGCCTGTTCGAGTACAGCCTCGGCAAGCTCCGCCTGTTCTACGAGATCAGCGGCAAAGCGAACGCCTGGAAAGCAGGACACGTCGTATGAGCGAGACCTTCTCCCCAACGGACCGCCTCACCGTCGTCAAGGTCGGCGGCAGCCTCCTCGCAGGCCCGGCCGACCTCCGGAAGGCCGCCTCCGCCATCGCGGAGAAGCGCCGCGGGGAGGGGGCGCTCCTGGTCGTCGCGTCCGCTCTCAAGGGAGTGACCGACCTGCTCGACCTGGCGGCGAGCCAGGCGCTGGACCGCACGCAGAACGGCCATCTCGGCGAAACCCTGGACGACCTGCGCCAGCGGCACCTCGACGCCTCGCGGGAGATCGCCGACAACGGCGCCGCCGTGACGCGGATCGACGAAGCGCTCGGCGAGGTGGCGACGCTGGTCCGCGGCATCCGCGCGACCGGCGAGCTGCCGGACGCGACCTATGCCCGGCTCCTGTCCTCCGGCGAGCGGCTGAGCGCGGTCCTCCTGGCGTCGGCCATCCAGGCGGCCGGACCCGAGGCGCAGCCGGTCACCGCCGAAGCCGCGGGGCTGCGGGCCACCGGCCCCGCCCGCGCCGGGGTCTGCGACATTCCGGCGAGCGCTGCTGGCTTCCAGTGGATGCGGCGCCACCTGTGCGCTCGCATCCTCGTGCTGACCGGCTTCTACGGGATCGACAGGGACGGCGAGGTCGTGCTCTTCGGGCGCGGCGGCAGCGACGACACCGCGTGCGCCGTGGCGGCGGGCCTCGACGCCGGCCGCCTGGAGCTGTGGAAGGACGTGCCGGGATTGATGTCGGCCGACCCGCACGAGGTGGAAGGCGCGCGCGTCATCCCCGAGGTCTCGTTCGACGAGGTCGCGCAGCTCGGCGCCTACGGCTCCCGCGTGGTGCACCACGGCTGCCTCGAGCCGCTGCGCGGCCGCCCCATCGAGATCTGCATCTCGTCGGTCCCGGAGACCGCTTCCTCCTGCGGCACGCGGCTGGTCGAGCGGCTCCACCGCGACACCGCCCAGGTCGTGGCCCTGGCGTCCCGCCGGTGCTCGCCGGCGCTGATCGGCCTGGTCGGCGACGGCGTGGCCGGCGACCCGGAGATCCGCTCGCGCATGCTGTCCTGTCTGACCGCCGCGGGGGCCCGCGGCGAGCTGGTCGCCCAACCGTCCGGGCGCTCCGGCCTGAGCTGCACCGTGCACCCGGACGACCTCGTTCCGGTGCTGAGCGGCCTGCACGAGAGCTTTTTCCCCTCGTCTTTCCCCTCTTCCGGGAGGCCGCAGTCATGAAGAACCCTCAATCGGAGATCTCGATGATACCGCTGGCACAGCCGAGCGCTCCCGTCAGGACCCTGGTCGACTACTGGAACGAGGCGCGCCTGCACGCCGCGTCCGCGAAGTCCTCGTCCGTCCGCCCGGCGCCGGGGATCGTCCCCTGGCGCGCCGCTCTCGAAGACGTCCTCAAGGTCGGGTACGGCGTGCAGGCCCAGCCGCGCTTCGTGGCCGGCGCCTGGCAACAGGTCCGCTGGCGCACCACGCCGTCGGCGGGCGCGCTCTACCCGTTCGAGGTCATCGTGAGCATCGTCGGGGAGGGGACCTACCTCTGGGAGATCGAGAGAGGCCACCTCGTCCCCTACGACGCGCATCCATTGACGAAGGAGAATCTCGCCATGGCCGGTCTCGCCACCCGCCCCGGTCATCGCGTGGAGGCCTTGGTCAGCTTCGTCGCCCGCCCCTGGCTGAGCATGAAGAAGTACCGCCTGCGCGGCTACGCCTACTGCCATCTCGACGTGGGCCACACGGCGACCAACCTGGCGCTCTACACGGCCGCGCTGGGCCACGACTCGGTCCTCCACCTGCGGTTCTCCCGCACGTTCCTGGCGGAGCACCTGCGGCTCGAGGGGCTGTGCCGCGAGCCGCTCGCGGTGCTCTCGTTCACCTCGGTCGAAACCGGCACCGAGCTGGCCGCTCCCGTGCCGGACCCCGACGCCGGCATCCCGCCCATCGGTCTGGACCTGCCCGGCGAGCAGGAGATCCGGGGCTGGGAGACCCTCCAGGGCATCCTCTCGTTCGACTTCTCGCTCCAGCTCCCCGGCGAGCCCGCCACCGCGGCGCTCCTGGCAGCCGGCCCGGAGGTCCTCCGGGGCGCTCTCGTGTCCCTGCCGGAGGGGCGTCCGCCGTTCGGCCCGGCCGCGGAGTGGCGCTCGGCGATCCTCAACCGGCGCTCGGCCAAGGGCTTCCGGACGGAGTCCGTGGGCGTGGAGGAGATCGGCGAGCTGCTCGCGGCGCTCCGGAGCACCGGCCTGCCGTCCGACTGCTCTCTGGACGGCTCGGGGCAGCTCGGTCTGCGCGTCGTCGCGAGGAACGTCGACGGCCTCTCCGGCGTCTACGCCTACGCGCCGCAGGAGCATGCGCTCCAGCGGATCGATCCGCGGGCGGACGACCCCCGGCCGGCCTGCATGCAGCAGGGGCTCGCCGGCAACGCCGCGGCCCTGCTGATCCTCCACGCGCCGCTCTGCCGGCTGCTCGAGCAGCAGGGGTTCTCGGCCTTCGCCGAGCTGCACTTCCGGGCCGCGGAGCTCGGCCAGCGCCTCCATCTGGCGGCGACGCGGCTCGGCGCCCTGGGAATCACCTGCCTCGGCGGCTTCGACGGCGAGGAGTGCGCCGCCCTGGCCCGGCTCGGCCCGGATGAGGAGACCGTCTACGTCATCCTCGTCGGCATCCGCGACGAATCGGTGTTCAAGTACGACCAGCTGAACGTGGCGTTCAGCCACGGGCACACCACGACCCTGGAAGACTGATGAGCCGCTCTCTCTTCGATCACCCCGCCCTCGAACGGCTCTTCACGCTCGAGCACCGGGAGCTGCGCGAGCGCGCCCGGAGCTATTTCCTTCCTGCGCGCCTGCCAGATTGGCTCGGCGCGCCCGGAAGCCACCTCACGAAAGCGCAATGGGAGGAGCTCGGCCGGCAAGAATTTCTCGGCGTCTCGCTCCCCCGCGAGCTGGGCGGCCAGGGCCTCGGCCTCCTGGGCGCCCTGATCCTCAGCGAGGCGGCGTCCCAGCTCGGCGACCTCGGCATCTCCCTCGGCCTGCATTGCCAGACCGAGATCACCGCGCAGTGGCTGGCCACCGCCCACACCGCGGAGGTGCGCGACCGCTATCTGCCCGAGATGATCGCCGGCCGTCTCATCGGCTGCGCCTGCGACACCGAGCCGGGCGGACCGATGGCCTCCACCGCCGTGCGCGACGGCGACGAGCTGGTGGTCAACGCCCGCAAGCTCTACGTCGTCAACGGCGCCAACGCCGCCCTCTGCTTCGTCACGCTGCGGGTCGACGGCGAGATGGCCACGGTCCTGGTGGAGAAGGAGCGCCCCGGGGTCCGCGTGCTCAAGGTCTTCGACAAGCTCGGCACCCGCTCGATTGACTCCGCGATGATCGACTTCCACGAGGTCCGGGTGCCGGCCAGCCATCTGGCCATCAAGCGCGGTGTGCGGCAGTTGATGCACTGGAACAAGGTGATGACCTTCGCCCGCTTCCTGATGTGCACCGACGCCTGCTTCCTCCACGGCCGCCTGCTCGACCGCATGCTGGAGTACGGCCGGGCGCGGGTCATCGACGGCCGCCCGCTGGCGAGCTGGCCGGTCAACCGCCACGCCCTCGCCCGCGCCGCCGCCGACCAGGAGCTGATGCGGGCCGGCCTGATCGACTGCTTCGAGCAGCTGGAGAGCTCGCGCAACGCGGTGGCCGAGGTCGCCGCGCTCAAGTGGTTCTGCGTCGACCGCACCTCCCGCTTCGCCGCTCTCTGCGCCGAGATGCAGGGGGGCGCCGGCTATATGTGGGACAGCGAATTCCTGCTCGGCCAGGCGCAGATCCTCGGCCTCAAGATGGCCGGGGGGAGCCTGACCACGATGAAGTCCATCGCCGGCCAGGCGCTCGCCTACCGGGAAGAGCTGGGGGCGCTGGAATGATCTGGAATGCGATGAGCGATTGCCTGGAGCGCCACCGCTGGCGCCGGGCCGTGACGGGCGGCGCCGAGGTCCTCACCTACGAGGATCTCGGCGGCCGCATCCATACCGCCGCCGGCCTGCTGCGCGCGCATCTGCCGGAGGGGGCGCACGTCGGGTTCTGCCTCGGCAACCGCACCGAGTACGTGGTCCTCTACTTCGCGGCGCTCGCCGCGGGCTGCTTGCCGCTCCTCCTCGACGCCAACTTCAACACCGGCGAGATCGAGGCGATCCGCAGCGATTGCGGGCTCGACGCGCTGGTCATCGAGCGGACGAAGGTGGACGCGCTCGGGCTCCCCGGGAAGGGCGATCCGGTGCCGTTCGACGGCGACGTCGCCATCCTGCCGCTCTCCCGGCTTGTCGAGCCCCCCTTCCGGCCGCGGCCGGAGACCGAGGTCTGCCGCTTCACCTCGGGCACCACGGGGCGGCCGAAGTGCCTGGAGTTCAGCGGGCACGCCGTAGTCTCCGCGGCGAGCAACTGGGTCCTGGGGACCGGGATGACCGGCGAGGACCGGACGCTCTGCCTGGCCGCCCTCTCGAACGGCCTGGCGTTCAACACGTCGCTCCTCTCGACCTTCCTGGCCGGCGGCGAGCTGTGCTTCCTCAAGGGGTCTCCGCTGACCCGCCCGGTCGCGCGGCGGATCGCCGAGTCCGGGATCACCCGCCTCGTCGCGTTCCCCACGCTCTACCGCAACTTCGTGGCCCCCGGCGGCCCCGACCGCGCGATGATGGCGGGCCTCAAGCACGCCATCTCCGCCGGCGCGCCGCTCTGGCCCGACGTGCGCGAAGAGTTCCGCGCCGCCTACGGGATCGACATCTCCGACTACTACGGGATCGCCGAGACCGGCCCCTGCACGTTCGAGCGCCAGGCCGGTCACCACACGGGCCTCGGCGAGCCGCTGCCGGGCGTGGAGATCCGGATCGCTCCCCCTCATCCGGACAGCCCCGAGGATCCGGAAGGCGCGGGCGAGGTCCTGGTGCGCACCTCGTCGATGGCCAGCGGGTATCTCAATCATCCGGGGATGTTCGAGGCGCGCGTCGACGCCGACGGCTTCTACCACTCCGGAGACCGGGGACGGATCGTCGACGGCAGGCTGCATCTGGTCGGCCGCACCCAGGACCACATCAACGTCGCGGGACGCAAGATCGATCCGACGGAGATCGTCGCCGTCGTCACGGCGCTCGACGGAGTGGCGGATGCCGTCGCCTTCCCCGACGAGGACCTGAACCGTGAGGCGCTGGTGCACCTCGTAGTGGTCGCCGCGGACAGAGAATCAACTAACGAGCTCACCAAGGCCGCGGTGGTCGAGGCCTGCCGCTCGCGGCTCGCTCCGTACAAAGTCCCGGGCCGCATCAGCTTCGTCGACGAGATCCCGCGCACCGGGATCGGCAAGCCGCGGATCGCCGTGCTCCGCGAACAGCTCAACACGAGCGCCTAAGAAAGGAAACCGTAGGGATGAATGATCACGAGTTGGTGGCGATGAAGAAGCGGGTGCAGCGCCTGGTCTACATCGCCGCTGGAGGCAAGATCAAAGAAGAGGAGCTCGGGCGCTGGGACATCGACCTGCGGACCATCGGGCTCGACTCGCTCGGCTACCTGAACCTGCTGGAAGGCCTGGAGAGGACGTTCGGCGTGGCCATCGACCTCGACCAGGAGGAGGATCACAGCTTCCTCCACACGATCGACAACATCGTGCGCTACCTGGTGGCGCAGCAAGGGCAGGCGGCGTGATCGAGGCGGTCGACGTGCCGGCCGCGCAGCCTGTCGCTCCGTCCGTGGACGCGTGGGCCGCGCTGGAGCACCGCTCCGGCGTGCTCCCGCTGGTCGAGGCGTTCTTCGGCGGGGGAGAGGTGGCGCCGGGCGGCAAGCTCGGCTCGCTGGGTCTCTTCACGCCGAGCCCCCAGCTTGGTTGGGAGGGCGCGGCGGTCGTAGGAGAGACCTCCGGGGACGAGGTGCTCCTGCGCGGCGCGGTCCGCCTGCCGAGCCCGGCCTCCGACGGCTCGATCGTGCTGGTGCGAGTGGGGGAGGAGCTGCGGCTGGCCTGGGTGGACCATGAGGCGCGCGGCGTCGAGAGGCGCGGCTCCCGGTCGGGCGGCGAGATTCGCGGCGACGCGCCCTGCTGGCTCGCGCTTGACGGCGTCGCGATCGGTTCCGAGCGCCTTTCGCGGCCGGTGACGCTCGATCCCGGCTCCGAGCTGGTGCGTCACCTGGAGACGTATGCGGGCGTCTGGGCGGCTGCCGCGGCACAGTGTGCCCGCGACGGCGTCCAGGCGCTGCGGCGCGCCGCCCGGATAGCGGCGTTCAACGCGTCGCAGCTCGTCGCGATGGGCATCACCGAGGTGGAGATCGAATCGGAGCTGACGTCCGCCGCCGTGCAGCGCATCGACGGCCTCCAGGGTCTCGCCGTGGCCGCCGCGGCGGCCCGGACGCTGGCGGCGGTCGCCGCGCGGACGGAGGAGCTGCGCGACTCGTTCGGTCTGGAGGTCGAAGGACCCCTGGCCGCGGACGCGAAGGTGCTGACCGCATTCCTTGGCGGGGCGCTGATGCTGGAGCATGAGCTGGCCCGCTCGCTCAATATCGGAGACAGGGGCCCGGAGGCGCAGGGATGAAAGTGGCTCTGGTCGGGTACGGCAAGATGGGACGAGTCGTCGAGGAGATCGCTCCCGCGAAGGGGATCGAGGTCGTTGACCGCTTCACCCGCAGCCGGCCCCTCCGCGCCGACGAGGCCACGCGCCAGGCGCTCTCCGGAGTCACCGCGCTCGTCGACTTCTCCGTGCCCGACGCCGTGCCCGAGACCGCGCGGGCGGCGGCGGAGCTGTCGCTCCCTCTAGTCATCGGGACAACCGGCTGGCACGACCGGCTCGACGAGGTCCGCGCGGTCACCGAAGGCGCCGGCATCGGCGTCGTCCGGGCTTCGAACTTCTCGCTGGGCGTGAACGTCTTCTACCGCATCGTCGAGCAGGCCGCACAGCTCCTCGCGGCGCTCGACGGATACGATCCGTTCATCCACGACTGGCATCACCGGTTCAAGCTCGACAGCCCGTCGGGCACGGCGCTGGAGATCCAGCGGCGGATGGCGCGGTTCTACGGATCGCGGGAAGTGCCGATCACCTGCCAGCGCTCCGGCTACGTCCCGTCGGTCCACTGGGTCGCCTTCGACTCGGCGGCCGACACGATCCATCTGGAGCACCGGGCGCGCAACCGCCAGGGGCTCGCCGAGGGAGCTCTCCTCGCGGTGAAGTGGATCTCCGGCCGTTCCGGCTTCCACGAGTTCAGCGAGGTGTTGGACGACCTTCTCCCCGTCCATCCGGAATCATGATGTTTTCGTCGATTCTCACAGGAGCCTTGCTATTCATCATGACGATGACGAATCTCAATGTGTCGCAAGCGGTGCCCTTCGACTCCGGGCGTTGGGAATGGAAGGCCGTCGAGAACCGGGTGGTGGACCACCTCGGCCGCAAGAGCCTCTACCTGAAGGGCGGAATCGCCACGGTCGCCGACGCGCGCTTCACCAACGGATCGATCGAGCTCGACGTCGCGCTCACCGGGGAGCGGGGATTCATGGGCGGGATCTGGCGCGTCCAGGACCCCAAGAACTATGAAGAGCTCTACCTGCGGCCGCACCAGTCGGGGAACCAGGATGCCAACCAGTACACGCCCGTGTTCAACGGGGTCTCGGGCTGGCAGCTCTACCACGGTCCGAAATACTCGGTCCCGGTCACCTACCGATTCAATGAATGGATCCGCGTGAAAGTCCTCTTCTCCGGCATCCAGGCGGAGATCTACATCGGCGACATGGACAAGCCCGTGCTCTTTGTCGACGAGCTCAAGAGGGGCATCGAGACGGGCGGCGTGGGAGTCTCCGCCCTGAATTTTGCTCCCGGCTACTTCTCCAACTTCTCCTATACGCCGGCCGACTCTCCTCCGATCCAGGGACACCCCGGGAAGCCCGATCCCGTTCCGGACCACGTCATCACATCCTGGTGGATCTCGGACGCCTTCCGCGAAAGCACCCTCGACGACAAGACCGCGATCGGTCCGGACGATCTGGCAGATCGCCGCTGGACCCGTCTCGCCACGGAGCGGTCGGGGCTCGCCAATCTCGCCCGCGTGCAGGGCATCGCATTCCGCAAGAACACGGTCTTCGCGAAGAAGGTCCTCCGCTCCAGCCGCGAGCAGACCCGGCGCCTCGACTTCGGCTTCAGCGATCGGATCCGGGTCTATCTGAACGGCCGGCTGCTCTTCCGCGGCGACGATCCCGCCCGTTCGCGGGATTACCGTTTTCTGGGAAGCATCGGATATTGGGACGCGCTCTACCTTCCGCTGCGCGAAGGAGAGAACGAAATCTTGCTGGCCGTCTCCGAAGACCACGAGGATCTGGGAGGCTGGGGTGTCCAGGCCAAGCTCGAAAATCTCAATGAGCTCACTCTCGAGGATTAGTCACACCTCAGGAAAGGAAAGATCATGCTCGATACAGTCCAGGACAAGCCGCAGACTCCACGGCAGGAAGCCGAGCCCGAGCCGCTGAGCGGAACCGCTCCGCCGGAGCTTTCGAGGAAGGGCGTCATCCTCACCTATCCGATGTTCCGCTACTGGACCAAGGACGGGGTCGAGGAGGGGAAGCCGCAGCCGCTCAACGTCTACATCCACACGCCGTACTGCATCCAGCGTTGCGCCTACTGTTATTTCAAGACGACGACGCTCAAGGACAACCGGCTCCAGGAGATCGACCGCTACGTCAGTGCCGTCTGCCGGGAGATGGAGCTCGGCTCGCAGCGGTTCCATCTGAAGGACCGGCCGGTCGAAAGCGTCTACTTCGGCGGCGGCACGCCGACCCTGATGACCGAAGACAACATCGACAAGCTGTTCTCCACCCTGCGCGCGAATTTCACGGTGGCCGATCCGCAGATCACGTTCGAGGGGGAGCCGGTCACCTTGACCGAGCGCAAGGCGAAAGCCCTGGAGCGCAACAAGGTCAACCGCATCAGCCTCGGCATCCAGTCGTTCAGCGAGGAGATCGTCCGCAACACCGGGCGCGCGGACACCGAGGAGCAGACGGTCCGGGCGATCGAGCTGGCCAAGAAGACTGGCGCCGACGTCAACATCGACCTGATCAGCGGCCTGGCCGGTGAGACGCCGGAGACCTGGGCCTACTCGGTGCGGCGGGCGCTCGAGGTCGACGTGCCCAGCATCACCATCTACAAGCTCGAGCTCTACGCGAATACGCCGTATTACACCGCCGATAAGCATGAGCAGATCGCCCTCCCCACCGAGGAAGAGGAGCTGGAGCTGATCAAGTACGCTCTCGGTGAGCTCGAGAAACACGACTACCGGCCGGTCAACGCGTTTACCTTCACCAAGGGCGGCAAGCACGACCAGATCAACACCCGCAGCCGCTGGCTGGGCTACGACAGCTACGCCTGCGGTGTCTCGGCGTACGGCTCTCTGGGCAAGTGGAACTATCAGAACACGAGCGACATCAAGGCCTACACCGAGACCGTCGAGAGCGGCGAGCTGCCCGCCTACCGCGGCTACACCTGCACCAGCCTCGACCTGATGGTGCGCGACGCGGTCATGGCGATCAAGCTGATCGACCTCGACCACGTCTGGTTCCGCGAGAAGCACGGCATCGACCTGCTGAAGATCTGCGAAAGCGAGCTGGCCCAGCTCGAAGCGAGCGGGTTCATCACGATCGACAGCCAGAACATTTCCCTGACCCAACTCGGGGTCATCTATGGCGACCACGTGAGCCGGACCTTTGAAACTTCGTTGAAGAAGCTCAGCGGCAAGAGCTCCGCAAGCCGCACGCGGGTTCTCTTCTAGAAACCAGAAAGGATAAGAATCCGATGTCGGATCAAGTGCTGGAGCAAGTCAAGCGCATTGTCGCGGAGGACCTGGACGTCAACCTCACCTACGAGGAGATCGACGACACGGTGCCGCTCTTCGAGGAGGGCCTCGCTCTCGACTCGGTCATCCTCGTGGAGCTGATCAGCTTCATCGAGAAGCGCTTCAACATCGAGCTGCGCGACGACGTGCTCAATATGGAGACGTTCCACAACCTGCAGTCGGTCGCGCGGGTCATCCGCGAGCACCTGGCGGAGCAGCGGGTCTAGAAAGCGATCCGTGCGCAGACCGAACTTCTTCATCGCCGGCGCTCCGAGGTGCGGCACCACCTCGATGTACGCCTATCTCCGGCAGCATCCGGAGATCTATGTGTCGCCGCACAAGGAGCCGCATTTCTTCGGCAGCGACCTGTCGCCCCTGCCCGGAGGCATTCGGGAGGAGGAGCTCTACCGCGAGCTCTTCGCCGCGGCGGGCGACCGGCCGCGCGCGGGAGAAGGCTCGGTCTGGTACCTGCTGTCGGAGAAGGCGCCGTTCGAGATCCGGGAGCACGCGCCCGATGCGAAGATCCTCGTCCTGCTCCGCGCTCCGGACCAGATGCTCGAATCGCTCCACTCGCTCTTCCTGCGCACCGGCAACGAGGATCTCCCCACGCTGGAGGAGGCCCTCGCCGCCGAGCCGGAGCGACGGGAGGGGCGCCGCCTGCCGCCGGGCGCCTATCTGCCCGAAGGATTGTTCTATACCAACGTTGCCCGGTATGCCTCCAAGGTGGAGAGGTACCTCTCGGTTTTCGGCCGCGAGAACGTTTGCTGCGTCCTCTTCGACGACATGGTGCGCGACACCGCCGCGGTCTATCGGCAGGTGCTGGAGTTCCTGGGAGTCGATCCGGAATTCGAGGCGGAGCTCGACCACCGGCGGGCGAATGAGAAGGTCCGCATGATGGCGATTCGCCAACTGGCCCGGATCCCGCCGGAGGTGCGGCGCCGGATGCAGTTCAAGGACATGCGACATCACGAGAGCGCCCCGCGGGTCCCGCTTGCGCCGGAGGCCGCGGCGCGGCTGCGCGAGATCTTCGCCGAGGACGTCGCGCGCCTCGGCGATCTGCTGGACCGCGAGCTCAGCGCGTGGACGCGGGGGGAGGCGGTGCCGCCCCCGGCCGAACGAACCGCGACCGATCGAGAACGAGACGCTGATGCGTGCCGGTGCTGATGATGCCGGCGGGCGCTTCGACCTCCGTTTCGAAGCTGAGCAGGCGGCGCTGGGTGACTTTCGTCAGCTTCACGCGAACGGTCACCTCCTCGCCCGCCCAAGCCGTGCCGACGTGGGTGACGTCGACGCGGGTGCCGACGCTGGTCTGTCCGTCGTCGAGGAGCGGATGAACGAGATCGAGACAGGTGTCTTCGATGAGACTGATCATCCGGGAGGTCGCAAGGATGCCATCCACATGAGGGGGCCGCATGTCGGAGGTCACCAGATACGTCGCTTCGCGAGTCAGGCCGGCGCTGAGCACGTCGGAGGGCATGATGCCTAATCTATCTCATCCTGATCCTCATCGGCCTCCGCTCATCGCTCCCGATGGGCCCGCGTTGATCCGGTGGCTCGCGACCAACGCTGGCGTGCGCGATCACGTCCTGACCGACGGCCGCCATACCCTGACCTACGCCGAGGCCGCCGGGCTGCTGGAGCGGCTCGACGAGCGATTCGATCAGAGCGGCGCGACGGCGCGCCATCCGCTGGCGCTGGAGTGCTCGCAGAGCGTGGCCGGCGCCCTGGCGCTCCTCTACGTGCTGAGCCGGGAGCGCGACGTCGTGCTCCTGCCCGAGCTCGGGTCGGCGAAAGAGACCGGCACGCCCCGCTTCATTCCGAGCTTCTGCGCGCACGTCGTCACCGCGTCCGCGCGGCCCGGCGAGGAGTCTCCGGAGAGCTGCATCGAAATCGTTGCCAACGAGGCGTTCGTCGAGGAGCCGGCGGTCGCGGGCTTCACAGGCGGCCCGGACCTCTACCTGCGCACCTCGGGGAGCACGGGGGTTCCCAAGCTGACCCGGATGTCGCACCAGAAATGGCTGAATAACGGGCTGGCCTGCGTCGAGCGGTGGAGGCTCACGGCGGACGACCGGTTGAGCGTGCCGGTGCCGATCTTCCACAGCTATGGATTCGGCGCCGCCTTCCTGCCGGGCCTCCTCGTGGGCGCGGCGATGGACGTTGGATCGGGAGGGAACATCCTCCGCTATCTCGAACGCGAGGAGCGTTTCGATCCCAACGTCGCGTTCCTGACGCCGGCCCTGTGCGACATGTTCCTCTCCGTCCGCAAGACGCCGCGGCCGTACCGGCTGGCGGTGACCGCCGGGGACAAGATCAAGCGGGAGACGATGGCCGGCTTCGAGCCGCGCTTCGGGCCGCTGCTCAACCTCTACGGCAGCGCCGAGATGGGCGCGGTCTCCTCGGCGTCGCCGGACGATCCGCCCGGGGAGCGCCTCGCGACCGCGGGCTATCCGCTCGCCGGCATCGAGCTGAGCGTCGAGGAGACGGGAGAGGATCTCGACGTTGCCCCGGGCGATCAGGCCGGCCGGCTGCAATGCCGGCAGAAGAACGGCTCCGTCGGGTATCTGATTCAGGATGGATCTATGAATCAAGAAGACCGGTGGCGTTTCGAGCCGCGCGCGGACGATGCCTGGTTCGCTACCGGGGACCTGGCGAAGATCCGCGCCGACGGCTACGTCGAGATCCTCGGCCGCTCGGGGTTGAGCGTGAAGCGGGACGGTCTTCTCGTGGTGTTCGCCGACGTCGAGGCGGCGGTGGAGAAGGCCGGAGGCATTCAGCGCGCCGTCGTCGTCGCCGCCGGGGAGACCCGCCGCGGCCCCCGTCTCGTCGCGGTCTGTCTGCGGGGCGAGGGCAATGGAGAGGCACCGCCCGAGGCCGTGCGCCAGAAATGTTTCAATCTGCTGCCGCGCTATGCGGTGCCCGATGACGTCGTTTTTGTGGAGTCGCTGCCGCAGCTGCCGAGCGGCAAAGTGGATCGCCGCGCGATCCGCGATCTGGCCTTGAGCTTTCAACAGAGGTAACTGGCAGGAGGGATCGAAATGTTCCGGATGAAGAGAAGGTGGCGTCTGGTTGTCTGTCTCGCTCTCGTCATGGTCTTCGCGTTGGCTGCCTTCAGCCAGGCGGACAGCGGCCCCCGCGTAAGCCGCAACATCAGGGTCAATGATCCGCAGCAGCTCTTCCCCAATGATTGGCCGAACCGCAACACGCCGTCGATCGCCGCTGGCGAAGGCGGGCAGGAGATCCTCACCGTCTTTGAAGACTTCCAGGGCTTCTGCGGACCGCCGAACAACCGCCCCTGCCCTGCGCCCGTGCCGCCGGGATTGACCGGCTTCGCCTACTCCACAAACGGGGGCCGGACCTGGACGGACGGCGGGACCGTGCCGCCGATCGGTGCCGCTCAGACGGCGGGCCACCCCTGGGTGGACCGCGGTAACCCGGATGGGGAGGAGGTCTTCTTCACCGCCAGCCGGATGCGGATCAACGTGCTGGGCAACTCCGAAGGCATCGGCGTCCACCGCGGCCGGTTCGTCAACGGCGCCTTCGTCTGGGAAGACGGCCAGATCCTCCGTTCGCCGAACCCGGGGGACAACAACACCCGGCCCGCCATCGCCGCCGCGAAGGACGGCAGCGGCGCCGCGTACGTCGTCTACTCCAACATCATCGAGCTGTGCGGCAACCCCTCGTTCGGCTTCGGCCAGATCGAGGTCTGGCGGACGCACGACGGCGGCGACACCTGGCAGGGCCCGGTGATCGCGGCCCCGGATACGGCGGAGAATTCGGATCCCAACGATCCCCTCTGCGGCGTGGTCGGTCCGCTCCAGGTCGCCCCGGACATCTCGATCGGCACCCATGGCGAGGTGTACGTGGTCTGGCAGCGTGGTCCCCGTTTCCTCGACACCGATCTGAACATCGAAGCGGTCTCGAAGATCATGTTCGCCCGCTCGCTCGACGGCGGGGTGACCTTCGAGGCTCCCCAGGTCCTCGCGGACATCAACGCCAACTACGAGAACACGCCGGTCGGCCATGGCAAGAGCCGCCAGAACGACCAGCCGCGGATCGCGGTAGCGACCTCCGGCCGGTTCCGCGGCCGGATTTACGTCACCTTCTACGAGCCGGTGCAGCAGGTCCAGGTGCCTGCCACGACGCAGTCGGACGTCTCGTCCCAGATCTTCATCACCTGGTCGGATGACAAGGGGGTGACCTGGAGCACTCCGACGCCGATGACATCGCCGGTGCCGGCCACCGGAGTCAAGCGCTTCTGGCCGACCGTTTCGGTCCGCCCCGGAGGCGACGTCGACGTGGTCTATCTCGAGAGCCGGGAGAAGCAGATCACGCCCGATCCGGACGACATCGAGTGCAACGTGCCCATCGGCGGCGGCCTGTTCCGGAGCGGCCCGCTCAGCTCCCGGATCAACACCTTCTGGATCCAGTCGCACGACGGCGGCGCCACGTTCAGCCCGGCCGTGCGCGTATCCAATCGGCCGACCAACTGGTGCAGGACGGTCTACGTCTTCAGCGGCGCCGTGTTCTCCAACATCGGGGACTACATCGACACCGTCTCGGTGGGCAACCGCACGCTGGTGGTCTGGCCCGACGGCAGAAACGGGGTCTCCGACGTCTTCTTCGCCGAGGTCAAGGGCAAGGCGGACGAGTAGGACCGAACGAGCCAACGATGGATCGAATGATCCGGAACGGCCACTCCGAGGGAGCTCGGGTGGCCGTTTTTCAAGTGGAGTTTGTCCCAACAAAAGTGACTGGAAGCCGAAGGGGTTCGGACCAGATCACGGAGGATCGAAATGTTTCAAATGAAGAGAATGTCGCGTTTGGTTTTATGTTGTGCTCTCGTCATGGTCTTCGCGTTGGCCGCCTTCAGCCAGGCGGACAGCGGCCCGCGCGTGGGACCCAACATCCAGGTCAACGCTCCGCAGCAGCTCCCCTTCGCCGATTGGCCGAACCGCAACACCTCGTCGATCGCCGCGGGCGAGGAAGGGGAGGAGCTCCTCACCGTCTTCGAAGACTTCCAGGGCTTTTGCGGACCGCCGAACAACCGTCCCTGCCCCGCACCCGTGCCGCCGGGATTGAGCAGCTTCGCCTACTCCACCGACGGAGGCCAGAGCTGGACGGACGGCGGGGCCGTGCCGCCGATCGGCGCGGCGCAGACGGCGGGCCACCCCTGGGTCGACCGGGGTACCAAGGATGGGGACGAGGTCTTCTTCACCGCCAGCCGCATGCGGATCACCGTGGCGGGCGTCTCCGAGGGCATCGGCGTCCACCGCGGCCGGTTCGTCGACGGCGCCTTCCTCTGGGAAAACGGCCAGATCCTCCGTTCGGCGGTCCCTGGCGACAACAACACCCGGCCGGCCATCGCCGCCGCGAAAGACGGCAGCGGCGCCGCGTACGTCGCCTACTCCAACATTCTCCAGCTGTGCGGCATCCCCTCGTTCGGCTTCGGCCAGATCGAGGTCTGGCGGACGCACGACGGCGGCGACACCTGGCAGGGCCCGGTGATCGCCGGCCCGGACACGGCGGAGAATTCCGATCCCAACGATCCCCTCTGCGGCGTGGTCGGTCCACTCCAGGTCGCTCCCGCGGTCACGGTCGGCACCAACGGCGAGGTGTACGTGGTCTGGCAGCGCGGTCCCCGCTTCATCGACGTCAACCTGAACCTGGAGCCGGTCTCGCGGATCATGTTCGCCCGCTCACTCGACGGCGGGGTGACCTTCGAGTCGCCTCAGGCCCTCTCGGTGATCAACGCCAACTACGAGAACACCCCGGTCGGCCATGGCAAGAGCCGGCAGAACGATCAGGCGCGGATCGCGGTGGCGACCACCGGCAGCCACCGGGGGCGGATCTACGTCACCTACTACGAGCCGGTACAGCAGGTCCAGGTGCCGGCCACCCAGCAGTCGGACGTCTCGTCCCAGGTCTTCATCACCTGGTCGGATGACCAGGGGCAGACCTGGAGCACCCCGACGGCGATGACGCCGCCGGTGCCGCCCACCGGGATCAAGCGCTTTTGGCCGACGGTTTCGGTCCGGCCTGGAGGCGACGTCGACGTGGTCTATCTCGAAAGCCAGGAAAAGCAGGTCACGCCGAATCCGACCGACGTCGAGTGCAACGTGCCGATCGGCGGCGGCCTGTTCCGGAGCGGCCCGCTCAGCTCGCTGGTCGACACCTACTGGATCCAGTCGCGCGACGGCGGCGCCACGTTCGGGCCGGCCGTGCGGGTCTCCGAGCAGACGACCAACTGGTGCTCGACGTTCTACGTCTTCAGCGGCGCCGTGTTCTCCAACATCGGCGACTACATCGGGTCCGTCTCCGTCGGCAACCGGACGCTGGTCACCTGGCCCGATGGCCGGAACGGGTTCTCCGACGTCTTCTTCGCCGAGGTCAAGGGCAAGACGGACAACTAAGACCTGAACGAACGGATTGATCGGGAACGGCCGCTCTGAGAGATCTCGGGGCGGCCGTTTCTGTTTTGTCTCGCGGATTTTGAGTAACAGTTGTTTCTCGTAGCGCGCAACGCATGTTACTCTGGTGACATGGGGGACGCACCGAGCGCGCTCGTCCGAATCCGCTCCTGGCTGGGGCTGGAGCGGAACATCGTCGCGATGCTCGTCACCTTCCTGGTCCTCGGGATGGGGGAGGAGCTGTGGGTCCGGTTCGTCCCGAAATACCTGGAGCTGCTTGGCGCCGGCATCGCGGGCGTGGCCCTCTACGGAACCCTGCGGGACCTGCTCGACGCGGTCTATCCATACCCCGGCGGCTGGCTCACGGACCGGCTGGGCCGGCGCCCGGCGCTGATCCTTTTCGCTCTGCTCGCCATCGGCGGCTACGCGCTCTACCTGCTCGCGCCGAGCTGGGGCTGGGTCCTCGCAGGCACCGTCCTGGTCATGGCCTGGAGCAGCCTCACGCTCCCCGCCATCTTCGCCGTCATCGGCGACAGCCTCCCGCCAGCCCGCCGCGCCACGGGCTTCGGCGTGCAGTCCATCCTGAAAAGGGTTCCGATCATCCTCGCGCCCCCACTCGGCGGCTGGCTGATCGTCACCCTGGGCCTCGCCAACGGGATCCGGACGGGGCTCGCTGTCACCATCGTCCTGGCCTTCGCCGGAATCCTCATCCTGCGGCGTTCCTACGTCGAAAGCGCGCCGCCGACGCGGGACCCCGGGAGCATCGGCGACCTCTGGCGGGGGATGGACGGCGGCCTCAAGCGGCTGCTCCTGGCCGACTGCCTGGCCCGTTGGGCGGAAGGCATCCCCAAAGTCTTCCTGATCTTCTACGTCATCGACGTCCTCGGCGGGACCGCCGCCCAGTTCGGCTGGCTCACCAGCGTCCAGATGATCGCCGCCACCCTGGTCTACATCCCGCTCGCCAAGATGTCCGACCGGATGAACCGCAAGCCGTTCGTCCTGGTCACCTTCGGTTTTTTCGCCCTGTTTCCTCTGGCGCTCGCCACCGCGATCGGACCGGCCTGGCTCGCCGTGGCGTTCGTGATCGCGGGCCTGCGGGAGACCGGAGAGCCGGCCCGCAAGGCGTTGATCGTGGACCTCGCCTCGGCCGGCGCTCGCGGCCGGGCGGTGGGGCTCTACTACCTGGTCCGCGGCCTCGCCGTCTTCCCCGCCTCGCTGATGGGCGGCTGGCTGTGGACCCTCGACCGCCGCCTGCCCTTCTACGTGGCCTTCGCCATCGGCGTCGTCGGCTGCCTGGTCCATGCGCGCTGGGGACCGGATGACGCGCCCCAACCCGCGCTTTGACTCCCGCTACAATCTTCCCCGTGCGCTGGATCGGCCTCACCTACTCGCTCCCCTCCGGCTCGTCGTCGAGCCCGCGGGTCGCCATCTGGCGCCGGCTGCGCCACCTCGGGGCCGCCTCCCCGACCGGCTCGCTCTATTTTTTGCCGTTCGGCGAGGAGAACCAGGAGGCGCTGCAGTGGCTGGCCCAGGAAATCCAGGAAGCAGGTGGAGAAGCGCTGGTGTTGCCGATCGACCGTCTGGACGGCAAGGCCGAAGAGCGCCTGATCGAGCTCTTCCGCAGCGCCCGAGCCGAGGAATACCGCAAGATCGTTGCCGAAACGGACGAAGTACAGCGGGAAGACCGCTCGGAGCAGCGAGACCATCTGGAAAAGCTCCGGCGCCGTTTCGCCGAGGTCTCGCGGATCGACTTCTTCCAGGCCCCCGAAGGAGCGGAAGCCGCCGCGGCGCTCGCAAAGCTGGAGGTAGGTCTGGGACGTGGCGAGAGCCCGGCTCGCGAGGGCGCGCCCGTCGATCCGGCCAAGTACCAGGGCCGGCGCTGGGTCACCCGCCCCCGGCCGCACGTGGACCGTCTCGCATCCGCCTGGCTCATCCGCCGCTTCATCGATCCGGAAGCCGAGATCCGCTACAGCGAGACCCCGGAGCCGGACGAGGTCACCTTCGACATGCCAAACGCCGAGCTCGGCCACCAGGGAAACCACTGCACCTTCGAAACCCTGATCGCCACCTTCGGCCTGGCAGGAGACCCGGCGCTCCGCCCCCTCGCCGAGATCGTCCACGAAATCGATCTCCGCGACGGCCTCTCCGCCCGCCCCGAAATCCCCGGCATCGACGGCCTGCTGCGAGGGTGGGCGAGAGCGGGATGGTCCGATGCGGAGCTCGAACGGCACGGCGCGGCGTTGTTTGAAGGACTTTATCTGAGCTTTCGCCAGGCGCCGCCGGCGAAGGAGCCGGGCGCCAACCGTCGGCCCTCTCGAAAATCGAGGAAGGCCGACGGCTGAGGGCGAACAGGCGATACGCCTCACCCCGCTCTGCCGATCCCGACGAGCTTCGCGCGGCGGTTGATCTCCTGGTCCGCGGCGGTCAATGCGAGGCTCCGTGGCAGTGGTACGCGATCGAGACCGAAGAAGCGCCAGCGCAAGGGCAGATAGTCGTCGACTCGGTCGCGGCGGACCCGGATGTTGCCTCCTGCCATGGGGTGGGCATGCCGTGCGATGGCGAGCCGCGACTGGAGGCCGTAGCCGGCGATTGCCAGCAGCCCCGCGGTCGTTCGGAAATCCCAGCGCGCGGACGCGTAGGTGCCCAGCCGCGCGAGGATGTTGCGCGCCGAGTAGAACTCGCGGTAGCAGCGATCGAGAAGACCGGCGAGGCGCGCCGGTGGCAGGCTTGGGTGGCGCCAGGTGACCGCGGTGCCATCGAAGCGATCGAGATTCTCCTCGGTGATGAGACCTCCGTCCAGGAAGTCGTCATACTGCTCCGTGCCAGGCATCGGTGTCAGGATGTAGAACGAGGCCACATCGGGGTCCAACGCTCGGAGAGTGTCGGCGTGCTCGCGGATCCCTTCCTCGGTATCGCTGGGAAAACCGAGGATGTTCGAAAAGTGACTGGTAATGCCGTGCGCGCGGCAGAGCTCGACGATCCGCCCGTACTGCTCGGGGTGGTTCTGCAGCTTGTGCGCATCGCGCAGCGCCTCGCGGCGAAACGACTCGACGCCCACGAACATCTGAAAACAGCCGGCCCGCGCGAGCTGCGCCACGAGATCCTCCTGGCGGAAGACCTGGGCGTCGCACTGGACGAAGAAGGGGAGGCGGATCTTCTCCTCGATCATGGCCGCGAGGAGCTCTGGCACCTCCGGATATTTGTTGAAATTGTCCGAGGTGAACATCACCAACCGGACCCCTGCCGCGGCAGCCGCCTTGAGACTCGCGATCGTCGTAGCGACCGGCTGGCTGCGCACCTGCCGGCCGGCGATCTTGATGACCGAGCAGAAGTTGCAGGTGTAGGGGCAGCCGCGGGCCGGGTAGACGCCGAGCATGCGGACGGCATAGCGACGGAGATCGCGCCGGGAGGGCGGCCGCAGAGGAGGCGGATCGAGACGCTCCCCCCAGCGCCCATCCTCGCCATAGGTGGGCAGGAGCTCCCCCTGGATGGCGTCCCGGAGGATGGTGAGCCAGATCGTTTCGGCCTCGGCGAGCGCGAAGCTCACACCCCGGCCCTGGAGGGAGGTGGTCTCGCAGGTCATGGCGTGAGGACCGCCGAGAACGACATTCTCGACCCCGCGGCTGCGCGCGAGCGCGGCGAGGTCCAGGGCGCGCTGGAATTGATGGCTCTGGACTCCCACCAAAGCCACGAGCGTCCGTCGCTCCGCGCCGGGCGCAAGGAGCGCCAGGTAGTCGAGATCTGTATGGACGTACTCGTCGATGGCGACCACCTCGCAGGGCGTGCCGTCGACCTCGGCCGGGGTGAGGCTCTTCAGGAAAGAGACCGTGCTGTTGGGCATGAAGCCCCAGCGGAAGCGCTCGACGTAGCCGTCGGTCGCGTACTTGCTGGGCTTGAGGAGGACGATTCGGAGCGGAACCTGCCGGCTCATGGCACCTCCTGTAGGCGTGACCAGCCGTTCTCCCACCTCGTTGCCGCGGAGCCATTCTCGCATGTTTTCGTTCACGAGGGGTTCACGGCGCCCCCGCGTCCCGGCGTGCCGAAGTCTGGAAAAGGGAAGAAGGCTTGAAACGCGAGCGAGCCGACACGCCTCAGAGGCATCGTGACCTGCCAGCATCTCGCACTCTCTCAGTTTCTGATCGGCGGCGGTCTTTCGGATTGCGCGAGCTCCAGCTTCGCGCTCCACACCTGTTCGAGGCTCCTGAGCCGCCGCCGTTCGGCCGTGAGTTCGCGCTGGAGAAGGTCGCGCTCCTGGGTCCTTTCGGAAAGCTGCGCCCTGGCGAGGACGTCTCGGTGGTGTGTCACGCTCCTCCAGGCGAGGAACCGCCCGACCAGAAGGAGGAGCAGGCTGGCGGCGGAGAGGAGCCGAGCCTGGAGGAGCAGGTGAGTCATGTTCTCCCTCGCAATAGAGTTCTGGGGGCTTGACCCGTGCCTGATGCCCCCGGTCTGGGAGTTTGGACGGACGGGGCGGCGGAATTCCTCAGGACACCAAATATCGACTCTTCAGACTAGGTTTCAATGTTGGCTCTGCGATAAGCAGAGAACGGCGCGAGAGACGGGGAAACGTGCTCGCGCGTCCGTCCAACAGGGTGTAGGCCGAGCGACGTCGAAACCCTCAATATAAGATAAGGAGAAAGGAACATGAACGATCTGATGGTTCATATCATGTTGCATGGACTGATTGCCCTGGCGCCGCCAGCGGATGGGCAGCAGAACCACATGACAGCACTTCTGGTAGATGCGCGTCAGGCGCAGCCGTCCGTTCAATGTTCTGCTTCCCATAACCCCCAACTGACGGTTATAACCTCGAATCCTGAGTGTAGCGCTGCTGGTTGCAAGGCAAGCGGCCAGGAATGCACATGTGATCTTGACTTCGAGGAGATAGCTCTGACGCCAGACGCCCAACCAATCGCAGACCCCATCAGCGGACACGTTCCAACAACCAGTTTACCTTTCAGCAAAGCAAAAGCGTTGGATTTCGGCTATGCCGCAAACCTGGCGGCGAAGCCCCTCAACCAGAAGCTCAATGACAATTTCCTCCAGCCTCACCCGCCGAGCGGCCTGGTCGCTCGTATGACGTTTCCTTTTGAATCAGCGAGCGCCTGTGCTCTGGCCGTTCGTCCCGATGAAGGAGGCGACAACGTTCATCCGATGAGCTTCAGGCCTTTGGGGCAGCCAGAGAGGGAAGGCGATTGGAACCAAGCGATCGCCCAGATGCTGATGATTCACTACATGCTTCCCGAAGACGGTCCGGTTTTGCCAAGGCTGAAAGTCACGCTGAAGAAATTCGATGATTCTGGCGATCGTTCGATGACTCTGATTCCTGGCATAGACGGTTACTCCATTCAGCTCACGAACTCTCGTTCGATCGTTCCGCTGGATGACCCTTGCGACGATGGTATCGGCCGCGATTTTGCTATGCTTTACGACCTCGCCGAGAATCCTCCCGCCTTGGCGCACCGCAAGGTTCCTCACGTCAAGTACACGCGTTGGAAGAGCTCGGCAGAGCTTGCCAACGACGAGTGCCAGGGGCCGAAGGAGCCGATGAGCCGCCCCGTTTGCCCGATCGGGAGCTTTTACCCGGAGGAACAGTGATGGCCACGAAGGTTCGCACACTCCTGGCGAGTGCGTTCCTCCTGATTGTCTGTTTCATTACTCCCGGCCGCAGCATGGCTGCGACGGACGCCCCCGGCGGCAAGTACGCGCTGGTCATCGGCAACACAGATTACGGTAGGGACGAGGTCAGCGGCAGGGCTGATGCCAAGGCTATGGCGAGCGTCTTACGTGAGGTAGGTTTTACGGTGCTCTCTCCTGTGCTCGATGCGGACCTTGGCAAGATGAGGGGGGGGCTCCAGGCCCTCAAAAATCGAATCTCCAACGCGTCGGTCGTCTTGGTCTATTACTCCGGTCACGGCTTTCGGGTAGGGGCTGCGAACTATCTTTTCCCGATCGGAGGGACAGTCACAACGGACGGCTCGATGTCGCTTGACGAGATCACGGCTGTCTTGGCGACTGCGCCGGACGACGCGGTCAAGCTCGTGTTCCTGGATGCATGCCGGGATGCTAAGGAGCTTGAATTGCCCCCCAATTCCGAAGTGGGCCAAGCCGAGATCCTGAATCCTCCGCTACGACTCCTGTACGGTTTCGCAGCTGAGGCAGGCCGGACCGCCGGGAGTGGGACTTCCAAGACCAGATCGCCGTATACGGAGGCCCTCATTCAGTTCATCCAGGAGCCAGGCCTCGAGATCCGCCAGTTTCTGGCCAAAGTGCGCACCGAGACGATCCGACTGACCAGTGGACGGCAGGCGCCTGCCGATTTCGGGATCGGTCGCTTGCCCGACGAGTTCTTCCTGCGTCCACCCGTCGAGGTGAACGCGAGAATCGATGCTGCCGACAATGCCATGGTGGTTTTTCTGAATGGAGAGCTCGCCCTCCAAAGAAGCGGTGACGAGGGCGTCAAGGAGAGGAGGCTGCGCCTCCGCGCCGGCAAAAACGACCTCCTGCTGTTTGTATCCAACGAAATGACCTTCCACAACAACCAGAGCTGGGAGAGGCCGGAAGGTTGGAACTATAGGTTTCAAATCTACCCAGCCGATGGCCAGCCACTGCTATGCTCCGAGCACATGGAGGACGCGGGTTGTTTCTCGGCCGGCGAGGATGTGCCGTTCAAATCGGGACCCCGGCACGGTAAGCTCTTCCCGGTAGCAAAAGTGAATCTCTTCGTCGATCCGATCTCAGCGGATCTGTCGTTCCGCGACCGGGACGACACCCTCTGGTCCCAAGGTACAAAGCCATGGGCCACGAATCAAGGGGTCCTCTTCGAGCGAAAGCTCTTTGACCTGCCTCTCAACAGAGTCTTGGGGGACAACATCGCGGCTCTCGCAGTTTTCATTCTCGGGTTCGTTGCCCCAGACACCAACAAGATTTTGGTCACGGCTCGGGGAAACCTGCTCGCCAAGGAAGCAGTCCAAACATGCATGGCTGACGAAGAGAGATGGATTCCCGAGCTCCGGGCCAGTGTCGATCGAGCCACCGTACACCATCCCCGGCCTTTCGACTTGTTCGATGAGGCCGTGACAGACTGCGTCAAAGCCGAAGCGAGGAAATCTCCAAACCCGGATCTCCCTCCCGATGAAATCCGAATCTATACCGCCGTCGAGGATCGCCATGGAGATCCGGAGCCGGCTCCCGCCAGAACGGCGGCGACGTTGGCGCGCGAAGTGATCCAGGAGATCCCTCCCCGAGGTGCGAGCGCGGAAGGCGATCTCCTGGCCGATCTGGCAGAGCTGTTTTCTCCGGTCCGTCCCGAACAGCACCAGCTCGCGGCGGTTCGGGCCTCGCGGGATCAGCTGCAGACGTTGAGCGGAACTTTGCTCTATGCCTCGCTGTCGGCGGCGGATCTTCAGGCCCATCTCCCGGCCTTCCTGGAGACTGAGTTCAAGGCGGGCATGGGCTCCGGGAAGGCGCAAGTGGCCAAGGTCGAGCTGCGGGATCAGGAGATCGTCGTCTGGACGGCCTTCGAGATTGCGCGACCCGAAGCGAGAGTGAGTCTTTTCGGAGAGGCCGAGGTCCATTGTGCCGCTGCGATCGAACGGGGCGCGCTGGTGCTCCGGCCGAGCGCTTCGACTGTGCACTTGACGAGTGCCCGGCTGGGCGATGGCCCGCTGAACCTCGATCTCCTGAAAGCCCTCCTCGTCCCTCTTATGAAGGGTTTCCTCGGGGACGTGAGCCATGTCCTTGAGACCCGGCGTGTGCCTCTTCGTCTCGCTGGCCTTCAGAGCGTCGATCTGGTAGGTCTCCTCGAAGGGACCGGCAGCCTGATTGACGTTCACGCGAAGCCGGTCGACCTCAACGTGGGGTTGGGGGCAACCACTCTCCTCGTGGATGCCGACGGGATCCACGTGCTTGCGGATGCTGTCGTCCTTACACCGGAGCGTTTCGCGAGGACGGTCGACGAGTTGCTCGAGAACCTCGAGAGGGGTGAGACGCCCAGGCTCACCTCGGCACAGCTCGCTGCGCTCGGGGAGTGCGGACAGCCACTACCTCTTCCGGAGTCCCGCGCCCTGACCTTCGCAGCGGTCTGCGCGGCGCACTCCAGCCTGGCCCAGGTCGAGTCTCCCACGCCGGCCGAGACGCCGGAGGAGGCCGAAGCCGTTCTCCGATCCGAGCTCGATGCATTCCGAAAGAAATTCCTCGACAAGGTCGACGAGATCGAGCCGGTCGCGCGCCTTCCCAAAGACCGGACCCTCGTAGCGATATCGCGGAAGCAACTCGCCGCGGGGCTGAACGAAATTCTCCAAGGCCTCGTGGTCCAAGCCACGGTCCGGCCGCCGGGCACGCACGCCCCAATCCCACCTCAAACGATCCGGACTCCTCCAAAGACGGATCTCCACTGCGATCAGGTCGGAGGAGCCTGTCCTTCGAGGTTCGAGTTCCGTGACTACGTTCCCCGGGGTTGCCCCTCGAATTGTGGTCTCTTCGATCTGGGCTGCCATCGCGACAAGCTCGAATGCGAGGTCGTCAAGGAAAGCGAGAAGCGTGCCTATGACGCGGAAAGGCTGAAGGCTCTCGCCGAATTCGGTCTGGAAAAAGCTGCTTGCGAAGCCGTGAAGGCGGGCAAGCAGATCGGTTGCTCCGTCAACCAGGAATGGCTCGAGAGTGTCGCGGGCTTGGACGTCGGCGAGCTCCGCGGCGATGTCCAGGTGCAGGACGTAGAGGTCCCTCTGACTCTCGATGAGGTCACGCTCGGGACTGATCTCGAAACTCTCGGCGTGCGGCTCTCGGTGACGGGGGGTGGCGAGGTGTCCGGCGGTCTCACGGTCGTTCCCCGTAATCTGGGCAAGATCGCCTGTACGGCGCCGTTGGATGCGACTCTGACGGCACGGGTCCACCTGCCTCAACAGCAGAGGACTTTACAACTTCGGAGAACAGGAGCGGGGACCGAGACCGGGGACGAGCTGCGCCTCACCTACCAGCTCTCCGAGACGTCTCTGGATCTCCAAATCGATCCACCACCTATCAAGGCCTTCCTCCAGCAGAACGCGGAGAGGCTCGCGTTGAGTTGCCCTCTGCCCGGGGCAATCCTTAGTCAGCTCAAGGGCTTTCCGGGAATCGACCTCAACTTCGGGTTCTCGCTTCGGGACGAGATCCTGCGCGACACGTTTCCCTTCCCGGTGCCGGCACAGGAGATTCCGCTCGTGATCCCTAGTCAGACGGTTCCCATAGGAGACGGTGAGCCGATCCGTCTCATCCCCTCCTGGGGCGAGAAGTCGATTCTGTTTGAAGCGCGCTAAAACAGCCTCACGGGCTTGGGGAGCTGCCTCCGATCACCTCGAAGGCTCCCCAGGCCCATGGGTCCGCCGCTTCGGCTCCGCCTTGCGCGATCGATTCGATCTGGGCCTGTTGCAGCGCCGTCGCCGGATCGAAAACCTCTTGCAGGTGACGATAGAAGCGGCCGAACAGCTCCGCGGTTTTTGTATCGTCCACGTCCCAGAGGGAAGCGATCACGGTGGGAACGCCGGCCGCGAGGAAGGGGCGGGCCAGACTCTGGACGCCCTCCGTTCGCGAGATCCGGCCGACGGCGGTGCTGCAACTCGCGAGCACGGCCAGACGCGTTCGCTCGAAACTCCGGCCGAGAAGGTCGCCCGAGTAGAGGATGCCGCGGGCCGGATCGTTGGGATCGGTGGCGAAGAGCATCTGGGAGAGCAGAGGAAAGCTCGAATTGACCAGGGAGTGCCCGCCGAAATGGATGACTTCGTAGTCCCCTGCATTTTGAAGAAATGCCTCCCGCGTGGCGCCCCGATCGCTCAGCACGCGTGACCCTGGAAAGAAAGCAACCGCGCTTGCTTCCGATCGCGCCGCTTTCAATCGATCCAGCGTAGGAAAGATCTCCTGATCGAAATCTGGATCGACGACCACCAGGGCACGTGGATCGCGCCGGCCCGCGAGGCCCTCGTCGCGGCGTAAGCTGGCGATCAGCAGCCGTGCGCTCGGCGCGACTGACCAGACATGGTCCTGGATCAGATGCCGCCGCGTCCGCGCATCGTAGAGTACGGCGAACGGAAGAGCGTGCAGGACGCCGTCAGGAATGACGACGATCCGGTCGTCGAGCGCGAGGTACTTCTCGATCGGACGGATCAGGAGGCTCTGGAGCTGGGAGGCCTCTCGCAGCGCGTTGGCTTTCCGTTCGAGGCTCAGTTCGCGCGAGAGGCGGCGTACTTGGCTCTCCAGGTCTTTCGCGCTGATCGCAACCGTCTCCACATGAAAAGCATCGCGACGAACGATCCAGATCACGAGCTGGCGTGGGAGAACGGCAAACTCGACGACGACCGTATTCGCAGGAAGCTCGCTTTGCAGGGAGACCGGATCGGGGAGGGCTGTTCCCGTGGCCCGGAGGTTCTCTGGAAGCGATTGCTCGAAGGGATGTGCCACAACCCAATCGAGCAGCGCCCGCGATTTCGCCTGCTCGCTGTAGCGGAATGCGACCTCGGGCTGGCCGCGCTCCTCCAATTGAAGGAGAAGCATGGCGTCGAGGACCTCTCGCGCGCGATCGAAATACGAGATGCGGGCCTCGGGATCGTCGATCCGTTCCCGTTGCAGCTCGAGCTCGTCGATGGCCGCGGCGAGGTCGCGTTCGGCCGCGGCACTATCCCCCAGGGTCTCGTGAGAACGGGCACGCTCGAAGAAGGATCGTGAGAGCCGGAGGTGGTACGAGGACGCCTGGAAGGTTCGAATGGCACCATCGAGGAAGGAGAGAGCTTCCTGTGGAGATCTTGCCAGCCTCGCTTCGACGAGACGGAGATCCCCGTCAAAGACTGCGCGGATGCCTGGATCCGGTATTTCCACCAAGCGCCGCCGCGCGCGCTCGACCTCCTGTGCCGCCTCTTTGTTCCGGCCCAGAGCGGCGAGGATTTCGCTGCTCCTGAGGAGTGCGCCGACGGCCGGGTACGTGACTCCGCCGGCCAGAGCGTTCCGCACCACTTCTTCCTGGAACCAGAGGGCGATCTCCGCTTCCCCTTCTTCCTCCGCCAGCAGGGAGGCGGCAATGCAGAGAGAGCGGCGGGAAAAAGCTGATTCATGTGTCGAAGGCTCGATGAGAGCGGGCTGGAGATGGCGCCAGGCATCGGTCCGCCGCCCCAGGACATCGAGAGTGGTGGCCACCTGCCCGGCCATCCGTGCGGCATGACTCCGCTCCCCAAGCTTCTGGAAGTCGGCCAACGCGGTTTCATAGGCTGTCAATGCGGCGGAAGGATCTCCCCGGATGATCGCGATGAGACCCTCCAGCCAGTGCGCCCTCCCATGAAGCGCGGCATAGCGGCTGCGGTAGGGTTCCTGGAAGAGCGGGCGTAGGAGGGTCAGGGCCTCGTCGTACTCGGCGTGCTGATAGTGGCAGATGGCGATCCGAAAGGTGGCCCATGCGGCGAAGGGGCTGCGCTCTTCGGCGAGCAACCGGTGCGCCATCTCCAACTGGGGCAGGGCTTGCTCGAAGTTCCCTCCTTGTTCGCCGAGGATCAATCCCTGCTTGTAGGTCTGGAGCCCTTGAGCGAGACGGATGAGCCTCTGCGGCGCGGTGGCCTGCAGTGTGTCGATCTGGTCGACCGTGTCAGCCACCATCTGCTCGCCGTTGGTGGCTGCGAGGGCGGAGCCGATGGCACGCACCGTCGCCAAGAGCTTCTGGGCCTCTGCCTCGCGCCCTTGCTCTGCCGCTTCGGCCCAAGTCCCCAGGAGGTCCTCCCCATGCTCCCGGAGAACCCGCGGCGAGCGGGTCACGATCTCGCGCACCTCCTGTTGATCCCCGCGCTCGACCGCTTTCCGCACCGTCTCTTGGCTCTCCTCCGGGGTGGGCCCCGCTGCGCTGTGCGTCAAAGCGGTGGCGTGCTCCTGCGCTGCGTTCCACCAGGAACGGTCGGTCTCTCGCGACTGGTACCTCTGCCATTCGTCTCGTGCGCGCAGGTCCAAAGAGAGACGCTGGAGGGCCAGAGCTCGGTTGTAGACGGCAGCGAGCAGGTCGGGGTCGCGCTGCACGGCCCGATGTGCGGCGGAGAGCGCCAGGACGAAATCGTAAGGATCAGAAAAGGCCTTGCCGCGTTGCAGCCGGGCCGCGGCCAGATCGCTCAGCACGACCGCATTATCAGGGGCCATCTCGGCGGCTCTGGAAAGGCGGGCGATCGCGCCGTCGGGGTTCCCATCCATGAGCGCCACGACGGCATCGGCGCGCAATTGGCCGATGGTGCGTCGCTCCTCGGGGTTGTCGATCGCTTCCAGGGCGCCACGTCGCACGGCGGGTGCCCGTTGCGCCCGGTCGGCGGGAGAGCTTACGTCAGCCCACTCCACACCTACCAGGCGCCCCTCCTCCGGCTGAAAGGCAAGAGGCCGGGGCGGCTTCTCAGAACGTTCCTCCTGCTGGGCCGGGGCTCGGCCGCAGGAGGCGAGGAGACAGAACGAGAGCACGAGGCCGAGGAGGATCAAAGAGCCGCGTCGCAATGTGGGTTCAGAGGAGCGTTCGGCCATGAAGGTGGTTCCAAACAGTAGATCTGAAAACATAGTGTAGACCACCCACCCCCGCGGGTGGCCGGACCGCCTGCGCGATCGCGGCCTGCTCCCGCCTCAGAGAGGGTCGAACAAACAGCGTCGAGACCCTATCCTGGGTGCGGAAGGAGCCCATCATGAACACCGCCACCGCGTACCGTCCGCTCCAGACCGTCTTGATCGGCAGCTCACTCGAGGACGAAAGCGACCAGGTCGTGCGCACGGGCCTCGCCGTGGCCCGCGCCGCCGGTGCGCGCGTCTATCTCGTCCATGCTGCCCGCATCGAGCCGCTGCTCGTCGGCTCCGACACCGGAGTCGGCCGCGGCTTCTCACAGGAGCAGATCGCCTGGCGTGAGGACGAGCTGGCTCAGCAGATCGAGCGGCTCGGCATCGGCGCCACCGAGCTCGCGGGCTCCGCGGTCTTGGCCGGGGCTCCGCACCGGATCATCACCGACCTCGCCCGGACGGCCGGTGCCGACCTCATCGTGGTCGGTGCGACCGGATCCGGACCACTCGCCGCCGAGCTTCTGGGCTCCACCGCGGACCGGGTACTGCGGAAGGCTCCCTGCCCCGTCCTTCTGGTCCGCGGAGAGCTGCGGGTGCCGCCGCGGCGCGTGCTGGCCCCGGTCGACCTCTCGTCGCTCTCCGGAGACGCCTTCCGTTGTGGCCTGCACCTGCTCGCTCAGCTTTCGAAGAGCGAGGAGATCGACGTACGAGCCGTCTATTCCTTGAGCTTCCTGGACGCGCTCGCGATGCGTCACCAGAAGACCGGAGACATCTCCCCCGAGCAGGTGGAGCGCTGCGGGGCCGAGGAGCTGCGCCGCTTCGTGCTGGAGAACCGGCCCGAAAAGCCGTGCCGCGTGGAGACCGCCGTCCTGCGGGGAGAGGCGCGGTTCGAAATCCTCCGCGAGCTGAGCGAGCATCCGGTCGATCTGGTCGTCCTCGGCACCCATGGGCGCGGCGGGCTGGACCGTCTGATCGTGGGAAGTGTGGCCTCGACCGTGGCCCGCAAGGCTCCGTGCAGCGTGCTCCTGATCTCGCCCGAAGCCACCTTTGGGGAAGGGCTTGCCGACGCGGTCGCTACGCAGACGACACCCGCCTGGCACCGGGCGCCGGGCCGCGAGCAGGCGGTCCTGGCGGAGCAGACGGCCTGAAGCCTGGTGCAGAGCCTTTTCGCTCCGGGGGCGACGCCTCATCGTCCCGGGACAACGAGGCATCGTCCCGGGCATTCAAGAGAATGCCCCTGGGGCAACGGCTCAACGTCCCCGGACTTTGCGGTGATGTCCCGGGAATTCGCGACAATGCCCCACTCTGGCGCATCGTCCCGGAGCAACGAGGCATCGTCCCGGGAATTCGAGAGAATGTCCCGGGACGCCGGCTTAACGTCCCGGGACCTTGCGGCGATGTCCCGGGGTTTTGCGACAATGCCCCGGGACGCTGGCGCATCGTCCCGGGACAACGAGGTATCGTCCCGGGTATTCGAGAGAATGTCCCGGGGCGTCGGCTCAACGTCCCGGGACTTTGCGGTGATGTCCCGGAGCTCTGTCTAAACTACCCGGGACGTTGAGACAATGTCCCGGAGCAACAGGTGGACATCCCGGGACGCTGACGCAGATCCCCGGGCTTTTCAGTAAAAAATTTTGGGAGTTGCGTCCGTGTTCCGCGGCATCGAGGGAGCTTCTCAGGACGCCGAGGCGATGTCCCGGAGCGTTGGACCGATGCTCCGGGACATCGAGAGGAAGCATCGGGGTGACGCGGCATCGCTCCGGAGCACAGCGAGCGCGCCCTTTTTCCGCTCGGCACCTGCCGTCTCACCTCATCTCCGGCCCGCGGAGCGAATCGCGCAGGTCGGCTACGACGGGATGATGGGGAGGAAGTTGATAAAGGCTCAGGATCAGATCGAAGGCGGTTGTAAAGTATGCGAACTCGTCGCGGAAGTCGGCGTACACACGGCCATGCAGCAGCGGTGGTAGCGCAGCCGACTTCTCACCGTCCAGTAGCAGTGGGAGCACGCTTTGCTTCTGTGGTTCGGTACCGAGAAGACGGTTGTTGATTAGATCGACCTCGGCCGCCACGACGTAGCCAGTACTGGCGTCCTTGTTCTCGTACTTCCTTCGGTAGAGCAGTGTGCCGACCATGACAATCCGGTCGCTCTCCTCGATCCGCTCCACGAACCGTGCCACGCTTGAGCCAATCTGCGCGTTGTGCCAACGGTCCAACACCACGTTGATCCCGGCCTTCTGTAGATCCGTCGCGAGCCGCTTTTCGACCCAGCGTTCATGCTCGGGCATGCCCCAGGCATAGCTTATGAACGTCTCTGGCCGCGTAATTTTCTGCTCGGTCACGTAGGCGCACACGCGGTAGATTGCTTGCTAGAAGCGTGTCCGCTGTTCGGCGGTGCGGCGTTGCACCTCGACCTCGGCCTGTACTTCGCGCGTCAACTGGATCGGCTCTGCCATTTTCGGCAACGTGAGCTTCTCGCCGCATTTCGAACAGAAAGCATTTTCTTCCCCGTTCTGCAACGCTTCGCGAACCACCGCGCGATTCAGTAGGTGGCTCTTGCTGTAACGCACCGGCTCATAACGTGTTACCGTCAGGTTCCGTCGCCCTAGGAAGCTCTCGAACAGTCCTTGGAAGAGTGTCCGCACCGGCAGGCCAACGTTCGGGCCGAAGCAGAGCACGAAGTCCAATTCGTCATCGCGCTCGGCTTCCTGCCTGAATCCGCACACCAGCCGGTCACCCACCTCATAGCGGGCGTTGTTATGCCACTGGGCCGTGCGCGTAAAGGTGTTCGTATAGCCCAGCAGCACCACCAGAGAGGCGAAAACGTTTTCCGTCGGACCGCTCACGGTATAGGCCACGCCATCCTCGGTCGCCTGCTCTTCTTCCGGCGGCTTCTTCAGATTGATCAGCTCCGGGAAGACCAGATACGGTCCGCAGACGTTTCACATAGCCATAGTTTTCCAGGTGACCCACGGCCGTCAGCATCTCGGCGTCGGTGAAACGCCAGTCGGCATCGGTGGCCTCCAAACGGCCACGGAGCTCCCCGGGCGTGACGATGGTTTGGCCGTCCGATTCCGCTTCCTTGAGGCCGAGGACGTAGTCCTTGATCCGCTTGAAGGTCGTGGTGGTGACTGTCGCGGCCTTGTCCTCCCAAGGGATCATCGACTTCATGCGCTCGACCAGTTCCGCCAGGCCAAGGCCCGTGGCGGCGCTCGTCGCGATCGGACCTACGATGCCGTGCCTCTGGCAGAACGCCTTCAGCTCCTCCGGAGTCATCGAACAACTCCCGCGATCCGTCTGAGCGGCCACGAGGATAATGGGGCAAGCGCTTTGCCCCGTCTGGAGTTGCTTGAGCCAGAAGCCCACGCCGTGCAGCGGGTCGCGGAGGTCCGAGGCATCGAACAACACCAGCGCCAGATCGGCGTTATCTACGAAGAGCGCGTGCACCAGCCGGTAGTCGGGCTGCCCCGCAAAGTCCCAGAGAATCGCCTCACAATCAGTCCCGTCTGCGCGGCGCTTGCCCAGGTCGGGAAACACCCAGAACTGCTGCCCGTGCGTGGACTCCTGCTTTCGAAACGGCCATGGATCAGGCGATAGCCCAGCGCCGATTTGCCCACGCTGTGATCGCCCACCAGCACGATCTTGCCTGTCGTGTGATGGACCGCGCCCGCGGCCGCCGCCCCCCCGGCGCGCTGGCCCAGCAGCACGTCGAAGTCCAACTCCCAGAGGTGGATCAGCCGGGATCGCACGATGGCCGACGTGCCCAGTTCCGAGCCGGCGGCAGCCAGCAGCGGCAGCGTCGGATGAAAGGCAAGCGCGGGAATCCACCCGTCCCCGTGTTTTCGCTCCGGGATGACTGCCACCGTATCCCATGTCTCGCAGTCCCAGAGGCGGATCGTGTCGTCGTTGCTCTTCGAGGCCAACAGCCGCCCATCCGTGGAGAAGGTTACGATGTCCACAATGCTCGTGTGCCCTTCGAGCGTGCGGAGCAGCTTGCCGCTTCGCGCCTCCCAGAGCCTCACCGTGTGATCAGAGCTCCCGCTGGCCAGCACCACGCCCTGTGGATCAAACGCCACACTGTAGACCTTTTGCTGGTGTCCTTGAAACGTGCGGAGCAGCTTCACTCCTTGCGGCAGTTTCGGCCGCAGCTCTTCGTTCGCCCATTGCCCTTGAGGCTTTTTCTTTGCCATATTGTCAAGGCATTTTACGCCGCAAGCAGCAGCGATTCGGGCAGTTCATGCAGTGGTTACGGGGCACGTAGGGGGCAGGTACACGATCATTCGTAGTGAGATCGCTCTATCAGCCGGCGTGTTCAGGCAGCTCACGCCGACGCCAATCTTCCCCGGATCGACTCGACAAAATCATGAGATAGGCGACTGCCCTCGATAGAGGCGGAGATAGGGCTCGAGATCCCAGAACTCGTTGCGCGATCGGACCTCGAAGTCGACGCGGCGCAAGGAGTCCTGCCCCAGCAACAACTTCCCGTCCCGGAGCACGCGGACGATCAAGTCCACCGGCGCGTGGTTCAGAGCGACGATCTGGATGGGGAGGCCGGTGATCTCGGTCAGCTCCTCCTCGAGATTGAAGACCTTCCCGATTCCCGCGAGCGTCCGGGGCGGATCCTCACGATAGAGGATTCCCACGTCGACATCACTGTCCGGTCGGGCGGTCCCCCGGGCGACGCTCCCAAACAGCCAAGCTGCGGCGATTCCCTCATCCTCGGCCCGGGCCGCGAGGAGCTCTCCCAGCGTGTCTGCCAACGTTACCGAGTCCAGGAGAATCGTGCCCATGAGAAGAAATTATACCTCCGGCTTGCATCAACCCGGGGTTTTCGCGACGGCCGGGCTCGCCGCCGCCACGCCGGGTGGGCTCGCCGGGGCCGGTTTGTAGAGCGTCACCAGGCACCCCCCGAGAGCCACCAGGACCAACCCCGCCCAGAACTGCCAGGGAATGCCGCCCCACCCCCCGCGCGGTGGGTGGAGAGAGAGCGAGTAGAGCGCATTCACCACCGGGGCGCCGCCAAAGACGATGGACATCACTACCGGCGGAGTCCCCTTGGCTCCGAAGGCCAGGAGGACGCAGAAGGCTCCCGCGGCGCCGACGACGCCGGCGATAAGCGACCAGAGCGCGCCTTTGGCCGGGAAGGTCCAGGCGGCTCCCTGGAGCTTGAGGACGAGCAGAGGGGCCAGCACGGCGGTCAGGAAGTAGGCCAGACCCACGAAGAGAAAGGCTTTGTAGCGCCCGTTCACCGGATCGGCCATGCCCAGCTGGCCGGTGTGGAGGAAGGCGCCGTAGAGCCCCCACGAAACGACGGTCATCAACGCGAAGACGAGCCAGCTCATCGCAAAGCCTCCTTGATTCAACTTGAGATTCACCGTTCTTCCTTGAGCACGGGCAACAAAGGTGCCTGGAGCGCGCTCCACACCGCCGCGGCGCAGGAGACGAGCCCCGCGGCCAGCACGGCGAGGATTGTGGCGAGCAAAGGTCCGCGGGCGAGCCGGCCGAGGCTCTCTCCTCCCAGGACGAGGTGGGGTGCCACCGCGAGCAGGCCCGACACGGTCCCGACCAGGACGCCCAGGAGCAGCAGGAACGCGTTCTCCGCCACCACCATCGCGGCGATTCGGCCGCGGCGGAAGCCGAAGGCCCGCAGCGTCGCGAGCTCGCCCCGGCGCTCGATCAGGCTGCGCAACAGGGCGACCCCGAGCCCGAAGGTGCCCAGCAGCAGGCCCAGGCCGCCCAGCGCCTGGAAGGTCGATAGATAGGTGTCTTCCACGGCGTGGTAGGAGGCCAGCCGTTCGGCGGTGGAGGAGATGTCGAAGCCGTAGCGGCCCAGCCCCTCTTCCAGGATCTGCGTCACGCCCGCCGTCCGCTCCTTGGGCGCGTCGATCAGGAAGAAGGAACGGCGGGCGAGGCTGGGGAAGTGGCGCAGCAGGTCGGCCTCCGGCACCAGCAACTCGCTCTGGAAGAGGCTCCGCTCCAGCAGCCCGACGAGGCGGAGCCGCACCGGCCGGCCGGTCTCGTCTTCCAGGGAGAGCTCGTCGCCCAGGCCCAGCTTCAGGATCCAGGTGGCGGAATTGGCGTCGGCGAGCGCCGGGATCACTCCGGGTTCGAGGTCCTTCTCCCCCAGGCTCCAGGGATCGAGTTTGCTGTCGAGGGCTTTCTGGAGGCGGAGCCCGGCGCGCTGGGCGAGCCCGGATGGTGCGCCGAGGAGGCGTGGCTGGGTGGGGCGGTAGAGGTTCAGGCAGCTCACGTCGTCGCCGGGCACCACGCGCAGCGAGAGGATCGAGACGCCCTGGAGATCCGCCTCGTCCACCTCGGTCAGCCCCAAACCGAGACGCCCCGCGGGGCTCCCCGGGTCCTGGATGAGCGGCACGGCGGACTCGGCGAACAGCGGGAAGCCGCCGTCCTGGCCGCCGCCCTCGGGGGCGGCCTCTCTCCGGTTCGCCGCGACGGTGACCAGCACGAAGCAGGCGCAGGCGACCAGCGCCACGGCGAGCAGGCTGCGGCCTGGGTTGGCCGCGGCATTGCGCGCCGCCATGCCTTGCAGGGTGAGGTGGCGCGCGGGTCGCGGCCGGCGCAGCCACAGCGCGGCCAGGGAGAGGCCGGAGGCGAGGAGGCAGGCTCCGATGCCGAGCCAGAGGGCGGGCGACGAGGCGTTCCCGGAGAACCCGGCATAGAGCAGAACCGCCGCGGCGGCTATGGCTCCACCGGGTGCGAGCCAGCGCGCGAGGCGGCCCGGTTTGCCGGCTCCGGGGTCGGAGACCGAGCCGGCGAGGAGGGCGGGCGGCGGCAGCTTGGAGAGCCGGCGGACGGTCCAGACGATGGCGAGCAGGACGGCGGCGACCGAGGCGGTCCAGCCGATGGCGAGGCTCGCGGGCGTCACGTGCAGGGAGAGGAGCGGCGTGCCCACCGCCGGCAGCCACCAGGTGCGCAGCCCCGCCATGAGCAGCCAGGCGTAGGCGACTGCTCCGGCGAGGCCCAGGAGCGCGCCGAGGCCCGCCATCAGAGCGCCTTCGGCGAGCAGGCTCCGGCGGACGGCGCGGACGCGGAAGCCGACGGCCAGGAACAGCCCCAGCTCTCCCGCGCGGCGCTCGACGGCGAGGCTGAACAGCAGTCCCACGAGCAGCACGGAGGAGAGGATCAGGAAGAAGCTGAAAGCCAGAAAGAGGCCGGCGAAGTCGGTCGAGCCCTCGGCCGCGGCGAGGCCGTTCCGTTTTACCGGCTGGAACGCCAGGCCGAATGGCTCCAGGGACACCTGTCGCGGGATTTCGCGGTGGAGGAGGGCTTCGAGCCGCGCCGGGTCGGCGGCCGGGAAGCGGACGGCGGTCAGGTCGCCGAATCGCGTGCTCCAAAGCCGCCGGGCGGTGGCCAGAGAGACGAAGGCTTTGGGCGCGGCTCCGTAGGTATCCCAGTACTGCTCGTCCTTGGGCCGGATGAGGCTCAGGTCGACCGGGAAGGGCGGAGACCAGGCCGACATGTCGTCCGCGTCCTCGATCCCCGGGAACCGAGGGGTGAGCGTGCGGTCCGCTCCCAGGCCGGACATCGCGACGACGCCGCGCAGGCGCAGGGTGGTCGTCCGCTCCAGCAGGCCACCTCCGGGCGCCAGGACCAGATAGCTCATCTCGACGGCGTCGCCCGGGCGGGCCTGGAGGTCGTCGGCCGCCCACTGGTTAAATACGACCTCGCCGTCCCCCACCGTCAGACTGTCGGTCGCGGAGAGCCCGGAGACCATCGAGAAGGGGAGGAGGCGGCCGTTGGTCCGCAGCTTGGTGGCGAGGTAGGTGAAGATCCGGGTGGCGGGGATCTGCGCGAGGGCCGTCGCGGTTTCGGCCGCCGCGGGTTGGAGGAAGAGCTCCTCGCTCTCCAGCGTCACCTGGCTCTCCCCACGCACGAGGCGCAGCCCGAGGTCTTCCATCCGAAGAGAGGGTCGGAGGTCGACCGTCTCCATGCCCGCGGGCGGTGCGGCGAGCAGGGCGTTGACCTCGCCCGGCCGGTCGGCGGCGTCCTGGAGCTCGGGGAGGAGCACGAAGGCGGTCCGCGATCCCATCTGGCGGGCGGCGAGGCGGAAGCGGCCGAGGCCGCGGTCCGGCAGCACCCGGGCCACGGTGAAGCGGCGGGAGGCCAGCACGTCGTCGGTGTCGCGCTCCCCGAGGACGGTCTCGGACGGGATCTCCCCTAGCCGCTCGAAGGAGAGGAGGACGTCGTCCCCGGGGCTCACTCCCAGCTCGCGGCCGAGCGTGTCGTTGAGGATCACGGGCGGGAAGAGGCCGCCGGGGGGCTTGCCGGCGGCCAGCTCGGGGAGATTGGTGCCATGGAGTTGGGTGAAACGGGAGTCCACCCCGTAGATCGCCACCCCGGCGGCCCGCGCTCCCGAGCTGCCGTGCACGGCGGTGCCGCGGAGGACGATCAGGGGCGCCGCCTTCGCCCCGCGGCGCTCCAGATCCATGGCGAGGTCCTCGCGGACGAAATGGTCCGCCACCAGAGCGAGGTCGATGCCGCCGAGGCGCTCCAAGGTGAGGTCGCGCAGGCTGCCGCGCACCGAGTCTCCGGTCAGCAGGGCGCCGGTGAGCACGGCCGTGGCCACGGCGGCGCCGAGCGCCACGGCCAGGCTGGCTTTCCGGAAGTGGGTCAGGCTGCGAAGGGCTCGGTGCACCGTCCCTCCACCAGCTCGAAGCGGCGGGCGAAGCGCGCGGCGAGGTCGAGGCTATGGGTCACGGCGATGAGGATCGTCCCCTCCGCCTCATGCAGCTCGAAGAGGAGGTCGGCCACGGTCGCCGCCGCGGCGCGGTCGAGGCTGCCCGTGGGCTCGTCGCAGAGCAGCAGGGCGGGACGGTTCAAGAGCGCCCGCGCCACCGCGGCCCGCTGCCGCTCGCCGCCGGACAGCTCGGCGGGCCGGTGGGTCAGCCGGTGGCCGAGGCCGACCCGCTTGAGCAGCTCGGTGGCGCGGTCCTGGGAGGCCTGCGCGCCCATTCCGCGCCCCGGAAAGGCCAAGGCGGGCACCAGCACGTTTTCGAGCACGGTGTACTGCGGCAGCAGGTGGGGGTCCTGGAAGACGAAGCCGATCGTGCGGTTGCGGAACCAGGCGAGCTCCGGCTCCGGCAGCGCGAAGGGGTCGGTGCCGCCGATCTCGATGGTCCCCTCCGAGGGCCGGTCGAGCGAGCCGATCAGGTGGAGCAGCGTGCTCTTGCCCGAGCCGGACGGACCGGTGATCGCCAGCGCCTCGCGCTCGCCCAGCTCGAAGGAGATTCCGCGCAGGACCTCCACCGGCTCTGCGGTGGTCGCGAAGCGCTTGTGGACGTCGCGGACCTGGAGGAGCGGATCGGTCATCGTAAGACCTCGAGCACCTGCCGCGGTGTGACCACGCGGTCGACACACAGCGTGTCGGCCGGCGCCTTGAGCCCTTTGATCCACAACGCCAGGACGGTCTCGCGCCCGGCGGTGACGGGCAGCCGCCGTGCCTTGTTTTCTAGCTCTGCCAGAAGACGGCCGGCATCGCGCGGCGCCGCCCATTTCACCTCGCCGACCAGGACGGTGCGGCCATCGCTGCTCTTGGCCACGAGATCGACTTCGAGCGGCTGGCGGTCGAGCCCGGGTCCCCACCAGCGGCCGGCCGGTCCCCAGGTTTTTCCGCCCAGGCGGAGACGGGGCGCGCTGGCACGCGCCAGCTCCTCCCAGATCTCGCCCACGTGATGTCCCATCTGCTGCTGGATGTCCTCTTCCACGGCCGCCACCAGGCCGGCGCCGAGGCGGGAGCGGTTGATCTCGACGTAGCGGAACCAGAACCGCAGGAAGGGATCGGAAATCTTGTAGAGCGTGCGCTTGCCGCCGCGCGGCTCCTCCGCGAAAGGCACCTCGCGGGTGATCAGATCCAGGTCCAGCAGTCGCTGGAGAGGGCGCGACAGTGCCGTCACCGGCTTGCCCAGCCGCGCCGCGATCTCGGAAATCCGGTGACAACCCTGACCGACCAGGGAGAGGATCGACGCCGCCTGGGTGGTGTCCCGCATGTCGTCGAGCAGCAGGCGTGACGGCTCCTCGTTGAGGACGCCCAGGGGGCTGAGGACGAGGGAGCGGATGGCGGCCTGCAAATCTGGATGATCTCCTGCGAGCTCCCAGTATCGCGGCGTCCCGCCCCAGACCGCATAGGCCTCAATGGCGCGCTCCGGAGACGGCAGGTCCAGCGCCTCCTCGATCCAGCCGGCCGGCAGAGGGGAGATCTTGAGGATCTCGCTGGCACGGCCGAAGAGGGGCGCGCTCCGGTCGAGGACGAGCCCCTGCATCATGCGCTGGGAGGAGCCGCTCAGAAGGACATGGATGCCGCGCTTGCTCTCGCGGTCCAGATGTTTTTGCAGCAGGCTCGGCAGCTCCGGGGCGACCGCAACCAGGGAGGGGAATTCATCGAGCACCAGCACCGTTCCGGGCGGCGCCTCCTGCCACCAGCGCGCGAAGAGGGCATCCCAATCGGGGTAGGTGACGCGCTCGAAGCCGGACAGAAGTCGGCCGATCTCCACGGCCAGGCTGGCGCGCTGAAGGTTGCCTTCTCGGTCGTCGCCGACGTAGTAGACCGATCGCGCGGGCGGCAGGATCTCCCGCAGCAGCCGGGACTTGCCGCACCGCCGGCGGCCGTAGACGACGCCGAGAGAGCCCTCGGCCTGGGCGAGGAGGCGCCGAAAGCGGGCGGCTTCTTCGTCGCGGTCGAGGAAGGGGAGCTTCAAGTCGATGGTTCTCGGAGATCTGGAACTATGTCGCAGCTACATTATGTACCTGCTGCATAGTTCCGGCAACGTTCCGCTCGCTCAGCAGCCGCTCGTAGCCCTTAACGGTTGCTTCAGCCTCGGCGCGGGCGTTGAAGCGGGTGTGGACCGCCTCGCGGCCGCGCTCCCCCAATCCCCGCCTCAGGGCGGGATCGCGCAGCAGGCTCCCGATGCCGCGCGCCAGCTCCTCGGCGGACCCGGGCTCGACCAGAAGGCCGCCGCCGGTGGCTTCGATCATCTCGGGGAACGCGCCATGCCGGGGCTGGACGACCGGCACGCCACTAGCGAGCGCCTCTAGCACGAAGAGCCCCTTGGGCTCGCGGTAGACGGTCGGCACCGAGAGGACGTCGAGCGATTGGAGGAAGCGGATCTTCCCCTCGTGGTCGACCTCGCCGACGTACTCGTAGAAGCCCGCCAGGCCCCAATCCGCGATCCGCGCCTCCAGGTCGTGGAGGTAGGACCGGTCCCTGGCGCCGAGGTAGCCGGCGACCCGCAGCCGGACCCCAGGCGTCTGCGCGGCCAGGAGCCGGAAGGCCTCCACCAGTTGGTGGAGCCCCTTTTCGGGGCAGATGCGGGCGAGGTAGCCGATCAACAGCGGCTCGTCTGGACCGCGGAGCGGAGCGGCGGCGTGACCGTTCAGGTTGAGGCCGAGCGGGACGACGAACATCCGCCGCGGGTCGATCCCGCCCAGATAGTCGGCCATGAAGCCGGCGTACCAGGCGCTGTTGACCTGGAAGGCGTCGACGTCACGGGCGCGCTCACGCAGCAGATCGCGGACGCGGGTCCGCCAAGGCTCGCGGATCTGGTCGAGGAACAGGTCTTCGCCCTGGAGGCTGCAGACCACGGGCACGCCCAGATCCCGCTTCAGCTGGCGCGCGAAGCCGGCGAACATCGAGTTGGTGAGGTGGACGATGTCGGGGCGGAAGTCGTCGCGCAGCCACTCCACCAGCTTCGCCAGCTCCTTGGCCTGGAAGCCCTCCTCCCCCTGGAGGATCGAGTACGTCAGGTCCCCCAGCTCCGTGGGATCGGTCGAGGCGCCGAGCCGGGCGGCGCGGCGGATCAGCCCGGGCCGGTCGAGCAGCCAGTCGAAAGCTCCCGGAGTGTGGCGGAAGGCCGCAGCCTTCTGTTGCAGGTAGACGTTCAGAGCGCCGAAGAAGACGCGGTCGAGGCTCACGCCGGGCGCGTCGGTGCGCAGCGGCGTGTAGGTGGGGACGAGCACCGCGTCGTGCCCCATCTTCTGGAGCCCCGCCGCCAGCGTGTTGTCGTGCAGGCAGCTCCCGCAGTACATGTCGGCCGCGCCGGCCGCGATGTACGCGATTTTCACCGCGCGATCCTCAACACCGGGCGGTCCTCCTCCTCGGTCCTGCCGCTCCGCGGGAAGAACTTGTCGAGCGTCGCCTGCTGCGGCTGCCGGGTCAGGAGCGAGCCCACGATCATGGCCGCCGTGGAGACCAGCAGCATGACCGCCACCGGCATGACACCCGAATCGGCGATCGTGTAGTCCGCGGACTTCCAGCCGCGCGTGATGAAGAAGAGCCAGAGCAGGATCACCGAGACGGTCGAGGCGGCGGCCCCCCATTTCGTGCTGCGCTTCCAGAAGACCGCGGCCACGACCACGGGGAAGAGCGCGGCGAAGCCGGTGAAACACCAGACGCCGAGCTTGAAGATGCTGCGGTCGGTCACCCGCGAGAGGAGATAGGTGACGATCAGGATGCCGACCATGAACAGGCGGCCCACCAGGATCTGCTGCTTCTCGCTCATCCGGTCGTGGAAGCCGTAGTGGCGGACGATGTCCTGCGTGAACATGGTCCCCACCGAGTGCACCTGCGAGTCGAAGGAGTTCATGATCGCGGCGAAGACGCCGGCGGCGAGGAGGCCGGCGAGCACGCCCGGCGCGTGCAGGTTGATCATCTTGACCAGAACCGAGCTCGCGGCCCCCGCCGGGAGATTGGGGAAGTCGAGGTGCGCGAACACGCCCAGCAGCACGCTCGGCACCCAGACGATCGCGATGCAGACCGGGTAGAAGGCGATCGTCGGGCGGAACGAGGCGGCGCTCTTCGCGGTCAGCCAGTGGATGAACATGTGGGGGAACATGCCGACCGAAAGCGGAATGCAGGTATAGGTGAGGAGCTGGAGCGGCTTGATGTGCTCGCCGCGCACCAGCATGTCCGGATGCGTCGCCGCGAGCCGGTTCATCGCCGCCGTCAGCCCGCCGAGCTTGTCGACGATCACCCAGAAGGCGATGAAGCCGAGGGCGAGGAGGACGACGGTCTGGAAGACGTTGACCCAGATCGTGCCGCGCATCCCGCCGTAGGTCACGTAGGTCAGCACGACGGCGCAGATGACCGCACCGCCCACCCAATCGGGCACCTGGCCGCCGGTCACCTGGGTGAGCGTGGTGCCGCCTCCCATGACACCGATCAGGAGGTAGGGGATGAGCAGGGCGATCTGTACGGCGAAGATCAGGAGGCCGAGCCCGTCGGAGCCCCACCTCTCGCGGAAATATTGCACCGGGGTCAAATAGCCGTGCCGCTTGCCGAGCGCCCAGACGCGGGTGCCGATGAAGAAGAAGACCACCGGGATCACCAGGCCCGACGAGGAGGCCATGAGCGCGAAGACGCCGATCCCCTCCATGTAGGCCTCGCCCGCGGAGCCGAGCAGGGCGAACGCGGTCATGTTGGCCCCGAAGAGCGAGATGAGGAGGATGAACGGTCCGACCGTACGGGCGGCGACGAAGAAATCTTCGCTGGTGCCGCGGAAAAAGCGGTGGCTGAAGAGGCCGATCACCAGGACGATGACCAGGTAGCCGATGATGATCGCGAGGGTCATTGCCCGCTCTCCCGATCCAGATGCTCGGGCCAGGCATAGATGACCAGCAAGGTGAGGACGATCGAGGTCACGACCGCGAAGCCGATGTGATAGGCGAGCCCCACGGGATGCCCGAGGACGAGTCTAGAGTCGTTCCACAGCCAGAGGTCGTTGTGCAGCAGGTACAGCACGACGAGAGCCGCGTAGAGCAGCAGGCTGCGGACGGGTTTTTTCACCGGCGCCCTCCCGCCACGGCCTGCGCCGGCGCACCGCTCTCGGGTTCCCGGTCCTCCAGGTAGACCTCCTCGGGCAGGTGCGCCATCTGTCCCATGTCCGCGAAGAGGCTGTCGGACGGCCGGAAGACGTTGCCGACCAGCAGGTGGATGAGCTCGATCCGCTGGTCCGGGAAGCGGCGGAGGAACCGGGCGAAGCTGAAGTCCTTCTCGTAGAAGGCGTAGACGAGCTTGCGCATCGCTTCCATGCCGGCCAGGAACCGCGGCCCGTGGGCGCCGAGCCGCTCGGCCGAGGGATCGTCCGCCTCCAGGGCGGCGTGGATCGAGTCGGCGGCCTGCTCTCCCGAGGTCAGGGCCAGCAGCACGCCCGAGGAGTAGATCGGATCGAGGAAGCCGAACGCGTCTCCCGCCAGCACCCAGCCGTCGCCGGCGATGCGCGAGGAGCGATAGGAGAAGTCGTTCAGGACCTGGGCCGGGAAGGCCTGGCGGGAGCCGGCGAGGCGCCGCTGCGCTTCCGGACAGAGCGCCACCTCCTCGTCGAACACCGCCTGCGGATCGCCCGGCCGGCTGGAGATCAGCTTCTCGATCGAGCCGACCACGCCGACGCTCACCCGGTCTCCGGGCAGCGGGATGTACCAGAACCAGGCATTCTCCTTGTCGTCGCCGCCGGTGTAGATGACGAGGGTCGCGCCCTCGTCGATCCCGGGATCGCGCAGCGCCCCCTCGAAGTGGGAGAAGATCGCGGTCTTGCGGAGCTCCGGGTCCTGCCGCATCAGGCCGAGCTTCCGGCCCAGGAAGGCGCTGCGGCCGGTTGCGTCGACCACGACCTTGCATGGGATCTCGCGGACACCTTCCTGCTTCCCGAAATCCGCGCGGACCCCGACCGCGCGCTCGCCGTCGAAGAGGATCTCCTTGACCGCGGCCCCCCGCCGCACCTCGACTCCGTGCTCGCGGGCGTTGTCGAGCATCATGGCGTCGAACTCGCTGCGCAGCACCTGCCAGGTGACCGAGCTCTCGTGCGGATCGGTCTCCTGGAAGTAGAACGGAGCGGAGGCCTTCCCCGACCTGCCCCAGAACTGGACGCTGTACTTGCGCGGGAAGTGGCTCGCCTGGAGCTTCGGGACCATGCCCAGACGTTCGAACGTCCACCAGGTCGCGGGCATCAGCGATTCGCCGATCTTGAACCGGGCCTCCGGCGCTCGCTCCAGGAGGAGCACGCGATGTCCATGTTGCGCGACCAGGGTCGCCGCGGTGGCTCCGGCGGGTCCGCCGCCGATCACAATAACGTCATACGAATCCATGGAGCGCATTCCTTTCCATCAGAGCCCAAATCGGTAGGCGAGGTTCCCCTGCACGGTGAAGCCCGAGGCTGGGATCACCGAAGTGGACCCGAAGCCGCGGGTGAAGTACTCCTCTTCCGTCAGGTTGTCGAAGTGGAGGCTCAGGCTCCAGTCGCTCCGGTCATAGAAGAGGGCGGCATCCAGCGTGAGCGTGTCGTCGAGCTCGAACGCGTTGTCCTCGGCGATGAACTGCCCGGAGAGATAGCGGCCGCCGAGCCCGGTGCCCAACCCGTTGCCGAAGCGCCAGCTCAGCCAGAGGTTGGCGATGTGCTCGGGGGCGAAGGCAGGGCGGTTGCCCGAGCGGTCGACCGTGACGAAGACCGGCTGCGGATTGAAGCCGGCGAGGACCTGCTCGGCGAAGCGGGTCAGCTCCGCGTCGGTGTAGGCGTAGGAGAAGAAGGTGCGCAGACGGGGCAGCGGCTGGCCCGCCAGCTCCAGCTCGACGCCGCGCGAGCGCTGGCTCCCGAGCTGCCGGGTGATGCCGGTCTGGTCGGGGATCGCCACGTTCTCCCGCCGCAGCTCGTAGAGGGCGAGCGTCGCCTGCGCCTTGCCGCCCCACAGCTCGGTCTTGACGCCCGCCTCGGCCTGCTCGCTCTCCTCCGGCTCGCGGTCGCCCACCACCCGGCTGGAGGGGGGCGCGAACGCCTGGCCGGCGTTGGCGTAGAGCGAGAGAGACGGCTTGGGCGACCAGACCAGCCCGAGCATGGGCGAGACCTGGGAGAAGCTGCGCTCGGTCGCGGTGACGTCGTCCTCGTAGTCGATGGAGTCGAACCGTGCTCCCACGAGCACCTGGAACCGCTCCGAGAGGGCGATCTGGTCGGTCACGTAGGGCGAGATCACCAGGCTCGCCGCGTCGGCCGCCTGCGACTGCCCGGGGATCAGGAAGACCGGCCCCTGCGCGGTCTCGAGGGGGTGCTCGAGGCCGATGACGGGCAGGAAGCCCACGTCGAGCGTGAAGCGGTCGGCGAGCCGGGCGACTTCGACCCCGGCGAGGAGCTGGTGGGTCACGCCGCCGGTCGTCGCCGCGATCACCGCTTCGAGCTGATTGCCCAGAAACTCCTGCTGATCGTCCAGAAGGATCAGCGAGCGCGAGATCAGGTTCTCCCGGCCGAAGAGCTCGGGGCTCGGGAAGACGCCGTTGAAGATGGTGGCCGCCGAGTCCCAGTCCAGGCGGCGGTAATAGGCCTTGTCGCGCAGGGAGACCTGGGAGGAGAGCTGCTTCTCGTAATCCGCCTGGACGCGCCGGGTCTCCTGGTCGGAGAGATCGTAGGGCGACTGATAGGAACGGGTGCGGGGCACGTCGGCGACCCGCGGACCGCTCCTCGGGAGGATATCGGAGAAGTCCTGGAAGACCGGCAGCCCGGAGTCCGGCGCGAAGCTCGTATCCAGGAATTCCAGGTTGACGTGGAGCGAGCTCGTCTCGTCCGGCTGCCAGGAGAATCCGGGGTTGACCGCGCGCACCTCGCTCGGCCGGTCGCGGTAGCCGTCCGACTCCCGCCAGAGGCCGTTCAGCCGGAATCCGAAGGTGTCGCTGCCTCCGGCATTCCAGTCGAGGCTGCCGCCGCGGGTGCTGAAGCTGCCGCCCGACAGACCGAGGGTCAGGAAGCCGTCCGGCTCGGGCTGGCGGCGCACCATGTTGATCGTGGCGGCGATCGGATTGCCGCCGTAGAGGAAGCCGCCCGGGCCTTTCAGGACCTCCACCCGCTCGACGTTATAGAGCTGGTAGAAGCTGATTTCGGGCTCGGCGGCGCCGTCGACCAGCACGAGCCCGTTGGCGATCGAGTCGAAGCCGCGCACCACGAAGAAATCGGCCACGCCGCTCTGCGTCTGCACGTTGATGCCGCTGACGTTCCGGAGAGCCTCGCCGAGGGCGGCGCCGCCCTGCTCCTCCAGGAGCCAGCCGGTGACCACGCCGACGCTCGCCGGGGTCTGCCGCAACGGCAGCGGCAGCTTGGTGGCGATCGAGCTCGACTCTGGAACGTAGGGCAGGGTCTCCTCGACGAACAGCACATCCTCGTAGGTCGCGGCCGGCGAGGTCTCCCCGGGAGCGGCCTGCGGCTCCTCCGTCTGGGCGAGGAGCCCGAAGGTCCCAAACGTCCCGAGGAAAAGGGCAAGGCTGGTGATGCGAACGGTTTTCATCATAGTTATTTTCCGGTCCGAGCCGGCGCTGCCGCCTTCGGAGCGTTCCAGTCGAGCGCGATGAGGTGCTCTTCGTTGCGCAGGTAGAGCCGGCCGTTGGCCAGCGTCGGTGCGGTCCAGCACTTCCCTTCGAGGGCCCGGATGGCCCCCAATTGCTTGTACTCCCGGGGCGTGGCCTCCAGCAGCGCGAGCGTTCCCCGGTCCGACAGAACGATCAGATTTCCCGCGGCGAGGATCAGCGAGCCATGCCCGAGACCGCGCTGCTTCCAGCGCTCCTCGCCGGTGGCGGCGTCGAGCGCCTTCAGCGTCCCGTTGTCGAAGCCATAGAGGGTGCCGTTATGGAGGATCGAGGAGCTGAACTGGTTCTTCATCTCCCGGCTCCGCCAGATCTCCGCGGCGGAGACCTGGTTTCCGGTCACCTTGATCTGGAAGAGAGCCGCGCCGGTGTTGTAGCCGGACGAGATGAAGAGCTTGTCCGGCGGGAAGAAGATCGGAGCCGCGGCGTTGACGTCGTAGCTGGTCTCCCAAGGCACCCGCCAGAGGAGCTTGCCGTCCTTCGGGGAGAGAGAGAGGACCGAATCGGCGGCAAAGACGATGAGCTGGCGCACGCCGCGGACGGTGATACCGATTGGCGCCGAGTAGCCCGCGCCGTTGCTCTGGGAAGTCCAGACCGGCTTCCCCGTGGTCTTTTCGAAGGCGATCACCGACTTGTTGCCGGTGCCGCCCACGTTGACCAGGAGCAGGTTGCCCTCGACCAGCGGCGAGGTCGAAATGCCCCATTGGGGAATCCGGGCACCATACTCGCCGGGCAGGTCGTGTTGCCAGGCCGTCTGGCCGTTCGCGGTCTTGAGGGCGGCGAGCTTCCCCGATGCCGAGAGGATGTAGACCAGGCCGCCGTCCACGGTCGGCGTCGAGCGGGGGCCGTTGCCCTGGTCGCTCATGTACTTGTTGTCGATGCGGACGCGCCAGAGCTGCTTGCCGGTGGCGGCGTTGAGCGCCGCGGCCACCTCGTCGTTCCCCTGGCCGTAGAAGGCGTACAGGCGGTCCTTGACGACCACGACCTGGGAGAAGCCTTCGCCGAGCGGGATCTTCCACAGCACCCGGGGGCCGCCGCTCGGCCACTGTTTGAGGACGCCCGCTTCCAGGGAGATCCCGTCGCGGTTGGGACCGCGAAACTGCGGCCAGTCCGCCGCGGCCACGGTGAAACCGGCGAGGCCCAGGCAGAGGGCGAGCAGCGGACGGGAGAGGAGACGGCGCATGGCTTTCCTCCTACGTATAACGGACGTTCCGGTACCGGTCTTCATAAAACGAGGGCAGCAGACGGTCGACCTGGAGAAGGCCGGAACGGGTGAGCGCGACCGTGTCGCCCTCGACCCGCAGCATCTCCTCTTCTTCCAGTTGCCGCCACGCGGGCGCGAATTCGGTGAGAACGTCGACGCCGAACTTCTCGCGAAAGTAGGAGGTTGGCAGCGTGCCGAGCTTGAGCTGCAGGATCAGCTCGCGGGTGAGCCGCTCGCGATGGCTGATCGCGAGCCCACGCCCGAGCGGCAGGCGCCCCTCGGCGATCATCGCGAGGTATTCGCCCCAGCCCGCGACGTTCTGAAAATGAACGCCGGAGACGTGCGAGAAGGAGGCGACCCCGGCGCCCACCATGTCGCTGCCGTGCCAGACTGCGTCGCGGTAGACGAAGCTCGACGACGCGCCCTTTGGCCGCACCATGGTGTAGGCGGACGAGAGGACGTACCCGGCGGCCGCGAGCTCGGCGAAGGCGTAATCCTGCCACGCCCGCTTGGTCGGCCAGTCGGCGAGCGGCTGATCGAAAGTGCCGCCGAGCACACCCTGGGAGTAGACGGTGTTGTACGGCAGCTCCATCTGGTAGATGGTCACGCTGTCCGGCTCGATCTCCAGAGTCTTCCGGACCGTCTCCCGCCAGGTTTCCCAGGTCTCTCCGACCATGCCGGCGATCAGGTCGACGTTGAGCTGATCGAACCCGAGCTCCCGGATCCAGGGGAGCACGCGGTAGATCTCGGTCGAGACGTGGGCGCGGCCGTTCTCGCGCAGGATGGCGTCGTCGAAGTTCTCGATCCCCAGCGACAACCGGGTGACGCCGATGCCGCGGATCGCTTCCAGCTTCGAGCGGGTCAGCGTCCCCGGCTCGCACTCGAACGTGATCTCCTGCGCACCGGCCCACGGCATCACCGCCTGGATGCGCGCGACGAGCCCTTCGAGCTGGCGGACGCTCACGTAGGACGGCGTGCCGCCGCCGAAGTAGACGAAGCGGAGCGGCCGGCCGGCGATCGCCGGCTTCCTGGCATAGAGCTCCACCTCGGCCGCGAGCGCGTCGAGGTAGGTGCCGATCTCGTCCGCATTCTTGTCGGTGTAGACGCGGAAGTAGCAGAACTTGCACCGCTTGCGGCAGAACGGGATGTGCAGATAGAGACCGAGCGGAGCACCGGCGACCGGCGGCGCGTCGAGCGCTGCGTGGACGTCGCCGAGGTTCTCCGGGCGCCAGGCCCCGAACGGGGGGTAGTTGGAGACGAAGACGCTGCCGATCTCGGCGGCCTGGTTCGTGTCGGGCCGTTCCATGTCAGAAACTGCCTGCGTCATTTTCCTTGAGCTCCGAAGCAATACAGAGTGCCGTCCATCGCGCCGATCACCAGGCGGCCGGCGGCGACGGCGGGAGAGGCTTCCACCGGGGCTCCCGCTTCGAAGCGCCAGCCCGGCTTGCCCGTTTTCAAGTCGAGGGCGAAGATCGATCCGTTTTTCGCGGCGGCGAGCACCCGTCCTCCGGCGACGACTGGCGAGGCGTCCACGGCCGAGCGGGCGGACCAGGTCCAGAGCTCCTTGCCGCTGGCCGCGTCGAGGGCGTGGATCATCTGGTCCCGGCCGCCGATCACGACGGTGCCGTTCGCCACCGCGGGCGAGGAGTAGTAGGGGAACTTCCGCACCGCGTGCTCGTACCGCCAGGCGACGGTGCCGCTCTCCAGGTCGACCGCCAGGACCTGATTCTCGAAGTTGCCGAGGAAGGCGCGGTTGCCGGCAACCGCCGGGCTCGCGGCCACATAGCCGCCGAGCGCCACCCGGCGCACCTCTTTGCCGTCCAGGGCGCGCACGATGCGCAGGAAGCCGTCGCACCCGGTGGAGATCACTGTCTCACCCGTCTTCTCTGCGAGGACGGCCGGCGTGCCGTGGACGTAGCCGTCGGTCTCGACCTTCCAGCGCACCTTCCCGTCCTTCTCGGCGAGGCAGTAGAGCGACTGGTCGTACGAGCCGAAGAGGACGCAGCCCGCGGCGAAGCTCGCCGAGGAGACGATCTCGCCCTCCGCCGCGAACGTCCACCGGGCCTTGCCGGTCTTCGCGTCGAGCGCGTGGAACGTCCCCTTGGAGTCGCCGAAGTAGACGGCTCCCGCGTGGACCGAGGGGGAGGACTTGATCTCGCCCGCCGCCTTGTACTTCCAGCGCAGCTTGCCGCTCGCGAGGTCCAGAGCGTAGAGATATCCGTCGAGCGAGCCGACGTAGACGCTGCCGTCCGAGATCGCGGCGGTCGACGAGATCCCCGCTTCGGCCTTGAACGTCCAGAGCGGCTTCAGATCGGCCGGCAGCTCGCCCGCGGCGCGGCCGGTCTGCTGCGGATCGCCGCGGAACGAGGTCCAGCCCTGCGGCGCGGGCGCCGTGGCCGCCACGGTGGCGGCGAGGAGCGGGAGGAAGAGAAGCAGCCTGCGCATCAGAAGGCCGCCTCGTACAGCGACAGCAGCGACGCCGCGTCGACCGGCCTGGGATTGAAGGTCGCCGTCCACTGGCGCGACGCCTCGTCGGCGAGGCCGGGGAGGCTGGCGGCGTCGACTCCGCATTTTTCCAGGTGCGCGGGCAGGTCCGCAGCGGCGCGCAGGTCCTCGATCCGCGCCGGCAGGTTCCCACTGTAGAGATCGCGGTACATCTCCCGCACCGGCTCGGCCTCGGCGTTGAAGCGCACGACGTGGGGGAGCATCAGGCCGACGGCCACGCCGTGGACGATCCCGAAGTGCGCGGTCAGCGGATTGGCGCACGAGTGGGCCGCGCCGAGCATAGACGCCTCGATCGCGGCGCCGGCGAGATGTGCGCCGAGAAGGGTGTCCCCGACGGCCCGCAAGTCCTCCGGCGCCGCGAGCGACCTCTCCAGGCTCGCCGAGAGCAAGCTCCAGGCTTCCCGCGAGAGCATCCGCGACACCGGGTTGCCCTTCTTCGTGACGTGGCTCTCCACGGCGTGCGAGACGGCGTCGATCCCCGCCGTGGCGGCGACCCGGCGCGGCGCGCTCGCGGCGAGCCGCGGATCGAGGATCACCTCGCGGAAGCGCGCCTTGCGGTCGCCGCACGCCATCTTCTCGTGGGTCTCCGGATGCGAGATCAGGGCATAGGACTGCGCCTCGCTCCCGGTACCGGCGGTCGTGGGCACGCCGATCGACGGCAGCATGGCCTTGGATGCCTTGCCGGCGCCCCGGTAGTCCTCCATCCGGCCGCCGTTGGTGAGCAGGAAATTGATCCCCTTCGCGCAATCCATGGCGCTGCCGCCGCCCAGCCCGATCAGCAGGTCGGCGCTGAATTCCGCCGCGGCGCTCCGTCCCGCCTCGACGTGGAGCGAGGTCGGGTTCTCCTCGACGTCGTCGAACACCTCGGTCGCGAGCCCGGCCTTCTCCAGGGATGCGAGCGCCGCGTCGACATGCCCGGAGGCGCGGACCCCTGGATCGGTCACCACCAGGATACGCCTCCCGCCGAGGTCGCGGGCGAGCCCTCCGAGCAAATCGAGAGCGCCGGGACCGAAGTGGACGCGGACGCCTCCAATATCCGCTGACCAAATACCGGAGGACCAGAGCGACGTCATGCCCGTGCCTCGACGACCGCGGGCACGGCCTGGATGGCCCGCTGACGGTAGAGGTGCGCGAAGAGGTTCCCTTCGTGCGGCTGGTCCCAGGAGATGCGGGAGGTGGGGATCGGCCCCAGGTTCAGGCGGTCGATCCACGGGCAGTCGAGCAGCTTCCGCTGGAAGCTCTCGTCCTCGGTGAGCGCGGTGCCGACGAGCGTCGGGCCGATCCGCGCGAGCATCTCCTCCCGGCGCGATCCATCTGGCATTTGGACGACGGACGCGAACGGGAACAGCAGCTCGGTGTTGGCGAGCGGATGGTCCGGGTCCTCGCACCAGACGACGGTCGGCAGGAGAAAGGCGCAGCCCCCCACCTCCGCCACCCGGCCGCGGCCACGGATCTCGGCCGTGAGATCGACCGCTCCCGGAACGCGGAGGTGGCGGTCGATCAGGCCGGAGATCTGATGCGCCATCTGCGGACGCGGGAACGCGGCCAGCCGGGCTTGCGGGTGATCGAGCGGCAGCGCCTCGATCGCGGCGAGCCGGCGGGCGAGCGCCTCGGCCAGCTCCCTGCCGACGCCCCTCTTCACCGCCGGCAGCCAGACGCCCGAAGCGTTCAGGCAGGACCGGCCGCCGTTCTCGGCGATCGAGGCGACGAGGAGGTCGAGATGGCGCTCCCACTGCGGGACCTGGTCCTCGCCGAACAGCACCTTGCTCCAGCCCGGACCGTGGATCTGCACCCGTGAGTCTGCCTTCCAGGGGCGCACCGTCGCCTCGTCGCCGAACAGCATCGACCGGCCGCAGCGCAGCAGGATCTCCGCGGCCCCGGCATGATCGCCCGGATAGAAGCCGAGAGCGGCCGGAGGCAGGCCGGCGGCCATCAGCGCCTGGCAGATGCGGAACGGCGTCCACGGCTCGTCGCGCCCCGGCTTGAGCGCCACCGGGACCTTGAGCGCCAGGGCCGGCAGCCAGAGGTTGTGAACGCCGGGCGAGTTGCTGGGGAGGATGGCGCCGAGCGCCTCGGTCTGGGGAAGGTAGGACAGGCGCCGGGAGCTCTGAGACGCCTCCATCGCCATCCCCGGATCGAGGACGGAGAGGTCGAGCCCGCGCGTCAGCCCGTCGAGAACCTTGTCCATTCCGTCGAGTACGGAGCGGACCTTCTCAAGGTTTAACCCGCAGAGCGTCTCCGGCAGCCCGCAGGTCGCCGAGAGCTGGCGCATCCAGTCGGCGGGCGACTGCGTCTCGCCCGCGACGCCCAGGGGCAGGTCCGCCTCGGCGAACAGGCGGGCCGCCCGCCGGCAGATCTCCAGCAGCTCCCGCACGCTCAGGTCCTGGAGGGCGCGCCGCGCCGCTCCCGTCGCCGCCAGCTCCTTCGCAATCAGCCCCCGGTTCGCCTGCGACAGCTCCGCGACCGGCTCGCCGGTGCGCACGTCGAGGAGCTGCCGGGCTTCCAGGCTCCGGTAGGGGCGTCCGCCGCGCAGGAGGGGGATGTGCAGCATCGGGGACATACCTTCAGTAGACGCCGACGACGACCGAATCTTGCAGGGCCGAGAACAGGCGCAGGTTCGTCACGCCGTCCCACGGATAGCGCTCGATCGGCGTGGCCCGCTCGCCCTCGTCGCGCTCCAGGAAGCGGGGCATGAAGAAGTCGCGGGTGAGCGTCGTGAGCATCACCCGCCCCGTCTGCCCGTACTCGACCGGGCGCTCCGGGTCCTGCGGATCGACCAGCTCGAACACGGCCCGCGGGGCCGGTGGGTAGTACGTAATCGCAAACCGGTCGGGCGACGTGTCCGCCGGATCGAACGGCTTCGGACAGGCGAGCCCCATCAACGTGTTGCCGTAGGTGGGGATGAATTCGATCCCCGGCACCAGCTCCTCGCGGGCGAAGCGATGGAACTGCGCGTTCATCTCCGTGCCGCCGCAGAAGATGCCGCGGATGCCCAGCTTCACGAGCGACACCCGCTCGCAGAGCGCCTCCAGCAGCTTCGGCGTGGTGAACAGGCAGCGGATCTCGTGCGCCCGCAGGATCGTGAGCCCCTGCTCGATGACGTGCGCCTTGTACTCCTCGAGCTCGCGGAGCCGGCCGTGCTTGACCAGCTTGTTGACCCAGCGCGGATCGAGGTCGACGTGGAAGCAGATGCCGCCGCGGTGCTGCGCCAGGTGCTCGACAGCCAGGCGCAGCCGCCGCGGCCCGGTCGGGCCGAGCATCAGCCAGTCGGAGCCTGTGGGGAAGCCGGCCTCGGGGAGCTCCTCGCTGTACCGCTCGTAGTCGAGCTGGAAGTCCTCGATGTTGACCCGCGACTTGGGCACTCCGGTCGAGCCGCCGGTCTCGCACACGTACGCGGGCCGGCCTGCGAAGCCGCGCGGGATCCAGCGGCGCACCGGACCGCCGCGCAGCCAGTCGTCCTCGAAATGGCCGAACAGCCGGAGGTCGTCATAGCCATGGACCTCCCGGCGGGGATCGACGCCGTGCCGTTCGGCCCATTCCAGCCAGAACGGGCACCCGGTCTGCGGATCGAAGTGCCAGGCCACGGTCTCGCGCACGTGGGCGTCGAGCCGGGCGCGGGCCGCGGCGACCTTCTCGGCCAGGTCAGGCTTCGTGAGAACGTCCATGCTCTTGAGCCCTCACCCCCGGCCCCTCTCCCACGAGTGGGAGAGGGGTGAACAGCAAGAAATGTCTTCGCTTTGCTCCCCTCTCCCGCTTGCGGGAGAGGGGCCGGGGGTGAGGGCCTGGGCGGGCGGCTTGGCCGGGGCCGCTTCCTTCGGCTCGCCGGCCGCCGGCTTCGGGGCTTCCGGCTTCTTCGTGCCCTTTCCCTCGGCGATCGCCCACAGCTTCGAGCGCGAGGTAATGTAGAGGACGCCGTCCTTGGCGACCGGTGTCGTGTAGACCGAGTTGCCCATGTTCACCTCGAACAGCACTTCCTTCTTTTTGCCCGCCCGCAGCACGACGACGTCGCCATCCTCGTCGCCCAGGTAGACCTTGCCGTCGGCCACGAAGGGCGAGCCCCAGACGGCGGCGAAGACGTCGTGCATCCAGAACTGCTCCCCGGTTTTCGCGTCGAGCGCGTGGAGATGGCCTGACAGGTCGGACGCGTAGAGGATGCCGTCGGCGATCGCCACGGTCGAGATCGTGCGGTGGAAGTCCTCACCGCCGCGATGCCAGACCACAGCCTTGCCGGTCACGTCGCCTTCCCCCGAGCCGTCGATCGCCCACAGATGGCCGATCCCCTCACCGTGCTCCGGGTCCTCGCCCACACCGATGTAGACCTTGTCGTCCCAGATCACCGGTGTGCCGATGATGTTGTTGCGAGTCGCGGCGCCGCCGATCTTGTAGACGGAGTCCTTGGGGTTGCAGTCGAACTTCCAGAGCAGGGTGCCGGTCTTGGGCTCGAACGAGTAGAGCCATCCGTCGCCGCCCGGGAAGACCACCTGCGGCCTGCCCTTGACGACGCCGTAGACCGGGTTCGACCACTGCCCGTGCAGAATCTTGTCGCCCGGCAGAGCGCTCTCCCAGAGGAGCTTGCCGGTGTTCTTGTCGACCGCGATGAAAGCCGGCGCCTTCGGGACGGGGACGTTGACGTGCCCTTCATCGACACCGTTCCCGGTGACGGTGTAGATCACGTCGCCCACGATCAGCGGGTTGCCCGCCGCCAGGTTGTGCGGGAACACGTCGAGCTCGCCGATCATGTCGAGCTTCCAGGTCACGTCCTCGTCGATGTCGCTCTTCTCCGTCTCGTCCAGGATGGGACCGTCGTTCTCCTTGTCGAGGAACCCTTCGGTGTCGGCGGCGATCAGCTCGGCACGGTTGGAGATGTAGTAGACCCGTTTGCCGTCCACCGCGGGGCTCGAGCAGATCCCCTGCAGCGGCCAGTCGTTGACCCGCCCGGCCGGGAGCTTCGCGTGAGCTGCCTGCCAGAGGAACTTGCCGTCCTTCGCATCGAAGACCATGAGCACGCCGCGATCGCCGGTGAGCTTCGTGTTGCGCGCTCCTTCGTTGTTCGTGCCGACGAATACCTTGCCGTCGGCCAGAACGGGCCCGCCGTAGCTCTGCGAGCCCAGCTGGGCCGACCAGAGGATGTTCTCGCCCGTCTCCGGGTCCCACTTCGCCGGGAGACCCTTCTCGTCCGACGCCATGTTGCGCGAAGGCCCGCCACCGTACATCGCCACCTGCGCGAAGCCCGGCGCGGACAACAGCAATCCGGCAACGAGCAGCCGGGGCGTGATCTGGGTGAAACGCTTCTCGAATCGATTCATGGCTGGTTCCCCGTGACCTGCAGGTTGTCGTAGTAAATCTCCGCCGCCGAGTAGCCGTAGATCCCCGGGCTTCCCTGGCGGACCGGCTGCGGGTCTTCCGCCGTGATCGTCCACTCTTGCGGCTCGGGCTCGCCGCGGCGCCACACCTTGCCGCGGAGGAGCGCCTTGTCCCCCTGCTGATCCACCCGGAGCTTCATCGTGTACCAGACGTCCGGCTCCCACGGGAACGGCACCGACTTCTCCAGCCGCAGATCCGACTCCCAGCCGCGGATCTGGATCTTCTGATGGTTGCCCATCAGGTCCATGTGATAGCCGCTGTTGACCAGGCCGAGGTCCGGACGCTTCCTTCCCTTGACTCCACCCCGCAGGTCCGCCTGGATGGTGTAGTTGGACAGTGCGGCGGGACCGAGGTAGACGTCCGAGCGGTCGAGGCCGACCGCCACCGGCGGCTTCGACAGGACCTTGCCGCCGTCCATCTCCTTGACCGGGAACTTGAGGCCCGCGCCGATCCACCAGGGCGGCGTCTTGCCCACCTCGACCACCTCGAAGTCGTAGCTCCAGGGAAGGGGAGGGAGCACCCGCACCCGCGCCGCGGCCTCCAGAGCCCCCATCTTCGCCGTCACCTTGCCGGCCTGCGGCTTCCCCGGGTCCGGCGTGAAGCTGCCGTCCGCGATCTTGCCGGCCAGCCCCTGGAGGGTCCACTCGGCGCCGGCCGGAGCGGGCAGGGCGCGGCCGTGGTCGTCGAAGGCCTTCACGGCGAAGTGGGCGGTCTGCCCAGGCTGGATCAACACCTCCGCCGGCACGACCTGGAGCACCGCCGGCGCCGCGCCCTGCGCCACCGGCGGCTCCGGGAGCACGACAGGAGCGCTCTTCGTCGCCTTGAACGGCTTGCTCTTGTCCCCCAGGCAGAAGAGCCCCGCCTCGGTCGACAGGTAGACACGGCCGTAGGCCACGGCCGGAGACCCGTAGAGCTCCGCATAGCGGCCTGCGGGACCCTCGGTCGCATCCGCCACCGTGATCTCGTCCATGTCGAGGACCTGCACGCCATCCGGCCCCGGCTTCAGGATGTAGACGCGGCCGTTGAGCTCGGTGACGTAGATCTTGCCGTCGGCCCAGACCGGCGATCCCTTGCCCACCGTCCCCAGCTTGTGCTTCCAGAGATGGCGGCCGGTCTTCGCGTCGAGGGCGAAGAGGTTGGCCGAGTTGTCGATGATGTAGACCGTGCCGTCGTGGACGAGGGGCGACGAGAACCCGGCGCCCAACTCGTCCGCCCGCCACCGCTCATGCGTCTTCGTCACGTCGCCCGTGCCGGTCGCGTCGATCGCCACCAGCCGCCCCATGATCCCCGGCGTGTCGACGTTCTCCTCGCTGTGGGAGGCATAGACGGTGTCACCGTCGACGGCGACCGTGATGTTGATGCCGGCCTTGGTGAGCTGGAAGCTCCAGACCTTCTCCCCGGTCCGTGCCTTGATGGCATGGACCCAGCCGTCGGCGTTCCCCTCGATGAGCAGCCGTTGACCGTTGATAACAGCCGCGACGGGAGTCGTCGAGGTGTTGAGGTCGTACGGACTGCCGCTGCCCGGCGTCGAGGTCCACAGCAGGTCGCCGGTCCGCTTGTCGAACGCGAACGTGCGGTGGCGCGGCGGGCCCTGCTCGCCCCAGCCGGTATTGACGAAGGAGAGGATGAGCCGGTCTTCGTCGATCATGGGCGAGTGCGTCCGGCCGCCGAAGCCGGAGTAGAGGCCGAATTCCTCTGTGAGCTCGCGCGACCAGACGACCTTGCCGGTGCGGTCGAACGCCACGAGCAGGCCGCCCACGCCGTGCGCGTAGAGGTTGCCCGTCTCCGGATCGCCGACCACGTTGGCCCAGCCCACCCGGTTGAACGGGACCATGGTGAGGTAGACGTCGAGCCGGTGCTCCCAGAGCTTCTTGCCGCTGTCGGCGTCCCAGCAGGCGACGATCTCCTGTTTATGCAACCCCTGCCCGACCCGGCCATTGGCGCAGACCCGGCCGTCGAAGACCACGGGGGTCGAGCGGCCGACGAGGTCCGCTCGCCAGACCAGGTTCTCGCCCGCGGGAGACCACTGCGAAATCAGGCCGGTCTCGGGGGAAACCCCGTCTTGCCCGGGTCCGCGCCAGGCCGGCCATTCGCCGGCCGCGAGCGGGCCGGCGGCCGGGAGGGAGAGGAGGAGCACTGCGACAAGGGATAATGCTTTCGATTGCATGGAATCTCTCCTGGGCCCGCCCCGGGAGTATAGCCAATCCGCTCTGGGGGGCGGTGTAAAAAATTGTAACTTTACCGCGCCGTCACACCCCCGGGCGCCTCGCGGGTTGTAGACCTTCCGAGGACTATACTGCGCTTCGTCGCCTCCCGGGGAGTGTCGTGGTGCCGAGTGTGGTGTTCGACATGGCGCATTGCTTTAAAAAGATTGCGTTTCTCGTGATCCATTCGCCCTCTGTCATTTGCATCACAAAATTCCGGCAGTGCGGAGGCACCGGCACGCCACAGCATGGACAGCAGGCGCCCGGGGCTTGCGCGCTACTACGCTGTTACAGCATAATCTCGGAGACCGCAACCAGAGAGGAGTCCTCGCATGAGCTCCAAGCCGTCGAGAAGTCGAGACCGTCTCCGGGCCGGCCTGTTCCTGGCGGTATTCCTGGTTCCCCTCTGCGCGGCACTCGCCGCCGAGCCGCCCCGCATGGTCGCGGATCTCAATACACAGCCGGTCAACGGCAGCGCCCTGCCGTTCCCGGACAGTTTCAACAGCCCACCGAGGGCGGAGGTGGGAGGGATCCTCTACTTTGCCGCCGCCGACCCGATGCACGGGCAGGAGCTGTGGCGCAGCGACGGCACGCCCGAGGGAACCCGGCTCGTCCGCGACATCCGCCCCGGCCGCCCGGGTTCCAATCTGAAGAACCTGACCGCCCATCAGGGACGGCTCTATTTCTTCGCCGATGACGGCGTCTGGGGCCTGGAGCTCTGGTCTTCGGACGGGACCCGTGAGGGGACCCGCCTCGTGCGCGACATCTGCCCGGGCACCTGCCCGGTGACCTACCATGACAGGAATTTCCTGACGTCGGCGGGTTCCCAGCTCTTCTTCGGGGCCGACAGAGGATTCCCGGACATGGATCTGTGGCGGACCGACGGGACGCGGGAGGGGACCCGGTGGGCCGTCGATGCGTCCCCGTCTCCGGATTATGATGGGGGTATCACTCTGCTCCCGGACGGGCGTATCCTCTTCTCGGCCTATAAATCCGGGACCGGTTGGGAGCTCTGGGTGAGCGACGGCACTCCGCAGGGGACCAGGGTGCTCGACCTCGCGCCGGGTCTCGCCACGGGCGCCGGCCCGACCAACATGGTCGTCCTGGGGAACCGCCTCATCTTCTGGACCTATGACATTCTCTCCCGCAGATACGACCTCCGGGTCGCGGACGGCACCCTGGCCGGAACGCGGCTGGTACGGGAAAATCTCCTGGGGCCGAGCTTCCCGAACGTCCCTGTGGTGTGGAAGGGAGCGGTCTACTTCGCCAACAATTTTGGGGAATTCTGGCGTACGGACGGCACTCCCGAGGGCACGATCTTCTTGAGGAGCTTCGACTCCGGCCAGATTCCCCCGTACAACACCCCCTCCTACCCGACCCGGCTCACCCCTCTGCGGGACGATCTGCTCTTCATCGCCGCGGACTCGGGGCGGGGCCTGGCGCTCTGGCGGACTCGCGGCACCCCGGCGACGACCCAACTGTTGAAAGACCCGGTGCCCGGGCCCGATTCACTCGACCTCACCGGGCTGCAGGGCGTTGGCAACCGCGCCTTCTTCTTCACCCGGAGAGAGGAGGGGCCTTTCGACCTCTGGGTGAGCGACGGCCGGCAGGCCGGGACGCGACGGGTGACCACGCTCTGCCACACTGCGGACGATTGCTTCTCTCCCCCCGATCGCTACGACCTCCTGGGCGCGGGCGGGCTCGCCTTCTTCGCCGTGCGTTCGAGGATCGTGGGGAGCGAGCTCTGGCGCTCGGATGGCTCGGCGAAGGGGACGTTCCGGGTGCGCGACATCCACAGCGGCGCCGGATCGGCCCTCGTCCTGGACGAGATCGCCGCTTTCGACGGCCGCGCCCTCTTCAGCGCGCAGACGACCTCCCCCAGCGAAGGCCCAGCCACCCTGTGGAGCAGCGACGGGACTGTGGCCGGGACCGTGCCCATTGAGGACGAGGCGACCTGGCCGCAGGACTTCGTGCGGCACGGAGACCACTTCTACTTCTCCGGCGCCTCCCCCTGGACGCCACTCGAGCCGCTCAGTCTTCGGCGGCAGGGCCTCTGGCGGACCAATGGGACGCCGGGCAGCACCGAGCTCCTGACGGGCGATCTCTTCGATCTGGACCTCCTCGCGGTCGACGGGGACATTCTCTATCTCCAGGCCAGGGAGCACCCGAGTATTTTCGGAGGCGCCGGCATCGAGCTGTGGCGGAGCGACGGGACGCCGGAAGGGACCCGCCAGGTCGTGGATCTCGATCAGCAAGAGGAGCTCCAGGGGGCGGGACAGCCCTCCCTCCCGGGCTCGTCCGATCCCGGTCCTCCCGTGCGCCTCGGCCCGGTCCTGCTCTTCGCGGCGGATGACGGCCTCTCCGGCCGGGAGCTCTGGGCCACCGACGGCACCGAGGCCGGCACGCGCCAGGTGCGGGACATCGACCAGCAGGACCTCGACCAGGGCGGCGAGAGCTTTCTCCCGTCGAGCCCCGACTTCCTGATGCGACTCGGAGGAGTGGTGCTCTTTGCGGCCGACGACGGCCTCACCGGCCGCGAGTTGTGGGTGACCGACGGCACCGAGGCCGGCACGCGCCGGCTGCGCGACCTGCTCCCCGGGTCCGAGGGCTCCAAGCCGCACGACCTCGTCCCGCTCGGCGGAGCGGTGTACTTCTTCGCCTCGGCCGGCGGCCCCGGCGAGGCGCTTTGGCGGACCGACGGCACGGAAGGCGGGACCGTCCAGGTCAAGAGCCTTTCCCGCCGGGGCCTCCCCTCCTGGGGGCGCGCGCTGACCCTGGCCGGCGGCCGGCTCTTCTTCGTGGCCGACAACGAGGCCATCGGCCCCGAGCTCCACGTGAGCGACGGCACCCTGGCCGGCACGCACCTGGTGCGGCAGATCCGTGCGGGCGCGAACGGTTCCTACCCGCAGTCGTTCACGGTCGTGGACGGCGTGCTGGTCTTCGCGGCGGACGATGGGGCGCACGGCCTCGAGCCGTGGCGGAGCGATGGCACGGCCGCCGGCACCTGGCGCCTCGGGGACCTCGCCCCCGGCCCGGCCGCCGCCGCACCCTCCGCCTTCACCGCTGTCGGTTCCCTCCTCTTCTTCGCCGCGGACGACGGAGCCCATGGCCGCGAGCTGTGGACGATGGACTTGCCATAGGTCCTGAAAAGAAACGGCGGTGAGGGGACCCTCACCGCCGTTTGCGCGCTTCCAGCTCTTCGAGCGTCCGCGGCCAATCGTCCTTGAGCAGGCGGGAGAGGGCGCGGTCGGCCAGCAGGCGGCCGTCGGTCTGGCAGCACGGGCAGTAGTTCGCCTCGGAGTCCGCATACACGAGCCGCTGCACCGGCGTGCCGCAGACCGGACAGGGTTTGCCGAAGCGGCCATGGACGGCCATGCCGTCATGAAGCGCGGTGACCTTCTCGGGGAAGCGGTCCCCGGTCTCGGCCTGGAGACGCGCGATCCACTCCGTAAGCACTGAACGGCAGGCCTGGAACAGAGTTGCGCTCTCCTCGGGCGTGAGGCTCCGCGTCAGCCGAAACGGCGAGAGCTTCGCCCGGTGCAGGATCTCGTCGGAATAGGCATTCCCGATCCCGCTGAACAGGTGCGGATCAGTCAGCGCCCGTTTCAGCGTATGACTCTCCGCCACGAGAGCCTCCCGGAACCCGTCCAGATCTGCCGTGAGAACCTCCAAACCCCCCGGATCGAGCTCCGCCAGCGCCGCCGCGCCAGCCACGAGATGCAGAGAAGCCCGCTTCTTCGAGCCCGCTTCGGTCAGCAGCAGCGTGCCGGAGGGGAAGTCGAACGCCGCGAGGCCGCTCTTGCCTGGATTCTTGCCTGGGACCTTGGCCCCGAGAGGCTTCCAGTGCAGCCGCCCCCCGATCATCAGGTGGAGCACAAGAAACAGGTCGCCCTCGAAGCCAAACACAATCCGTTTGCCGAGGCGCCGCAAGCCCTCGACCCGCCGCCCTTCGATACTCGCGAGAGGCGGCTCGACCGTGCGCAACAGAAACGGGCTGGCCAGCCGGACCGACTCCAAAGGCTGTCCGAGCACCCGCGGCGCGAGCGCCGCGAGATAGACCTCGACGTCCGGAAGCTCGGGCATGGGAAGGAGTACACCACCGGGGCGCACCGGCGGTCAATCTCGTCCTGATCCGCCTAGGATCGTCGATGTCCTCGACGGCTCTTCGAAGCGATATCCTCGTCCCGCCATGGATCTGCGCGAGCAACTGGGGGATATCGATATCTATCTGGTCGACCAGCTCCTGAAAGGGCGGCTGGTTCCGGGCATGAGCCTGCTGGACGCCGGCTGTGGGGGAGGGCGGAACTTGGTCTGGTTCCTGCGCAGTGGGTACGAGGTTTTTGGTGCGGACGAGAGCCCGGAAGCGGTGGAGCAGGTCCGCCGTCTGGCCGCCGCACTGGCGCCGCACCTGCCGCCGGAAAACGTCCAGGTAGCCGATCTGGCGGATCTTCCCTTTCCGGACGCGCGCTTCGATGCGGTGCTCTGCAACGCCGTGCTCCATTTCGCGCGGGACGAGGCGCATTTCGACCGGATGCTGGACGAGCTGTGGCGCGTCCTCCGCCCGGGAGGTCTCTTCTTCGCGAGACTGGCCACGACGATCGGGATGGAGGGCCGCGTCCAGCCGCTCGGAAGCCACTGGTACCAGGTGCCGGACGGAACCCGGCGTTTCCTCGCCGACGAGGAGATGCTCCGGAGAACGACCCACCGCCTCGGCGGCACCTGGCTTGATCCGCTGAAGACGACGCTGGTGGAGGACCTGCGGGCGATGACGACGTGGGTGCTGCGGAAGCCTTGGTGATCCGCAGGGTGGTGGCCGCCCTCTCCGACGCGAAAAGCCGCGAGTGGCGATCTTCTTGTCGAGCGCCACCAAGCCGGACTCGTAGCCGTTCGTGTAGACTCCTTGCACTTCCGAAGGACCGGGATGCCTTGACTGGTGCGAGCCTGCTCAACCATTGTGACGATCTGGTGTCTCTATCCGAAGGCAGGGCCGTTTCCGGAGGGTTGGCCGAATTGCCACCTCTGATGTCAATGAGGAGACTAAGTCACATGCCGCCATCAGACAACTTCAATTGGCTTCACCTGACGGACCTTCATCATGGCCAGTCAGGACAACGGCCGTATTGGCCAAACGTTCGTGAAGCGCTTTTTAAAGATCTCAGAAAAATTCATGACGTTTGTGGCCCCTGGAACGCAGTCTTTTTCACTGGCGACTTCGTACAGGCAGGTTTAGAGGAGGAGTTTAAGGACATGGAGGCGGAGGTCTTGGCCCGCGTCTGGGAAGAGCTCGAAACTCTTGGGTCAGGGGATGCCGTTCTCCTGTCAGTTCCGGGTAATCACGATTTGGTGAGGCCGAGCGCCTACAAACCTGCAGCCGCCTTCCGTCAGTTGCTGCGTCCTAACGGCTTCGTAGAGATTGCCGATGAATTTTGGTCGGATCACGAGAGCGAGTACCGCCAAATCTGTAGCACCGCATTTGTCAACTATAATTCCTGGTGGAGAAGGACTCGGTTCAGGAGTGGCGACATTCAGGAAGGACTCCTGCCCGGTGACTTCGCGACGACATTGACTCTCGGTGAACGTAAGATTGGTATTATAGGCCTGAACTCTACGTTCCTTCAGCTTGCCAGCGGTGACTATCAAGGGCGCCTGACATGTGACGTTCGTCAGTTACAGGCTGTTTGCGGCGATGCAAGCGATTGGCTCGCTAGCCATGAGGTTTGCCTGCTTCTTACCCATCAAGGACCCGATTGGCTAGAGAAAAGCGCTAAGCTATCCTATCCTGAGATTAATCCAGCGGGAAGATTCGCAGCTCATCTTTTCGGTCACATGCACGAGACGGATTACCTGACCACGATCGCGGGAGGGGGAGAGCCGCTTCGGCATTGGCAGAGTCTATCTCTTTTCGGGCTCGACAAGTTTGGTGAGCCGCCGGTGCTGGAGAGGCGACACGGCTACACTGCCGGCCGACTGAGTTTCGGCACAAAGACTGCGACTATCCGCTTCTGGCCGAGACGCGCCGTTCGTGATCCGGGGGGGTGGAGGTTTAATCGAGATGATACTAGTTGTCAACTGGAAGACGATGGTGGCACCAGAGCACAGCCGGTAGCTAGTTTTCCTAAGTTCCGGTCTTCTGGACGTAAGGCTGCAAGTCGAGCCACTGTCTCTGCGGCTGCTTCTCCTTCTGTGGAAACGATTCGTCGAGAGATTGCGGATCAGATGGCGAAGGATGTCCTCCAAGCTGTTGTGGGATGGCGAGTTCCCGATGAGCTCTTCTTCGAAGCCAAGAAGATCCTCGAGTCGAGGATTCTCCGAAAGAATTGTGAGTACGTGATCACGTTCGTGGCGCCATATCCGGCGATGCCGGACGGCTACTTCGTTATCCGTCGGGATCTGAGCTTCACGGTAACGAATCTGCTTCAGGAAACGACCACTTTTGAGGCACGGTCATCCTACTCAGGGGATGTAGACCTGACCTCCGAGGCTTGGCAAGGACGTCACTATCACCTCAACCTGGCGGTTGACGGTCAAAAGATTCAGATTCAGCCAAATCGAAACCTGTTCGTCAAAGAAGGGATTACTATCCTCAGCGAGCCTGTGCGGCTGGCACCTGGAGGGTCGGCGCGGATCAGTTTGTTGGGGGAGGAGCCATGTCGGATCGAGGCAGGGCGAAACACTTATATACAGGGCACGCCCGTCATTGGGGTCAGCGTTAAAATCGTGAACGGCTATCCTGAAGTCATCAGCGCAGCTGGCGTCCAGATGAATCATCCAGAGGCAGCGAAGATGAAGGTGGAGTCGCAGGGACGGTACGTTCTAGATCGCCCTTTTCTACCGGGACAAGGTTTCCAGATTTATTGGCAGAAGCGATAGGCCCTACGCACGGCGAAAGATCGAATCGGAAGGCATTTCGATCGGCTAACGATGGCGGGGGGGCGAGGGTGATGTCCCTCTCCCCCCCGTTTTTAGTTTCGTTGCTCAGCCGTCAATGAACATCCTGCACCTCCAACTCTGGTTCTACAGATGTTTGAATGGTGGGTGGTAAAATTCATCTTGCGCACCCGGATTGCGATTGATCACTCTGGTGCTTCCGACCGGAAATCGAGGACATGATAGTTTTCGATTGCACCGTTTTGTTCCCTGGGTCTCGTCTAGGCGGCTATCAAGGAGACTCGGGGTACTAGGTCAGCCATTCGGATCGATAATAAAACCTCCATTGCTTGGAGGCAGCTCCTCGCTAGGACCTGAAGGTTGTGCCGAGACTGCGTCGGCAAACCAGGTCATCAAGCCTCTCCACTGTAGCGCGGAACCGGCAGGTCCAGCGATAGTGGCAGAGGACAACAGCAAAGCGATGAGTAGGCCAATCCTCATCTCGTCCCTCCCTCATCTCCCTCTCCACCGTGCCACCATGGCGTCGGGCGGGGAGATTGGTCAAACTTAGTCCCTGTTGTTCCGCGGCAATCTACCATTCACCCGCTCTAGGCGCAAGGCTCTCTTGCGTGGCCGATGACGAAGCGGCTCGCGATGTTTTCCTTGAACAACTGTTCGAAACTGTGGTGACGCTGGTCCCGAGTGGCTGACTTGAACGGTGGTTCGAAATGGGCTTTCGCCTCCGCTAGCGCTCATTAAGGCTCTCCGACGGAAGCAAGGTAGTTGCAATCCCGTCAGCAGTTCTCGGTACTCCGGTAAGCGTATCATAATCTACTGGCAACTACGCAAGCCCCTAATGAGCCATTCTTTTCATGCTGATGGGTTGGGACACTGCCCAGGCTATCTTGGTTTAGGCCGTTGACCACATTCTTCGCAGTTCTACTCTGAAGCTGCCCAGGAATTTGGCACATCGCTTATTGGCTATTGCTCCACCTAACAACGCTCCCCTTCCACCATAGATCCACAGACATTTTTCTCATTCAACGAAGCCGAGTGGAGAATTGTGAGCTCTCAGGGGCCGGGGCAAGTTCCTCTGCAAAAGGCATAGGCGTAGCGGAGCTGAGGCGGAGCACCACCTGAGACCAGAGGTCCCGGGTCGTGTCCGAGTCAGTCGAATAGCCTTTCCGGGAATGTTACTCGAGAGGCGCCGCCAGCCCTACCGCCCCGGCCACTCACTCGGGCTCAAAAACCCATCCCGATTCCGATCCAGCCGCTCGAAGAGCGCCTTCGCTCCGGGCCATTCAAGCCGGTTGACGCGGTTGTCGCGGTTGCGGTCGTAGAAGAGGAACTGGCTCTGGGCTCTCGGGGTGGTGTTGGGTCTCCAGGTGTTCTGGATGATCTGGACCTGGCTCTGAAATTCACCGCGGGTCACAGAGCCGTCTTTGTTGCGGTCCAGGGCCCGGAGGTCGGTGCCTCCTCGCTGCATCTCGCTTTGGCTCAGGCGGCCGTCGCGGTTCGTGTCCAGCCAGGTGAACTGCCTCTGGAGACGGTCTTCGTTCGGCCGGTTCGGGGTCATGAGCTCGGCCCGGCTCAGACGGCCGTCCTGGTCCCGGTCGACGATGTCGAAGCTCTTCGGGTCCATGGGCCATTCATCTCTTTCCACGAAGCCGCTCTTGTTGCGGTCCAGCTCCTTGAAGCGCTGGAGATAGGAATTATCGTCCTCTTTGCTGGACGCTCTGTCCTCTGCCTTCGGGGTTTTCAGATCTGCAGTCTGCGGGCTCGCTGCGGCAGGCACGGCGAGGGCAAGCAGAAGAATGAGCGGTAGGAATCGTTCCAAGATACGCATCGGAGCCCTCCTTCTGGTCTCCAAACCTCCTGAATTGCAAGGGAGGTACCAGAGATGCAGACGTTGGAAGAATCCTCACCGCTTGCCGAGCAGGTGGTGCACGATCTCCTTGTTGCCTCCGGTCACGACGCCGACGACGTAGTCTCCGATCTCTTCGGAGGTGTACCAGTCGGGCCGGGCATTGCCGGTGCGCGCGCGCTGGCGCGTTTTGACCGGTCCCAGGATGAGCTCGTAGACGCGGATGCCGGTTGGCTTCAGCTCTTCGGCGAGGGTCAGCACCATGGATTTCTGTGCCGCTGAGGCCATGGCGACCGGACCCGCTTGGGGGTATGGCTGCTCCGCGCTGAAACCATTGATGTGGACGTAGCTTCCGGTCTTGGGATGGAGAAGGGGGACGAGGATCTTCAGGGCGAGGAAGTGGCTCGTCAGGTTGTCCTGCAGGACGCGGTTCCAGGTGAGCATGTCCACGCTGGTCAGCGGATTCCCCTGCGACCAGCTGCCCAGCGAAGCCACCGCGAGGTCGAGATCCCGGAAGATTCCGTAGAGCCGGTTCTGCAGGTCCCGCGCCGAGGACTCGTCGCTCAGGTCTCCCACGAGCGGGATCAGCTCGCCCGTGCCGATGTCCTTGCAATACGTCTGCAGGTCGCGCAGCTTGGTCTCGCTGCGCGACGTGACGACCACGCGGGCTCTCTTCTTCAAGAGCGCCCGGACGATCCCCTCGCCTACACCTCCGGCCCCGCCCGCCACCACCACCTTCGCGTCTTCCAGGTTGCTGCTCATGTCAACACGCTCACCTCCTGGAGCCGCGTTTTCGATGTCCGAAGCCAGGAGAGTAGCACAACGGGGATGTGCCCCCTGGAGCCCTCACCCCCGGCCCTCTCCCACGAGTGGGAGAGGGGTGTAGGGTAGAGGGGCTCGCTGTTTTCGGTGGGGGGGCGCAGGAGGCGTAACCTGCACCCCTCTCCCGCTTGCGGGAGAGGGGGCCGGAGGTGAGGGCTCTACCGGCCCATCCATTCCGTGATGCTGAGGTAATCGTTGTTGTCGCGGTCGAGCCGGTCGAAGAGCTCCCGCGAGCCGGTCCACTCACTGAGGCTCAGGAGCCGGTCGCGGTTGCGGTCGAAGTGCTGGAAGCGCTCTTCGTTCCGCGGGTAGGGCTCGGTCCGGCTGTTGTCATACCGGTCGTCGTCCCGGTCGAAGCTCCGGTTCACCAGCTCGGTGCGGGTCACGTAGCCGTCGTCGTTCCGGTCCAACAGCTCGAAGGTATCCCGGTCTCTCTGCCACTCCCGCTGGCTCAGCCGTCCGTCCCGGTTGACGTCCATCTCCGTGAACCGCTGGTCCCAGGAGGTGTTCCTGTCGTCATACTGGTTGTCATCCCGGTCAAAGTCCCGGTTCACCAGCTCGGTGCGGGTCACGTAGCCGTCGTTGTTGCGGTCCAAGCGCTCGAAGATGTCGTCGTCTCTCAGCCACTCCCGCCGGCTCAGCCGTCCATCTCGGTTGACGTCCATCTCCGTGAACTGCTGGTCCCAGGAGGCTTGGCGCTGGCGGGCGAGGTTCATGAGCTCGCTCCGGCTCAATCGGTTGTCGTTGTTCAGGTCGAGGCGGTCGAACTGGCGCGCGTCGCGGGTCCACTCGGACATCGAGATGTAGTTGTCGTTGTTGCGGTCCAGCCGCTCGAAGCGCTCGTTCCAGGTGTCGGTCCAGGTACGGGTCTCGCGCCGCACGCCCGGACGCAGCTCGCTGCCGGACAGCACGCCATCGCGGTTCAAGTCGTGGTTGTCGAACGAGCGGGCGTTGCCGCGCCATTCACTTCGGGTGACGCGACCGTCCCTGTTTGTGTCCAAACCCTCGAAGCGAATATTTTCGTCGTCGTCGTCCCAATCATCGTCCCAGTCGTCGTCGTTCCAACGATCGTCCTGCCGATCGTTCTGGCGGACGTACTGCGGACTGGGCTTGTCCTTCTTGGAGCTCTTGTCTTTTACGCTCGCTTCGGCCATGGCCGCCCCGGGGAGGACGGCAGGCGCGGTCAGCGCGAGCGAGAGCAGGAAAATCGGGAGGAATTTGTCTCGGTATTTCATGTGGGAGCCTCCTTTGCTGTACCCGCAAGGATTGCGGGTTCAACGGCCGGCTCTCTCCAGACCGGCCGGGGCCCGCTGGCTCCTTCGAAGATGCCGGCGGACCCGGTCGGGAGTCATAGGTTGCAAGGGTGGTACCACCCCCGCCGTAGGCCGGTCCCGGCCCAGGCCCGGGTTGAAACCGCCAGCCCCGGTCCCCGGCCCCGGGTTGAAACCCGGGGCTGATGAAGATGCCGTCCCTCCAGGACGGAGTCGACGCACATCGGCCCCTCTCCGTCCCATCAGGGACGGCAATTTTCTAGCCCCGGGTTTCAACCCGGGGCCGGGGCAGGGGATTCACACCTTGGCGTGGCGCCAGCCGTTGTCCTCGGCTTCGTCTCCGGTGCAGAACCAGCGTTCGCCTTTCTCGGGGGAGATGACGGTCCTGCCGTAGAACTGGTCGCCGGGGAGGTGGTAGATCCGTTCTCCTTCTTTGGAGATGTTCCCCTTGATCTCGCACTCGGGCTTCGGCTCTGTGCATCCCTTCGGGCAGCCCTCGATCTCCGCCTCGGGCTCGGAGGCTGGGACGGTTGGCGGGGGCGACTCGGCTGGTGGATGGATTGTGGCGGTTGGCGCAGGACGGGGGATCTCAGGCGTGGTCTGCGGCCCGGGGGGCTTGTGGCGGATTCCGCTCACGAGGAGACCGGCCGCGAGGAGAGCGAGCAGGGCGGCTCCGGCTCCTGCCCCTTTGTAGGGGAATCTCGGCTTGTTTCTCAGGCGGCGGATCAGGTGCCTCATCAACCGATGAGACACCCGGATGCTGATCATTGTTCAGCGATGAGGGGCGATTCTACTCGCTGCGCAGCACGCTCGCCGGATCGACATGGGTGGCGCGGAGGGCAGGGATCATGCTCGCTATGATGGCTGTCAGGGCGAGGAGGAGCGCGACGCCGCCGAAAGTGATGGGATCGGTGGTGCCGACGCCGAAGACGAGCCCGGCGAGGAACCGCCCGAGCCAGAGGGCGGCGACCGCGCCGACGATCACGCCGGCCGTGATCAGCGCCAGCCCCTGCCCCAGGACCAGGCGCATGACCTGCTCGGTGCGCGCGCCGAGCGCCATCCGGATGCCGATCTCCTGCCGCCGCTGCACCACCATGTAGCTGATGACGGCATAGAGGCCCAGGGCCGCGAGCGCCAGCGACAGCACGGAAAAGACGCCGAAGAGCGCCATGGCGAGCCGGCGTTCCGCGAGCGCCTGCGCGACGACCTCCTCCAGCGTACGCACCTCGCCGATCGGCAGGTTGCGGTCGAGCGAGGTCACGGCCCGCCGCAGCGTGGGCACGAAGCTGGTCGGATCTCCGGTCGTGCGCACGATGAGATAGCCGTAGCCCATCGGGCGCTGTGCGAGGGGGATGTAGATCGCCGGCGCGGCCGGTTGGTGGAGCGCCTGCTCCCGGACGTCGGCGACGACGCCGACGATCTCCTGCATCCCCTCGATGTCCCAGAGGAAAGCGACGCGTTTGCCGAGCGGGCTCTCGCCGGGGAAGTAGCGCTCTGCAAAGGTTTTGTTGACCACGACCACGACCGGCGCGCCGGCCACGTCCCGCTCGGTGAAGGCGCGCCCGGCGAGGACCGGGGTGCGCAGCACGTCGAAGTAGCCGGGCGTGGCGATCCGCTTCTCGGCCATGGGTTGCGCATCCTTCGGGAACTCCTTGCCCTCGATGGCGATCTCTCCGTTGGTTCCGCCGGCGAGCGGGAGATTGTTGACGAAGGCCACGGCCTGAACCCCCGGGAGGGTCTTCACGCGCTCGCGCAGGTCGCGGAAGAACGCCACCTGTTGCGGCGCTTCCGGATAGCGGGTGGGCGACAGGTCGAGAGTCCCGGTGATCACGTGCCCGGCGTCGAAGCCCTTGTCGACGGCGAGCAGCCGTTCGAGGCTGCGCAGGAGGAGACCGGCGCCGAGGAGCAGGGCGAATGAGAGCGCCACCTCGGCCACGATGAGCGAGCCGCGCAGCCGGTCGCGGGCCGGACCGCCGATGGAGCCTCGCGCGCCCTCTTTCAGGACCTCGCCGAGATCGGCGTGCGAGGCGCGCAGCGCCGGCAGGAGGCCGAAGAGGAGGCCGGTGGCGAGCGACAGGACGAGCGCGAAGACCAGCAGGCGCGCGTCCACCACGGCTTCGGCGAGCCGCGGCACGGAGGCCGGGCCGAGGGCGCGGAGCCCCGCTACGCCGGCCCAGGCGACGAGCACGCCGGCGGCGCCGCCGAAGAACGCCAGGAGCAGGCTTTCGATCAGCAACTGCCGCACGAGGCGGCCGCGCGATGCGCCGAGCGCCGCCCGGACCGCGATCTCGCGCCGCCGCACCGCCGAACGGGCGAGCAGGAGGTTCGCCACGTTCGTGCAGGCGATGAGGAGCACCATGCCCACGGCGCCCGCCAGAGCGATGAAAAGAGGACGCGAGTCGCCGATCACGAGGCGCTCCAGGGAGGAGAGTTGGATGCCGTGATCGGACTCCCCGGTCTCCTGCAACCGGCGGGCGAACGAGGCGATGCGCTCGTCGGCCTGCGCGAGGTCGAGCCCGGGACGCAGCTGCCCGAGGACCTCGAGGAAGTGAAGGCCGGGCGGTGCATTCTCCAAATCGCACTGCAAGGGGACCCAGAGATCGAATTCCAGTGCCTGGGCCAGGGCGGTCGGAACGGTCGCACGCCTCCCGGGCGGGATGATCCCGATCACCGTGTACGGCTGGTCTGCCAGGGTGATGGCGCGGCCGACGACGCCCGGATCGCCGCCGAAACGGCGCTTCCACAGTCTTTCGGAGATCAGGACGACGCGCTCGGAGCCCCGCACGTCGTCGCCGGGCGTGAAGGCGCGCCCGACGCGCGGCACGGCGCCCAGCAGCCGCGGCACGCTGGCGGACATGCGCACGGCCTGGAGCGTCTCCGGCTCGCCCGCACCGGTCAGCGGGTACGATATCGTCCAGTACGCGCCGAGATCGGAAAAGACCTCGGTGTTCCGCTTCCAGTTGAGATATTCGGGGTACGACGCCACCACCGCGTCCTGCCCCTGGACGTCACGGACCACGACCAGCCGTTCGGGCTCCGGATAGGGCAGCGGCTGGAGCAGGGCGGCGTCGATCACGCTGAAGATCGCCGTCGTGGCGCCGATGCCGAGCGCCAGCACCGTCACCACGGCGAGAGTGAAGCCGGGCGCCTTCCACAGCCGGCGCAGCCCGTAGCGGACGTCCTGCAGCAACTGGCTCATCGCTTCGATCCTCCTGGAGTGGCGGAGCTTTCGGGTGTCGTGATCGCGCAGCCAGCGCGCCACCTTGTCGGGATCGCCGAACCGGGCGACGGCTTCCTCGCGGGCGGCGGTGGGGGAGAGGCCGGAGGCGAGGAAGTCGCGCTCCCGCATCTCGAGATGAAAGCGGATCTCGTCGTCGACGTCCGCCGCGATATCCGGTCCCCAGAAGCGCAGATAGCGGCGCCAGCGAGGCTGCTCGTGCATGGGCACGTTTCTACTCGCTCCGCAGCACGCTCGCCGGATCGAGATGAGAGGCCCGGAGCGCGGGGATCAGGCTCGCGAGGAGGGCTGTCACGGCGAGCAGGAGCGCCACGCCGCCGAAGGTGATGGGATCGGTGGTGCCGATGCCGAAGACGAGACCGGCGAGGAACCTCCCGAGCCACAGGGCGGCGACCGCGCCGACGATCACGCCGGCCGTGATCAGCGCCAGCCCCTGCCGGAGGACCAGGCGCATGACCTGCTCGGTGCGCGCGCCGAGGGCCATCCGGATGCCGATCTCCTGCCGTCGCTGCACCACCATGTAGCTGATGACGGCATAGAGGCCTAGGGCCGCGAGCACCAGGGACAGAACGGAGAAGACGCCGAAGAGCGCCATGGCGAGCCGGCGGTCCGCGAGCCCCGCGGCGATCACCTCCTCCAGGGTCCGCACCTCGGCCACCGGCAGGTTGCGGTCCATCCCGGCCACCACCCGGCGCAACGAAGGCAGGATGCTGTATGGATCTCCGGTCGTCCGCACGAGGAGATAAGCCCATTCCGCCGGATGCTGCGCGAGCGGAATGTAGATCATCGGCGGCGCCGGTTGATGGAGCGCCTGCTCCCGGACGTCTCCGACCACGCCGACAATCTCCTGCGTCCCGCTGGTCTCCCACCTGAAGTCGATGCGCTTGCCGAGCGCGCTCTCGCCGGGGAAATAGCGCTCTGCGAAGGTCTGGTTGACGACGACCACCACCGGCGCGCCGGCGACGTCGCGCTCGTCGAAGATGCGCCCGGCGCGGAGCGGGATGCGCAGCACGTCGAAATAGCCCGGCGAGGCGAACCGCTTCTCGGCGAAGGGCTCTTTGCCGGGCGGATACTCGCGCCCCTCGATGCCGAACCCTCCGTTGGTCCCGCCGGTGAGAGGTATGCTGCTGACCAGGCCCACGGTCTGGACGCCCGGCAGCGCCTGGGCGCGCTCGCGCATCTCGCGGAAGAAGGCGACCTGCTGGTGCCCTTGCGGGTAGCGGGTGTACGGCAGGAGGAGATAGCTGCTGAGCACGCGCTCGGCGTCGAAGCCCTTGTCGACAGCGAGCAGCCGCTCGAGGCTGCGCAGGAGCAGGCCGGCGCCGATGAGCAGGGCGAACGAGAGCGCCACCTCGGCCACGATGAGCGTGCCGCGCAGACGCTCGCGGGCCGGTCCGCCGGCGGTCCCGCGCGCGCCTTCTTTCATCACCTCGCCCAAGTCGGCCCGCGAGGCGCGCAGCGCCGGGAGGAGGCCGAAGAGCAGCCCTGTGCAGAGGGACAGGACCAGCGCGAAGCCCAGGATTCGCGCATCGACCGTGGTCTCGGCGAGCCGCGGCACGCTGCCCGGGCCGAGCGCGCGCAGACCCGCCACGCCGGCCCAGGCCACGAGCACACCGGCAACGCCGCCCACGAGCGCCAGCAGCAGGCTCTCGGCCAGCAGCTGCCGCACGAGACGCCCGCGCGCCGCGCCGAGCGCCGCCCGGATGGCGATCTCGCGACGCCGCACCGCCGCGCGCGCGAGCAGCAGGTTCGCCACGTTGGTGCACGCGATGAGGAGCACCATGGCCACGGCGCCGGCGAGGGCGATGAGGAGGGGCCGCGCATTGCCGATCACGAAGCGCTCCAGGGGGATGAGCTCGACGTCCTGGTCCGTCCCCACGGCCTCCTTCAGACCGCGAGCGAAGGACGCGGTCTGTTCCTGGGCCTGCGCGGGGGCGAGCCCGGGGCGCAAGCGCCCGAGCATGTCCAGGAATTGCAGGTCGCGTGGCGCGTTTTTCGGGCTGAGCCGCAGGGAAATCCACGCGTCGAGCTCCTGCGCGGCGGCCAGGGCGGTCGGCACGATCGAGCGCCGGCCCGGGGGGATGATCCCGATGACGGTGTACGGCTCCTCCCCCAGCGTGACGGTCCGACCGAGGATGTGCGGATCGCCGCCGAAGCGGCGCCGCCACAGCGCTTCGCTCAGCATGATCACGCTCTCGGAGCCGGGCAGATCCTCGGCCGGCGTGAACAGACGCCCGACGCGCGGCACGACGCCCATCATCCGCGGCACGTTCGCCGACATCCGGCCGACCTGGAGGAGCTCCGGCTCGCCATCGCCGGTCAGCGCGTAGGTCGTCCTCCAGTACGCGCCGAGGTCGGCGAAGACCTTCGTGTCCCGTTTCCAGTCGAGATACTGGGGAAACGAGGACGGTATCTGGCCGAGATTGTAGACCGCGACCAGGCGCTCGGGCTCAGGATAGGGCAGCGGCCGGAGCAGGGCGGCGTCGATCACGCTGAAGATCGCCGTCGTGGCGCCGATGCCGAGCGCGAGCACCAGCACCACGGCCAGGGTGAAGCCCGGGCTCTTCCACAGCCTGCGCAATCCGTACCGGATGTCCTGGAGCAAGTCGCTCATGGCCTGGGTCCTCCTGAAGCGGCGGAGCTCTCGTGTATCGTGAGCGCGCAGCCAGCGCGCGACCTCGTCAGGATCGCCGAACCGGGCGAGGGCCTCCTCGCGGGCGGCGGCGGGGGAAAGGCCTTCGGCGAGAAAGTCGCGCTCCCGCATCTCGAGATGGAAGCGCAGCTCGTCGTCGACGTCCGCGGCGACGTCCGGTCCCCAGAACCGCAGATAGCGGCGCCAGCGGGGCTGCTCGCGCACCGGCCCCTCAGATGACGGACGGCTCGGCTTCGAGCACGCTCAGAACGGCGCGGGCGAAGCGCGTCCAATTGGAGGCGTCGGCGTGCAGATGCTGCCGGCCGTCGCGGGTGATCGCATAGAAGCGGGCGCGGCGGTTGTTCTCGGACAAGCCCCACCGCGAATCGACGAAGCCGCGGTCCTCCAGGCGCCGCAGCGCCGGGTAGAGCGAGCCCTCCTCGATCCGCACCACGTCGCCGGTGATGTCCTGGATCCAGCGCACGATCCCGTAGCCGTGCCGCTCCTCCGAGGCGAGCGCCTTGAGGATCAGCAGGCCGAGCGTGCCTTGTAAGAGATCTCCTGAATCGCGTCCCATCGCAGGCCCTCCATCTCCTGCCAAGACGGTAGCGCACCTTCCCATAGTCTTGCAAGGGGTCGCGAGATCGCCGAGTGAGATCGCCGAGCGAGAGCTGGTGGGAAAGCGATCTTCCGGTCCGTCCAAGAGAGTAGATGACGAGCCGGGATGAAGTCCGTCGCTCTGGTCGAAACAGGCAGTCCCGATGCGTCACGCGATCTGATCTCGCGTTGTTTTGGTCCGCCACCAGACAGGAGGAATCTGTGGCACAAGTCGACTTCGCCGTCAGCGACAAAGCTCCCTTTGGACTCTTCCTGCGTACGCGGCCCGACTCTTCCACGTCCAGCACAAAGAAGGCTCTGCTTCCCATGGGGCAGCGGGTGAACAAGCTGAACGACAGTGAGGTCCCGGACTGGTGGGAAGTGTCCACCGCGCTCGCGGGCGAAGCCCTGCAAGGCTTCGTCAAGAGCACCTTCCTGACACCCTTGGAGAGCTTCGAGCCTCCAGCGGCCCATCAAAGCCTCTCGCCGGTCCACTTGCGCACGCAGAGCCCGGTCACCCGCAACGGCACGAATCGGGCCTTTCCTCTCAATGAGTCAGGAAAACCGACCCGTAATGCCACTGCGACGGCCGCGGTGAAAGCGGCCCAGCTCGGAGAGATCATCGAGTGGCTGCGCACTGAGACGAGCCCGCGTTATAAAGCGATAACGGGAGGCGCGACTTTCTGCAACATCTACGCATACGACTACTGCTTCCTGGCCGGCGCCTACCTCCCTCGTGTCTGGTGGACGCCCGATGCAATCCAGAAACTCCAGGCAGGGCATCCGGTGTCACCGCTCTACGATGTGACTGTTCAGGAGATCAACGCCAACAGCCTGTTCAACTGGCTGGGAACCTTCGGCCCCACCTTTGGCTGGACGCGAATTTTCGAGCTCACCCGCCTCCAGAGCGCGGCAAATGACGGGCAAGTGTGCCTGATCTGCGCCCAACAGAAAAACACCAACCGACCTGGCCACATTTGCGCCGTGGTACCGGAGACGGACACCCAAAAAGCGGCCCGCAACGGTCTTACAGTGACACGCCCTCTCCAGAGCCAGGCCGGCCGCACCAACCACTCCTATAAGGCGGCGCCGGTTTGGTGGACCCGGGAAGAGTTTCGAGATTTCGGATTCTGGGTCCATGCCTGACAGGTCGTTGAGGGGAACCCCTCGCCTGGCCACGGAACCTTTTTGAAGCGCGCCGGAGAGCTCGAGAGACACCGCGAACGGCTGGAGAGCCTCCACGGAAGGATCGATGCGCCGCGCGGCAGCTCCCGAGCAGCGCCGGAAACCTTTGACGCAGCGCCGGAAGCTGTCAACCGGCGCCGGGAGCCTTAGCAAGGCGCGGTGGAAGCTCATCAAGCCGGGCGGAGCCTTGATGAGACAAGACGGAACCTTCGTGAGACGCGGCGGAAGCTTACAGAAACGCGGCGGAAGCTTCCGCCGCGTCTCACCGCGAGAGCAGACGGCTGCTTGATGCCATTCTGGCACCTTTTGAAGCCTCCGCGCGGCTTTTCGAGATCTCCGCCGCGTCTCTGAAGCGAGTCAGGCGCCGTCGATTGGTGGGAATCTTGGATCTCGAAGGCTCTACAACATCTCCGGAAGCTTCCGTAGCGTCTCTGAAAGCTTCCCCCGCGTTTCACAGACGCTCCGCGAGCGGGTTCGAGTGCACCCGCCGGGCTTTAGGAGGGAGCGCGTAAGTGTCTGATCTTTATGTGCTTCCGCAGGATCCAGGCGGTGCAGGTGCGAGAAGCGACGGAGAAGAATGAGACCGAAAGCCGACGCACAGACAGGGGAATGAGACGCTACTGAAACGTTCCGCAGCGTTTTTGCGTCTCTCCCCAGCGGGGTGCGGCCACGACGGGTGCTCCGCCTCCAGCCGGCGAGCCGCCGTGGGCAGGACCGGCGGGATTTTGTGGACGCTCACCAGAATCCGCAGCAATTTGAACCAGGAGGTCGGCAGCATCATCCCGCGCGAAGCGCGGCGGGTGGGGGGGCGGGAAGGCTGCGGTAGAGTCGGCCCCATGAGGAGAGCGCGCACGAGGGAGGCGGCTGACGACGAAGCTCAGAGACTTTTCCACTGCGCCCGCTGCTCCGCGCAGGTAGTTATCTGCGGCCGCTGTGACCGCGGCAATGTGTACTGCGGAGCGATCTGCGCACGAGAAGCGCGGAGGGAGAGCCAGAGGGCCTCGAACCGGCGCTACCAAGCGAGCCCACGTGGCCGCCAGGTTCATGCGGAGCGCCAAGCCAGGTATCGGCAACGTAGGAAGGCAGGCGTGCCCGTCACGCCCGTGACGGAGCAGGGTAGACAAGCGGTCATCGCTGGTGTACGCGAGCGTCAAATGCTTGCCCAGAGCTGTCCGACGTGCGGCGCACCCCGGACACCCTTCCTCCTCATCGGGCCCAGACGACGCCCTTTCTGGCCCTTCCCGTCGACCAGATGGTCAGATTCCTACGGTTTTGGATGAGCGTTAACAGGATTTGTACGGATCATCCGCACATCCCTTCTCGCGCCTCAAAACTCTATCTCTAGTCGAATGTGCTGTTTACGCCCATTCTGGCCAAAACCTTCATTTGGGGTCTTGCGCTCCTCGGGTCACTCTGCCCTCAAGCCCGGCGTCATGAAGGCGGCGGGTTCATCAAGGAGAACAACCATGGGTCGAGTGATCACTACGCAGGCGGAGACGCGGGACGACTGGCGGCGGCTGATCCCGCCGCTGGTAGCCAACGCTGCGGACTTCCCGCATCTGGAGGCACCGCGGCTCCGACTCGAGGCGATCGACACCGAGGTAGGAGAGCTCCTCCTGCAGCAGTCCGCCCTGGCGGCAAGCCGGCAGGAGGTCTCCAGGAGGCTGCAGGTCCTGGTCGCCGACGGGCGGCAGCTTGCGGCCTTCCTGCGGGCCGGGGTAAAGCAGCAGTACGGCACCCGGTCGGAGAAGCTGTCCGCCTTCAACCTCCAGCCGTTCCGCGGCCGGAAGGCGGTGAAGGGGGAGAAGGCGGCCAAGAAGAAGAAGCTCCAGGAGGACACGCCCACCACCGCCGCTCCGGAGACTCCTGCCGAGTAGGACGAGGAGTCCATCGCGTTATCGGATAGGGCGTGGCTTCGGCCACGCCTTTTTTTGCGCGTTTCCTCCACTCATCCTTCCCGCCAGAAGATCACGACGCCTCATTGCACCAGTACACTGCGGCTTTGCACCGGTCCAATGGAGCTTTGTACCAGTACATCGAGACAATGGACCGGTACAACGGGTGATTGCACTGGTGCAATGGAGCTTTGCACCGGTGCAACGGAGCTCTGTACCCGTACATTGGGAGATTGCACTGGTGCAACAAGGCGTTGTACCGGTGCACTGGAGCTTTGCACTGGTACAACGGGCCAATGTACCGATGCAACCTCGCTTTGCACCGGTACACTCAAGCTTTGTACCTGTACATCGAAGCAATGCACCGGTACATTGAGGCAATGCACCGGTGCAACAGAGCTTTGTACTGGTGCAATGGAGCTATGTACCGGTACATCGAGGCGTTGTACCGGTGCAATGAAGTTTTTCCCCGGGGGAAAGCCGAGGGGGACGGGGAGCGCAAGCCCCGACGACCTCCTATAAGGCTGCGATCATCGCCGACACCTGGTCGACAGATAAGCCCCGACACCCCCAGGATAAGCCGCTTCGGACACGGAGAAGCCCCTGATCCACCGACGAGAGGGTGCATACAGACAAAGAAGAAGCTCTCCGGCGGCGGGGCTCCGGCATAGCTAATGACGGATAAGACGAAAGACTCGGCGAATGCCGCCCAACGTCCGTATCGCCACTAGTCGGTGTGTTGACGAGCATGCGAAACTCGCCTAAGATTATGGGGCATCAATAAGATAGAGGGCTTGTGTCGAGCTGAGTAGGCGTCGTTGGTAAAGCGGAAGAATGGGGGGGGCATAGAATTAGGGATTGGGGCGCCTGAGGCAAGGGTATCGAACCAATAAGGGGCGGAGTTATATGCTTGAGGAAATTTCTGACTACTCTCATAAAGCGAAAATTTTAAGACAGATTCAGTCGAACAAGGCTCGTCGGTTCGGCAGGATCAACAATGCACAAAGTGTTGCAACAGTGATCGTCTCCGCATTCTTGACCTTTATCGGGTTCTCGGGACTAGACCGGATCGCCGCCTACTTTAGCTTAGTGAAACCAGAAGACAAAGCTAAGGCCGAGCTCCTGTTCAATCTGGGAGTCTTTTCTCTATTTGTACTCGTTATATTGCATCTCGTATTCCACTTTAATAAACGTCAAGCAGAGGCAGAGGCAGCCGTTGTTTCTTTGACGGCCTTTATCAATGAGGTCGAAGATATGATAGCCACAGGTCGAAGGGCCGCTCACCACCTTGGGCCTTCCGACCTTGACTTGGTCCGGCACAAGTATGAATCATTAATAAGGGTAATTCCATCAAACACAGATCGGGAGTACCTAGGGGCCCGAAAGGATTTCAGGGAGAAGGAGCAGAAGAAGGCACAACTGCAGCTTCATCCGAAAGAACTATTTGATCCATTGGTGCATGAGAAGGTTGTAATTACCTTGGCGCAGTCGTCGACGATGGTTCTTAATGTACTAAACGCAATTCGAGAAGTTGACTCACGCCTCTACTTGGCTGGCGGACTCATCCGCAATCTCGTCTGGGACTTCCTGCATGGATATGATTCGCCAACTCCTATAGACGATGTTGACGTAGTATACTTCGATAAGCTTAGCATCACCAAGGAGCATGATGTTGCCCTTGAAGAGAGGCTTCGGAGTCGCATAGCGAATCTTCGATGGTCTGTGAAGAACCAAGCTAGGATGCACACGCCCAATGAGGATGCCCCGTACGGATCACTATCGGATGCTGTTTCAAAGTGGCCGGAAACATGTACCTCTTTTGTTGTCAGGCTGACAGAGAGCGGGCAACTCGATATAATGGCACCGCATGGATTCGCAGACCTTCTTCGGCTAGTTGTGAGACCTACGGATCACTTCTCTCGCAGATTAGAACGATACCAACAGCGTTTGGCATCCAAGAACTGGTCCGCGACGTGGCCACGGCTGCTTATACTCAGGTAGGAAGTAAATTGAGCCTGCCGGATCGATTTTGCAGCGGATGCCTGACGACCCCTGCCGAAGCCTGAACCGTTATGCGATGAGTTATGAGGTTAACTTTGAGCAACCTTGAACAGAAGCTCGATGCGATTTGGCGCGACTTGAGCCGTGTAGCTTCGCTCCTGCCCACTCAGGACGTGGAGTCAAATGACGTGCCTTCGGAGTGGGCCAACATAGTGGAAGTGTATGAAAGCGACGACGATGAAGTCTTCGATGACGAGAGAGAACAATTCCCGGCTGAGGACTATCTCTACAGTAGAATAGTTTATCAAGTGTGCCAGCGTTTCAAGAATTACGTAGAGCAGCGGCATATTTCCAAGGTGCAAGAGATATGGGGAGAGCTAGAGGCTCATGTTAACTACCTTTCAGACCCTATATCGCTACGAGTACTAGAACGCGTAGAATCACTTGTAGATGAACTTAGGGAGTTTGACCCGGTACTCATTTTCTCATTGGAGTCCTCAGAACCCACGATAGTTCAGCCTGCACCTCCGCAGCTTATTGAAATTCCGAAGCTGATCGTCGCGGTAAACAGAGATATCGCAAGTATCGTAGCTCGCGATCCTGATATACTGCGCAGACTCTCGCCTAGAGCATTCGAAGAGTTCATAGCTGAGATCTTCTCTGGGTTCGGCTATCAAGTTGAGTTGACGGCCCAAACGCGAGATGGGGGTAAGGATCTAATTGCGGTCCGCAACGATCACGGTATCATGAGCAAGATATTGGTCGAGTGTAAACGGTTTTCGCCGACTAGAAAGGTGGGTATGGGATTGGTGCGCCAACTCTACGCGGTAAAGCAGCTAGAGCGCGCCAGCAAGGCTCTTCTAGTAACAACTTCCTATTTTTCGAAGGACGCTCGAGCATTCGAGCGGCAGCACCTGTATGAACTTGAGTTGAAGGATTTCGAGGCTGTGGCCGAATGGATTAAAGAGTACATGCGCTTTGTGCGTCGAGTTTCGGAAGGCTGATTCGAATACTCCACGGTACCGTTCAAAAGCGTGGCCGCTCAGTCGCAGATCATTGGGCGGCGGAACTAACGAGCTGCCGAGGCGGGGATTCTCCAGAGTCGCGTCTTCTGCATCCTCTCGAACACTGGATACCTCCGGCTGCCGCGGCGTGAAGTATAGTGACTCTATGATGAAAGAGCTCGGACACGTTCTCGAACTGGTGCGGTATCCCGTCAAGTCGATGGCTGGTAGGGTGACGGAGTCGGCATTTCTCGGGTGGCACGGTCTCGATGGGGATCGGCGCTTCGCTTTCCGGCGGTTGGGAGATGACAGCGGCTTCCCGTGGCTGAGCGCGAGCCGCGTCCCGGAGCTCATTCTGTACCACCCTGCCGGTCTCGACGAGAGTACAGGCGAGCCTCTGCCAACTCATGTACGCACACCGACCGGAACGCACGTGGAGCTGCGCAGCGTCGAGCTCCAGAGCGAGGTCGCCGAGCGGTTTGGGAGCGGCGTGGAATTGATGAAGCTCAAGCATGGGATCTTCGATGATGCCCCGGTCTCGGTGATCAGCCTGGCGACCATTGCCGGCATCGGTGGCATCGGTGGCGAGGCGGGAGTCGACCTCGATCGCAGGCGCTTCCGGGCCAACATTCTGCTTGAGACTCTTGACCGCGAGCCGTTTCTCGAGGACGGCTGGGTTGGCGGGACACTGGTGTTCGGCACCAGCGAGCCAAGGCCAGCCGTGCGCGTGACGGCGCGCGACATACGATGCATGATGATCAACCTCGATCCGGACACGGCCACACAGGACAAGCGGGTGCTGAAGACCGTCGTCCGGCTGAACAAGAACAACGCGGGCGTCTATGGAACTGTGGTGCAAACCGGCACAATTCGTGTTGGCGATCCCGTGAGCCTCGTCTTGGACGTGCGGCGCTGAGAGCAGAAAGACCGGGTCTCTTGAGTCAGCGACTTTCCATCAGCCGTGCCCTGGCCCTCGTTGGTGGCGTTGCCTTGCCCGTGCTCGAAACAGTCCGCCGTTGGGGTACCTGGTGGGACGATCCACCGGCGTATCTCGACGACTGGCTCATCGGCGCCTTTCTGCTGGCTGGAGTCTGGGCCACCCGCTCTCCTCGTGCTCGACAAGGCCATTCAGTCCTGGCGGCGGCGTGGGGCTTTGCCTGCGGAATGCTCTACCCGAGCGTCGCCGGTCACTGGCAGGCCATGCAGGCCGGAAGGCCCGATCCTGCTCCCATCCCGTCAGAGGCTGTTTTCGCTGTGAAAATCTTGCTCGGGTTGGCTGCACTGGCGGGGCTGGCGCTGGCACTCACAGCTCCCGAGCGGACACACCCGCACACGGAAGGCCAGGATTCAGACGGTCGTTATGATTGGCGAGAACCCCGAAAGGAAAATGCCATGGGACAGCAAGACGCCCGCGTCGACGCCTACATCGAGAAAGCCGCTGATTTCGCCAAGCCGATCCTGAGCCACCTTCGCCGGGTGGTGCATGCGGGGTGTCCGGACGTGCAGGAGACCATCAAGTGGGGGTTCCCTCACTTCGAGCACAAGGGCCTGCTCTGCAGCATGGCGTCCTTCAAGAATCACTGCGCCTTCGGTTTCTGGAAAGGCTCCCTCCTGGCCGAGAAGCACCCGGAGCTGGCCGGTGCCGAGGATCCCGCCATGGGGCAGCTCGGCCGCATCACCGCCATTGCGGACCTGCCGGAGGAGGAGGCGCTGCTCCAGTACGTCCGGGAGGCCGCCGCGCTGAATGAGCAGGGCGTCAAGTCCCCGACACGGTCGAAGCCGAAACCCAAAGGGGAGCGGGAGCTGGAGGTCCCGGACGATCTGCTGGAGGCCCTGCGGAAGAGCCCGCAGGCCCTGGCGACCTTCGAAGGCTTCAACTACAGCAACAAGAAAGAATACGTGGAGTGGATCACCGAGGCGAAGAGCGCGGAGACCCGCCAGCGCCGGCTGGATCAGGCCGTCGAGTGGATGGCCGAGGGGAAGATCAGGAACTGGAAGTACGTCAGGAAGTGAGGGGGCTCTCCGGCGTCATATAAGCTGCCGTGAGCCCGCCTTGCGCCTGCCCTTGGCGCTGAACACCCGCCAGGGGGGATCAGCTCTCCGAGATGCTATCGTGGAGTCATGAAACAGAGAGGGCAAGCCATTGACCGGCACGGCAGGACTTGGACGGCGACGGTCGTGTCTGAGGCCGAAGCTGAGGAGGCGGATTTCCGCTTCTGGTACGAGGGGCTCTCTCCCGAAGAGCGCGTGAACGCGGTGCAAGACTGCCTGCTCTCCGCTTTGAAGGCGAAGGGAATCCGTGAGATCCCGCGACTACGAAGAGTTCATCGAGTTCTTGAGCCAGCTCGACGCTAGATACCTCGTCGTCGGAGCCCACGCGGTTGGCAAGAAAGGCAGGCGGTCAAGGCCCCGGTAAGCCTCCTCACCCCTCCGGCGTCACATACGCCGCCGTGATCCCCCCATCCACCAGGAACGTCGCTCCGGTGGTAAACGAAGACTCGTCCGACGCGAGGAACAGGGCGGCCTGGGCGATCTCTTTGGCCTCTCCGAAGCGGCCCATGGGGATGTGGACGAGGCGGCGCTGGCGCTTTTCTTCGGTGTCGAGGTACTTCATCAGCAGCTCGGTGCGGAGGGGGCCGGGGCAGAGGGCGTTGACGCGGATGTTCTCGCGGGCGTGGATGACCGCGAGCTCTCGGGTCATGGCGAGGACGCCGCCTTTGCTGGCGGTGTAGGCGAGCTGCGGGGTGGCGGCTCCCAGGAGGGCGACGAAGGAGGCGGTGTTGATGATCGAGCCTCCCCCGGATCGCCTCAGGGCCGGGATGCCGTGCTTGCAGCCGAGGAAGACTCCCTTCAGGTTGATGTTCATCGTGAGGTCCCAGACCTCTTCGTCGGTCGCGACTGCGTCGTCGTCCTGGGCGTGGGAGATGCCGGCGTTGTTGAACAGCACGTCGAGCCGGCCGAAGCTCGCCTCGGCGATGCGGATCATCCCCTCGGCCTCGGCCGACTTCGAGACGTCGGCGTGCGCATAGACCGCCGTTCCGCCGGCTTCCCGGATCTCCGCCGCGACCGCTTCGCCGGCCCCATCGTTGACGTCCACCACGACGACCTGGGCGCCTTCGCTCGCGAACAGCAGGGATGTTTCGCGGCCGATCCCCGAGCCGGCTCCGGTGATGAGGACGACTTTGTTTTGCAGGCGCATGGCTCAGGCCCTTTCGAAATAGCGGGCTCGTTCCCAGCAGGTGACCACTTCGTCGAACTTGCGTTGCTCGGTTCTCAGGAAGTGGAGGTAGTGCTCGAAGACATCTTGGCCGAAGGCTTCCCTTGCCAGGTCGCTCGCCTCGAATTCGGTGATCGCCTCGTGCAGTGTCGAGGGGACTCTCGGCAAGTCGCGGGCCGCGTAGATGTCTCCTTGAAAGATTTCCGGCGGCTCGATCTTGTTGCGGATGCCGTCGAGGCCGGCGGCGAGGGCGGCGGCGTAGATGATGTAGGGGTTGGCGTCGGCTCCGGGGATGCGGCACTCGATGCGCAGCGAGGGGCCGCGGCCGACGACGCGGAAGCCGGCGGTGCGGTTGTCGTAGCTCCAGGCGATGGCGGTCGGCGCCCAGGAGCGCGACTGGTAGCGCTTGTAGGAGGCGACATAGGGGGCCCAACAGGCGGAGAGGGCGCGGGCGTGGCGGAGCCAGCCGCCGAGGAACCAGCGGAAGGTGTCGCTCGCCTCGACCGGCCCGGTTTTGTGATCGCCGGGGAAGATGTTGTTGCCGCCTTTGTCCCACAGGCTGACGTGGACGTGCGCGCTGGAACCGGTGTGCTTCTCGTCCCACTTCGCCATGAAGGTGACGGCTTTGCCCTGGGCCCAGGCGATCTCCTTGGCGGCGTGCTTGTAGAGGACGTTGCGGTCGGCCTGGGTCAGCACCTCGCTGTAGCGCAGGTTGATCTCCTGCTGCCCGAGCCCCGCCTCTCCCTTGCTGAACTCGATCGGGATGCCGCTCTGGTCGAGGCCGCGCCGGATGGCGCCGACAAGGTCCTCTTCCTTCGTCCCCTGGAAGATGTGGTAGTCCTCGTTGTAGGCGCCCATCGGCCGCAGGTCGTGGTAGTGCTTGGCGCGGGCCTCGGCGAAGCTGTCGTCGAAAACGTAGAGCTCGATCTCGGTGCCGCCGAGGGCAGTGAAGCCGGCTTCGCGCGCCCTTTCGATCTGGCGTTGCAGCATCCGGCGCGGGGAGACCTCGACCGGCTTCTCGTGATGGTCCAGGAGATCGCAGAGCACCAGGGCGGTCTTGGGGAGCCAGGCGGCGCGGCGGAGAGTCGTGAGGTCGGGCACGCAGTGGAAGTCGCCGTAGCCGGTTTCCCAGCTCGTGTACGTGTAGCCGGGAATGGCCTCCATCTCCATGTCGCAGGCGAGGAGGTAATCGCAGGCGTGCATCCCGGCCTTCGCCACCTCCTCGAGGAAATAGGAGCCCATGATCCGCTTGCCCATCAGGCGGCCGTACATGTCCGGGAAGACGGCCAGCACCGTCTCGATCTCGCCGCGCTCGACGAGGTGACCCAGATCCTTGGAGGTCAACAGCCCGCGCACCTCTGTCATCGTCCCACCTCCTGATGAATCAGATTAATCGGATGCGATGAACACGCTTTTCCACTCGCTGTAGTGATCGAGGGCCGCGGGGCCGAGCTCGCGCCCGACGCCGCTCCTTTTGACGCCGCCGAAGGGCATTTCCAGGTGGACGCTCCAGCTCGAGTTCACCGAGATGACGCCGGTCTCGATGGCGCGCACGACCCGCAGGGCGCGGGCGAGATCGCGCGTCCAGAGCGAGCCGGAGAGGCCATAGATCGAGGCGTTGGCGAGCCGGATCGCCTCGTCTTCGGTGTCGAACGGCAGGATGGCGGCGACTGGGCCGAAGACCTCTTCGCGGGCGAGCTCCGAGCCGGGATCCACGTCGCAGAAGACGGCGGGCTCGTAGAAGCTGCCGCGGTCCCAGGGATCGCCCGTCTTCGCCTGCCCGCCGCAGCAGAGCTTCGCCCCCTGCTCGGCGGCTCGGCGGACGAAGCCGTCCACCCGGTCGCGATGGGACGAGGAGATGAGCGGGCCCATCTCGGTCGCGTCGTCGAGCGGGTCGCCCAGGCGGATGGCGCGGGTGCGCTCGACGAAGCGGTCGACGAAATCGCGGTAGACCGGCCGTTCGACGAGGATGCGGCTCCGGGCGCAGCAGTCCTGCCCGGCGTTGCCGAAGACGGAGAAGACCGCGCTCGCGGCCTTTTCGAGGTCGGCGTCCGCGAAGACGAGATTGGCCGACTTGCCGCCGAGCTCCAGGGAGACGCGCTTGACGTCGGCGGCGGCCAGGCGCTGGATCTCGATGCCGACCTCGGTCGAGCCGGTGAAGGCGACCTTGCGCACGTCCGGATGGCCGGCGAGGGCCGCGCCGGCCGCGCTGCCGGGGCCGGGGATGACGTTGAAGACGCCCGGCGGCACGCCGGCCTCTTGCGCCAGCTCGGCGAGGCGCAGCGCGCTCAGCGGGGTCGCCGAGGCGGGCTTCACCACGACCGCGTTGCCCAAGGCGAGAGCGGGCGCGACCTTCCAGGTGGTGATCGCGAACGGGAAGTTCCAGGGGACGATCAGGGCGCAGACGCCGACCGGCTCGCGGAAGGTGAGGCCGGTGCCGGGCGCTCCGACGGGCACGGTCTGGCCGCCGAAGGCCGGGATGAGGCCGGCGTAGTACTGAAAGCAGGAGGCGCCGAGCTCGATCTCGTCGCGCGCCTCGCGCACCGGCTTGCCGACGTTGCGCGATTCGAGCGCCACCAACTCGCCGGCTTCGGCGCGGATCTTTTCGGCGAGCCGGAGGAGAACGCGGGCGCGCTCGGCGGGAGTGGCCCGCCGCCAGTCGCCCCGCTCCCAGGCCCGGCGCGCCGCGGCGACGGCGGCGTCCACGTCCTCGGGGCCGGCCTGGGCGACGGTAGCGAGAGTGTCGCCGGTCGCGGGGTTGTGGACCGGGGCCTCGGCTCCAGACCTGGCGGGAGCGCGTTGTCCGTCGATCCACAGGCCTTCCCGTGGCGCCTTTGCAAGCTCATGATCCATGTCCGTCCTCCGGCTGCTCACGACGCGAATCATGCATTCATTCGCTGTGCCAGGAGCTGGTAACATCCCCGCCCGATGAGCTGAATGCGCTTGGGTCGTGCACCGCGATGGATTCACTGAAGAGTCGTTTGACGGATCTCTCCCCGGAGAAGCGCGAGCTTCTCGAAGCCCTGCTGCGGAAAAAGAAGGCCGCTGCGGCGGCCGCTGCGTCGATTCCGCCGCGAGGCGACCTGCCGGGTCCCTTCCCTCTCTCCTTTGCCCAGGAACGGCTGTGGCTGGTCGACCAGCTCGACCCCGGCAGCCTGGCCTACAACATCCCGGTGGCCCTCCGCTTCACCGGCGCCTTGGATGTCGCGGCGCTACGGAAGGGGCTCGCCACGATCGTGCGGCGGCACGAGGCGCTGCGCACCCGGTTCGAGGTGAAGGAAGGCGAGCCGGTGCAGGTGATCGATCCTCCCGACGGCTTCGCGCTCCCGGTCGTCGATCTGTCCGGTCTGCCGCCGGAGGAGCGGGAGGAGGAGGCTCGGCGCCGCGCCCAGGCGGAGGCGCTCCGGCCCTTCGACCTTCGGCGTGGGCCCGTCTTCCGCGCGGTGCTTTTCCGGCTCGCGCGCGACCGCCACGTGATGGCCGCGGTGATGCACCACATCGTGAGCGATGGCTGGTCGCTCGGGGTGTTCACCCACGAGCTCAGTCTGCTTTATGGGTCGTTCTCCGCGGGGCGGCGGGTGTCTCTGCCCTCGCCGCCGATCCAATATCCGGACTTCGCGCTGTGGCAGCGCCGGATGCTCTCCGGCCCGGCGCTGGAGCGGCAGCTCGACATGTGGCGGCAGCGGCTCGCCGGGCTCGATCCGGTGCTCGATCTGCCGGCGGACCGCCCCCGGCCGGCCCGCCCGAGCGGCCGCGGCGCGATCCGCTCCTTCGCGCTGCCGGAGCCCTTGTCGCGGGATCTCCGGGAGCTGGCCGAGCGGCAGGGGACGACGCTGTTCACGGTCCTGCTCGCCTCCCTGTTCGCTCTCCTCCAGCGCCAGACCGGGCGGGAAGACCTCTGCGTCGGCACGCCCGTAGCGGGGCGCCGCCAGGTGGAGACCGAGGGGCTGATCGGCTTCTTCGTCAATACGCTGGCGATCCGCGCCGACCTCGCCGGCGATCCGCCGTTCGCCGAGCACCTGGCGCGGGTGCACTGCGCTGTGCTCGACGCGCACGCGAACCAGGACGTGCCGTTCGACCGCGTGGTCCAGGAGGTGGCGCCGGAGCGGAGCCCGAGCTATACGCCGATCTTCCAGGTGCTCTTCTCGCTGCAGAACGCCTTCGGCGGCTCGCTGGAGCTGCCCGGGCTGACGATCGATTCCCTGGAGATCGCGATGAGCGCGACCAAGTTCGATCTGAGCCTCGGGATGGCGGAGCAGGCCGGGCGCCTCGTAGGAGGGCTGGAGCACAGCCTGGATCTGTTCGACCGCCCGACGGTCGACCGCACGCTGGAGCAGCTCGGGACTCTCCTGGAGAGGGTGGCCGCGGCTCCGGCGAGCCGGCTCTCGGATCTGCCGCTGCTCACTCCAGCCGAGCGCCATCAGATCCTCGCGGAGTGGGGTGCCGTGGAGGGGGAGCCGCTCGCGGGAGCGACGCTGCACGGATTGTTCGCGGCCCAGGCGGCGCGGACGCCGGAGGCCGTGGCGCTGGTGCACGGCACCTTGGAGCAGACCTACGCGGAGCTGGCGGTGCGGGCGGGAGGCCTCGCCCGCTATCTGCGCCGCCTCGGGGTCGCTCCCGAGACGCGGGTGGCGGTCTGCCTGGAGCGCTCGCCGGATCTGATCGCGACGCTGCTCGGGGTGCTCGCGGCCGGTGGCGCCTACGTGCCGATCGATCCGGCCTATCCCGCATCGCGCCAGGCGCTGATGCTGGAGGACTCGGGCGCCGCCGTGCTGGTGACCCGGGGCGGCCTCAGGGCACGGGGCGGCCCGTTCTCCGGTGTCACGGTCGAGGTGGATCATTGGATCGATCGGACCGATCTGTCCGATCTGTCTGGCCTAGCTGATTTTCCAGCGCTCGCACTTCCCGGCCACCTCGCCTACCTCATCTACACCTCCGGCTCCACAGGGCGGCCCAAAGGGGTCGCCATCGAGCACCGCAGCGCGGTGGCGCTGGCGGGCTGGGCGCGGGAGCGGTTCTCGGACGAAGAGCTGTCCGGGGTCCTGGTGGGGACCTCGATCTGCTTCGATCTGTCAGTTTTCGAAATCTTCGCCCCCCTGGCCTGGGGAGGGCGGCTGATCCTCGCGGAGAATGCGCTGGAGCTGCCCGCGCTGCCTGCCGCCTCCGAGGTCCGGCTGCTCAATACAGTGCCCTCGGTGGCCGCCGAGCTGGTGCGGAGCGGCGATCTGCCGGCGTCGGTGCGTACGGTCAACCTGGCCGGCGAGCCGCTGCCCGCGGACCTCGCCGCGCGCCTGTATGCCACGGGCACCGTGGAGCGGGTGCTCGATCTCTACGGCCCGTCGGAGGACACGACCTACTCGACGGGCTCACTGGTGCCGCGGACGATCGAGCGGGCGCCGGCGATCGGCCGTCCGTTGCCCGGCACGCGGGCCTATGTGGTGGACCGCGAGAGGCGGCCCGTGCCGGCCCTGGTCGCGGGGGAGCTTTGGCTGGCGGGCACGGGTCTGGCGCGCGGGTACCTGGGCCGTCCGGAGCTGACTGCCGAGCGGTTCGTGCCGGACCCCTTCGGCGGGTTGTCCGGACGAGGAGGCGAGCGCGCCTACCGGACGGGGGATCTGGCGCGCTTCCGGCCGGACGGCGAGCTGGAATTTCTCGGACGGATCGACCACCAGGTCAAGGTGCGCGGCTTCCGCATCGAGCTGGGCGAGATCGAGGAGGTTCTGCGCGGCCATCCGGCGGTGGGTGAGTGTGTGGTGGTGGTGCGCGAGGGCGCGCTGGCTGCCTACGTGGTCCCCGATCAGACGGATCGGACCGATCGGTCGGACCTGAAAACCGCCCTGGCTGCCTGGCTGCGCGACCGGCTGCCCGCCTACATGGTGCCTGCGGCCTGGGTGGTGCTGGAGGCGCTGCCGCGGACGCCGAACGGCAAGGTGGACCGCAAGGCGCTGCCCGCTCCGGAGCGCCGTTCCGGGGCGGCCGAGCCCGGGCACGTGGCGCCCGGAGATCCGGTGGAGGAGCGGCTCGCCGGCTTCTGGCAGGAGGTGCTGGGCGTTGACCGCGTGGGCGTCCACGACAACTTCTTCGCCCTGGGCGGACATTCGCTCCTCGCCACCCAGGTGATCTCCCGGATGCGCGAGGCGTTCGGGGTGGACCTCCACCCGCGGGCGCTGTTCGAATCTCCCACGGTGGCGGCACTGGCCCGCGCCGTGCGGGAGGCCGAGATGGCGATTCCGGCGCCGCCTCTCGTGCCGGTGGAGCGGGACGGCGACCTGCCGCTCTCCTTCGCGCAGCAGCGGCTCTGGTTCCTGGACCAGCTCGAGCCGGGCAGCGCGGCCTACAACATTCCGCTCGCCGTGCGGCTGACCGGGGAGCTGCGCATGGACCTGCTGGAACGCGTTTTCGCCGAGGTGCCGCGGCGGCAGGAGGCCCTGCGCACCACGTTCGCCTCCCGCGGCGAGGAGCCGTTCCAGGTGATCGCGGACGAGCTGAGGCCTGTGCTCCCGGTGGTGGACCTCTCGTCTCTGCCGGAGGCGGAGAGGGAGGCGTGGGCGCTCCGTATCGCCGAGGAGGAAGCCAGGAGGCCGTTCGACCTCCGGAGCGGTCCGCTGCTGCGCGTGGGTCTGGTACGGCTGGGCGCGCGGGAGCACCTCCTCCTGGTGACTCTCCATCACATCATCTCGGATGGCTGGTCGCAGGGGGTGCTGCTGCGCGAGATCGCGGCCCTGCACGAGGCGTTCTCGCAGGGGAGTCCTTCGCCGCTCCCCGATCTCCCCTTGCAGTATGCCGACTTCGCTGTGTGGCAACGGCGCTGGCTCACCGGGCCGATGCTCGCGGCCCAGCTCGATTTCTGGCGGCGCGAGCTGGCCGGCGTCCCCGCTCTCCTGGAGCTGCCGGCCGACCGGCCGCGGCCGGCGGTGCCGTCGTACCGCGGCGCGAGCTTTTCCTTCCCACTTCCGGCGGCGGCGGTCCATGCGCTCGCCCGGCGGGCGGATGCCACTCCGTTCATGGTGCTCCTGGCGGCGTTCCAGACGCTCCTCTACCACCACACGGCGGCGAACGACCTGCTCGTGGGCTCGCCCATCGCCAACCGCAACCGGGTGGAAGTCGAAGGGCTGATCGGTCTCTTCGTCAACACGCTGGTCTTCCGCCTGCGCCTCGGCGCGGAGGACAGCTTCCTCGCGGTGCTGGAGCGGGTCCGGGCGGCGACTCTCACGAATCACGAGCACCAGGACCTCCCCTTCGAGCTGCTGGTCGATGCGCTCGGGGTGGAGCGCAGCCTCTCCTACAACCCGGTCTTCCAGGTGATGCTGACGCTTCTGAACGCTCCGGCCGGGGAGCTGCGGGTTCCAGGGCTCGTGCTCGCCCCGATCGAGGCGCCGAGCACCACGGCCAAGCTGGACCTCACGCTTGCGCTCTCCGAGAGGAGCCGGGACTTCGCCGCGGCCTTCGAATACGCGCTGGACCTCTTCGACGCCTCGACGGTAGCCCGGCTCGCCGCCCATTTGCGGACTCTGCTCGAAGCCGCGGCCACCGATCCCGGGCTCGAGGTGGGCCGCCTCCCCCTGCTGAGCCCGGCCGAGCGCCACCAGCTGCTGCGGGCCTGGAACGACACGGCCGCCGTCCTCCCGGAGCCTCGATCCTTCGTCGGGCTTTTCGCCGCCCAGGTGGCGCGGCGGCCCGAGGCCCCGGCGGTGACCGCTGGACCGCCGGAGAGCCCGGTGACCCTCACCTACGCCGAGCTGGACCGCCGCGCGGACCGCCTGGGCCATTGGCTGCGCGCGCGCGGCGCCGGTCCGGAGACCCTGGTGGTCCTCCTGGAGACGCGGGGGATCGACCTGCTGACGGCGATCCTGGCGGTGTTCAAGACCGGCGCCGCGTACCTGCCTCTGGACCCGGCGCATCCGGCGGCGCGCCAGCGCGAGAGACTGCGCCAGAGCGGGGTCCGGCTCGTCGTCGCCGGCGAGCCGCATCTGCCGCTTCTGGAGGGGGCGCCGGACGTCGAGGCGGTCGTCGCCGCCGCGGCGCAGCACAATGGCGAGCTCCCTGCCCTCGCCCCCCTTCCGGACAGTCTGGCTTACGTGATCTTCACCTCTGGCTCCACCGGCGTGCCGAAGGGGGCCATGGTGAGCCAGCGCGGCATGGTCAACCACCTCTGGGCGAAGATCCGCGACCTGGGGCTCGGGCCGGACGACGTCGTGGCCCAGACCGCGTCCCAGTGCTTCGACATCTCGGTGTGGCAGCACCTGGCGGCTCTCTCGGTCGGGGGACGGGTTCGGATCTATCCCGATGCCGTGGCCCACGACCCGCCGGTCCTCCTGGCCTGGGTGGCCGCGGAGCGGGTCACCGTCCTGCAAGCGGTTCCATCGCTGCTCCGGGAGATGCTGGACGACCTGGACCAGCGCGGAGCGGCACCGGACCTCGCTGCGCTGCGCTGGATGATCCCGACGGGCGAGGCTCTGGCGCCGGACATCTGGGCCCGCTGGCTCCAGCGCTACCCGGCCGTCCCCCTGGTCAACGCGTACGGGCCCACCGAGTGCTCGGACGACGTGAGCCATGCCGTGCTCGCGGCGCCGCCGCCCGGCGCGGGGCCGCTCCGCGTGCCGCTGGGCCGTCCGGTGGTCAACACGCGGATCTACGTGGTGGACCGGGACCTCCAGGCCGTGCCGATGGGCGTGGCCGGCGAGCTCTCGGTGGGCGGTGCGGGGGTGGGCCGCGGCTACCTCGGCGATCCGGAGCGCACCGCGGCCGTCTTCGTGCCCGATCCACTCTCCGGAGAGCCGGGGTCCCGCCTCTACCGCACCGGCGACCTCACCCGCCTGCGGGGCGACGGGGTCTTGGAGTACCTCGGACGCATCGATCACCAGGTCAAGGTGCGGGGCTACCGGATCGAGCTCGGCGAGATCGAGGCGGCGCTCGGCCGGCACCCGGCCGTCCGCGAGGCCGTGGTCCTGGCGCGCGAGGGTGCGCTGGCGGCTTACGTGGTCCTCGATCGGACGGATCGGACGGATCTGAAAACCGCGCTCGCCGGGTGGCTCCGCGAGAGGCTTCCCGAGCACATGGTGCCTTCGGCGTACGTGGTGCTCGATTCCTTGCCTTTGACGCCCAACGGCAAGGTGGACCGCAAAGCGCTGCCCGCCCCGGAGCGCCGCATCGGCGAGCCGGTCTGGGTCGATCCCGCCGGCCCGATCGAGACGGTACTGGCCGGCATCTGGGGAGAGGTGCTGGGGCTCGACCGGGTCGGCGCCCACGAAAGCTTCTTCGCCCTGGGCGGCCATTCGCTGTTGGCGACCCGGGTGATGTCCCGTGTCCGCGGCGCCTTCGGCCTGGAGCTGCCGGTGCGGCAGCTCTTCGAGACGCCCACGATCGCGGGGCTGGCGCGGGTGGTGCGGCAGGCGGAACGGGCCATGCCGCAGCCACCTCTCCTGCGGGTGGCGAGGAGCGGAGACCTGCCGCTCTCCTTCGCGCAGCAGCGGCTCTGGTTCCTGGACCAGCTCGAGCCGGGCAGCGCGGCCTACAACATCCCGCTGGCCGTGCGCCTCGGCGGAGAGCTGCGGATGGATCTGCTGGAGCGGGTCTTCGCCGAGGTGGTGCGGCGGCACGAGGCCCTGCGCACCACCTTCGCCTCCCGGGACGGCCAGCCGGTCCAGGTGATCGCGCCGCCGGCGCGCCCGGTGCTGCCGGTCGTGGATCTCTCGCACCTGCCGCCCGGGGAGCGGGACGAGCGGGCGCGCTGCGCCGCCCTGGAAGAAGCGGGGCGTCCGTTCGACCTCCATCGCGGCCCCCTGTTCCGTGTGAGCCTGGTGCGCCTGGATCCGCGGGATCACGTCCTGCTGGTCACGTTCCATCACATCATCTCGGATGGCTGGTCGTTAGGCGTGCTGCAGGGTGAGATCGCCACGCTGTACGAGGCCTTCGCACAGGGGAGGCCGTCGCCGCTTCCCGAGCTGCCGCTTCAGTACACCGACTTCGCGGCCTGGCAACGCAGATGGCTGGACGGGGAGGTCCTCGATGAGCAGCTCGCCCACTGGAAGCGCCGTCTCGCCGGGGCGCCGCGGGTCCTGGAGCTGCCCGCGGACCATCCGCGCCCGCCCGTGCAGACCTACCGCGGCGCGGCCGTCGTGGCTGCCTTCCCGCCGGCCCTCTCCGCGGCGGTCCGCGAGCTCTGCCGGAAATGGGGAGCGACGCCGTTCATGCCCCTCCTCGCCGCCTGGTCGGTCCTGCTGGGCCGGCACGCGGGACAGGAAGACGTGCTCGTCGGCACCCCCATCGCCGGACGCAACCGGCGCGAGACCGAGGGGCTCATCGGGCTGTTCGTCAACACCCTGGTGCTGCGGGTCGAGCTGGGCCGCGCCCCGAGCTTCGGAGAGGTCTTGGATCGCGTGCGCGAGGCGGCTCTCGACGCCTATGCGCACCAGGATTTGCCGTTCGATCGGCTGGTCGAGGAGCTGGTCCCGGAGCGCGACCTCTCCCGCTCGCCGCTGTTCCAGGCCATGCTCGTCCTCCAGAACGCGCCCCGCCAGGAGGTCCGACTTCCGGGGCTCACCCTCGCGCCGGTCGACGTGGAGGGCCGCGTGGCGAAGGTCGACCTTCACCTGGTCCTGTGGGAGGGAGCGGACGGGTTCGCCGGCATCCTGGAGCACAGCACGGATCTGTTCGACCGCACGACCGCGGAGCGCCTGCTGGCCCGCTTCGAGGCTCTTCTCGAAGCTGCCGCCGCGGACCCTGGGCAGGCCATCGCGGATCTGCCCTTACTGGTTGGAGGCGAGCGGCAGCAGGTCCTGGCGGAATGGAACGACGCGGCCACGAGCTGGCCCGACGGCGGAGGCCGCCTCCATGAGCTGATCGCCGCCCAGGCCGCACGGACGCCGGAGGCCGTGGCCGCGGCTTTCGAAGGGGAAGAGCTGACCTATCGCGAGCTGGAGGAGCGCGCGAATGGTCTCGCCCACCATCTGATCCACCTCGGCGTGGAGCCGGACGGGCGGGTGGGAGTCCTGCTGGAGCGCTCGCTGGAGATGATCGTTGGGCTCCTCGGCATCCTGAAAGCTGGAGCCGCCTACGTGCCGCTCGATCCGGCCCTCCCGGCCGAGCGCCTGGCCTTTGTGGTCGAGAGCGCCGGGATCTCGGTGGTCATCGCGCAGGAGAGGCTCAAAGATCGGCTGCCGTCTGGTCTTTCCGTCGTCCTTCCCCCTCTCCCGGAAGGGTGTGAGAGGGTGGGAGAGGGGGATCGACGGGGTGAGGGGCTCGCCTATGTCCTCTACACCTCCGGCTCCACCGGCACGCCCAAGGGCGTGATGATCCCGCACCGGGGAATCGTCAACCGGCTGCTCTGGATGCAGGAGGCCTACCGCCTGATGCCCGAGGACCGGGTCCTGCAGAAGACCCCGTTCGGCTTCGACGTTTCGGTGTGGGAATTCTTCTGGCCCCTCCTCGCCGGCGCGCGGCTGGTCTTCGCGCGGCCGGAGGGTCACAAAGACCCGGCCTACCTCGCGGATCTGATCGTCCGCGAGAAGATCACCACCCTGCACTTCGTGCCCTCGATGCTCCAGGCCTTCCTGGAGGTGCCGGGGCTCGAAGCACTGTCTTCTCTGCGACTCGTGATGGCGAGCGGCGAGGCCTTGCCTCCGGACCTCGTGCGGCGGTTCTTCGCGCGCCTGGGCCACGCCGAGCTGCACAACCTGTATGGCCCGACCGAGGCGTCGGTGGATGTGAGCTTCTGGCCGTGCGTGCCCGAGCCACCGCGGGCCGTCGTGCCGATCGGCCGGCCGATCGCCAACCTGCGCCTTCATGTGGTGGACCGCGAGCTGCGCCCGCAGCCGATCGGCGTCCCGGGCGAGCTGCTTCTGGGAGGCGTCGGCCTGGCCCGGGGATATCTGGGGCGGCCCGACTTGACCGCGGCGGCGTTCGTGCCCGATCCCTTCGCGGACGAGCCCGGCAGCCGCCTCTACCGCACGGGCGACCTGACGCGGTTGCTTTCCGATGGCAACGTCGAGTACCTGGGCCGGATCGATCACCAGGTGAAGATCCGGGGCTTCCGGATCGAGCTGGGGGAGATCGATGCCGTGCTGGCGAGCCATCCGGCCGTCCGCGAGTGCGTGGCCGTGGCCCGGGAAGGTGCGCTGGTGGCCTATGTGGTTGGCGAGAGCCTTGATCTCGAAAAGCTGCGAGCCTTTCTGGGGACGCGGCTCCCCGACTACATGGTGCCCTCGGCATTCGTGGTCCTGGAGTCCCTGCCACTGACTTCCAATGGCAAGGTGGACCGCAAAGCACTGCCCGCCCCGGAGCGCCGTGTGGATGAGGCGGTTTGGGTGGCTCCCTCCGGCCCGATCGAAGAGATGCTCGCCGGGATCTGGGGGGAGGTCCTGCGGCTCGACCGCGTAGGAGCCCGCGACAACTTCTTCGCTCTGGGCGGCCATTCGCTGCTGGCCACCCAGGTGGTGTCCCGCCTGCGTGAGGCTCTCAGCGTGGACCTGCCGGTGCGGCAGTTGTTCGAAACCCCCACGGTGGCGGAGCTGGCGCGGGCCGTCGCGCGCGAACGCCAGGAGGCTACCTCCCAGATCGTGCCGCGGGTGGCGCGGGATACAGATCCGCCGCTCTCCTTCGCCCAGCAGCGGCTCTGGTTCCTCGATCAGCTCGAGCCGGGCAGCCCGGCCTACAACATCCCGCTGGCCGTGCGCCTGACCGGCGAGTTGCGGCCGGACCTGCTGGCGCGGGTCTTCGCCGAAGCCGTCCGGCGCCATGCGGCCCTGCGCACCACCTTCGCCGAACGTGAGGGCCAGCCGGTCCAGGTGATCGCTCCACCGGCGCTGCCGGCGCTGCCGGCGCTGCCGGTCGTGGACCTCTCGCACGTGCCTCCCGGGGAGCGGGACGAGCGGGCGCGCCGCATTGCCCTTGAAGAGGCCGGGCGCCCGTTCGACCTCCAGCGCGGTCCGCTGCTGCGCGTCGGACTGGTACGGCTGGGAGAGCGGGACCACCTGCTGCTCGTAACAATGCATCACATTGTCTCGGACGGCTGGTCCCTGGGCGTGCTGCTACGAGAGATCACGGTCCTGGTCGAGGCGTTCTCGCAAGGGAAGCCTTCGCCGCTTCCCGAGCTTCCGGTCCAGTACGCGGACTTCGCTCTCTGGCAGCGGAGCTGGCTCCAGGGACAGATCCTGGAGGACCAGCTCGCCTACTGGACGCGCCAGCTTGCCGGAGCTCCGGCGGTGCTGGAGCTGCCCACGGACCACCCGCGTCCGCCGGTCCAGACCTATCGTGGCGCGGCGGTGCCCGTGACGCTCCCCCCGGCCTTGTCTGCTGCGCTTCGCGAGTTCAGCCGGAGCCGCGGGGTGACACCGTTCATGGCCCTGCTGGCCGCCTGGTCCGTCGTCCTGGGCCGGCACGCAGGACAGGACGACGTGCTGGTGGGCACGCCCATCGCCGGCCGCAACCGCCGGGAGGTCGAGGGGCTGATCGGGCTCTTCGTGAACACGCTCGTGATGCGGACCGCCTTCGCGATTTCCTGGAGCTTCGGTGAGGTGGTGGGCCGGGTGCGGCAGACCGCGCTCGACGCGTACGCGCACCAGGATCTGCCGTTCGAGCGGCTGGTCGAGGAGCTGGTGCCGGAGCGGGACATGTCCCACTCCCCCCTGTTCCAGGTCCTGCTCGTGCTGCAGAACGTGCCGCGCCAGGAGGTGCGGCTCCCGGGGCTCACTCTCGCCCCAGTCGAGGTGGAGAGCCGGGTCGCCAAGCTCGACCTCACTCTGACGCTCATGGAAGGTTCCGAGGGCTTCGCCGGATCTCTGGAGCACAACACCGACCTGTTCGATCCGGGCACGGCGGAGCGCTTCCTGGCCCGCTTCATGGCCCTGCTGGAGGCGGCGGCCGTAGATCCGGGGCAGTCGGTCGCGGATCTGCCGCTGCTCCTGCCAGCGGAGCGCCGCCAGCTCCTGGCGTGGAACGAGACCGGCGCGCCGCCGGAGACCAGCCTCTGTCTCCACGAGCTGTTTGCCGCTCAGGCCGCGCGGACGCCGGGCGCCGTGGCGCTGGTCGACCGCAGCGGGTGGCACAGTTATGCGGATTTGGCTGCGCGGGCCGGCGGCCTGGCGCACCGCCTGCGCGGGCTCGGGATCGGCCCCGAGGCGCGGGTGGCGGTCTGCCTGGAGCGCTCGCCGGACCTGATCGTCGCGCTGCTCGGCGTGCTCGCGGCCGGCGGCGCCTACGTGCCGATCGATCCGGCCTATCCGGCGGAGCGCCGAGCGCTGATGCTGGAGGACTCCGGCGCCGCCGTGCTGGTCACCCGGGGCGATCTGGGGGGGCAAGGCAGCCACTTCTCCGGTGCCACGGTCGAGGTAGAAGATCGGACTGATCCGTCCGATCCGTCCGATCCGTCGGATCTGTTCGATCTTCCACCGCTCGTGCTTCCCGGCAACCTGGCGTACCTGATCTACACCTCGGGATCGACGGGCCGGCCCAAGGGTGTGGCCATCGAGCACCGCAGCGCCGTGGCGTTGGCGCTCTGGGCGCGGGAGACCTTTTCAGCCGAGGAGCTCTCCGGCGTGCTGGCCGCCACCTCGGTCTGCTTCGATCTGTCGGTGTTCGAGATCTTCGCGCCTCTCGCCTGGGGCGGCACGGTGATCCTGGCGGAGAACGCCCTGGAGCTGCCCACCCTGCCGGCGGCCTCCGAGGTCCGGCTGGTCAACACGGTGCCCTCGGCCGCGGCCGAGCTGGTGCGCAGCGGCGGTCTGCCGCCGTCCGTGCGCACGGTCAACCTGGCGGGCGAGCCGCTGCCGGGCGCCCTGGTGGATCGGATGTATGCCACCGGGACCGTGCAGCGTGTGCTCAACCTGTACGGCCCGTCCGAGGACACGACGTACTCGACCGGCGCGCTCGTGCCGCCCAACGGAGAACGGTCCCCGGCGATTGGCCGGCCGCTCCCTGGGACCCGCGCCTGGGTCGTCGACCGCCAGGGTGTGCCGGTGCCGCCCGGCGTGGCGGGCGAGCTCTGGCTGGCTGGCGCGGGCCTGGCGCGCGGCTACCTGGGACGGCCCGAGCTGACCGCCGAGCGGTTCACCCCTGATCCATTCGGCGAAGCGGGGGGTAGGGTCTACCGCACCGGCGACCTCGTGCGCCACCGGCAAGACGGCCAACTGGAGTTCCTCGGCCGGATCGACTTCCAGGTCAAGGTGCGCGGCTTCCGCATCGAGCTGGGGGAGATCGAGGAAACCCTGCGCCGTCATCCAGCGGTTCGCGAGAGCGTCGTCGTGGCGCGGGAGGGTGTGCTGACGGCCTACGTAGTCTTCGATCGGACCGATCGAAAAGCCACCTTGGCCGCCTGGCTCCAGCAGCGGCTGCCGCACTACATGGTCCCCTCGGCCTTTGTGCTCCTGGAGTCCCTGCCGCTGACGCCCAACGGCAAGGTCGACCGCAAGGCCTTGCCCGCGCCGGAGAGGGTCCGCGCGGTGGACGAGGAGAGCTGGGCCGCGCCTTCCGATCCGGTCGAGGAGCTGCTCGCCGGGATCTGGGCGGAGGTGCTGGGGCTCGATCGCGTGGGAGCCCGGGAGAGCTTCTTCGGCTTGGGCGGCCACTCGCTGCTGGCCACCCAGGTGATCTCGCGCATCCGCGGCGTCCTCGGGGTCGAGCTGCCGCTGCGCGGGCTGTTCGAAGCTCCCACGGTAGCGGAGCTGGCGCGGCGGGTGCGGGAGGCGCGCCGGGAAGGGGCCGCGCCGCCGCCCCTCGTGCCGGTACCTCGCGAAGGAGACCTGCCCCTCTCCTTCGCCCAGCAGCGGCTCTGGTTCTTGGATCAGCTCCAGCCGGGGAGCCCGGCCTACAACATCCCGCTCCCCGTGCGTCTGCGCGGCGACCTGCGGCCGGACCTGCTGGCGCGCAGCTTCGCCGAGGTGGTGCGCCGGCACGAGGCGCTGCGCACCTCCTTCCCCTGTGTGGCCGGTCAGCCGGTCCAGGCCGTCGCCAAGCGTGCCATGGTCCCCCTGCCCCTCGTCGATCTGGAGGCTCTGCCCGCTCCGCTGCGGGAGGGCGAGCTGCGGCGCCTGGTCCGCGCCGACGCCCTGCGCCCCTTCGGCCTGGCGGCCGGGCCGCTGCTCCGCACCACCCTGATGCGGCTGGAGCCGCGCGAGCATGCCGTGCTGGTGACCATGCACCACATCGTTTCCGACGGCTGGTCGCTCGGCGTGTTCCTCGCGGAGGTCGGGGCCCTCTATCCGGCGTTCGCCCAGGGATTGCCATCGCCACTGCCCGAGCTGGCCGTGCAGTACGGCGACTACGCGGCCTGGCAGCGGGCCTGGGTGTCGGGGGACCGCCTGGCAGCCGAGATCGCCTGGTGGAAGGAACGGCTTGCGGGCGTCCCGGCGGCTCTCGAGCTCCCCGCCGATCGGCCGCGGCCGGCGCGCCAGACGTTCCGCGGAGCGGCCTGGCCGGTCGATCTGCCGCCCGCGGCGCGGACCGCCCTGGTCTCCCTCGGCCGTGCCGCCGGGGCGACGCCGTTCATGACCCTCCTGGCCCTTTTCCAGACTCTCCTGGGCCGCTGGTCGGGACAGGAGGATTTCGTGGTCGGGACGCCGATCGCCGGCCGCCTGCGCGCTGAAACCGAGCCGCTGATCGGGTTCTTCGTCAACACGCTCGCTCTGCGCGCCGTCCTGGCGGACGATCCGAGCTTCCAAGCTCTCCTGGTGCGGGTCCGCGAAACGGCTCTGGAGGCCTACGCGCACCAGGAGCTCCCGTTCGAGCGCCTGGTCGAGGAGGTCCAGCCCGAGCGCGACCTTCGCCGGCCCGCCCTCGTCCAGGTGTTGCTGGCCCTGCAGAACACGCCGGTGACCGCCGTGCGGTCCGCGGATCTGGCCTTCGAGCCGCTCGCCGAGGAGACAGGGACCGCCAAGCTCGACCTGAGCCTGCATCTCAGCGAGCAGGGGGACCGGATTGCCGGGGCGCTGACCTACAGCACCGATCTGTTCGACGCCGCCACGGTGGCGCGTTGCGCGGGGCATCTCCTGCGCCTGCTCGAAGGCGCCGCGGCCGATCCCGGCCGCCGGCTGTCGGATCTCCCACTGCTCACCGAGACCGAGCTGCATCAGCTCGTGCGAGACAGCGGCGGCGGCCAGCCGGCCCCGGTGTCCGAGGAGCGCTGTATTCACGAGCTTTTCGCGGAGCAGGCGGCGCGCACCCCCGAGGCGCCCTCCGTCGTCGGAGAGGACGGCGCGTGGACCTACGCGGAGCTCGGCCGGCGGGTCCGGCGCCTCGCCCGGCGGCTGCGCACCCTGGGTGTCGCCCCCGACCAGCCGGTGCTCCTCCGCGCCGAGCGTAGCGCCGGCCTGGTCGCAGGTCTCCTGGGCATCATGGAGGCGGGCGGCGCTTATCTGGCGGTGGAACCGGATCTGCCCCAGGAACGCCTCGGACTCCTCGTCCAGGATGCTGGCGTGACCGTGGCCGTGACCCGGCGTCCGCTGGCCGAAACTCTGCCGGCTGGGGTGCGGCCGGTCTTCCTGGAGGATCTGGAGGCGGACTACGTCGGCGCGCCGGACCCCGCCGCTTTCGTGGCCATGCCGGGCCATCTGGCCTATGTGCTCTACACCTCCGGGTCCACGGGCCGGCCGAAGGGGGTGATGGTCGAGCACCGGCAGCTTGCGGCGTACGTCCGCGGCCTCGCAGAGCGCCTGGATCTGGCGGCCGGATCGCCGGCGGCGGGACATGGGAAAAGCTTCGCCACCGTCAGCTCCTTCGCCGCCGACCTCGGCCACACCGCGATCTTCGCCGCGCTGCTCCACGGCGGCTGCTTGCACGTGATGGCTCGCGAGCGGCTGACCGACGCCGCGGCCCTGGCCGAGTGGATGGAGATCCATCCGGTCGACGGGCTCAAGATCGTCCCTTCGCATCTCGCCGCCCTGCTGACCGCCGAGCGTCCCGAGCGGCTGCTCCCCCGCCGCTGGCTCGTCCTGGGTGGTGAGGCGCTCCCCTGGGATCTGGTCGAGCGGGTGCGTGCTCTCGCTCCGCAGTGCCGGGTTTTCAATCACTACGGTCCGACGGAGACCACGGTCGGAGCCGTGGCCGGTGAGGTGGGGGAGGCGGGCGGCCGCGAGCGCGGCGAGAGCGCCCCGCTGGGCCGGCCGCTCGGGCGCACCCGCGTCTGGGTGCTGGACCGCCGGCAGCACTTGGTGCCGGCCGGCGCTCCCGGCGAGATCTGCATCGGTGGTCCGCAGGTGACGCGCGGATACCTGGGCCGGCCGGACCTGACGGCGGAACGATTCATCCCCGATCCATTCGACGGCACCGCCGGGGCGCGGCTCTATCGGACCGGCGACCTGGCGCGGCGGCGGCCGGACGGCGCGCTGGAGTTCCTCGGCCGGACCGACCATCAGGTCAAGGTCCGCGGCTTCCGCATCGAGCTGGGAGAGATCGAGGCGACCTTGCGGGCCCATCCGGCGGTCCGCGAGTGCGTGGTCCTCGCGCGGCAGGACGCGCCGGGAGAGCGGCGCCTGGTGGCGTACGTGACCTTGCACCCGGACGCCGGGAGCGGGTTGCCGGCGTCCGACCTGCGCGCGTTCCTGGAGGAGCGTCTCCCCGCCCATATGATGCCCACGGCGGTCGTGGTCCTGGAGGCTCTGCCTCTCACTCCGAACGGCAAGATCGACCGCCGCGCCCTGCCAGCCCCGGACCGGCCGGAGGAGGGCTACGTTCCGCCCCGCGACGAGGTCGAGCTGCGCCTGGTCCGGATCTGGGAGGACCTCCTGGACGTCCGGCCGGTGGGAGTCCGCGACAACTTCTTCGCCCTGGGAGGCCACTCCCTGCTCGTGGTGCGCCTGATGGGGAGCATCGAGCGGCAGCTCGGACTCAGGATCCCGCTCTCGGCCCTGATGGCGGCGCCGACCATCGAGCGCATCGCCGCTCTCGTGCGGCAGGAGGCGGGCACGCCGCGCTCGCTGGTCGTCCCGTTACAACCGGGAGGCTCCGGGACGCCGCTGTTCCTCGTGCATCCGGTCGGCGGCAACGTCTTCTGCTATCTGCCGCTGGTGCGCCTCGGAAGCCTGGGTTGCCCGGTCTACGGCATCCAGTCCCCGGCCCTGGACGCCCAGACCGCTCCTTGGACGCTAGAGACCCTGGCCGCGCGATACGTCGAGGCGATTCGGGAGATCCAGCCCGAAGGTCCGTACCGGCTCGCCGGCTGGTCGCTCGGAGGAGTCGCGGCGTTCGAGATGGCGCGCCAGCTCGAAGCGCAGGGACATGAGGTCGCCTTGGCGATGATCGACCCGGGTCCGCCGCGCAGGGCGCAAGAGGAGCCGGACCCGCGGATCGAGCTCGCCCAGTTCGTCTACGACTTGCGGGGGCTTGCCGGGCTCGCAGCCTCCGGACCCCTGGCCCTGCCGGAGGGTGTCGAGACGCTCGAAGAGCTGCTGGCGCGGGAAGAGGTCCGCGCCCTGCTGCCGCCCGACGTCTCAGAGGAGCAGCTCCACGAGCTGTTCACCCTCTTCCGAGCCAACCGCCGCGCCCTGGGTGCCTATCGCCCCCGACCGTACGGAGGGCGCCTCACCCTGATCCGCGCCGAAGCCACGGCGGAGGCGCTCGGGGCGGAGGTGGACCAGGCATGGAGCGAGCTGGCCGCGGACGGGGCCGAGATCCGTCTCCTGCCGGGAGACCACTACTCGCTGCTGCAACCACCGCGGGTCGAGACCGTGGCCGAGCTGCTCGCGACCGGCGTAGGAGAGGCATTGACGGCCTGAGCTCGTTCTTCGCTGTTCACCCCTCTCCCGCTTGCGGGAGAGGGGCCGGGGGGGAGGGCCTCTTCTGCCACAGCCCCAGCACATTCCCTTCCGCATCCCGGAACCGCGCCCACCACCCCATCTCCCCGACAGGGGTGACCGGCAGGTCGATCCGTCCGCCCGCCGCGACGATCCGCTCCAGCACCGTCTCCAGCTCTTCCTCTTCGATGTGGATCATCAGGAGCGGATGCTCGAGCCCTCCGCCGGCTTCCGTAATCCCGCCGTCGATCCCCTCCTTGCCGCTCCCTGAGACCACCGCGGAGCCCCGGACCTTGAAGTAGGGCCGCTCCCAGGGAAGAGGCTCGACGCTCCAGCCGAAGACCTCGCGGTAGAAGCGCGCAGCCCGTTCGGGGTCGCGGGCGGGAATCTCGAAGTGGCTGACCGTGGCCTTCACGCCGCGATCATAATGCTGCCCATGGGAACGCCGGACGCTCTCGCTCAGACGATGGCCCGCTTGCGGGAAGGCGGTGCCCGGATGCGCTCCCTGCCGGCCGGCGTCCTCCTTGCCGCCTGGGCGGAGACGGTGGAGGAGTTTCTCGATCCCGCCTCGCCGGAGCGGCGGGCGCTCGATCCGAACCTGGCCCGCCTCTGTCGGCTCTCGCCGGAAGGGCTCGCCGCCGGGCTCGAAGCGGTCCTCGGTGGCGTACGCCGCGAGACGGCTGCGGCGCTCTTCGCCGCGGCGGAGGGGAAGACTGCCCCGGAGGCCCCGGTGCTCGTGGTGCTCGCCTCCAATCTGCCGGCCCTCGCCGTGCAGCCGCTGCTTCCCGCGCTGGCGCTCCGCCGCCCCGTCCTCCTGAAGTCCCCCTCGGCCGAGCCGCTCTTCGCTCCGGCGTTCCTGGGCGCCCTGATCCGCCGCGAGCCGCGCCTCGAAGGCGCCTTGGCCGCGACGGCCTGGCGCGGCGGGGACACGCTCCTCGAAGCGCCCGTTCTCGCCGCGGCCGAAACCATCCTCGCCTATGGCGATGCTCCGGCCCTCGCGGACCTGGAGAAGCGGGCGCCAGGGAAGGTGATCGGGTACGGCCCGAAGACGAGCCTGGCGGTGGTGGGGGAGGGAATCGATTTCGAGAGTGTGGCCGAGGGTCTGGCGCGCGATATCGCGCTCTTCGACCAGAGGGGGTGTCTCTCGGTGGTCGCCGTCTACACCGCCGGGGACGCCGATGCGCTCGCGGCCCGGCTGGAGGAGGCTCTGGCGGATCGCGCGCGGGCTTGGCCGCCGGGACCTGCCGATCCAGCCGTGCAGGCGGGCGTTCAGCAGATCCGGCTGGAGGCGGAGATGCGCGGCCTGCGCTCCACCCGTCTTCCTCTGGCCGCCGGCACCGTCCTGGTCGATCCCGATCCCGCCTTCCGCCCGACGCCTGGTCTGCGGAGCGTGCGCATTCATCCCCTCCCGGACCTGGAGAGCCTAACCGCTCTGCTCGCTCCCTGGCAGGGCCGCCTCCAAGGCGCCGCCCTGGCGGGAGAGGGAGTCTGGAAGCTCATCTCGAAGCTGGAAGCCTTGGGAATCTCGCGGTGCGCCGCGTCCGGCGATCTGCAATCGCCGGACGCCCGCTGGCACAATGGGGGCATCGATCCGCTGGAGGCGCTCAGCCGCCTCCCTTTCCGCTCATCGAAGAGTTTGGTATAAAGTTGCCGCATTCATCCAAGAGAGGGGGAACAATTGGAAGGTTCCGCCGATTGGCAAAGCACTCACCACGGCTTGTCCGAAATCGACTTCAGGTTTCGCGAGATGGCAAAGAGCTCTCCAGATTTCCTGGAGCGGTCGCGTTTTCACGCATTAGAGAGAAACAGGGAACTTACCCAATACCGACTGCAGCCTTGGGTTACCTTCCTTGGCAGCGGAAAGCTCGAAGAGCTCAAGCGGGTGAGTCTCGGCGTCAATAATTTGATCAAGAATATAAGTGAGCTTATTTTTCACGAGGACTGGGTCAAAATGGCCGAGTTCTACCACCTCGGCTCCCCATCGATTGCCGAAATCGTATTCTCCTCCCCGACTGATGCCAAAACTGTGTTCTCCCGTGGGGATTTTATCGATACGGCAGGCGGTTTCAAGTGCATCGAGTTCAACTTCGCACCAAATCTTGGCGGCTGGGATACTTCTATCATCACAAGAATGCATCTCTCTGTTCCTGCTACATCCAGCTTCATTGCCAGAGAAGGGATCTCTGTCCACTATACGGATCCGATTTGGATGATGTTCAGGCACATCTTCGCGGATCTCCGTGACAAGCAGCTGGCATCCGATGGCAACGTTACCATTGCCTTCGTTGTCCAGCCTTGGGAGGTGGTTCCCGAGGACAACCCAAAAATTATGTTTTTCCAGCGCGAGATGAATCGAGCCATCGAGACGCTTGGCCTGGAGATTTCAGGAAAAATCGTGAGCTGCTCTTATCAAGACATGGCGCCGCGCGAGCCTTTGTTCCTGGGCGCCAGAAGAGTCGACGCTCTGATCGAGCTTTCCAATATCATGACTCCGACGTTCATCTACCGCCTATTCAAAGGAGGTTGCGTGGCGCTATACAACGGCCCTGTCGACCGCATCCTAGGGTCCAAGCGCAATCTCGCCCTCCTGTCGCAGTATGCAGCCTCCAGATCCTTCTCGGACGCCGAGCGAGACATGATCGAGTCACACATTCCTTGGACTCGGCTGGTCTCTCCCGATCTTATCGATTACGAAGGGGGCACCCATCCGCTGTACGATCTTGTCGCAGCCCATCAGGACCGCTTTGTGCTCAAGAAAGCCGACTCGTTCGGCGGCAAAGATGTCTTTATCGGACGATCCACGGCTTCCGAAGAATGGGGCCGGAGACTCGACACAGCTCTGGCACAGGGGGGCTGGATTGTGCAGGAGGTCCAGGAGTCACTTCCCTACCTCTACCAAAGCGGCGAGTACGGGTGCTCTGTGCACGACCTGGTCTGGGGGCCTTTTTGTTTCGGCGATGCATACGGAGGTGTGGTCTTGCGCATGCAGCCCCGGGCGAGCGGAGGAGCCGTTAACTTGAGCCTGAATGCCACAGAAGGGATTGTCCTGGAGGTCTGAGGAGCGGGAGCCCCTCTCCCGCTCGCAGGAAAGGGGCCGGAGGTGGGGGTTCTGACTACTTTCCAGCCTTCCCCGACCCGCCCAACATCACCGACAGCGCCACTTCCGGGGCGGTCCAGTCGTTATTGGTGAGACGGCCGATCTCCCGGCCCTTGCCGTCATAGACCACCGCCGTGGGCACATTGCCGACGTTCAGCCGCTGCACCTCGGGGTCTTTGAAGTCGCGCGGAATGCCGCGATAGTCGAACTGGATCTTGGAGCCCTTGATCTCGTCCTCGACGCGCAGCAGGTGCGGCAGCATCTCCTTGCAGTGGGGGCACCAGGAACCGAAGAAGACCAGCACCCGCACGGGCGCCGCCTGGCTCTTGAGCTTGGCGATCGACACGGGATTCGGCGAGTAGGCTTTCGCCCCCTGCACGTACTCGGGACTGTGCTTCTTCAGCTCCGCCGACTTCTTGAGACCCAGCAGCGGCGGCTTGGGACCCAGGGCGGCCTTCTTTCCTTCGGTGGTGAAGTCCACCCGGCCGTCCCCGATCACGAGCTTGCCCTGGGGCTTCGTCACAGCGTCCGCCAGCAGGTCCACCGTGCCGTCCTTCTGTCGGACGATCTTCGCCTTCGGAACGGTTGCGACCGTTCCGGCTCCGGGCGTAATCAGGATCGGCGACAGCGTCGTCGGCAGGATCAGGTACGCCGGAAGGTTGCGGTTCACGAAGACCTCGGAGCCGGCATCAGCCTGCCCGTTGACCAGCAGGACGTATTCGCCCGTGGCCTGGAAGCCGCGCAGGACGCTGTCGGAAGGGGTTGCCTGCTGCCCGCGCGCGGGCAAGGCCGCGACGACCGCCAGGGCAATCAGAAGGCCCGCCGCCTGGCGGAAGGGGAGTCGAAAGTAACTCATGGTTTTAACCTCACCAATCAAAGGTTCAGGCCGGCGTCTTCAGCGGCACGGAGCCGCTGGACGCCACGCGTGCAAGCGGAGGCAGACCGGTCCAGGTCTCGACAACCTCCCCGTCTTTCACCCGGAAGGCCCGGGGGAGGCGCCGGTAGAGCGGCCGGAGAAGCTCGGCGGGCGTCTCGACCACCTGGAAGACGGGACCCTGGGTCCAGCGGAACTGGAAGACCTGCTCGGGGGTGGCGGCGGAGAGCACCCAGACCCGCGGCCCCGACGGATCGCTGGCGGTGTCGTTCAGCGCCGCGACCGACTGGCGGAAGGACGGATCGGCGAGATCCGCGATCACCACCAGGTGCTCCCCCTTCATCAGACCTCCCGCGACCGTGTCCAGGCAGAGCGGGCTCTCGCCCTGGACGCAGATCTGATCGACCGCGGTCCCGGGGCGCAGCCGCGTCGCCAGATTGTCGAGCGGCAGCTCCGGCGCTTTCCAGGCGAAGAGCAGCGCGCCGACCGTTCCAAGAGTCACGGCCGCGGTGCGCAGCGGCGGGAAGAGCCGGCCGCGCCGGTCGCGTCCCAGGAAGGCCAGGGCCAGCGGTGGGACCAGCAGCAGGAGGTCCTGCCAGAACGCTTCGGCTGGCGAGCGCTGCACCAGGTTGCCGAAGCAGCCACAGCCGGCCATCTCGGTGCGCAAACCGTGGGCCGTGAGATACCACGTCCGGCCGGTCAGGAAGAGGAAGAAGGCCACCAGCAGGACCGCCGGCACGAGGACCCACAGCCGCCGGACGCCGAGCAGCAGCGCCAATCCCAGCCCGGCCTCCAGCGCCAGCGCGACCAGGGCCACAGCCTGTGCGGAGAGGAGGAAATCCAGCCCTTCCATCCGGATCTGTTCCGCGAAAGCCGACGGATCGAGAGCCTTCGCCCAGACGGCGAACAGGAGCACCGCGCCCAGCACGAGACCGGCGACCGTTCCCACCCAGAAAAAGCGGGGGTGCCGGGCCGTCGCGGGGGTGTCCTGATTCATCGCATGGTCCATGGAAAGCTCATCCTAAGCGGTGGCTCCCACCGCTGCAATACGGATTCAGCGGACAGAACACGGGAGGAGCGAGGAAAATGCCAGCGCCGGGTTGAGGACTATCCCGCCGCCGCCACCACCCGCTCCGGCCATTTCAGATGGCGACGGAGCTCGTCGGCGGTCGGGCTCTCCACCCGGTCGAGGAACGGCTCCAGCGGGCCTGTGTAGAGGACCTCGCCGCCGTGGATCCCGCCGCCGGGTCCCATGTCCACGATCCAGTCGCAGCGCGCGATCAGGTCCGGGCTGTGCTCCACCACCACGACTCCGTCGCCGCGCTGCACCAGCCGCCGCAGGGTGTGGTAGAGGACGTCGATGTCGGCCAGGTGGAGGCCGGTGGTGGGCTCGTCGAACAGGAAGAGCCTCGGCTTGTCCGAGGCGGGGCGGTCGAGGAAGCTCGCGAGCTTGAGCCGCTGTGCCTCGCCGCCGGAGAGCGTCGAGGTCGACTGCCCGAGCCGCAGGTAGCCGAGCCCCACGTCGGTGAGCAGGCGCAGGCGCCGCACCAGCTTCTTGTGGTCGGCGAAGAAGCTCTGCGCATCCTCGACCGTCAGGTCCAGCGCCTCGGAGATGTTCAGCCCCTTGTAGCGCACGGCGAGGACCTCGGGCCGGAAGCGGTGCCCCTGGCAGGTCTCGCACGGCACCGTCACCGGCGCCATGAACTGCATGTCGACCTCGGTGATCCCCGTCCCCTCGCAGGTAGGGCAGCGCCCGCGCTCGACGTTGAAGGAGAAGTGGGCCGGCGTGATGCCGCGCACCCGGGCGTCCGACGTGCCCGCGAAAATCTTGCGCAGCTCGTCGTAGGTCTTGATGTAGGTGATGGGGTTCGAGCGGCTGGAGCGCCCGAGCGGCCGCTGGTCGACCAGGGTCACGTCCTCCAGCCCCGCGAGGCCGCGGACCTCATCGCAGTCGCCGGGCTCCACGTCCACCACGCCACGCGCCCGCTGATAGGTCCCGTAGAGGACGTTCTCGACGAGCGTCGACTTGCCGGAGCCCGAGACTCCGGTCACCGCCACGAGCGATCCGAGCGGGAGCTCCACGTCCACGTTCTTGAGGTTGTGGGCGCGGGCGCCGCGCACCGTGACCCGGGGGAGCGAAGAGATCTCGTCGTCCAGCGTCTCCCACCCCTGCTCGCGCCGGAACCGCGCCATGTGCCGCCGCGCCGGCGTCGGCGGACGCTCCCGGAGGTACTTGCCGGTGAGCGAATGCTCGCACGCCAGGATGGTCTCGATCGGACCCTCCGCCACGATCTCGCCCCCCTTCTCGCCGGCGGCCGGACCCATGTCGATGATGTGGTCGGCGCCGCGGATGAGCGTCCGGTCGTGCTCGACGACCAGCACCGTGTTCCCTCGCTTCGCCAGGTCGCGCAGCAGCAGGAGCAGCCGGTCGCTGTCCTGCGGATGGAGGCCGATGGTCGGCTCGTCGAGGACGTAGAGGGTGCTGGTCAGGCCGGAGCCCAGGGCAGCGGCGAGATGGATGCGCTGCGTCTCGCCGCCCGAGAGCGTCCGCGCCTGGCGGTCCAGGGTCAGGTAATCCAGGCCTACGCGGTGGAGCACCTCGATCCGCTCCGTCAGCTCGTCGAGGAGATGTCCCGCCATCTGGCGCTGGCGGTCGGTCCAGCGTTGCGCGGCGAGCCAGGAGCGGAGCGCCTCGATGCTCATCCCGGTCAGATCCGGCAGCAGCTTCCCCTGCATCCGCACGTTCAGCGCCTCGGGCTGCAGGCGCGTGCCGCCGCAATCCGGGCACGGGTTGTACGCGCGGTAGCGGGCGAGCAGCACGCGCACGTGGACCTTGTAGGTCCGCCCTTCGAGCCACTTGAAGAATTCTTCGAGATTGGTGAACCGCCCCTTGCCGCTCCACACCCACTCCCGGTCCTCGGGCGCGAGCTCGGCCCAGGGCGTGGTCAGCGAGATGCCCTGCTTCTTCGCGTCCTTGAGCAGCTCGTCGTAGAGCTCCTCGTAGGCCGGCGTGTTCCATGGCGCGATGGGGCGCTCGGACAGGCTGCGCCGCGGATCGGGGACGACCCGCTCGCGGTCGATGCCGATGATCCGCCCGAAGCCCTGGCAGCGCGGGCAGGCTCCCAAGGGGGAGTTGAAGGAGAAGAGGGCGGGTGTGGGGCGCCGGGCCGTCTCGCCGCAGACCGGGCAGGAGAGCTCCCGGCCGTAGAAGCGGACCCCCTCGGGGCCGCGCGCCTCGACCCTGCCCCCCTCCATCCCAGTACTCATGCGCCAGGCTTGCTCCAGGGTGTCGAGGATGCGCGCCTTCGCGTCGGCACGGGCCGGGAACCGTCCGAGGACCAGCGGCAGCGGATCGCGCGACGCAGGCCACTTCTCGCCCGGCTCCATGCGGACCACTTCCTCGCCTTCGAGGCGGCGCTGGAAGCCCTGGCGGATCAGCTCGCCGAGCGCGTCCTCGGCACCCTGTTTGTCCTTGCTTCGGGGCCGGGGCACGCGCACCACCAGAAGGAAAGGACCGCCGACGATCCCGGACACCAGCTCCTCGGCCGCCTCATCCGGGGTGAAGGTCCGCACCAGGCCATGCCCGCGCGGGCACACCACCTCGCCGAGGTGGGTGTACAGGAGGCGCAGCACGTCCATCGCCTCGGTGATCGTTCCCACCGTGGAGCGGGCGTTGCGCACCGCGTTCTTGGCCTCCAGGGCCACGGCGGGGAGGATGTTCTGGATGTCGTCGACCGGCGGCCGTTCCATCTGATCGAGGAACTGCCGCGCGTAGGTCGACATGGATTCGACGAACCGCCGCTGCCCTTCGGCGAAGACGGTATCAAAGGCGAGAGAGGACTTCCCCGCGCCCGAGGGGCCGGTCACCACGGTCACCGCGCGGTGCGGAATCCGGCAACTGACCCCTTTGAGGTTGTGTGTGCGGGCGCGCTCGACAAGAATGGACGGAGTCTTGGACATCACTTCGGAGAACCGCTCCCGGCGGAGCCCTACATCATAGAACAGAACCCTCCTTAGCGGCCGGGCGGCTTCTCCTCGCCCCCCTGGTTCTGCCCTCCCCGGTTCTTTTCGTTCCCGAACACCTTGCGCAGCCAGCTCCGGAAGGGATGGCGCCGGGGGCCGCGGCGGTCTTCACTGGCGGTGCCGGCCCTCTCGTCGCCCACCGCGGCCCCGTTTCCGAGGCTCTCTTCGGAATCGCCGGCTTCCATGGCCTCGGCGATCTCCTGCTCCCAATAGCTCTGGTGCTGGTTGCAGAGCTGGCTGGGAATCGTTCCTTCGCGGAACACTTCGGTGAGGACGACCGGGCAGTACTCGGTGGCGAGCATTCCACTCGTTGGATCGATCACCGCCGTGGTGACGCCGGGCGGTTGCTCGAAGGCAGAATAGCCGTTGCGGGGTGCGGCCTTGCTCATGAAGCGGATCCAGATCGGCAGCGCCGCGCGCGCTCCGGACAGCCGGGTGGTCGAGTTGTCGTCATAGCCCACCCAGACCACCGTGGCCCGCTCGCGCGCATAGCCGCCGAACCAGCTGTCGCGCCGCTTGTTCGTGGTGCCGGTCTTGCCGGCCACGTCCCCCGGGATTCCCGCCGCGGCGCCGGCCGCGGTGCCGCGGACCAGCACTCCCTGGAGCAGCGAGGTCACCATGTAGACCGTCTGCGGCGTGAGCACCCGCTCCGCCTCCGGCAGGGCCACCCCGGCCACCGGCTTGCGGTAGCGGTCGAGGACGGCGACCAGCCCGTGCACCGGCGCCCGCACCCCCTGGTTGGCCAGCGTGCCATAGACCCCCGCGAGCTCGACCGGTGTCGTCTCGAACGCTCCCAGGGCCACCGACGGGAACGGATCGATCTTCGCCGTGATCCCCATCTCGTGGGCGAGTTGCACGACCTTCTCCATGCCGACCTGCTGGCCGAGCCGGGCGGTCGCCGGGTTGTAGCTCCGCTCCATCGCGCGCCGCACCGTCACCCAGCCGTGGAAGCTGCCGTCGTCGTTGCGCGGGCTCCAGACCAGGCCGGCCTTGCGGATGGTCAGCGGCGTGTCTTCGAGCGGCGTCGAGGGCGTCACCTTGCCCGTCTCGAACGCGGCGGCGTAGACGACCGGCTTGAACGAGCTCCCCGGCTGACGCAGCGCCTGGCCGGCGCGGTCGAACTGGCTCTCCTGATAGTTCCGCCCACCCACGTAGGCCAGGATGCCGCCGGTCTTGGGATCGACCGAGACCAGCGCCGCCTGGAGCGGTCCCTTCCCCGTATGTCCTTTCTGATACCCCTTCTCGGACTTTTCGAGACCCCACTCGACGGCGTTGACTGCAGCCTGCTGGCTCCGCCAGTCGAGCGTGGAGAAGAGGACGTACCCGGAATCGGCCAGGTCCTCGATCCCCCAGCGCTTCTGCGCCTCGACGGCCATGGCGTCGGCGAAATAGGGCGCGCGCCGCCGCACCACCGGCTCGGGCGCGGTGCTCACCGGCCGGTCCAGGGCGCGGTCGATGCGTTCCCCGTCGGCGAGCCGCAGCTTGCGCATCCGCTCCAGCACCCAGTCGCGGCGCTCCTTCGCCTTCTCGGGATGGGCGAGCGGCGAGTACGCGGCGGGCGCGCGGATCATCCCGGCCAGGGTCGCGGCCTCGGCGAGGTCGAGCTGGCCGGGGTCCTTGCCGAAGTAGGCGCGCGAGGCGGCGCCCATCCCCATCAGGGACACGCCGCCGCTGCCGCCGAGATAGATCTCGTTGAGATAGGCCTCGAGGATCTGCTGCTTGCCGTAGCGCGCCTCGAGCAGGAGAGCGAGGACCAGCTCCTGCGCCTTGCGGCCCATGGTGCGCTCGTGGCTCAGATAGAGGTTCTTGACGAGCTGCTGGGTCAGCGTGCTGCCCCCCTGGCGGATGGATCCGCCGCGCAGGTTGACCCACATCGCGCGGAGGACGCCCGAGACCGAGACGCCGGAGTGCTTGTAGAACGCGTCGTCCTCGGCGGCGATCACGGCGTTGATGAGGTCCTCTGATACATCGTCGAGCTCGACCGGCCGGCGTTCCTGGTTGCTGGAGCCATAGTAGGAGGCGAGCAGCGGGGGCTCCAGCGAGACCGATTCGGCCGCCTGGCCGGTAAGGCGCAGGCGGGAAACGCGGCTGCCTTTCCAGCTCACCTCGACGAGCCCACCCCCCTTCTGGCCGTCCGGCAGTGGGAAGCTGCGAACGTGGACGGCGAAGCCGCCCTTCCCCTCCCGATACCGTCCGGGAGGCAAGCTCCCGGAGTCGTCTTCCTCGCGATACCCCTCGGCGCGCAGATCCTCGATCAGCCGTTCCTTGGGATAGCTCTTCCCCGCGGCGAGGACCGGAGTCAGGCCATAGAGACGGGACGGCTGCCGGAAGGTCAGGTCGTCGAACTGGCTCGACAAGCGCCAGAACGGCCGGATGACGAATGCCCCGATGACGACCAGAGCGACTGCGAGAAAGAGAAGAAGTCCCCGTCGCCTGAGCCTGCGACGGGGGTCTATGGGAGGTTGTTTTTTACTGCTGTCCTTCGACATCGGAGGGTGCCCTTTGCAAAACGTGGTCCACCTCGTCCCGCTTTCCCATACCTGTCTCTCCCGTCAGATGTGGCGGACCAAAGATACGGCAGGCGGGCACCGGTGTATAGCGGGAATCACCCGCCCCCCGCCGCCGTTGAACAGACCGGAGTCGGCGTTTCTGCCCGATCTCCCTTTCTCCTGGTAAAATCTGCCGCCCTATGATCTCTGTCTCTGACCTCGGTAAATCCTTCGGCCCCCAGACTCTGTTCGAGGGGGTGTCGATCCAGTTCAACCCCGGCAACCGCTATGGCCTCGTAGGGGCCAACGGCTCGGGCAAGTCGACGTTCCTCAAGATCCTCACCGGCGAGGAGCTCCCCAGCGAGGGGACCCTCAATTTTCCCAAGCGCCTGAAGGTCGGTGTCCTCCAGCAGGACCACTTCCGCTATGAGCAGATGCCGATCCTGGAAGTCGCCATGATGGGCAACCACGACGTCTGGGAAGCGATGGTCGAGAAGGAACGCCTGCTCGCCAACGCGGAGACGGAGTTCGACTCCGACCGCTACGCCGAGCTCGAGGACCTCATCCTCCGCCACGACGGCTACACCCTCGAATCCCGCGCCGGCGAGATCCTCGAAGGCTTGGGCATCCCGACCGAGGTCCACCGCGACCCGATGTCCACCCTGTCGGGCGGCTTCAAGCTGCGCGTCCTCCTCGCCCAGGTCCTCGCCTCGGAGCCGGACGCCCTGCTCCTCGACGAGCCGACCAACCATCTGGACATCCTGTCGATCCGCTGGCTCGAGCGATTCCTCTCCGAGACCTTCAAGGGGCTGGCCGTGGTCATCTCGCACGACCACCGCTTCCTCGACAACATCTGCACCCACATCGTCGACGTGGACTACGAGACGATCATGCTGTACCCGGGGAACTACACCGCCTTCATGGCCGCCAAGGTGATGAACCGGGACCGCAAAGAGGCGGAGATCGAGAAGCGCGAAGCCGAGATCGCCAAGCACAAGGAGTTCATCGACCGCTTCAAGGCCAAGGCGACCAAGGCCCGCCAGGCCCAGAGCAAGGTCAAGATGATCGAGAAGATCGTCATCGAGCGGCTCCCCCAGACCTCCCGCCGCTACCCGACCTTCAAGTTCAAGCAGGGGCGGCCCAGCGGGAAGGCGGTGCTGGAGATCGAGGGCGTCTCCAAGTCGTATGGCGACAAGCAGGTCCTGAAAGACGTCTCGCTCCAGATCCAGCGCGGCGACCGCCTGGCCGTCATCGGTCCGAACGGCATCGGCAAGTCGACCCTCCTGAAGATCGCCATGAACGAGGTGGATGCCGACACCGGCCGTATCGAGTGGGGGTATGAGACCCACCGCGGGTACTTCTCGCAGGACCATTCCGAGGTCGAGAAGGGGAGCAAGCAGTCGGTCGAGGCGTGGCTCTGGCAGTACGTTCCCGGCGAGCCGATCGGCTTCGTGCGCGGCAACCTCGGCATGGTCCTCTTCTCGGGGGACGACGTGAAGAAGACCGTCGGGAGCCTCTCGGGCGGCGAGGCTGCGCGCCTCGTCTTCTGCAAGCTGTCGGTGACGAAGCCGAACGTCCTCATCCTCGACGAGCCCACCAACCACCTCGACCTGGAAGCCATCGAGGCCCTGGTCGAAGGGCTCAGGGCCTACGACGGCACCTTGATCTTCGTCTCCCACGACCGCTGGTTCGTGTCGCAGCTCGCCAACCGCATCCTGGAGATCTCCCCCAAGGGGATCAACGACTTCCCGGGCACCTACGAGGAGTACCTGGAGCGCCTGGGCGACGACCATCTGGACGCCGACGCGGTCCTGCGCCTGCGGCGCGAGCAGAAGAAGAAAGCCGCGGCCGCGGCCAAGGGGAACGGCGGGCCCTCGCTGGACGACAAGCAGCGCCAGAAGCTCCAGAAAGACCTCAACAGGAAGCGCGACGAGGTCACCTCCGCCGTCGAGAAGGCCGAATCCCGCATCAACGCCATCAACGAGCTGTTCTGCGATCCCACCTTCTTCGACCGCACCGCCGCTGGCGAGGTCAAGAAGCTGGAGAACGAGCAGAAGACTCTCTCCTCCAAGATCGAAGAGCTGATGGTGGAGTGGGAAAAGCTCGAAGGGCAGATCAGCGAGCTCGGGGCGTAGCGCCAAGCTCAAACCGCCGGACGAGGTGCGGCATGGCGCTCGAAAGGGAGTTGGAGGTCTATCTGAGCAAGCTCCCGGAGCTCAAGGCGGAGAACGAGGGGAAGTTCGTCCTGATTGATCCATGGGGACCAGGTGATCGACATCTTCCGCAGCTACGAGGACGCAATCAAGGCGGGTTATAGCCAGTTTGCCTGGAGCCTTTCCTGGTCAAGCAGATTCGCGCTCTGAAGCCGACCCAATTCATCTCGCGTTTCGTTGAGCCGTGCGCCGCGGGGCACGTGTCATAAAACGTTCAAACACCGAACCCTACAGCCCTGACCATTTGGTGAATGATAATGAACCGCGGACGTGAGTTCCCGCAGATCAGGGGGGTTGTCCCTGTCGAGACGCTCGCGTTCGCACGCGGCGACGTTCTCTGGCAGCCTCTCGGACCGCGACTGCCGCCCGGAAATCACAGTACACCCGAAGGCACTGTTCACGTTTTACCATCGGACGCGCCTCCGATGCAGTACCTGCGGGTAGAGGTGAGAAACAACGAGAAGACGTTCACGCCGCTAGCGGTGAGTGGCACTTTGATGCAGCCCAAGTCGGTGAAGCGAGCACCATTTGCTGCGCGGCGACAGACGCGGGTAATCATGGAGCTCCGTGAGCCCTTACCCATCGATCACATCCTGCTACCACATGATGGTTCCTCAATCCGCATCGAATCGCGCGGCATCGAAGTGATTCCAATTCTCTCGGTAATAGAGAACATCTACTTCCGAGGGAGCTCTCACAAGAAGGAGAAGGTGCTGAATCGGTTAACCCTTAGCGATGTGCGCCCAACTGCGGACGTGCACACGTCGTTGAGATATTTCGACCGCTTGTTCTCAGTTGATACCAATACCTACATCATTGGAATGCAGCGAGTACTCATTACGTCGATCTGCTGGGGTGCCATCACTCCTGTAACGGGCTCCGACAACTCAGTGGTTGAATATCACCACCTGCGTTCCTTCCTCACCCATACCTCTGAGCCGGATGCCGAGGCGGTGGGCTGGCGTACCGCGTTTGAATTCATTCAGGAAGTCGAACTCGCTCCTTCATCGCACTGCTTGCTAGTTGTAGACGCAAACTTGGGACTAATCGATGCGTTTAACCGGCGCGATATTCCCCTGCCAACGGGTGAGTATCTCCCGGCCGGTTGGCGCCTGATGTACGCGACGTCTGACGCGGGTACTCAGGAGTTTCTGCCCAACACGATGCTTGCCACTGCTCACCATGCCTCCGGGTTGTTCTATCGAGAGGTCAAAAAGAAAGGTCTGCCGTCGGAGTGGCCCGCAGCCTAACTTTGTGCGGCGGACCCCACACACGTTGAGCGGGAGCCTTCATGCCGCCATAATACCGTATGTGCTACCATGGGGTCTGTGCGGGTGGTGCTGGATACCAACGTCCTCGTGTCGGCCCTTCGCTCTCGCGAGGGCGTAGCCTTTCGGCTCATCACGCTGTTGAGGGAGGGGCGGTTCGAGATCAGCGTCTCGGTGCCGCTGGTGCTGGAGTATGAGGATGTGCTGCATCGCGCGACACGCCTGGGAGAAGAGGAGATCCTCTCCGTTGTCCGGTATCTCTGCTCGATCGCGCACCGGCAGAAGATCTTCTTCCTCTGGCGGCCGAGCCTGCCCGACCCCAAGGATGACATGGTTCTGGAGCTTGCCGTCGCCTCTCGGGCCAGGTATATCGTCACCTTCAATGGCAAGGACTTTGCGGCGGCCGAGCGCTTCGGGATTCAGGCAATGACTCCCAGGGCGTTTCTCAATGTCATCGGAGGTTGACCCATGGCGACGCTCAGTATCCGCCTTCCGGACTCGCTCCATCGGCATCTGAAGGACCTCGCCAAGAAGGAGAAGGTCTCGATCAACCAGCTCGTCAGCACGGCGGTTGCGGAGAAGATGTCAGCCCTGATGACCGAGGACTACCTGGAGGCCCTGGCGCGCCAGGGAGACCGCGCGGCGTTCGATAGTGTTCTCGCCAAGGTCCCGGCCGTGCCGCCCGATCCGTGGGATCGCTGGGACGAACAGGAGAGCAAGGAATCTGAAGAAGCAGGATCGAGCAGCGGCATGAAGGCCCCCTCTTCCTGAGTGCTGACTCAGCGCGAGCTGACGGAGGTTCCATGAGCGACTCGGTAGCACAGCACGCGGTTTCCGATCACTTTACAGGCAAGTCCCCCGTCGTCCATGTGATCTACGACCGGCTGCTCGCGGCAGCCCGGAAGCTCGGCACGGTGGAGGAGGAGGCCAAGAAGACCTCCATCCATCTCGTCCACAAGACCGCTTTCGCCGGTGTCGCGACGCGGCGCGAGTCGCTCATCCTGACCCTCAAATCGGCCCGGGACATCGCGAGCCCTCGCATCGTGAAGCACGAGCAGGCTTCGGCGAACCGCTGGCATCTTGAGGTGAAGCTGGCGGACCCGGGCGAGGTCGATGCCGAGCTGGCCGGCTGGCTCGCGGACGCATTCGCTCTGCAACGGTAGCCGCATCGGAGACGAGCCATGTCCCAACGCTGGATCAAGGGTTTCGCCCTGGTCACCGGCGGTCTCGCAGGGAGCACTCTCGCCGCCGTGGTCATCGGCAACGTGGTCTGGAAGCGGGGCACGGCGCGCGCCGTCCGGCGGCTCGTACCGGAGGCGTCTGGGGCGTCCCCTGGGGTGTTTTCTCGCGCGCAACTGGAGGGTCTGCCGGCTCCGGTGGTCCGGTACTTCGAGCACGCGCTGACTCCGGGGCAACGGCTGATCCGGAGCGCACGGATCGAGCATGCGGGGAAGTTCCGGGGCGGCCGTGACGAGCCCTGGAGCCCGTTCACTTCGGTGCAGCACTTCTCGGCGCGCCCGCCAGGTTTTGTCTGGGACGCGTCCATCCATCTCGCTCCTCTCCTCACCGTCAAAGTCCGTGACAGCTACGTTGGCGGAACCGCCGGCATGCACGGCAAGATCGCGTCGCTCATCCCGGTCGTGAACCAGAGCGGAGGAGCCGCACTGAACGCGGGGGCGCTCCATCGTCTCTTGGCCGAGATGGTCTGGGTGCCGACCGCCCTGCTGCCAGGACATGGAGTGACCTGGAGCCCCATCGATGACTCCAAGGCGCGGGCAACGCTCAGCGACTCCGGAACCTCCGTCTGGTTAGACTTCGAGTTCAGCCGGACGGGTGAGGTGCTGCGCGTCTTCACGCCCGGACGGTACCGGGATGTGGAAGGCGTCGGCGTCCCCACGCCTTGGTCCGGAACCTTCGGGAGCTACGAGGAGATCGAGGGCATGCGCGTGCCCAGCGAGGGAGAGGTCGAGTGGAGCCTGCCCGACGGCCCACTGGCCTACTGGCGAGGGAAGATCACGCGCTGCGAGTACGACTTCGGGAGCTGAGAAACGGGCTTTGCGGTAGTCTATGCGCCTTTGAGGAGGTCCGCATGGAGCACATCACACGAAGGCGCTTTCTCGGGTGGGGCCTGGCCGGCGCGGCCACGGCAGTGTCAGGGAGCTATCTCGGCTCCCGCCTGTTCGCGGCAGACGGCGGTGTCGCCCGGTTCAAGGCGCGGCCTGGTAAACCCACCAAACCGGCACAGATTGGGCTGCACGACCTCGGCCTTGCCAAGGGCAAGGACGGCGTGCTCTCCGTGCCTCGGGGGTACAAGCCGGAGAAGCCCGTGCCTCTGATCTTCATGCTGCACGGCGCCAGCGGCCGCTACGATGGGTACAACCTGTTCTGCAAGGTGGCGGCTGAGGACGGAATCGCGGTGGTGACGCCGGACTCCCGAGGCCAGACCTGGGATCTCATGCTGGGCGGCTTCGGGCCGGACATCGCGTTTCTCGAGCGCGCCCTGGAATACACCTTCGACCATGTCGCCATCGACCCGAAGCGCATCGCACTGGCCGGCTTCTCGGACGGCGCCTCGTACGCGCTCTCCGTCGGCCTGGCCAACGGCGATCTGTTCACGCACGTGATGGCCTTCTCGCCGGGCTACATGATGCCGCCGAGCCGGGTGGGCAAGCCGCGCGTCTTCGTCACGCACGGGAGCCACGACGAGGTCCTGCCGGTCTCCAGCTCCCGGGACCGCATCGTCCCCCAGCTGAAGCAGTGGGGGCACGAGGTGATCTACAAGGAGTTCAACGGCGGGCACGCACTCGACCCGGACCTGGGCCGCGAGGCGTTCCGCTGGATGATCAAGTAGAGGAAAGGAATGGCAAACTGGTTTTAGGCGCGCCTGTGCTCCAGCGTGTAGCCCCAGGTCCCCCGAGGCGTCACCCGCCGGGTGAGCCGGAAGAAGTGCCCGAGCCGGGCGGACCGGATCCAGCCCTCCGGGTCGGGCTCCATCGGAGCGTAGCTCCCGTCTCGCTGGCAGTACGCTCGAAACTGGACATCTTCCCCGCGGGCGTCGACCACCCAGAGCTCCGGCACCCCCGCCTTGGCGTAGAGACGGGGGAGACGCCGGGTATCCTTGGCGACGGAGTCTTCGCTGACGACCTCGACGACCAGGTCGGCGGCTCCCTCGATCTCGGAGAGCCGATCCGGCCGGCGGCCCAGGGATCGATAGCGCACCCGCCCCGCATCCAGAGACTCGAACAGCACGACGACCACGTCCGGCTCGGCTGAGAGGCCGGCGCTTTCCGAGGTATAGCGGGTGCTGTCGGTAAAGACCTCTCCCGTATCGAGAGCCGTCAGCAGATTGTGCAGCCCTGCGTAGATCGCGCCTTTGACGAGACCGTGTGAGAACAACTCCTCCGGGCTCAACTCCACCTCCACGTCACCAGCCAGGAAATCGATACGCCCGGTCTCGGGGAACTCGGGAGATGCGACCCAGCGCCTGAACCCTTCCAGGGTCAAGGCGTCTCGCGGGATCGGCGAGTTCTCCTCGAAGAAGACTGCGCGCTCTCGGGCCATGACGTGATTTTACCTCGAAAGACTCCTGGGTCACTCCCCACAGGTGGGAAAGGCGTTCGTGTCCTGGAGCGGCTTGAAGGCCTGGCCCTGCTGGTTGACGTAGATCTTGGTGTTGTTCTCCCGGGTGTCGGTCACGGTGACCACGGTGCGCACGTTGGTGAGGCCGCCGGCGAAGACCCAGAAGCGGTTGTTCAGGCTGCAACCGTCCAGGACCTTGATCACCGCCTCCACGTTCTCCGGACTGAAGAACCAGAGATAGCCCGTCTGGTCGGTGAGCTTCTCGACCTTGGCGGCGCCGCTCTGTCCGGCGGGGGTCTCATAGGTGGCCTGCACGGCGAACCGGCCGTTGACCAGGCACAGGGTGAAGTCGTCCGGGATGCAGCCGTTCGGGTCGAACTCGGCCCGAACGCCTACGGCCCGCGCCCGGTCCTCGACGTCCTGGAAGCTCGTCCAGTGCGCGCCCGCGTCATCCGAGCCGTAGATCGCGGCGGCGGGGGTGCCCGTGCTCTCGTCGGCGCAGAGGTAGACATTGGGGTTCGCGATCTGGTTCCAGGAGGCGCCCACGTAGACCGAGCCCGAGGTGACTCCGATGTCGAGCAGCGAGCAGTCATAACCGAAGAAGGTGGGAGCGGTGTCCGAGATCCCATTGGCCGACACCGCCCGGCTGCCCAGGAGGGTGCCGGGCTGGCCGCCGGCTCCATTGTCGTCATAGACCAGGATGCTGTAGGAGAGGTTGGCGGTTCCGGGGCCGCCCGCGATCCAGCAGATGCAGGCGCGGGTCAGCAGAGACGGGTACTCCGCTGGCGTCAGGCGCTGGACGATCCGCGAATCGCTGCCGCTGACGAAATAACCGGTCTCGAATGAGCCGTCATCGACCTGGATGCCTCCGGTGCAGGCCGGGCCCGAGGGCGCGAAAATCGAGCCGGGGGTCCGCAGGCTCTGGATCTTGGGCGGGCTTGGGGAAGCCTGGGCCACTGCGACCGTCGCCGCGACGAAGGCGGACAGGATCGATAGGGCCAGAGGTCTCGTTGTGCGCATCACTTCCATCCTTTTTCAGCATATCGACGCCCCAGGGTACCAGATCGCCCTGGGTTTACGGGCGAGAGGCTCAAGGCGTCGGCCCGCTGGATACGCCTGAACGATCCGAAGGCCCTGAACGTCAAGCCGCGGCGCCTCTGCCTGGTGAAGCTGCTGAAGGAAATGACCCTGGAGGAGTTCGATAAAAAATATCCTTCGGTGGTGACATTGAAGATCCTCGCTTTGATCAATCACGTGCAACCTGGAGAGCGTCTGCCCTCTGGTGCTCTGGTCAAGCGGATCATCGATGTTTCCAGTTGACAGGACGCGCGCTTCGGGTAGGATCTTGTCCCAAATTCGCTTCTCGCTTTAGGCGCATCAGGACGAATGGTTCGTTCTGAGGAGCCTCCAGCCATGGTCCGACAGCGCTCGTGTGTCTGAAGTCTGAGACTTCATCAAGGAGGGTCTCGTATGTTCTCGCGTCCGGGTGAACGAAGGAGCCGGCTGGTTGCGCCGGCGGTCATGTTGTCCCTGTTGTCCGTTGCCGCCGGCTTCAGTCCCCAGAGTGCGGTGGCCGCCGGCGCGTCCCGGTGGGCGGTGGAGTCCGCGCCCGAGGTTGACGTCGCGGCGCAAGAGTTTCAGGACGCCGGGTTCGATCACGCCGCGCGCACCGACGATGGCCGCATCCAGGTCATGGTCGAGCTTGTCGATCCGCCGGCTGCCGTGATCTTCGCCCAGGCCATGCAGGGAGCCAGCCCGTCCGATCCGTCGGCCCGGGCGCGCGCCGGTGCGGCGTCCCGCGCCCAGGTGCAGAAGATCGAGGCGGCGCAGTCGATCGTCTCCGGCGAGCTCGCCGCCGCGGCCGGCGCGCGGGAGCTGTTCCGCGTCAACAAGGCGCTGAACGGGATCGCCGTGGCCATCGATCCGCGCAGCCTTCGGGACATCCTGAAGATCCAGGGAGTCCAGCGGGTTCTGCCGATCGTCCCCGAGCAGCCGACCAACTCGACGAGCGTTCCGTTCATCGGCACGCCCAACGTCTGGGCGAACACGATCGGCCTGCCGGCGGGCGCTGACGGTACCGGCATCCGGGTCGGCATCATCGACACCGGCCTCGACTACATGCACGCCGACTTCGGCGGCACCGGGCTGCTCGTCGACTATCAGGCCGAGTCGACGGACACCGCCAACTTCTCGACCGTCGGGACCGCCACCGCGGGCTCGTTCCCGACCGCCAAGGTGGTCGGCGGCGTCGACTTTGCGGGCGACGCCTACACCGGCTCCAATGCGCCGGTGGCCGACGCCAATCCGATGGACTGCAACGGCCACGGCAGCCATGTCGCCGGCTCCGCGGCCGGCCTCGGGGTCACCGCGGCCGGCACCACCTTCGCCGGTCCGTACGACGCCAACGCGTCGACCTACAGCCCCCTGCGCATCGGCCCCGGCACCGCTCCCAAGGCGCTGCTCTACGGCTTGCGCGTCTTCGGCTGCGCGGGGAGCACGGGCCTGACGACCCTGGCGATCGACTGGGCGATGGACCCGAACGGCGACAGCGACCTCTCCGACCATCTGGACGTGATCAACATGTCGCTGGGCTCGGCCTTCGGCAGCGTTGCCAGCGCGACCTCGATCTCGGCGGACAACGCCGCCCTGGCCGGAGTGATCGTGGTCACCTCGGCGGGGAACTCCGGCGACACGTTCTTCATCTCGGGCTCTCCCGGCTCCGGCTCGCGCGTCATCGCCACGGCGGCTTCCGTCGACAACGGCGTGTCCGTCGTCTCCGTGCAGGTGAACTCGCCCGCGTCGATCGCCGGCAACTACCTCGGCGGCTCGGCGGTGTTCGGCCCGGCGCCGAGCGGGCAGACCGCGGACGCGGTGATTGCCGTCGATCCGACGGCACCGGCCGCATCCTGCGGAGCGGACCCCAACGACGGGTGCTGCGCACTGACCAACGCCGCCGCCATGGCCGGCAGGATCTGCGTCGTCAACCGCGGCACGTGCAGCTTCAAGACCAAGACCTTGAACTGCCAGAACGCGGGCGCGACCGGCGTCATCATTGTCAACAACCAGCCTGGCTCGCCGCCGCCAGGCATGGCTGACGACGCGACGATCGTGACCCCGATCATCATCCCGACGGAGCTCGTCACGATCGTCGACGGCACCCAGCTCAAGAACACCATCAACGCGACGCCGCCGGTCAACGTCACTCTGGTGGGAACGAACGGCGCCGATACCGTGGCGAGCTTCTCCTCGCGCGGGCCGCGCCGCATCTTCGGCTCACCGCTGCGCCTCAAGCCCGATATCGCGGCGCCGGGGCTCAACATCACCTCGGTCCAGACCGGACACACCTGCCTGGTGGCGGCGGGTTGCACCGGCGTCTCGAATCCCTCCGGGTTCCAGGCCGGCAGCCAGCCGCTCACCATCTCGGGCACCTCGATGGCGAGCCCGCACATGGCCGGCATCATGGCTCTGCTCCGCCAGCTCAAGCCCGACTGGTCGGTGGAGGAGCTCAAGGCCTTGGCGATGAACTATGCGGTCCACGACACCACGCTCTTCCCGGGCGCCACGCCGCCGCGGTTCGGACCGTCGCGTGTCGGCGCCGGCCGCGTCGATCCGCCGAAGGCGGCGGTGGGCAATGTCATTGCCATGAACGCCGAGGACGCGGGGCTGGTCAGCGTCACGTTCAATCCCGAAGTGGTCGGCGTGACCACGCAGGTCAAGAAGGTGCGGATCATCAATAAGGGTCTCACCGCGGAGACCTACGACCTCGCCTTCGACAACGTCGTCGACGCGCCAGGCGTCTCGTTCTCTCTGCCCGGCGGGAGCTCGGTCACCGTGCCGGCGGGCGACGCCGTCGAGATCGACGTCCAGATGTCGGCCGATACGTCGCAGATGGACCACACGCGCGATCCCGCGCTCTTCGCGACGCAAGGCGTGCAGGCCAACTACGGTGACCAGCCGCGCAACTTCCTGGCCGAGGAGGGCTCGTACCTCACCTTCAGCCAGAGCTCGACGCTCAAGCTCCGGCTGCCGGTCTACATGGCGGAGCGGCCGTCCTCGACCATGTCCGCCCCGGCGACCATCACCACCGGAGGCGCCCCGACCGGCTCGATCACCATCCCGCTGTCGGGGACGCACGTCTGCTCGGGCACCCTGGTTGCCGGGCCGACGCCGACCTGCGCCGGGACTTCCCTCGACGTCGAGTCGCTGGTCTCGCCGTTCGAGCTCCAGGTGGTCTCGGGTGTCGACCCGGTGAATTCCACCGACTACGCCGACATCCAGTACGCGGGCGTGGCCTATCTGCCGGGCTCTCCCTCGAGCCCCGCCAACGACCTCATCATGTTCGGCGTCTCGAGCTGGGGCGACTGGTCGACCCCGACGGACGTCGCCTACAACGTCTGTGTCGACACCAATGAAGACGGCGTCTACGACATGAGCGTGATCAACAGCAACCCGTCGATCTTCGTGGCCGGCGCGTCGGCCAACGACAACTTCGTCCGCGTGGTCCAGAACCTGTCGACCGGAGGCTTCAGCATTCTCGGGCTGGCGTCGTTCGTGAACCTGATCTCGCCGTCGGTCATCGACACGGCCCTCCATCTCAACAACGTGATGGTGCTCGGCACCTCTCCGGCGCAGCTCGGCATGACCGCTGGCGATACCACGTTCCGCTACAAGGTCGTCACCTGCCCCGGCAGCAACCCAGGCTGTGCACGGACGACCGGAGCCAACGACCACTGCAGCCCGTCGGCAGCCGTCCGCTTCGATCAGGCGGCCGGCCCGTTCTTCTGGAACTGGGCGGCCCAGGGCATCAACTTCGGCGGTGACTTCCTTGACGAGGACCTGAACGGCAAGATCTTGCCGGTGAGCTGGAACACCGCCAACATGACCACCAACGGATCGGTGGGCGCCCTGCTGCTGCACCACCACAACAAAGCCGGCCAGCGCGCCGAGGTGGTGCTCCTCGACACGGCCCTGAGCGCCGACCTCTCGATCACCAAGTCGGTGACGCCGGCCAATCCGACCCTCGGACAGAGCGTCACCTTCACCCTCACGGTCACCAACAACGGTCCGAACACAGCCAGCGGTGTCGTGGTGAACGATTTCCTGCCCGACGGGGTCACCTACGTCTCGGATGACGGGGGCGGCGCCTACAGCTCCGCCACCGGCCTCTGGACCGTCCCGGGGTCGATCAACAACGGCGCGTCCGTCATGCTGAACATCACCGCGACGGTGGACACCACGGACCAGGCCTGCAACCAGGCGCAGATCACGTCGGGCACGCCGCTCGACACCAATCCGGCCAACAACCAGTCCACGGTCTGCGTCATGGCGCCGCGCGCGGCCGACCTCGACCTCAACATGAGTGTCAGCAGCCCGACGGTCCTGGTGGGCGGCACGGTGACCTACACCCTCACGGTGATCAACAACGGCGGCGATCCGGCGTACGCCATCGACGTCCAGGAGGCGTTCCCGGCCTTCCCGCTGCTCAATCCCACGACCTCCTCGGCCTCGCAGGGCTCGTACAACCCGACGACCGGTCTGTGGAGCCTCGGCAGCCTCGGCAGCGGCTTCAGCGCCACTCTGAGCCTCGGCGTGACCGCGCCCAACACGGCGGGCGCGCTCACCAACCAGGGCACCGCGTCGGCCGGTACGAGCGACCCGGACAACGCCAACAACACGGCGAGCGCCACCACGACCGTCCTCTCGCCGGCCTCGGTCACGGCCACCAAGATCGTGAGCGGGTCGTTCAACGAGGGGGGCACCGTCACCTACTCCATCGTGCTCAGCAACAGCGCGGCCTACGATCAGCAGAACAACAGCGGGGCCGAGCTGACCGACGTGCTTCCCGCCAGCCTCACCCTGGTGAGCGCCAATGCCACGAGCGGCACGGCGACCGCCACGATCGCCACGAACACGGTCACCTGGGACGGCGTCGTGCCGGCCGGCGGTTCCGTGACCGTGACGATCCAGGCCACCATCAACGCCGGGACGGCCACCACGACGATCTCCAACCAGGGGTCCATCGCCTTCGACGCGGACGGCAACGGGCTCAACGAGGCATCGGGCGTGACGGACAATCCGGCGGTGGCGGGAGCCTCCGATCCGACGAGCTTCCTGGTGGTCTCGCCGGCCACGGTGGGCGGCACCAAGACCGTTTCCGGAAACTTCGTGCCGGGCGGAAACGTCACCTACACCATCGTCCTGTCCAACACCAGCGGCCAGACGCAGCTCGACAACCCGGGCAATGAGTTCATCGACGTGCTCCCCGCCCAGCTTCACCTGGTGAGCGCTTCGGCGACGTCCGGCACCGCGGTCGCGACCGTGGCCACCAACACGGTGACCTGGAATGGCTCGATCCCGGCGAGCGGCTCGGTGACGATCACCATCCAGGCGACGATCGACGCGGCCGTCGGTGGCCAGACCATCTCCAACCAGGGCACCATCAACTTCGACGGTGACGGCAACGGCACCAACGAATCCTCGGTCCAGACCGACAGCCCGTCCCAGCCGGGCGCGGCCGACCCGACGGTCTTCCAGCCGCTGACGGCGGCCGAGATCCCGACCCTCGGCGAGATCGGGCTGGCGGCGCTGATGGCGCTCCTGGCCGGCTTCGCCCTCGTCCGGCTCCGCCGCCGGACGGCCTAGCGATCCGGCCATCCGGCCCCACACAAGAAGCGGGGGAGGGAGCGATCCCTCCCCCGTTTTGTGTGCCAGGCATGCCGTGAGACTAGGAGGTGGAAGTCCTCTGTGGGCCGCGGTGACCGGAACCACGAGTCTAGGCAAGGGTGCCCGCCGCGAGGCGGGATCTAAAGGAAGCCGACGACAGAGCCCGGACCTGACGAACAGAAACCGGATACAAGGCCGGCGCGGTGGGGTAAACCCGGCAATGGACGGGGAGGCCCAATAGTCATCCGGACACGCGCGCAGGTAGATCCGGCGGGGACCGGAGGAAAGCCTCACGTCTTACCCTGGGAGATCTCATGCCCTGTTCGGGCGAACCGGACTATCCGGACGGCAACGTTCGGAGAGGGGGCGTGAGAAGTCAGCCGAGGCCATAGTAGCCGCGAGGCGAAGGGCCGAACTTTTCAGCGCAAGGAGTCAGTCCAGGAAACTCGATGGGCAGGGGGCGGCAGCCAGTCACGGAACACCAGCTTTCCCTCTTCTTAGGGGATGGCCGGGCGGCCGTGTGCCCCTCGCAGGATGGAGCCGGCGGAACCGGCGACGTTGGCGAAGGGGAGCCGCAAGCGCCCACGGCGTGGAATGGGAAACGAGCCTTGCCGCAGGCTGACAGAGCCGCGGTCCGCCGCTGAAAGGAACCGCCGGATACGGTGAGTACGTCCGGTGGTGTGGGAGGACGGGGGCCGCGAGGCCCCCTCCTACCCGATTCTTTTGTCGAAGAGCGCGTGAATCTGGCGGTGGCAGGCCGGGCAGAGCTCGGCCTTGCCGCCCTTGGGGCTATCTCTTTACGTCCTTCAGGCTCAACACCTGGAAAAATTCCTCCGCCACCTCGGCCGGATGTCCCACCAGCGCGCCGGCTCCGTCGTCGGGAAGCCAGTCGGCGGGGAGGTGGTGGCGGTAGGGGGCGTGGAGGAAGCGCTGGTCGAAGAGAGCGATGACGCCGGTATCCTGCGGTGAGCGGATCAACCGTCCCGCGGCCTGCACCACGCGCGTCATCCCCGGTACTACGAACGAGTACTCGAAGCCCTTTTCGAACCGCTCCTGGTAATACTCCTTGAGGAGCTGCTGATCGAGCGTCAGCGCCGGCAGGCAGGGGCTGATGATCGCGACCGCCTTGAGCACCTCGCCGGGGTAGTCCACCCCTTCGGCGAAGACGCCTCCCGCCACCGCCACCAGCAGGATGTCGCCGAAGATCGCCGAGCGCAGGGCCTGCAGGATCATCTCCCGCTCCTTGTCGCTATCGGCTTGCTTCTGCACCAGCACCCGCTTGCCGCGCAGACGCAGCCGTCCGGTGACCTCGGAGAGGAACTGATAGCTGGGAAAGAGCGCCAGGCAGTTGCCGGGCACCGCGTCGGCAAAATCTCCCAGGCGCTCGGCGATGCGGTCGTAATTCGCCGGCCGCTGCTTGAACGTGGTCTCGACGCTGGCGTCGATCACCACGCGGCGGTTTTCCGTCGGGAACGGGTTCGGGATCTCCACGAACGCTGTGCGCCCCGCCTCGAAGCCCAGGAGACCCGTGTAGAACTCCGGCGGTGACAGGGTAGCCGACAGGCCGACCGTGGCGTGGGTGCGCTGGAACACGGCGCCGAGGAAGCGGCTCGGGTCCTTGCACAGGATCTTGAGACGCGCCTCCCCCCGCCGCACCTCGACGCAATGGCTGAAGGCGTCGTCGGACACGGCCAGTCCGTTCAGGAAGCGCAGGAAATCGAAGTAGAGCCCGACGAACGGGTCCTCCGGCCGGAAGCTCTTGGTCTCGCGCTGGTACTCCAGGTAGTCGACGAACGCGGCGTCGAGCTCCGGGCGGAGGCGCCAGAAGCGATCCTCGGAGAGCGGATATTCGACGGCGCGCTCGCCCGGCGGGCCTTCCTCCAGCGCGTCGGAGACCGTCTCCTCGATCATCCGGGCGAGGCGCAGGCAGAGCGTCTCGATCCGGAAATGGATCGGATCTCCGGCGTGCCGCATCCCTTCGGCGGCCCGGTACGCCGCGGCGGCGGAGAGCTCCGGGCTGTAGTAGCCCCGCCCGCGGTCCACCAGGTTATGGACCTCGTCGATCACCAGGATGGTGTCCGCAAGGTCTTCGTCGGGCGCGAAATCGGTCAGCGCGACGTACGGGTCGAAGGCGTAGTTGTAATCGCAGATCACCACCTGGACGCGGCCGGCGAGCTCGAGGCTCACCTCGAACGGGCAGACCTGCGTCGCCTGGGCGGCCGCGAAGACGTCGTCCGGCTCCAGCGAGGGGAAGCTCTCCCAGAGCCGGGCGAGAAGGCCCGAGCTGGTCAGCTTGAGGCCGTAGTCCTTGGCGAAGCGGCAGTACTCCTCGTGGCAGAGGACCTGGTCGTTGGCGCACATCTTGGACTTGGCGCGCAGCCGCAGCGACCGGAAAGCCTGTTCCTGGTTGAGCAGGCGCATGACCGTGGTGGCCATCTCCTGTTGCGTCGTCTTGGCGGTGAGGATGAACAGCCGCTTGTCGTGCGTCAGGGCATACTTGAGCGCCGGGAACAGGGCGGCGACGGTCTTGCCGATGCCGGTGGTCGCCTGGAGGAGGAGGTGCTCGCGGTTGGCGATGGCGGTTTCGACCGCGGCCAGGATGAGGTCCTGGCCCTCCCGCACCTCGCCATAGGGAAAGACGAGCCGCTCCGCCGCCTCCTGCCGTTCGAGCAGGCGCTGGCGCTCGGCTTCCCAGGCGTAGAGGAGCGCATTGAGACGGCGGCGGACCCCGATCTCGATCGCATCGGCATCGACCGCCAGCGTCTCGCGCTCCGTCGCGTCGCTGCCGATCGCGATGAGGACGAGCTCGGCGCCGACGACGGCTCCTTCCGCGCGGGCGAGCATCCAGGCATAGAGGATCGCCTGGCGCTGATACATCTCGCGGACCGCGGGAAGGAGAACGCCGCCGCGGCGGACTGACTTGATCTCCTCGACGACCAGCTTCCCGTCCGGCTCCTTGCGCAGCCCGTCGATCCGGCCGTGGACCCGCACCTGCCAGCCGCGGTGAACGAAGGACCAGCGGACGACCACCTCGCGGCGATAGGTGGGGTCGGACTCCAGGGCCTGCTCCTGATAGCGCCCATGGATCGCCTGGCCGAGCCACATCCGCTCATACCCGCCCCGGTTGGCGAAGCCCAGGCTGCGCGCCGGAGAGGCGTCGAGGAGGTCGGCGACGGCAAGGTCGAGGGTGAGGCTCTCGGGGTCGAAACGGGGTGCCACAGGGGAAGTATAAGTCCGGCGGAAGAGGGACGGGGCCGGAGCCCGCGATATGGGCCGAAATCCAGGCCGGCGCCTTCTTCTGATAACATCTGGTCATGTTCGCGAGGCGGGGTCTCTGGGCGGGGTTGTTCGCGGCGATTCTGTTGTTGGGTGCGGTCGAATGGCACCCGGCGGGAGAGTCGCACGACGTGCTTGTGCCGCGTTCCGGGGAGATCTGTATCCCCGAAGCGTCGCACCCAGGCCAGCCCTCCCACTTCGACGCCGCCCTTTCCGCCGAGAGGCCGGTCTGCCCGGCCTGCCTGCACCAGTTGCGGACGAGCGGCGGCCATCTGCTGCGGGTGGCGGCGATCGCGCCGCCCACTCTCGCGGCGGCCGCGCCGACCGAGCCCGCGCTCCTTCCCGCGGGTTCCTCGCGCAATCGAAACGACGCTCGCGGTCTCCCTTCCATCTCCTGATCTCCAAGTCGTCTTCACAGTGAGGCTGGCCGCTCCGGTACGTCGAAGCGCGCCTGCGGCTTCGTGAATTCACAACGCCGGCCCAAGGGGCCGAAGGTCAGGAGACAGATCATGATTCGTGAAGATTTCTTTGCGCGGGCCGCCGTGTGGCTGCTCGCTCTGTGCATAGGGCAGGGATTCGCCGTCCCGGCGCAGGCCCAGCCGGCCGTCGGGATCATCTCGGGAAAGGTCACCACGCTCGACGATCAGCCGGTGGCGGACGCCGAGGTGCGCATCGTCGAGCTGAACCGCCGTGCGACCGTGGACGCCGAAGGGACGTTCCGTTTCGCGGACGTTCCGGTGGGCAGCTATCATCTGGAGGCCCGTAGCAAGAGCCTCGGCGACGCGAACCAGCGCGTCCGGGTCACGGCGGGCGACACGGCACAGGCCACGCTCGCGGTCGACCTCGCGCTGAGCCACGACGAGATCGTGGTGACGGCGAGCCCGGATGCACGCAGCCAGGACGAGGTCGCCGCGGCCATCACGGTGGTCGACACGGAGCGGCTCCAGCAGCAACTCCAGCCGACGCTGGGCGAGACGTTGAGCCAGGAGGCGGGCGTCTCCTCGACCTTCTTCGGTCCCGGCGCGAGCCGGCCGGTCATCCGCGGTCTCGGCGGCGACCGCATCCGCATTCTCGAGTCGGGAGTCGGTACGGGGGACGCTTCGACGACCAGTCCCGACCACGCGGTCAGCATCGATCCGATCTCGGCCGAGCGGATCGAGATCGTGCGCGGCCCGGCGACGCTCCTCTACGGCAGCAGCGCTGTGGGCGGCGTCGTCAACGTCATCGACAGCCGGATCCCCAACTACGTGCCCGGGGAGAAAATCAGCGGCGTGCTCGATGCGCGGGCGGGGAGCAATGCCAACGAGCGCGCGGGCAACCTGCAGCTCAACGGTGGCACCGGCCAATTCGCCTGGCATCTGGAGGGGCTGAAACGGCAGACCGACGACTACGAGTCCGGGGCGGGAACCGTGGTCAACAGCGCCATCGAGTCGGACGGCGGCAGCGCCGGCGTCTCCTGGGTCGGCAAGAACGGCTACCTCGGCGTGGCGGCGAGCCGCTTCGACACTCTCTATGGCAGCCCCGCCGAGGAGGAGGTGAAGATCGACCTCCAGCAGCGCCGCTACGACTTGCAGGGCGAGCTCAACCAGGGCCTGGGCTTCTTGCGCGGGCTCAAGCTGCGCTTCGGCAAGAACGACTACGAGCACGTCGAGCTGGAGGGTGGAGAGGTGGGGACCCGCTTCTTGAACGACAGCTGGGAAGGCCGCGTCGAAGCGTTGCAGCGCCAGTACGGACTCCTCTCCGGCTCCTTCGGTCTCCAGATGGGCAGCCGCGACTTCAGCGCTCTGGGCGAGGAGTCCTTCGTGCCGCCCACGCTGACCAAGAACTGGGCGCTGTTCACCCTGCAGGAGCTGGGCACCGGAACGCTGCGCCCCCAGGTGGGTCTGCGCTACGAGCACCAGACCGTGAAAGCCGATGTCGAGACAGGCGTCGACAACCGCGATCTGGACGGCCTCTCCGGCTCGCTCGGCTTGTTGTGGCTGCCGGGAGATACCTACGGCGCCGCGGTCTCGGTGTCCCGCTCGCTCAAGCTGCCGAACGCGGAGGAGTTGTTCGCCAACGGCCCCCACGTGGCGACCAACGCATTCGAGATCGGCGATCCGAGCTTGAACGAAGAGACCAACGTCGGCGCCGAGCTGTCGCTGCGCAAGCGCTCGGGGCGGCTGACGGGGGAGATCAACGTCTTCGCCAACCGCTTCGACGGCTTTATCTTCGAGCAGCTCACCGGCGAGCTCGAGGGCGAGGAGGAAGAGCCGTTGCAGGTGATCCGCTTCGTGCAGCGGGACGCCGATTTCCGCGGAGCGGAGCTGACCGGGATCCTGCGGCTCCTCCATGACGAGCCCCACCATCTCGATGCCGAATTCGGCGCCGACTACGTGCGTGCCGAGCTGCGGGATAGCGGCGAGCCGTTGCCGCGCATCCCGCCGCGCCGTTACCGGCTCGGCTTCCACTACCAGGGAGGCCGCTTCCAGGGGCTCGTGGAAGGCGTGCGGGCGGAGAGCCAGGACCAGGTCTCCGGACACGAGACCGAGACGCCCGGCTACACACTGCTCAACGCCAACATCGGCTACCGGCTGTTCGCGGGCAACGTGGTGTACGACTTCCTGCTGCGCGGCACCAACCTGACGGACGAGCTGGCGTTCAGCCACGTCTCTTTCTTGAAAGACGTGGCGCCCCTGCCCGGACGGGACGTGAGCCTGGCGCTGAAAGTGTCGTTCTAAAGAAAACCCCCTCCGGGCGGGAGGGGGTCTTTGTCGTTCACCCCTCTCCCGCTTGCGGGGGAGGGGCCGGAGGTGAGGGTCAGATCTTCCGGTTGCGATCCAGGTTCGGGTCGTCCACGGTGTGTGCGCCCTCGGTGGCGCCGCCGATCATGTCGGTGGCGGTGGGCACGGTTGTGTTGTAGCCGCTGCCCGCGGGATAGGTGCCGCCGGCGCTGATGCCCGCCGTGCCCGACCCGAGGTTGGACCCGAGCGTCGTGCCGGCCGCCGGAGAGTAGGTGCCGGTGGTGCCGCGGTTGAGCGTGTCGGCCGCGCGGTTGGTGGCGCGGTCCCAGGCGTCGCGGACGGCGTCCTTCACGTCCTGCCACTTCGAGCCCGTGCTGTGGCGGTCCCAGTTGGTCCCGAGATCGTTCTCCACGTCCTCCCAGCGCCGGCCCTGGTAGTATCCGGCGGAGTCGTAGCCGTAGCGGTAGGCCGGCCGGAGCTCGTCATACTTGCGGCCCGAGGCGTACGGACGGGTCGAGTAGCTGTCCCGCCAATAGCGGTCCTCGTCGTCACTCCAGCGGTTGGTCGCCCGGTTCCAGGAGTCGCGGACGGCATCCTTGGCCTCGTGCCAGGCCATCTTGGTCTCGCCCTTGGCCTTCTCCCAGCCGCGCTCCAGGCTGTTCTCGTGCTGATCCCAGCTCCCCTCGCGGCCGTAGGTCCGGCCGGACTCCCAGCCATACTTGTAGGCCGGCTCGAGGTCCTCATACTTCCGGTTCTGGCCATAGGGGCGGCTCTGGTAGGTCTCCTTCCAGTACGGCTCCTCTTCGGTGCTGTACCGGTGGCGGCTGTCGACGCGGTTCCAGGCGTCGTAGGCCGCCGGCCGCGCGGTGTCCCAGTCCAGGTTCGTGGAGCTTCCCTGGCGCTGGCTCCAGTCGCTCTTGAGATCGGTCTCGACGTCGTTCCAGTCGCGGTCGGCGTAGCGGGTCCGGGATTCCCAGCCATAGCGGTAGGCCGGGCGCAGATCGTCGTAGCTGCGGCCCTCCGCATAGGGGCGGTCCTTGTAGGCGTTGCCCCAGAAGGCGTCTTCCTCGGTCGGATTGACCGACTCCGCGAGCCCCTTGCCGGCGAAGCCGCCGGTCATCCCGCCCACGGCAGCGCCGATGATGGCGCCCACCGGGCCACCCACCGCGCCACCGATCACCGCGCCGACCGTGCCGCCGGTCGCCGCGCCGACGCCGGTGCCCACCGGATGCGCGCCGGGCTCTCCAGTCAACGGATCACGGTTGGCGTCATGGAGGTCGGTATCCAGGGTGCCTGTCCGGGTGGTCGTCGTGTCTGTCGTGCTGATCGTGCGGTCTCTTTCATCTGCCATGTAGGTAACCTCCTCTTGTGTGTGGACGAAAGATCTCCAGACGGCCCCGCGGCCACCTTTCACTTGAGAGGAGGTGCAAAGTCGAGGCCAGCTCCGGGCCCCCTCCGCTCAAAGCGGCGGAGCCGCCGCGAGAGCCCGGCAGGTGGAGCCGCGGCAGGTGCCCAGGGCGTGGACCCTCGCGGTGAGCCGCCGCACGCGGTCGCCGTTCAGGCCGCGGGCCTGGTTCTGCAGCTCGAAGGGATCGTTGACGAGGTCGTAGTACTCCCGCTCTCCCGTCCCGTATTCCACGAACTTGTACGTCGCGGTGCGCAGGCCGAGATGGGTGACGTGCTCCTCGCCCTCCGGCTCGTCCGGCGGCTCGAGGACGCTCTCCTCGCCGCCGCCGGAGGTGTCTTCGAAGTGGTATTGCTCGAGGAACACCATCTGGCGCCAGCCGGCCGGCGGCTGCTGCGGCGCGCGGAGAAGGGGAACGAGCGACCGGCCGTCCGCGGAGACCGGCAGCCGGGCTCGCGCGAGCTGCGCGATGGTCGGCGCCAGGTCCACGCTCTCGACGAAGGCATCGACGCGAGAGCCGGCAGGGACGCCCGGGCCACGCACCACGAGCGGCACGTGGACGTCTTCCTCATAGGGGGTGTACTTGGCGGCCCCGAGGCGGTGCTGCCCCATGTGGAAGCCATTGTCCGAGGTGAAGATGATGTAGGTGTTGTCGAGCTGGCCGGTCCTCTCGAGGGTGGCGACCAGGGCGGCGATGGCGGCGTCGACCGCTTGCAGGCTTTGCAGGCGGCGGCGGTAGAGGTTGTCCAGGGTGCGGATCTGCTTGTCCGTCAGCCGCGGACGGCCGCGCACCGACCCCGGCTTGTCGCTGACGTCGGCTTCGTCGAAAGACGGCGTGCGCGGTGCCTGGACGCCGGGGAAGAGCGCCGCGTCCCGGGGTGCCGGCGGGCAGGGCTTGTGCGAGGCGTAGGGGGCGAGGTAGAGGAAGAAGGGGACGCGGTCCGTGGCGGCGCGCTCCACGAAATCGGTGGCCTTCTGCGCCAGGACGTCGGTGAGATAGTCGGCCGCCTCTTTCCCATGGGAGACCAACTTGCCGTTCTCGTTCAGCGTGTAGTTGTACTGTCCGTAGGGATTGCCGGCGGCCGGCACGATCCACTCGCTCCAACCGGGCGGCACGTACATCCGATCATCGCGGTCCGGATAGACGTTGAGGTACTTGCCCATCAGCGCCGTGCGGTAGCCGGCCCGCTGCAAGGCAATGCCGATCGTCTCTCGCTCGCGCCCCAGGTCCCGGAAGCGGGGGAAGCCGCCGTCGGGCGGAAAATTGGTGTAGACCTGAAGATTGTGCGTGTAGCGTCCGGTCAGGATCGTCGCCCGCGACGGGCAGCAGAGGGAGAGCGGCACGAAGGCGTTGGAGAAGAACGCCCCCTTCTCGATCAGGTGCTCGCGCAGGTGCGGCATGGCGTCGAGCGAGCCCAGGAGCAGGTCCTGGTCGTCGGTGAGGACGAGGATAACGTTCGGCGGCGTGGTGGCGGCCGGGGCCCCCACCGGGCGTGCGGCGGCATCGCCGCGCGGCGTGAGGCATGCCGCGAGAAGGCCGAGCGCGACGAGCACGGCCGGTGCGAAGAAAGGACGGTCTCCTGACCTACCGCTTTTCCTGATACGGAACCCCCAAAGCCCGCGGCGCCCGGGAGTGGCCGATGAACCCGGCGAGGACGACGATGGTCAGCACGTAGGGGACGATCTGGATGAACTGGACAGGAACCTGCGAGACGCCCTGCATCTGGATCGACAGCGCCTCGGCGAAGCCGAAGAGCAGGCAGGCGAGCATGGTCTGCACCGGCCGCCATTTGCCGAAGATGAGAGCCGCGAGCGCGATGAAGCCGCGGCCGGCCGTCATATTGCGCGCGAAGAGCGACGACTGGCCGATGGAGAGATAGGCGCCGCCGATCGCCGCGAGAGCCCCGGAGAGCATCACCGCCGCGAAGCGCACCCGCGCCACGTTCACCCCCGCCGTATCCGCCGCTTCGGGATTTTCCCCCACAGCGCGCAGGCGCAGCCCGAACGGCGTCCGGTTCAGCACGTACCAGGTGACCGGCACGAGGACGAAGGCGAGCACGATGGGCGCAATCGGCATGAGCTGGCCCTGCGGGAGCTGCGGCGTCGCGCCGGTCGACTCGAAGAAGGCACCCGAGAGGAGCGCCGGCACGCCCAGGAACAGGATGTTGATCGCCGTGCCGCTCACCACCTGGTCCGCCTTGAAGCGGATGCAGGCGACGCCGTGGACGAGCGCCACGAGAACGCCGGCGGCGATGCCCGCCGCGAGGCCGACCCAGGGGTTGCCAGAGTAGTGGGTCACGGTGGCGGAGGTGAAGGCACCCGCGAGCATCAATCCTTCGAGCGCGATGTTGATGACGCCGGAGCGCTCGGAGTAGAGGCCGCCCAGCGCCGCGAGCAGCAACGGCGTGGCCTGGCGGACGGCGGACGCCAGCAGGATCAGGATGATGGTCATACGCTCTTGATCCTCCTCCGCGAGCTCCGGCGGAACAGCGCCTCTGCGGCCACGAACAGGATGATGATCCCCTGCAGCACCATCACCAGGTCCTTCGAGACGTGCTCGGTGAAGATGTCGACGAAGAGCCCGCCGCGCAGCAGGGCGCCGAACAGCAGCGAGGCCAGGATGACGCCGCCGGGATGGTTGCGTCCCAAGAGGGCCACGGCGATGCCGGTGAAGCCGTAGCCGGCCGAGAAACCGTCGTAGTACCGGTAGCGGTAGCCCAGCACCTCGTTGACCGCCACCAGGCCGGCGAGCGCTCCCGAGATCGACATGGCGAGCACGATCTGCTTCCCCGTGGCGATACCTCCGTACAGCGCCGCCGCGGGGTTGGCGCCGGTGGCGCGGATCTCGTAGCCCCAGCGCGTGCGCCAAAGGAAGAGGTAGACGAGCAGGCAGGCGAGGAGGGCCACGGGGAACGCGAGATTCAGCGGGATACGCTCCGGGAAGCCCGGAACGAACCGGCCGAGCCGCGCGATGTGGGCGCCCTCGCCGATCGGCACCGTCTCCAGGATCGGATCGCCCTGCGGCTTGTAGTGGTATTGCGTGAAGTAGCTCGCCAGGGCCACGGCAATGAAGTTCATCATGATGGTGGTGATGACCTCATGGGCGCCGAAGCGGGCCTTGAGCACGCCCGGCACCGCGCCCCAGAAACCGCCGGCCAGCAGCGCGGTGAGGAAGCACAGCGGCACCAGCAGCCACGCCGGCCAGCTCGCGAGGGTGATGCCCACCCAGGCCGTCATGAAGGCGGCGATATAAAGCTGCCCCTCGGCGCCGATGTTGAGCAGGCCGCAGCGGAAGGCCACCGCCACCGCGAGGCCCGTGAAGATGAGCGGCGTGGCATAGAAGAGCGTGTAGCCGATCCCGTCCGGCCAGGTGAGGGCGCTGCCGATGAGCAGCGTGTAGGTCGAAAGGGGGTTGTCGCCCACCGCCAGCACCACGACGGCGCCCACGGCGAAGGCCGCTACCACGGCGGCCAGAGGGAAGAGGAGCTCGCGCAGGAATTTCATCGGTCGTCGATTCCAGATCTAGGCCGCGGCGCTGCCGCCGGTCATCAAAAGTCCGATCTCTTCCATGGAGGTCCTCGCGGGGTCCACCTCGCCGACGATCCGGCCCTGGCGCATCACCAGAAGGCGGTCGGCGAGAGCCGTCACCTCCTCGAGCTCCGAGGAGACCAGGAGCAGGGCGCAACCGGCATCCCGCAGCTCCACCAGCCGGCGGTGGATGAACTCGATGCCGCCGATGTCCACGCCGCGGGTCGGCTGCGCCACCAGCAGCAGCTTCGGCTGCTGGTCGAGCTCGCGGCCGAGGATCAGCTTCTGCTGATTGCCGCCGGAGAGGGATCGCGCCGGCAGCTCCGGATCCGGCGGCCGCACGTCGAACGCCTCGAGGATCTTCTCCGTCTTGCGCCGGATGGCGTCGAGGTTCAGCCAGAACCGGCCGGGCCCCACCGCCACCGGCGGCCGGTCGTCGGCGCCGAGGATCGAATTCTCTTTGAGGTCGAAATCCAGCAGCAGGCCGCGCCGGTGCCGGTCCTCCGGCACGTGGGAGATCCCGAGCGCCCGCCGCGCGCGGACGGAGAGCGCGGCCACGTCCTTGCCGTCGAGCTCGATGGCTCCGGAGACGATGCCGACGTCCACGAGGCCTGCCAGGGCTTCGGTCAGCTCCGTCTGGCCGTTGCCCTCGATCCCCGCGATGCCGACGATCTCCCCGGCGCGCACCTCGAAGGACACGCCGTCGAGCCGCTTCTCGCCATCCGGCAGGGTCAGCGAAAGGCCGCGCACGGCGAGCACCGGGGCCTTCGGCTTCGCTGCCGGCTTGACCACCCGCAGCAGCACGTCGCGCCCCACCATGAGGCGCGCCAGCTCGGCGGCGCTCGTCTCGGCGGTCCGGCGCTGGCCGACCACCCGGCCGTCGCGCATCACCGTAACCTCGTCCGAGATCTCCAGCACCTCCGAGAGCTTGTGGGTGACGATGACGATCGTCTTCCCCTGCTCCCGCATCCGTCGCAGGATGGCGAACATCTCCGCCGTCGCCTGCGGCGAGAGCACGGCCGTGGGCTCGTCGAGGATCAGCAGCCGCGCCTCGCGGTAGAGCGCCTTGAGCAGCTCCACCCGCTGCTGCTGCCCGACCGAGAGATCCTCGATGCGCCGCGCCGGATCGATGGCCAGACCGAGCTCGTCCGAAAGGGCGCGGATGCGCGCCTCGGCGCGCTTCAGGTCCAGCGCCACGGCCGAGCCGGGCTCGAGCCCCAGCACGATGTTCTCGGCCACCGTCATCGGCTCGACCAGCATGAAGTGCTGGTGCACCATGCCGATCCCCAACGCGATCGCGTCGTGCGGGCTCTCGAAACGGCGCACCTGGCCCTCGACCACGATGTCGCCGGAGTCGGCTCCATAGAAGCCGTAGGCGATGCGCATGGCCGTCGACTTACCGGCGCCGTTCTCGCCCACGATGGCGTGGATGGTGCCGGGTGCCACCGCGAGGTTGACGCGATCATTCGCCAGCACGTCGCCGAAGCGCTTGGTGATCTCGCGCAGCTCGATCATCGCGGTTCCTCCGCCACCTACTGCGCCATCGCGTCCGTGACCTTGATCTCGCCGCGGATGATCCTGGTCTTGGCCGCCTCGACTTCTTTGATCACGTCGGGAGAAATGAGCTTTTCGTTGTACTGGTCCATGGCGTAGCCGATGCCGCCGTCCGGCAGTCCGTAGACGTGAATGCCGCCCTGGAAGCGTTGGTTCACGAGATCGTTGATGATCTGGTAGACGGCGTTGTCGACCCGCTTCACCATGCTGGTGAGGACGTGGCCGGGCTTGACCCAGTTCTGGTTGGAGTCGACGCCGATGACGAATTTGTCGTGCTGCTCGGCGGCGTCGAACACGCCGAGCCCCGAGTTGCCCGCGGCGGCGAAGATCACGTCCGCGCCCTTGCCGATCTGCGCCACCGCCAGCTCCTTGCCCTTGCCGGGGTTGTTCCACGCCGACTCGGTGACGCCGACATAGTTCTGGATGACGCGGATCTTGGGATTGACCGCCCGCGCTCCCTCCTCGTAGCCCACTTCGAACTTGTGGATCAGGGGAACGTCCATACCGCCGACGAAGCCGAGCGTCCCCGTCTTCGTCGTGCGGGCAGCGATCATGCCTACGAGATAGCTCCCTTCGTGCTCCTTGAAGATCAGGGAGGCGACGTTGGGCAGATCGCTGACGCCGTCGACGATGGCGAAGTTGACCTTGGGATAGTCCTTCGCCACCGCCTCGACGATCGGAGTCTGGGCGAAGCCGATGCCGATGACGAGGTCATAGTCCACCTCGGCGAAGGCGCGCATTGCGGGCTCGAGAGACGCCGGATCGCCCGGCTCTGCATCGCGCAGGACGATGGGGAAGTCCTTGGCCGCCCGCGTCACGCCGCGGAACGCCGCGGCATTGAACGACCGGTCGTCCTTGCCGCCGCTGTCGAAGACGATGCCGACGTGAAGCTTCTGGGGATCGCCGGCCGCATAGCTCAAGTCCCGGCAGCCGGCGGCGGCGAGGCTGAGCGCGAGGGCCAGAGCGAAGCCGAGAGACTGGTATTTGCGCGACATGGCGGCGCGGCGAGAGTACCGCGGAGGAGGAGCGGAAGGCAAGGTAGAGCGAGGGCCGCGTCCGTTCTGTGCACGGCGATGCCAGGCACGGCCGCTGGCTTCGGCACGAGAGCTCGATCATCACCCCCCTGGGACCGCCGGCGTCCCGCCGGCCCACACTCCCCGCGACCACGAGGTCGGGCCTTCGGCCCAATATCTTGAAAGCCGGCGAGACGCCAGCGGTCCCAGGGGGGTGGCACGCCGGCCTCAGGGGCTCCGCTATAATCTTCGTGTTTCCCGGAACATCATTATGAGTGACGCGCCCCGCCAGGAGATCCCGCTTCCCAAGGGAGACGACGATTTCGAGGATCTCGTCCTGGCCCTCTTCCGCGAGGTCTGGCAGGACACCGGCGCCAAGCTCCACGGCCGCCGTGGCCAGCGGCAGGACGGGGTCGACCTCTATGGCGAGGACCGCTTCGGGAGATCAGGACTCAACGGCGTCCAGTGTAAGCACCATGGCTCGGCCACCCCGATCAAAGACAAGGATCTCCTGGAAGAGCTTCGGGCTGAGGTGGAGAAGGCCAAGGGCTTCCAGCCTCTCCTCCAGCGCTTCATCTTTGCCACCACCGCGAGGCGCAGCGTGGCGCTCTCGGCGCGGCTAGACATGAATGACGCTCTCCTCGATCCGCCGCGCGACCGCTGGAAGCCGGATACCCCGCAGGCCTGCCGATGTCAGGACATCCACCTTCCTCCCGAGCAGGCCCTCCAGGTATTCGACCAACTCCACGAACCTCAGGCCGATCGGCCGATCGAAATCAACGACCAGGTCCACATCGCTGGCCTCGTTCGCCGTGTCGCTTGCGAACGATCCGAACAGGCCGATCTGCCGGACCCCGAACCGGGCCTGGAGCTCGGGATAGCTCTCCCGCAGGCGATGGAGGATGGCGTCTCGGTTGAGGTCGCAGGGTGCGTGAAGATTGGGTGTCATGAGAGATCCGCTTCTCCCGCCCAGTGTACAACTACCAGCGGCACGTGCTTGCATGTCAGCCCCGCGGGGCGTCTCTACAGTGGGGAGAGACGTGTTTCGATGCAAGCCTCCAGTGTCTTCTTCCCCAGCTCCCGTGCCTGCGGTCCTTCATAACTCGTCTCAAGTCCCGTGGGGATCGTCCGAATCCCCACGGGGAACGCCTCAGGGGAGACATCACTTGCCTCGTTCCCCACCTTCGATGCCTCATCCCCCAGGGGGATCGGCTCGTGGGAGACGTCACCTGCCTCGATCCCCTTGGGGATCGCCACGTTCCCCAGAGGGATCGCTTCAATCCCGCGGGGATCGGCACGTTCCCCACGGGGATCGCGGCAGGTCACATGGGGATTGTCCCGAGTGACGTGGGGATCGAGGCGTTCTCCGTGGGGGATCTCATGTTCCCCAGGTTCGATGAGCCGCCGGAGGTGGGGATTCCCGGGTGTTACAATCCCGCCGCTTCGATCCCAGGAGGCCCTATGGTGTCTGTCTCTTTGCGCCGCCTCGCTCCCCTCGCTCTCCTCTCCCTGGCGGCCGCCGTTCCGGCCGCGGCGGACGACGACGTCCGCGAGCTGGTCACCCGGCTGGCCAAGGTCGGTTCCTGCATCGCGCCGAGCTTCTCGCCCGATGCGAAGCGTTTGGCGATGATCTGCAACTTGAGCGGGCTGCCCCAGGTGTGGACTGTGCCCGTCGAAGGCGGATGGCCCACCCAGGTCACGGCTCTCGACGACCAGGTCTCCGGCATCGACTGGTCGCCGGTCGATCCCGAGGTGCTGGCGCTCTCCCTGGCTCCGGGCGGCGGTCTCAATGAGCAGGTGTATGTGGTGCGGCCGAGCGGGCTGTCGCTCGAACGGATCACCGAAGGGGGCAAGATCAACAACCGGCTGCACGGCTGGACGCCGGACGGCAAGTACCTGCTCCTGGGCTCGAACCGGGCCAATCCGGGCTCGCTTGATTCCTACATTTACCACGTCGGCCTCGGCCGGCTCCGCCTCGCCGCGGTCAACCAGGGGACCGGCTCGATCGAGGACGTGAGCGACGACGGCCGCTGGGGGCTGGTGCAGCGCGTCAAGAGCCGCGGTGATTCCAATCTTTACCTCATCGGGCTGCACGAGCGCGCCGACGTGCTCCTGACGCCTCACGACCCTCCGGGCAATTTCGACAATCCCCGGTTTTCTCCCGACGGCCGGACCGTCTATCTCCTGTCCGATCTGAATCGCGACCGCATCGGCCTGGCCCGCGTGCGCCTTCAGGCCCGGCCGGCCTCCCGGGAGGAGGTCGAGCGCGAGGAACGCGAAGAGGAAGAGGAGGAGGAAGAAGCGGAGGAGCATGGGGCGGAAGCGGATGCCCCGGTCACCTGGAAGGTGGGGGCCTCGGAGGTGATCGCCGGACGGGACGATGCCGACCTGAGCGCCTTCGAGATCACCGAGGACGGCAAGACCGCCGCCCTGCTCTGGAACATCGCGGGCGAATCGCAGCTCTCCTTCCTCGATCTCGCCACCTTGAAGGAGACCCCCGGACCCGATCTGCCCGGTGCCATCGCCGGCGGTCTGGACTTCTCGAAGGATGGCCAGCTCCTGGCGATGAATCTGTCCGGCGCAAACCTCCCGACGGACATCTGGGTCCTCGACCGCACCTCCGGCGCTCTCCGCCAGGTCACGTTCAGCCCGCACGCCGGCATCCTCCTGGAGGCCCTGGTCGCGCCGAAGCTGGTGACGTTCAAGGCGCACGACGGCCTCGAGCTCTCCGGCTGGCTGTACAGGCCGCCGGGTGCTGCGGCCGCCGGTCCGGTGGTGATCAGCTTCCATGGCGGACCGGAGGCCCAGGAGCGTCCGAGCTTCAGCTACACCTATCAGGCGCTGCTCTCGCGCGGCATCTCCGTGTTCGCGCCGAACGTGCGCGGCTCGGCCGGCTTCGGCAAGCGGTTCGTCAACCTGGACAACGGCGAGAAGCGCTTCGACGGGATCAAGGACATCAAGGCGTGCGTCGACTTCCTGGTCGGCCAGGGGATCGCCGACCCGAAGCGGATCGGCATCATGGGCGGCTCCTACGGCGGCTACATGACCATGGTGGGGCTGACCGAGTACCCCGAGCTCTTCGCGGCCGGCGCGAACCTGTTCGGCATGATCAACTTCGAGACCTTCTTCTCCCACACCGAGCCCTGGATGGCCGCCATCTCGACCAGCGAGTACGGCGATCCGGCCACGCAGAAGGATCTGCTCCAGCGCCTCTCGCCGATCCATAAGGTGGACCGCATCAAGGCTCCCACCATCGTCCTCCACGGCGCGAACGACACCAACGTGCCCGTGGTCGAGGCCGAGCAGACGGTGGAGAGCCTGAAGAAGCGGGGGATCCCGGTCGAGTACGTCCTCTTCCCGGACGAGGGGCACGGTTTTCGCAAAACACCGAACAAGGTGCGTTCGGCCGTCGCGATCGTCGAGTGGTTTGAGAAGTATCTCAAGGCCGGAACCGGCGAGGTGGCGGCGCGAAAATAGAAAATCTTCGATATAATCCCCCGTCAACGCGGAGGAGAGAATTTGCCAGGTAGGAAGATCCCGACGCTTCTGCTCCTGATCGTCCTGCTCATCTCCCTGGGGCCGGTGCCGACCGCCATCCCCCAGATGAGCGAGCCCCCCACCTCTCTTGAGCTGGCTCTGCAGGCGGAGGCTGGCCGGGCGCAGCACGCGGCCTCGGAGCTTGGCGTGCACATCGTCGAGCTCGACACCGGCGAGACGGTCTACGGGTTCAACCCGGACCTGCCGCGGGTCATCGCTTCCAACACCAAGCTGTTCACCACCGCGGCGGCGCTGGACGCTTTCGGACCGGGGTACTTCTTCGAGACCCGCTTCGTGCAGCGCGGCAAGGTCCGCAACGGTGTGCTGGAGGGGGATCTCGGGGTGGTGGGCGGAGGGGATCCGCACATCTCCGGGCGCGACTATGGGGGCGACTCCTACGCGGCGTTCCGCCCGTGGGCGCAGACGTTGCGCGAGCGCGGCATCAACCGGGTGACCGGGGACATCTACCTGGCGCATGGCCTGTTCTCGCCTCCCAACATCCATCCCGACTGGCCGCGGGACCAGCTGACGCGCTGGTACGAGGCTCCGGTCGACGCCTTGTCGTTCAGCGACGACTGCATCCTGGTGCGGGTCTGGCCGTCGGCGACCGGCGGCCGGCCGCGGGTCGAGCTGGTCCCGGACGTGCCGATCCTGCGGATCGAGAACACGGCGCGGACCACGCCGTCGCGCAGAGGGCAGCAGGTGATCATCGCCCGCTCCGGGGACGCGCTGATCGTGCGCGGCTCGATCGGGAGGGACTCGGGGCCGGTGGAGACCTGGGTGACGGTCCAGGATCCGGTGCGCTACTTCGGCGAGGGGCTGCGGGCGGCTCTGGCCGAAGGGGGCGTCGCGGTGGGCGGGCAATTGCGGCCGGTGGAGCAGCTCCCGGTCTCCGTCTGGGAGAGGGTGGGCGTGCACCGCACCGACCTGCTGTCGATCATCACGGTCACCAACAAGCGGAGCCAGAACTTCTATGCCGAGACCCTGGCCAAGCACCTGGGCGCCGTGCGTTGCGGCCACGGGAGCTGGCCGGACGGGGTGCGGGCGGTCGGCGAGTTCCTGCGCGGGATCGGCGTGCCGCCGGGCTCCTTCACGATGACCGACGGCTCGGGGATGAGCCGCGACAACCGGTTCGCGCCGCGGCACCTGACGATGCTTCTGCGGCACATGTTCTTCCACCCGGCCGGGCGGGAGTTCGCCCAGACGCTGCCGTTCTCGGGCGAGGAGATGGGCTCCTGGAAGCGGCGGATGGCGGCTCCGCCCTACCGGGGCAACGTCCTGGCCAAGACCGGCACGCTCTCCGGCGTCTCTGCGCTGTCCGGCTATGCCAAGGCGGTCTCGGGGAAGTCCTACGCGTTTTCGATCCTCTGCAACCGAGCGAGCGGGGATGCCCGGCTGGCCCAGGACCGGATCGTGATGACGCTGATCGACCACGGGTAAGAGCCCTCACCCCCGGCCCCTCTCCCGCAAGCGGGAGAGGGGAGCACAACAAAGAATCTCGGCAGGGGTGGATGGAGGAGCTTTTCACCCCTCTCCCGCTTGCGGGAGAGGGGCCGGGGGTGAGGGCCCCACCTGCGATATCCTTGAGCAGAACAAGAGGAGATAGCCTTGGTCACGTCTGTCGAAGCACGGCCGGTCAACTACCGGGGGTTGATGAAGAAGGTGGAGCAGGTGGTCGCGGCCATGGAGCGCGCGGACGACATCGGTGCCACGATCAACACCCTGCTCCAGATCATCATCGACAAGTTCCATGACGAGCTGGGGATCACCGGCGGCCGGCTCTATCAGCGCCGCGGCGACGTCTATGCGCTGCTGTCCTCGTTCGGCGAAGCCCAGCAGCCTCCGCGCAACTTCCGGGTGCCTCTGTCGTACGCTCCGATCCAGCTCGTGCTGGAGGAGGGTGCGGTCTACATGGACGCGGACGATCCGCGCATGGACCGGAGCTTCGAGAGCCTGATCGGCGTGCGGCAGTTCGTGGCCATCGAGGTAGGGGATGAGGAGTACATCCTGGCGTTCGACGTGACCTCGGAGGACCGGGGCGACGACATCCTCTTCTCGCTCGGCATCCTGCGCCACAGCATCAACCAGAAGATCCGGCGCGACCGCATGGAGGGGATCTTCGCCGAGGCGCGCAAGATCCAGGCGTCGATCCTGCCGCGACGGCCCCCGGTCTACGGCGAGTTCGACATGGCCGGCCGCTCGGAGCCGATGGAAGGGGTCGGGGGCGACTTCTACGACTACATCCCGGTGACGAGCAAGATCCTGGGGCTCACGATCGCCGACGTGTCGGGGCACGGCCTGCCCGCGGCGCTCCAGGTGCGCGACATCTACATGGGCCTGCGCATGGGCCTGGCGCGCGATTTCAAGATCGTGCGCACGGTGGAGCGGATGAACAACATCATCCATCAGAGCACGCTGACCAGCCGCTTCGTGTCGATGTTCTACGGCGAGCTCGAGCTGAACGGCGTGTTCATCTACGTCAACGCCGGCCATCCGGCGCCGTTCCACCTGGCCGCCGATGGGACCGTGCACAACATGGAAGAGGGGGGCCCGGTGCTCGGTCCCTTGCCCGGCGCGACCTACGAGCGCGGCTTCGTGATCATGAAGCCCGGGGACATGATGGTGTTCTACACGGACGGCATCTGCGAGACGCGGCGCGGCAATGGATCGGACGAGGAGTACGGGATCGACCGGCTCCTCGAGGTCGTGCGCAACCGCCAGGGGAAGCCCGCGCAGGAGATCGTCGATGCCATCTTCGCGGACGTGGAGACCTTCGGAGGCGACGCCCCCGCGGAAGATGACCGCACGGTCGTCGTGGTGGCCTATCCGCCGAACATCGTGGATGTCACGGCGACGAAGGCGTTTCCCCGGCCGAAGTTTTAAAGACTATACAGTTTTGCTGTTTGTGCGTCAGGGAGGCTGCTTCCCAGCCTCCCCCAGCCTGCTTTATAATCTTTGCTCTTAACTTGGGTGCAGGTATGGAGTCCTCAAATATCGAGCTCATCTATGAGCTCTCGTCCATGCAGCAGGCCATGCTTTTTCATAGCCTGTATGCCCCGGGCTCCGGCGTCTATGTCATCCAGATGAGCTTGCGGCTGACCGGCCGGCTGGACGTCTCCGTCTTCGAGCGGGCCTGGCAGCGCGTCATCGAGCGCCACGCCATTCTGCGCACGGCCTTTTTCTGGGAGGACCTGGAGAAGCCGCTGCAGGTGGTCTACCGGCAGGCCGGCCTGGAGGTGGCGCGCGCGTCGTGGAGCGGCATCGGTCCGGACGAGCGGAAGGCCCGTCTCTCCCATTTCCTGGAATCCGAACGCGACCGGGGGTTCGATCTGGCCGAGGCGCCGCTGATGCGCCTGGCTCTCTTCGAGCTGGAGGAGAGGGTGCACCAGATGGTCTGGACCCTCCACCACGTGCTGGTGGACGGCTGGTCGCAAGGCCAGCTCCTGCGCGAGCTGTTCGCCTGCTATGCGGCGTTCTCCCGGGGAGAGGAGCCGCGCCTCGCGCCGGCCGGGAGCTTCCGCGAGTACATCTCGTGGCTGCAACGGCAGGACCTCTCCGCTGGTGGAAAGTCGGAGGCGTTCTGGCGCCAGGCTCTGGCCGGATTCACCACGCCCACGTTCCTGGCCGCGGGAGAAGACCCGGGCGCCGGGCCGGTCTGGCGGGAGGCGCGGCGGCGGGATCTCCAGCTTCCGGCCGGGACGGCCCTGGCGCTGCGCGAGGCGGCGCGGCGGCACCGGCTGACGCTCAACACGCTGGTACAGGGGGCCTGGTCTCTCCTGCTCGCTCAGGCGAGCGGCCGGGAGGACGTGGCTTTCGGGACGACGGTGTCGGGGCGGCCGGCGAATCTGCCGGGCGTCGAATCGATCCTGGGATTGTTCATCAATACGCAGCCGATGCGGGTCCGGGTGCCGCCGGGAGAGCGGCTGTGGGCCTGGCTCGCCGCGCTCCAGGAGCGCCAGGTGGAGATGCGCCGCCATGAGCACTCCGCGCTCGTGGACGTGCAGAGGTGGAGCGAGCTGCCGGCCGGCGTGCCGCTGTTCGACCATCTCCTGGTCTTCGAGAACGTGGCGCTGCCGGCGGAGCTGGCGCGGCCGGTGCCGGAGCTCGCGATCGCCGAAGAGGCGGCGCACGATCTGACCAACTACCCCCTGAACGTCGTGGCGATCCCCGGAGGTGCCGGGCTGCTGCTGTCCGTCCGCTGGGACGCGAGGCGCTTCGCGGCCACGGAAGCCGTCCGGATGCTGGAGCGGCTGGCGGGGCTGCTCACGGATTTCGCCGCGGACCGGGACGTCCTGCTGGAAGAGCTGCCCCTACTGCTCGACGCGGAGCGCCACCAGGTCGTGACCGAGTGGAACGACACGGCGGACGGAGCGGCTCCGGGCCCGTTGATGCATCAGCTGTTCGAGGCGCAGGTGGACGCACGGCCGGAAGCCCCGGCGGCGGTCTTCGCGCGGGACGGGGAAGAGGAGTCCTGGACGTACCGCGAGCTGGAGGCGCGGGCCAACAGCCTGGCGCACTGTCTGGGGAACCTGGGGAGCCGGCGGGGCACGCCGGTCGGGGTGTGGATGGAGCGCTCGCTCTCCCTGCTCGCCACGGTGCTGGGCATCCTCAAAGCCGGCGGAACGTACGTGCCTCTCGATCCGGCGTGGCCGGCCGAGCGGGTGGAGACGATCCTGGCCGGCACGGGCGCGCCGGTGATCGTCGCCGACCGCGTGCGGCTGCGGGCCGTGGACGAGATTCGCTGGCGCCTGCCCCGGCTGGCCGACACCCTCTGCCTCGACGCCGCCGCCCCGGAGCCGGGGCCGGAGCGGGTGGATGCCGACAGCATCCGGTCGCTCTTCGACTTCGTCGCCGAGCGGGCGACGGACCGGGTCTCCGCCGGAGGCTTCGTCAGCCGCGTCACCGGCCTGCCGTTCAGCGAGGCCGAGGTCGACGAGTACCGGGACCGGGTGCTCTCCCTCGCCGCACCCTGGCTCCACCCCGGCGCGCGGGTGCTGGAGGTGGGGAGCGGCTCGGGCCTGATCCTCTGGGAGATGGCGAAGCGGGCGGCGCGCTGCGTGGGGCTCGATCCGTCCGAGCGCTCCCAGGAACGCAACCGCGAGCACGCCCGCGCGGAGGGGATCGCCAACGTCGAGCTGCCGGTGGGCTTCGCGCACGAGATCGCGGAGCGCTTCGCCCCCGGCTCCTTCGATCTGATCGTGCTGGCGAGCACGGTGCAGTTTTTTCCGGGGCCGCGCTACCTGGAGGCGGTGGTGGCCGATGCCCTGCGCCTGCTCGCGCCGGGCGGCGCGCTCCTCCTGGCCGACGTGATCGACGCGCGGCGGGAGCGGGAGACGCAAGGCGCGCGCGTGCTGCGGCTCGACGAGGAGCTGTTCCACGACTTCGGCGCGGCGCTGCCGGAGGCGGGGCCGGTCGAGGTCCTCTACCGGACCGCGGGGTTCGCCAACGAGCTGGGGGAGCGCTACGACGTGATCCTCCGCAAGGCGGAGCCAGGGGTGCCGCGCCCCCACCCCCAGAGACCGCGCCGCAAGCGGACGTGGACGGGCTGGCACGTGGACCGCTGCCCGGCCACCCGCCGGACGGCCTTGGGTGCGCCGGAGGACATTGCGTACGTCATCTACACCTCCGGCTCGACCGGAGCTCCCAAGGGGATCGCGGTGCAGCACGCGCCGGCGGTCCTCCTGATCGACTGGATCAACCGCACCTTCGGCGTCGGCCCCGGCGACCGGCTGCTCTTCATCACCTCGCTCTGTTTCGACCTGTCGGTCTACGATGTCTTCGGTGTGCTGGCCGCGGGCGCCACGGTGCAGGTCGCCTCCGAGGCGGCGCTGCGCGAGCCGGAAGAGCTCGTGCGGCTGCTGTGCGAGGAGCCGGTCACGATCTGGGACTCGGCGCCGGCCGCGCTGCAACAGCTCGCACCCCTGTTCCCGCCGCCCGCGGAGCGCCCGTTGCGCCTGGTGCTGCTGTCGGGCGACTGGATCCCGGTGCGGCTGCCGGACCAGGTGCGCACGGCGTTTCCGGGGGCGCGGGTGGTGAGCCTGGGCGGCGCCACCGAGGCCACGGTGTGGTCCAACTGGTACCCGGTCGGTACGGTGGACCCGAGCTGGCCGAGCATCCCCTATGGCCGGCCCATCGCGGACGCGCGCTATCACGTGCTCGACGCCGGCCTGCGGCCGTGCCCTCTCGGAGTGCCGGGAGACCTCTACATCGGCGGAGCGTGCCTGTGCGTGGGCTACCTGGGGCAGCCGGAGCTGACCGCGGCGTCCTTCGTGCCCGACCCGTTCGCCGCGCTCACCGGCCACTCCGGGGCACGCCTGTACCGCACCGGTGACCGCGCGCGCTTCTTTGAGGACGGCGACCTGGAGTTCCTGGGCCGCGTCGACCAGCAGGTCAAGATCCGCGGCTACCGGATCGAGCTGGGGGAGATCGAGGTGGCGTTGCTGCGCCATGAAGCGGTGCGGGAATGCGTGGTGGTGGTGCGCGACGACCGGCTGGTGGCGTATGTGGTTCTGCATCCGACCGATCGGACCGATGCCAAAACCACCCTCGCCGCCTGGCTCCGCGAGCGGCTGCCCCAGTACATGCTCCCTTCGGTGTTCGTGCTGCTCGATGCCATGCCGGTGACGCCGAACGGCAAGCTGGACCGGCAGGCGCTGCCGGCTCCGGAGCTCGGCGGCGCGGAGGGCTACGAGGCCCCGTCCGGCGCGGTGGAGGAGATCCTGGCGGACCTCTGGGCCGAGATCCTCGGCCGCGAGCGGGTGAGCGTCCGCGACAGCTTCTTCACTCTGGGCGGCCACTCTCTCCTGGCGACGCAGCTCATGTCGCGGGTGCGCGGGGCGCTGGGGGTGGAGCTGCCGCTGCGCGCGCTGTTCGATGCTCCCACGGTCGCCGAGCTGGCGCGGACTGTCCTGCGGGCTCGCCTGGCGGGGACCGCGCCGGCTCCGCCACCCCTCGTCCCGGTGCCGCGGTCCCGGGAAGCCGACCTGCCGCTCTCCTCCGCGCAGCAGCGGCTCTGGCTGGTCGACCAGCTCGAGCCGGGCGGCAGCGCGTTCAACATCCCCCTGGCCCTGGGCCTGAGCGGCACGGTGGAGCCCGGTCTCCTGGAGCGCATCCTCGGTGAGGTGGTGCGCCGGCACGAGGCGCTGCGGACGACGTTCGCGATGCGCGACGGCGAGCCGGTGCAGGTGATCGCCCCGCCGACCCCCTTCCTCCTGCCCCGGATCGATCTCGACGCCCTGCCGGCCGCCGCGCGCGAGGCGGAGGCGCGGCGGCTGACGGGGCAGGAGGCGGCGCGGCCGTTTGACCTGGCGCGCGGGCCGCTGCTGCGCGCCGCGCTCGTCCGGCTCGACCACGAGGAGCATCTGATGCTCCTTGCGTTGCATCACATCGTCAGCGACTTCTGGTCCATGGGGGTGCTGGTGCGGGAGGTCTCGGCGCTCTACGGCGCGTTCTCCCGCGGCCTCCCCTCGCCGCTTCCGGAGCTGCCGGTGCAGTACGCCGACTTCGCCGCCTGGCAGCGGGGCTGGATGCAGGGCGAGGTCCTCGCGGCCGAGATCGCCTGGTGGCGGCAGCGGCTCGCGGCCCCGGCGCCGCCGCTCTACCTCGGTGGGCGCGAGCGGCCAGAGACGCCGGCCTGGCGCGGCGCGCAGCGCTCCTTCCAGGTGCCGCCGGAGCTGTCGCGGCAGCTCGCCGAGCTGAGCCGCCGCGAAGGGGCGACCCTGTTCATGACGCTCTTCGCCGGGCTCGACATCCTGCTCTACCGCAGGACGGGCCAGACCGACCTCGCGGTGGGCACGGACATCGCCAACCGCAACCGGGCCGAGACCGAAGGCCTGATCGGCTTCTTTGTCAACCTGCTGGTGCTGCGCACCGATCTCTCGGGCGGTCCGCGCGGGCGCGACGTGCTGGCGCGGGTCCGCGAGGTGGCCCTGGAGGCGTACGCGCATCAGGACGTGCCGTTCGATCAGCTGGTCCGCGCCCTGCGTCCGGAGCGGAGCCTTGCCCCGTCGCCGCTGTTCGATGTTCTCTTCGTCCTGCAGAACGTTGCCGCGCAAGGTCTCGATCTGCCGGGCCTGCGGCTCCGTCCCGTCGAGATCGAGGTCGCGGCGTCGCGGTTCGATCTCGCGCTGTTCATGGCCGAGACGCCGGAAGGGATCTCCGGGCGTTGGGTCTACAAAACCGATCTGTACGACGCGGGAACGATCGATCGCCTGACCGCTCAGTACATCTTCCTGCTCGAGGCGATGGTCCGCGACCTGGACGTCTGCGTCGACGATCTCGAGCTTCCAACCGCCGCTTTCAAGAAGGAGGGAACCGCCATGGAACCCGTGAATCCGGAGAAGCCGAGCTTTAAAAAGCTCCTCAAGGTCAAACCGCGCGCGGTCCAACTTCCGGAGGAAGATCTGGTCCGCCTCGGCGCGCTCGACGGCCGGGATTTCCCGCTGCTCGTCGAGCCCAACGTACCCGATGTCGAACTCGCGGAATGGGCCGCCGGCAACCAGGAGCTGATCGACGAGAAGCTGTCGCGGCACGGGGCCATCCTCTTCCGCGGGTTCCAGCTCCCCGCGGTCCGCGACTTCGAAAAGGTCGCCTCCGCCATCTGCCCGGACCTCTATGGCGAATACGGCGACCTGCCGCGGGAGAAGCAGGGCGGGAGCGAAATGATTTATGAATCGACTCCCTATCCGCCGGACAAGACGATCCTGTTCCACAACGAGAGCTCCCACATGCATATGTGGCCGCTCCGGCAGTTTTTCTATTGCGCCGTCGCGGCCGAGGAGAAGGGCGAGACGCCGATCGTCGACTGCCGCAGGATCTACGAGCGTCTCGATCCCGCGCTCGCCGAGCGCTTCGCGGCGCAGGGCCTGCTCTACGTGCGCAACTTTACGGGCGGCCTCGACGTGAGCTGGCAGGAGTTCTTCCATACGGACGACCGCGCGCAGGTGGAAGCCTGGTGCGGCGAGGCGGGGATCGAATGCGAGTGGCGCGACGGAGACCGGCTGCGCACCCGCAAGGCGGCGCCGGCGGTGGCGGTCCATCCGAAGACCGGTGAAAAGGTTTTTTTCAATCAGCTCCAGCTCCACCACGTGGCCTGCCTGGAGCCCGAGGTGCGGGAGTCGCTCCAGGCGCTCTTCGCGGACGAGGACCTGCCGCGCAACGTCCGTTGGGGGGACGGCGCGCCGATCGAGGACGCGGTGGTCGCGCGGATTCTCGAGACGTACTGGCAGGAGAGCGTCGCGTTCCGCTGGCGGGAGGGGGACCTCCTCGCGCTCGACAACATGCTGGTGGCGCACGCGCGCAATCCGTACCGGGGGGCGCGCAAGATCGCGGTCGCCATGGGCCGGATGGTGAAGAAGGAAGACCTGCCGGCGTCTCCGGTTCCCGTGGCGGTGGAGGCCTGAGCGGAGCCCGCCGGATTCGTATGAGAGAAGCCGCCGTGCAGGGATTCCGCCTCTCGCCGCAGCAGCGCCACCTCTGGTCGTTGCAGGGCGAGGGCTCCGTCGACGCCGCGCAGGCCGTCCTCCGGCTGGAGGGGGAGCTGGAGCGGGAGGCTCTCCGCCGCGCCGTGGCCTCGGCTGTTGCCCGGTTCGAGATCCTGCGCACCACCTTCCGCCGGCCCTTCGGGGTGAAGGTGCCGCTCCAGGTGGTGGTGGTGGAGGCGGAGCCGGTCTGGACCGAGGTCGAGGGGGAGACCGGCGAGGCCCCGCCCGCAGAGCTGCTGCTGGAGGAGCGCCGCCATCTGTCTCTGGACGCGCCGGGCGGCTCGCTGCTGCGGGCCGCTCTGGTCCGCCTGGGCGCGTCCCGCCACGCTCTCGTGCTCACCCTCCCCGCGCTCTGCGCCGACGCGCGCAGCCTCGGCAACCTGGGCACGGAGATCGCCGCGGCCTACGCGGGGACCGATCCCGGCGAGGAGCCGGTCCAGTTCGTCCAGTTCTCGGAGTGGCAGCACGAGGCCCTCGAAGATCCCGACCATGCCGCCGGGCGGCAGCACTGGCGCGAGCTGGACCTCTCGGCCCTGCTGCCGCTGCGGCTCCCGTTCGCCGCGCCCGGGCCCGAGCCTGGGAAAGCTGGGGCCGAGCCGGAGCGCCTGCGGGTGCGCGTCGAGCCGTGCCTCGCCGCGGACCTCGCGGCGATGGCGGCCACGCGGCAGGCCACCGTGCCGGATGTGCTCCTGGCCTGCTGGCAGCTCCTGCTCGGACGGCTCGCCGGCCAGCCGGACGTGGTCACCGGCCTGGTCTGCGACGGCCGTGCGTTCGAAGAGCTCGGCGCCGCGCTGGGGCTCTTCGCCCGGACGGTGCCGGTGCATGTCCGCTGGGAGCCCGGCTTCCGCTTCTCCGACGTGCTGCGCAGGGTGCGGCAGGCGCGGAGCAAGGCCCTGGAGATGCAGACGCTTCTGGTCCGGGGCGAGGAAGGGGGGGCGCCGCGCGGGCTCGATGGGCTGAATGGGCTTGATGTCGGCTTCGAGGTCGTCGAGGTCCCGCCCGCCGTGCAGGCCCGGGGGGTGGTCTTCTCGTTGCGGGACGGCTGGGCGCGCATCGATCGCTGGCGGCTCGCGCTGGTCTGCGTCCTGGAGGGCGGCTCCCTGGCTCTCGATCTGGTGTACGACCCCAGATCCGTTCCGGGTTCCGCGGCGGCGCGCCTCGCCGCGCGGCTCGTCGCGATCCTCGGCGAGGCCGCGGCCCGGCCCGACGCCGCGGTGGGCGATCTGGACGATGTCGGGGACGCGGAGCGGCACTGGCTCCTGCGGGAGCTCAACGACACCGCCGGCGTCGCGGCGGCCGAGCCGGTGCACGCGCGCTTCGAACGCTGGGCCCGGCTGCGGCCCGAGCGCCCCGCCCTTCGGTTCGAGGAGCAGGAGATTACGTACGACGAGCTGAACCGCCGGGCGAACCGGCTGGCGCACCGCCTGCGGCATCTCGGCGTGGGGCCGGAGGTGATTGTTCCGCTGCTCGCCGAGCGCTCGCTGGAGGCGATCACCGGGCTGCTCGCGGTGCTGAAAGCCGGCGGGGCCTACCTGCCCCTCGATCCCGCCGCGCCGGCGCAGCGCCTCGCCTCTCTCCTGGAACTGCTGCGGGCGCCGGTGTTGCTCGCCCAGGCGGAGCTTGCCGGCAAGCTCCCCGCGCAGGGGGGCCGGCTCGTGCTCCTCGAGGACGATCCGGGTGGGCCGGAGGGCGATCTGTCTCCGTGGCACCTGCCGGAGAGCGCCGCCTACGTGCTCTTCACCTCGGGCTCGACCGGCCGCCCGAAGGGAGTGGTCGTCGAGCACCGCCAGCTCGCGCGGTACGTGGACGCGGTCACCGTACGCCTGGGCCTCGGCGAGGGGGCCTCCTACGCCTTGGTGTCGACCTTCGCGGCGGACCTGGGCAACACCGTCCTCTATCCGGCTCTCTCGACCGGCGGGACCCTGCACGTGATCTCCGCCGCGCGGGCCACCGATCCGGAGGCGTACGCCGAGTACGCCGGGCGGCACCGCATCGACTGTCTGAAGATCGTCCCGACCCACTTCGCGGCCCTTTTGCAGGCGGAGCGGGCGGAGCATGTGGTGCCGCGCGAGCTGCTCGTGCTGGGGGGCGAGGCGTGCTCGTGGGATCTCGTCGACCGCGTGGCGCGCCTGGCGCCGACCTGCCGGGTGCTCAACCACTACGGGCCGACGGAGACCACGGTGGGAGTGACCACTCAGCCGCTGGTGCCCGGGTCTTGGCTCGAGGGGCTGGAACGGCCGGGGCGGCCGCCCCTGGGGCTCCCCCTGGCCAACGTGCAAGCCCACGTCCTCGGTCCCGGCGGCGGGCCGGCCGCCGTGGGAGCCGCGGGCGAGCTGTTCCTCGGCGGGGCGACCGTCTCCCGGGGCTATCTGGGCCGGCCGGACCTGACCGCCGAGCGCTTCGTGCCCGACCCCTTCGCGGCGGAGCCCGGAGCGCGCCTCTACCGGAGCGGAGACCTGGTGCGGCGCGCTCCGGACGGCCGCCTCGAATTCGCCGGCCGCGCCGACGGCCAGGTCAAGCTGCGGGGGTTCCGCATCGAGCTGGGGGAGATCGAGGCCGCTCTCTCTGCCCTCCCGCAGGTGCGCGCCGCGGCCGCGATGCTGCGCGAGGACGAGCCCGGGAAGCCGCGGATCGTGGCATACATGGTGGCCTCCGGCGCGCTCGGCCCGCGGGAGATGCGTGAGCACCTCGTCGAGAAGCTGCCCGAGCCCATGGTGCCCTCGGCGTTCGTCCTTCTGGACGCGCTGCCGCTGACGCCCAACGGCAAGCTCGACCGGCGCGCCTTACCCGCGCCGGAGAGCGGCTCCGGAGAGCGCGCCGCGTACGTTGCCCCGGGTACGGAGATGGAGACGCGCCTCGCCGCGATCTGGCAGGAGGTCCTGGGGCTCGACCGGATCGGGGTCTCGGAAAACTTCTTCGCCCTGGGCGGCGACTCGATCCTGGCCATCCAGGTGATCGCGCGCGCCCGCAAGGCGGGGCTGGAGCTCCAGCCCTGGCAGCTCTTCCGCCATCAGACGATCGCCGATCTGGCCGCGGCCGCGGCGCGGGGCGCGCGGGACCTCCAGGCCGGAGAGGGGCTGGACGAGCCTCCGATCGTGCCGGTGGGCCGGGAGGGGGATCTGCCGCTCTCCTACGCCCAGGAGCGGCTCTGGTTCGTGCACCAGGTCGATCCGGAGAGCTTCGCGTTCAACATCCCGCGCGCCGTCCGCCTGCTCGGCGATCTCGATCCCGCGGCGCTCGCCGGGGCTCTCCAGGCGCTCGCGGCGCGCCACGAATCGCTGCGCACCCGGTTCCCGGCGCGGGACGGCGTGCCAATCCAGGAGATTGCGCCAATCCAGGAGATCGCGCCCGCGCCGGAGCTGCGGCTCGCCCTCGTCGACCTGAGCGGGCTGCCGGACGGCGCGGCCGAGCCCGAGGCGCGGCGGATTGCGGCGGACGCGGCGCGGCGTCCGTTCGATCTTGCGGCCGGACCGCTCGCCCGGGCCGCGCTGCTGAAGCTGGGGAAAGGCGACCACCTGGCGCTTTTCGTGCTGCATCACATCATCTCCGACGCCTGGTCCATGGCGGTCCTGATCCGCGAGCTGGTGGCCCTCTACGAGGCGGGCCGGAATGAGAGGGAGAATCGGGCCGCGCGGCTCCCCGCCCTGCCCGTGCAGTACGCGGACTTCGCCCACTGGCAGCGGCGCCGGTTGGAGGCGGGAGCGCTCGAATCCCAGCTCGCCTACTGGAAGGAGAAGCTTGCCGGGGCTCCCGAGGTGCTGAGCCTCGCGGCCGACTTTCCACGGCCGGACGCCCAGACCTTCCGCGGCGCTTTCCATCCGTTCACCCTGTCTCCCGAGCTGTCGCGGACGGTCCAGCGGCTCGGACGCGAGGAGGGCACGACCCTGTTCATGACCCTCCTCGCCGGGTTCGTCCTCCTCCTCTCCCGCTCCGGCGCCGGGGAGGACGTGGTGGTGGGCACCGATCTCGTGGGCCGCAACCGGATCGAGCTCGACGGGATCCTCGGATTTTTCGTCAACAACCTGGTGCTGCGCACCGATCTCTCCGGCAACCCGACGTTCCGCGAGCTGCTGCAACGGGTGCGCGAGGTGGCTCTGGGAGCCTTCGCCAACCAGGACCTACCGTTCGACCGGCTGGTCAAGGAGCTGCGCCCGCGGCGGACGCTCCGCCAGACGCCGCTCTTCCAGGTCCTGTTCGTGATGCAGAACATACCCTTGCCGCCCCTGCGCTTCTCGGGCGTGGAGCTGCGCCCGGTCGAGCTCGACTTCGGCATGTCCAAGTTCGACCTCGCGCTCTTCATGGCCGAGCGGCCGGAGGGGCTGGGCGGGGTCTGGCACTACAGCACGGACCTCTTCCGGCCGGAGACCATCGCCCGGATGACGGCCCGCTTCGTCCACCTGCTGGAGAGCGCGGCGGCCCGGCCGGACGCCCGCCTCAGCGAGATCGAGACGCTCGCTCCGGACGAGCGCGAGAGCCAGGAGCGGGCGAGGCAGGAGCGCGAGGAGTCCGCTCTCGGCAAGCTGAGAAGCATCCGCGGCCGGCGCGCCGCCGAGGAGTTGAGATGAGCGACGCTCCGATCCAGCAGATCCGCCTTTCGCCACAGCAGCGGCGCCTCTGGCTCCTCATGGGGAATCAGACCGGGAACCAGCCCGCGTTCGCGGCCCAGGCCGCCGTGCTGGTCGAGGGGAATCTCGACGCCGGCGCGCTGGGCCAGGCGGTGCAGCGGGTGGTCGATAGCCACGAGATCCTGCGCACCGCGTTCCGCCGCAAGCCCGGTATCAAGGTCCCTACCCAGACGGTGCTGCCGCGGGGGGCCGCCGGGTGGCGCGAGATCGAGGCGCCGGTGGACCTCGGCCGCGACGCGCTACGGCGGTGGCTCGCGAGCGAGCGCGAGAGGCCGTTCGACCTGGAGGCGGGAGCCCCGCTCGATCTCGCCCTGGCCCGTCTCGACGAGGGCCGGCACCTGCTGCTGCTCCGCTTGCCCGCGCTCTCGGCGGACGCGCGCACCCTCGGCAACCTGCTCGACGCGATCGCGCGGTCCCTAGGGGGTCAGTCGGGCGAGGCGGAGGAGGAGCCGTTGCAGTACGCGGACGTCTCCGAGTGGCTCAACGAGCTGCTCGCCGAGGAGCAGGGGGAGGGCAAGGCCTTCTGGGCGCGGCAGGAGGTGCCCGGGAAGGAGGCCGCCGCGGCGGACGAGCGCTTCGCGCCGGCTTCCGTTCCGGTCGACCTGCCCTCCCAGTGCGAGCTCGGCGAGGTGGCCGAAGGGCTCGGCGTGCCGCTCTCCACGCTGCTGCTCGGCCTCTGGCTCCTGCTTCTGGAGCGGCTGGAGGGGCGCTCCGACCCGGTGACCGGCGCGATGTTCGACGGCCGCAAGCTCGACGACCTGCAGCCCGCGCTCGGGCTCTTCGCGCGGTGCCTCCCCCTGCGTGTCCCGTCGAGCCCCGGCTGGAGCTTGCGGGACCTGCTGGCCGAGGTCCGGCGGGCCGAGGAGCAGGCGCGCGAGTGGGAGGAGTCCGCGGCGTGGGAGCCGGAGCAGGCCTCCTTCCCCGCGGTCTTCGAACGGATCGAGATCCCCGCCGAGACGCGGGCCGCCGGCCTCTCCTTCCGGCCCGTGGCGATCGAGGCCTGCTCCGAGCCCTTCCGGCTCAAGCTCTCCGCCGTCTCCCGCGGCGGCGAGCTGGACGCGGAGCTCTGGTACGACCCCGCGGGGCACGCCCGGCGCGAGGTCCTGGTCTGGGCGTCGCGATTTGCGGCGCTGGCGCGCGAGGCGCTCGCCGCGCCCGCGTCGCTGCTGGACGGCTTCACGGCCCTCGGCGAGGCCGAGCGGCACCAGATGCTCGTCGAGCTCAACGACACGGCGGCCGGTTTCGCGGCGGGCGCCACTCTCCACGAGATCTTCGAGAGCCAGGCGGCGCGCACCCCTGACGCTCCGGCGGTGGTCTGCGAGGGGCGCTCGCTGAGCTTCGCGGAGCTCGACGAGGCGGCGGGCCGCCTCGCGCAGTACCTGCGTGGTCTGGGCGTGCGGCCGGAGTCGCGGGTGGCGATCTTCCTCGACCGCTCGCCGGAGCTGATCGTGGCCCTCCTCGGCGTGCTCAAGGCGGGAGGGGCCTACGTGCCTCTCGACCCCGCCTTCCCGCCGGAGCGCCTGCGCGGCATGCTGGAGGACGCGGGGGCGGAGGTGGTCGTGACCCGGGAGCGGATGAGCCGCGATCTGCCCCCACTGCCGGCGCGCCTCGTCCGGCTCGACGCGGAGGCCGCCGAAATCGCCCGCTGCCCGGCGCAGAGACTCTCTCCGGCGGCGGTGAGCGGGAACCTGGTGTACGTCCTGTTCACCTCGGGCTCGACCGGCCGCCCCAAGGGGGTCGCGATTCAGCACGGCAGTCTGGTCAACTACGTGCGGGGCGTCGTGGGGCGGCTCGGCCTGCCTCCCGGCTCCGCCTTCGCCATGGTCTCGACGTTCGCCGCGGACCTGGGCAACACGGCCCTCTTCCCGGCGCTATGCACCGGCGGCTGCCTGCATCTCATCCCGCAGGAGCGGGCGAGCGACCCGGTGGCGCTCGCCGAGTCATTCCGCAACCATCCGGTCGACTGCCTGAAAATCGTCCCCTCGCATCTGGAGGCGCTGCTCGCCGCCGGAGACGGCGCGGACGTCCTGCCGCGCCGGCGTCTGGTGCTCGGCGGCGAGGCCACGCGCCGCGAGCTGGCCGAGCGCCTGCGGGCCGGCGCGGCGGAGGGCTGGCTGCTCAACCACTACGGCCCCACCGAGGCGACGGTGGGCAGCACCACCTACGTCGCCGGGCAGAGCCGGTACGAGGGAGAGCTGGCGGCGCTTCCGCTCGGCCGCCCGCTGCCCAACCAGCGGGCCGTGGTGGCCGACCGCGCGCTGCGCCCGGTGGCGCTCGGCGCGCTCGGCGAGCTGCTGCTGGGCGGCGCTGGTCTCGCGCGCGGCTATCTGGATCAACCCGCGGCCACCGCCGAGCGCTTCCTCCCCGATCCCTGGAGCGGCGAGCCCGGGGCCCGCCTCTACCGCACCGGCGACCGGGTCCGCCTGCTCCCGGACGGCAACCTGGAGTTCCTGGGGCGGATCGATCATCAGGTCAAGGTGCGGGGCTTCCGCATCGAGCTGGGCGAGATCGAGACCGCTCTGGCGCAGCACCCCGCGGTCCGCCAGGCGGTCGTCACGGTGCGCGAGGACCGGCCCGGGGACCGCCGCCTGGCGGGCTATGTCGTACCGCGGGACGGCGCCGCGGTCCAGCCGTCCGAGCTGCGCGGCTTCCTCGCGGTCCGGCTCCCCGACTACATGATCCCGTCCGCCCTGGTCGCGCTGCGCGTTCTGCCGCTGACGGCGAACGGCAAGGTGGACCGCGCGGCCCTGCCGGAGCCGGAGCGGACGCGGACCGAGGGGCCCGCCCTGGCCCCGCGGAACGAGGCCGAGGAGATCCTGGCCGAGATCTGGGGCCAGGTGCTGGGGCTCCAGCAGGTCGGAGTGCTGGACAACTTCTTCGAGCTGGGCGGCGACTCGATCCTGGTCATCCAGGTCATCGCGCGGGCGGCCCGGCGCGGCCTGCGGCTCACCCCGAAGCAGTTCTTCGAGAACCAGACCGTGGCCGAGCTGGCCGCGATCGCCGGGACGACCGCCGGCGGTCCAGGCGGCTCCGCGCGCCCGCGGCCTCCCGGGCCGGTGCCGCTCACGCCGATCCAGGCCTGGTTCCTGGAGCAGGGCTTCCCGCGTCCGGACCACTGGAACCAGTCGGTCTTCCTGCGCCTGCGGGAACGCGTCGCCGCGGGGCCGCTGCGGCATGCCGTGGGCCTCCTGCTGGAGCATCACGACGCCCTCTGCCTGCGCTTCGAGAGGACGCCCGCCGGCTGGGTCCAGAGCTACGGTGCGCCGGGCGAGCCGCCGCTCGTCGAGGTCGACCTGGGCGCGCTGCCCGCGGACGTGCGGACGCGGGCGCTCGAAGCGGCGGCGGCCGAAGTCCAGCGCGGGCTCGATCTCGCGCGGGGACCGCTCCTGCGCGCCGCGCTCTTCGACCTCGGCCGCGGGGAGGAAGGGCGCCTCCTCCTGGTGGCCCATCACCTGGTGGTGGACGGGGTCTCCTGGCGCATCCTGCTGGAGGATCTCCAAAACGCCGTCCTGCCCCCCGCGACGACCTCGTTCGCGGAGTGGTCCGAGCGCCTGGCGGAGCATGCGCGCTCCGGCGCTCTCGAGGAGGAAGCCGACTTCTGGCGGAGCCTGGCCGCGACCGGCGAGCCCCTGCCGGTGGACCACCCCGGCGGCCGCAACGACGTCGCCGCGGAGCTCTCGGTCTCCGTCGAGCTCGACGCCGCGGAGACCCAGGCTCTGCTGCAGGAGGCGCCCGCGGCCTACCGGACCCAGATCAACGACCTGCTGCTGACCGCCCTGGTCCAGGCCTTCGAGCCCTGGACCGGCAGCCCCCGGCTCCTTGTGGACCTGGAGGGGCACGGCCGCGAAGACCTCTTCCCGGAGGTCGACCTGTCGCGGACCGTCGGCTGGTTCACCACCCATTTCCCGGTGCTTTTGGACCTGGGGGACGCCTGGGAGCCGGGGGATGCGATCCGCGCCGTCAAGGAGCAGCTCCGGCGGATTCCGCGGCACGGGATCGGCCATGGCCTGCTGCTGTATCTGGCCAGCGCCTCCGATCTCCGCGGGGCGTGCCCTCCCGAGGTCTCCTTCAACTATCTGGGCCAGCTCGACCAGGCGCTGGCGGAGGGCTCGCCCTTCGCGCCCGCCGCGGAGTCGAGCGGTCCCGCCAAGGACGCGCGCGCGGCGCGCCGCTGTCCCATCGAGGTGGTCGGCGGAGTGCTCGCGGGCCGGTTGCAGATGTCCTGGCGGTACAGCGAGGAGCTCCACGAGCGCGCCACGATCGAGCGCCTGGCGCGGTCCTGGATCGACGCGTTGCGGGCTCTCGTCGAGCACTGCCGGTCGAGCGAGGCGGGAGGGTTCACCCCCTCGGACTTTCCGCTCGCGGGCCTCGATCAATCGCAACTGGAACGGATCGCCGGCCGGGTCGGCCAGGCGCGGCCGAAGAGCTGACGTCCCATGCGGCAGGACAACATCGAGGACATCTATCCTCTCTCGCCTCTCCAGCAGGGCATCCTCTTCCATACCCTGTTCGCGCCGGAGGCCGGGGAGTACTTCCGGCAGGTCGTCTTCGCGATCGAGGGGAGCCTCGACACCGAGGCGTTCGGACGCACCTGGCAGGAGGTGGTGGACCGCCATTCGATCCTGCGCACGGCCTTCGTCTGGGAGGAGGCGGCCGATCCCGTGCAGGTGGTCTGCCGCCGCGTCGGAGCTCCCCTGGAGTCGCAGGACTGGCGGGAACTCGACCCGGCGCAACAGGAGCGGCGCTTCGCCGAGCACCTGGAAGCGGACCGCCGCAGGGGCTTCGAGCTCACCGAGACGCCGCTGCTCCGGCTGGCCCTCTTCCGGTTCGGCGAGGAGAGCTGGCGCTTCGTCTGGAGCTACCACCATCTGCTCCTCGACGGCTGGTCGGTGGCGCTCCTCCTGCGCCGGGTATTCGCCGTCTATCGGGCGCTGACCCAGGGCGAGCGCCTCCCTCTCACCCGGGTCCGCCCGTACCGGGACTACATCGCCTGGCTCAAGGCCCAGGACCCGGCCCAGGCGGAGGCCTTCTGGCGCCGGACACTCGCGGGGCTGCGGGCTCCCACGCCGCTCCCGCTGGCCCCCGCCGGGACGAAGGGGGAGGGGAGCTCCGCGGACCACCTGCTTCCGTTGACGCCCGAGATGACCGCCGCGTTGCAGAGCCTGGCGCGGACCCACCGGCTGACGCTCAACACGTTCCTCCAGGGCGCCTGGGCCCTGCTGCTGAGCCGGACCAGCGGCGAGCCGGACGTCCTCTTCGGAGCCACGGCCTCCGGCCGGCCGACCGAGCTGGCCGGCTTCGAGTCGATGGTCGGGCTGTTCATCAACACCCTGCCGGTGCGCGCGGAGGTGCCGGACGCGACGGACCTGCTCACCTGGCTGCGGCGGCTCCAGGCGGCGCAGGCCGAGGCGCGGCAGTTCGAATACGCCCCGCTCGTCGACGTCGCCGGCTGGAGCGAGATCCCGCGCGGGCAGCCGCTGTTCGAGAGCATCGTGGTCTTCGAGAGCTACCGGATCGACGAGGCGGTGCCGCAGAACGACGCGCGGCTCCAGGTGAGCCCGCTCGGCCTGGCGGACGGCTCCAACTATCCGCTCACCCTGATCGTGCGGCCCGAGCCCCGGCTGGTCCTCCGGCTGCTCTACGACCCCTCGCGGCTCGACCGCCCCGCGGCGTTGCGGCTGCTGGGGCATCTGGGCGTGCTGCTCGAAGGCTTCGCCGCGGCTCCCCAGGGCCTGCTCGCAAGCTTCTCCCTGCTGAGCGAGGCGGAGAGGCAGCAGCTCCTCGTCGAATGGAACGCGACGGAGACGGCCGGCTGGGACGATCTCCCCCTGCCGGAGCTGTTCGCGCGGATCGCCCGGAAGCACCCCGAGGCGCCGGCGGTGATCGGAGCGGACGGCGAGGTCTGGTCGTACCGCCGGCTGGACGTGGCATCGAGCCGGCTCGCCCGGCATCTTCAGACACTGGGAGTCAGCCCGGAGTCCGCCGTGGGTATCGCGATGGAGCGCTCGCCCGAGCTGATCCTGGGCACCCTGGCGATCGTGAAGGCCGGCGGCGCCTACGTGCCGCTGGACGCGGGCTACCCGGACGAGCGCCTGGCGTTCCTGCTGGAGGACACCGGAGCGCGCCTGGTATTGGTGCATGCGGCCACGCGGGAGAGGATGGCCGCGCTGGGGGGCGCGCTCGTGGAGGTGGACAGGGACGAAGAATCCCCCGCCCCCTTGGAGTCCTTGCAGCCCTTGCCGTCCTTGGGGGGCGGGGGCCTCCGCCTCGCCTACGTCATCTACACCTCGGGTTCCACGGGCCGGCCCAAAGGGGTGGCCGTGTCGCACCGCGCCATCGTGCGGCTGGTACGCGCCACCAACTACGTGTGCCTGGGGCCGGGTGACCGCACGGGGTTTGTGTCCACGATCAGCTTCGACGTGGCGACCTATGAGATCTGGGGCGCTCTGCTGACCGGCGCCGCCGTGGCGGTGATTCCGCGCGAGACCGTGCTCTCTCCGTCCGCGCTCGCCGCGGCTGTCCGCGAGCAACGGGTCACCTCCATGTTCCTGACCTCGTCCCTGTTCACCCGGATGGCCGCGGAGGCGCCGGACGCCTTCGAGTCCCTGAGCGAGCTGCTGGTCGGCGGCGAGGCCGTGGACCCCGGCGCGGCGCGGACGGTGCTGGCCGGCCGCCCGCCGCACCGTCTGCTCAATGGGTACGGCCCGACCGAGAGCACCACCTTCGCGGCCTGGCACCCGATCCGTGAGGTCCCCGCCGGGGCCGCGAACGTCCCGATCGGCCGGCCGCTGTCCAATACGACGCTGTACGTGCTGGACCGCCGGCAGGCGCTCGTGCCGCTCGGGTCGACGGGCGAGCTGTGCATCGGCGGCCCCGGCCTGGCCCGCGGCTACTGGAACCGGGCGGATCTGACCGCCGAGCGCTTCATCCCACACCCCTGGGACGTGGGCGAGCGCCTCTACCGCACCGGCGACCTGGCGCGGCAGCGGCCGGACGGCGCCGTCGAGCATCTCGGCCGCCTCGACCACCAGGTCAAGATCCGCGGCTTCCGCATCGAGCCGGGGGAAATCGAGGCCGTGCTCGCCTCGCACCCGGACGTGCGCGAGGCGGTCGTCCTCCCCAGGGACGACGGGACTGGCGGCCGCCGCCTCGTCGCCTGGGTGGTCCTCCGGGCCCCCAACGCGGCCCTCCGCGCCTGGCTCCGGGAGCGCCTCCCCGATTACATGATCCCCTCGGCCTTCGTCGTCCTAGAGGCCCTGCCGCTGACCCCCAACGGCAAGGTGGACCGCCAGGCGCTGCCGGCGCCGGAGTCGGCCCCCTCCGCAGCGGACAGCTTCGCGGCGCCGTCCGATCCGGTGGAGGAGCTGCTGGCCGGGGTCTGGGCCGAGGTGCTCGGGCTCGACCGTGTGGGCGTCCACGACGACTTCTTCGCCCTGGGCGGCCACTCGCTGCTGGCTACGCAGGTGGTGTCGCGTCTGCGCCAGGTGCTCGGGGTGGAGCTGCCGCTGCGGCGGCTGTTCGACTCTCCCACAGTCGCCGGGCTGGCCCGCACGGTGCGGGAGGCGCGCGAGGCGCCGGCTCCCCCGATCGTGCCGGTGCCGCGCGGCGGAAATCTCCCTCTCTCGTTCGCCCAGCAGCGGCTCTGGCTCATCGACCAGCTCGATCCGGGCAGCCCGGCCTACAACATGCCGCTGGCCCTGCGCCTGACCGGCGAGGTCGCGCCCGGCCGGCTGGGGAGCATCTTCGCGGCGATCGTCCGGCGGCACGAGGTGCTGCGCACCACGTTCGCGGTCCATGCGGGGCAGCCCGTGCAGGTGATCGCGCCCCCGGACGATCGGATGCCTTGGCCCGTGCCGATCCTGGACCTGTCGCACCTGCCGGACGCGGAGCCCGAAGCGGCGGCGCTCGCCCGCGAAGAGGCCCGCCGCCCCTTCGACCTGCGGTGCGGTCCCCTGGTCCGCCTCGCTCTGCTGCGGCTGGGCGCGAGCGATCACGTCCTCCTCCTGACCATGCACCACATCGTCACCGACGGCTGGTCCCTGGGCGTGCTGGTGCGGGAGATCGCGGCGCTCCACGCGGCCTTCGCGCAGGGTCTGCCGTCCCCCCTGCCGGAGCTCGCCGTGCAGTACGCCGACTTCGCGGTCTGGCAGCGGGGCTGGCTGCAAGGCGCCGTGCTGGAGGAGCAGCTCGGCCACTGGCGGCGCCGGCTCGCCGGGGCTCCGCGGCGGCTGGAGCTGCCCACGGACCGGCCGCGCCCGGCGGTGCAGACCTTCCGCGGCGCGACCCGCCCGGTCACCCTCTCCCCGGCCCTGGCGGCGGAGGTCCGGGAGCTCTGCCGGCGCGAGGGGACCACCCCGTTCATGGTCCTGCTGGCGTCGTGGGCGTTCCTCCTCGGGCGCCATGCGGGCCAGGACGACGTGGTGGTGGGCACCCCCATCGCCGGCCGCAACCGCCGCGAGATCGAGGACCTGATCGGGTTCTTCGTGAACACCCTGGTGCTGCGGACGGACCTCTCGGGCGAGCCGGCCTTCCGTGAGCTCTTGGGGAAGGCGCGCGAGACCGCGCTGGACGCGTTCGCGCATCAGGACGTCCCGTTCGAGCGGCTCGTCGAAGAGCTGGTCCCGGAGCGGGATCTCGCGCAGTCCCCCCTCTTCCAGGTCCTGTTCGCGTTGCAGAACGCGCCCACCGGCGCTCTGTCGGTTCCGGGGCTCTCGCTGGCGCCGCTCCTGGTCGACAGCGGAGCGGCGAAGTTCGACCTGACGCTCTCGCTGAGCGAGGGGACCGCCGGCTTTTCCGGAACCCTGGAGCACAACACCGATCTGTTCGACGGCGCGACGGTGGAGCGCCTGCTGGCCCGCTTCGCGGCGCTGCTCGCGGGGGCTGTGGCGGAGCCCGGCCGCGCGCTGCCGGACCTGCCGCTGCTGCTCCCGGCGGAGCTGGAGCAGGTGGTGCGCGCGTGGAACGGCACCGCGCGCGAGTACCCCCGGGATTCCTGCCTGCCCGAGCTGTTCGCAGAGGTGGCGCGGGAGCTGCCGGACGCGCCGGCGGTGATCGGCTCCGGGGAGGTCTGGAGCTACCGCCGGCTCGACGCGGAGTCCAACCGCCTCGCGCGGCGGCTGCGCGCCCTGGGCGTGGGACCGGAAACGGCGGTCGGCATCGCCATGGAGCGCTCGCCCGAGCTGGTCCTGGGCACGCTGGCCATCCTCAAGGCCGGCGGCGCCTACGTGCCGCTCGACGCGGGCTATCCGGACGAGCGCCTGGCGTTCATGCTGGAGGACACCGGAGCGCACCTGGTGCTGGTGCATGCGGCCACGCGGGAGAGGATGGCCGCGCTGGGGAGCGCGCTTGTGGAGGTGGGCTCCCCGGCTCCCCTGGAGTCCTTGCAGTCCTTGCCGTCCTTGGGGGGCGGGGGCCTCCGCCTCGCCTACGTGATCTACACCTCGGGCTCGACCGGCCGGCCGAAAGGAGTCGCCGTGCCGCACCGGGCGATCGTGCGGCTGGTGCGTGAGACCAATTACGTGCGGCTGGGACCGGGGGAGCGCACGGGGCAGGTGGCGAGCATCAGCTTCGACGCGGCGACCTACGAGATCTGGGGCGCCCTGCTCACCGGCGCCGCCGTGGTGGTGATCCCGCGCGAGACCGTGCTCTCTCCGCACGCCTTCGCGGCGGCCCTGCGGGAGCAGCGGGTCACCTCCATGTTCCTGACCTCGGCGCTGTTCACCCGGATGGCGGCGGAGGTGCCGGACGCCTTTCAGCACATGAGCGAGCTGCTGGTCGGCGGCGAGGCCGTGGACCCGGCCGCCGCCCGCACGGTGCTGGCGGGCCGTCCGCCGCGCCGCCTGCTCAACGGCTACGGCCCGACGGAGAGCACGACCTTCGCAGCCTGGTACCCGATCCGGGAGGTCCCGGCGGAGGCGGTGTCGATCCCCATCGGGTTCCCGCTGGCCAACACGACGCTCTATGTGCTGGACCGCCGGCAGTCTCCGGTCCCGCCCGGCTCGACAGGGGAGCTCGCGATCGGCGGCGACGGCCTGGCGCGCGGTTATCTGAACCGGCCGGAGCTGACCGCGGAGCGCTTCGTGCCCCATCCGTGGGGCGACGGCGAGCGGCTGTACCGCACCGGCGACCTGGTGCGGCAGCGGCCCGATGGAGCGGTGGAGATCCTCGGCCGGCTCGACCACCAGGTCAAGATCCGCGGCTTCCGGATCGAGCCCGGAGAGGTCGAGGCGGTGCTGGCGAGCCACCCGGAGGTGCGCGAGTGCGTGGTCGAGGCGCGCGAGGACCGCCTCGTCGCGTGGGTGGTCCTGAATCCGGCCGATCCAAGATCAGATCTCGACGCCTGGCTCCGCGGGAAGCTGCCCGACTTCATGGTGCCGTCGGCGTTCGTGGTCCTCGAGGCCCTGCCGCTTTCGCCGAACGGCAAGGTGGACCGCAAGGCCCTGCCGGACCCGCAGGGCCGCCGCTCGATCGAGGAACGCTATGCCGCGCCGTCCGGCCCGGTCGAAGAGACGCTGGCCGCGATCTGGTGCGAGGTGCTGCGGCTCGGCCGGGTGGGGGCCGACGATGACTTCTTCGCGCTGGGCGGCCATTCCCTGCTGGCCACCCAGGTGGTCACCCGGGTGCGGGAGGTGCTGGGCATGGAGCTGCCGCTGCGGCATGTCTTCGAGGCACCGACCATCCGCCGGCTCGCCCGCCGCTTGCGCGAGGAGCAAGCCGGCGAAGCCGGCGCGCCGCCCCCCTCCCTCGCCGCGCGTCCGCTGCGCGGAGGCGCTCCACTGTCCTTCGGCCAGCAGCGGCTCTGGTTCCTCGATCAGCTCGAGCCGGGCAATCCGGCCTACAACGTCCCGCTGGCGGTGCGGTTGACCGGCGACGGCGGCGAGCTGTCGGTGGACGCGCTGGAGCGGGCCTTCGCGGAGGTGGTGCGCCGGCACGCGGCGCTGCGCACCACGTTCACCGTCGAGGCCGGCCAGCCGGTGCAGATGGTCGCGGACGTCGAGACCGCGCGGCCGGAGCTGCAGCTCCTCGATCTCTCGGACGCGCCGGAGGAGGCGCGCGAGCAGTGGACGCGCGAGCTCGCGCTGGAGGAGGCCCGGCATCCGTTCGATTTGCGCAACGGTCCGTTGCTGCGCCTGGGCCTGCTCCGCCTGGGCGAGCGAGAGCACCTTCTGCTGGCGACCTTCCACCACGTCGTCGCCGACGGCTGGTCCCTGGGCGTGCTTCTGCGTGAGATCGGCGCCCTGTACCCGGCCTTTCGGCGCGGGGAGCCATCGCCGCTCCCCGAGCTGCCGCTGCAGTACGCCGACTTCGCCCGCTGGCAGCGGAGCTGGCTGCAGGGAGAGGTCCTGGAGCGCCTGCTGGCGGATTGGAAGGAGAAGCTCGCCGGGGCTCCGGCGCTGCTGGAGCTGCCCACGGACCGGCCGCGTCCGGCGGCGCAGACGTACCGCGGCGCGGCCGTCCGCCTGACCCTGCCGCCCGCCCTGTCCGCGGTGGTCCAGGAGCTCTGCCGGACGGAAGAGGTGACCCCGTACATGCTGCTGCTGGCGGCCTGGGCGGTCCTCCTCGGGCGTCACGCGGGGCAGGACGACGTGCTGCTGGGCTCGCCGATCGCCGGCCGCAACCGCCGGGAGGTCGAGGACCTGATCGGGTTCTTCGTCAATACCCTCGTCCTGCGCACCGATCTGTCGGGGAATCCGACGTTCGGCGAGCTGTTGCGGCGGGTGCGCGAGACCGCCCTGGAGGCATTCGCGCATCAGGACGTCCCGTTCGAGCGGCTTGTCGAGGAGCTGGTCCCCAGGCGGGACCTGGCCGTGCCGCCGCTCTTCCAGGTGATGTTCGTGCTGCAGAACGCTCCGATGGATGCGCCGGCGCTGCCCGGGCTCGCTGTTTCGCGGGTCACCGTGGACAGCCGGGTGGCGAAATTCGACCTCACTCTCAATCTGACCGACCGGGCAGGCGTCTTCACCGGATTCCTGGAGCACAATACGGACCTGTTCGACGGCAGCACGGCGGTGCGCCTGCTGGCCCGCTTCGAGGCGCTGCTGGAGGGGGCCGTGAGCGGCCCGGGAAGGGAGTTGGCCAACCTGCCGCTGCTCCTGCCGGCGGAGCGCCACCAGGCCCTGGTGGAGCCGAACGAGCCGCGGAGCGGCCCGCCGCCGGAGAGCCTCCTCCGGCTGTTCGCCGAGCGGGCCGCTGTGGCGCCGGAAGCGCCCGCCGTGCTCTTCGCGGGTCCGGGGGAGGCCGGCGTCGAGATTCTCTCCTACGGCGAGCTGGAGCGCCTCTCGGCGCGCTGGGCCAGGTCGTTGCGCGGGCTGGGCGCTGGTCCGGAGGTGCGGGTGGGCATCTGCGTCCGGCGCTCGCCGCGGATGATCGCCGGCCTCCTCGCCGTTCTGCGCGCCGGAGGCGCCTACGTCCCGCTCGATCCCGCCTGGCCGGAGGAGCGCCTGGCTTGGATGCTCGAGGACGCCGGTGTGGACCTGGTCCTCACCGAGACCGGGACGGCCGAGCGGCTCGCCGCCGGCTCCATCCGGCCCCTCCGCCTCCTCGTTCTGGACGGTGCCGCTCCCCCGTCGCCCGCGTGCTCTCTGGAGCTTCCGTTGCCCGAGCAGCCGGCCTACGTCATCTATACCTCCGGCTCCACCGGCCGGCCCAAGGGCGTGGTCGCCGTGCACGGTGGTCTCGCGGCGTTCACCCACGCCTTGGCTGGCGTCATGGAGCTGACCCCGGACGACCGGGTGCTGCAAGCCGCCTCCCTGTCCTTCGACGCGGCGGCGGTGGCGATCTGGCCGGCTTTGACCCGCGGAGCCGCGGTGGTCCTGCATCCCGATCCGGCGGCCCTGTCCGCACGGGAGCTGCTGGCCCTTTGCGCCGCGCAGGGCTTGACCGTGCTGGAGCTGCCCGCGGCGCTCTGGCGTCAGGTGGTGCGGGAGATGGACGCTGCCGGCTTGCGCTTCGGCCCCGCCGTGCGCCTGTTGATGACCGGTGGCGAGAGCCTGACGCCGGAGGTCCTGCGGCAGTGGGGGCGCATCGTGGCGCCGGAAGCGCGGCTGGTCAGCTCCTACGGCCCCACCGAAGCCACCGTGGTCGCCACGGTCTTCCGGGCGGCCGGGCGGGAGGCGGTGGGCTCATCCATGGCCGGCTCTCCTTTGGGAGGGCCGCTGCCGGGCACCGCCGTGTACCTGCTGGACGACCGGCTCGTCCCGGTGCCTCTGGACGTGCCGGGCGAGATCTGCCTCGGCGGCGCCGGAGTGGCCCGGGGCTATCTGGGGCGGCCCGATCTGACCGCCGCGGTCTTCCTCCCCGATCCCTGGGGTCTCTTCGGCGCGCGGCTGTACCGCACCGGCGACCGCGCCCGCCGCCGGCCGGACGGTGGCCTGGAGTTCCTGGGGCGGATCGACCAGCAGGTGAAGATCCGCGGATTCCGCATCGAGCCCGGGGAGGTCGAAGCCCTCCTCGGCGGCCACCCCGCGATCCGCGAGGCCGCGGTGCTGGCGCGCCCCGCGGCCACGGGCGATCTGCAACTGGTGGCGTACGTCGCGCTCCGCGAAGAGATGCCCGTGCGGGAGGCGGATCTGCGCGTCTGGCTGCGGCAGCGCGTGCCGGAGCACCTGGTCCCCTCCGCATTCGTGGTGCTCGACGCCCTCCCGCTGACCTCCACGGGCAAGGTGGACCGCAAGGCTCTTCCCGCGCCCGAGCGAGACCGCGCCGGCTACGTGGCGCCCTCCGACCCGACCGAAGAGAAGCTGACCGCGATCTGGGAGGAGGTACTGCAGATCGAACGGGTGGGGACAGAGGACGACTTCTTCGCCCTGGGAGGCCATTCCATGCTGGCCACCCAGGTGGTTACCCGGGTGCGGGAAATCTTCGGTCTGGAGATCCCCCTGCGGCGCCTCTTCGAGACCCCGACGATCCGCGAGCTCGCCCGCAGCCTTGACCCTACTCCGCCGGCACCACCTCGAGCTCCTGCCGCAGCTTGATGATGCTCCTCTCGGGGTAGATGCCGGAGCGGAGCTGCACGCCCGGGTAGATCTGGGTGCCGCGGCCGACCACCACGCCCGGGTGGAGGACGCTGTTGCAGCCGGTGAGGACTCCGTCGCCGAGCACGGCGCCCAGCTTGCGGCGGCCGCTTCCGAGGGAACGGCCGATGCGGATCTCGCCGCCGTCATGCCGGAAGTTCGACAGGATCGTGCCGGCTCCGAGGTTGACGTGGGAGCCGAGGATCGAATCCCCGACGTAGTTGAGGTGCGGCGCCTTGGCGTGCGGCAGGAGGATGGCGCACTTGATCTCGCTGTTCGCCCCGACCACGCAGCCGTCGCCGATCCAGGCTCCGCCGCGGATGTAGGCGCCGGGACGGATCTCGACGTCCTCTCCAATGTAGACGGGCCCTTCGATCACCGCGGTCGGATGAATGCGCGTCCCTGCCCCGATGAAGATCCGGTCGCCGCTCAGGTGGACCTCCGGCGCGAGGGAGATCCGGATGTCGCTGGACGGCAGGGCGCCGAGGACGGCGTTCAGCGCCTCGCCCAGGAGAGCCCAGGGGGCGGCAGGGTCGTAGTGCGCGGCGAACGGCTCCGGCAGCTCTTCGAAGAGCTCGGGCAGGCGAGCGGAATGCGGACGAGGAATCGGTTCGGCGGCCATTGGATGTTCCCTCCAGCAGGAATCGTGGTCAGGCCTCGATGGAGCAAGTGACGTGCCACGAGAACCGTCGGTAGAGCTGAGCGCAATGATATCGTGCCGCGGAGCCGTGACGCGCCTCCGTCCGCTGCCACTGTCGTTCTACCGCCGCCCCGCCGAGGAGGTCGCCCGCGATCTTCTCGGCCGCTGGCTGGTGCACGAAGTGGCGGGGGAGCGTCTGGTCCTGCGGCTGGTCGAGACCGAAGCCTACCTCGGCGCCCCCGATCGCGCCAGCCACGCCTGGGGAGGGCGGCGCACCCCGCGCAACGAGAGCCTCTACCTGCCCGGCGGACACGCCTACGTCTATTTTATCTACGGCATGCATTTCTGTCTCAATGCGGTGACAGGGGAGAGGGATATTGGAAGCGCCGTGCTGTTGCGGGCCGGAGAGCCAGCGGAAGGGGAGGAGCGCATGCGGGAGAACCGCCGCTGGCCGCGCCCGCCGCGGCCCGGCGATCTCGCCGGTGGGCCGGGCAAGCTCTGCCAGGCGCTCGCCATCGGCCGCGAGCTCGACGGCCTGCTGCTGGATCGCCCGCCTCTCTGGATCGCGCGGGGGGAGCCGGTCGAGCCGGCCGGGATCGCCGCCGGCCCGCGCATCGGGGTCGACTACGCCGGCGAGGCTGCGGGATGGCCGCTACGGTTCATGGTGCGGGGGAATCGGCACGTGTCGAAGCCGTGGCCTACTTCTTCGCCTTGAGCTTGATAAACCCCTGCCGCGACAGCTTCCAGAACACCAGCAGGGCGTCGAGCTGGGGCATGGGGGTGATCTTGAGGATCGACTGGATGTCGTAGCTGCCGTTGATCCGGGTCAGCATGAAGCCGTCCTGGGGAGAGAGCTTCGAGCTCGTGAGCTGGTCGAGGGCCACCGAGAGCGTCGGGACCGAGACGAGGGTCACCCCCGCCTTCTCGATCTCGTTGCGGACCACCTTCTCGGCCAGGGTGAGCGCGTCCTGGATGTCGGGATCGTCCGGCTCCAGACTGCGGGCGGCGCGGAGGTGCCGCAGGCCGGCCTCGAACTCCGTCTGGTCCAGAAACCTCTGCCCGGCTTCCAGCAGCGTCTGCCCAGTGACCGGGCCGTTCACCACGCTCTGCGGCCCCGTTCCGTCCTTCAGGCGCGGCTTGACCACCTTGATCCGCCCCTCCTGCCACTGGCGAAAAAGGAGGCGGCAGACGTGGAACTCGCTCGAGTGGGTCTGCAGGCGGATGTCTTCCACCGTGCGCTCGTCGTCGACCAGCTCCAGGATCTGCCGCTGGCCGGCGTCGAGGTCCTTGAAGCTCCACTCGGCGATCTGCACCGGGATGGCGTTGCCGTTGGGGATCAGCTTGCGGATGCGGCGGACCTCGTCGACCCGCTGCACTCCTTCCATGATGATGCCCGTGACCTCCAGGGCCATCGGCACCATCTGGCTTTCGGGCAGCAACCCGTCGACGAACTGGAACTCCCCCTCCTCCCAGGAGAAGACGTCGTAGATCGCCTCCTCGGTCTTCAAGCGGAGCATGGAGTGGAGGCTCTCTTCGGTGAGCCAGCCCCGGGTCGTCAGGATCTTTCCCAGGAGCATGCCGGAGGCTTCCTGGAGCTCGATCGCCTTGGACAGGGTCTGCTCGTTGATCATGCCGTGGCTGACCAGGAAGTGGCCGAGGTACTCCTCCGGCCGCGTCGAGGAGGAGGCGACGATCAGGCCGTCCTTGAAAAAAATCTTCTTGGAGAGCTTGGGGCCGGCGAATTCGAGCGTGCCTGTCTTCTGGCTCAGAGAGAGCCATTGCAGCAGCTCTTCGAGCTGCATGGTGCGCAGGTTGCCCGCGATGCCCATGATGACGGGGGGGATTATAGACCGTTGCGAATACTGTAGATGGGAGACCTGGCGGACCGTTGCAAGGTCCATCGGCTGATCCTCATTCGCGGGCGGGTGTCGTTCCTCTCTGCCCCTGGTAGTGGCTGCTCGAGCCCGGCTCGCCATAGGCGACCTCCGGCTCGGATTCCATCGCGATGAAGATCAGTTGGGCGATCCGCCTGCCGGCTTCGAGGACGAACGGCTGCGGCCCCAGGTTCTGCAGCTCCAGGGTGATGTTCCCCTCGAACCCCGGGTCGCACCAGCCGGCCAGGGAGTGGTTGATCCAGACCCGGCCGAGAGTCGACTTGAGCTTCAGGTCGCAGGCCACGTTGCGCGGAATGCGCACGTACTCCACGGTCGAGGCGAGCACGACCTCGCCAGGGAAGAGCTTGACGTAGGGCGCGGAGAACTCCTCGGGATCGCGGGTCGGGCAGATCCAGTGGTTGCTGACCCGGATGTCGTAGCTGGCGGAGTTGACCTGGCTCTCCTCGAAGGGGTTGACTCCGCCGCTCTGTCCCCATCGGCGGATCCAGTGGTCCGGCTTGATCATGGCGTGTCTCTCTCAACTCAGATGAAGCGGATGGGTGTCGTCACCTGCTCGCGGTGGATCGTGTCGACGAAGCGGATGATCTTGCGCGACAGAGACATGAACAGGGTCGACGTCCGCGAGCCGCCGCCGAAGAACCGGACCCCCCGCAGGAGCTCGCCGTCGGTCACGCCGGTCGAGCTGAAGAGGATCTCGTTGCCCGGGGCCAGGTCCTCGGTCTTGTAGATTCTGGAAAGGTCGTGGAAACCCATGGACCGGACCCGCTCTTCCTGCTCCGCGTCGGTGGCCTTGAGGCGGGCCTGGATCTCGCCGCCGAGGCAGCGCATGGCCGCGGCGGTGATCACCCCTTCGGGAGCGCCGCCGGTCCCCATGACCGCGTGAACGCCGGTCCCGCGCACGGCGGCCGAGATGCCCGCCGACAGGTCGCCGTCCGAGATCAGACGGATGCGCGCCCCGGCCGTCCGGATGTCGGCGATGAGCTGCTCGTGCCGCGGCCGGTCGAGCACCACGATCGTCAGGTCGCTGACCTTGCGGCCAAACGCGCCGGCAATGTTGCGGAGGTTCTCCGGCACCGGCGCGTCGATGTGGACCGCGCCCCGGGCCGTGGGGCCGACGACGATCTTCTCCATGTAGACGTCGGGCGCGTGGAGCAGGCCGCCGCGCTCGGAGGCGGCCAGCACCGAGATCGAGTCGGGGGAGCCGGTGGCGCAGAGGTTGGTCCCCTCCAGCGGATCGACGGCGATGTCGACCCCCGTGGCGCCGTCCTGGCCGCGGAGCGCTCCGACCTCTTCGCCGACGTAGAGCATGGGCGCCTTGTCGCGCTCTCCCTCGCCGATCACCACCCGGCCGTCCATGGCCAGCGTGTCCATCTCGCGGCGCATGGCCTCGACCGCCACGAAATCCGAATGGCGGCGGTCGCCGTACCCCATGGTCTTGGCGGACGCGATGGCGGCCTGCTCGGTGACCCGGATGAAGTCCTGCTCCAGAAGCTGGTCCATCATGACTTTCGTCATCCCCGGGCCCCCGCCGCAGCTGTCGCCGGTTGCTTCGGCTGCTCCTTGCGCTGCGGTTTCTCGTCACGCATCGGCGGGTTGTACGCCGGGATGCCGGTCAGCGCCTCGGCGATGATCAGCCCGTGGATGTCGTGGGTCCCCTCGTAGGTGTAGACCGACTCGATGTTGAGCATGTGGCGGATCACCGGGTAGTCGTCCACGATGCCGTTGGCGCCCAGGATCTCACGGGCGATCCTGGCGCACTCGCGGGCCACCCAGACGTTGTTGCGCTTGCCCATCGAGATCTGCCAGTGCTTGAGCCGGCCCTGGTCCTTGAGGCGGCCGAGCTGGAAGGAGAGGAGCTGCCCCTTGCTGATCTCGGTCGCCATCCAGGCGAGCTTCTCCTGGACGAGCTGGTGGCTCGCGATCGGCTGGCCGTGGAACTGGACCCGCTCCTTCGAATACTGGAGCGCCGTGTGGAAGGTCTCCATGGCGCTGCCGACGCCGCCCCAGGCGATCCCGTAGCGCGCCTGGTTGAGGCACATCAGGGCGTTCTTGAGGCCGGTGGTGCCGGGCAGGATGGCGTCGGCCGGGATGCGGCAGTCATGGAAGCCGAGCTCCGAGGTGGTGGAGGCGCGCAGGGAGAATTTGCCGTGCTGGTCGGAGGAGGTGAAGCCCGGGGTGCCCTTCTCGACCACGAAGCCGCGGACGCCATCCTCGGTCTTCGCCCAGACGACGGCCACGTCCGCCAGGGTGCCGTTGGTGATCCACTGCTTGGAGCCGTTCAACACCCACTCGTTGCCGACCTTCTTGGCGGTCGTGCGCATGCCGCCGGGGTTGGAGCCGAAGTCGGGCTCGGTCAAGCCGAAGCAGCCGATCGCCTCGCCGGAGGCCAGCCGGGGGATCCAGCGGTCCTTCTGCTCCTGGGAGCCGAACGTGTAGATCGGATACATGACGAGCGAGCTCTGGACCGACACGAAGCTGCGCAGGCCGGAGTCGCCGCGCTCGAGCTCCTGCATGATGAGGCCGTAGGCGACGCCGCCCAGGCCGGGCAGACCGTACTCGGAGAGGCTCGCGCCGAACAGGTTGAGCGCCCCCATCTCCGGGACCAGCTCCAGAGGGGTCCGCGCCTCGCGATGGCACTCCTCGATGATCGGCTTGACTTTGTCGTCGACAAAGGCGCGCACGGTGTCGCGCACCAGCCGCTCCTCGTCAGTGAGGAGCGCGTCAAGCTCCAGTAAATCGACGCCTGGGAAGCGACTCAAGGGAAACCTCCTTTATGGCTCTCGGCGGCCGGGGCCGTGTCGTTTGGGCGGAATGAGGGCGGTTAGGACGCACCGCGGGCGACGATCTTAACACGGGGTGCCCTCACCCCCGGCCCCTCTCCCGCAAGCGGGCGAGGGGAGAAAAGCCCTCCTCCCAACCCGGTCCTGGATTTTGCTGTTCACCCCTCTCCCGCTTGCGGGAGAGGGGCCGGGGGTGAGGGCTTTCGGGATATCATCCCCGCGTTGCGCGTGCGTGCGGACCTGCCATGCCCGAAATCGACCTGTTGCGGCTCGGCCTGACCGGCCTCCTCGCCCTTGTGGGCGCGGCTCTGCTGGATTGGCAGACGGCGCGCAAGGGGCTCCAGCCACCGGGGTTCCGTGAGCCATGGCGGCGGGGGGCCGCGCTCCTGACAGTCGCCCTCCTCTTCTGGGTCGGCGTCACCGGACCTCTCTCGGCCCTCGGACAGCCGGCGGTGGAGCCGGACCTGTCCACGATTTCGACACCGCAGCTCTTCCTGCTGCACGCCCTGATGGTGGCGACCCTGCTGACCTGGTTCGTCCTCGGTTTCGCGGGCGTGCGCCCGGTTTCGATCCCGCGGCCGCCGGAGCCGGTGCCCGTCGCCGGTCCACCCGGCGAGGCCGGCTGGGGCGCTCCGGAGGACGCAGTCTCGCCCTACGAGCCGCCCATCCCGGAGCCCGCGCCCGCCCTGCCTCCGCCTTTGCCCCCCGCCGAGGTGATGCTCGCCCGCCAGCTCGCGGAGCAGTTCGGCTTCGTGGCGCGGAGCGTACCCCGGGAGCTCGGGCTCGGCCTGCTGCTCGGCGTGGGCGCCTGGGTCGTGGTCCTGGCCGGCATCATGGCGATCGGCCTTCTCCTCTACGCCCTGGGCGCGGAGGGCGCGGTGCCGAAGCAGCCGCCGGCCCTGATCCCCTTCATCGCCGGGCTGCCGATCTGGGTGAAGATCCTGATCAGCCTGTCGGCCGGCGTGGTGGAGGAGTGGTTCTTCCGCGGCTTCCTGCAGCCGCGCATGGGGCTCCTCCTGTCCACCGCCCTCTTCGCCCTGGCCCACTTCTCCTACGGCCAGCCCTTCATGCTGATCGGCATCACCCTGCTGTCGCTGATCTACGGGCTGCTGGTGAGGTGGAGGCAGAACATCTGGCCCGCCATCGCCGCGCACACCCTGTTCGACGCGGTCCAGCTCCTCGTCATCGTTCCCAATGCGCTCCGCCTGATCGAGACGCAGGGACAGAAGGCGGCAGCGCTTCTGGGGTTCTGCTAGACTCCGGCAGAACGTTGGAGTGGCAACCAGGCATGCCAGGAGATCATTGTTTCCATCTGGATCTGGGAAGCCGGTTCGAGAACATCGAGCTCGTCCAGATCGTGCTCAAGGACACGCTCGATCAGCTCGGTGTCGAAGACGACGCACGGCACTGGATCGACGTCGCCGTACGCGAGGCGGTCGCCAACGCGATCAAGCACGGCAATGCGCAAAATCCCGACAAGCAGGTGCACATCGACCTGCTGCTGGACGGGGACGAGCTGATCATCCGCATCGAGGACGAGGGGATCGGCTTCGACCCGGCGACCGTCCAGGACCCATTGGCACCGGAGAACCTGCTGCGCCCCAACGGGCGTGGCATCTTCTACATGAAAAGCTTCATGGATGACATTCAATACGGTCTTCGGCCGGAGGGCGGCACCGTGGTGACCATGCGCAAGCGGCTCGCCGGACCGAAATCCTGAGCGAACGAGAGGAGCGTGCTCTGATGAGAGTGACGACGCGGACGAGGGGAGACGTGACCATCATCGACCTCAACGGGAAGATCACCATCGGCTCGGGCGACATCGCCTTGCGCAACGCCTTGCATCAGGCGGTCGAGGCGGGAGCCAATAAGGTGTTGATCAACCTGCACGAGGTCACGACGATCGATTCGTCGGGTGTGGGCGAGCTGGTGAGCGCCTACACGACGGCCACCAACCGGGGAGTCGGCTTGAAGCTGGTGAACCTGCCCGACAAGGTCGCCGACATCCTCACTGTGACGCAGCTCATCACCGTCTTCGACACCTACGACAACGAGGGCGACGCCATCGCAGCCTTCCAGTAGCGAGCCGCCCCGTTCGACCGGGCGCCACCCGCGCGCTCTGGCCGGGGGGCTCGCCGGGCTGGCGGCGCGGGTGGATCGCCGCCTGCCCGAGCTCCTGCCGGGGGCGACCGAGAGGCCGGAGGCCGTGCACGAAGCCATGGCCTATGCGCTGACGGGCCCTGGCAAGCGGGTCCGTCCGGTCCTCACCCTGATGGTGGCGGATCTGTTCGGCGAGCGCTCCGCGCCCGTGCTCGACCTGGCGTGCTCCATCGAGATGGTGCATGCCTGCTCGCTGATCCTGGACGACCTGCCGTCCATGGACGACGCGAGCCTGCGGCGGGGGCGCCCGACGGTCCACCGGGTCTACGGCGAGGCCGTGGCACTGCTCGCCTCCCTGGGGCTGCTCAACCGCGCCTATGCCCTGCTGGCCGAGGCCTCCCACCGGCTGTCTCTGCGCCGCTACACCCCGGAGGACATGGTCCACCACCTGGCTGCCGCCATCGGCAGCGACGGCCTGATCGGCGGCCAGGCGCTCGATCTCCTCGCGAAGCCGGAGGAGATGAGCCTCGATCTCCTGGAGTACATCCACAGCCACAAGACCGGCGCCCTGTTCATGGCCGCCGCCGAGCTGGGCGCCATGGCGGCCGGTGCCCGCCGCCGCGACCTGGAGATCGTGAGCCGCTTCGCCAAGAACCTGGGCCTCGCCTTCCAGATCGCCGACGACCTTCTGGACGTCCTGGGCACGCCGGAGGAGACCGGCAAGGACACCGGCAAAGATACCGGCAAGGTGACCTTCGTCAAGCTCCTGGGAGTCCCCGGCGCTCAATCCCTCGCCGAGGAGCTCCTCGGCTTCGCCGTGGCCTCGCTCGACCCCCTCGGGCGCAAGGCCGAGCCGCTGCGCGAGCTGGTGCGGTTCGTGAGCCAGCGATCGCGGTAGGATAGAAGCGAATGTACGTCCGCTCCCTCCAGATCGAGAACCTCCGGTGCTTTCGAAACGCCGAGATCGAGCTCCAGTACCCGGGGCGGTCTCAGGACGAGGCTACTCTGCTTCCGAACGTCAGCCTTCTGCTTGGGATCAATGGAGCTGGGAAGTCGACGGTCCTGAAGGCGATCGCGCTGGGTGTGCTTGGAGATGTTCTGCCCGTGTCGGGGTTCGTGCCGTACCATCTTGTACGGCGCAACCTGGAAGAACACGAAGCTGAAGCGCGGATCGACGCGCATCTCTTCTTACACCCCTTCGACATCGGGGAAGACAGCCCGCAAAGCGATCATCTATCGAATCGGGTTCTCGTCAAGAAGTTGAGGGCGCAGGAAACGATCGCCTCCGTACCGCCAAAGTTTTTGAGCGCCTTCATTATTCTCAACGAGTTGCTCGACGAAGAGTCTCCGGCGTTTCTCCTTGTCGGCTACGGCGCGACCCGTTATGTCCTCGATGCGAGCCAGTTCGAGCCTCTTCCCTCCCAGCTCAAGCGGCGGCGTCTCCGGTACCAACGGGTCGCCGGCCTTTTCGAAGATCATCTGGGTCTGGCTCCTCTCGGCTCCTGGCTGCCGCGAGTCGCCCACGAGAGCTCCGACCGCTTCACAGAGATCGCCGGCCTCCTGAACCAGCTTCTCCCGAACGAGGCGCGTTTCCTCGGGGAGATGGAGGGCGACGAGTACCTGTTCGAGCACTGCGGCGTGTCGGTCCCGTTGGGAGCCCTCTCGGACGGCTATCGGGCCTACATCGGCTGGGTGAGCGACCTCCTGTACAACCTCTCGCACGGCACTCCGGCCGGTACCCGGCTCAGGGATGCGCGGGGCGTTGTCCTGGTGGACGAGATCGACCTGCACCTCCATCCGGAATGGCAGCGCGAGGTGGTGCCGGTCGTCGCCCGCACCCTTCCCAACCTGCAGTTCGTCTTCACCACACACAGCCCGATCGTCGCCGGGACTTTGAGCGCCGGTAACATCTTCGTCCTGGACATGGACGGCCAGGGAGCTTCGACGATCCGCCAGCTCGAAGAGCCGATCCACGGGCTCAATGCCGACCAGATCCTCCTCAGCCCCTATTTCAACCTCGACACCACCCGGGCTCCCGAAGCCGTCAGCGAGTTGCGGGACCTCTCGCGCAGAGCGATGAGCGGCGACTCCAAGGCGGCGCTCACCTTCCTGGAGAAGATCACGGAAGGGACGGAACCGGCCCCGGCTTCGAAGCGCGGACCCAAGAAGACATCCCGGCCGAGCCGGGCGAAGACCCGTTGATCCGCTATCCCATCACTCTCGAGGAGTTGCGCTCTCGGATCGAGGCGGAGGCCCCCGGCTGGTTCGCTCTCGCAGCAGAGCGAACAGAGCGGTTGCGCCAGGCCGGCCGGTACGACGAGGAGTCGGGGATCTGGAGCCGGGTCAAGGCCGTCTACATGCGGCTCCAGCACTGCAAGTGCGCCTATTGTGAACGGCGCCTGTCCTCCGAGGACTTCGGCGGCGCCATCGAGCACGATCTCGAGCACTACCGGCCCAAGGGGCCGGTCCCGGCATGGCCGTCCGAGATGATTGCCCGCGAGCGCGGGATCTCCTACCGCTTCGCCACAGGAGAGCCCTTGCCGGATGGGTATTATCTTCTCGCCTATCACGTCTTGAACTACGCGACGGCCTGCAAGAAGTGCAACTCTCCGCTCAAGGCGAGCTTCTTCCCAATCGCCGGAGCCCGCGGCTCGAAGAGTGATGATCCTGCTCTGCTGCGAGGCGAATTGCCCTTCCTTCTTTATCCCCTTGGAGACCTGGACGACGATCCCGAGGAGATTCTGACGTTCGACGGGATCAATCCGGTGCCGCGGGTCCAGAGAGGGCCACGCTCCCGGCGCGCCCGGGTCACTATCGACTTCTTCGAGCTCGACGAGCGCGAGGAGCTTTGGCGGGAGAGGGCAGAGGTGATTCGGAACCTCTATATCGCCCTCGAGGCGCTCCGCCAAGGCGATGAGCTGCTCCGCGATCGTGCCGCCCGCGCGATACAGACCTTGCTCTCTCCGGCCAGCGAGCACACCAACTGCGCTCGCTCGTTCCGGGCGCTTTACGACCGGGATCGCACGCGGGCGGTAGAGATCGCCGAGCGCGCCCAGGTATACCTCGAAAGCCAGAGCCCGTGAGGCCCCGGAACCAAATCCCCCGACCTCCTCTCTAATTCAAGCAAGGGAGCGCTCCCGGACATCGATCCTCCCGAGGGTCGGGAGGAGACGGCACCGTTCGCCGGCCGCCGGCGGATGGGAAAGGAGCGCGTATGAACGGCATCGACTTCTCCAAGCTCGGTCCGGAGGGAATCAGCTCCATCGGCCTCGCGGTCATCAGCATCCTCTGTCTCCTGTCGGTCTGGTCCGTCTACGTGTCGGCGGAACGCCTGATCGTCTTCGTGCGGGCGCGGCGCCAATCGGTCGCGTTCGCCCGCCGGCTCTCCCAGAGCCGCCGCGACGACTGGCTCGGCGACGCGATCGAGATGGCCGGCCAGTACCCGCACAGTCATCTGGCCCGGGTGGTCTCGGCCGGGCTCACCACGTTCCAGAAGAAGCGGGCGAAGGGATCGCTCCCGCCGGCCGCGGTCTTCGAAGCCGCCGAGCGGGCTCTCGAGCTCTCCTCGATGCGGACCACGGCCGATCTGCGGCGCGGCATCGGCAGCCTGGGCACGATCGCCAGCATCTCTCCCTTCGTCGGCCTCTTCGGCACGGTGGTCGGGATCATCCATGCCTTCGAGAGTCTCGGCCAGGCCAATGGCGCCGGAGGCTTCGCGGTCGTCTCCAAGGGGATCGCCGAGGCTCTGGTCACCACCGCGCTGGGGCTCGTGGTGGCCATCCCGGCCGCCTGGATGTTCAACTACCTTTCGCAGTGGATCGAGCGTCTCGGCATGGAGATGGCTAGCTCTTCGGCGGAGCTGATGGACTTTTTCGTCGAGATGGACGGCGAGAAGCCGGCGGCGTAGTCGGATGCGCTTCGGGCGCCGCTTCGGCTGGCGGGCCCTGCTCCGCCACGGCCGGAGCGGCGGGCCTGGGTTTGCGGCGGCGGGCGATGTGCGCCCGCTGCAGGGCGATTAAGCCCGCGAGGCCGGCGAAGCCCTGAACCCCCAGCAGATACAGCAGGAACAGGGTTGCCTTGACACTGAAGATCGAGTCCGCGTCCCAACACTGCTCCACGTCGAGGAGGATCTCGCCGAGGCAGTCTTGATTGGAGCGTGACGTACATGAGCAATCAGACAGACGCCTCCAGCCGATCACCACGCCTTCCACGGTCCCGAGCTGTGGGTTCTTGAACTTCTTGACTTGGCGGACGTGGACGAGAGGGAGGATGAGAAGACCGAGGCATAGGCTCACGATGAGGAAACCGAAAATCCGCCGGATTTTCCTCCGGCTGATCGTTTCGCCGGCATAGAACTGGATGGCCAGCGCGATCAGTCCAACCAGTATGGATGAGGTCGGAATGAGGAGGCCGCGATCGTCCTCTGAGAAGATACTGACGAGGGGCTGGAATGCGGGGATCTGCTGAGCGCCCAAGAAGGGCGCCAGATACAGAGCGACCGCCACTCCACACCCAAGGATCAGATGAGCGAAGCGGCTGACGATACCGCGCGGGAGCTGGGGAGCGCTGGGAGGCGATGTGATCGTCATTGGCAGTGGCACTCCTGGTCGTCGCAGCGAAAGACGTCGCAACGATTCGAGATGAGGTCCAAAGGGCAAGGGGTGTCCGGCCCAGTCACCAAGGCGTCGCAATGAAGAACGGTCCGTTCCCGCCTCAAAACTTTGAACGAATAGGCTCCCAGGTAGACCTGTAGGGAGTCGCCGCGGCCGAACAAGTGGGCGCGAGTGGAGTTTGGGTTTTTGCGGGGGAAGATCCAGAGCTTCGTTCGCGGGCCGAGATCGGTCTCAAACCTCAGCGTCACCTTCAATCGCTCCTCTTGCGACCACTGCCGTGGTTTCCCCACGCCATTGCGAGCCCGGCCACCCAGAACGGCATCCGTTCGCTCTTTTTCGATCGTCCTCTCGGCGGCCAGAAGTACCGCGTAGGCGGCGTGTACCGGGCCCGCCACCTGGGGCCTGTCCTTTGCCAAGTCAAGTTCTTTCCGGGCAGCGCCGAATTGATCGCTCACCCAATCCCGCAATCCCTCGAGCTCGGGATAGGGGCGAAGGGCGGCGATGACGGCATCTTCGGTTTTGTTCAGCAGGTCCTCGACATCGCGGGCGAGGTAAGCCGGCCTACCATCAGGCCCCTTTACCACCTGCAGATTCCTCCAGCCTTGCAGAAAAGCTTCTTCGATTGCTGCGAGATTGGGAGCGATCGCCCGAGCGATTTCGCGAGCCTGCGGGTCTTGCGGCTGATCACCCGGCGGCGCAGCCTCCTGCATCGGCGCCCGATAGACCACCTGCGCCCGCACCACCCAGTCCTCCTCGCCGAGGGCAATGCCCAACGTCACTTCGCTGTCAAGCTTGAATCGCGAGGACAGGGTGGTCTCGGTTCCGAAAGGATCGACATAGCGAAGGCCATCCTCGATCTCGACATTGCTCCAGCGGTGGCTTGCGCCTACATAGGAAAGGATTCCATTGGAAAAGCCGTAGCCGATGCGGGTGGAGACTTCTTGGACGTCGCGCTCCAGCCGGACCTCGTCTGCAAGGATTTCGAACGGCAGATCGAACGAGGGAGTGCTGTCCACCATCATCCGGGGGAGCCGTTGAAACCGATATTCCGTGCTGACCAGCCATGGGCAGCTTGCACAGCGGACCGCCAGCTCCAAGCTTGTGCCGAACAAGGGGCCTCGGCCGCCGAGAGAGGTGCTGTCCCGCGCCAGCGTCCGATCCTGAAAGTCGAGATCTACGTCCGCGACGCCGGCCTGGAGGAGAAGCGTCGGTTGGAGCCGGAAGGCGCCCGGCAGGCGGAGGCCGGGCAGGTCCAATGCAAGATCCACTGACGCGCTGTCGAGCTCCAGGAGCAGGTCGAATTTGCGGTTCAGAAGCGCCGGGTCCTCCCGATAGACGCTCTCCTCCTCCGCTCCGCGCGCGTCCCGCACGCGGATGGACCGGTCCACGCTGGCGATCCGCAGGCTCTCTTGGTGCTCGAACGAAAGATCGGAGCCGGCAAAGAAGTGAAACCCGGAAGACGCAGCAGAGCCCGGCACGGCTGCGGCCCAAGCCAGGAGAACGATCGTGCAACGCGGAGCGAGCCTCGATGTTCCCATGTGAATATTTCTTTTAGGAAACGGCTAATTAATGATAGTACAATACCCGCAGAAAGGCGAGCCCTATGGACGTCGAGCCGGATAGTGCCAGCCCTGCACGGCTGAGATTCTCTCTGCTCTTTGCGGTCGCGGTGCTGTCTGCTCTCGCGGGCCGGGCTTCGGCACAGGATTCGTGGGAGACCGGGGCTCCGTTGCCCACGCCGCGCCGGCTCCTGGCCGCCGCCGCCGAGGGAGGGACGATCTATACCTTCGGCGGTTGCGGCTCGCCCTGCTTCTCGCCGCCGGCCCACACCTCGACGGAGGAGGAGACGAGGCTCGAGGTCTATCAGGGCGGCGGTTGGTGGACGCGCCAGCGCATTCCGGCGATCCTGTTCGGTGCCGCCGCGGCAGCGCCGGGAAACGACCGGATCTATCTGTTCGGCGGGTTCGTGACCGGGAGCTCGACCTACGAGTACGATCCGGCGGACGACAGGTGGGAACGGAAGTCACCGATGCCGACGCCGCGGCATGGTCTGGCCGCCGTCGCCTGGGGTGGCAAGGTCTACGTCCTCGGCGGCAGCGACGGCCAGCGCGCCAGCGCGGCGCTGGAAATCTATGATCCGGACCTGGACAGCTGGACTCTGGGGCCGCCGATGCCCACGGCGCGGGTCTTCCTCGCTGCAGCGGAGGCACAGGGAAAGATCTATGCGATCGGCGGCTCGCCGGATTGTTGCGGCAATGACCGCACGGATGCGGTGGAGGTGTACGATCCGGCGGCTCGCACCTGGAGCCGTGCGCGCTCTCTTCCCGAGGCGCTCCAGGTCTCGGCGGCGGCTGCCGCGAACGGCAAGGTTTATGTCTTCGGCGGTTTCATTCCCGGCTCAGGAACCCAGAGCTCCACGCTCGAATACGATCCCGCGACGAATGACTGGATATCCCGCACCCCTCTTCCCGTGGGGCGGGACCAGGCCCCGGCGGTGGCGAGCGGGGACAAGATCTTCGTCCTCGGTGGCTCCGTGGACTGCCACTGCCGCGCCCGCGACGACACGTCCGAGTACACGCCGCCGGTGGTTCCTGATACGGAAAAGCCCAAGGCCGACTTGCGGATCACCAAGCGGAGCGTGCCCGACGAATTTTCGGGGGGCGATCTCGTCCGCTATACGATCATCGCCGAGAACGCGGGGCCCGGCGCGGTGACCGCCGCCACCATCGAAGACCTCGTGCCCGCGGCGCTCACCGGCGTCGCCTGGACCTGTGAGGCCTCCGTGGGCGGCCGCTGCTCTCTGCCGGCCGGCCGATCTCTGGACGATCAGATCGATCTCGGCGTCGGCAGCTCCGTGACCTATACGCTGACCGGCATTCTCGACCCGGCTGCGGCAGAGGCCCTGACGGAGCTTGCGAACACCGCGAGCGTGGAACCGCCCGCGGATGTCTCCGACCCGGAGGCGAGCAACAACAGCGACACCGAGATCGATCGCATCGTCGAGGTCGAGTGCCGGGTGTCGATCACCAAGGACGATGGCCGCGCCGAGGTCGCTCCGGGGGACGTCCCGGTCTACGAGATCACTCTCCGCAACGAATGTCCCGCGGCCGCTTCCGTCACGGTCACGGACCTCCTTGCGTCCACCGGCCTGGAGGATGTCCGCTGGTGCCGCGGCACCGGCACGGGGTGCGGACCGTCGACTCCCGGCGATCTGGTGGACACCTTGACGATTCCCGCGGGAGGGACCGAGGTCTACCGGGCCTCCGGCACAGTCCCTTGCGCCTGCGGCCTGACTCGGATCGTCAACACGGCCTGCGTATCGCCGGGAGGGTGCACCGAGCCCGACGTCGATCGGATCGAGCCGGCGCCGGCCGCGAACCTCGCGCTCGACCTCACTGGTCCGGACAGCCTCGGCCCCGGCGCGACGGGGGCGTATGCGTTCGAGGTGACGAACGGGGGGCCCTGCACGGCTCGCGACGTCGTGCTCGAGATCCAGCCGCCCGCGGGCTTCGGGGTAGTCTCGATCGCTCCGCCGTGCGAGCCCGGCCTGCCCTGCCGGGTCCGGCTCGGCGACCTGCCTTCCGGCTCGACGGCGGGGGTGGCGGCGGACTTCCAGGGACCCCTCGTCTGTGGGGCGGCCGGGACGGCCAGCGCTTCCGTCGCGAGCTCGTGCAGCGACCCCGTGCCAGGCAACAACGCGGACGCTCTCGACACCCGCGTCCTCTACGATCTCGCGATCAGCAAGACCGACAATCTCACGCAGGCGGCCCCGGGCGACCTGACGGCCTACAGAATCGAGGTCGAAAACAGGTGTGCCGTGGCGGTCGAGGGGGCGCGCGTCACCGATCTCTTCCCTCCGGAGCTGGAGGACGTGCAGTGGTGCCCGCTGGCGGATTGCGCCGCGCGCTTCGGCGATCTGGTGACCACTGTGGACCTGGCAGCGAACGAGGCGCGATATTTCTACGTCTCCGCCAGGATCTCCGCGGCGTTCTCCGGAACCCTGCGCAACACGGCCACGATCGAGCTTCCCGGAGGCTTCCCGGACGCGACTCCGCAGGACAACAGCGCGACAGACGAGACGCTGATCGTCCCTGCCCCGGGCGGCACCGCGTTCTGCGCGGGGATAGCCGGGACGCCCATCGAGGGCGCGGAGATCACCTACACGTTCGTGCTCTGGAACGGGGGACCGGAGGCGCAGGAGGACAACCCGGGCGACGAGCTCGTGGACACGCTCCCCGCCGGCCTGACCTTGACCGGCGCGACGGCGGACAGCGGCACGATCTCCACCGCGGCCAATACGGTGACGTGGAACGGCGCGATCCCGGCCGGGGGCCACGTGACGATCCGGGTCGAGGCCACCATCGATGCCGGGACTCTCGGAATGACGCTCTGCAACCAGGCGACCTTCTCGTTCGATGCGGACGGAGATGGGATCAACGAGTCGAGCGTGCTGACGGACGATCCGGAGCTGCCGGGACCCAGCGATCCCTGCTGCTTCGAAGTCTTGCCGTCGGCCGTGGCAGTGATACCCACGCTCTCGGACGCCGGCCTCCTCGCCTCGACGGTGTTGCTCGCCCTGCTCGCCTTGAGGCGGTTCCGGCGCCGCGCGGAGTGACTACAACGTCCGGGCCGGCGCGTCGATCACCGGCCGATGCCCGGGCGTGAGATCACCCCGCAGGCGGGCGAGCTCGGCGGCGGCGCGCCCACGTTGCTCGGCGGCGGCGGCCACTTCAGCGGCACCACCGCGGCGCTCCAGGGCCTGGGCGAGGAGCAGGTGGAGACGGAAGGCGCCGGCCCAGGTCCCGCTGGCCTGGACCGCTTCGAGGCCCTGCCGCGCCGCCGCTTCGGCCTCCGCGAGCTGGCCGGCGGCGAGGGCCACTTCCGCCAGCGCTTCCGCCGTCTGGAGCTCCAGGCCGCGATGACCGAGCGCCGCGACCTCGGCCTGGATCGCGTGGAGCTCGGAGAGCTTCCGGTGTCCCTCCAGGCGGGCCTGGGCGATGCGCGCCTGGAACAGCGTCACCGCTCCGTGGCTTGCCTGCGCTTCGCTCACCGCCTGCCGCAAAGCGTCCCGGGCCGCGGCGGTATCGCCGCGCCGCAGGTGCCACTCGCCCCGGAGCCGCAGCAGCTCCGACCGCTGCTCCGCGTTGGGCCCGTCGGCGAGGAGTCGTTCGGCCACGTCGAGGCGCTGCCGGGCGGCCTCCAGATTGTCGGTCTGCAGCCAGGCTTCGGCCTCGGCGAGCGTGATCTCGGTCTGCCCGCGGACGTCCCCGAGCTCGCGCAGGACCGGCAGGGCCTCCGTAAACGAGGCGAAAGCGGCCGCGAACCTCCCCTGGAGCTGCTCGACGCGGCCCCGGTGGAGGAGCGCCGCGGCGGTGGACTCCTTGAGGCCGAGCTCGCGGCTGGTGGCGATCGCTTCCTTGAACGAATCGAGCGCCTTGTTCCAGTCCCCACGGGCCGTCTGGAGCAGACCCATCTCCTGGACGCCCAGGGCGATGCCGGCCCGGTCGCCTCCCTGGCGATACGAGGCGAGCGCCTGCTCCCAGTAGACCGTGGCATCCTCGAAGCGGCCGAGGAGATAGCACACGTATCCGACGTTGTTGAGGCTCTCCGCGATCGACAGCGCCTGGCCCAGGCGGCGGCGGAGCTTGAGCCCCTGGTGGTAGTGCGCCATGGCCTGCTCGTACTGCCCGCGCTCCTCCGCGAGAAAACCCAGGTCATTCGAGAGCTCGGCCTGCCCCACCAGGTCGCCGAGCCGCTCCACGATCTTCAGGGCCTCGGCCAGCCGCCCCTCGGCCCGCGCGTGATCACCGCGCACGGCGTCGACCGCGGCCAGGTTGCGCAGCGTCGCGGCCAGGCCGCGCTCGTCGCCGATGTGCTGGCGGATCTCCGCCGCCTTCTTGTAGCTCTCCGCCGCCTCGTCGAGCTCACCCAGATTGTTGTAGGCCACGCCGAAGGCGTTGTGGACCTCGGCCCGCCCCGCGTCGCTGCCCAGCCGGTCCTGGATCGTCAGAGCGCGGACCAGATACTCGTCCGCAGCGCGCCGGCTGTCTCCCGCCAGGATGGACTGCTTGGCGAGGAGAAACCAGGCCCGCGGATGGTCGGGAGCCGCCTCCACGGCCTTGCGGAGCTGATCGATCGCGGCGTTCAGGTCACCCGCTTCGCTGCAGGCTTCGGCCAGATCGACGCGCGCTTCGGTATCGCCGGGGGAGCGGGCGATGAGCTCGGAGAGGATCTCCCGCGCCGCCTGTGGCTCCCCCCGCAAGCGCGCCTCGAGTGCTCGCGCCTCCCAGGAGGAGCGGCCGGAGTCGGGGCCGAGGGTGGACACCGCGCGCCGGGCCGCCTCCAGCGCCTCCCGGCTCTGCCCCTGGGACGAAAGGGCGCGGGCCAATCCGATCCAGGCGGCGGTGAAGCCGGGGTCGGCCGCTACGGCCCGCTCCAAGGCAGGCACCGCGGCCGCGTCCTCCCGGCGGAGGAGATGCTCCATGGCCTGCGTGTAGTCGCGCAGCGCCGCGTGGGACGATGTCGTGAGCGACGCCTCGGGCGGAGCGGCGGCCGGTACGGACCCGCGCCGCGCGAAGCTCACCCCCCACGACGTCAGGAGCGTGAGGACCACCAGCGCCAGGGCGGCGGTCAGCAGAGGGCGTTCGGTGACGCGGAACGGTGCGCGCCGGCGGTCGAGGGCCTCCACCACCGCGCGGGCACTCTGGAAACGGCGCGCGGGATCCGGCTCGAGCAGCCGCCGGATGATGGCCCGGAGATAGAGGGGCCGGACGGAGTCGAGCTTCCGCAGGTCGCGGAGAGTGCCGGTCTCGTCCGGGATGGGGATCGAGCCGACCAGCATCTCGAACATCAGGAGCCCTAGGGCGTAGAGGTCGCTCCGCGCGTCCAGCAGCTCGCCGCGGGCCTGCTCGGGCGAGAGATAGGCAGGGGTGCCCACGATCATCCCTGTGCGGGTCAGATCGTGCGGCCCGGGAGAGCGGGCGAGGCCGAAGTCCGTGATGCAGGCCCGCCCCGACGGCTCGATCAGCACGTTGCCCGGCTTCAAATCGCGATGGACGATCCCGGCCTCGTGTGCAGCCTCCAGAGCGAGAGCGAGCTGGCGGGCGATGCCTGCCGCGCGCTCCGGGGGAAGGCGCTTCTCTTTGCGCAGCAACGCCTGGAGCGACGACCCCTCGACGAAGTCCATTGTGAGAAAGAGAATCTCGCCGTCCTGGCCGATGTCGTGGATGCGCACCGCGTTGCGGTGCGACACCTGGCGCGCGGCGACGAGCTCGCGGCGGAAGCGCTCGGCGATCTGTGGATCGCCGGCCAGCTCCGGCCGCAAGACCTTGAGGGCCACGCAGATCCCCAGCTCCTCGTCCTGGGCACGATAGACCACGCCCATACCGCCCCGCCCCACCTCCTCGCCGAGACGATACCGCCCGGCGAGGAGATCACCCGGTTGCAGGCGCCGGCCGACGTACCATCCGGCGGCCGGCAGAGGCACGATCCGGAGCGTCGGCGCGTCGTCGCCGGTCCGAGTGGCGGTGCGATTCATCCCCAGCACGACGACCCCTCTAAAGCAGCCCTCCCAGAAGACCGCCCTGCTGACTCTTCATGATGAGGCTGAAGCGCAGCGTCTCGCCGGCGGCGCGCAACAGGCCCGCCACGTTGGTCAGGTCGCGGGTGGCGCGCCAGACGTTCGGGATGTCCGCGCCGCTGCGTGCCTGCACCAGGGCGACGAATTGCTCCGTCTTGGTGATGGCCGCCTGCGTCTGCCCGGCCGAGTGCTTGCTCCGGATCGCCGCGGCCAGAGCCGTGAGGTCGTCGAAGACCGCTGGAGCGATGCTCGCTTCGTTTTCCGCCAGGATCTGATCGAGGCGGTCGAGCTTCTGCGCGATGACACTGTTGACCCCCCGCAGGTCGACCAGGATCAGGAACTCCGAGAAGCTGCCCTTGCGGCCGACGGCACGGTAGCTCCCCATGCCCACGCTCGCGGTGATGTCCCGGAACGTCCCGCCCTCCGGCGCGGCGTACAGGCGCAGAGGGGTATTGAGCGTGAACGGCAGGAGATGGGTGTGCACGTTGATGGTCGCCACACCCTGGAAAGAAAGTCCACCGTTCGCCGGCGGCTGGATGCGGATCAGCATCGGAAGGGCCGATGGAATCGAGACATTCTGCAGGCGCGCGAGCAATTGAGGATCGGTAAGGCTTACAAGCGTCGCCGAGAGACCAATACTTTCCGCGCTCAACCCTTCGACCTGCTCGAATGAGATCGAGATGTCAGCCGAGATATTGAGGGGTAGCGAGATTCCGGCGCTCACCTCGTTCCCTTGGACGACGAGATTGACGATTCCCTGAGCTGCTGCCCCGGGCAGAGGGAGGAACAGCAACAGGACAACCCATCTGGTGATCCACCTGCTCATGACTCGACCTCCGCTGGAGCATGAATACAGGTCCGCTGCGAGGACCCATGTCTCGGCGGAATTGTTGCAATCGTAGTGCCACTTTCAGACCAGGGCTCGTCACTCCCGCAGGAGATCCCGCTGTGCCAGGACGCCGCCGGCGAAGCAGCCGAAGGAGAGGATGTACATGGCGTCGAAGAGATCCTCGAGCTGCGCCAGGCCGAGCCCGGACTGATACGCGAACAGGATGTCGCCGGCCGCGGTGCACAGGACGCCGGCGACCAGCGCTCCCCACACCGCCCAGAGCCGTCCGCCCCAGAAGCGGGAGCTCATCCGCAACAGCAGAAGCATGGGGATCAGCAGCAGCACGTCCAGCAGGGGATACGCGAGATTGAGGAGCTTCTCCAGCGGCGGTGCTGGGGTCTGGATGATCGGGCGGAGGATCGGGATCACGATGGCGGCGCACAGCACGGCGGCTCCCAGAGCCAGAAGCCTGCGCTCTCGCGGCTCGCCGACGGGGAGGCCGCTCGCCGCATAGGCGCGGACGAAGCCGAGGAGGGCGATCACCAGGCAGATCGAGCCGAGGACGAAGAAGAGATCGGCCGGCGAGGGAAAGACGATCGGCCGCCCCTCGACGAGCTGGAAGTACCCGAGGATGCTCTGCCCCGCGAGAAACCCACCGAGGCCGAGCGTCAGCAGAAGCCAGGCGCGGCGCGCCGGATTGTCCGCCTCGAAGCGGCGCACGACCGCGGCGGCGGTGCCTACCCCCACCACCGCAAAGACGAGCTTCGAGAGGCTCCCGATCCACAGGAGATGCCTCGCCGTCAGCACGTCGGTGTACAGCGCGGCTCCGGGGAAGAGAGCCTTGCCCCCGAAGATCGCGGTGACCGCCGCGAGAGCGATCCAGAGGAGGAGGCGCGAGCGGCTCATGGTGTGTCTCCCAGCGCATCGACCGCGCGTCGGATGGAGGCGATCACCGCGTCGGTCTTGTCCTTGCCCACGAAGATCACCAGTCCCAGCCCGAGCTTCTCGAGCAACTGCTCGATCTGGCCTGCGTCGATCTGCTCGCCATCGATGCCGAGCGTCCGGCAATGGGCCATGGCGGCCGTGCTGGCCATCAGCCGGCCGACATAGGGGGAGAGGGAGGCATGGATCACTTCCAGGACTTCGCCGGTGTTCCGGAGGAACGGCTTCGTCATCGTGCAGCCTCACCCGCCGCGAGGCGGTGGTGTCGTCAAATTTGAGCTGATTCTAGCACTACGGGCGCGGAGAAGGTGGCAAGGGGTGTTTGCATAATTTCATGCTTCACTTTGACGCTGTGGAGAGATCGGGCGTAGCATGACGGCTGCGTTCCAGATCCACTGCTTGCTGCTTGTTCGGATCTCCAACCATTGAGGTTCAGCGCACAAGGAGAGAGCCATGGCCACTTCAGCGAAATCGGCACGGATCGCTCCCAACCCAGCTTTCGAGCCCGCCAACCACTTCGAGCTGCGCCGCGGCAGGAAAAGGATCACCTACGACGCGACGAGCTTCGCCGGTCAACGGCAGCTCACCTACGACAACGGTACGGAGTCACGGACCTTCATCGGCGACGATGTCCGTTCGGAGGAAAGCGCGCTGGGCACCCTGCTGACCGTGGTGCTCAAGGTGATCTTCGACGGCCCCAAGGATTTCCTGACCCTCGTGCTCCCGGAGGTCCTGGTGGAAAGCGGGAAGCCCGAGAAGCTCAGCACGCCCGTGATCTTCCACACGGTGCAGGGCAGCATCGCCGGAAGGCCTCTCAATCCCGGCCCGGTGCAGACCTACGAGGAGAAGACCTTCCGGGGCACGGCCAGCTTCGTGCTCTCGTGAGCAGGACCGGAGCGCTGGGGACGTCCTGCGCGAAGAACTGAGACGAGGGCACGGCGTAACGTTCCGCTCCGGCGAGACGCCTACTTCAAGGAATCTTGGAGGAAGCTGCCATGAGCCGAACGCTGCGCCGTCTGCCTCTCGTCTCCCTGATCGTTTTGGCCACCTTGGCCCTGAGCGATCCGGCCTTTGCCCAACCCTTGACCGTCGCCGGCTTCAACGTGGAGAGCGGCGCCGCGAACCCGCGGGTGATCGCGGAGCAGATCGGTCCCTTGCAGGACATCGATCTCTGGGGGTTTTCTGAGGTCAGGAACGCCAGCGAGGGCCGGATTCTCGCGGAGGGAGCCTCGGATGGCGAGAGCGGCACCTTCGCGAGCATCCTGGGGAACACGGGCGGGGAGGACCGCCTGCTGATCGTCTACAACAGCGACCGCCTGGACCTGGTGCAGAGCGGTGAGATCAGCGAGCTGAACATCGGCGGCAACGTCAGGGCTCCCCTCTGGGCGCAGCTCCGGCTCAAGCCGTCCGGCCCTGAATTCATCTTCATGGTCAACCACCTCTACCGGGGCAACAGCGCCGGCCGCCAGGCGCAGGCGCGGGGCCTCAATGAGTGGGCGCGGACCCGGACCCTCCCCGTCATCGCCACCGGCGACTACAACTTCGACTGGCATTTCCAGACCGGCGATACGAATCACGATCAGGGCTACGACCTGATCACCAACGGAGGAATCTTCCAGTGGGTGCGTCCGCCGGCTCCGCTCGTGCCGACGAACTGCAGCTTCCACCAATCCGTCCTCGACTTCTTCTTCGTCGCCGGAGCGGCGCAGGGGTGGCATGGAGTCAGCGAGATCTTGTTCCCCGAGCTCTCCTACTGTCCCGACACCCCGAGCACGAGCGACCACCGGCCGATTCTGGCGCGGTTCGATCTATCGGGTGGACCCGGGCAGGATCCAGATCCAGGTTCAGGTGGGTTTGACGCGAAGAAACAGGAGATCCTGCAGAAGATTCAGGCCCTGGAACAGGAGCTCGCGGAGCTGAAGGCCCTGGTCGAAGCGTTGAGCTGTGGCGGGAGCTAGCCGCGCCAGATCGGCCGCGTCAGGCAGGTGGGGCCGCCTTCAGCCTTCAAGGAGATCTCACGGCCTCTGTACGTAAGGACCTCGCAGCCTGCCTCTTCCAGTCGCCGGCGGGTAACGGGGTTGCCCTCCAGCATCAGGCACTTGCCGGGCGCGAGCGCCAGGACGTTTGGGCCCATGGTGGGAAACTCGTCCTCGGGGACCTCGATCAGCCGGAAGCCGCGGTCGCGGAGCGTCTTCCAGAAGGGGACGGAGAGAAGGGGCGGATAGACCACGGCGAGGTCGTGATCGACCGGGCTGATCAGCGAGAGCAGATGGAGGCAGGCGACGGGGCCGGTGAAGTAGGGGAGCTCGACCGGCAGGACCTGCACATCGAGTCCGGCCAGGATCTCCCGGAGCTGGCGGAGCCCCTCCGCATTGGTGCGGAAGCCCTGACCCACGGCGAGGGTCTGGGAGTCGAGCCAGAGGAGGTCTCCCCCTTCGGCCGTGGCCTCTCCTTTGAGCGCGGCGAGCACGGGGACGCCGGCTCCCTGAAGGCGCCGGCCCAGCGCCGCCTCCTCGCCGCGCCGCAGCTCCTTGCCCATGCGCAGGAGCACGGCGCCCCGGTTGGTGACGAGCACGGGATCGAAGACGAAGATGGAATCCGCCCGGTCCGGTTGGGCCTCGGGATGATCGATCACCTCGGCGCCGGCGCCACGCAGGATCTCGACCAGCGCGTCATGCTCGCGCCGAGCCTCCTCCAGGTCCGGCCGGGCGGTGTAGTGCCAGACCGCCGGATCCGCGGTTCCGAACGCTTCATCCGGGCGCTTGACCAATACTCGTCGCAGCGGCTCGACCATGCTCTGGGCACCGTAGGGTTGGGTCATATCCGCCTCACTCCCAAAGCCGCCGTGGCTACGTCGTGCACCGGCGTCTCCACCCCTCCCTCCCGCCCGAGCCGGGACACAGCTCCGCACAGATCGTCGAGCTCGGTCGGTCCGCCCGACTCCAGATCCAGGAGAAAGCTCGGCTTGAGGCCCGGGGCCATGCCGTCGAAGAAGGAGAGGGTCCGCGAGACGTCCTCCTCCGTCAGGCCGATGCCCAGAGCCCGGCCGACGGCCACCACCTCGCGGACCGCCCGCTCGATGAGCAGACGGCCCAGAGGCGCGTCCCGAATCGGTCCGATCGAGGAGCGGGCCAGCCCGCAGGCGGCCGACGCCGAGGCGATGAACGTGAGCTTCCGCCAGAGGTCGAGCGTGATGTCCTCCGACGCCTTGCCCTGGGCGCCAGCCTCCTGGAAGGCGGCCGCGATCCGTTGCGCACGTTCGGAGAGGCCCCCGGCCAGCTCGCCGCCGACGACCCTTTGGAATGGGCTGCGGCGCTCCACGACCCCGGGAGCGACCCGGGTGGCGCTGATTTCGGTGAGCCCACCGAGCACCCGATCGGCCGGGACACCCGCGCGGATCAGCCGATCTGAGGCTTCGACTCCATTGAGCAGAGGCAGGACGTCCGCGCCGCCCTCGGCCAGGACCCGGACTGCCGGTGCAATCTCCGCGAGCGAGTAGCTCTTGACGGCCACGATCGCGAGATCGGCCGGGATCAGGTCTCGCGGGTCCTCCGCCGCCTGCACGCTGACGGTAAAAGAACCTTCGGGCGTGCGGACTTCGAGCCCCCGCTCGCGCAGAGCTTCCAGATGCGCTCCGCGGGCCAGCAGGGCGACCGGATGACCGGCGCGGGCGAGGAGGCCGCCGTAGTAGCCGCCCACACCACCGGCTCCCAGGATTGCGATTCTCATGGTGCGAAGTATTCACGATGCGATGGTCCTTTGCCAGGGATAGACTGAGCTCGATGAACGACGGCGCGGCAATCGAGGAAGCGGTCCGGGACCTGGTGCGTTCGCGGGCGGCCCTCGCGCGGGATCGCTCCGATCTGCCCGACGAGCTGCCGCTCGGGGCGGGAGGCCTGGGTCTCGATTCGATCTCGCTGGCCGAGCTTCTCCTCGATTGCCAACGGCGCTTCGGCATCCCGGCACCGGTCGAGCTCCTCGAAGGTCCGCCCCTCACCCTGGGCCGCCTCGTCGCCCATGTCCGCCACGTGGCAGGTTCGTGACGGAACGGTCGATCGCGTCACGGGTCTTCGATGCCCTGGAGAAGCGGCTGGCGCGGGGGAGCCCGCAACGAGCGCTCCCTGGAGCCGGGGTGCTCGGACAGGCGCGGAACCGGCTCTCCCGCCGGTGGCCCAGCCCGGAGCAGGTGCAGGCCCTGCTTCCTCACCTGGACTCGTTCACTGCGGCGCGGCTCGCCTGGAGGATCGGCGGCCTCGAGGCACGCAACCGGGTCCTGGTCGCCGCGATCCGGCAGGCGGGCATGGACTGGTTGAGGCCCCTGGTCCGCTGTCCCGCAGCCTTCTTGGCGCTGCGTCCACCTCTCATCCTGGGAATGTTCCACGTCGGGACCCTCAACGCTCTCGGTCCGGCCCTCGAGCGGCTCCCCGGCCCGGTGCTCGCCCTGCGCGAGGGTGGACCTCTGAGCCTTCCGCGGCCGCCGGTGGAGGTGGTGACTCCGGGAGACGACGCGCAGAGCCGCGCGGCCGTGTTCTATCGCTTGCTCCACCATCTGGAGCGCGGCGGCTTCGTCGTCCTCGCGCTCGACGTGGCGCCGGGACCAGCCTTCCAGGTCCCTTGCCTCGGCCGCATGCTGCCGCTGGCGCGCGGTCCCTTCGCGCTGGCGCGGCTCACCGGCACCCCGCTCGTCCCGCTCGTCGCGAGCTGGGGGCGAGGAAAATTCGACGTGATTCTTGGCGAGGAGCTCGCTCCGGATCTCCCGCCGGGATCCACCGGAGGGCCGGATGTCTGGGAGAACGCCCTGGCAACCACCGCGGGGCGCTGGCTCGAAGACTATCTCCTGGCTACGCCCGGTGAGCTCGGACTGAGCCTAGTGCGGACTCTGCTGGGCTTCACCGGCGGGAGCTGAAGAGGACCGCGCCGCGGCGCTCCAGATCCCCCTCGATCAACACGTCGCGCAGGCGCCGGTGGCGGATCTTGCCATTGGCCGTGCGCGGGATCGCCCGCGGTGCCAGAAGCATCACCCCGTCGGGAGCGAAGCCGACGGCGATTTCGATCGCCTCGACCACGGCCGCCGCCAGGTGGAAATGGGCTGTCGCGGCCTGATCTGTCTCCGCGGCGACCACGATCTCTTCGGTCACTTGCTCGGGCGCGGGGGGAAGCCCGACCGCGGCGGCGATCCGGATCCCGGGTACGGACTGCGCCGCCTCCTCGAGCTCGCGCGGAGCCAGGGAAACGCCGCCCCGCTTGAGCAGAGCCCGCTGACGGCCCAGCACGTACAAGTGTCCGTCGGAGTCGAGCCGGCCGATGTCGCCCGTGTGGAGCCACCCATCACGAAGAACGTCCGCGCTCGCCTCGTCCGCCTCGAAGTAGCCTGCGAAAACCGCCGGGCTACGGACCAGAATCTCGCCGACGTCCTCCAATTCTTTGGCGATGCGCACCTCGACGCCGGGCAGGGGCCGGCCGCAGGAGACGTTGCCGCGGGCGTCCACGCGCAGCGGCTCACCTGGCCGGAGCGTGGTCACTCCGAGGGTCGCCTCCGCGAGCCCATAGCCCGGCCGGACGACGTACCGCAGGCCGAAGCGCTCCTCGAAAGCCTGAATCGTGCTTTGCCGGACCGGCTCGCCGCCGTTGAGAGCGGAGCGGAGCGCCGACAGGTCCAGCCCTTCGGGATCGACGAGCCGCGCCGCGAGGCGATAAGCGAAATCCGGGGCGCCGATGAGAGTGGCGTGGACGCGTGAGGCGGTCTTCAGCCACAGCGGCAGAGTGCGGATGGCGGGCGTCACCAGATGGCAAGGACACCCGAAAAAGATCGGGCCGAGGGTGAACCGCACCAGCCCGAGGTCATGCCAGGGTGGAGCCCAGCTCACCAGGACATCCTCGGGGCCGATCCCGAGCATGTCCCGCGAGGCGCGCAGCGAGGCCAGCGCGTTGCGCTGAAGGATGACCGCCAGTCGCGGCTCGCCGGAGGTGCCCGACGTGGGCTGCAGAAAAGCCACGTCCTCGCCGCTGCCCGCAGATGGTGGAAGGGCGGCCGTCTCCCGCGGCACCTCCTGGAGAGCCACGCAACGCAGTCCGGCTCTCGCCAGTGCATCGGCCAATCCGTTGTCCAGGGATCGGTCGAACAGGACCAGTCGTGGCCGCACCCGCACCGCGCGGCGAGCCACGCTCTCGGACGGGCTTCCAGGATCGAAGGCGCACGGGGCGGCCGCAAGGCGCTGGAGAGCGAAGAAGGCGCGGATGAAGTCGAGCCCGGCCGGCAGCGCCAGAGCCACGCGGTCACCGCGGCCCACCCCCAGGCGGGCCAGCCCGCCGGCCAGCTCCTCGGCTTCGGCGCGGAGCCGCCCATAGCTCAGGCGCCCGGCGGCGTCCGAGAAGGCCAGGGCTCCGGGGGCGCTGGCCGCCCGCGAGGCGAGCATGTCATCGAGGGTGAGAATCTCGTAGCTCAGTGGAGCGAGAGTGTCGGCCATGTTGACGTACAAGGAAGATCGAGACGGCCCCGGCCCGATGTCCCTGCGAAGGGGAGGATAGCAGGAGAACCGGGGCCACGAATTTCTTGCCACCGGAACCTCCGCGCGCGCTCCGACAGTGTCGGAGGAGCGGCGGAAGCTTCCGGGCGCGCTCCGACACTGTCAGAAGAGCGGCGGAAGCTTCCGTGTACGCTCCGACAGTGTCAGAGCAGCGGCGGAACTTTCCGCGCCGGCTCCGACAGTGTCAGAGGAGCCACGGAAGCTTCCGTGGGGGCTCCGACAGTGTCAGAGGAGCGGCGGAAGTTTCCGCGCGCGCTCCGACAGTGTCAGAACAGCGGCGGAAACTTCCGGGCGAGCTCCGACACTGTCGGAGGAGCAGCGGACGCTTCCCCGACAGCCGGGAGCCGTGTCGGAGGTGGGGACGACGCGCTTGGTCGGGCTTTCTTTGCTGGGGCGCGGGCCTACACCCCCACCACCGCCGTCGCCTCGATCTCCACCTTCGCCCGATCCTCGATCAGCGCGCTCACCACCACCACCGCCATCGCTGGGAAGTGCCGCCCCATCACCTCGCGCCACGCCCGTCCGATCTCCTTCCGCGATTCCAGATAGGCCACCTTGTCGGTGATGTACCAGGTCATCCGCACCACGTGCCGCGGCTCGGCGCCGGCTTCGCGTAGAACGTCGGCGATGTTCCGCAGCGTCTGCGCCACCTGGGCGGCGAAATCGTCTGTCTCGATCTGACAGGTCGCCGGGTTCCAGCCGATCTGGCCGGCGACGAAGACGTGGCGGCCGGTGGCGGCAATGCCGTTGGCGTAACCGAGGGGCTTCGCCCAGCCGGCGGGCTGGAGGATTTCGAAGTCGTCCTCTTTCACTGCTCCCTCTCGCGCAGGCGGAAGCGCTGGAGCTTGCCGGTGAGGGTGCGCGGCAGGCTGTCGACGAACTCGATGGCCCGCGGGTACTTGTACGGCGCGATCTCGGCTTTGACGAAGGCCTGGAGCTCCTCGACCAGCTTGGGGCCGGGCTCGAAACCGGGGCGCAGGACGATGAAAGCTTTGACGATGTGGCCCCGGGCTTCGTCGGGGATGCCGACCACGCCGCACTCGGCGACCGCGGGGTGGTCGAGGAGGACCCCCTCTACCTCCGGGCCCGAGATGTTGTTGCCCGCCGAGATGATCATGTCGTCGGTGCGCGCCTGGTACCAGAAATAGCCGTCCTCGTCCTGGATGTAGGAGTCGCCGGTCAGGTTCCAGCCGTTCTCGACGTACGCCCGCTGCCGCTCCAGGTAGTCGAGATACCGGCAGCCGGTGGGCCCCTTCACGGCCAGGCGGCCGATGGTCCCGGCCGGCACCTCGTTTCCTTCGTCATCCACCACTCTCGCCTCGTAGCCGGGGACGATCTTGCCGGTCGAGCCGGGGCGGATGTCGTCGCCGGACGAGCCGATGAACATGTGGAGCATCTCGGTCGAGCCGATGCCGTCGATGATCTTCAGGCCCGTCTCCTTTTCCCAGAGCTCGAACGTCGCCTTGGGCAGGGTCTCGCCGGCCGAGACGCATTTGCGGAGGCTCCCGATGTCGAAGCCTTTCACCAGGCTCGCCATGGCGCGGTAGGCGGTGGGCGCGGTGAAGCAGACGGTGGCGTGGTGGTCCTGGATGCCCTGGAGGAGATGCGGCGGCGCGGCCTGCTCCAGGAGCAGCGACGAGGCTCCGATGCGCATCGGGAACAGGAGGAGCCCTCCGAGGCCGTAGGTGAAGGCCAAGGGCGGCGAGCCGCAGAAGATGTCGTCCGGATCGGCTTTCAGCACGTAGCGCGGGAAGCAGTCGCAGGCCGCCAGCACGTCGCGGTGGAAGTGCATGGTCCCCTTGCCCTGCCCCGTGGTGCCCGATGTGAAGGCGATGAGGGCTGTGTCGTCGGCCGCCGTGTCGCAGTTGTCGAAGTCTGCGGGCTTGCCGCGCATCAGCGATTCCAGGGAGCCGGGATGGGCGTCGTGGAAGAGAACGACGCGCCCGTTCTCGCGCGGCATGCCGGCCGCTGTGGTCGCCATGGCCTGCTCGCATTCGGGGGCCACCCGGGAGTCGCAGAGCGCGAGGCTGATCTTCGCCTTATCGGCGATGAACGTCAGCTCCCGCACGCGCAGGAGCGGCATGGTGCAGACCACCACGCCGCCCACCTTGAGCACGGCGAACCAGCAGGCGGCCATCATGGGGTTGTTCGGCCCGCGCAGCAGCACGCGGTTGCCCGGCACCACGCCGAGATCCTCCACCAGGACATGGGCGATCCGGTTCGCGGTCTCCACGAGCTGACGGTAGGTCCAGTGCCCGCCATGGAAGTGGAAGACGGTGCGGTCGCCGCAGCCCGCCTCGACCATCTTGTCGAGGAGCTCGGCGGCGCAGTTGAGGCGCGAGGGGTAGGCGAGGAGGTCCGGCAGGGTGTCGTAGCGCATCTCCGGCCAGAGCTCGCGAGGCGGCAGCGCGTCGCGGCAGAAGGTGTCCACGTGAGCGCTGGGCTCGGCCGGCGAGGTTTGCTGGAGCGCGCTTTGCGGTTCGGCCATGGATTATGACTCCTTGCCCGTCACGCCAGCCAGAAGCTGGCCGGCGATGACGAGCCGCTGGATTTCGCTGGTTCCCTCGTAGATGCGCAGAGCCCGGACCTCCCGGTAGAGCCGCTCGACCGGCGCGCCCGAGACCACGCCCCGTCCGCCGAAGAGCTGCACGGCCTCGTCGATGACCCGCTGCGCCGCCTCGGTCGAGAAGAGCTTCGCCATGGCGGCCTCGCGGGTGACGCGCTCGGCTCCGGCGTCGCGCGTCCAGGCGGCGCGGTAGACCAGAAGGGCCGAGGCGTCCACGTCCAGGGCCATGTCGGCGAGCTTGGCCTGGATCATCTGAAAGTCGGCGAGACGTTGCCCGAAGGCGTGGCGCCCTAGAGTGTGAGAGACCGACTCGTCGAGGGCCCGGCGGGCGAAGCCGAGGGCCGCGGCGCCGACCGTCGAGCGGAAGACGTCGAGCGTGGCCAGGGCCACCTTGAGCCCCTTGCCCGGCTCACCGATCAGAGCTCCTCCGGGTACGCGGCACTCGCGGAAGGCGACGGTCCCCAGGGGGTGCGGCGCGATCACGTCGATGCGGGCCGGCACGGTGAGGCCTGGGTTGTCCGCTTCGACTACGAAGGCGGCGAAGGCTTTCTCCCCGGCTTCGGGCTGCCGGCAGAAGACGACGTAGAGATCGGCCAGGCCCGCGTTGGAGATCCAGGTCTTCTCTCCATTGATCACCCAGCCGTCGCCATCGCGGCGGGCCGAGGTCTGCATCGCGGCGACATCCGAGCCGGCTTCGGATTCAGAGAGCGCGAAGGCGGGGATCGCCTGGCCGGAGGCCATGCGCGGCAGCCAGGCGCGCCGCTGCTCCTCCGTGCCGAACAGGGAGATCGCTCCGGAGCCGAGGCCCTGCAAGGCAAAGACGAAGTCGGCGAGCCCGGAATGGCGGGCGAGGGTCTCCCGCACCAGGCAGAGGGAGCGGACGTCGAGCCGCTCGCGCAGACCTCCCCAGGGGCTCGGGACGGCGTGACGGAGCCAGCCGCCATCCCCGAGCCGGCGGACGATCTCCCGGCAGGTGCCGTCGAGATCCTCGTCCTCCCGCCCCTCCAGGGGAGCGATCTCGGTGTGGCACCAGGCGTCCAAGTCGCGGGCCAACGCGCGATGCGCGTCGTCGAAGAAGGGCCAGTGGAGGAAGGTGGAGTCAGGCAAAGGCCCTCACCCCCGTCCCCTCTCCCGCAAGCGGGAGAGGGGGTGAAAAGCTCGGCTTCCGGACCGTTCTTTGCTTTGCTCCCCTCTCCCGCTTGCGGGAGAGGGGACGGGGGTGAGGGCTCAGGGGGCCGGCGCTCATCAATTCCCCTCGAAAACCGGCTTCTCCTTCGCCGCGAACGCCCGGAAGGCGCGGGCGAAGTCTTCGGTTTGCATGCAGATCGCCTGGGCCTGCGCCTCCGCTTCGATCGCCTCGTCGACGCCCATGGCCCACTCCTGGTGGAGCTGATTCTTGGTCATGGCGTGGGCGAAGGTCGGGCCGTGGGCAATGGAGCGGGCGAGGGTGCGCGTTTCGTCGAGCAGCCGCTCCGGCGCTACCAGGCGGTTGTAGAAGCCCCAGCGCTCGGCCTCGTCGGCTTCCATGAAGCGGCCGGTGTAGAGGAGCTCGGAGGCGCGGCCCTGGCCGATGATCCGCGGCAGGATGGCGCAGGCCCCCATGTCGGCGCCGGAGAGGCCGACGCGCGTGAACAGGAACGCGACGCGGCTGCGCGGCGTACCGAGGCGCAGGTCCGAGGCCATGGCGAGGATCGCGCCGGCCCCGGCGCAGATGCCATCGACCGCCGCGACGATCGGCTGTGGACAGTGGCGCATCGTGCGGACGAGCTCGCCGGTCAGGCGCGTGAACTCCAGGAGCTGGTCCATGCGCTTCTCCTCTCGCATCTGCACCAGCGGCCCGATGATCTCGTGGACATCGCCCCCCGAGCAGAAGTTCTCGCCGGCGCCGGTCAGGACCACGGCCTTGACCTCCTCCACGTGCCGGAGCCGATGGAAGGTGTCGGACAGCTCGCAGTAGGACTCGAAGGTGAGCGGGTTCTTCCGCTCCGGCCGGTTGAGAGTCACCGTGGCGACCCGGTCCTCGACGCTCCAGCCGAAGCTCCGCGGCTGGATCTCCTCCAAGGGGATGCGGTTGTTCAAAGGAAGGCCTCCGGTGCCGCGCACCCCGGGTTGAAACCCGGGGCTAGGAAAAATGCCGTCCCTGCAGGACGGAGAGAGCCGATCCGCGTGGACTCCGTCCCGGAGGGACGGCATCGTTGATAGCCCCGGGTTTCAACCCGGGGCCGGGGGTGAGGGCTCATATCGTGCTCGTCCCCAACAGCTCCGCCTGCCGCTGTCGTTCCAACGTCCGCTCGAGCTGTTCTTTGCCCGTGATGTATTGCACCGGCCAGGGCTGGGCGGTATAGCCGAGCTGGGCCGCGGCGTGGAGGGTCCAGAACGGATCGGCCAGGTGAGGCCGGGCGAGGGCGCAGAGGTCGGCCCGGCCGGCGGCGATGATCGAGTTCACCTGGTCGGGATCGGTGATGTTGCCGACGGCGATGGTCGGCATCCCGGTCTCGTTCCGGATGCGGTCCGAGAAGGGAGTCTGGAACATGCGGCCGTAGATGGGCCGGGCCTGCGGCGAGGTCTGGCCCGCCGAGACGTGGATGATGTCCACGCCGGCCAGGTGGAACGCCCGGGCGATCTCTACCGCGTCGGCGCCGTCGATCCCCCCTTCCACCCAGTCCGTGGCCGAGATGCGCACCGACATGGGGCGGTCCTGCGGCCACACCTCACGCATGGCGCGGAAGACCTCCAGGGGGAAGCGGAGGCGGTTCTCCAGCGATCCGCCGTACTCGTCGGTCCGCTGGTTCGAGAGCGGCGTGATGAAGCCGGACAGGAGGTAGCCGTGGGCGCAGTGGAGCTCGACCATGTCGAATTCCGCCTCGACGGCCATCCGCGTCGCCTGGACGAACTCGTCCCGCACGCGGTCCATGTCCTCCCGCGTCATCTCCCGAGGGACCTGCATGCCGGGCTTGAACGGCATGGCCGAGGGGGCCAGGACGGTCCAGGCGCCTTCCGCGAGCGGCTCGTCCATCCCCTCCCACATGAGGCGGGTGGCGCCCTTGGCGCCGGAGTGGCCGAGCTGCAAACAGATCTTCGACCGGCTCCACTGATGGACGAAGCGGGTGACGCGGCGCCAGGCCTCCACGTGCTCGGGCTGGTACATGCCGGTGCAGCCGAGGGTGATGCGCCCTTCGGCCGAGACGCAAGTCATTTCGGTGACGAGGAGCCCGGCTCCGCCCATGGCACGCGAGCCCAGATGGACGAGGTGGAAGTCGTTGGGCGTGCCGTCCACGGCGCTGTACATGTCCATGGGGGAGACCACGACCCGGTTTTCCACCGTCATGCCGCGCAGGGTGAACGGCGTGAAGAGAGGCGGCGGCGCCTTTGGAACCGCCACCTCGCGGCGGCTCGCGCGGCTGGCGAACCAGCGCTCCACCCCTTCAAGATAGTTGCGGTCGCGCAGGCGGAGGTTCTCGTGGCTCACGCGCTGGCTGCGGGTGAGCAGGCTGTAGGAGAGCTGCTCGGGGTCCAGCCGGATATAGCGCCGGACGTTCTCGAACCACTCCATGGAGTTGCGCGCCGCGTTCTGCAAGCGCAGCGCCTCGGTCCGCCGCTCCTCTTCATAAGCCTGGAGGGCCTTCGAAAGGTCCGGCTCCTGGTTGAGAATCCGGACGAGACCGATGGCATCTTCCATGGCGAGCTTGGTGCCCGAGCCGATGGAGAAGTGGGCGGTATGGGCCGCGTCGCCGATCAGGACGAGGTTCTCGTGCCACCAGCGGGCGCAGTGGACGCGCGGGAAGTTGAGCCACGGCGCGGCGCGCTGGTGCGGCGGGATGTTGGCCATCAACCGGTGTCCCTGGAGCCAGGGAGCGAACATCTCCTCGCAGGCGGCGGCCGTGGCGTCGATGTCCATCCGGTCGAACCCGTGATTGCGCCAGGACAGCTCGTCGCACTCCACGATGAACGCCGAGAGCTTGTCGCTGAAGCGGTAGGCATGGGCCTGGAAGACTCCGGCGTCATTCTCGACAAAAGCGAAGGTGAACGCGTCGAACGGGCGGGTGGTGCCGAGCCAGATGAACTTCGCCTTGCCATAGACGACGTCGGGCTTGAAGTGCTCGGCGTGCTTGCGGCGGACGGCGCTGTTGACGCCATCCGCGGCGAGGATGAGGTCCGCGTCCGCGAGGCCGAAAGAGGGGAGGTCCGAGTCGTCATGGACCTCGACCCCGAAGCGGAGCTCGGCGCCGAGCGCGACCGCCCGCCGTTGGAGGATCTCCAGGAGCTTGACCCGCGCGATCCCGGCGAAGCCATGGCCGCCGGAGGTGATCGTCCGTCCCCGCACGTGGATGTCGATGTCGTCCCAGCGCGCGAAGTTGTCCGAGATCTCCTGAAAGGTCTCGGGATCGGCGAGCTTGAAGTTGCCGAGGGTCTGGTCCGAGAAGACGACACCCCAGCCGAACGTGGCATCGGGAGGATTGCGCTCCAGGAGCACGACCTCATGCGCCGGGTCCGCCTTCTTCATGAGCAGGGCGAAGTAGAGCCCCGCGGGGCCACCACCGATGACGGCGATTTTCATGAGGGTCTCGGAGTCAGCTCAGGAAGGTTCTCTGACACGAGGAGCCATTATAGAGAAGGAAGGGCAAGAGGGTAGGCAACCTGCCCGGCCTCCGGGGTCCGTCAAAGTCCGCCCCCTCTCCCCTCGTCTCCGCCCCCCAATGTAGAGACGCCCCGTGGGGCGTCTCCGCGGCGGAGAGAAAGATCCGATGGGCGAAGTGGCAGACCGGGCGCGAGGTGGCGATGGCCCGATCCGAAAACCATCGGGTGATCGCGCACCGGCGGTGGCTTCTGGAAACCTGCTGCCGCTGCCGGAGACGCCCCACGGGGCGTCTCTACATTGGGGGGGAAAGGATCGAGAGGATCGGAAATGGGAGGGGGCAGGTTCAATCTGACTCCGGTCGAGTGGAGGTTGACCGCGGACAGGCTCAACCTTTCCATGGTCAGGTTCAACCTGACTCCGGTCGAGTCGAGGTTGACCGCGGACAGGCTCAATCTTTCCGCGGTCAGGCTCAACCTGACTCCGGTCGAGTAAAGCCTGACTCCGGTCAGGTTGAGCCTGACTTGAGTCGTCCCTAAGACGACCGTAGTCAGGTTGAGCCTTTCCACGGTCAGGTCGACGCTGGCTGCCGTCGCGTGGAGACTGATTCCGGTCGGGGAGGCGAGGAGACAAGAAAAAGGGGCGCGGCCTGTGGCCACGCCCCTGAAGGATCCGGCAATCGCGAGGACTACTGGCTCTCCGGCGGCTCCGGCGGCTCCGCCTTCTTGGAGCGGCGCTTCAGCGGCTCGCCGTCCAGCCCGACCAGGCGGATCCGCGGCTGCGGGCGGAAGGGCTGCAGGCCGAACTCCACCAGCTTCTCCGACCGGCTTCCGTAGCGCTGCCGGACACAGGCATCCACGAACGCCATCAAGCGCTCCCCTTCCCGCATGCGTTCCGCGAGCCTCTTCGAGATGTCCTGCTTGGTGGCAGAGAGGCTCGCCTGCTGCGCCGTGAGGTCCTTCACATCGCTCAGCACCCCATAGATCTTGGCCAGGGGTTCCTCCAGGTGAGGCAGCTCCTCGCGGTTCGCCGTCACCGCCTTCTTCCGCAGCTCCAGATTCTTCACAATCACCGGATATGTCTTGCCAGCCATGGTGTTCTCCTTTGTTGGGCCCGATCGGGCGTGTTCGCCGACGTCGTCATGACGCCTGCGTTGCTGAGAGCAGCGTGACCCGAAGAGCGCAAGCCCTCAAAATGGCCAATCGCACCGAGACGGGCGTAACCTGCACAATCCACGGGAGATACTTGGCTTGAAGGGAAGTGGAAGATGGCTCGTTGATCTTGCCAAATCTCGCGCCGCCGGATCATCAAGACAATGGGACGGAGGCCCGAGAGGGTGATGCCCAGCCCTCGTGCTCGACGGCTTACCGACGAGGTGCCGGCCCGGCAACTGTCCCCAAGCACGCCAGCGAGAATGGCGCATATACGCCCCAGGTAATGTTATTGACGCGCCTTAGCAACTCGGCTAATCTCGAAGCAACCGGCTGAATGGAAAGGACATCGAGGCAACCTGGCTCCGCGTCCCGAGGCGCTTACACGACAGGACATGGACGGCCAACCAGCTGGACCGAGCCCCAAGCTGGGGTCCGTTATCCGACGTGGTCAGCGAGGGAGGTGAGGGCGAGGTGTCGGATAGGCCACTGAGTTGACGTACAAAGGGTCGGGGGATTATACGACTACGGTCAGCTAAAGGTTACTGCGACTGAGGTACCAACGTGCCCTCTCCGACAGCGGATGTGACAAAAGTCCTCGCTGCGATGTCTTCACGCTACGTCGCAAATCACGCCTGCCCTGTGTGGTTTGGCGACCGCCCCGACCTGCTCGATCCAGCCAGTCTTAACTTCGCAACCGCGAGCCTCGTCTCACTGGATGGTCGCCACCTGGCTGTTACCTGTGACCACGTAGTCGCCGCTTTCTTCGAGCGGCGACAAAGCCAGTCTGCAGCCGTATTTGGTATCGGCGGGTTCTCTGTAGATCTCGACGCCACGCTAGTCACGTCCAGCAAACGCCTCGACTTGGCTGTCATCGACTTATCGCGGTACGTGGCGCACGGCCTTCTTCCGCCCGAGAGGTTCCATCAACCGGCAGTTTGGCCCACGCCACCCGTCGGCGTTGGTGCATTCGTCTTCTTCGGCGGCTTCCCTGGCGTGTGGGCTGAGCAGCCTGGCATCGCGCACCTACGGTTCAACCTGCTGACAGCAATCTCGGAGGTACATTCGACGGCCGACAACCACCTCGTTGCGCGAGTCGAGCTCGACAAGTGCGAGACCACGGGCGATCCAGGCGCCGCATTTCCCGACCTCGGCGGCCTCAGTGGCGCACCGGTCTTCACTTGGCGTCGCCTTCATGCAGACTTGATCGGCTTCGTCTACGAGTACCAAGTCGCGCTTGACCTGCTGTTTGTCCGCCGGTCTCACGTCCTTGACACCTCGGACCCCATCGCACTCCGCGAGCCATCTTGAGCAGTCGGCGCATGCTCAGCGGCCCCGGCCAGTCGCCTAACAACTCGTTGCAGCGGATGCGCCAAAAGCGGCGCGCCACTGAACTCGAGTATCGTTGAACAAAACCAGATGACCATAATGTGCATGCCTGCCTCAGGAAAGACATAAGTCCATGTCTGTGGATCACCCCGGTGACACATCTCCTTTCGAGGAGTGCAGCGCCTCCCTCACCTCCGTGGCCGAACGAGCGCTTAGCCGCTACGGCCTTGGAGAAGCGCAGCCGGTGTTGCTTGGGGACTCAACCAATATGGTTTTCCGCGTCCAGCCACTGGGGCAACAACACCATGCCAGTGTGGGTGTGACAAAGACAACGGGCCACACAGGATTCGTGCTGCGTATCCATGCCCGGGGGCTGCACAGTACGCAGGCCATTCACGAAGAACTCCAGTGGCTGTTGGCGATCCGGCAGGAGACCGCGCTCATGGTACCCGCCCCTGTGCCGGCCTGCGACGGGTCCTTAATCCAGGAAATTCAAGTGACCGGGGCATCAACCCCACGACACTGCGTCCTGTTTCACTGGGTGCCGGGAGACTTCCGGAATGACACGCTGACGCCAAACAACTTGCAACGCGTGGGGACGTTCATGGCACAGTTGCACTGCCACGCGGAGCAGTTTGTCGCCTCACAAACACCCCCGCCCGCGCGGCAGGCCCTGTTTTGTGATGTGTACGCATGGAGAGACGCGCCGGGCAAAGCGGCAGCACACTTCTCCGCCGAGGAGCTGGCCGTGTTTGCTGCAGCAGCCCAACGGGTGCACGCGACCGTCCAAGAGTTAGGAAAAAGCCGAGACGTCTTTGGGTTTATACATGCGGACCTGCACCAATGGAACTATTTGTTTTGCGGCGAGGAGGTGCGCGCCATCGACTTTGATGACTGTGGCTGGGGCTACTATACGTACGATATGGCGGTGACCCTCTCATATCTGGAGGACTGGGGAACATTCCCGGCCCTGCAGGACGCGTTCCTGACGGGGTATCAACGCGTGCGGCCACTCCCAAGGCGCTATGCTGCGTGCCTTGACGTGTTCCTGGCGGCGCGGATCTTGTACATGGTCCCGTGGATACTCAGTTGGCCCCAGCCATTCCATATAGCATGGGGTCCGAGATATTTACAGCACGCTGTAGGACGGCTGAGACGCTTCCTGGAACGATGAAAGTGGGGTTCCCACTACCGGTCGCTGGTTGTGCGGAACTTTCAGATGATTGCAGATCGTCCCGGAAGCTGAGCAGACTTCCGCCTCAACCGATCGCCCGCCGCCGGCGCCACACCACCGCGCCCCCGCCGAGCAGCAGGGCTGCGATGCTCAGCCAGAGAGCGGGGCTTGCCAGGAGCGGCGACCGCTCGTTCCCCCCAGGAAGGGGCACGATGTCGCCATTGCCCAGGACGACCAAGCCGGCCCAGGCGTAGGCCGGGGCTCCTTCGTCGGCACGCTCGCGCTGGGCGGCGCGGAGGGCCGCGGCCACGCTCTCCCCTTGGCCGAGGTGCTCGTAGAAGCGGTCGAAGAGGGCGGCGCCGTCGTCGTCGCGCAGGGGCCAGAGGCTGGCGACGACGGTGTGGGCTCCGGCCTGGAAGAAGGCGCGGGCGAGCCCCAGGACTCCTTCGCCGCGCAGCACCGTCCCCGAGGCGCTGCGGCAGGAAGAGAGGACGACGATGCGGCCGTCGAGGTCCAGGGGCACGATCTCGCGGAGCTGCAGGATGCCGTCCTGGGAGTCCGGCGCGGCGGTGAGCAGCACGCCGGAGCGGTCGGGATGGTCCTCGTCCAGCACCGCATGGGTGGCGAAGTGGAGGATGGCGAACCGGCGCAGATCGGTGGTCTTGAAGAAGCCTTCCGACGCATCATCGCCCAGGCGCAGGACGCTCCCGGAGTCGAGGCGGCGCACCGCGGACTTGCCTTCGCGCCGGGCATACGGGAGCGGCCCGAGGCGGACCGGGCGGCTGAAGATGGCGGCGCGCTCGGTCGAGGGCCGGTCCGCGGTTCCTCCCAGCGGCACCGGGTCGGCCAGGGCGAGCAGAGGCTCGGCCGCTGTCCCGGGTGGGCGGTTCCGCCAGTGCAGCCAGAGGTTGGCCGAGGGGACGACGGACACCTCGTACCGGTAGGTCAGCGGCAGGTCGCCCGGCGTGGGGCGCAGCGCATTGAAGGGGAGCTGGTGGAGCGCATCGTCCGGCACGATGACGAGACGCCGGATGCCCGAAGGGAGGCCGCGCAGCGCGTCCGCGAAGAGATCCTGATACAACCCCGCGGCCGGCCGGGCTTCCGAGCCATCCCGCCTCTCGAACAGGCCGTTGAAGAGACGGAGCGCCGGCCGCAGCGAGACCCGGTCCCGCCGCAGCCGCTGGACGTTGACGTGGTCGCGAGTGATGACGAGCAGCCAGGAGCCGCCGCCGAAGTCCCCCCAGGGTCCCTCGTTGTTTCCGATCTGGTAGGAGAGCATCGCCTCGTCCGGTGCCAGGGAGCGCTGTATGGCTGGCAGGAGAGAGGCTCCGGACAGAACGGTGCGGGCAGGTTCCTGGCCCTTCTGGACGAGGAGGTCACGCAGGGACGCTTCCGCGATTTCCAGCCGCCGCAGCTCGCGCAAGGCGACTTCGCGTTCGTCGGCCGGAAGGTCCGGGTCGAGGAGGCGGCGCTGGACCCGCGCGATCTTTTCGAGGGCCAGCTCGTGGCGCGCCCGGTCCTGCCGGGCTGATTCTCCGGCGACTGGATTGGCGCGGGCCGCTTCGAGAGATTCAAGGAGGGTCCGGGCGCGCAGACGCTCGATGACGCCGAAGGCCTCGGCGACGTTCTGCGGCTCGTCCTGATTCTCCAGGAGCCGGCCGGCCAGCCAGTAATAGTCTTCTGCCCAGATGGAGAGCATCCCGGCGCGGCTCGAATCGCCGCTCTGCTGATCGCGGATCGTCTCGATCCAGTCCAGGGCCATCTCCGAGAGGGGAAGCGCCTGTTCGTGCGGCAGAGCGTCCCAACTCGCGCGCATCCGCTCCCGGAGGGCTTCTAACCGGGACCATGGGTTTTGCGCCTGCCGGGCCAGATCGAGGGCTGTGTGAAGGATACGGAGCGCCGCCTCGGGATTTCCTTCCCAGCGCCGCAACCGCGAGAGGGCCTGCATGCACGAGACCCGGTCCGCCACGGTGACCATGTTGGCGAGGCACTGATCGAGATGGGCCTGGGATTCCGCGCCGTTGGAGAGATTGCCGAGAACAAAGTGCGCTCGTCCGGCGATCTCTCGATGTTTCACCTGAGCAGCGAGGTCCAGGAGCGCACGCGCCTCCTTCTCTATCTCATTGCGGAGGTCCGACCTCGGTGTTTCTTTCAGCTCCTCGATCAGGACGCGCAGCGCTCCATAGCGGGCGTTCGCCGCAGTGCGGAGCTCGCCGCGGGTCGTGGCGAGATCGGCGAACCTGCCGTACCAGGTCCGTGCCTCGGTGAATCGCCCGAGCTCGAAGCTAAGGTTGGCGAGCTCCTCCAACGCGTCCCGCTGAAGAGCGTAGGGGCTTTCCGGCGAAAGGGTGTCCTGGGCGGCGCTGAGAAGAGCATAGGCGCGCTGCATGTCGCCGCCTTGGAGGCGGAGCTGTTTTGCCCGAAGAATGGCAACCCGGACGGCTTGGCCAGGATCCCGAGTCTCCCGGCCCAGGGCTTCGATCCGGTCGATCTCGAGCGCGGCCTCATCAAAGCGATTCAACCGGGTCAGGATGCTATGCAGAGCGGCATGCGCTCGAATGGCTCCCGTCACATCACCAATCTTTGTGAGGGTTGCCGCTGCCTGGCGATACATCTCTTCCGCGCGTCGGGGTTCTTCCCATCGAAGATTTCCAAGATAGAACAGAAGCCAGGGATGGTTAGGATGTTGAGCGATCAGCTCTTCGAGCCGGCGTGCGGCCTCGCGAGTCAAGCCGCGATTGCGGCCGATATCCGCGAAGCACTGGGCGGCCTCTTCCGAATCCGGTGCAGCGGCGAAGCGATCCTCGCAGACAGAGAGAGCTGATCGCTCGGCGGAAAGGCGACCCGGAGCGGCCGAGAGAGACAGAAGTAGGACGAAGGGGACAAGGGGGCGCATCTTCAAGAAGTCTAACGAAAACCGGCGGCCGGAGTCTCCCGCACTCCAACCGCCGGTTTTAGACGTCATTCGCTCAGGCCTTCGGGGGATCTTCCGGGGGCGGCGGGGTCTCGCCACCGTTGGCGATCGGGCCGGGATCGGAAGAGGTCGAGGTGGACGTTTCGGCGGCAAACAAGATCGGGAACATTCCGGATTCGTAGTACATTTGGGTCTCCTCCTTGGTTTTGTTGCTGGGCTTCGGCTTGCTTCATTGCCTCTCGCCCTCGCAGAAGGGAACGAAGGAGGATTCGTGATCCCCTCACGGAAATGAAACCGGTTTCATTTTTCTTGGATGACGCCGTTTCCAGGCCAGGGCCGCGCCGGCCGCCAGGAGCAGGAGAGCGGCTCCTCCCGCCGTGATCCAGACCCATGGCGCTACCGGCGAATCGGGCCGGCCGCCCGGCATCGGGATGAGATCTCCTTCGCCGAGCACGACGAGACCGGCCCAGGCATAGCCCGGTGCCTCGTCCGCGATGCGATCGAGCTGAGCCGCCCGCAGGGCCGCGGCGACGCTCTGCCCCTGCGCGAGGTGGTGGTAGAAGCGGTCAAAGAGCGCGGCCCCGTCATCGTCGCGCAACGGCCAGAGGCTGGCAACCACCGTGTGGGCGCCAGCCTGGAAAAAGGCACGGGCCAGCCCCATGACCCCTTCCCCCCGCAGCACGGTGCCCGACGCGCTGCGGCAGGAGGAGAGGACCACGATCCGGCCGTCCAAAGAGAGAGGCACGATCTCGCGGATCTGGAGGAGGCCGTCCTCGCTCGCCGGAGCGGGAGTGAGGAGGACCCCTGAGCGTTCCGGGTTCTGATCGTCGAGCACCGCGTGCGTGGCGAAGTGGAGGATGCCGAAGCGCCGCAGGTCGGCCGTTTTGAGGAAACCTTCCGATGCCGCGTCGCCGACCCGCAGGAGGCTCTCGCCTCCGAGCTGGCGCACGGCCGAGCGTCCTTCGCGACGGGCGAAAGGGAGCGAGCCGAGGCGGATCGCGTCGCCGAAGACCGCGGCGCGCTCGCGAGCCACCGCCGCTTGCGGCAGGAGGCCCTTGCCGCTCCCCGGCGTAAGGGGATCGGCGAGGGCGAGAAGAGGGGCCGGCGCGGTCTCGCGCCCCTGCTTCCGCCAGTGCAGCCAGAGCGTCGCCGAGGGGACGACGGCGATCTCGTAGCGCGCGATCAGCGGCTCCGCCTTCGCGTTCTCCCGCAGGGCCGCGAAGGGAAGCTGGTGGAGGACGTCGTCCGGGATGATCACCAGGCGGCGGACTCCAGGCGGAAGGCCGCCGAGGGCTTTCGCCAGCAACTCGCGGTAGAGCCCGGCGGCGGGGCCGGTTTCCGATCCGTCACGACGGGCGAACAGCCCGTTGAACAGCTCGACGGCCGGGCGCAGAGCGATCCGGTCGCGGCGGAGGCGCTGAGCGCGGGTACCGCCGCGGGTGGAGACCACGACCCAGGAGCCGCCGGCGAAGTCGCCGAAGACGTCGCGGTCGGGCGCGATCTGAAAGGAGAGGAGAGCCTCGTCCGGCGCCAGGGAGGCGCGCACCTGGGCCAGGGTGGCGAAAGCGGGGGCACGGAGGGCCGAGAGGGCGGGGCTCGCTTCGGCGATCCGGTCGCGCAGATCCTGTTCCTCGAGCTCCAGGCGCTCCAGGTCGGACTGAGCCGCCGTCCGCTGCGGTGCGGGCAGGTCGGGGTCGAGCAGTTGGCGCTGCACCCGCGAAATCTCTTCATGCACCTGCGAGAGGCGCTCCTGCAGCGGCTTGAGGCTGGCGGGCTGGACCGGAGCGGCCTGCGCTGCCGCCAGAGCATCGAGCAGGGTACGGGCTCGCATCCGCTCCGTGACCTCGAATGAGCTATCAAGATCGGCCGTGCTCCCTCCGGACGACCAAGCTTCGAGAAGGCGGCCGGAGAGCCAGGAGTAATCGACCGTCCAGGAGGAAAACAGCCCTGCCTGGCCCGAGGAGCCCCCTTGCAAGTCGCGCAAAGTCTCGATGGCTTCGAGGGCCGCGCGCGAGTCGGCAATCGCGCGGCTGTGGGAGCCGGAAGCCCAACTCACCCGCATGCGCTCGCGCCAGGCATAGGCCATCGCAAACGGGTCTTCGACCTCATGGGCCAGGGCGAGGGCCTCCCGGATCGCGTCTGACGCCCCACGGGGGTCTTCGTCCGCCAACTGCCGGGCCAGACCGTTTAGACAATAGCTCCGATCTCGCGGGTCGTCGGCGACCTCCAGGCAAGCGCTCAGATGTCGTCGCGCCTGCTCCTTCGGGAGAAGCAGCCCGAGCAACCAGTGCGCCTTGGCTTGGACGCCGCGGTGCTGTGCCGCATCCGCAGTTGCGAGGGCCTGCAGGGCCAGCTCAATGGCTTGTGGCCTGAAGCGCTCGCGGGGGTTCTCGGCGGCGCCATCGAGGAAGGCCCGGGCTACGTTGTAGCGGGCGTTTGCTTCGGCATAAGGGTCCTTCTCGTCGGCCGTCAATTGGGCAAGGCGCTGGAAGTATTGCTGAGCCTCCCGGGGACGTCCGAGCTCGAGGGTGACGTTGCCAAGCCAGATCAAAGCGTCGCGGCGTACCACATAGGGGCCGTTCGGAAAAGCTGCCTGTTCGGCGAGGCGAAGGAGAATATAGGCGCGATCCAGACTCTGGCCCACGGTTAATAGATAGCGGGCACGGACGATCTTCGCCTTGGCGATCAGCTCCGGATCCCCCGAGGCTTCGGCGACCTGCTCGACTTTCTCGGCCTGGAGCCCCGCCTCTTCGATACGTCCGAGCTGTACGAGCATGAACTGTAGGTTGGAGCGGGCGAGGAACTCGCCGCGCGGGATGTGGCGCTTCTCGAACGTCTCGGCCGCGGACCGATAGAGAGGAGCCGCCTTCTCCGGCTCGTCTCGCAGGAGATGTCCCAGGAAATGGGTGAGCCAGGGGTGGCCTGGATGGCTGTCGAGGAGACGGCGAAGCCGGGCAGTCGCTTCGGGTGCGCGAGCTGGATCTCGCCCTACCTCGTGAAAGCAGGACGCGGATTCTTCGGCGTCTGGGGCTGCCGCAAAGCGGGCTTCGCACGCGGCGAAGCTTCCGGTCTCCTGTTTGGGGGTGACGGCTCGGCCAGGGAAGGGCAGGAGAACGGCCGCGCAAATCAGTGCTACGAAAATCCGGCGCGGAAACATTCTCTCCGGAGTTTACTGTACCTGGGGCCAGGACAGGGGGGAGAGGAAAGGGGGGGCGGGTCGAGGTCCGAGCCCCCGCCCCCGCAGTACCTGGATCACGGCTTGTCGGGACCGCCGTCGCCCTCTACAGGCGTGCAGCAGTAAGGATCCGGGTCCTTGTCCTTGTCCTTCTCCTTCTTGATCTTCTCTTCCTTCAACTTGACCTCGGTGTTGGTCTCGACGCTGGTGGTCTCGCTCATGAGAGATCTCCTTCAATAAAGGCCGGGTCGATGCTGGCCCGGCCATCTCCAGGGCTGCTGACTACTCGTAGGTGGGAACGAATCCCGGGGGGCAATCCCCTCACCTCGCTGTACGACGACTTACGAGGTTTGTTTCGGATTCGTTCTTGGCAGTGTACAACTCTGTCGCTGAACGTTGTATTTCCGGCAGGAAAGTGACAATTTCAGAATCGCGGAGATGCGTGATCCAGAGGAAAAAGGCGCGCCCCCGTCCCCGCGGGACAGGGGCGGGAGTGGTCTTACTGAACGGTGGCGACGAAGGTGGTGGAGCTCACGTGCTCGCCCTGGGGGAGCTCGGCGTCCACTTTCCAGAGGAGGCGGGTGCCCGGCGCGAGACCGGCCAGAGCGGACGCGGGCACCAGGAGCTGGGGCTCGCGCAGATCGTCGCCGCTGGCGATGGCCCGCAGGTCCTCGGTGCTGACCTCCACGTCATAGGTCGCGCCCGGAGTTTCCGGGGCCGACCAGCGGAGGAGGAACTGATTGCGCGGCAGGGCCTGCCCTTCCTGGACGAGCGAGTGAATGGCAGCCTGCTCGCCGCGATAGGTGTAGTCCTGCTGGTTGGCCTGCTGGGCCCACTGCACACCGAAAATGGCAAGCGCAAGGACGGCCGCGGCGGCGAGACTCCAGTTGCGCAGGCGCTGCCCGGCGGAGAAGCGTTGCGCCGCCGGGATCACGTTCGATACCCCGGCCTCGGGCCGCTGCAGGGCCATGGCCAAGCGCCAGTCTTCCGCGCAGGCGGCGCAGCCCGCCATGTGCGTGACGATCGCCTGGATCTCCCGGGATGGCAGCTCGCCGCGGACGGCTTCCCAGATCTTCTCCGGGGACGGGCAGGCCGCGGGCGCCGACGCGGGCTGTGGGACTGAGGCGAAGGCCCGCCGCAACTTGGCCAGCTCTCCTTCTTCCCTCTTGATCGGATTCATCGAACCACTCCTTTCCCATCAAGGCACCCGCGCAGGTCTGCCATCCCACGGTAGACGAGGTTCTCTGCCTTCTTGGTGCTCCAGGACATCAGCCGGCCGACTTCCGGGACGCTATGGCCTTGCAGGTTGAGCGTGACGGCGAGACGGCGCGGTGTGACCAGATTTCCGAGACAGTCCTGGATGGCCCTCCCGACTTCTCGGGACACCGTGACGCGTTCCGGGTCCGGACTCTCTGCCACGGGGTCATATCTGGTTTCGGAGCTCTCGTCCTCCAAGGGAACCTCCTGTCGCCTGCGAAGGCGCCGGATTTCATCAATAACGGCGCTGTACGCGGCCTTCCTCAGGTAGAACGAGGAGAATTCGGCATTCCCCTCACGCTTGCGGTAGATCTCCACCACCCGCATGAGGGCGACCTGGATGATGTCTTCGGAGCGGTCCGACATCCACCGGGGGCAGGTTTGGGCGACGGCACGCTTGAGGTCGTCGCGCAGGACGACCAAGTCGAGCTCGCCCGGTAAGGGAGATACGTTGCCGGTGGATGGATGGTTTCGGGTATCGGGCGTCACCATGGACCTCGCCTCATTTATAGCGCAAAAGGACGGCCGGCGGGCGGGAAGCGGAGATCGCGGGCGAGGTCTCCCATGGCGGGCGGAATATATCAGGAGGGGCCAGAGGGGCGGAGGGCGAGGGCCTCCGCCACGGCGGCCACGTGCGGTGTCCGCAGCATGGAGTGGTGGTCCCCGGGCATGCTGAGGACCTCCAGGTTCGGCGCCAGCTCCTGCCACGCCTCCGTCGAATCGTGGGTGGCGCCTTCGGGCCGGAAGAGGACCACGCGGCCGGCGTAACTGCCTCCGGAGTAGGCGAGCAGGGCGGCGAAGTTGGCCTTGAAGACGTGGAACAGGCGGCGGGCTTCGTCCGCGTCCAGGGGCAGCCCGTGGCGGCGCGCCTCGGCCTGGAGGAGAGCGAGACCGCGGTCGAGGCCGAGGGTGCGCACGGCCTCGGCGAGCTCTGTCGGGACGTGGAGATCGAGACGCGCCAGCAGGTCCCCCGCGAAACCGAGGAGGAGCGTCGGCTCCGCCGGAGCGTCGCCATACTGCCCCGGGGCCGTGGTGTCGAAGAGGAGAACCCGTTCCACGGCGGCGCCCCGGGCGGCGAGCTGGCGCGCCATCTCGAAGGCGACGAGCCCTCCCATGGACCAGCCGCCGAGATGATAGGGACCGGCCGGTCGCCCCGCGGACCAACGATGCAGCTCGGCCAGGTAGCGCTCCGCCATCGTCTCGATCGTGGTCTCCTCGCCGGTCGCCTCGAAGGCCAGGAGGGGTTGTTCCGGGCCGAGATGCTCGGCGAGCGGCGCATAGCAGAGGACGTGGCCGCCGACCGGGTGAACAAGGACGAGGGGCGGACGCTCGCCGTGGGGCTGTACGAGGACCAGCGCCGTACGCTCTTCCTTCGTCCGGCTCGCCGCGAGGGAGCGCACCCGCGCCGCCATCTCGGCGATGGTGGGCCGTTCGAACAGCTCGCGCAGGGGCAGCTCCACACCCAGGGCCTTGCGCACCCGGGAGAGGAGCTGGGTGGCCAGCAGCGAATGGCCGCCGAGAGCGAAGAAGTTGTCGTGGACGCTCGGCGACTCCACGCCGAGGACCTCCCCCCAGATCGCCGCGATCGCCTCTTCCATCGAATCGCGGGGGAGGACCACGGTCCGCTTGGCCGCCGGGGCCGCCTCTCCGCCGATTTTGGCCAGGACGCGGCGGTCGACCTTGCCGTGGGGAGTGAGCGGCAAGGCTTCCATGGGCACGAAGAGCGACGGGAGCATGGCCTCGGGGAGGCTGGTCGCCAGAAACGATCGCAGCTCCTCGGGAGCCGGCGCTTGTCCTTCCGGCACGAAGAACGCCACCAGCCGCTTGCCCACCGGCCCGCCGTCGTCACGGACGAGGACCACGGCTTCGAGCACGGCCGCGTGGCGCACCAGGGCGGCTTCGATCTCCACGGGCTCGACGCGGATGCCGCGGATCTTGACCTGGTGGTCGATCCGCCCGAGGAACTCGATCACGCCGTCGGGCCGCCAGCGCGCCAGGTCGCCGGTGCGGTAGAGCCGTCCGCCCGGCGCGGCGGCGAACGGATCGGGCACGAACCGCTCGGCGGTGAGCTCCGGCCGGCCGGCGTAGCCGCGGGCGAGCGCGACGCCGCCGATGTGGAGGTCCCTGGGGACGATCGCGGGCACGGGCGCGCCGTTGCGGTCGAGCAGGTGGATCTGCGTGTTGGCGATCGGGCGTCCGATCGGGGGGCCGGCCGGCCAGGTGGACGGCGCGCCGTCCAGGGTGAGGGCGGTGATGCCGTGGGTTTCGGCCGGGCCGTAGAAGTTGCGCAGCCGGGCCTCCGGGATGGCCTCGAACAGACGCACGACCGCCGGAGTGACCTTCATCGCCTCACCCACGGTCGTGACCCAGCGAAGCGAAGCGAGCCGCTCGGGGTGCCCCTCCACGGTTTCGGCGAGCTGCTGCAATACAACCACCGCGAGCACCGCCTCCTCGATCCGCTCCTCCTCGATGAAGCGCACCATGGCCTCGGCATCGCGCCGCTCAATCTCGGAGAGCAGATGGAGCGAGCCTCCCGAGGCGAGAGCGGTCAGCAGCTCCTGGAAGAAGACGTCGAAGCTGAACGACGAGAAGCCGAGCACCCGCCGGCCGCCGCCGTACTCCCCGATGTGCCATCGCACCATGTTGACCAGCGCTTGCTGAGTGAGAGCAATGCCCTTGGGCTGGCCGGTGGTGCCGGAGGTGTAGATGATGTAGCCGAGGTGGCCGGGGGAAGGAAAGGACATCAAGGACGGCAAGGACTTCAAGGACGGGACCGAGCCAGGGATTTCTTCGCCCTTGAAGTCCTTGGTGTCCTTGATGTCCTTGATGTCCTTGGCCCGCAGCAGCACCCGCGCCCCGCTGTCCCCCAGCATGTACTCCAACCGCTCCGCCGGATGCGCCGGGTCGAGCGGCACCACCGCTCCTCCGGCAGCGAACACCGCCAGCACCGCGATCAGCAGCTCCATGGAGCGTTCGGTGCTGATCGCCACCGGCACGTCCGGCCCGACGCCGAGCTCCCGCAGGCGCTCGGCGAGCGGGTGGGCGCGGCTCCAGGCCTCGGCGTAGGTCAGCCGCTCCTCCCCGAAGACCAGGGCGAGGGCGTCCGGCGTGCGCTCGGCCTGCGCCGCGAGCATCGCCGGGATCGTCTCCTCGGGCCGCTCTGCCACGGTGTCATTCCATTCGAGGACGAGCTGCTGCCTCTCCTCCGGCGTGAGCAGCGGCAGGCGGGAGATGGGCACGTCCGGCGCGGCGGTGGCCCCCGCGAGCAGGACCTCCAGGTGTCGGACCATGCGGAGGACGGTGGGCACGTCGAACAGATCGGAGTCCAGCTCCATCCAGCCGCCGAGGCCGCCCGGCTCTTCCCAGAAGTGGAAGACCAGGTCGAATTTGGCCGTCCGGTTGGAAATCTTGAGGCCGGTCATGCCGAGCTGCCCGGCCTGCCCCTCGCTGGAGACCGGTGGCGCGGCCTCCGGGCCTCCGACCTGCGAGGCGAACATCACCTGGAAGAGCGGCGTGTAGGCCAGGTCGCGGTCCGGCTGCACCTCCTCGACGAGCCGCTCGAACGGGACGTCCTGGTGCGCGAAGGAGCCGACGGTCGTCTCGCGCACCCGCCGCAGGACCTCGCGGAAGGAGGGCTCGCCGTCCAGGCGGGTGCGCAGGACGAGGGTGTTCACGAAGAATCCGATCATCCCTTCGAGCTCCACCCGGCTGCGGCCGGCGGTGGGCGTGCCGATCGAGACATCGTCCTGGCCGCTCCAGCGGTGAAGGAGGGCCGCGACCGCGGCGAGCTGAGCCATGAAGGAGGTCGCCCCTTCGCGCTGGGCGAGCGCCTGGAGACCCTCGGCGAGGCGGCCGGGGAGGACCAGATAGAGGCGGATGCCGCGACCGCTGCGCGTCCGCGGGCGCGGCCGGTCCGTCGGCAGCTCCAGGAGCGGCGCCATGCCGTCGAGCTGCTCCTTCCACCAGGCGGCCTGCTTTTCGAGGACGCTGCCGCGCAGCCACTGCCGCTGCCACCAGGCGTAGTCCGCGTAATCGATCGGCAGCTCGGGGAGGCTCCAGGAGCGGCCGCGGGAGAGGGCGTCGTAGATCAGGCCCATCTCCCGGTTCAGGATGATGGCGGACCAGCCGTCGCAGACGATGTGGTGCATGTTGAGCACAAGCTGGTGGTCGCCCGGAGCCGTCCGCAGCGCCAGCGCCCGCACCAGCGGCCCCGTCTCCAGATCGAACGGCCGCACGACCTCCTCGAACCCGAGCCGTCCGGCGGCGGCTTCCCGGCGCTCCGCGGGCCCATCCTCCGGTAAACCCGAGAGGTCCACCACGGGGACCGGCACCCACATCTCCGGGAGGACCAGCTGCGTGGGCTGGCCATCCACGCGCGGGAAGATGGCGCGCAACGCCTCGTGCCGCCGCACGACCTCGTTCAAGCTGCGCTCCAGGACGGGGATGTGGAGCGGGCCGGTGAAGCGGTAGGCCGTGTAGTCGTTGTACTGCGGCCCCGGCTCGAGCTGATCGAGAAACCAGAGCCGCTCCTGGGCGAACGACAACGGCCATTCGGTCGGGTCCGGCCGCCGCGGGATGGAGTCGCCCCCCTCCAGGTACTTCTTCTGGAGGCGCGAGCGCAGGAAGGCGCGCTGCTCGGGCGTGAGCTTCTGGATCTTGTCCGAGACGGTCATGAGGAGATCTCCGAAAGCCGCCGGTCCGGCTCCGCGGCCATCGCATCCAGCATCCGCACGAAGAGCTCCAGCCACCCCTCGATCGTTTCGCGCCGCCAGAGGGCGCGGTCGTATTCGAACCATCCTTCGAGGAAGCTTCCCTGGTCCCAGATGGAGACCAGCAGGTCGAACCGCGAGGTGCCGCCGTAGGTGACCAGGAGGCGAACGCCGACGTCGTGGTAGCTCGTCATCGGCGGGTTCTCCAGCCAGAAGAAGGCCACCTGGAAGAGGGGATGGCGCTCCGGTCCGAAGTCGGGGAGGACCTCCGGCAGGATCGCGCCCAGGGGGAGATCCTGGTGCGCGAAAGACTCCAGGGTCGTCTTCCGGGTGCGCCGCACCAGCTCACGGAAGGTCGGATCTCCGGAGACGTCGGCGCGGAGCGGGAGATAGTTCAGGAAGAGGCCGATCAGCGGCTCGAGGTCGCGTTGGTTGCGCCCCAGGACCGGCGAGCCGATGGCGAAGTCCTCCTGGCCGCTGAGGCGATGGAACAGAGCATCGAGCGCCGCCGTCGTCAGATAGAAGAGGCTCGACTCCTCCTCCTTGCCCAAAGCCCGGAGCCGGCGGTAGGTCGCCTCGCTTACCTGGAAATGGGGGCGGGCTCCGCGGTGGCTCTGGACCGGCGGGCGCGGGAAGTCGGTCGGGAGCTCCAGGACGGGAAGTCCCTGAAGCTTCTCCTTCCACCAGGCCAGATGCGCGCGCGCCGTCTCGCTCTGGAGCCAGTCCTGCTCCCAGTAGGTGAAGTCGGAGAATTGGATGGCCAGAGGCTCCAGAGGAGACGGCTTGCCGGTGCGGAAGGCCTGGTAGATCTGCGCCAGCTCGCGCTCGAACAGAGCGTAGGAGACCCAGTCCGTGGCCATGTGGTGCATCATGACGAGGAGCTGCCAGTGCTCCGGCCCGAAGCGGGCCAGGGTGAAGCGGCAGACCGGCCCGCGCTCCAGATCGAACACCTGCCGCCAGCGCTCGCCGAAGAACCGGTGCGCCTCCGGCTCCTGCCTCTCCATCGGGAGCGCCGCGATGTCGATCACCGGCATCGGGTGGACGAAATCCTCCGGCAGGAGCTGCTGGACCGGCCGGCCGCCCATCATCGGGTCAACCACCGGGAAGGAGGAGCGCAGCACCTCGTGGCGGCGGCAGACCTCGTCGATCGCCCGTGCCAGCGGCTCCGGATCGACCGGCCCGAAGAAGCGCATCCCCGTGTAGACGTTCCAGCCCGGATGCTGCTTCCCCGCCTTCTCATAGACCTGCCAGAGCCAGTGCTGGTTGGCGGAGAGCGGGTGAGGCCCGGCGCCGCCCCGGCGCGGGATGCCCTGGAGCACCGGCGCGGCCAGATTCTTCTTCTTGAGCCGCAGCTCCAGCAGCCGCCGCTGCTCGGGCGTCAGGTTGGCGATGCGGTTCTGGGTGCCGGTCATGGGGCTCCGCTCCCGGCCGAGAAGAGTAGGATGGGGAGCACGCGGCCTTTCGCGGCGTGGCTCTTCCTTTCGGTATCTGATGACGCTAGACTCGGAGAATGGCGATCTTGACATCTGAATCGCAGACCCGGCGTCCCGCGACGCTTCTCGATCTCGACAACCTCCCCGAGGACGTGATGGGGGAGATCATCGATGGCGAGCTGTACGTTCATCCGCGACCTGATGTGCCGCACGCGCGAGCCGCCTTCAATCTCGGCCTTACTCTCGGGAACCCCTTCTACCGAGGTGTCGACGGACCAGGAGGCTGGGTGTTCCTGCCTGAGCCACGCATTCTTTTCGGCGAGCAGACTCTGTGTCCCGATCTCGCCGGCTGGCACCAGGAGCGATTTGTCGAGCCACCCAAAGGACCTGTTTTGGTCTCTCCGGACTGGGTTTGCGAGATCCTGTCGCGTTCCACGGAACGGCACGACCGGATTCGCAAGCTGCCGATCTATGCGCGGCACGAGGTGCGGTACGCCTGGCTGATCGATCCCGTCCTGCGGACCTTGGAGGTTCTGCGACTCGAAGCGGGCACCTGGCTCATCGTGGGGCTTCACGAGAAGAGCGACAAGATCCGCGCCGAGCCGTTCGAGGCGATCGAGATCGACCTCTCCCAGATCTGGGGAGTCGCCTCTCCTGACGAAGAGGACGGGGACGAGGAGAGCTGACCTAGGCATACCTCTCCCGCAAAGCCGCCAACGCCGGCAGCGCATCCAAAATCTTCCGCGTCTCCACTCCGAAGTCGACCAGGCACGCGATCTCGTCGACGCCGAGCGCCCGCAGATGGTCCACGGTGCGGGCGCATTTGTCGGGATCGCCCAGCAGCGAGAGGGTGTTGTAGTAGCCCTCGAACGCCACGCCCAGAACCGTGTCCACGTCCTCCTGCCGCACCTGCGAGGTGTCGCCGCCCGCCAGGAAGCTGTACTGGTCGAGATAGTTCCGCAGGTAGTCCATCATCGGCCGGCGCACGGTCTCCCGCGCGGCCTTCTCGTCCTCCGCCACGTAGGCGTGGACCATCACCGTGACATTGCCTCCTTCGGGATCGAGGCCGGCCGCGGCGCGGCCCGCGCGGTAGCGAGCGATGCGGTCGGCGAGCGTAGGGAGGGGCTGCACGATGGTCAGGACGTTCGCCCCGATCTCTCCGGCGCGCGTCCAGGTGGCCGGGCTCGTCGAGGCGGTCACCCAGATCGGAATCTCCGCCTGCACCGGCTGCGGCAGCACCCGCACGTCGATCTCCCGGCCGTCCACCCCGGTCTGACGCACCGCCTCGCCGCGCCAGAGCCGGCGCACGGTTTCGATCCCCTGGAACATCACGTCCTTGCGGTCGCGGTAGCCCTCCGGCCGCAGCGCGAAGTCCGTGGGATGCCAGCCCGAGGCGAACGAGACGCCCACCCGGCCGCGCGAGACGTTGTCGACTACCGCCCACTCCTCGGCCACCCGCAACGGGTGGTGCAGCGGGAGGACGACGCTGCCGGCACGGATGCCGATCCGCTCGGTGCGCGCCGCGAGGTGCGCTCCGAGCACCGCCGGGTTCGGATAGAAGCCGCCGAACTCGCCGAAGTGCCGCTCGGGGGTCCACACCGCCGCGAAGCCGTGCGCGTCGCCGAAGCGGGCCGTCTCGATCAGCAGCTCGTAGCCCTCGGCCGGCGTCTTCGAGCCCGCCTCGGAGAAGAAGAACAGGCTGAACGCCACCGGCCGGTCCGACGGCGGCGGCTCCGGCATCGCCGGGATGAGCCCTGGAGCCGGTACGGCCGCGGCCTCCCCGGGTGCCTTCTGCTTCAGGCGGCGGAGGAGGAGCTCGCGCTGCTCGGGGGAGAGGCCGGCGAGGCGGGCTTTCAGGTCATCCACCATGCGCCTCCTCTCCCATCTCCATCTCCTCGGCCAGCAGGCGCTCCAACTCCTCCGGGGAGAGCCCCTCGATCTCGTCGAGGATCTGGTCCACCTCGGCGAGCGCCTCGGACCCGAGGCGGCCGGCGCGCACGGCCCCGGCGAGCCCCGCGACCGTGGGCGTCTCGAAGATGGCGCTCATCGAGAGGTCCACGTCGAACGCCTTGCGGATGCGGGTGATGATCTGGATGGCGGTCAGCGAGTTGCCGGCCAGCTCGAAGAAGTTGTCCTGGGTGCCCACGGGCTCGAACCCCAGCATCTCCTGCCAGATCGTGGCGATCCCCTCCTCGATCTCGTCGCTGGGCGGCGCGTACGGAGTGGAGAGCGCCGGCCGCGGATGGCCGCCGCCGGCCGCCGCGCCGGGCTGCTGCGCCAGAAGGCCGGCGGTCAGCGCGTCGTGGTGGGCGATCACGGTCTCCAGATCGCCGGTGGAGATCACCACCCGCGGCGCGCCTGTGGCGAGAGCGCGGGAGAACGCCTCCCAGCTCTCCGCCTCGGCGATGCCGAAGAGGACGAGCGACCGCTTGAGCTCCTCCTGCATGCCGGCCGGGCCGCCGCCGAGCTGCTCCTGCCACTCTTCCCAGCGGAACGCGCCCCAGTCGAGGGTGACAGCCGGGAGCCGGCCGGCCGTGCGCTCCGTCTCGGCAAAGGCGCCGAGGAAGTTGTTCGCCGCGCAGAAATCGACCTGGCCGAGGCCGCCCGTGACCGCGATCGTGGAGGAGAAGAGGACGAACGCTTCGATGGGGACCCCGTCCAGAGCCGTGGCGAGGGCGCGGGTTCCGTCGAGCTTCGGGCGGAGGACCGGCGCCGAGGCCTCGGGTGTCTTGAGCTGGATCAAGCCGGCGCCGGGGAACATGTCGGTATGGAGCACGCCGCGCAGCCCGCCGAAGCGCTCGACCGCGGCGTGGACGGCTTCGCGCGCTCCCTCCTCGGTGGCTGGATCAACAGGGATCAGTAGAATCTCGCCGCCGTCGGATTCGAGCTCGCGGACCGTGCGGATCGCCCGGGCGACCGGGTCCGGCCTTCCGTTTTCGGAGGACGAAGCGAGCAGCGCGTCCCAGCTCCCGCGGGTGGGGAAGCCGGGCGGCACCACGAGGGCAATGCGCGCGCCGGTCTCGCGGACCAGGTGCCGGGCGAAGACCAGGCTCGTGGGATCGAGGCCGCCGGTGATCAGCCAGGCGCCGCCTTCCCGGAGAACGGCCGGGCACACCCATCGCGCGTCGAGCGGCGTGGATTCCCATCCCTGGATCCAGCGCCGCCGGCCCCGGAAAGCCACGACCGGGTCGGTCGCCCCGCCGGAGAGCTCGGCCACGAGCCGCCCGGCCAGCGCCTCCGCGGCGGGACCCGGCGGCGGAGCGATCACGTCGAAGCTGCGGAAGCTCATCCGCGACTCTTGCGGCACGACCCGGCAGAGGCCGAGCGCCAGGGCCTTCTCGGGATCTGAGGTCTCGCCGCCGGTCACGTCGTGAAGGCCGTCCGCTACCACGCCGATCCGTACCGGCACACTCGGACTCTCCTCGCCCAATGCCTGAACCAGGTAGAGGAGGGGCCAGAAGGACCTCACTCCCTGGCCTCCTCTCGTGACATTCCAGAGATGGAGAACGCGGGTGGCTGGCGCGGAGCGGATCTCTTTCATCAGAAAGTCGTAGTCCTTGCGCTCGCCGGGACGGAGGGAGATGGTGCCGTCCTCGCGGGCTTCGAAGGCTTCACCGGGGAGGACGGCGCGGACGGTGGCGCCGCGGGCGCGGAGGTGATCGAGGATCTTGGACCCGAGCCCTTCGCCGTCCAGAAACACCAGCCACGACTCCGACTCCTCACCTTCCGCGGGCGGCTCCATCCGCTCCACCTCCCGCCAGACCGGCAGGTAGAACCAGGTGTCCAGCGCCTGCTTGGTCAACCCGCCACCTGCCGGAATCTCTGGAACCGCCCCGTCCGCTCCCACGGTCGCCACCGTCATGCCGCCTTGTCCCGGCTCGATCCAATACCTCTGCCGTTCGAAGGGGTAGGTCGGGAGCGGCACGCGCCGCCGCTGCTCTCCGGCCGTGAGCGATTCCCAGGAGACGGCGGCTCCGGCGGACCACAGGCGGCCGAGGGCGTGGAGCATGCGCGCCAGGTCCGAGACTTCCGCGGGGTCGTCCTTGGGGCGCCGGAGGGACGGCACGGCCACGCGCGCCAGCCGGTCGCCCGGCATCTGCGAGGCCAGGGTGGTGAGCGCCTGCCCCGGGCCGACCTCCAGGAGGAGGCGCTCCGGGTCCGCCAGGGCCTCGGCGAGGCCGTCGGCGAAGCGCACCGTCTGCCGCACGTGGAGAGCCCAATACCGGGGATCGGCCGCCTCCTCGGGGCGGATCCAGGTGCCGGTCACGTTCGAGAGATAGGGGAGGCGCGGTGGCGCGAGCTGCACGCGCGACGCCCGCTCGGTGAACGGGCCGAGGACCGGCGCCATCATCTCCGAGTGGAAGGCGTGCGAGGTGTGGAGGCGCGTGCATTCGACCTTCTCGGCATCGAGCTTGAGGCGCAGCGCTTCCACTTCCTGTTCGGGTCCGGAGACCACGCAGAGCTCCGGGCCGTTGACCGCAGCCAGCGAGAGCTGCGGAGTGAGACGTGCAGCGACTTCAGTTTCCGGGAGCGGCACGGCGAGCATGGCGCCGGCCGGGAGACCCTGGATCAACCGGCCGCGGGCCGCGATCAGGCCGAGGGCGTCTTCCAGGGACATCACGCCCGCCAGGCAGGCGGCCACGTACTCACCCACGCTGTGGCCGATCATCGCCGCGGGGCGCACGCCCCAGGACATCCAGAGGCGCGCCAGGGAGTATTCGACCGCGAAGAGGGCGGGCTGCGTCAGCTCCGTCCGCTCCAGCCGCCGCGCCGCTTCCTCTTCGCCTCCGGGAGCCGGATAGAGAACCTCGCGGAGGTCGAGCCCCAGGTGCGGCTCGAGGATCTCCGCGCAGCGGTCGATCTCCTCACGGAAGACCGCCTCGCCACGGTAGAGCTCCACGGCCATGTTCGGGTGCTGCGATCCCTGGCCAGGGAACAGGAACACCACCGGCCGGTCGCCGCCGGAAACGACCCCGGCCGCCGTGCGGTCTGGCGCAGGAGTGCGAAGCAAAGCCGCGGCTTCGGCGGCGTCGCGGGCCACGACGGCCCGGCGGTGCGCGAAGGCGCGGCGGCCGTTCTGGAGGGTGAAGGCGACGTCCGGGACCTCACCCCCCTGGCCCCCCTCTCCCATCGCCCCCCCTTCCACCGGGAGAGGGGGGAACGTGGACAGGAACTTTTCGAGACTCTCCGCCGCTGCCTGGAGAGCCGTCGCCGTTTTCGCCGACAGCGGGAGGAGCTGCCAGGGGCGCGAGGGGCCGGCCGGCGTGGGGGCGGGTGCCTCTTCGAGCACCACATGGGCGTTCGTGCCTCCAACGCCAAAGGAGCTGACGCCGGCCCGGCGGGGGCCTCCGGAGGGCCAGTCGCGCAGGCGGTCGTTCACGAAGAACGGGCTTCCGGCGAAGTCGATCTCCGGGTTGGGCTTCGCGAAGCCCAGGCTCGGCGGGATCTGGCCGTGCTCCAGGGCCAGCACGGTCTTGATCAGGCCGGCCACGCCGGCCGCGGCGTCGAGATGGCCCACGTTCGTCTTCACCGAGCCCAGGGCGCAGAAGCCGCGGCGGGAGGCGCCGCGCGAGCGGAAGGCGCGGGTGAGCGCCGCGACCTCGATGGGATCGCCGAGCCGCGTGCCGGTGCCGTGCCCTTCGATCGCTCCGATCGTCTCGGGCTCGACCCCCGCGATCCCCAGGGCCTCGGCGATCACCTCGGCCTGCGCGTCCAGGCTCGGCGCGGTGTAGCCGACCTTGCCGGAGCCGTCGTTGTTGATCGCCGAGCCGCGGATCACGGCGCGGATGCGGTCGCCCGCGGCCAGCGCATCGGCGAGCCGGCGGAGCACTACGATCCCGGCGCCGTCGCCGAGCACCGTGCCGCGCGCGTCGGCGTCGAAGGCGCGGCAGTGGCCGTCCGGCGAGTAGATGCTTCCCTCGTGGTAGACGTAGCCGGTCTTCTGCGGCAGGTTCACCCCGACGCCCCCGGCGAGCGCCATGTCGCACTCGCCGTCGAGCAGCGATTGACACGCCACGTGGACGGCCACCAGCGACGTGGAGCAGGCGGTCTGCACCGCGAAGCTCGGGCCGCGCAGGTTCATCCGGTAGGAGACCTGGGTGGTCAGGAAGTCTTTGTCGACCCCGATCCTCCCCTGAACGCCCCCCACCGATGCCAGCAGGTCCGGGTTGGACAGCAGGTTCCAGAGCATGTAGGAGCTCAGGTTCGCCCCGCCGTAGACGCCGATGCGCCCCGGGAAACGCTCGGCGTCATGGCCCGCGTTCTCCAGGGCCTCCCAGGCGCACTCCAGGAAGATCCGCTGCTGCGGATCGAGGAGTGACGCCTCGCGCGGCGTGAAGCCGAAAAAGCCCGCGTCGAAGAGGTCGATCCCCTCCAGGTAGGGCTTGGCCCGCACGTAGGCAGGGGACTTCAGGGTCTCCTCGCCCACGCCGGAGGCGCGGAGCTCCTCGTCGGAGAAGAACGTGATGGATTCGACGCCGTCGCGCAGATTCGCCCAGAACCGGTCGAGGTCGGCCGCGCCGGGGAACCGGCCGGCCAGACCTGTGACCGCAATGGCGTTCGGGTGGTCTCTCAGATCGGTCATGAGCTGGCTCCCGGGGAGGAGGGTGAGCGCCGCCGGCCGCGCGCCTCGGTCCGCGCCCGGATGCGGTCGTCGACGGACGGGCCCGCCGCCTCGCCGCTTCCCCCGCTCTCCTGCGCCGCGGCGAGATGGCGGGCGAGCGCGCCGACCGTGGGGTGCCGGAAGAGCTCGACCAGCGAAAGATCGCTGCCGAGCGCTTCCCGCAGCCGGCTGTGCACCTGGGCGACTCCGAGCGACGTGCCCCCCAATTCGAAGAAGTTGTCCTGGACGCCGACCCGCTCGACGTGGAGCACCTCCTGCCAGACTCCGGCAATGGTGCGCTCCAGCCCGCTCCGCGGCGCCACCCAGGCCGCGCCCGTGCCGAGCCGTCCCGCGTCCGGGGCCGGCAGCGCGCGGCGGTCGAGCTTGCCGTTCGGCGTGAGCGGCAGGCGCTGGAGGGAGACGAAGGCCGAGGGGATCAGCGGCTCGGGCAGGCGGCCGAGCAGGAAGCTCCGCAGGTCGCCTGCCGCGAGGAGGGCACCGTCCGCCGGGACCAGATAGGCCACGAGCCGAGTCTCGTCCGCTCCCGGCCGGGCGACGACCGCGCACTCGCGGACTCCCGGATGCGCGCGCAGAGCCGCCTCCACCTCGCCGGGCTCGATCCGATGCCCGCGGATCTTCACCTGCTGGTCGATGCGGCCATGGAACTCCAGCGTGCCATCGGCCCGGAAGCGCGCCAGGTCGCCGGTGCGGTAGAGCCGGGAGCCCGGAGCCGCCGCGAACGGATCGGGCACGAACCGCTCCGCCGTCAGCTCCGGCCGGCCCAGATAACCGCGCGCCACCCCGGCGCCTCCGATCACCAGCTCCCCGAGAGAGCCCGGCGGCATCGGCCGGAGCTGGGGATCGACCACGTGGATCGCGGTGTTGGCGATCGGCCGGCCGATCGGTACCGTCCCGCCGACGGTGCGCGGAGGGGAGGCCGGGACCGGGTAGACCGACGACCAGATCGTGGTCTCCGTCGGGCCATACATATTGAAGAGGCCCCCCGGCGGGCGCGGCAGCGTCTCGGCGAGCCCCGGCGGCAGCGCCTCGCCTCCGAGCAGGAGGGTATGGAGCCCACCGAGCGCCTCCAGCGTGCCGGGATCGGCGGCGAGCATCCCGGCCATCGAGGGGGTGCACTGGAGGTGCGTGACCCGGTGCCGTCGGAGGCGGTCGGCCAGAGTGCCATGGTCCTCGTCGGCCCTCGTCTCCGGGGCGGAGACGTCCGCATTGACCCGTTGCCGGACCTCGTCGAGCTTCTCCAGCGCCGCCAATGCCTGCTCCGTCTCGATCCCGAAGTCGATCAGGCAGGCGATCTCGTCGATCCCGATCTCCCGCAGGCGCTCGATGGTGTGCAAACAGCTTTCGGGCGTACCGAGGAGGCCGGCGCCGTCGAAGTAGCGCTCGAAGGCGTGCTCCAGAAGCGCGTCCATCTCCTCCGCACCGAGCATTTCGAGATCCGTTCCCTCGCGCGCCACGCTGCTCAGCAGGCCCACGGAGCTGCGCAGGTAGTGCTTCATGGGCTCGCGTACCGTAGCGCGGACCTCCTCCAGATCGTCCCCCACGTACGTGTGGAGCATGAGCGTGACGTGGCCGGCCGAGCCGTCGTGCGCCCGCCGGGCCTCGCGGTAGGCGGCGATCTTCTCGGCGAGCTCCGGGAGGCTCTGGCCGAGCAGGTGGGTGAGGAGATGCGCGCCTGCCGTGCCCGCCGCGCGGAAGGTCTCCAGGTTTCCCGCCGCGGTCACCCAGACGGGAAGCTCCGGCTGCACCGGCCGCGGCAGGATGCTCACCTCGACCGGCTGGCCGGCGCCGTCCGGCACCCGGATCTTCTCCCCACGCCAGAGCCGCCGCACCTGCTCGATCTGGCGGAACATGACCTCCTTGCGGTTGGCGTACGTCTCAGGAGCCAGCACGAAGTCGTTGACGTGCCACCCGGACGCGAACGAGACGCCGATCCGCCCGTGCGACAGGTTGTCCACCAGCGCCCATTCCTCGGCCACGCGGATCGGGTTGTGCAGCGGCAGGACAACGCTGCCCGCCCGGATCTGCACCCGCTCGGTGACGCCGGCCAGAGCGGCGCCGGTGATCGACGGATTGGGATAGAGGCCGCCGAACTCGTGGAAGTGCCGCTCGGGCGTCCACACCGCAGTGAACCCATGGCTGTCCGCGAACTTCGCACCCTCCAGGAGGAGCCGGTAGAGATCGCCCTGCGAGCCCTCGGCCGCCGCGAAGTAGAAGAGGCTGAAATCGATCGGCCGGGTCCGAGCTTGCGGAGCAACCCGCGGTTCCGCCACCCGGTCTGGCTCCACGACCACCGTGAAGCCGCGCGCCAGCGTCCACAGCAGCTCGAGGACCGAGATGTCGAACGAGGCGCTGGTCACCGCCAGCCAGGTGCCGGGCTCTTCAGGGGACGGCTGAAGGACGGCGTCCATGCCCGCGAAGAAGTTGAGGACGTTCGCGTGGGTGACCACGACGCCTTTGGGGCGGCCGGTGGAGCCGGAGGTGTAGAGGACGTAGGAGACCTCACCCCCTAACCCCCTCTCCCATCGCCCCCCCTTCCACCGGGAGAGGGGGGACGCATGCGAGCCGCCGAAGTGCTGATCGGGTCTAACCACGACCGGCCCCGTCCGGTTCCCCCCTCTCCCGGTGGAAGGGGGGGCGATGGGAGAGGGGGGCCAGGGGGGTGAGGTCACGAGGGCCCGCATCCCACAGTCCTCCACCATGAACCCAATCCGCTCCGCCGGATACCCCGGATCCAGCGGCACATACGCTGCCCCCGCCGCCATCACCCCGAGCAACGCCACAAGCAGATCGGCCGAGCGGGGGAGAGAGACGCCAACGCGGTCCTCGGGGCCGACGCCTTGGGCGCGCAGCTGGGCCGCCAAGGCGTCCGCGCGCTCGATCAACTCGCGGTAGGTCAGGCGTTCGCGCCCGGCAATCACCGCGAGGGCCTCGGGTGTGCGCTCCGCCTGGGCGGCGATGAGGCTGTGGATGGTCCCGGCGGGGACCGGCACGGCCGTCTCGTTCCAGACGCGGAGCTGCTCTGTCTCGGATTCTGGGAGCAGCGGCAGCTCGGAGAGTGGACGGCCGGGGTCGGCGGCGATCCCTTCGAGGAGGATTTGGAAGCGGCCGGCCAGGCGCTGGATCGTGGCCTCGTCGAAGAGGTCGGTGTTGTACTCGAACGTTCCGCCGATTCCCTCCCCTTCGCTCAGATCGAGAGACAGGTCGTAGCGCGCGGCGGCGCGGCCCACATCCAGGGGGCGGAGAGCGAGTCCAGGGAGGTCGATCTCAGCTGGCGGGGTGCTCTGCAACGAGAAGAGGATCTGGAAGAGCGGCGGCCGGCTCAGGTCGCGCTCCGGCTTCAGCTCCTCGACGAGCCGCTCGAACGGGAGGTCCTGGTGGGATAAAGCGCCGAGCGTCGTCTCCCGAGCCCGGCCGAGCGCCTCGGGGAAGGCCGGGTCGCCTTCCAGGCCGGTGCGCAGCACGAGCATGTTGGTAAACAGGCCGATCAGCGCCTCGGTCTGCGCGGCACCGAGCGCGGCGACCGGCGTGCCGACGATGACGTCGTCCCGCCCCGTGACGCGAAGAAGAAGCGTCTGAAACGCGGCGAGGAGCGCCATGAAGGATGTCGCGCCGTGGCAGCGCGCCAGGGTGCGCAACGCCTCCGCGGCGGATGATCCCAGCTCGAAGGGCACGACAGCGCCGCGCCAGGATTGGACCGGCGGGCGCGGCCGGTCGATCGGCAGCTCGAAGGGCGTCAGACCAGCGAGCCGCTCGCGCCACCAGGCGAGCTGCGCCGTCAGGACATCGCCTGTGAGCCAGCTCCGCTGCCACCAGGCGAAATCCGCATATTGGACCGGCAACGGTGGCAGCGGGGACGGCCGGCCGGCGGCGAAGGCGGCGTAGAGCGTTCCAAGCTCGCGCAGGAGAACTCCGAGAGACCATCCATCCGCGGCGATGTGGTGGACCGTGAAGGTCACGACGGCATCATCGGCTCCGAGCGCCAGGAGGAGCGCCCGCCAGACCGGTCCCCGCGCCAGGTCGAAGGGCCACGCGGACTCCTGGGCCGCGATCCGCCGAGCCTCATCCAAGCGGGCTGCGGCCGGAAGGGCCGAGAGATCCACGCAGGGGAGAGGACGCGTGGCCGGCGAATGCAGCTCCAGGGCGGCGCGGCCGTCCACGGCCGGGTAGGCGGTGCGCAGTACCTCGTGGCGCCGCTCGATCTCCGCGAGAGCCGCGGCGAGGATGACTGGATCGAGCGCTCCGCTCAGCCGCACGGCGAGCGGGATGTTGTAGGCCGGAGAGCCGGGCTCCATCCGGTCCAGGAACCAGAGCCGCTGCTGTCCGAAGGAGAGCGGACGCTCGGCACCCGGAGGCGCGGGCACGAGCGGCGGGAGAGCCGTGCCGGAGTCTGTCGTCTCGACGAGCCGCGCCAAGGCAGCGACCGTCGGGCTCTCGAAGAGCTGGCGCAGTGGCAACGTTACATCGAAGCGCTCGCGCACCCGGGCCGCCAGCCGGCTGGCGAGCAGCGAATGGCCGCCGAGCGCGAAAAAATCGTCCTCGGCCCCAACGCGCTCTGCATCCAATCTGAGGAGCTCTGCGAACAGGCCGGCCATCTCTTTCTCGGCGCTCGTGCGCGGCGGAACGTGCTCGGACCGCCCAGCGGCGTCCATGACTGGCTCGATCGCCGCCAGGGCGCGCCGGTCGATCTTGCCGTTCGGAGTGATCGGCATCCGGTCGAGCAGCGCCCAACCCGCCGGGATCATGGCCTCCGGGAGCCGCTCCTGGAGGAACCGCTGGAGATCGGCGGGGGAGAGTCCCGGATCGGCCGGCACCACCCACGCGGCCAGCCGGAGGTCGCCGGGAGCCGCCTCCCAGGGGAGCACCGCCGCCTCGCGCACCGCCGGATGCGTTGCCAGGAGCGCCTCGACCTCGCCCGGCTCGACGCGGACGCCGCGAATCTTCACCTGCTCGTCCGCCCGTCCCAGGAACTCGATCTCCCCGTCTGGCCGCCAACGCGCCAGATCGCCCGTGGCATACAGCCGCTCACCCGGCCCGGCCGCGAACGGATCGGGCACGAACCGCTCCGCCGTGAGCGCCGGCCGCTCGCGATACCCGCGCGCCAGACCGGCGCCCCCCACGTACAGCTCCCCTGGCACTCCAGCTGGCACCAATGCAAGCATCCGGTCGAGCAGGCGCACCGTAATCCCAGCGATCGGCCAGCCGATCGGTGGCTGGACCGCTCCCGGCTCCACCGTTCCAGAGGTGGTCACCACCGTGCTCTCGGTCGGCCCATAGCAGTTGATCAGCTCGAACGGGAGCCCTCGCTCCGGCCCGCGACGCAGACGGTCGCCGCCGGTGAGCAAGAAGCGCAGCGCGGGAGCCGCCCCCGCCGCGATCCGCCGTGAGAGCGCCGCGATCAGATCCTCGGCCAGAGGCGTCGGCACGAAGGAGTGGGTGATCCCCAGCCCGATCAGCTCCTCCGCCAGGGCCTCGGGATCGAGCGAGACCTCGGGATCGATCAGCCGGAGCGAAGCGCCCGCCGCGAGATAGGGCCAGATCTCCCACACGGAAGCATCGAAGCCGAGCCCGGCAAGCTGGGTGGCGCGAGAGCGGCGGTCGACCGCGAACGTGGCGTTGTGCCAGGCAATCAGGTTGGCGAGGCTGGATTGGTGGACTTCCACGCCTTTGGGGCGACCGGTGGAGCCGGAGGTGTAGATGAGGTAGGCGAGCTGGGAGCCCTCACCCCCGGCCCCTCTCCCGCAAGCGGGAGAGGGGTGAACAGCCTGGTCTTTGCTTTGCTCCCCTCGCCCGCTTGCGGGAGAGGGGCCGGGGGTGAGGGTCAACTCCGGCCGAGCATCCGCCAGAAACCCCGCCACCCGCTCCCCCGGCGTCGCCGGATCGACCGGCAAGTACGCCGCCCCCGAGGCCATCACCCCAAGGAGCGTTGCCACCATCTCCGGCGATCGCTCCATCTGCACCGCCACCAGCGACTCCGGCCCGATCCCCTGGGCGCGCAGGTGGCGGGCCAGGGTGGAGGCCCTTTCCCACAGCTCCGCGTACGTGAGCGTCCGGTCCCCCTGCGAGACCGCCGGAGCGTCCGGCACCTCGGCGGCGCGGCGGGCGATGCGCTCCGGCAGAGGGACGCCGCTCTCGGGGTCGTCCACGGCTGACGGGCCGCTCCATTCCTCCAGAGCTTGGCGGACCTCCGGCTCGGTCAGCAGCGGCAGCTCCGACAGGCGCCGGTCGGGGTCCGCGGCGATCCCGAGGAGGAGCGTCTCCAGGTGGCCAGCCATGCGCTGGACCGTGGCCGGCTCGAAGAGGCCGGCGTTGCCGTCGAGGGCGAAGGTGATCCCGTCCTCCCCCCGGTCCGTCGCCGCGAGCGTGAGGTCGTAGAGGGCCGGCGGATCGAACATCAGGAACGGCTCGATCGGCAGATCCGCACCCTCGTCCGTCACCGGCGCCATCGGCGCATGATGGAGCGACACCGCCACCTGGAACACGGGCGTGCGCGAAAGGTCTCGCTCGGAATGGATCGCCTCGACGATCCGCTCGAACGGCACGTCCTGATGCTCGAACGCGCCGAGCGCGGCCGAGCGCACCTGCCGCAGCGTCTCGCGGAACGGCGGATCGCCCGCCAGGTTGCCCCGGATTGCCAGCGTGTTCACGAAGAACCCGAGGAGCCGCTCGGTCTCCATCCGCCGCCGGCCCGCCACCGGCGTCCCCGCACAGAGATCGCTTCGCCCGGTGATCCGCTGGAGATAGGAGAGGAAGGCCGCCATCAATCCCATGAACAGCGTAGCGTCCTCGCTCCGGATCAGCTCCCGGAGCGCCTCGGCGGCCGCGGCCGGGACCATGCCGCGCCCCCGCACGCCCCGGCTCCCCTGGGCCGGCGGCCGGGGCCGGTCGGCGTGCAGGTCGAGAGACGGTGGCAGGCCGGCGAGCCTCTCGCGCCACCAGCCGAGCTGCTCGTCCAGGGCCGGACCCTGGAGGCCGTTCCGTTGCCACGCCGCGAAATCGGCGTACTGGATCGGCAGCTCCGGCAGAGGGGATGGAAGACCCTGGGCGAAGGCCCGGGACAGCGCGACAACCTCCTCCACGAGCAGGCCCATGGACCAGGCATCGGAGGCGATGTGGTGCATGGTGGTCAGGAGGACCTGATCCGCCGTCCCGAGCCGGATGAGGCGCACCCGGAGCAGAGGCCCGCGTTCCAGATCGAAGGCAATTCCCGCCTCCTCGACCGCGATCCGCCGCGCCTCCGGCTCAGGGTCGGGGAGTCCCGAGAGATCGATAACCGGCACGGGCACCGGTCCCGGGGGAGCGATCCTCTGAACCGGCCGCTCGCCGTCCAGCGCGAAGGTCGTCCGCAGCGTCTCGTGCCGGCGGGCGATCTCCGCGAACACCCGCGCCAGCACCGCCGGGTCGAGAGCGGCGCGGATGCGTGCCGCGCTCGGCAGGTTCCATGCCGTGCTGCCAGGGACGAGCTGATCGAGGAACCAGAGCCGCTCCTGGGCGAAGGAGACGGGCAGAGGCGCCCCGTCCCGCGGCACCGCGACGATGGGCGTGCGCCACAGATCGACACCCTCCCGCCGGGCCAGCAGGGCAAGAAGCTCCCGTTTTTTGGGATCGAGAGCAGCGAGGGTACGAGCCAGGTCCGTCATGGCGAGCCGGTCTCACCGGCGAAGAAACGTAGCGTACCCCGCCAGACCCTCGCTGTTCACCCCCACCGATACAAAAACCGCAGCGCCTTCGGCAGCCTCCGCCGCCAGCTCGCCTCGTTGTGGGTGCCGCGGGCGTCGGGGCGCCACAACAACTGGTCGTCGTCCCAGCCGCGGCCCGCGAGGTGCGCGGCCATGGCGGCGACGATCGGCAGGAGGCGGCCCCGGTCTTCGCGGGCGCCGGCATCCAGATAGATCCGCGAGATCTCCGGCGAGGGCTGCTCGGCCACGTCCTCGAAGATCTTCTGGTTGTCCATCCAGAACGACGGCGACATGACCAGCGCGCCGCCGAAGGATTGCGGGAAGTGGACGTGCATCCAGAGGGCGGCCAGCCCTCCCATCGAGGAGCCGCCGATCACCGCTCCGAGCGGCGGGCCGACAAGCTTCAGCTCTTCGGTGAGCGCCGGCATCAGCTCGCCGGTCACCCAGGCGCCGAAGTCCCCGAGCCGGCCGGGGGTCCCTTCGTACGTAAACGGGTTCAGCTCGGCGAGGCGCTCCTCGTTGCCATGGTCGATCCCGATTACCACCGGCAGCGGGCGCCGCGTCTTGGCCAGCCCTTCGACCGCCTCGTGGATGTGCCAGCCGCCGGAGAAGGTCCCCTCATCGCCGAACAGATTCTGCCCGTCGAACATGTAGAGGGAGAGCCAGGTGCGCTCCGGCGTGTAGTCGCGCGGCAGGTAGACCCGGATGTGCCGCGGCTTGAAGCCGGGGACCTCGAACGGGCCCAGGACGTTGACCTGGCCGGCCACCATGCGCGAGAGCGCGCCGCGGATCCCCTCCGCGAGCGGCACCGGGCCGGCGGGAGCACCCTCGTCCAGCCAATCCCGCTTGGCGCGGAGCTGCTCGATCCGGTAGAGGCGCAGGCCGTCGTGCACAGCCAGGTGCCGGAACATGGCCAGGACGCTGAAGCCATCGTAGTCCGGATGCTCGGCCGTCCGCGCCCACGCCTCCTCGGGGAGGCTGCGCAGGCGGGTCAGGATCTCGCCCCGTTCGCGGTCGAACCGGTCCAGCGCGTCTCCGAGGTCCTCGTCGAGCAGGATGCCGTGCCCGTCTTCGGGCAGCGGGCTCCACGATTCGAGCCGCGGATGGTCTTCCGCGAGCATCCGCTCCAGGCGCTCCGCGAACACGGGGTGGAGGGACGCCAGATGCACCGCATGCTCATGGGCTGACCACTTGTCCGCGCGAGGGCGCCGCTTGCGCAGAGGCTCGGGGATGGCCTCCAGAGAGGAGCGGAGCAGCACGGGCGTGCTCTCCAGAATCGCGAGGACGGATTGGATCTCGTTCATGGCGGCCCTTTACGCTTTGCACGCCTCCTGCCAACTACACCAACTCCGCCTTCCGAGCCCGCCGCAGCACCTCGCCTCCGAGCTTGCTGTAGGCCAGCGCGCCCGTCGACCAGCTCTCGAATTCGAAGATGGTCCGCCCCTGGGCCGGGGCTTCGGCCAGGCGGACGTTCACCGGGATCTCGGTGCCGAAGACCCGCTTGCCCCAGGCCGCCCGGATCGCCGCCACGACCTGATCGGTCACCTGCGTGCGATGGTCCACCTGGGTCAGCAGGATGCCCAGGAGCTCGGGGGGCTTGCCCAGCCGGTCCTTGAGAGCGGAGAGCGCCTCGAAGAAGCCCGCCAGGGCTTCCATGTCCAGATGGTGCGGCAGCACCGGGACGATGTAGGCGTCCGCCGCGGCCAGGGCATTGACGCTCAGGATCGACAACCCGGGCGGGCAGTCGAGGACGATCACGTCATAGCGGCGGCGGACGGCGGAGAGGGCCTTCTTGAGGAGCTTGTCCGGCCCGTGCTTGCGGGCGAGCGCCAGGTCGGCTCCGGCCAGCCGCAGGGAGGCGGGCAGCAGAGCGAGCCCCTCGGTCGAGGTCTCGCGGATCGCCTCGGCCGCCTCGGTCTCGCCGAGCAGCACCTCGGCGACGGACGGCGAGGCTTCCTCGCGCGGCACGCCGAAGGAGGTCGTCGCCGATCCCTGCGGATCGAGGTCGACCACCAGCACCTTGAGGCCGCTCCGCGCGAACGCGGCGGCGAGATTTACGGCGGTCGTCGTCTTCCCTACACCCCCCTTGACGTTGACCAGGGCCAGTCTCATGCGCAGCCTCCTCAAATTGTAGTGGGCCATTGTATCGAGAAGAGGCGCCGGGAAGGAGCGGAGAGGCTATGCTTCCCCGGACGCTCATGGCCAACCCCTCGCCCGGACCCGGTTTCGCCCGGACCCTGACCCTCTTCGACGCGACGATGATCGCGATCAGCGGGATCATCGGATCGGGCATCTTCATCAATCCCGCGGTGGTGGCGCGGACGGTCCAGACGCCGGTGCTGATCCTGGCCGTCTGGATCGCCGGTGGGGTGATCGCCCTGCTCGGCGCCTTCGTCTTCGCCGAGCTCAGCACGGTCATGCCGCGGGTCGGCGGCCAGTACGCCTTCTTCCGCGAGGCGTTCCACCCCCTGGTGGCCTTCCTCCATGGCTGGGCGCTTCTCCTGATCGTCCAGTCCGGGGCCACGGCAGCGGTGGCGGTGGCGTTCGCGCAGTACGTCTCGCGCCTGGCCGGGCTCGGCCCCGAGACCGTCTCGCCGCTCGCCGTGGCCGTTCTCCTCGGCGTCGCCGGCTTCCATGCGCTGGGCATCAAGCCCGGCGCGGTGCTGATCGACGTGATCACCTTCACGAAGACGCTCGCTCTGGTGCTGCTGATCATCGGGGCCTTCGTGCTGACCCGGGAATCCGGCATCGCGCTCGTGCCCGCGGTGCCGGAGGGGCTCGGCGGCCTTCCCCTGGTGTCGGTCTTCTTCCATGGGCTGGTGCCGGCGATGTTCGCGTATGGCGGCTGGCAAAACCTCAACTACATCGCCGAAGAGGTGCGCGACCCGATGCGCAACCTGCCGCGGGCGATCCTGATCGCGGTGTTCTGCGTGATCGCGGTCTACGTGAGCGCCAACGTGGCCTACGTGCACGTGCTGTCGGCGCCGGGGCTGGCGGCCACGCAGACGCCGGCGGCCGACCTGGCGGCGCGGCTGGTGGGGGAGACCGGGGCGCGCCTGGTGAGCCTGCTGATCGTGGTCTCCACGTTCGGTTTTCTCAACCTGTCGCTCCTGACGGCGCCGCGGGTCTATTACGCCATGGCCGCGGACGGGCTCTTCTTCCGTTCCCTTGCCCGTCTCTCGCCCCGTTTCCGGGCGCCCACGGCGGCGATCCTGCTCCAGGGTGCGCTGGCCGCGGTCCTCGCCCTGTCCAGCTCCTACGACCGGCTGCTCGGCTACGCGGTCTTCGCAGACTGGGTCTTCTTCGCGCTCTCGGGAGCCGCCCTGCTCGTGTTCCGCCGCACGCTGCCGGATGCCGCGCGACCCTTTCCCACCCCCGGCTACCCCTGGGTGCCGCTCCTCTTCGTCCTGGCCTCGTCCGGGATCGTGCTGAACACCTACTTCGCGGACACCCGCAACGCTCTGACCGGCACCGCGATCATCGCGGCGGGCGTGCCGGTGTATTTCTTGTGGCGGGGGCGGACACCATGAAAACCAGCCTCTACATGCGCTGGGCCAAGGAGCATGCCGCGGCCCGGTACAACCTGGCGAACAGCGGACTGCTCGCCTGCGGGGCCGGGGAGCTGGCGTTCGGGCTGGAGGACGTGCTGATCAACGGCGTGGCTCCGGATGGCTATCCGCCGCTTCTCGCGGCGATCGGGGCACGGTATGAGGTAGAGCCGGAGCGGGAGGTTTCGGCGGCGGGCACCTCGGGGGCCAATTTCCTGGCGTTCACGGCCCTCCTGGAGCCGGGGGATGTGGCGCTCGTCGAGCGGCCGACGTACGAGCCTCTGCTGGCGGCTCTCCAGGCCCTCGGCGTCCAGGTCCGGCGCTTCGAGCGCCGCTTCGAGGAGGGCTGGCGCGTCGATCTGGACAGCTTCCGCTCTTCTCTCGCGGACGGCGCGGTGCGCGTCGTGGTGCTCACCAATCCGCACAACCCGACCGGAGTGCTCCTGGGCTCCTCCGAGATGGCGGAGATTGCCGGGCTCACGGAGAGCGCCGGAGCCCTTCTGCTGGTCGACGAGGTCTATCGCGACATCTGGTTCGAGGATGCGCCGCCGAGCCACGTTCATCTCGGGCCGCACGTCCTGGTCACCAACAGCCTTACCAAGAGCTATGGCCTGAGCGGGCTGCGCTGCGGCTGGGTGCTCTGCGGCACGCGGGAGCTGGCGGACCGCCTGCGCCGGGCCGTCGACTTCATGGAAGCGGCCGGTTCCCTGCCGAGCGCCGGCCTGGCGCTCGCGGCGTTCCGGCAGCTCGACCGCCTGGCGGCGCGCGCCCGCTCCATCCTCGAGCCCAACCTTTTCCTGGTCCGCGCGTTTCTGGCCGAGCACGCCGACCGGCTGGACTGCGTCCTCCCCGAGCGTACACTCATGGCCTTCCCGTGCCTCCGCCAGGAGGAGGACGCCCAGGCGCTCCACGACTGGCTGCGCGGGCGCGAGACCTCCATCGTGCCGGGGCGGTTCTTCGACAACCCTCGATTCTTCCGGCTCGGCTTCGCCGTGCGGACGGAGGATGTCGCCGCGGGGCTGGGGCATCTCGCCGCGGGTCTGCGGATGCTCCCCGGCGGCTGATCCTCGCTTTCCCGTTCTACGGGAAAGGTCTCTCGTTGAACGAGAGAGGCTTCCCGTTGAACGGTCGGGCTCACCCGTTGCCGGCCAACCGCTCCAGGAAGATCCGCACCTCCTCCGTGTCCCGCAGAGAGTACGCCGCCGCCGTCTCCCGGGGCTCCTCGGCCACGAGGATGCCGATCCCGCGGTCCCGGATCGCGCGGAAGGCGTCCTCGTCGGTCACGTCGTCGCCCAGGTAGAGAGGGACGGCCGTGGTCCCATCCTCTCCATGCAGCGCGTCGAGCAGCCAGAGGAGGGCATGACCTTTGTCCCAGTCGAGGACAGGACGGAGCTCGAAGACCTTCTTGCCGGGGACTTTGCGCAGATCCGGAAGCTCGGCCTGGACGGCGTCGACGGCCTCTTCGATGCGCGGCAGGTCCGCGTCGTCGGCCATCCGGAAGTGGACGGCCACGGAGAAGCGCTTGGGCTCCACGAGCACTCCGGCGATCCCTTCCACTCTCGGGAGCAGCCGCTCGGCGGCCTCCTCGATCCGCGCCGGAATCCCCTCGCCCACCTCGCGGCGGAGGGTGGGGCCGGCGATGTCGAAGCCGTGGCTTCCGGCGTAGGTCAGCTCGTCGAGGCCCACCAGGGCCGCCACGTCCTCCCGGCCGCGGCCTGAGAGGAGGGCTACGGGGCCTTGCTCGGCCAGGCGGCGGAGCACGGCTCGCATCGGCCGGGGCAGGCGCGCGAGGTCCGGCCGGGGTGCGATGGGGGCGAGCGTGCCGTCGTAGTCGAGGAAAAGGGCGGGACGCCGGCCGGCGAGGCGCCGCGCGATCTCGGACCAGTGTTCGAGGGCCGAGGGACGGAGGCCGTCCTTCACCCGGTCAACCCTCCTGTCATTCTTCTAATAATGCCTCGTAGACGGCGACCGGCGGGAAGTACTCCTTGGGCTGCCGGAAATCCTCCGGCACCTCGCCCAGGGCGGCGCGCAGGTAGTTGTCGACCCACCAGAAGATATCCTGCTCGCGGAGGACCTCCTGCATGATCTCCATCCGCATCCGCCGCTCGTCGCCATCCATCTCGAGCCCCTGCTTCAGCGCGTCGGCCATCCCCTCGATGTCGTGCGGGTTGACCAGCAGCGCGCCGCGCTGGAGCTGCGCCGCGGCGCCGGCGAACTCGGAGAGGACGAGGACGCCGCACTTGTCCACCTGGCAGGCGCAGAACTCCTTCGCCACCAGGTTCATGCCGTCCTTGATCGACGTCACGAAGGCGATGCGCGCCAGGCGATAGAGCGCGATCAGGTCGCGGCGGCCCAGGCTCTTGTAGTGATAGTGGAGGGGCACCCAGCCGGCCACCGAGAACTCGCCGTTGATCTCGCCTACCAGCCGCTCGATGTGCGCCTTGAGCGCCTGGTACTCGGGCACCCCTTCGCGGCTCGGCACCACGACCTGTAGGAAGATCGCCTTCTCGCGCATCTCGGGGTAGCGCCGCAGCAGGCTCCGGAAGGCCTCCAGGCGCTCGGGCAGCCCCTTCGTATAGTCGAGCCGGTCGACGCCGATGATCAGCGGGCAGGGACCCATCCGCTTGCGCAGGTCCTCCGTCCGCCGCGCCACCTCCTCGGAGAGAGCAGTCTCTTCATAAGACTTGTAATCGATACCGATCGGGAATGCGCCGACGTTGACCGTCCGGTGCCCCACCCGGACCCCGGCAAGAGGGCCGCTGTCGCACACCTCGATCTCCGGCAACAGATATTGGAGGCAGGTCAGGAAGTTGCGGCTGTCGCGGGCGGTCTGGAAGCCGAGCAGGTCATAGGCGAGCAGGGCGTTCAGGATCTGGCCCCGCCACGGCAGCTTGAGGAAGATGTCGAGCGGCGGGAAGGGAATGTGGAGGAAGAAGCCAATGCGTCTCGTTTCGGTGGTCCGCTCGCGCATGAACTGGGCGACGTGGATGAGCTGGTAGTCCTGCACCCAGATGAAGTCGTCCTCCTGGCTGTGCTCGATCGTGGCGTCGGCGAACTTCCGGCTCACCTGCAGGTAGGTGTACCAGAAGGACGGCTGGAAGTCGCAACGGCCAAGGAAATCATGGAACAGGGGCCAGAGGATGGCGTTGGCGAACCCTTCGTAGAAGCCGTGGACCTCGTCGGCCGAGAGCAGCACGGGGACCAGGTCGTAGCCGCGCTCGCGGTAGCCGTCGGCGAGAACGTCTTCCCAGGTCCCCCCCTTCTCCAGAGCGAGCCCGGGCCAGCCGATCCAGACGCCGCCACGGTGCGAGAGGACGGGCGCCAGCGCGCTGACGAGGCCTCCGGAGCCGGGTTTGAGAGCCCACCCGGATTCCTTTTTTTCGAGGACGATCGGGAGGCGGTTGGATACAACGAGAAGTCGGCGCTGCTTTGGGCTCACAGTCTTTGTTGGTGCAAGCGATGGGCCAGGATAGAATCCTCCCATCCTCGGAGGGACTCATGGCTATCGAAGACCAGTTGCAAGCCGGAGAGGAGATCCTCTACCGTGCGTATCCGACCCGCCTGCCGCTGGTCCCCTGGGTCGGAGGTGTCGTCCTCTCCCTCGTGGCGGCGTGGTTGGCCTGGAACTTGTTGGGAAACCAGCCGCTCACCCTGGCGGCCGGCGTCGTGGCGCTCGTCTTCCTGGGAGCGGCCCTGATCAAGCTGGTTGTCATCCGCTCGCACGACTACGTGCTGACCAACCGCCGGGTCGTCCTGGAAGAGGGCGTCTTCAGCCGGCGCTCCATGGACGCTTCCCTTGGCAAGATCAATAACGTCGAGCACCGGCAGACCCTCTGGGGACGGCTCCTCGGCTACGGCGACGTGGAGATCGACACGGCGAGCGAGACGGGCGCCAGCCGCTTCAACGGAATCAGCCGGCCGCTCGAATTCAAGCGCTCGATTCTCGGCGCAGTCGAGAGCTATAGGTACGCGGGCAGCGCCCCGCCGCCGGCCGCGGCGACCGCGCTCTCGCCTGCCGAGAAGATCCGCCAGCTCAAGGGTCTGCTCGACGAGGGGCTCATCTCGCCGCAGGAGTTCGAAGCCAAGCGGCAGGAGCTGCTGGCGGAGATGTAGCTCCGCCGCGTGCTCTGAAAGCTGCGCATAGCTTTCCGTGCATGGCAGAATGGGCGTCCCTTCGGGGAGGAAGGAGCGCCGCGTTTGCCTTTGTTCACGCCCCAGAGCTTCGTCGATGCCGTCCGCGAGCGGGCGGACCGCCTGGGGGAGAGGCGCGCTTTCACGTTTTTGGCGGACGGTGAGGAGCCGGCAGAGCAGCTCACGTTCGCGGAGCTCGACCTCCGGGCCCGCGAGGTGGGCGCGGATCTCCAGCGCCGGGGCGCGACAGGGGAGCGGGTGCTGCTGCTCTTTCCGCCGGGGCTCGATTTCGTCGCCGCGTTTCTGAGCTGCCTGTACGCCGGCGCCGTGGCGGTGCCGGCCTATCCGCCCTCGCCGGGACGTGGCTCAGGCCGGCTGCACAGTCTGCTCGCGGACGCGCGGCCCCGGCTGGCACTGACGGTTTCCGCCTGGCTCGACCGGGTGGAGCGGGAGCTCGCGGGGGCCGTCGTGGCCGTGGCAATCGATGGTCTCCCGGCCGGGCTGGCGGAGGACTGGCGCCCGCCGGCTGCCGGTCCCTCGACCCTGGCCTTCCTTCAGTACACCTCCGGCTCGACCTCCACCCCCAAGGGCGTGCAGGTCACTCACGGCAACCTCCTCGCCAACGAGCGTGCCATCCAGCGCGCCTTCGGCCAGTCCGAGGAGTCGGTGGTGGTTGGCTGGCTCCCGCTCTACCACGACATGGGGCTGATCGGGAACGTGTTGCAGCCGATCTGGTGCGGCGGGACGTGCGTGCTGATGTCCCCTCTCTCCTTCCTCCAGAGGCCGCGGCGGTGGCTGGAGGCCGTCGACCGCTTCCGGGGCACGACGAGCGGCGGTCCCGACTTCGCCTACGCGCTCTGCGTCCGCAAGGTGCCGCCCGCCGAGCGCGAGGGGCTCGACCTGTCGAGCTGGCGCGTGGCGTTCAACGGCGCCGAGCCGGTGCGGGCCGGGACGCTCGACGCGTTCGCCGAGGCGTTCGCCCTCTGCGGCTTCCGGCGTCAGGCGTTCTTCCCCTGCTACGGCCTGGCCGAGGCCACGCTGTTCGTCAGCGGCGGCGATCCCGCAGCGCCACCGGTGGTGGAGGCGTTGGAGGGAACGCTGCGGGTGGGCTCTGGCCAAGCCTGGCCCGGGGAGCGGCTGGCGATCGTGAACCCGGAGACCGGGAGGCCCGCGCCCGTCGGCCAGGAGGGGGAAATCTGGGTGGCCGGCCCCAGCGTGGCGGACGGCTATTGGAACCGTCCGGAGGAGACGGGGCGCACGTTCGGTGCCCGTCTGGCGGAGACCGGCGAAGGGCCGTTCCTGCGCACCGGCGATCTTGGGCTGCTGCGCGCCGATGGCGAGCTGTTCGTCACGGGGCGGCTCAAGGACCTGATCGTGGTCCGCGGGCGCAATCTCTACCCGCACGACCTGGAGCGGACCGCCGAGGAGAGCCATCCGGCCTTGCGCCCCGGGGGTGCGGCGGCTTTTTCGGTCGAGACGGACGGCGAGGAGCGGCTGGTCCTGGTGGTGGAAGTGGAGCGGCGGCGCGAGGCCGAATCCGCGGAGGCGGCCGAGGCGGTCCGGTCCGCGGTGCTCCAGGAGCACGAGGTCTCCCCCTGGGAGGTGGTGCCGATCCGCGCCGGAACGCTGCCCAAGACCTCCAGCGGCAAGGTGCGGCGGGGGGCGTGCCGGGAGGCGTATCTGGCAGGGGAGCTACCCCGGGCCGTCCGACCCCGGGTTGAAACCCGGGGCTACCAACAATGCCGTCCCTCTGGGACGGAGGTGGAGCTCAGCGGATCTCCCCGTCCCGCAGGGACGGCAAATTTTCTAGCCCCGGGTTTCAACCCGGGGCAGGGCGGCGAGGCTGTACGCCAGCTCGCCGCCCGCCTGCTGCGCGTCGATCCCGAGAGTCTCGATCCCGACGCACCCCTGCCGCTCGACTCGCTGCTGGCGCTGGAAATGAAGAACCGGCTGGAGGGGGAGCTCGGGATTCAGCTCTCTCTGGGGGTGCTGCTGGAGGGGGTGTCGCTGCGGCGGCTGGAGGAGGAGAGCCGGCTTCGCCGGGACCCTCACCCCCTAACCCCCTCTCCCACACGCACTCACACCCGCCCGGGAGAGGGGGAATCTACCCTCTCCCACAACCAACTCTCCCTCTGGCTCGCCCACCGGATGGCGCCGGAGAGCCCGGTCTACAACCTCGCCCTGGCCGCTCGCGTCGAGATCGACCCGGAGACCCTGCGCCGCGCGCTGGAGCGGCTGGCCGCGCGCCATGCGGTGCTGCGCACGACCTATCCGCTCGTGGCGGGCGAGCCCGTGCAGCGGGTCGGGGAGGCTGGCGCCATCGACTTCGCGGTGCTCGATCCCCGGCCTGGGCTTCTGGAAGAGGAGGCTTGGCATCCGTTCGATCTGGAGCGCGGGCCGGTGATGCGTGTCCGGATGTTCCGCGCCCACGCCGGGGAGGCTCCGACGCTGCTGCTCGCCGTCCACCACATCGCGGCGGACTTCTGGTCGCTGGGGCTGCTGCTGGAGGACCTGGCAAGCGCTGATGAGGCTCCGGCTCCTCCAGGGTCGTATGCCGGCTGGGCGCGCTGGCAGCGGGAGCGGCTGGCCGGCCCGGAGGGAGACCGGTTGTGGGAAGAATGGAAAGCTGCTCTGGCCGGTGCTCCCGTGGTGCTCGACCTGCCCTCCGACCGGCCGCGCCCGCCGGTCCCGACCCACCGCGGGCTCTCGCATCCCTTCTCTCTCGGTCCCGAGCTGTCGGAGCGGGTGCGGAGCCTGGCCGCGGCGTCGGGCTCAACCCTCTATGGAGTGCTGCTCGCGGCGTTCGCGGCCCTGCTCCAGCGGCATACCGGCCGCGAGGATCTGTTCGTGGGCGCGGCGGCGGCGGGTCGCACCCGGCCGGGTTTGGAGGAGGTGGCCGGCCACTTCGTGAACCTGCTGCCCGTGCGCGCCGATCTCGCGGGCGATCCGCCGTTCGCGGAGCTGCTGGAGCGGGCGCGGCGCTCCGTGGTGGGCACCCTGGAGCGGCAGGACTTCCCGTTCCCTGTGCTCGTCGAGCGCCTCGCTCCGGCGCGGGACCCGTCGCGCCATCCGCTCGTCCAGGCGGCGCTGGTGCTGGAGCAGCCGCGCCGGTTGCAGGGCGGGTCCGCGGCTCCGTTCGTGCTCGGACGCGGCGGCGCGCCGCTCCGCGTGGGCGGGCTCATCCTGGAGCCGGTCGAGCTGCCGCGCCCGGCCACGCCGTTCGATCTGACGCTCCTGGCCGTCGAAACGGGCGGTCCGGTCGAGGCGGCCCTGGAGGTCGCCGCCGACCTGTTCGATCCGGCGACCGCGGAGCGCCTGGCCGGCCGCTTCCTCACCCTGCTCGCCGCCGCGGTGGCTGACCCGTCGCGGCGCCTGTCGGAGCTGCCGGCGCTGACCGCGGCCGAGCGCTTCCAGCTCCTGGTGGAATGGAACGGCACCGCCGTCCCCGGGCCGGAGCGGTGCGCACACGAGCTGTTCGAGGAGCAGGCCGACCGCACGCCCGAGGCTCCGGCCGTCATCGGGGCGGACGGCCAGGTCTGGATCTACCGCGAGCTGGAGGCGCGGGCGAACCAGCTCGCCCATCACCTGCGGTCCCTGGGAGTCGGACCCGAGGCGCCGGTGGCGCTCGTGCTGGAGCGCTCGCCGGAGCTGTGGCTCGGCGTGCTCGCCACCCTCAAGGCTGGCGGCTTCTACGTGCCGGTCGACCCGGCCTGGCCGCGGGAGCGCATCGACCTCGTGCTCGCCGACTGCGGCGCGCGGGCGGTGGTGACCTCCGAGACCCTGGATGCGGCGGCCTCGGCTCATCTGGAAACCACGCGGCTCAGGGCGGGCGCCCTGCCGGACAACCCGGCCTACGGCCTCTACACCTCGGGCTCGACCGGCCGGCCCAAGGGGGTGCTGGTGCCCCACCGGGCGCTGGTCAACCTGGTCCGGCAGGGAGCGCGCGATTTCCAACTGGGGCCGGGCGCGCGGGTGTTGCAGGTCGCGGCGCCGGTGTTCGATGCGTCGGTGCTGGAGGTTTTCCTGGCGCTTACCTCCGGCGCGGCCCTCTGCCTGGCGAGCGAGGAGGCGCGCCTGTCCGGGCCGCGGCTGGCGGGCGAGATGCGCGCTCAGGGCGTCACCTGGGCCCTCCTCACCCCCTCGGCCTCCCGGTTCCTGCCGGAGGAGGAGATCCCGTCGCTCGAGACGCTGCTGCTGGGCGGCGAGGCTCTGCCGGCCGCGCTGGCCGCCCGCTGGTCCGGGCGCGTCCGGCTGTTCAACGCCTATGGCCCGGCCGAGGCCGCGGTCTACGTGGCGACCCACCTCTGCCGCCCCGAAGACGAGGGCGCGCCGCCGATCGGCCGCCCGATCGACAATGCCCGCCTTTACGTCCTCGGTCCCTGGTCGCGCGAGCTGCTGCCCGTGGGTGTGCCGGGCGAGCTGCACGTAGGGGGAGTGCCGCCGGGCCGCGGCTACTTCGGCCGCCCCGACCTCACGGCCGAGCGCTGGATCCCGGACCCGTTCGGAGGGTGGGGAGACCGCCTCTACCGCACCGGCGATCTGGCCCGCTGGCGGCCGGACGGCCGGCTGGAGGTCCTGGGACGGATCGACACCCAGGTCAAGCTGCGCGGAGTGCGGATCGAGCCGGGTGAGATCGAGGCAGCCCTGGCCCAACATCCTCAGGTGAAGGAGGCGGTGGTCGCGGCGCGGCCGGGTGCGGCGGGGGAGACCGTGCTGGTGGCGTACGTGGTGCCGCGCGGGGAGACGGGAGATCTCTCGAGCGATCTCCGCGCGTTCCTGGCCGGGCGCCTGCCGGCCGCCCTGGTCCCCGCCGCGTTCGTGGCGCTGCCGGCCCTGCCGGTGACCGCGGTCGGCAAAGTCGACCTCGGCGCGCTGCCGGCGCCGGGCTCCGGACAGGAGGGTGCGGGCTCACCCGCGGCACTTCCGCGCACTGAGATGGAGAGAACGGTGGCCACGGTCTGGCGGGAGGTGCTGGGCGTCGAGGAAGTCGGCCTGGACCGCAACTTCTTCGAGCTCGGCGGCCATTCGCTGCTGCTGGCGCGGGCGCAGGCCCGGCTCAGCGAGGTGCTCGGGCGGCCGATTCCGATGGCCGAGATGTTCAGCCACACGACCGTGAGCTCCCTGGCCGAGCACCTGTCCGCCGGCCAGGCCAAGGAGAGGGAGGGTACCCGCGAGATCCACGACCGGGCCGCAGCACGCCGCGCCGCGATGGACCGCCGGAGGTTGAGTCGATGACAGAGCACATCGCCATCGTCGGCCTGAGCGGCCGGTTTCCGGGCGCGGACGACGCCGACGCCTTCTGGCGCAACCTGCGCGACGGCGTCGAGTCGATCTCGACCGTCTCCGACGCCGAGTTGGCCGAAGCCGGCGTCGATCCCGCTCTGGCGGCGCGGCCGGACTATGTGCGGCGGGCCGGAGTGCTCGACGGCATCGAGCGCTTCGACGCCCGTTTCTTCGGCTTCAGCCCGCGCGAGGCCGAGCTGCTCGATCCGCAGCACCGGCTGTTCCTGGAGGAGGCCTGGAGGGCGCTGGAGGACGCCGGCATCGACCCCGGCCGGCCGCCGGGCCGCATCGGTGTGTTCGCCGGCACGGGCCTTACCGCCTACCTGGTGGATCACGTGGCGCCCCGCCGGGACGCGCTGGAGCCGGCCGGCGCCTATCAGGCGGCAGTGGCCAACGACAAGGACTTCCTCGCCACCCGGGTCTCCTACAAGCTCGACCTGCGAGGTCCCAGCCTCACCGTGCAAACCGCCTGCTCGACCTCGCTGGTCGCCGTCTGCCTTGCCTGCCAGAGCCTGATGAACGGCGAGTGCGACGCGGCTCTGGCCGGCGGTGTGACCCTGCGGCTGCCGCAGCGCGCCGGCTACGTCCACGTCGAGGAGGGGATCCTGTCGCCCGACGGCCATTGCCGCGCCTTCGACGCGGAGGCGGCCGGCACGGTGCCGGGCAGCGGCGTCGGGGTGGTGGTGCTGAAGCGCCTGTCGGATGCCTTGCGGGACGGTGATCCGGTGCGCGCGGTCGTCCGCGGCTGGGCGCTCAACAACGACGGCGCCGGCAAGGCCGGGTTCACCGCGCCGCGGGCCGGGGGGCAGGCTGAAGCGATCCAGGAGGCCCTCGCCCTGGCCGAGGTCGATCCCGCCACGGTCGGCTACGTCGAGGCCCACGGCACCGGCACCCGGCTCGGCGATCCCATCGAGGTTGCGGCGCTCCGCGAGGCGTTCGCCGGAGTGGACGACGGCGCCATCCGGATCGGCTCGGTGAAGACCAACATCGGCCACCTCGACAGCGCCGCGGGCGTGACCGGGCTGATCAAGGCCGTCCTGGCGCTCCAGCACCAGCAGATCCCGCCGACGCTCCACTTCACCCGGCCGAGCCCGGAGATCGACTTCGGCCCTTTCTGCGTGGCCGACCGGCTGGTTGATTGGCCCGCGGCCGGCCGGCCGCGGCGGGCGGGCGTCAGCTCGTTCGGCATCGGGGGGACGAACGCGCACGTGGTGCTGGAGGAGGCTCCGGCCCCCACCTCGATCCTCCCCCGCGGAGCGGGAGAGGACGCCCCCTCCCAGTTGGTGGTCCTGTCGGCGAAGACGCCTTCGGCTTTGGAGGCGATGACCGCGAATCTGGTGCGGCATCTCGAAGCTCACCCGGAGCTCGATCTCGCCGACGTGGCGTTCACTCTTCAGGCGGGCCGCCGGCCTCTGGAGATGCGCCGCGCCGTGGTGGCTCGCGGCCGGGCCGATGCCGCGGCGGCTCTTGCTACGGGCGATCCGCGCCGGGTGTGGACCGCGCAGGCCGGTGCCGGCTTCCGGCCGGTGGCGTTCCTCTTTCCCGGGCAAGGGGCGCAGCACGCGCGCATGGCCGCGGAGCTGTACGAGAGCGGGCGCTGGCCGGTGTTCCGTGACGCGCTCGACCGCTGCGCCGAGATCCTGGCGCCGCACCTGGGGCTCGACCTGCGGGACGCGCTGCTGGCGGAGGGGGACGAGGCGGCGCGGCGGCTGGAGCAGACCGCGCTGGCGCAGCCGGCTCTCTTCGCCGTCGAATGGTCGCTGGTCCGGCTCTGGAGGGATTGGGGCGTCGAGCCCGAAGCCCTGCTCGGCCATTCGATCGGCGAGCTGGTGGCCGCCTGCCTCGCCGGAGTCTTCTCCCTGGAGGACGGCTTGGCGCTGGCCGCGGCGCGCGGCCGGCTGGTGCAGGGGACGCCGCCCGGGGCCATGCTGTCGGTCCCGCTCGCCGAGGAGGAGCTGGCTCCCTGGCTGGAGGCGGGCGTGTCCCTCGCCGCGGTCAACGGTCCGGCCCTCTGCGTCGTCTCCGGCCCGGCGGACGAAATCGAGCGGCTAGAAGGACGGCTGCGGGAGGCGGGGCACGAGAGCCGGCGCCTACACACCTCCCACGCCTTCCATTCCTCTCTGATCGAGCCTGCGGTCGCCCCCTTCCGGGACCTGGCGGCCCGTGTCGAGCGCCGGCCGCCATCCATTCCGTTCCTGTCGAACGAGACCGGCACCTGGATCCGCGCCGAGGATGCGACCGATCCGGACTACTGGGCGCGCCACCTGAGGCAGCCGGTGCGATTCGCTCCGTCGGCCGCGGCCCTCCTGGCCGAGCCGCAGCGGCTCCTCCTGGAAGTCGGGCCGGGCACCACCCTGACCACCCTGCTGCGCCGGGGGGGAGAAGCGCGGGACCGGGCGATCGCCTCCCTGCCGCACCCGCAGGATGCTGAATCGGACGTCCAGGCGCTGCTCGGCGCCGCCGGCCACCTCTGGCTGGCAGGCGTGTCCCTGGATGCGGAGGCGCTGCACGGCTCGGAGCCGAGGAGGAAGGTGGCGCTTCCGGCCTATCCCTTCGAGCGTGAGCGGTATTGGATCGAACGGGTAACGGAGAGGACGGAGACCACCACCGCGGGAGGCGCTCTGCTCAAGCGGCCGGACCCCGCGGACTGGTTCTATCTCCCTACCTGGAAGCGGACGCTTCCGCCCGGCGCGATCGCCGCCTCCCGCGACGAGGACGAGAGCTGGCTGATCGTCGATCAGGCAGGGGATCTGGGCACGCGGCTGGCGGAGGTTCTACAGAGCCGAGGCTGGTCCGTCACCCTCGGGACCGGTGAGGAGGAGACGGCGCCGTCGCGCGTGGTTTTCTGCGGCGACTCCCTTGGCCTCGTCGCCCTCGCCCGCGAGCTCGGCCGGCGCGTTCACACGGCGGTCCACCTCGCGGTGGTCACCCACGCGCTCTATGAGATCACCGGGGGCGAGGTGCTCCCCGGTGGGCAAGGGGCCCTGGCCGGCCTCGCCAAGGTGATCCCCCAGGAGTACCCGAACCTCCGCTGCCGGCTGATCGACACCGGCCCGGACGTGCCCGCGGAGGTCCTCGCCGCCGAGTTGGAGCCCGCCGAGGGTCCGCCGGTCGTCGCCCTGCGCGGGCGGCATCGCTGGGAGCAGGTCTTCGAGCCTGTGCGGCTGGAAAAGCCCGAGGGCGCGTCGCTCGATCCTGCCGGGCATTATGTGATTACCGGCGGCCTCGGCCGCTTTGGGCAGACGGTGGCGGCTCATCTGCGGAGCCTGGGTGCGAAAGTCACGCTTCTCGATGTTCTGGACGGCACCGACGTGGCCGACCGCACGGCCGTGGTGCGCGCCATGCGCGGCGCCGTGGCCCGGCATGGGCGCATCCACGGCGTGCTGCACGCGGCGGGCGCCCCCTCGGACGACTACCGCACGCTCGCCGAGCTGACCGCCACCGACCTGGAGCGGCACCTGCGGCCCAAGGTGGACGGCGCGATCGCCCTCCGCGAGGCTCTGCGCGAGCTGGGGGAGGAGCCCGCCTTCTGCGTCGCCACCTCGTCGCTCGCCGCGGTCCTCGGCGGAGTCGGCCTGGGCGCCTTCGCCGCGTCTGACGCCGCCCTGGATGCCCTGCTCGGCGCCTGGGGTCCGCTCTGGGCCAGCGTCAACTGGGAGGTCTGGCAGGCGATCGGCGGCGGCGAGGCGGCGTTCCTCGGGCAGCAGCAGAACGAGCTGGTGCTGACGCCGGAGGAGGTGGTCGAGACTCTGGAGCGCGTCCTGACGGTGAGCGGCCAACCGCGGCTCGCCGTGGCCAGCGGCGACCTCGGCGCGCGGCTGAAGCAGTGGACGGACGTGCTGCACGCCGGCAGCCTGGCGGCCCATGCGCGGCCGGAGTCGGGCATCCCCTACCGCGCGCCGGGCGATCCGGTCGAGGCGCGGATCGCCGAGATCTGGCAGGAGCTCCTCGGCGTCGACCGCATCGGCGTCGACGACGACTTCTTCGTGCTCGGCGGCAACTCCCTGGCCGGATTGCAGATCCTGACACGGATGCGCGCCGCCTTTGACGTCGAGCTGCCGCTCAAGGCCTTCTTCGAGGCGCGCACGGTGGCGGCCATGGCCGAGGAGATCCGGCGCGAGCAGGAGAAGGCCGCTTACGAGAAACGGCGGCTGGAGGAGATCCTGGCCGAGATCGAAGGCCTGTCGCTCGACGAGGTCCAGGCGGAGCTCGCCACGGAGGAAGGATCGTGAGTGTCGAGCTGGAGCAGCGGCTGGCCTCGCTGCCGCCCGAGAAGCGGCGGCTTCTGGAGCTGCGCTTGCGGAAGGAGGGGATCGCGCCCGCGCGCCCTGCCGGACCGCCGCCGATCCCGCGGCGCGATCCGTCGAACGCCGGCCCGTTCCCGCTGACCTTCGGCCAGCAGCGGCTCTGGTTCATCGAGCAGCTCAACCCGGGAACGGCGGCCTACAACATCCCCTTCGCCGGGCGGCTGCGCGGCGCGCTCGACGCGGATCTCCTGGAGCGCGGCCTGCGCGAGGTGGTGCGCCGGCACGAGGTGCTCCGCACCCGCTTCCGCCTGCGCGACGGCCAGCCTGTGCAGGTGATCGATCCCGAGCCCTTCGTCCGCCTGCCGCTGATCGACCTGACAGCCTTGCCGCGCGACCCGCGCGAAGCCGAAGCCGCGCGGCTGATCCTCGCCGAGCCCCAGGCTCCCTTCGACCTGGAGAGGGGGCCGGTGCTGCGGGTGAGCCTGGTCAAGGTGTCCTCGGGGAGTCTGAAGGGCTCCGTTCCCTCCCAAGAAGGGCAACCACAAGGGTTGCCCCTACACGAGGCAAATCCTGTAGGGGCAGGCCTTGTGCCTGCCCATCCCCACGTCGGTACCCTCCACTCTCAGCTCCCGGGCCTGGCGGAGGAGGGTGGTGGTGAGCCCGCGGAGGAGCACGTCCTCCTCGTCACCATGCCCCACCTGGTGACGGACGCCTGGTCCATGGCGGTCTTCTTCCGCGAGCTGCCGGCGATCTACGAGGCGTGCCGGCGTGGGGAGGCGCCGCGGCTGCCGGAGCTGCCGATCCAGGTGGCCGACTATGCCATGTGGCAGCGCGTCTGGTTGCAAGGCGAGGTACTGGAGGAGCAGCTCCGCTTCTGGCGCGAGTACCTGCGCGACGCGCCGCCGGTGCTGGATCTGCCTACCGACCGACCGCGGCCGCCGGTTCAGACGTTCAGCGGCAAGCGCCTGCCCATGGCCCTGCCGCCCGAGGTGAGCCGCGGACTCCGTCCCTTCAACGACCGCCGCGGCGTCACCAGCTTCATGACGCTCCTCGCGATCCTCGACGTGCTGCTCCAGCGCTGGAGCGGCCTCGACGACATCGTGGTGGGCTCGCCGGTGGTGACCCGGCAGCAGCCCGAGACCCATCCGCTGATCGGCTTCTTCATCAACACGGCTGTGCTGCGCACGCGGATGGACGGCGATCCGACCTTCGAGGAGCTGCTGCTGCACGTCCGCGACAGCACGCTTGCGAGCCTCGCGCACCAGGACCTCCCCTTCGAGCGGCTCACCGATGTGATCGAGGTGCCGCGCGACGCTCCCTATCCGCCGCTGGTCCAGGTCAGCTACGTGTTGCAGAACGTCCACATCCCGCAGCCCGCCTTCGAGGGCATCCGGCTCGTCGATTCCTGGCAGACCGACACCGGCATGGCCCGCCTGGACCTCGCCGTCGGCGTGTTCGAGGAGGAAGGGGAGGGGACGGTCCCCCAGGGCGGCTTCGACTACAACACCGATCTGTTCGACGAAGCCACGATCCTGCGCCTGCGCGACCACTTCCTGGCGCTGGCCGCTGGAGCGCTGGCGGAACCGGAGCGGCGGATCTCCGAGCTGCCGATGCTCTCCGCGGTGGAGCGCCACCAGCTCCTCGCGGCGTGGAACAGCGAGCTCCCGACCACGGAGCGCCTCTTCCACGAGAGGGTCGCGGACGTCGCCCGCACCCGGCCGGACGCCCCGGCCGTGGTGGGAGAAGGTGGTCTCGCGATCACCTACGCCGAGCTGGTCCGGAGGGCGGAAGCGCTCGCGGATCATCTGCGAGGCCGGGGCGCCGCCCCCGAGGTGGGGGTGGCGGTCTGCCTGGAGCGCTCGCCTGAAAGAGTCGTGGCTTTTCTCGCGGCCCTGGCCTCCGGCGGCTTCTACACCCCGCTCGATCCCGCCTGGCCCGCGGAGCGCCTGCACTACCAGCTGCGCGACACGGGAGCGGCGGTGGTGGTGACGACCCGGGATCTGGCGGAGCGGTTCGGGTTTGAGGGCAAGGTGGTGCTGGTGGATGAGCCGTTTTCTCCGGCGTCCTTTGGGTCCTTTGAGTCCTTTAGGTCCTTGGACGCCCTCGCCTACGTCATCCACACCTCTGGCTCCACCGGCCTGCCCAAGGGGGTGATGATCCCCCACCGCGGTTTGGCCAACCTGGCCATTGCCTTGGAGCACGCCTATGGGGACGCTCCGGGCGAGCGGGTTCTCCAGGCGGCCCGGATGGGCTTCGATGCCTCGATCTTCGAGATGGCGGTCGCCCTGCCGGCCGGGCGGGCGCTTCACGTCGCCGGTCCGGGCGCGCTGCTCGCCGGCCCGGAGCTCGCCGCCTTCGCGGAGGAGCGCGCCGCCACCTGCTGCATCCTCACCCCCACGGCCCTTGCCACGGTGCCGGAGGACGCTCTCGCGAGCGTGCGCTGCATCATCCTGGGCGGCGAGCCCATCCCGCCCGACATGGTGGAGCGCTGGGCTCCGAAAGTTCGGCTTTTCAACGTCTACGGGCCCACCGAGGTCACGACCGCCTGCGCTACGGGTCCGGTCGAGCCGGGGCAAAATCCGTTCATCGGCTGGCCCCTCGCCAGCTTCCCCGTCTACGTGCTGGACGCCCGGCTCCAGCTGGTCCCGCGCGGTGCGCACGGCGAGCTCTGCGTCGGCGGCGCCAACCTCGCCCGCGGCTATCTCGGTCTGCCGCACCGGACGGCGGACCGCTTCGTGCCCGATCCCTTCTCAGGAAGCTCCGGCTCTCGCCTTTACCGCACCGGCGACCGGGTCCGCCAGCTTCCGGATGGCCGGCTGGACTTCCTCGGCCGTCTCGACGACCAGGTCAAGGTGCGGGGGATCCGCATCGAGCCGGGAGAGATCGAGGCGATCCTGCGCGAGCATCCGGCGGTGCGCGAGGCCGCGGTCGTGCTGCGCGAGGGGGAGAACCGGCTGATGGCGATCGTGGCGCGGGACGGGGAGCTGAGCCCGGAGCCACTGCGGAGCTGGCTGCGCGAGCGCCTCCCCGAGCCCATGATGCCGTCCGCGGTCCTCGTGCTCGACGGCTTGCCGAAGACGGCGAGCGGCAAGCTCGACCGGCGCGCCCTCTCCCGGCTGGAGTCCGAGGCGCCGAAGGCCGAGGCCAGGGTGGACCTTCCGGTCTCCGACAAGGAGCGGCTGCTGGCCGGGATCTGGGCCGAGGCCCTGAAGCGCGACCAGGTCGGCCTCCACGACGACTTCTTCGCGATCGGCGGCGACTCGATCCTGGCCATCCAGGTGGTCGCGCGGGCGGCTGAGGCCGGGCTCTTCGTGGAGCCGCGCGAGCTCTTCACGCACCCGACGGTCGCCGGCTTGGCGGCGGTCGCTGCGGGCGCGCCGCGGATCGACGCGGAGCAGGGGGCGGTCACCGGTCCCGTCCCCCTGACACCGGTTCAGCGGTGGTTCCTGGAGGAGGTGGACCCTCCGGTGCCGCACCACTGGAATCTTTCGCTGCTCCTGGAGGCAGCGGAATCGGTTGTCGATTCGGCCGCGCTGGCCCTGGCGATGGCGCGCCTCGTCGAGCATCACGACCAGCTGCGCGCCCGCTTTGTCCGCACCGGCGCCGGCTGGCGTCAGGAGATCGCCGTGCCGGACGGAGAGGCGCCTTTCACGCATCTCGACCTGTCCGCCCTGCCCGCGACAGCGCAGGAGAGAGCGTTCGCGGCTGCCTCCTCCGCCTTCCAGGCGAGCCTCGATCTCCGGCGCGGCCCGCTCTTCCGCGCCGCGCTCTTCGGATCGCGGCTCCTCCTCATCGCCCATCACCTGGTGGTGGACGGCGTTTCGTGGCCGGTCCTGCTCGCCGACTTGCGTGCGCCGGATCTGCCTCCGAAAACGACCTCCTTCCGGCGCTGGGCCGAGCGGCTCCGGGAGTATGCCGGGACCGCCGAGCTGCGCCAGGAGCTGGATTTCTGGAAGGAGACCGGAGGCCGCGCCGCGCCGCTGCCTGTCGATCTCCCAGGGATCGAAGGAGAGGCCGGCCGGGTGGAGGTCCGGCTCGGCGCCGTGGAGACCCGGCAGCTCCTCTCCGAGGTGCCCGAAGCCTGTCCGGTGCGCACCGAGGAGGTGCTGCTGGCCGCTGTGGCCATGGCCCTGGCCGGTTGGCGCGGCGAGCGGACGGTCGTCATCTCCCTGGAGGGGCACGGCCGCGAGCGGCTGTTCGACGACGTGGACCTGTCGCGCACCGTGGGCTGGCTCACCAGCTCGTACCCGCTCTGGCTGGAGCTGCCGGAAGGTGACCCGGGCACCGTGCTCAAGGCGGTCAAGGAGCGGCTGCGGCGGGTGCCCCGGCGCGGCATCGGCTACGGCATCCTCCGCCACCTCGCGGACGACGAGACCGCCGCGGTCCTGCGCGGCCAGCCGCGGCCCGAGGCCTCCTTCAATTACCTGGGGCGGACGGACGATCCCACCGTGGGCTCCGGCCCGTTCCGGCTGGCGCCCGATCCCGGGGGCGGAGCGAGCGATCCGCGCAATCCGCTGCCGCATCCGCTGGCGATCGACGCCGTGGTCCTGGGCGGCGAGCTCCGCCTGGTCTGGGTCTACGACCGCGGGCGCTACCTCGACGAGACGATCGAGCGGGTGGCGGCAACGGCCCTCGACCGTCTGCGCGGGCTGATCGCCTACTGCCTGCGGGGCGAGGCGTCCGGCCATACGCCCATGGACTTCCCGCACGCGGGTCTGGAAGCCGGGCAGCTCGACGGGCTCCTGGGAAAAATTGGGAGACGGCGATGAGTCAGATCGAGAACATCTACCGCCTTTCCCCCTTGCAGGAAGGGATGCTGTTCCACAGCCTGAGCGATACGGACGCGGGCCAGTACGTGGAGCAGGCCCTCTGCACGCTGGCCGGCGACCTCGATCCGGCGGCGCTGCGCCGGGGGTGGGAAACGGCCCTGGCGCGCCACCCCGTGCTGCGTGCCTCGTTCCATTGGGAGGAGGTCGATCGCCCGGTGCAGGTGGTCTATCAAAAGGTGGACCTCCCCTGGCGCGAGGAGGACTGGCGCGGCGTGCCCGAGGAGGCGCAGGCAGCGCGCCTCGACGCGCTGATCGACAGCGACCGCCGTCTCGGGTTCGACCTGGGCCGGCCGCCGCTCCTGCGGGTGACGCTGATCCGGCTTGGCGAGCGGGTCTGGCGCTTTCTCTGGAGCCATCACCACCTGCTGCTGGACGGCTGGTCGCTCGCCCGGGTGCTCCAGGAGGTCTTCGCCGGCTACGCGGGCACCCTGTCCGGCCTGCCCCCTTCGCGTTCCTACGTGGACTACATCGCCTGGCTGGAGACGCAGGACCTGGCCGAGGCCGAGGCGTTCTGGCGCCGGACCCTCGCCGGCTTCGCGACCCCCACGCCGCTTCCCCTGACCTCCATGCCGGTGGTGCGAGGGACGCCCTCGTACGAGGAGAAGGTCCTGGTGCTGCCGCCGGCCGCAGCTTCCGCGGTCGAGGAGGCGGCGCGGCGTGCCGGGGTGACGCCCGGCACGTTCGGGCAGGCCGCCTGGGCGCTCCTCCTCGCGCGCACCAGCGGAGAGGACGACGTGGTCTTCGGCACTGTGGTCTCGGGCCGGCCGCCTCACCTGCGCGGCTCCGAGTCGATGGTCGGGCTGTTCATCAATACCCTGCCGGTGCGGGTGCGGATCGAGGAGCGCGATCCGCTGGCCGTCTGGCTGCGGCGGCTGCAGGAGCGGCTCCTGGAGCTGCGCGGTTTCGAGCATAGCCCGCTGGCCGAGGTGCAGAAGTGGAGCGAGGTGCGGCCGGGCGAGCCGCTCTTCCAGACCCTGGTCGCCTACGAGAACTATCCGCGGGACGCCTCGCTCCAGCAGGGCCTGGACGGGCTGGAGGTGCGCGATCTGGATATCTTCGAGCGGACCAACTACCCGCTCAACCTCTCGATCGTCCCGTTGGAGGGCTTGCAGCTCCGCCTGAGCTGGGACCGCCGGCGCTATGACCTGGAGACGGCCGAGCGTCTCCTCGGCCACTTCCGGACCCTGCTCGACGGCATGGTCTCCGGCCTCGACCGCCCGCTGGAGGAGCTCTCGCTGCTCGACGACGCCGAGCGTCTCCTGGTGGAATGGAACGGTGCTGCCGCAGAGGTGCCGGACGTACCCATCGACGTCCTGCTCGGCCGCGTGGCCGCCGAGCGCGGTGATGCGCCCGCGGTCGTGGGGCCGGACGGCGCCGCGCTGAGCTATCGCGAGCTGTGGGAGCGGTCCGGCCGCCTCGCCCACCGGCTGCGCGAGCTGGGCGTGGGCCCCGAGGTGCCGGTGGGGCTCTGCCTGGAGCGCTCGCCCGACCTGGTGGCCGCGATGATCGCCGTCTGGCGGGCCGGCGGCGCCTACGTGCCGCTCGATCCGGAGTACCCGGCCGAGCGCTTGCGCTTTCTGCTGGAGGATGCCGGGGTGGCGGTGCTGGTGACCCGGCCGGGGCTGGTGGAGGCGCCGGGCGGGTGTGCGGTGGTGGAGATCAAGGACAGCAAGGACTTCAAGGACAACAAGGACCAGGAAACCGCAGAGTCCTTGGAGTCTTTGAAGTCCTTGGAGTCCTTGGAGTCCTTCACCGCTTACCTCATCTACACCTCCGGCTCCACCGGCCTTCCCAAAGGCGTGGTCACCCACCACCGGGGGCTGCTCAGCTTCCTGCTCGCGGCGCGCCGCCTGCTCGATCTCGGCCCCGAAAGCCGCGTTCCGCAGACGACCTCGCCGTCGTTCGACGCCTCGGTCCTGGAGATCTTCCCGACGCTCCTGGCCGGCGGCACGCTGTTCGTGCTGTCGCGCGACACCCTGCTGTCCGGGCCGGGGCTGGCGGACGAGCTGCGGCGGCTGGAGATCACGGCGATGGCCGTGGTGCCGTCGTTCCTCGCCACGATCCCGGAGGGAGACTTCCCGGCGCTGCGCACCGTGCTCGCGGGCGCGGAGCGCTGCCCGGCCGAGATCGCGGCGCGCTGGTCGGCCGGCCGGCGGTTCTTCAACGCCTACGGTCCTACCGAGACCACGGTGTTTCTCACCACGTTCCAAGGGGCCGGCGAGCCGCCGCAGGGGCCGCCGATCGGCCGCCCGATCCCCAACGCCGAAGTCTACGTGGTGGACCGCCTGGGCCGGCCCGTGCCGCCTGGCGTACCCGGGGAGCTCTGGCTCGGGGGTGCCGGGCTGGCGCGCGGCTACCTTCACCGGCCGGAGCTCACGGCCGAGCGCTTCGTTCCCCACCCATTCGCCACTCAGCCGGGCGCGCGTCTGTATCGCTCCGGCGACCTGGCGCGCTGGCGGCCGGACGGACATTTGGAGTTCCTCGGCCGCATCGATCATCAGGTCAAGATCCGCGGACACCGCGTGGAGTGCGGCGAGGTCGAGGCCGCCCTCGTCCGCCACCCCGGCGTGCGCGAGGCGGCGGTGATCGGCCGCGAGGATCGCCTGGTCGCTTATGTGGTGCGGGGAGACGGAGAGGTGCCGGACTCCGGTGCGCTGCGGCGCTTCCTCGCCGAGTCGCTCCCCGCCTGGATGATCCCCGCCGCCTGGGTCTTCCTCGACGTGCTGCCGCTGTCGCCAGCCGGCAAGGTCGACCGTAGAGCCCTTGCGCGAATCAATCCGGAGCCGGAAAGCCGGGAGGGGGCAGCGGCCGGCGCGCCGCGCAATCCGGCCGAGGAGGCTCTCGCCCGCATCTGGGCCGAGGTGCTGCGGGCCGAGCGCGTGGGCGTGGACGACGACTTCTTCGAGCTTGGCGGGGACTCGATCCTGAGCATCCAGGTGGTCGCGCGCGCCGCCGAAGCCGGCCTCCAGATCACGCCGCGCCAGGTCTTCGAGCATCCCACGGTGGCGGCGCTGGCCGGAGTGGCGGTGGCGACCGGGCGCGAGGCGGGGAGCGTGGCCGTCGAAGGGCCGGCGCCGCTCACGCCGATCCAGCGCGCCTTCTTCGAGCGCGCGCCGGCCGATCCGCACCGCTTCAACATGTCGGTCCTTCTCGCCCCGCGCGAGCCGCTGGAGGCTGTCGCCCTGGAGCGCGCGCTGGGGGTCCTGCTCGACCGCCACGATGCCCTGCGGCTGCGCTTCGAACAGAGGGAAGGGGAGTGGGCGCAGCGGGTGGACGCCCCCGGCGGGCCGGTGCCGCTGACGCGGCTGGACCTGTCCGCGCTGCCCGCCGCGGCGCGGGATGCGGCTTTCGCCGCGGCGGCGGACGCGCTCCAGGGGAGCCTGGACCTGGAGCGGGGAGTAGTCCGCGCCGCTCTCGTGGGTCTGGGGAGAGAGGAGCGCCTGCTGCTGATCATCCACCACCTGGCGGTCGACGCCGTCTCCTGGCGGGTGCTCCTGGAGGACTTCGAGCGGGCGTATGCGGACGAGCGTCTGCCGCCCGCGACCACCCCTTTCACGCGCTGGGCCGAGGCGCTGGAGGCGTTCGCGAAATCGCCCGAGGCGGCGCGGGAGCTTCACTTCTGGCGTGCCCAGGCGGAGGCCGCGGCCGGGCAGCTGCCTCTCCCGCTCGACCGCGAGGACGGTCCGGACGTCGAGGCGGAGAGCCGGGCCGCCACCGTCTCGCTCGATGCGGCGACGACCCGCGCGTTCCTCAAGGACGCGCACCGCGCCTACCAGACGCGGCCCGAGGAGCTGCTCCTCGCGGCGCTCGTCCAGGCGATCGGCGGCTGGACCGGCGAGCGGGCGCTCCGGGCCGACGTCGAGGGGCACGGCCGCGAGCCGGTCTTCGCCGGGGCGGAAGGGATCGACCTGTCGCGGACCGTGGGCTGGTTCACCACGGTCCATCCGGTCTGGCTCGACCTGCGGAGCGCGCAGGGGCCGGCCGCGACCGTCAAGGCGGCCAAGGAAGCGCTGCGGCGCGCTCCCAACCGTGGGCTCGGCTATGGTGTGCTGCGTCACCTGGGCGGAGCCATCTCCGGGCCATCGCCTGAGATCGCCTTCAACTACCTCGGCCAGCTCGACCTGCTCCTCGGAGCCTCGGCGCTCTTCGAGGTCGATCCGGAGCCGCCGGGCCTGCCCCGCAGCCCCCGCGCAGCGCGCCCCTACCGGTTCGAGGTCAATGCCTGGGTGCGCGACGGACGCCTGACGGTGAGCTGGGGTTACGGCGAGCGGCGGCACCGGATCGAGACCGTCGAACGTCTCGCGGAGAGCTTCCTCGCAGCTTTGCGGGAGCTGATCGAGCACTGTCTGGCGCCGGACGCGGGCGGCTTCACGCCGTCCGACTTCCCGGCAGCGGTCCTCGACCAGAAGTCGCTGGACCGCCTGCTCGGCAGCATCCAGGGGCGCGGAGGACGGCGCCGTTGACCGAGGTCCTTGCGGACGTTCAGGACGTCTATCGTCTCTCGTCGCTCCAGGAGGGGATGCTCTTCGAGAGCCTCTACGCTCCCGAGGGGGACGCCTACGTGGTGCAGACCGCCTGGCTGCTGGAGGGCGATCTCGATCCCGTGGCGCTGCGGCGGGCCTGGGAGCACCTCGTCGAGCGGCACGCGGTGCTCCGCACGTCCTTCCATTGGAACGGGATGGAGCACCCGCACCAGGTGGTGCACCGTTGGCTGGAGCTGCCCTGGATCCAGGAGGACTGGCGCGGGGTTCTGGCCGGGGAGCGGGAGAGCCGCCTGGAGGAGCGCCACGAGGCCGACCGCCGCGCGGGCTTCGACCTGGAGACCGCGCCGCTCTTCCGGCTCCTGCTCGTCCGCCTGGAGGACCGCCTCTGGAGCCTGGTGTGGACCCAGCACCATCTGCTCCTCGACGGCTGGTCGGTCGGCCTGGTTTTACCGGAGCTCTTCGCGGCCTACGCGGCCTTCCGCGGCGGGGCGTCTCCTCATCTGCCTCCGGCGCGGCCGTTTCGCGCCTATATCGAGTGGCTGCTGCGGCGCGATCCGCACGAGGCCGAGGCGTTCTGGCGCCGCGAGCTGGCGGGCTTCGCCGCGCCGACGCCGGTCGCCGGTGCCGCCGGAGACCGGCATGCGTTCGGCGGGCGCGGCCGGGCTCTCGCCGTCCTCGATCCGGCGGAGACCGCCGGCCTGAGCGAGCTGGGGCGGCGCCATCGGTTGACGCTCAACACGTTCGTGCAGGGGGCCTGGGCCCTGCTCCTGGCGCGCCGCTCCGGCGAGGACGACGTGATTTTCGGCGTGGTCGTCTCCGGCCGGCCGGCCGAGCTGCCGGGGGTCGAGACGGCGATCGGTCCGTTCATCAACACGATCCCGCTGCGCGCGCGCCTCGCGCCCGGCGACCGGCTGCTCCCCTGGCTCGCCACCGTGCAGCAGCGCCAGCTCGAGGCGCGGCGGTTCGAGCACAGCCCGCTGGTGGAGATCCAGGGCTGGAGCGAGGTGCCGCGCGGCCGGCCGCTCTTCGAGAGCCTGCTGGCCTTCGAAGGGTCGCTCTACGATCCGGCTCTGGGTGAGGGCATCGGCGGCCTGCGCATCGCCGCCGCCCGTTCGAACCAGGTCAGCCGCGCGCCGCTGACGCTCGTCGCTGTGCCCCAAAGCGGACGTCTTGATCTCGGCCTGGCCTGGGACCTCGAGCGCTTCGCGGCACACGAGATCCTGCGCTGGGCCGGTCATCTGCGGGAGCTGCTTCTCAGCATGGCTGCCAACCCGGAGCGGGCTCTCGCGGAGCTGCCTTTTCTCACCGCGGCGGAGCGGCAGCAGGTTGTCGTGGAGTGGAACGACTCCAAGGACAGCAAAGTCACCAGGGAGGTCACCCTTCACGGCCTCTTCCTGGCCCAGGCCGCACGGGCTCCGTTGGCCGTGGCCCTGGTCTTCGGGGACGAGCGCATCACTTACGGGCAGCTCGCGGAGCGCTCCAGCCGAGTGGCGGCCCGCCTGCGGGAGTTGGGGGTCGGGCCGGAGGTCCGGGTGGGGGTCTCCCTGCCGCGCTCGCCGGAGCTGGTGGTGACGATCTTGGCCATCCTCCAGGCCGGTGGCGCGTATGTCCCTCTGGACCCCGACGATCCTCTGGAGCGGCGGGAGTGGATCGCGGCGGATTGCGGGGCGGCTTTGGTGGTGACTGAGAAGGGTGTGGGGGCCGGCGGGACGCCGGCGGTCCCAGGGGGGTGGCTCCCGGAGGCTCTCGCGTATGTGATCTACACCTCGGGCACAACCGGCCGGCCCAAGGGAGCTATGGTGCCGCACAGGGCGGCGGTCAACCACATCCGCTGGACGCAGGCCGCCTATGGGCTCGGCCCCGGCGACGCGGGCCTGCTCAAGACGCCGATCGGGTTCGACGTGTCCGTGCGGGAGATGTTCTGGCCTCTCTCGGTCGGCGCTCGCCTTGTGATCGCCCGGCCCGGCGGTGAGCGCGATCCGGGCTACCTGCTCGGCCTGATCGAACGCGAAGAGGTGACGGTCGCGAGCTTCGTGCCTTCTCTGCTGGCCGCGGTGCTCGACCGGGAGACCGTCCCGGCCCTGAAGCGGGTCATCGCGGGCGGCGAGGCTCTGTCCGCGGAGCTGGCCGAGCGCTGCTTCCGCCGGTTGCCGGACGCCTGGCTCCACAACCACTACGGCCCGACCGAGACCGCGGTCAACGCCACGGCCTGGCGGTACCGGCCCGGGGAGCGGCCGGTGCCGATCGGGCGGCCGATCGACAATGTCTGGATCGATCTCCTGGATGCCTGGAGGAGCCCGGTGCCGATCGGGGTGGCCGGCGAGGTCCACGTGGGGGGTATGGGCGTGGGACGCGGCTACCTCGGCCGGCCGGAGCTGACGGCCGAGCGCTTCGTTCCGGACCCGCGTGTGCCAGGCGCGCGCCTGTATCGCACCGGCGACCTGGCGCGCTGGCGGCCGGACGGGGCATTGGAGTTCCTGGGCCGGCGGGACCATCAGGTCAAGGTCCGGGGCCTGCGCGTCGAGCCCGAGGAGGTGGAGGCGGTCCTCTCCGCCTCACCCGGAGTGCGTGAGGCCGCGGTGGTGGCGCGGGACGGCGCGCTCGTCGCCTATGTGGTTGCCGGCCGAGGAGATCGGGGCTCTCCACGCGAGCCTGGCCGCGCGGCTCCCCGCGTTTCTGATCCCGTCGGCGTTCGTGCCGGTCGACGCCCTGCCCCGCACCCCCAGCGGCAAGGTGGACCGACGGGCTCTCGCTCGGCGCGAGGTCCAGGCGGCGGCGCTTCCGGAGTCCGGCTTCGAGCCTCCGCGCACTCCGGTGGAGGAGCAGGTGGCGGAGATCTGGAGCGAGGTGCTGGGCCGGCCGCGGATCGGGGCGCACGATAACTTCTTCTCCGTCGGCGGGCACTCGCTTCTGGCTCTCCAGGTGGCCGGCCGGCTGCGCGAGGCGTTCGGTGTCGAGGTCCCGCTGCGGCGGCTCTTCGAGGCGCCCACCGTGGCCGCCCTCGCGCGGGAGGTCGAGACAGCCCTGCTGGCCGGGGACGATTCCATGCCGCGGAGGCCGCTGCTGGTGCGCGTGCCGCGCGACCGGGAGATCCCCCTCTCCTTCTCGCAGGAGAGCCTCTGGCTCCTCCACCAGCTCGACCCGGCGAGCCCGGCCTACAACGTCCCCGCCGCAGTGCTCGTCTCCGGCCGGCTCGATCCGGCCGCCCTGGAGCGGACGCTGACCGAGATCGTCCGGCGCCACGAGGCGCTGCGCACTACGTTCCCGGGGGGCCGGCCGGTGCAGTTGATCCATCCGCCGCGGCCGGTGCCCCTGCCCCGGATCGACCTGGCCGGCCTGCCGGCGGATCTCCGGGAGGCTGGAGCCCGGCGCCTGGCCCGCGAAGAGGCCCTGCGCGCGTTCGATCTCGCCCGCGGCCCGCTGCTGCGCACCGTCCTGGCGCGGCTCGGGGAGGAGGAGCATCTGGTCCTTCTCACCCTGCATCACGCCGTGTCCGACGAGTGGTCCGTGGCGGTGTTGATCCGCGAGCTGGGAGCGATCTATCGATCCGGAGCGTCCGCCCTTCCCGAGCTGCCGGTCCAGGTGGCCGACCATGCGACCTGGCAGCGCGAGTGGCTGCGCGGCGCGGTGCTGGAGGAGCGGCTCGCCTGGTGGAGAGAGCAACTGGGCGGAGCGCCGCCCGTCATCGAGCTGCCCCTGGACCGGCCGCGCACGGCGGCGCGGAGCTACCGCGGCGGCCGGGTGCCGCTGGAGATCCCGGCCGCGACAGCCGAGCGCCTGCGGCGGCTGGGGCGCGAGGGCTCCGCGAGCCTGTTCATGGTCCTCCTTGCCGGCTTGCAGGCCTGGCTCAGCCGCCACGGTGCCGGGCCGGACCTGGTCGTGGGCGCTCCGGTGGCCAACCGCTCCGATCCCGGCACCGAGGGGCTGATCGGCTTCCTGGTGAACACCCTGCCGCTGCGTGGCGACCTCTCCGGCGATCCCGGTTTCGGCGAGCTGGTGGAGCGCTCGCGCGAGGCGTGCCTGGGCGCCTTCGCCCATCAGGACCTGCCGTTCGAGCGGCTGGTCCAGGAGCTGCGGCCGGAGCGCAGCCTGGCCCACGCGCCGCTCTTCCAGGTGATGCTCGCGCTGCACAACGTCCCCGCGCCGGCCCTGGAGCTGCCGGGCCTCTCGTTCCGCCCGCTGGAGATGGACCCCGGCACGGCCAAATTCGACCTGGTGCTGGAGTTGAGCGAAAGCCCCGGGGAGACGCCGTCGGTCCTCGGCTCCCTGGAATACGCCGCGGACCTGTTCGACCGGGGGACCGCCGAGCGGCTGGCCGGTCATCTGCCGGTGTTGCTGGAGGCGGCTGCCGCGGATGCGGAGATGCCGATCGCCGCGCTGCCGCTCCTGACTTCCGCCGAGGCCCGCCAGATCGCGGAGCAGAGCGCGGTGCGCGCGACTTTCCCCGCGGCCTGTCTGCATCACCTCTTCGAAGCTCGGGTTGCCGAGCGGCCGGACGCGAAGGCCGTGAACGAGATGACCTACGCTGAGCTCGACCGGCAGGCGAACCGGCTGGCCCGCCGCCTGCGCCGTCTCGGGGTAGGGTTGGAAACGCGGGTGGCCCTCCGCCATGAGCGCACGCCGGGTCTGATCGCCGGCCTCCTGGGCATCCTCAAGGCCGGCGGGGCGTACGTGCCGATCGATCCCGCCTGGCCGGCCGAGCGCCAGCGGCTCCTGCTGGAGGACGCGGGAGCCACCGTTCTCGTGGACGAGGAGCAGCTCGCCGCCGCGCAGGAGGAGAGCGCCGAGCCGCTCGATGACGTGCCTGTCGGGCCGGACAACCTGGCCTACGTCATCTACACCTCGGGCTCGACCGGTCTCCCCAAGGGGACCCTGGTGACCCACGCCCATGTCTCGCGGCTCCTGGCCGCCACCGAGGGCTGGTTCCGCTTCGGGCCGAACGACGTCTGGACGCTCTTCCACTCCGTGGCGTTCGACTTTTCGGTCTGGGAAATCTGGGGCGCGCTGACCCTTGGCGGCCGGCTCGTGATGGTGCCGACGGAGGTGACCCGCTCGCCGGAGGATCTCCTGCGCCTCCTGGACGCCGAGGGCGTCACGGTGCTCAACCAGACGCCGTCGGCCTTCCGGGCGCTTTCACGGCTGCCGGTGCCGGCGGTCCTTCGCTGGGTGATCTTCGGCGGCGAGGCCCTGGATGTCAGCTTCCTCGCCGGCTGGCTTGGCGGCCCCCGCCTGGTCAACATGTATGGAATCACCGAGACCACGATCCACGTCACATATCGGCCGCTCTCCGGCGAGGATCTGGCCGCCCCCTGGCGTAGCCCGATTGGTGTCCCGATCCCGGACCTCTCGGTCCACCTGCTCGACCGGCGCGGCGCGCCGGTGCCCCTGGGCGTGCCGGGGGAGATCTGCGTGGGCGGCGCCGGCCTGGCCCGCGGCTACCTGGGCCGGCCGGACCTGACGGCCGAGCGCTTCGTGCCCGACCTTTTTGGCGAGAGCGGCGGTCGGCTTTATCGCAGCGGCGACCTGGCGCGCCGGCTCCCCTTGGGCGAGCTGGAGTACCTGGGGCGCATGGACCAGCAGGTGAAGCTGCGCGGCTTCCGCATCGAGCCGGCGGAGATCGAGGCGGCGTTGCGGGAGGTACCCGGGGTGGAGGAAGCCGCGGTGCTCCTGCGCGACGACCTGCCCGGCGGTCCGGGGCTGGTGACGTACGTGGTGGGCGGGCCGTCCGCGGGCGACCTCCTCGCCGCTCTGCGCTCGCGGCTGCCGGACCATATGATCCCGAGCCGCTTCGTCTCCCTGGAGTCTCTCCCGCTCACTCCGAACGGCAAGCTGGACCGGGCGGCGTTGCCCGCGCCCGAGGGAAGCCGGCCCGAGCTGGCGCGCGCCTACGTGGCGCCGCGCACGCCGGTGGAGCAGGCGCTCGCCGAAGCCTGGGAGGAAGCTCTCGGAGTCGAGCGCGTGGGGGTCGAGGACAACTTCTTCGACCTGGGCGGGCACTCGCTCCTCGCCACGCAGATGATCTCGTGGGTGCGCGAGACCTTCGAGGTCGAGGTGCCGCTGCGCGATCTCTTCGAGCATCCCACCGTGGCCGGGCTGGCGGCGGCGATGGAGCGGCTGGAGACCGCTGCGGCGCCGGCCATCCCGCGGCGCCGGGACCCGTCCGTCCACCCTCTCTCCTTCTCCCAGGAGCGGCTCTGGTTCCTCGACCGGCTCGATCCGGAAAATCCCGCCTACAACATCCCGGTCTCCCTCCGGCTGCGCGGCCCGCTGGACGTGGGCGCCCTGGCCCAGGCGCTGACCGGGGTCGTCCGCCGGCACGAGGCCCTGCGTGCCACGTTCCACGATGACAGCGGCCGTCCACTCCAGCGCATCGCGCCGGCATCCCTGGTGCCTCTGCCGGTGATCGACCTCCAGGCCCTCTCCGCGGATCGACAGGACGACGAGGCCCGCCGCCTTTCCGCCCGCGAGGCCTCCCAGCCGTTCCGGCTCTCCGCCGGGCAACTCGTCCGCGCCCGGCTGCTGCGGCTCGGCGCGGAGGAGCACGCCCTGGGCCTCGAAGCCCATCACATCGTGGCCGACGGCTGGTCCCTGGGCGTCCTGGTGCGCGAGCTCACGGCGCTCTATGCCGGGGAGACCCTCCCGGAGCTGCCCATCCAATACGCTGACTGGGCCGCCTGGCAGCGCGAAAGGCTGACCGGCGCGGCCCTGGAAGAGCAGATCGCCTGGTGGCGGGAGCGGCTCGCGGGCTCTCCGCCGTCCCTCGATCTGCCCACGGACCGGCCGCGGCCGGCGGTGCAGACCTTCCAGGGCGGGCGCGCGGCCTGCTTCCTCCCCGCGGCGCTCGCGGACCGCCTGCGGTCGCTGGCCGGAGGTGTTGGAGCCAGCCTTTTCATGGTTCTCTTGGCCGCCGTCCAGCTCCTCCTGGCCCGCTGGAGCGGCCAGGAGGACGCGCCGGTCGGCGCGCCCATCGCCGGCCGCACCCGCCGCGAGGTCGAGGGGCTGATCGGGCTCTTCCTGAACCACCTCGTCCTGCGCAGCGATCTCTCGGGGGACCCCTCGTTCCGCGAGCTGCTCGGCCGGGTGCGCGAGGTGGCCGTGGGCGCTTACGCCCACCAGGATCTCCCCTTCGAGAAGCTCCTGGCGGAGCTGGAGCCGCAGCGCGACCTCTCGCGCACGCCGCTCTTCCAGGTCTTCTTCAATCTGCTGAGCTTCCCAATCCCGGATGCGCACCTTCCCGGCCTGACGGTCGAGGGGCTGGACGCCCCCGCCGAGCCGCAGTCGAAGTTCGACATGACCTTCTACCTGGTGGAGCAGGAGGGAGGCGTGCGGATCGACCTGGTCTACAACGCCGGCCTCTTCGACGCCGCGCGGATGGAGGAGGCGCTCGCGCAGTACCGTCTCCTCCTGGAGCAGGCGGTCGAAGATCCGGACGCCCGGATCGGCAGCTACTCCCTGGTCACGGACGCCGCCCGGAGCGTTCTTCCCGACCCGCTGGAGGATCTCGACGCGAGCTGGCCCGGCTCGGTGGCCGATGCGCTGGCCCGGCACGCCCGCGCCACGCCCGATCGGCCGGCGGTGCTCTGGGAAGATGGCGAGCTCTCGTACGCCGAGCTCGATCGCCAGGTGGACCAGGCGGCCACGGCCCTCCGGGCTGCCGGGATCGGCCGCGGGGACGTGGTCACGATCCGGGGGCAGCGCAGCCCGCAACTCGTACCGGAGATCGTCGGAGCGCTCCGGGCCGGCGCGGCGTTCGTGATCCTCGATCCCGCCTATCCCGAGCAGCGGAATGCCGAGATCCTCGAACAGGTGCGGAGCCGTCTCCCTCTCTCCCGGGGGATGAGTGCGGTGGGCGGCTCCGACCTCGCCTACGTCGCCTTCACCTCCGGCTCGACCGGCGTGCCCAAAGGTGTCCTCGGCCTCCACCGCTCGCTCACCCATTTCTATCCCTGGATGAGCGAGGCCTTCCAACTCGGCCCCGAGGACCGCTTCAGCCTCCTCTCCGGCCTGGCCCACGATCCGCTGCACCGCGACGTCTTCACGCCGCTCTGGCTCGGCGCCGCGGTTGTGATTCCCGATCCGGAGCGGATGGCCGAGCCCGGCTGGCTCGCGGGGTGGATGGCGCGCATGGGCGTCACCGTCGCGCACCTCACGCCGGCCTTGGGCCGCGTCCTCACCGAGGCCCCCGCGGGTTCCATCCCCTCGCTGCGCCGGGCCTTCTTCGTGGGCGACGTGCTGACCCGCCGCGATGTCGAGCGCCTGCGCGCCACCGCCCCGCAGGTCTCCTGCGTCAACCTCTACGGCTCGACCGAGACCCAGCGCGCCGTGGGCTATCACCGGGTGGAGGAGAGCGAGGCGCGGGAGGTCTACCCCCTCGGGCGCGGCATGCCGGACGTGCAGCTCCTGGTGCTCACGCCGGCCGGGCTGCTGGCGGGGATCGGCGAGGCGGGTGAGGTCTGCGTACGCAGCCCGCACCTCGCCGCCGGCTACCTCAACGACCCGGAGCTGACAGGGCGGCGGTTCGTGACCAACCCCTTCACTGGCCGGGAGGGCGACCGCCTCTACCGCACCGGCGACCTCGGGCGCTACCGACCGGACGGCGAGGTCGAGCCGCTCGGCCGCGCTGACCTTCAGGTCAAGATCCGCGGCTTCCGCGTAGAGCTGGGGGAGGTCGAGGCGGCTCTCACCCGCCACCCGGCAGTCCGCGAGGCGGTCGTCGTGGCCCGTGGAAGCTCCGAGGACCGCCGGCTCGTGGCCTATCTCGTCCCGGATATCGTCCCGGAAGGAAGCATGCCGGACATCCGCGAGCTGCGGGACTTCCTGCGGGCCCGCCTTCCCGAGTACATGATCCCGGCGGCGTTCGTCTTCCTGGATGCGCTGCCGCTCACGCCGAACCGCAAGATAGATCGCAAGGCGCTGCCGGAGCCCGGGCGGGACGAGCCCCGCGAGGCGGCTGCCCCCCGGACGCCGATCGAAGAGCTGCTCACGGCGGTCTGGAGCGAGGTCCTGGGCACCGATCGGATCGGCCCAGAGGACGACTTCTTCGCTCTCGGCGGCCATTCGCTCCGGGTGACCCAGGTCCTCGCCCGTGTGCGGGAGGCCTTCGGAGTCGAGCTGCCGGTGCGCAGCCTCTTCGAGAGCCCGACCCTCGCCGGCCTGGCCGCGCGGATCGAGGAGGCCCTGCGCGCCGGGCCTGCCCGCCCGGCTCCTCCCCTGGTCCGGGTCCCGCGCGAGGGGGATCTTCCGCTGTCGTTCGCCCAGGAGCGGCTCTGGTTCCTGCACCGGCTGGCGCCGGGGAGCGCGGCGTACAACATGCCCGCGGCGCTGCGGCTCCGCGGCACGCTCGATCCCGCCCACCTGGAGAGGACGCTGTACGAGATCGTGCGGCGTCACGAGGCGCTGCGCACCACCTTTCCGGAGACGAATGGCGAGCCGCGCCAGCGGGTCCATCCGTTCCATCCCTTCCCGCTGCCGGTGATCGATCTGCGGGATCTCTCTGGAAGGACCCACGAAGCCGAGGCGGAGCGGCTCGCCCTGGCGGAGGCGGCGCGGCCCTTCGAGCTGGCCCACGGACCGCTGCTGCGCGCCGCGCTGATCCGCCTGGACGAGCGCGATTGGATCGCGTTGCTCGGCACCCATCACATCGTGAGCGACGGCTGGTCCGTGGGCGTTCTGGTGCGGGAGATCGCCGCCCTGTCCGCGGGCGCACCGCTCCCCGCGCTGCCGGTTCAGTACGCCGACTTCGCCGTCTGGCAGCGCGGATGGCTTCAGGGAGAGGCGCTGGAGGCCCAGGTCGCCTTCTGGCGCGAGGCGCTGGAGGGGGCTCCGGCGGTCCTCGACCTGCCCCTCGACCGGCCGCGCTCGCCGGAGACGGGCCGCGCCGGTGTGCACATGGCGGCTCTCCCGCCGGATCTGGCCGGCGCTCTGCGTGGGTTGGGCCGGCGTGCGGGGGCGACCCTGTTCATGGTCCTGCTGGCGGCCTTCCAGGCCTTGCTTCACCGGCTCACCGGGGAGGACGACCTGGTGGTGGGCACGCCGATCGCCAATCGCACGCACCCCGCGCTCGAAGGGCTGATCGGCTTCTTCGTGAACACCCTCGCCCTGCGCAGCCGGCTCGACGGGGACGATCCGGTCTTCGACGAGCTGCTCGGCCGCACCCGCGCCGCGGCGCTCGCGGCCTATGCCCACCAGGATCTGCCGTTCGAGAAGCTGGTGGAGGAGCTGCGGGTCGAGCGGAGCCTCCAGCATGCGCCGGTCTTCCAGGTGATGCTCGTGCTCCAGAACGTGCCCGCGGCGGAGCTGGCGCTGCCGGGCCTCACCCTCGCGCCCGTGCCGCTGGCTCCCGGCGCCGCCAAGCTCGACCTCAGCCTCACATTCGTCGAGGCGGGGAGCGAGATTCGTGCTGCGCTGGAGGTGGACGCCGGCCTCTTCGACGCGGCCACCGCGGAGCGCTTGCGGGAGCGGCTCGGCGTCCTGCTCCGGGAGGTCGCCGCCCATCCGGAGCGCCGGCTGTCCGAGCTGCCGGTGATGGCCGAATCCGAACGGCGGCAGGTGGTGGATTGGGGGGAGGCGGCCGCGCCGCTCCCGGCTCCCTTCCCGCTGCACCGCCGCTTCGAGGAGCACGCCGCGCGGACCCCGGAGGCGCTGGCGATCGGCGGCGACGGGGGAGGGCTCACCTATGGGGAGCTGGACCGCGCCGCGAACCGGGTGGCGCACGCCCTGCTCGCGGCCGGCGCCGGCCTGGAGACGCGCGTCGCGGTGTCCATGGAGCGGCCCGAGGCGTGGGGGATCGCGCTCCTGGCGGTCCTCAAGTCCGGAGCGGTCTATGTACCGCTCGATCCCCAACTGCCGGCGGAGCGCCTGGAATTCCTGATCGCCGACAGCGGCGCCTCGGTGCTGCTGACCGAGGAGGCACTTCTCGGGCGCCTTCCTGAGGCTCCGCGGGCGGTCTGTCTCGACCGGCTCGACCGGGACGCCGCGGCCGGACCGGAGACTCCCCCCGCCGTGGAGCTTCACCCGGAGGCTCTGGCCTACGTCTTCTATACCTCGGGCTCGACCGGCGCTCCCAAGGGAGTCGGCGTGCCGCACGGCCCTCTCGCCCGGCACGTGATCGAGATCGTCCAGCGGCACGGGCTCGGACCGGGCGGCCGGAACCTGGGGATCTATGCCGAAGGGTTCGATCCCTCCCTGGAGCAGATGCTCGGTCCACTGGTGAGCGGCGGCGCGTTTTTCCTCCGGGCCGGCGCGATGTGGAGCGCGCTCGAGCTGGCGGATCGGGTCGAGCGCTGGGGTATCACCGCGGCCATGCTGCCGAGCGCCTATTGGCGCCAGGTCGTCACCGACCTCGCCGCCTCGGGCCGGACGCTCGGCTCCGGCACTCTTCGCATCGTCGAGACGGGTGGCGAGGCCATGCCGCTCGACGTGGCGCGGCGGTGGCCGGCCGTGGCTCCCGGAGCGCTGCTGCTCAACAGCTACGGTCCCACGGAGACGGTGATCACCCCGACGCTCTACGAGGTGACTGGAGAGATCCAGGCGACGCCGTCGGGATCGGTGCCGATCGGCTGGCCGCTGCGGGGCCGCTCCTCCTGGGTGGTGGACCGGCGCGGCGAGCCCGTTCCTCTCGGTGTCGCGGGGGAGCTCCTGCTGGGCGGTCTGCTGGCGCGGGGGTATCTCGGCCGCCCCGCCGCCACCGCCGAGGCCTTCATCCCGGATCTGGACCCGCGGGCCGCTCCAGGGGCTCGGCTCTACCGCACGGGCGACCGCGTCCGCCGGCTGGCGGACGGCGCTCTGGAATTCCTGGGGCGGCTCGACCGTCAGGTCAAGGTGCGGGGCTACCGTATCGAGCCCGGGGAAGTCGAAGCCGCGCTCACCGCCGAGCCGGCGGTGCGCGAGGCCGCGGTGGTCGTGCAGGATGCGGCCGGGGGGCGTCGGCTGGTCGCCTGGCTGGTGCGGCGCGACCCGCGCGCCGAGCCGCCGGACCTGGATCTCCTCCGCGCCAATCTGCGCCGCCGGCTGCCCGAGCCCATGATCCCCTCCGCCTTCGGTTGGATCGACGCCCTGCCCCTGACCCCCAACGGCAAGGTGGACCGCCGGGCGCTCGCACAGCGGGAGCTCGGCCGGACGGCGCGGCCGGGGGAGGTGCCGCCCCGCGACGATCTGGAACGCGAGCTGGCGCGGATCTGGGAAGACCTCCTGGACGTGCGCCCGGTCGGCGCGCGCGACGACTTCTTCGATCTCGGCGGCCACTCCCTGCTGGCGGTCCGCCTCGCGTCGCGCGTGGAGGCCCGCTTCGGCCGGCTCTTACCGATCGCCACTTTGTTTGAGCGGCGGACGGTCGAGGCGCTCGCGGACTGGCTCCGTCCATCTCTCGCGCCCATTGCCGTCTCGCCGCTGGTACGGATCCAGCCCGGCGGGAGCCGTCCTCCCCTGTTTCTGGTCCATCCGGGCGGCGGCGGCGTCCTCTGCTACGCCGAGCTGGCTCGCGCCCTCGGCCCGGACCAGCCGCTGTATGGCTTGCAGGCGCCGGGTCTCGATGGCGAGCGCCCGCCTCTCGATCAGGTCGGCGAGATGGCGGACCTCTATCTGGAGGCGGTCCGCGCCATCCATCCCCAAGGAGCCTGGCATCTCGGCGGGTGGTCCTTTGGAGGTCTCGTGGCCTACGAGATGGCTTGCCGGCTGGGTGAGCAGGGGGAACCGGCCGGTCTGGTGGCCGTGCTGGACGCGCCGGCCCGGGATGTCGCGGAAGCCCCTCTGGCTGACGAGGCGGAGCTCCTGGTGCGCGGCCTCGGTGAGGTCTTTCTGCAAGCCGTGCCGCTCGATCCCGCCGAGCTGCGGGGGCTCGACACCCGCGCGCAGGTCGCTCTGGTCCTGGACAGGGCGCGGCGGGCGGGCCAGGTGCCGGACGATTTCGACGAGGTGCGGGCGGGCGGCCTGGTGGCGGTCTTCAAGGCCAATCTGCGCGCCGCCCGCACCTGGGAGCCGCGCTCGTACCCCGGGCGGATCACCTTCGTCCGGGCCGCCGGCAGCCACCACCTCGGGCCAGACCCGGCCGGCGGCTGGGGCGCGTTCGCCGCCGTTGACGTGATCACCGTCCCCGGCGATCACTACCGGATGGTCGAGCCTCCTCACGTGGAGGTTCTGGCGCGGACGCTGCGAGCCGCCCTGGATGCCCTGGAGGGGGAGACGCGCTGATGCGGCTCAGCCTCTTCCTCACCTCGGGCGACGAGGCGCCCCTCCTCCTTGAAACCGCCCGCCAGGCCGAGCGCCGCGGGCTCGCCGCGCTCTGGCTCCCCGAGCGGTCTCCTGGCGGTCTCTTTCCCAATCCGGCAGTCGCCGCCGCGGCCGTGGCGGTCGCGACCCGGCGGATCGGCGTACGGGCCGGCGGCCTCGCGCTCCCTCTTCACAACCCCATCCGGGTGGCCGAGGAGTGGGCGCTGGTGGACAACCTCTCCGGTGGCCGGGTGGGGATCGCCTTCAGCTCAGCGGACGGCGACCATGCGGGAATCGAGACCGTCCGCCGGCTCTGGCGGGGGGAGGCGGTGCGCGTTCCGGATGGCGAGGGCCGGCCGATCGAGGTGCGCATCCTGCCGCAGCCGGTGCAGCCGGAGCTCCCCCTCTGGCGGATCGTCACCGAGCCGGACGCGGCCGGTGGGGAAGGGCCGGTCGCCGGTACGGTCCCCGCCTTCGCGTCGGTCGAGGAAGGGCTCCTCGCGGTGCGGCTCTGGAAGGAGGCCGGCGTCAACGAGATCGCCTGCCGGGTCAGCCTCTCCGACGCGCTCGACGCCCTCGACGTCCTGGGGGAGGTCCACCATGGCGGATGATCTCTCGAAGCGCATGACGGGGCTGACTCCCGAGCAGCGCGAATTGCTGCTGCGCCGCCTCAAGAAAGAGGGTCTCAGAGTCCCCGGCGAGAGCCGGAGTCCGGCCGAGCCGCCCTTTCCCGCGGCTCCGCTCTTCACCCTGGATTCCTGGCCGGAGCCGGAGCCCTCGGACAGGCCGATCGACTTCAGCCTCTTCTTCTTTTCTGATGGCGGAGCCAAGAGCCCGGCGGAGAGCTACGAGCTTCTTCTGGAGAGCGCGCGTTTCGCGGACCGCCAGGGCTTCGCGGCCGTGTGGACCCCGGAGCGCCACTTCCAGGACTTCGGCGGCCTCTATCCCAACCCGTCGGTCCTCGGCGCGGCCCTGGCCGCCGCCACCGAACGGATCGGCATCCGCGCCGGCAGCGTGGTCCTGCCGCTCCACGAGCCGCTGCGGATCGCGGAGGAGTGGGCCGTGGTGGACCGCCTCTCCAACGGCCGGGCCGGAGTCTCCTTCGCGCCCGGCTGGCATCCCACGGACTTTGCCCTGCGGCCGGAGGGGTACGCCGACCGCCGGGAGCTGATGTTCCAGGGCATCGATACCGTGCGCCGGCTGTGGCAGGGCGAGATTCCGCTGGAGCCGCGTCCGGTCCAGCCCGAGCTGCCGGTCTGGGTCACCTGCTCGACGAACACCGCCACCTGGACCCGCGCGGGCGAGATCGGCGCCCACGTGCTCACCATCGTCCAGCCGCTGCCCGCCCTGGCCGAGAAGATCGCCCGCTATCGCGCTGCCCGGGTGGAACGCGGCTTCGATCCGGAGGCCGGGCGGGTCACGGTCCTGGTGCACGCCTTCGTGGGAGACGACGAGGAGGCCGTGCGGGAGAAGGTACGCGCTCCCATGACCGCCTACCTGAGGACCTACTTCGACCAGTACGGTTTCCTGGCCGGCGGCGGCAGTGCTCAGGACGTGGACTCGTTGATGGCAATCGCCTTCGAGAGCTATTTCTCCTCGCTCTCCCTGCTCGGACATCCGGACAAGGGTGCCCGCCTGATCGACCGGCTGCGCGCGATCGGCGCCGACGAGGCCGCCTGCCTCATCGACTTCGGCGTCGATGCCCCGTCGATCCTGGAGGCTCTTCCGGCCCTGGACCGCCTGCGGGCTCGCTGCGAGGCCGCGCCGTCCGGTGGTACCATACGGCGGTAATGCCCCGTAACGCTCTGGCTGCCGCACTCCCTTCGTTCCCGGATCTGATCGACGAAATCCGCGGGGACGCGAAGCTCGGGCGGCAGCTTTCCTACGCGGCCTATCTGCCGGGAAGCGATCCGGTGTACGCGGAGCTCGATCCGCCGCTGCCCGGGCCGCTCGCCCAGGCCATCTCGCGCGGCGGCGTCCCGCGCCTCTGGTCGCATCAGGCCGAAGGGATCGCGGCGGTGCGGCGCGGCGAGAACGTGCTGATCACGACGCCCACGGCCTCGGGCAAGTCGCTGGTCTTCCAAGTCCCGGTCCTGGAAGAGGCAGCGCGGGGCGGCTCGGGCCACGGGCTCTTCCTCTTCCCCCTGAAAGCCCTCGGGCAGGACCAGCGAGGCAAGCTCGTCCATCTCGCCGAGGAGGCGGGCCTCTCCTCCGAGATCTGCGAGATCTACGACGGCGACACTCCGTCCGCGAAGCGGGCGCTGATCCGCAAGCAGTTTCCGCGGGTCATCGTCACCAATCCGGACATGCTCCATCTGAGCATCCTCGGGAGCTGGACCACCTGGGGGCCGTTCCTCGCCGACCTGCGCTGGATCGTGCTCGACGAGCTGCATACCTACCGGGGGATCTTCGGCAGCCATTTCCACCACGTGCTGCAACGGCTGCTGCGGCTCAGCCGCGCGGTGGGCGGCGATCCGGTGGTCGTGGCCTCGTCGGCCACGGCCGCGAACGCGGCCGAGTTCGCCGAGACGCTGACGGGCAAGAGCTTCCACTGGATCGGAGAGTCCGGAGCGCCGCGCGAGGGGCGGCACTTCCTGCTCTTCCGGCCGGTGGCGAGCCCCTACACGGCGACGCTCCAGCTCTTCGTCCGCTTCCTGAAGGCCGGGCTCAAGACGATCGTCTTCACCAAGGCGCGGCGCATTACCGAGCTGCTGTACTCCTGGCTGCGCCGGGAGGAGCCGGATCTGGCGCCCCGCGTGGCGAGCTACCGCGCCGGTTTCCTCCCCGAGGAGCGGCGGCGCATCGAGAAATCGCTGTTCGACGGCCGGCTGGACGGAGTGATCTCCACCTCCGCTCTGGAGATGGGGATCGACGTGGGCGGCCTCGACGCCTGCATCCTGGTGGGCTACCCGGGGAGCATGATGGCCACCTGGCAGCGCTCGGGGCGGGTGGGGCGCGCCGGCCGCGAGTCGATCACCGCGCTGGTGGCCCTGCCGGACGCGCTCGACCAGTTCTTCCTGGATCATCCCGAGCAGTTCCTGGAGCGCCCCTGCGAGCGGCTGATCGTGGACCCGGTGAACGATCCCGTGTCGCGCGCCCACCTGATCTGCGCGGCGGCCGAGCTCCCTTTGATCCCGCGGGACGAGCAGCCGTATCTGGAGAAGCACGAGCCGCGGCTGATCGAGCTGTTGCGGGATGGGCATCTGCTGGAGGCGGAGGATGGGACCGAGCTCTGCTCCCTGCGCCGCCGGCCGCAGCGCCACGTCACCCTGCGCGGTACCGGTGCCCAGCACACAATTTTGGATGGCGGCCGGATGATCGGCACGGTCGACGGCGTGCGGGTCCTTCACGAGTGCCACCCCGGGGCGATCTATCTCCACGGTGGCCGGCAGTACTGGGTGGAGGAGCTCGACAGTGAGGAGCGGCAGGTGCGGGCCGTGGTGGCGGACGTGGACTACTTCACGAGCCCGCTGACCGAGAAGGAGACGGAGATCCTGGAGGTCCTGAAGGAGCGCACGGACGGTCCGCTCCACGCCGGGCTGGGCCGCCTCAAAGTCACCGAGCGGGTGCTCGGCTACGAGCGCAAGCGGATCTACAGCCAGGAGACGATCGACCAGCATCCGCTCGATCTGCCGCCGGTCCATTTCGAGACCGTGGGGCTCTGGTGGGTGGCCCCCAAGGCGGTGGAGGAGACGCTGCGCCGGCGCGGCGAGCACTACATGGGCTCGCTCCACGCCTCCGAGCACGCGGCGATCTCGCTCTTCCCGCTGCTCGCTCTCTGCGACCGCATGGACATCGGCGGCATCTCCTACTCGTTCCATCCGCAGATCGGCTGCGGCGCGGTGTTCATCTACGACGGCCATCCCGGCGGCGTGGGGATCGCGGCCCGCGGCTTCGAGGACCTGCCGGAGCTGCTGCGGCGGGTGGAGGTCCTGGTGGAGAGCTGCACGTGCGAGGACGGCTGCCCCTCCTGCATTCAGTCGCCGAAGTGCGGCAACGGCAACCGCCCGCTGCACAAGGCCGGAGCCGCGCGGTCGCTCCGGCTGCTGCTGGGGATGGAGGAGCCGGTGGCGCCGATCGTGGCTCCGGAGCTGGCGCTGGAGAACCGGGAAAAGGACCTAAAGGACACCAAGGACATCAAGGACATCAAGGACACCGCCGAGGCCGATGTCTCTCCGCCCTTGCAGTCCTTGGAGTCCTTGCAGTCCTTGAATTTCCCCGCCCCCGAGGACGACCTCGACTTCCCCGACCGCGACGCCGGTCCCTGGTCCGAGCCGGGTCCCGCGCCGGTGCGCTATGAGCGGGCGCCGTTCGTCTCCGTGGGGCTGCCGCGGACCGTCCTCTTCGACCTCGAGACCCTGCGCTCCGCCGCCGACGTCGGCGGGTGGCGCAAGGCGCACCGCATGGGAGTGGCGATGGGGGTCGTCTGTTATCTGGAAGAGGGGCGGTTCGCGGTGTTTCCCGAGAGCGAGGTGCGGGCGCTGAGCGACGAGCTGCGCGCGGCGACGCTGATCATCGGCTTCAACATCCGGCGGTTCGACTACCAGGTCCTTTCCGGCTACACCGGCGTCGACTATGCCCGCGTGCTCCCCACACTCGATCTCCTGGAAGACGTCTACGCGCGCGCCGGCCGGCGCATCGGCATGGGCCACCTCGCTCAGGAGACGCTGGGCACGGACAAGTCGGCCGACGGGCTCCAGAGCCTCGAATGGGTCCGCCAGGGACGGCTCGATCTGGTGGAGGCGTACTGCCGGAAGGACGTGGAGATCCTCCGCGACCTGTACCTCTACGGCCGGCGCGAAGGGTGCCTCTTCTACCGCGACCGCCGGCGGGACGTTCGCCTGAAGATCTGCGTGGACTGGTAGGCACCCCTACCGCTTGGCCACCACCTCGATCCCTTGCAGCAGGGTCTGTGCGCGGTTTGCCACCAGGAGAACGCCCTGGCGGGCAGCCTCCTGGGACAGAATCTGGAGGGCCCGCTGGCCCGCCGGATTGCCCTGGAGCAGGTCGAGCTCGGCCAGCGCGAAGGTGGCGTCCAGCTCGGAGAGCCGCAGGCCCAGGGCCGTGCTTTCGTTGCGCGCGGTGGCGAGCAGCCGCCGGGCCTCGGCTGCCCGTCCCTGGGCGCCGGCGGTCCGGCCGGCAGTGATCTCGATCGTGACGCGCGCCCGCCGGCTCTGGCTGGGAGCGACCAGCTCGAGGGCCCGGCGGATCTCCTGGTCCGCGGTTCCAGCCTGCCCCCGGGCGAGGAAGATTTGGGCGAGCGTCTCGCGCGCGAGGGCTTCACCGTCGGGAAGGTGCAGGAGGCGGAATCCCTCTACGGCACTCCGCGCCTCCCGATCCGCCTCCTCGATCTTGCCCTCGTCGAGAGCGAGGCGCGCCAGGACGAGGCGGCCAGCCGTGGCCTGCTGCCGCTCGACGGTCTCCGTCCAGAGTGCGAGCGCGGCGTCCGCGTTCTGCCGCGCCTCGGCCAGCTTGCCTTGCAGGCGCTGGACTTGGGCCATCCCGGCCTTCGCGTCGGCCAGGAGCTGCTTGTGCCCGGTCCGCCCGGCCAGCTCCTCCATCTCCCGGAACGCCGCCTGCGCCTCGTCGAGCCGCCCCTCCTCGACGAGGACGCTCCCCAGCCTGCGCAGTGCGAGCCCGAGGCTGCGCGGGTGATTGATCTGCCGGGAGAGACGGACCGCGTTGGTGGCTTCGGCCCGCGCCTGGCGCACCTTGCCGAGGTCCAGGTAGACCGACGAGAGGCTCGTGCGGGCTCCCGCCTCCCCCAGGAGGTTGCCGATGGAACGGAAGCGTTCCAGAGCGCCCTGGAGGGACTGCTGGGCCGCCTGCAAGTCGCCCTGCTCCTGGAACACGCTTCCGAGAATCGCGAGCCCCCGCCCTTCGGCCAGGGGGTCGTGGACCTCCCGGGAGATTTCGACGACCTCCTGCAGGACCTCCTGCGCCTGCTCGTAGTTCCCGGTCTGGAGCTCCATCCCTCCGAGGTTGGTGAGGGCTTTGACGATGCCCCGCCGGTTGCCGGCCTTGCGGTGGATCGCCAGCGCCCGCTCGTACTCCCGGCGGGCGCCCTCGAAATCCCCGTTGTCGCGGAGCAGGTTGGCGATGTCGTGGATGGCCCGGGCGACGCCGACCCGGTCGTTCGCCGCGGAGAAGATGTGCTCCGCCTCCTGAATGTGGGAGAGAGCCTCCTGCGGGCGGCCCAGACTGCGCAGGGCATGCCCCTGGAGGTGCACCGCCTGGGCGGTCAGGAGGCGGGCTCCCAATTGGCGCCCTTTGTTCGCGGCCTGCGTGGCGGCTCTCTCCTGGGCGGCATAGTCCGACAGGGCGGCCGTGGCCTCGGCCTCCGCCAGGTCGATGCGCGGATCGTCCGCCAGGGGCGCGGGCAGCCGGCGCAGGTTGGCGACCGTGAGGAGCGCCTGCTTCGGGCGGCCCGCCGAGATCTGGGCGCGGGCCAGGCGGAGGCCGTGCTCCAGGTTGTCGGGAAAGAACCGCCAGAGGCTGTCGTAGATGTCGACCGCTTTGTTCCAATCCCTGCGGGTCTCGGCGTCCAGGGCCTCGACAAGGAGGCGGTCCTCGCGCTGGAGGTTGCTGGAGAGCGCGAGCGCCTTGCCAGCCTCCTGCACCGCGTACGCGTCGTAGCCGAGAGTGGACCAGGCGTTGGCGAGAGCGGCGTGGGCGAGCGGGAAGTTGGGCTCCGCCCGGGTGGCCCGCTGCAGGAGGTCGAGCGCCGCGATGGTGTCCAGGGAGCGCAGGCGCTCCAGTCCCTCGGCGTAGAGGCGGCCCGCCTCTACGCCGGCCGGGAAGGAGGCACGGGTCAAGGCCACTTCGGTGCGGGTGGCCGGACCGGTACCCAGCCTCTCCCGCAGATCCCGGCCGAGCCCGGAGACGAGCTCGAACAGCTCCTGCTCGGAACGGGTTCCGGTGAGGACGGAGAGCGTCTCGCCGGTCGCCGTGTCCTGCAGCCGCAGGTCGACCCGGATGCGGTCTCCTCCTTCCTTGCCGAGGGAGAGATAGGACCCGAGCAGGACCACGTCGCACCCCAGGAGGCTGCGGAGGCGGGTCAGGCTCTCCGCCGGAAGGTTCTCGGGATCGTTCAGGCCCAGGTCGCGCTTCGTCCGGGTCACGCTCTCGCCGGTGATCGTGTGGAGCTTCTCGCCGACGCCGAGCTCGACGGTGAACATCTCCGCGAGGGCGGTGGAGAGCCAGGCCGACTCGGCGCGGCCGGAGAGATTGCGGAAGCCGAGCACCGCGATCGAGCGGCGCGGCACCGGGACCGCCTCCCCGGAGAGCCCCGCGGAAGAGCCGCCTGGCGGGGAGAGGGACAGGAAATGAAACAGCGCGGCCGTCAGCCCGATCAGGAGAAGCGCCGCCGCGCCGAGCAGGACCCACCGGCGAGCCGCCCACCGGCCGGGAGCCGGCTCGATGAGAGCCGGTGCGAGAGGAGCCGGAGAGGCCGGAGCCGTCGCTGTGCTCGATGCGGGCTCTCCGGCGTCCTCTTCTTCGGACACCGGAGGCACCTCGGGAGGAGAGTGCGGCGCGGCGGCGGGAGGCTCCTCGACCGGCGCAGGCGCGGACACGGACGGCTCGGGCCGTTGGAGCTCGGCCACGAAGCTGTACCCCCGACCCGGCACCGTCACGATGAACCGGTGCTCGCCCGCCTCCTCGCCCAGGGCCTTGCGCAGCCGGAAGACGTTCTGGGTGAGCGTCGCCTCCGTGATGAAGGTGTCGGGCCAGATCGTCTGGAGAAGCTCTTCCTTCTCCACGACCTCGCCATGCCGCTCGACCAGGACGAGGAGCGTCGCCAGGGCCTTGGGCGGAAGGGGGACCGTCTCCCCTTCGCGCATCAGGACCCGGCGGACAGGGTCGAGAACGAATCCTTCAAACGCGTACGGCAAAGCTCTCAATCCAACCTGCTGAACGTTTTCGTTACGCTTGTCATTGTAGCTCGTTTGTCACCCTGGAACGGCGGCACGCTCTTTGAATGATAAGGGGGGATGGAGGCTGAAATGACACATGCGCAACCATCCCATCAGGCCTACCAGATCCTCCATCTGGGGTTCACCGTCCTGCCGCTCCTGGCGGGCCTGGACAAGTTCTTCGAGGTCCTGGCCGATTGGGACCGCTATCTGGCGCCCCTATTTCCTGAGGTGCTTGGCGTCAGCTCCGCGACCTTCATGTCGATCATCGGAGTGATTGAGATCGTCGTCGGTCTGGCGGTCTTTTTCAAGCCGCGGCTCGGCGGTTATCTGGTTATGCTCTGGCTCTGGGGCATCATCCTGAACCTTCTGCTCATCCCTGGATACTACGACATTGCGCTGCGGGATTTCGGCCTCTCGCTGGGCGCTCTGTCGCTGGCGCGGCTGGCGGTGGCGTTCGAGGCGACCTCGCAGGTGCCCGCCCGCATGCGGGAGGCTCGGGTCTGATGCGCGGCCTGAGCCTGAAGAGATCCGCCGCGGCGGCCGCGTTCCTTCTCCTGGCCCTCTCGGGCTGCTCCACGCTCGGTCTCGCCGGGATCGAGAAGCCGGAGGTCCGGCTCATGGGCGTCGACGTGGGCAGCGTCGGGCTGGACTCGGCCGAGCTTCTCTTCGACTTCAACGTCGACAACCCCAACGCCCGGGACCTGGTGCTCGGCGGCATCGCCTATCGCCTGAACGTGGAAGGCGCGCGCCTCCTCGACGGCCGGCGCGGCGAGCGCACGGAGATCCTCTCCCGAAGGGACAACCGGGTGACGCTGCCCGTGACCGTCCGTTACGAAGACCTCTCCCGCGTGCTCCGCAGTCTGCGCCGGGAGGAGCATCCCTCCTATGAGCTCAAGGCCGACTTCGAGTTCGACGCCCCGGTGGTCGGGACCCTGGTGGTGCCGGTGACCCAGAGAGGGCGGGTGCCGCTCGACCGGCTGGCGGGGTGGATCGGGCGGATCCTGGGCTGAAGGCCCTCACCCCCAGCCCCTCTCCCGCAAGCGGGAGAGGGGAGCACAACGAAAACATTCTTGGCTGTTCACCCCTCTCCCACTCGTGGGAGAGGGGCCGGGGGTGAGGGTCCTCCGATATCATCCCAGTGTTATGCGAAGATCGCTGGTCCCAACGACCGTCCTTTGCCTGGCCGCTCTCGCCCTCGGGGGGGCCGCGCCGCCCGAGGTCCGCTATACCTTCCTGCTGAGCGGCAACCGGGCCGGGTCGGCCACCGCGCGCGCCGTGTCCGACCGCGAGCAGGTCTTCACGTTCGAGTACAACGACCGAGGCCGTGGCGCGAGCCTCACGACCCGGGAGGTTGTGGACGAGCAGGGTGTGCCGGTGCGGGTGGAGATCAGCGGCCACGACTATTGGAAGAACCCGGTCGCCGAAACGTTCGAGAAGACCGGCGGCCGCGCGGTCTGGAACAACGCCGCCGAAAAGGGGGAGCGGGCTCTCACGCGCCCCGCCTTCTATGTCGGCTTCAATACCTCGCCTCTGGAAGGGGAGGTCCTGGCCCGCGCGCTGCTCCGGGCTCCCGGCGGACGGATCGACCTGCTGCCGGCGGGCGAGATGCGGCTGGAGAAGAGCGGCTCCCTGCGGGTCTCGGCCCAGGGTGCATCCCGGACGGTGGAGCTCTACAGCCTCACCGGCCGCAGCTTCGAGCCGGACTGGCTCTGGCTCGACGAGGGCCACCGCCTCTTCGCCTGGTACGACGGATGGACGACCCTGATCCGCGAGGGGTGGGAGAGCGCCATGCCGGAGCTGTCCCGCACTCAGGAGAGCAAGAATTCCGAGCGCATCCGGGAGGACGCCGCCCGGCTCGCCCACCGCCCCTCCGGCCCCTGGGCGATCCGCGGCGCCCGGCTCTTCGATGTGGCCACGGGCGCCGTCCGGCCGGCGACCACCGTGGTCGTCACGGGCAACCGCATCACCGCCGTGGGACGGGACGGAGAAGTGAAGATCCCGGCCGGGGCCGAGGTCGTCGAGGCCCGGGGAAAGTTCCTCATGCCCGGCCTATGGGACATGCACACCCACCTGTCGTCCGTCGCCGGGCCGCTCAACATCGCGGCGGGCGTGACCACGGTGCGCGATCTGGCCAACGACGTCGATCTGCTCGCCGACCTCTCGCGGAGCTTCGACACGGGCGCGGCGATCGGACCCCGGGTGATCAAGGCCGGCATCATCGACGGCCCCGGCCCCTACGCCGGTCCGACCAAGGCCCTCGTGGCCAACGAGAAGGACGCGCTCGCCTGGGTCGACCGCTACGCCGATCTCGGCTACGTCCAGATCAAGCTCTACAGCTCGCTCGACCCGAAGCTCGTGTCCCCCATCGCGAAACGGGCCCACGAGCGCGGGCTGCGCCTGAGCGGCCACATCCCCAACGGGATGACCGCGGAGCAGGCGGTGCGCGCCGGCTACGACGAGATCCAGCACGCCAATTTTCTGTTCCTCAACTTCCTTGACGGAGTCGACACCCGCACGCCGGCCCGCTTCGCCGAGGTCGGCGAGCACGCGGCCGAGCTGGACCTGGGATCGCCGCGGGTGCGCTCGTTCATCCAGCTCCTCAAGGAGCGGGGGACGGTGCTCGATCCGACGGTCAACCTCTTCGAGGACATGTTCACCGCCCGGCCGGGGGAGATCGCGCCAGGGTCCGTCCCCGTGGCCGACCGGGTGCCGCCGCAGGTGCAGCGCGGCTTCCGGAGCGGCGGGTTGAACCCGTCGCCGGAGAAGGCCCAACGCTATGCCGACTCCTTCCGGAAGGTGCTCGCCCTGGTGCGCACTCTCCATGACGCGGGGGTCACGATCGTGCCGGGCACGGACGCGCTGGCGGGCTTCTCTCTGCACCACGAGCTGGAGCTGTACGTGGAGGCAGGGCTCCCGCCCGCCGAGGTGCTCCGGATGGCCACGCTCGGCTCCGCGCGCGTGATGAAGAGGGACGCGGAGCTCGGCGCCGTGGAGCCCGGCAAGCTGGCCGACCTGATCCTGATCGACGGCGATCCGGTGGCGCGCATCTCCGACGTCCGCCGGGTGACGCTCACGGTCAAGGACGGGGTGGTCTTCGATCCCGTGGCGGTCTACGCCACGGTCGGCGTGAAGCCGGCGGTGTGAGCGCTCCGCAACCCCTCCGGCGGACGTTCCGCACCGGCCCGGGCGACGAGGCCCAGCGGCTCGACCTCCTCGTCCTGCGCCGCCTCGCGGACATCCCGGGCCTGTCCCGCGTCCGCATCCAGGAGTGGATCGAAGCGGGGCGCGTGCGGATCGGCGGGGTGGCGGCCACGCGCTCCTCGCTCCGGCCCGCCCTGGGCACCGAGGTGGAGGTCCTCTTTCCCCACGCCCGCCCGCACCCTCCGCCGGCGGCCCAGGAGATCCCGCTCTCCATCCTGTTCGAGGACGACTGGCTCCTGGCTCTCGACAAGCCTCCCGGGATGGTGGCGCATCCCACCAAGGGGCACGCCGACGGGACCCTGGTCAACGCGCTGCTCTTCCATCTCGGGAAGGCCGAGGGCGGTGCGGGCCTGGTCAACCGGCTCGACAAGGGGACCTCCGGGGTCCTGCTGGTCGCCAAGGTGCCCGACGTGCACGCCCGGCTCGCCCGCATCCTCGCCACCCGCGAGGCGGAGAAGGAGTATCTGGCCGCGGTCTATGGGCCGGTCCGCTTCCCGAAAGGGAGGATCGACCGCCGGATCCTGCGCGATCCGCAGGACCTCCGCCGCAGGATGACCTCGCGCACCGAAGGCAAGGACGCCACGACGTTGTGGGAGCGGCTCGCTGAGAGTGAGGACGGCGGGATGGCCCTCCTGCGCTGCCGCCTCCTGACCGGCCGGACCCACCAGATCCGGGTCCACCTCCAGGCGGAGGGGATGCCGGTCGTCGGCGATCCGCTCTATGGCGAGCCGCGCTGGAGAGGATTGCGCGATCCCGCGCTCGCCGCCGCTTGCCGGGACTTCCCCCGCCAGGCCCTGCACGCCCACCGGCTCCGCTTCCCGCACCCGGTCACCCGCGAGCCAATGGAAGTTGTGGCACCGGTGCCGCCGGATCTGGCGGATTTGCTCACGGCAGGCCGATCTTGGCACGGCCATTGCTTTTAATGGGAGCAGGCCGCAAAGCCGTACAGGCCACAAGACTTTTCCCATTAAGGAGAGACGATATGAAACCGTTCAAGCTTTTGGCGATGCTGTTGGCGTTGACTCTGCCGCTCGCGATGGCCTGCAAGACCCACGAATCCGCCGAGACGGATGATGTGGACGACACCGCGACGACCGTCACCGAGCAGGAAGTGGCGGGAGTGGACAGCCCGGGCGATCTGAACCCGGTCGAGGCGCAGACGATGGTCGACGACGTGACCATCGGCCATAAGGTCGGCGCCGACGGCATGATCGCCACCGAGGATCAGGGCGACGACTTCGCCCCGGGCGACACCATTCATCTGGTCATGAACGTGGCGGACGCTCCCGCCGGTTCCGCGGTGAAGGTGGATTGGTATGGCCCCGGCGAGACCAAGATCAATGACGAGACGAAGAACGTCGAGGCCGGAGCCAAGTACCTGGACTTCACGGCGGATACCGCTTCCTGGCAGAAGGGCGACTATCGGGCCGAGGTCTGGATCGGCGACGAGAAGGTCAACACCCAGCAGTTCCAGATCGTCGACGCGGCCAACGCGGGCAAATAAGAAGCTGACAGGTGACGGGCAGCATTGTCCCCTGATGCCGGCGGCGCCTCAACTCCCTGGGCGCCGCCCTTTTTGCACTCAGTTTTGCCCTCAGCCTTGCGGGTGCCCGACCGAGCCCTCCAGGGGCCTTGGACGGGCGGTCTTCTTCGCGGGATGCGGGAGGATCTGCCGCAGGTAGGGCTCGATCCCACGCTCGGGATCGTAATTTTGCGGATACCCCAGCGAAACCTCCTCGAAGCGCACGCCGTCCCGCTCATGGGTCGCCCGGATGTGCAGGTGGCCGTAGATTACCGCTTCGGCCCGGAAGCGCAGGTGCCAGTCCTCGGTCCGCCGCGTGCCGCACCAGATGGAGAAGCGCGGGATGCGCGGCAGGATCGCCAGGTCCCGCCGCAGCGGGAAGTGATTGATCAGCACCAGCGGACCTCGCGCCGCCGCCTCGACCAGCCGCGGCTCCGCCTGCTCGCAGCGCGCCTGGCACCACTCCTCCTTCGTCGGATAGGGATCCGGATGGAGCAGCACCTCGTCCGAGCACAGGAGATTCTCCTCCGCCGCCCATTCGATCGCCTTCTCCTGCGGGATGTCGTCCGGCCGGAAGCTGTAGTCGTAGAGCAGGAAGAGCGGCGCCAGGATGCAGCGCTGCCCCTCGGGTGATCCCTCACCGGGCCAGGTGACAAACGGGTCCTCCGGCGTCAGCACGCCGTACTCGCGGCAGATTTCTACCTGGCGGAGGTATTTCTCCTCGCCGCGCAGGTCGCCCGGCTTGGTGGGTATCGTCCACAGGTCGTGGTTGCCCGGCACCCAGAGGAGCCGCGCGAAGCGGCGCGAGAGAAGGGACAGGGCGAAGCGCAGGTGCTCTTCGGTCTCTCCCACGTCCCCGGCCAGGATCAGCCAGTCGTAGGGGTGCGGGCGCAGGGCCTCCAAGGCCCGGCGCGTCACCTCGTAGCGGAGGTGGAGGTCGGCGATCGCATAGAGCTTCATCGGGTAGCGGTCAGTTGACCGGCTTCTCGTCGTCGTCGGGAGGGATGGAGACGGCGGCCCCGGCTTCGTCCAGGAGGGCCTGGACCTCGGGGGAGAAGGTCCTGCGCTCCTCCTCCTCGGCCTCGGTGCGCTCGCCGGGGAAGAGCAGCGCCTGGCGCACCTGCCCCTCCTCCGAAACGCTCACCTCGACCACCGGATGGCGCACCGGCTCCATGGAGTAGTCCGGGTGGTAGATCGCGCCGCCTCCCGAGGGGATGCCGAAGCCGCGCACGTGCTCGCCCGCCTTGGGCACGACGCGGGTGAGCTGCGTCCAGTTCGGCTCGTCGTGCGCGTCCACCACGAACGGCACCAGACGGAAGGTGTCGAACATTCCCTGGTCGTCCGCCCCCTTGAGCCCGAGCTGCACGGCGCCGGCCGAGACGCCCATCAGGAGCGCTCCGGCGTAGTACCGCTCGACGATCTTCTGCTGCAGCCCGTTCGCCTGGAAGGCCTCCCAGCCGCGCCGGGTTTCGCCGCCGGCGAGCAGGATCAGCTCCGCCTGGTCCATGGCCTCCTTGTCGTCGTCGGAAAGCTCCGCCGGGATCATCCGGGTCTGGCGGATGCCCACCTCGCTCATGGCGGCCTTGAACAGGTCATAGAACTCGGGAGCGTCGCCATTCGAGGCGCCGACGTAGGCGGCCCGGATCTCCTTCCCCGGCTCCTCGTCCTCGATGGCTTTGCGGATGCGCTCAAGGAACGGGACGTCCTCTTCGCGCCAGAACAGGAGCTGGCTGTCGGCCAGCAGAAAGATCGGCTTGATCGTCGACACGTCGCGGGTCTCCTCCTTCGGCGGGAGATTATCTCACTCGGCGTACCCCAGCGCCCGCAGCGCCTGGACGTCTTCCGGAGCGATGGTCACTTTGGCCAGGCGGTCCGAATCGGCCAGTCCCTGGCGGAGTCCGGTGAGCCAGGCTTGGAGGCTCAGCGACGGATTCGGCGTGCCCTGGGCCAGGTTGCGAAGCTCCCGCGGGTCGCGCACCAGGTCGAACACCGAGCGCTTGTGCTCGGCGATCCGGAAGATCTCCTTGCGCATCTCCGGGCCGGACAGGACCGCGATCTCCAGGAGCCCCTTGCGGCGGGCGCTCTCGGCTTCCTGCGGCGAGAGGACCGCCCCCTTGTGCGCCTGGAACCACATCACGCGCTCGCGCGGCGGCTGGACGGTGCCGCGGAGCACCCCGGACCAGTCGAACCCCTCGAAGGCCGCCGGGACCGGCAGGCCCGCCAGGCTGAGGACGGTCGGCGCCACGTCGATGTTGAGCGCCGGGGCCTCGATCGTCGTGCCCGGACGGATCCTGCCCGCCCAGACCATGCCTAACGGGATGTGCAGCGTCGGCTCGTAGAGGTTCCGCCCATGCCCCCAATAGGAGTGCTCGCCCAGGCTCTCGCCATGGTCCGCCGCGAACACGATGAGCGTGTTGGCCGCGAGGTCCGGATTCCCCTGGATGGCGGCGAGCAGACGCCCGACGTGGTAGTCCGCGAACGCGACCTCGGTGTCGTAGCGGTCGCTGCGCGAGACCTCCTTCGTCGTCGAGATCTTCAGCCGGGGAGCGACGCTCTCCTGCAGGCGGTAGGGGGCGTGCGGCTCCACGTAGTGGACCCAGAGGAGGAACGGACGGCGCCCTCCTGCCTCGCGGCGCTCGCCGAGCCAGTCGAGGGCGGCGTCGGTCAGGTCCTCGGCCGTGGCCTCACCCTTGAACAGGCCGAGCCAGCGCTTGCGGGTGAAGACCTCCCCATAGTGCCCGAAATGCTCGCCCAGACCCGAGATGCCGTTGCGCAGGGTCCAGTTGCCGACGAACGCCGCGGTCTGGAAGCCGCGCCGGTCGAGGATGCGGGCCGCCGACATGGCATCCGGCCGCAGGCGCAGGCCGTTGCGGGTGGCGCCGTGCTCGTGCGGGTAGATCGACGTCCACAGCGAGCAGAGCGACGGATTGGTCAGCGGCTCCACCGTCCGCGCCTGGGTGAAGCGCGCGCCCGCGGCGAGCAGCCGGTCGATGTGCGGCGTGGTGGGCCGGTGATAGCCATAGGCCGAGACCCGGTCGGCGCGCAGCGTGTCGATGGTGACCACCAGGACGTTGGGGAAGCGCTGGGCGGGCCGCGGCGCCTGCCGCTCGGCCAGGGCAATGCCGCCCATGCCTCCGACACCGCCGAGCATCAGGAGCAGGAGGGCGAGGGCAAGCCGTTTGCTAATCTTGCGGGCATGGACGACCCACGAGCCAAGACGGAGGAGATGCGTCCCGAGCCGCAGCCCGGACCCGCGCCGGCGGTCGAGCGGGAGGCGGCCGCGCGGAGCGGCGAGCCGCCGCGGTGGGGCAAGGGGACCGAGTTCGCCGAGGACGGCCGCTTCCTCCAGGGGCCGAGCTCGCGCACCTCGGAGCTGGCGCGGCTGTTCCGGATCTGTACGGACTTCGTCCGCGGCTTCCGCGCGCTCCACTTCGTCGGCCCGTGCGTGACGGTCTTCGGCTCGGCCCGCTTCGGCGAGACCCACCGCTACTACGGCCTCGCCCGGGACGTCGGGGCGCGCCTCGGCCGCGCCGGCTTCACCCTGCTGACTGGCGGCGGCCCGGGCATCATGGAGGCGGCCAACCGCGGGGCGCGCGACGCCGGCGCTCCGTCGATCGGCCTGAACATCATCCTGCCGACCGAGCAGCGGCCCAACCCCTACGTCGACCGCTGGGTCGAGTTCCGTTACTTCTTCGTCCGCAAGGTCATGCTGGTCAAGTACTCGTACGCCTTCGTGGTGCTCCCCGGAGGCTTCGGCACCCTGGACGAGGTGTTTGAATGCGTTACGCTGATCCAGACCGGGAAGATCCGCAACTTTCCCCTCGTGATGATGGGGACCGACTACTGGGCACCGCTGCGAGAGTTCATCTGTCATCGGATGACCGCAGAGAAGACGATCCTGCCCGCGGATTGCGAGAGGATCCTGTTCACCGATTCCGTCGACGAGGCCATGGATCACATCCTGGGCGCCGCCACTCGAGAGTTCGGCCTGGTGTGGGAGGCCGCGCCGCGCTGGTACTTCGGGGAGAGCGGACTGCAAAAACCGGGCCGCGGGACCCCCTAAAGCAGCATGCTGGCGAGGTTCGCCAGCGCCGAGCGCTCGCCCTTCTCCAGGTTCACGTGGGCATAGAGCGGATTGCCCCGGAGGCGGTCGATCAGGTAGGAGAGGCCGTTGCTGTGGGCGTCCAGGTAGGGGGTGTCGATCTGGAAGATGTCGCCCGTCAGGATGATCTTCGTGTTCTCTCCGGCGCGCGTGATGATCGTCTTGACCTCGTGGGGCGTCAGGTTCTGGGCCTCGTCCACGATGAAGATGACGTTGGCCAGGCTGCGGCCGCGGATGTACGCGAGCGGCACGATGTGCAGCTTTTCGGTCTCCACCAGCTCGTCGACCTTCTTGTACTCCCGGTCGCGCTCCGCGAACTGGTTCTTGATCACCCCCAGGTTGTCCCAGAGGGGCTGCATGAACGGGTTGATCTTGGACAGCACGTCCCCCGGCAGGAAGCCGATGTCGCGGTTCGACAGCGGCACGATCGGCCGCGCGAGGAAGATCTGGCGGACCGTGCGCCGCAGCTCGAGCGCGCCGGCCAGCGCGAGCAGGGTCTTGCCGGTCCCCGCCGCGCCCGAGAGCGTGACCAGGGGGATGTCCGGGTTCATCACCGCATGCAGGGCGAATGTCTGCTCGGCATTGCGCGGCGACACGCCGTAAGCCATCGACTTCACGACCCGCTCGATCCGGTCCAGGCGCGGGTTGTAGTAGGCCAGGGCCGACTTGCTCTCGCCGCGCAGGATGAAATAGTGGTTCGGCGGAGGCGCCGGGCCCCCGAGGTCGCTGACCGGCACGTACTCCTCGCGGTGCAGGCGGTCGACGACCTCCGGGTCCGCGACCTCGATCTCGGACTTCCCCTTGTAGAGGTGGTCGAGATCCTTGATCTTGACGGTCTCGTAGTCCTCGGCCGGCAGGTTCAAGGCGCGCGCCTTGAGGCGGAGGTTGATGTCCTTGCTGACCAGGATCACCCGGCGGTCGGGCTCGGCGCGGGCGAGGCCGATGGCGGCGTTCAGGATACGGTGGTCCGCCTTCTTGGCGCCGAAGATCTCCGCCGCGTCGATGTGCGCCTTCTCCTCGGTGAGGACCCGGAACTTGCCGCGCGCCGATCCGTCCAGGGGGATCCAGTCGCTCAGCATGTTGCGCCCCGCCAGCCGGTCGAGCCAGCGGATGAACTCCCGCGCCTGGAGGTTGAGGACCGAATTCCCCTTCTTGAAGCTATCCAGCTCCTCGAGCACGGTGATCGGGATCGCGACGTCGTGCTCCTGGAAGTTGTTGATCGCGTTGAAGTCGTAGAGGATGACCGAGGTATCGAGGACGAAGATTTTGCGTTGGGAATCGGCCATGAGATCTGCGGCAGCTCCAGTTTCTAGAACGTTCCCCCAAGGCTAGCGCATTCTGCGGAGGGCGAACAGCCCCGTGACCGTGAGGAGCGCGGCCAGAGCGGCCAGGCCCCACTCACCGACCGTGGGGACGTTGACCGCCGTGGCCGGTCCGGCCAGGGCGGTGCAGACGCCGTCGTCGACCGCCAATCCCTCGAAGCCGCCCAGTGGGGTGCCGTCGTCGAGATGCACGGTGGCGACGACGGTCGCCTGGCCGGTCGACGTGTCGACCCTGAAGATCCGGCTCGGGTTGCGCAGCCCGGCGTCCTCGACCCCCCAGAGCACGCCGTCCGAGTCGAAATCTAGCCCGCCGTCCGACGCCTTGATCGGCCCCAGCGGGCCGATCGGAGTGGCCGCGCCCGTCTCCGGATCGATCCGCACCAGGTTATCCCTGCCGTCCCCGCCGAGACCGAAGATCCCGTCGGGACCCGCCGCGAGACCGGTGACCTCCTGTCCCTGGTTGCCGATCAGCGTGGCTTTGCCGGTGATCCGGTTCACCTGGTAGAAGCGGGTCGGGTTCTTCGGCGCATCCGTCGACATGTAGAGGGTGAATGCGTCGGCGAAGGCGAGGCCGGTGTCGGTGATGTCCACGCCCAGGTTGCCTACCTGCTTGCACGCGCCGGTCGCGATGTCGCAGGTGAGGAGGCGGTCGGTCACATCGTCGACCCCGAACAGGGTTTCGCACTTGCGGTCGAAGGCGAGGCCCTCGACGTCCTCGAAGCCGGTGGCGCCGATCGCCGCCGCGAGACCGGTCGTCAAGTCGATCGAATAGAGGTAGTCATCCTGCTTGTCGTTGCCGTCGGAACGGACCGAATAGCCGGTCTGCGCGAGGAGCGGGAGCGCCGCCCCTGCCAGGAAGACCAGGAAGATCGTGCCGAAGGTCCAGGAACGCCTGCCGCGTCGTGTCATACCGCGTCTCTCCTTGCTCTACGTTGCGGGTGCGCGAAGCGTACTACAGAAGGGTAAGATCTGCGCCCGATGCCCGGCTCCGGTTCCCATGGCTCCCCCCCTCCCGGCCCGCTGGGCTCCCGCCTGCGGCTGCTCGCCGCCGCGGCGCTCTTCTCGTCCGGCGGCGCGGCGGTCAAGTCGATCCATCTGACCGCCTGGCAGGTCGCGAGCTTCCGCTCGGGCGTAGCCACCCTGGTCTTCCTCCTGCTGCTCCCCGAGGCGCGGCGCCGGCCGACGACACGGGTGCTGGCGGTCGCCGTGGTCTACGCGGCGACCATGATCCTCTTCATCCAGGCGAACAAGCTGACCACGGCAGCGGGCGCGATCTTCCTGCAGGCCACCGCGCCGCTCTGGGTCGTGCTGCTCAGCCCGTGGCTCCTGGGCGAGCGGATCCGCGGGCGCGACGTCGCGTACATGGCGGTCCTGGCCGTGGGCCTCGCCTGTTTCTTTGTGGGGATCGATCCGGTGTCGGCGACCGCTCCGAACCCGCTGCTCGGCAACCTGCTCGCCGCCGTGTCCGGGTTGACCTGGGCCCTCACCATCATGGGGCTGCGGGCTCTTGGCCGGACCGGCGCGGGCGGGGAGGGCTGGGGGCCCGCCTCGGCGCTCTGGGGCAGCATCTTCACCTTCGCGGGCTGCCTGTTCCTGGCTCTGCCGGTGGGCCCGAGCACGCCCAAGGACTGGCTGATCATCGCCTACCTCGGCATCTTCCAGGTCGGCATGGCCTACATCTTCCTGCTGCGGGGCATCCAGAGCGTACCGGCGGTCGAGGCGTCGCTCCTCCTCCTCCTGGAACCCGTGCTCAACCCGGTCTGGGCCTGGATCGTCCACGGTGAGCGGCCGGGAGCCTGGTCGCTCGCCGGCGGGGCCATCCTCCTGCTCGCCACGGCGGTCAAGACCTGGCTCGACGCGCGGCTCTTACGTCCCGCGTGATTCTTCTCCCTCTCCCTGGGGAGAGGGAGATCGGATCAACCGTGCGCCTTCAGCTCGTTGACCACCATCTGGATCTGCTGGTCGGGCTCGTCCATCAGCGGGATGCTGCCGGCGCCGCGGTGGCCGCCACCCCCGTAGCGCGCGGCGAGCTCGCCCACGTTCGTCTTGCAGGTCCGGTTGAAGATGCTGTGGCCGAGCAGCAGCATGGGGAAGGCGCGGTTCGGCCCCCAGTGCACGCGCACCGAGACGTTGGCCTCCGGGAACAGGGCGTAGATCAGGAAGCGGTTCCCCACCGGCACGTGGTCCAGGTCCCGGAAGTCGGTGAGGACCACGTTGCCGTCCATCCGGCTGTGGCTGCGCAGCTCGGAGCGGAAGATCTCGTCCTGGCTCTCCAGCACCTCCACCCGTTTCCGCACGCCGGGATCCCGGAGGACCTCGTCGATCGGCATCCCCGCCTTGAACAGGTCCACGAGGTGGAGGAAGTACTTCTCGAACGTTCCGAGCCCGGTGCGGCCGTCGATCGTGAAGCCGAGCTGGATGTAGCCCCCGGGCCGCATCACATCCTCCGGCGTGAGGTTGGCGGAGTCGAGGCGGTCCGTCTCGCGGACCAGCTCGGCGAACTGCGGCAGGGCGGCCTCTCCGCCGTAGTACTCATAGACCAGCCGCGCCGCCGACGGCGCCTCGGCGAACACCCCCTTGAAATCCCGCGGCACGTGGGGCGTCGCGGTGTGCAGGTGGTGATCGAACCACATGGCGCAGGCCGGGTGGAACGGAAGGTTGGCGATGATGTCGTCCGAGCGGATCTGGGCCCGCCCGTCGGTGATGTCCTGGGGATGGATGAGCGCGATGCTCGAGATCGGTTCCTTGAGGGTCAGCAGAACGGCGCAGGTCAGGCCGTCGAGGTCACCGCGTGTGACTAAGCGCATGATGCCGATGATTATAGCGATGATCGAGAGCGGAGTTGCGCAGCCTCGAACGATCGGCCGTCCGCGTACCGCTTTTGCCACACCTGGTATCGCTCCGGCGTGTTTCCGGATAGAGTAGACCTCCATGGACATGATCGACACGACTTCGGGACACGGCCGGAAGGATCGAGACGCCCTCCGGGATGCGCAGATCGACGCGCGGTTCTACGAGCTGCGCTCAGCGCTCGGCCAGGGGCTCCGGGAGCTGCGGGTCAAGAGCGGGATGAAGCAGGTCGACCTGGCGCAGCGGCTCGAGCGGAGCGCTGCGGCTGTCTCGTTCATGGAGTCCGCCAAGCCGGGCGTCTCGATCGAGCTCCAGATCAAGGCGCTCTTCCTGCTCGGCGCCTCGCTGGAGGATATCGCGCGGATGTTGCAAGCCCCGAAGCGGTGACCCCGGGCAACCACAAGGGTTGCCCCTACACCCGTAGGGGCAGGTCTTGTGCCTGCCCTTTTGCTCAGCCGTGGAACCAGCGGCGGCGGATGATCCGTGAGACCTCGCGGAACGAGACCGCTTCCACGGTTCGTCCCTTGATCCCTTCCTCGATCATCAGCCAGGCGCGGAGCACGTCCGATCGCACCTTCCACTGACGGAACATGGGGAGGATGCCGTCGACCAGCTCCTGCGCCTCCTCATACCGCCGGCAGACCGTGAGGAGCTCGGCCAGGTCGAGCGTGGTCAATGCGAAGTCGTGCTGCATCCCCCGCTCAGCGTAGTGGTCGAGAAGCTGGCGGAGGTAGGCCTCGCAAACGTCGAAATGCCCTTCCTGCCGGGTCAACGCGGCTTCGAGGTGGAGGATCCGGCCCTGCCAGAAGGCCCTGTTCGCCTGCCGGTGGAACGTGGGAGCCCAAACTTCGTAGAGCTCGCGGGCCTCGCAGACCTGGCCGAGCTCACAGCGCAGGAAGATGAGATGGTAGCGGGCCACCAGGTCGAGATGCGGGCTGCGGCCCAGCGTGAGCAGCTTCACGGCTTTTTCGGTCAGCTCCAACCCCCGCTCCGGCTCATACCAGCCGATCGCCGAGGCCTGCTGGAGCACGAGCTTCGCCTGGAGCTGGGTTTCGCCCACCTCGTGGGCCTCGCAGGCCGCGGCTCCCAGGATCTCCACCGCCTGCTCGATCTTCCCCAGGTCGGTGAGGAGCGAGCCGAAGATCGAGAGGACGTTCGCGTCTTCCAGGGGATCGCCCGTCCCCCATTCGAGAGATTCCAGAGCCTGGTCGATCGCTTCCTGCGCCCCCTCGAGATCGCCGAGCAGCCGTTTGCAGTTGGCGATCGCCGCGAGCGTGCTGGCCCGCAGGTCGGCCACGTCGGACCTGCGATAGCGGTCGAGCGGCAGCCGGTGGACGACCTCCAGGGAGAGGCAGCAGAGGTCCAGAGCCTGGAACGGGTCGTCGAAGACCATCACCTTTCCCTGGTTGAGGAACAGCTCCTGGAAGCCCCAGGTGTAATACCGTGGATCGTCCCGCACCAGGAGGAGCCGTTGGGCGGAATCGAGCGGCTGGAGCTCCTTCCGCCAGACCATCTCCGCATGCACCCGTTCGGCCCCGATGCTCGCGGGCGACTGCAGGTTCTCCGGAATCTGGAAATCGGGGCTCACGGGCGTCTCCGCGCTCACCGCCACCTCACGCAGAGCTTGCCGGCACACCTGGCAAGGGAGGAGGAGATGGCGGATCACCCGCCGCCGGTCGGCGCCCTCAAGCTTCTTTTGGGCGAACAAGAGGAGAAGGTCCTTCGCGACGTGCTGTCTGGGCATGGGCTCTCTCCGGGTCTCGATTTCCACCCAGACTAGCAAAAAAGACCGGGGAGTGCACCCCCGGTCTTTGTAAGAAAGAGCCGTCGAATTTGCGGAATCTGTTCAGGAGTTGCAGCCACCGCCGTTTGGATCGCAGATCGCCCGGCTGTCCGGGGTCTCTTCGGGGGCTGTCGCCCCGCTCGTGCATCCACCGCCGTTGGGGTCGCAGATGGCGCGGCTGCTCTCGATCTCGAAGAGACCGGCGATCGGGCTCGTGAGCCGCTCCCAGATCTGGGACCAGGAAAAAGTGAAGCCCTCCGCCTCGCCGGTGAGCGGCAGGGCATGGGCGGGCGCGGACAGGGCGACGACGAACAGCGTGATGACACCCGAACGGATCAGATAACGAAACATAGGAAAGCTCCTTTCAGTAGTCCGGAGAGATCCTCCGAACACCCTCTAGAAGAAAGGTATCCTCAGACGGCCTGAAAGGGACGCGAAAAGGGAACGAGATGTAGATTGTCCTACTCGGAGGTGTAAAAACCTGCCCGGCTGCTCGCGCTCTTTGCCGGCTCGATCCCGAACCGCACCCGGTAGCGCGCCCGGTCCGGCCTGCCCGGATCGCCCTCCTCGTGGAGCTCGGCGATCTGCTGGACGCCGGTAATGCGGAGATCGGCCTCCGCGGCCAGTGTCTCGGCGCTCCGCCGCGCCGCCTGGAAAGCGGCGCGCTGCGCCTCCTCCTGGTCCTCCCCGGCCGCGTCCGGTCCCTGGCCGACCACTTCGATGTATCTGAGTCGTTCGTCGCTCATGGCCGGGGATCATACCTCGTGTCCCGTTTCCCCTGGCCTGGGGTACTTGAGCTTTCGGAGGCGCTTCAACGCGCCCCCCACTCAAGAAGGGGGATGAAGATGGCAGCGATTCGATCGATGGCGGTTGTTCTGGTCCTGGCGATGGGGCTTGCGGCGCCGGTGGCCGCGGCGCCGCAGAAGCCACGGCTTGTCGTGGAACCGGGTGCCGGCACGCAGCGCATCCTGGTCGATGTGGAAGTCGGCCATGGGCAGGTCCGGCGCAGCCTGCTGCGGGTGACCCCTGCCGCTGTGACGCCCGGTGCGACGGGGTGGGATCCCGCGGGCAAGGCGGCGTTCGTCACCTGGCAGGAGAACGGTGAGCGCTGGTTCTCCGCGGCCCGCGACGCGGCCCGCACCTGGTCCGAGCCGCGCGCCATCGCGACCACGCTGCGCCTGCGGGCCGGTGCCGCCGATCCCGGGCACCCCATGCCGGCAGCCTCCGCGTCCCTCTCCCTTCCTCCCGAGGGACGGCTCTTCATCGTCCAGTTCCGCACCCTGGGTCTGCCCGAGTGGCGAGACGCCCTGCAGGAAGCCGGCGCCGAGGTGCTGAGCTACCTGCCGTTCAACGCGCACATCGTGCGCGCGCATCCGGCTCTGGTCCCGGCCCTCGCCTCCCTCGACTTCGTGGAGCGGGTCGAGCCGTACCACCCCGAGTACCGGCTCGACGAGGAGCTGCGCGACTGGCTGCGGAGCGAGGCCGGTCCAGCCGAATTCCGGGTGCGTGCCATGGCGTTCGAGTGGGGGCCCGACGGCAAGGAGCGCATCCGCCAGGCCGCCGAAGCGGACGGCGCCCGCGTCGCCACTTGGTTCCCCAGCGGCCACATCCTCGAGCTCTGGGTGAGCCGCGACCAGCTCCGCCACCTTGCGGCCCAGGACGAGGTGCAGTGGATCGACCGCTGGTCGGCTCCCGAGAACGACATGGATCTCGTCCGTTCCGACTCCGGCGCCAACTGGTCCGAGACCAACTACAACACCTGCGGCCAGGGCGTGCGCGGCGAGGTCCTGGACGGGGGCTTCGAATCGACCCACATGGACTTCGACGGGGTCCTCCTGCATGGCTCCAACAGCGCCGCCAGCCATGGCACCAGCACCTACGGCATCGTCTTCGGCAACGGCAACCGCGACGGCGATGGCAACGCGCAGGGCACGGGCCAGCTCGTGTGCAGCTCCCAGGGCATCGCGGCCGACTATGACTTCATGACCGACCGCTTCGCCCAGACGCAGCAGCTCAAGGCCTCACCCTACTTCGCCTCCTTCCAGAGCAACTCCTGGGGCGACGCGCTGACCACGCAGTACACCAGCATCTCGAACCAGATGGACGACATCATCTGGCGCCTGGACATCGCCATCGCGCAGTCGCAGTCGAACGCCGGTACCCAGCAGAGCCGTCCCCAGGCCTGGGCCAAGAACATCATCAGCGTCGGCGGCGTCTACCACAAGAACACCCTCTCCACGGCGGACGACGCCTGGCAGGGCGGCGCCTCGATCGGCCCCGCCGCGGACGGCCGCCTCAAGCCGGACGTCAGCTACTGGTACGACAGCATCTATACGACCACCTCCGGCAACACCTACACCACCGGCTTCGGCGGCACCTCGGCGGCCACCCCCGAAGTGGCCGGGGTGCTCGGCCTCATCGTCCAGATGTGGTCCGACAACGTCTGGGGAACCAACCCGCAGGGGAGCACGGTCTTCGAGCGGCAGCCCCACGCCTCGACGATCAAGGCGCTCCTGGTCAACAGCAGCCAGCAGTATCCGTTCACCGGCACGACGAGCGACCTCACACGCACCCACCAGGGGTGGGGCCGGCCGAGCGCCCGCGTGGCCCGCGAGCGCGCCGCCAACAGCCTGGTCGTCGACCAGGCCACGCCGCTCCAGCTCAACCAGACGGCGACCTACAGCGTGGCCGTAGCCTCGGGCACGGCCGACCTCAAGGTCACCATGGTCTACCCCGATCCGCCGGGAACGACCTCGGCGACGCTCCACCGCATCAACGACCTGAACCTCAAGGTCACGTCGCCGTCCGGCACCATCTACTGGGGCAACAACGGGCTGGCGGCAGGCAACTGGTCCACCTCGGGCGGCAGCGCGAACACGAAGGACACGGTGGAGAACGTGTTCGTCCAGAACCCGCAGGCCGGGACCTGGTCGGTCGAGGTGAGCGCCGCCGAGATCAATCAGGACGCTTACCTGGCCACGCCGGAAGCGGACGCCGTGTTCGCCCTGGTGGCCACCGGCGGCACCGCGCAGCCGGCCTTCTGCGGCAACGGCGTCAAGGAAGGCGGCGAGTCCTGCGACGGTCTCGACCTGGGCAGCCAGACCTGCACCTCGCTGGGCTTCGGCTCCGGCACGCTCTCCTGCACCGCGAGCTGCACCTTCAACACCTCGCAGTGCGGCGGGCTCTGCAAGCCGGCCGGCCAGACCTGCACTCTGAACAGCGACTGCTGCTCCGGGCAGTGCAAGGGCGGCAAGACCAAGACCTGCCGCTAGTTAGACCCTCTCGCACGGGCTGCGGAACGCCTTCCGAGACGTTCCGCAGCCCGCTCCCCCGTGCTATTCTCTGGTTATGTCCATTCGGCATATACGTGTCGGCGCTCTCGCGGCGCTCCTCTTCGGGCTCCTGCTCGCACCTTCCCTGATGGCGGAGCCTTCCCTGGTTCGCGACCTCTATCCGGGAACGGAGCAGATCCAGGTCTATCCCGACATCTACATCTCGCGTCTGGTGGTCGACGGGATCTATTACTTCGCGGCCACCGATCCGGCGCACGGCTGGGAGCTGTGGCGCACCGACGGCACGACGGCCGGCACGTACCGCCTCACCGACGTCTGTCCGGGATCGTGCGACTCCAATCCGACCGAGATGCAGCTCTACCAGGGGCAGATCTACTTCGTCGCGAACGACGGCGTCTCCGGAATCGAGCTGTGGGTGAGCACCCCGGCTCCGGGGAGCGCCCGGCGGGTACGCGACCTCTGTCCGGGGCCGTGCAGCAGCTATCCGCGCAGCCTGGAGGGGAGCGGAGAGCGCCTGCTGTTCATCGCCTCGTCAGGGTCCGAATGGCAGCTCTGGTCGAGCAACGGCTCCCGCCGGGGGACCACCGTGGTGCGGAGCTTCTGCCCCCTCACGGTGACGGAGGACGGCTACGCCTACAGCTGTGCCGAGGGGTTGTTCCGGCTGGGCGACCTGACGCTCTTCCATCTGAACGGCGAGCTCTGGCGGACCGACGGCACCGCCGCGGGCACCGGGCCCCTCCGCGACGTCGTTCCGGGCCTGCCGAGCTCCTTCCAGGGCGCGGGCCGACTGGGCAACCTCCTCTTTTTCTGGCACGAGGACGCCCTGTGGCGGACGGACGGCACTGTGGCCGGCACCCTGAAGCTCCGGACCGCGGCCGAGCTCGGAATCAATCCAAGCCTCTTCTCCTTGGGCGCGAGCGCCGTCTGGAAGGGGATGCTCTTCATGGTGGTGGAGTGGGGGAAGATCCTGCGGAGCGACGGGACGCCGGAAGGAACCCTGCTCCTCACGGACCTTCCAGACTTTCCCAATGTGTTCGGGTTCGCGCCCCTCGAGGATCGCCTGGTGATCCAGTTCCAGCTTCCGGAATCCCTTTTGAGCACCCAGGGGACGCCAGAGACCACCCATCCGATCGAGCAGCCTCCCGGCTACTCCTATGGCATCGCCGCCGCGGGCGACACAGCTCTCGTCTGCATCAAGAATCCGACCGATGGAACGACGCAGCTCTGGCTCTCCGACGGCACCACCGAAGGGACGCACCCGGCGCCTTTCGAAACCGGAGACTGCACCGCGATCGGGGACGGGCCCAACCTCGGAGACCGCGCTCTCTACATCGGGGGCGTCGGGGAGCTCTGGGGGAGCGACGGCACGGCGGCCGGGACCTCCCTGATCTACGATTTCGGCGAGGTGCCGGCCTCGGGCGGTCCTCTCGACCAGATCGCCTGGAACGGCCAGCTCCTCTTCTCGGCCAAAGTCTCGGAGACCGAGGCGCCGCTGTTCCTCTCCGACGGCACGGACGCGGGCACACACGTGGTGAGCGATGAGGCGGGCTGGGCCCAGGGCTTCGCGCGCGCCGGCAACCGCGTCTTCTTCGCAGCCTTCGAGACAGCCCCTCCCGGGACCTACCCCTTCCTGCAATCCCTGGGTCTCTGGATGACGAACGGAACGCCGGCAGGGACAGACCAGGTCGGACCGGACATCAGCGACTATCGCTCTCCCATGCCGGTGGGGGGCTCGCTTTTCTTCACCGCGGCGCGGGCGTACAGCTACTACAACCAGCCTGACCTGGAGCTGTTCCGAACGGACGGCACACCCGCGCACACCGGTCTCGTGAAAAACATCAACAACCATGCGAAGGACACGAGCCACCACCACATCTGCTACAACGAGCCGTCGAATCCCGGGCCTGGGATCGCGCTGAACGGCCGCCTGCTCTTCGTGGCCGATGAGGGACGCAACGGGCGGGAGCTCTGGATAAGCGACGGGAACGCGCCGAGCACCCGGCTGCTGCGCGACATCAACACACGCCGTCTCTCCGGTCCGCCGCCGCTGAGCTGCGACGGACGCACCGAGACCGGCGTGGGCTCGGAGCCGCGAGACTTCGTCCGCTACCGCAACGGCGTGCTTTTCACGGCCGACGACGGCAAGACCGGCCGCGAGCTCTGGTGGACCGACGGCACCGCGGCCGGCACCCGCCGTGTCGCCGACCTGCGGCCGGGGGCCCAAGGCTCGGAGCCGCACGACCTCGTCGCCTTCGCGGGCAGGGTCTGGTTCATCGCCTCCGCTCAAGGGACCGGAGAAGCGCTCTGGCGCACCGACGGCACCGGGCAGGGCACGCAGCTCGTCCATTCCCTGGCTGTGGGCTCGCAGCCGTCCTGGGCGCGCAGCCTGACCGCGGCTGGAAACCGTCTCTACTTCCAGCTCTACAACGAGACCACCGGCGCCGAGCTGTGGACGAGCCGCGGGAACGCAGCCTCGACCCGCATGGTCACCGAGCTGCGCCCCGGCCCGGCCGGCTCCTACCCGCAGCAGCTGATCGCCGCGGACGGCCTCCTCATCTTCGCCGCGGACGACGGCGTACACGGCCTCGAGCCCTGGCAGAGCGACGGCACCGCGGCCGGGACGGTCCTGCTGGGAGACATCCATCCCGGCCTGGACGCTTCGAGCCCTGGCCCCTTCACCCCGATTTCCGGCGGGCTGGTCCTGACCGGCGCGAACGACGGAGAGCACGGCCGGGAGCTCTGGGCGATTCCGCTGGGCGACTGAATCGCCGAGGATTGTGGTACATTTCCCCGCGGCCACCGGCGCACCCCGCGCCGGTGGCCGCCTGCCTGTCCCCATCGTCTAGAGGCCTAGGACTCCGCCCTTTCAAGGCGGCAACGCGGGTTCGAATCCCGCTGGGGATACCAAACGTTCATCGAGGGGTACGAAGCTCTCTAACTTCTTGTAGGATGAGGAGCTTACGGGGGTTCGAACCTCGCCGTTCAGATCACCGATTCCAAGGACTTATAGGCGCCGAGAACCCTTAAACAGGGCCTGACCACCAATAGACAATCAACAGAGCTGGGCGTTTCTCTCAGGGCGCGAGGTGAGATGCGGCCGGCGTAGGCCCTCAGTTCGGCTCCTCGATGACCTCGAGGATCGATGCGGCAATAGCCGCTTTCTCCAGCCAACGCTCCAGCCGGTCCAGATCCTTATCCTTCTGGGCCAGGATGTGCTCGCGGACGGCGTCCGACACCTCAATGGCGCGAACCCGAAGCACGGTTAGCAGGTTGCGCGCCGCCTCTTGGGCGCGTCCCTCGGCACGTCCCATTGCGGCATAGTAGGCCATCTTCGCCGCCTCAAGCTCTTGATGAGCTTCATTATTCATATGATTATGCACGAGGCCGCGGTACATTTTGGTCCTGCTATTGGCGAGACTCTGGATCGCGGGCAGCACGGCGGCGGCGACTATCGCTCCCAGCTCGGTCTCGCCGTGCGCCATCACGGAGAGCACACCGAACTCGGGCCGGCGGATCGCTTCCAGAATGTCCGTCACGGCCGGAACGGCAGCGCGGCGCAGCACAAGAGGCCGCAGGACGAATCCAGGGACGCCGATCTCGATTGGCTCCGCGCACCAGTCGGCGACGACCGGATCGGGGGCAACGACGAGCAGATTGGCCGGGCAGCGGTGGATGAGACTCGAGATCGTCACACAGGCGGGCCAACTGAGGCGCTTTTTCGGATCGACCACCAGTTGGACCTCGACGTTGATCACCAGGACGGGGCGGTCGCCGTCGAGAAGGACGATGCTGAGATCTGGGCGGTATTCGGCGGGTTGGCTCTCGGTTAGGTTGGTCGAGGCGAGGCGCGCTTCGGTGTAGGGTGGAAGCGCAACACCCATCACCTCACCCAGGACCTCGGCGGCGAGCGACGGGCGATTCTTGAAAAGCACCACGAGGTTCTCGTGGGTCGTCGTGCGCATCGCTTCGTTCCCCCCTTGGCGTCGTATCCTCAGGCTTTGCCGCTGATGGTCGTTCAGAATCTCATCTAGAGGACGGCCCTTCTGGTGGGCTTCCGCATCAAGGAGAGCCGCAATGTCGTCATCGAGAGGAGATAGGTTAGCGCGCCTTGCCGTAACCAATACTAGGAAAATAGACTTGCCCAGTCAAGACGAGCTGTGCGTTTCGTTTCGCTCCCCGAGATCCTTCATCCGCGAGCGTCATAGTCCTTGGCGGAACGTGCCGAGTAAAGCTGCTCCTGCGAAGGTAGCTCGAGGACCCCACGAGAGGTGAAGCGACTATGGGGGAACTTTGCGTAAGCAGATCTGGGGAGAAGTGTCCCTAGAGGGAAGGATCGAAGGACCGAAGATGTTTAGGAAGAGCGCGATCGCGCGTTCAGGCACCTCTATATATAGGGGATAGATCTCCCCGGAACAAGAGGTGCTCCATGTTGAAGAAGATGACTGTGTACACCACCCTTGGGTTGGCTTTGCTGGCGTGCCTGAGCGTTACACCAGCCTATGGCGATGAGGCAGCGTCTGCCATTGTACAGCCCGCGGTTGCAACCAGTGCAAGCGGCTGTGAGCAGAGCCTCGACCTGGTCTTTACGACCGAGGCAGGAGTGTGTCCGGCGATGCCCTCTTGGGAACCGACTTCCGAGCTGATCGCTCCGTCGTTCGGGCTCCGCACCTGCCGCTGCAGTTGCGGCCAGCCCTGCAAGACGGATGCGGACTGCGGCGGCGGCGTTTGTTCCCCCGGGATCACCTGCTGCTGAGGGGCCAGGATCCGGAAGCCCTGCCGATGACCAGCTCCCAGAGAGAGGAGCTGGATCATCGGCTCGACGAGTTGGAGGACGAAGGCCCGACGGGGCTCTCATGGGATGAGGTCGTCGCCGCGTGCCCCACCGGAAACGTGCTCGAGAGCTCAGCTCGAGCTGATGAGCCCGGAGGCGGCGGCTGTGCCGGTGTCGGGGGTGACCTCGACCTCGAAATTGCCGGGGATGGGAGAGTCGGGAAGGCGGCCCCGGGAGAGCGGCTCGAGCAGCGACGTGGGCTCGAAGCGGAAGGGGACAATCTGCGACATCCCTTCGAGGACGGCGCGGAGGGCCGCCCTCTCGAAGCCCAGCACCTCTTCGAGGTAGGGGACGTCGGGCCGGCGCTTCTCGAGATAGGCGCCGAAGGCTTCGGCCTCGACCGAGGCGAAGAGCTCTGGAGGGGCCGAGAGGAAGAAACCGTCGAACAGCTCGCGGATGAGAGGATCGCCGCCGTGGAGGAGCAGCAGGCGGCAGGTGAGACCCAGCGTCTCCACCAGGACGCCGCTCCGGAAGTTCCAGACCAGCCGCTGGAGGACCTCGATCCCCGGGTCTTCGGCGAGCGCGCGGCAGACCGGACTCGCGGAGCCGTTCAGCGGACGGCTGGCGACCAGGGCGGCGAGCCCGTCTTCCCATTCCTCCGGTGTCCAACCCGGCTCCCCAGGGATGTTCTCAGAGACGGGCTCGAGGGTGGGCTCCGGAGCGGGCTGGTCCAAGCCCACGAGCCGCGGCGGGGCGACGTGCCGCTGCTCCCAGATCTCGCGCAGGGCGCCAAGCTGCCGCCGGACGCCGTCGAGGCCCAGCCGGGTCAGGAAGGTCGGCGTGATCTCGAAAACCATCGCCCGCAGCTCGGGCAGCTCGGGGAGGATCCGCCGGGTGAGCTGGAGGAGATCCCTGGGGACCTCGCCGGAGTGCGCGTCCAGCCAATAGCCGAGGAACTCGCTCCCGCCCGCGATGTGCACCTCCCAGACCCGCTCTAGGGGCAGCTCCGCCAGCAGGTCTTCCATCGGTTGGCGGCCGTTGCGCTCGTTGGCCCAGAGGTTGTGCAGGTCGAGCACGATCCCGCAGTCGGCCACCTCCGCGACCGCCGCGATGAACGCGCCGTCGGACATCTCCCCGGCGCGGGGCCGGAGGTAGCTCACCCCGGTTTCGATGGCGAAGGGGACGGGCAGGCGCGAGGCGACCGAGCGGATCGAGGCTTCGGCGGCGGCGATGCCGGCCGGGGTCTGGAGAGGTGGAAGCAGGAAGCCGGTCGCGAACGGCCCATCGGGGCCGGCGGCCCGGTTGAACGCCAGATGCTCGCTCGCCCAGGGCGCGCCCAGGAAGTCGATCATCTCGATGAACACGGGAAGATGGAGAGGGTCGGGGGTGCGGGTCCCTCCCACGGGGAAGCCCACCCCGTGGATCAGCTTGGTCTGGGGAAGACCGCGTACGCGTTCCAGGGTGGCCCAATCCGGCCGATAGGGCTCGGCCGGATCTGCCGTGAACGTCCAGAGGGTTTCGGGCTCGACCTCGACGACGGAGACGAGATCCGTCTCGGATTCGAGGAGAGGCTGGAGCGCGGGGGTGTAGATCACCCCCACGCCCAACTCGGGCAGCGGCATCGGCTCAGCCGCCCACCACCTTCACTTCGAGTTGCTCGTTGACGACGAACTCGCGGACGACGTCATAACGGATGTCGAAGCCGGAATGGCAACCCTCGCAGCCAAGCTGGCCCAGAACCGAGGCGGTGATCCTCTGCATGCTCTTCAGGTCGTTGGCTACCTTGGCAGGAATCGTCACGCGCACGGGATTTCCCAACGAAGCGAGGTTTTCGAAACGATCAGGCAACATGGATGTTCCTCCGTTCCAGAGAGGGTTAAGGCCTCAAGCAGCCCATTGAAAGCATAGGATAACTCTATGAAGTCCGTCTAGAAAGCCGCCGGACCGGCATAACGGAAGCGCGGTGCCAGGAGCAGCCGCTCGACCGGCGCCGCCGGATCGTCCAGCGCGCGGAGGATGAGCTCTTCCAGGTCCGCCGCGATCTCGGCCACGGTCTCGCGATGGAAACGGCAGCCGTCCGCCAGGAGCATCGGGCGAAGCTGCTCGCGGTCCTCGCGTACGTCGAGCAGGAGGTCGTACCTGGTCCTCGTCACATCGGGCCGCCGTTCTTGATCGGAGAAGACCCCCTCCTCGCGGTCGCGAATCTCGAAGCGGGTCGGTTGCGGGGAGATCTCCACGTTGAGACCCAGGCGCGAGAGATACCGGCGGCCGGGGAAGAGCTCGCGCAGGATCTGGGGATAGGTCACGTCGTGGTTGGCGTAATCTTCGAGCACACCGTCCCGCGTCCGCCGCAGCGCCTCGGCGAAGCCGGGGCGGCCCGCGAGGTCGAGGCGGTGCGGCAGAGTGTCCATGAAGAGGCCGATGAGGGGCATGAGCTCCGTCTGCCTCCGGCCGAACACCTTGCCTTCGATCAGGAGGTCCGTTTCCCCGGTATAGGCGGCGAGCAGCATCCCGAAAGCGGTCAGGATCACCATCGGCGCGCTGCTCTCCTGCGCGCGCGCCAGGCCACGGAGCCGGGCGGTGTCCCGGGGAGAGAGCCAGCAGGAGGCCTGCTCGGTGCCCCCCTGCCGGTCCGGCCGCCAATCTCCGGACAGCACGAGCGGGCGCGGGATTCCGGCCAGCCGCTTCCTCCAGTAGGAGAGCTGCCCGGCAACGGCCTCGCTGCCGGCGATCCGGTGCTGCCAGGCGGCGAAGTCGGCGAGCTGCACCGGCAGCTCCGGCAGGGACACCGAGCGGCCGGCGGCGAACGCGTCGTAGAGGGCGGTGAGCTCGCTGCGCAGGATACCGATCGACCAGCCGTCGCAGATCAGGTGGCCGAGATTGAGCAGCAGGGTGTAATCGGCGTCGTCCAGCCGGACGAGGTGGACGCGGAACATCGGCCGCGCCAGGTCGATGGGCCGAAAGGCCTCTTCGACGGCGAGACGCCCGAGCTCCTTCTCCCGCACCTCCCGGCGCAGGTGGGAGAGATCGATCAGAGGAACCTCGAGCTGGCCTGGGGGATGGATCACCTGGCAGACCGTCCACGGCTCGTCGGCCGAGCGGATCAGGCTGGTGCGCAGCCCTTCGTGGCGGCGTTCGAGCTCGCGCAGACTGGCGAGGAGCGCCGGCAGCGACAGCCCGGAGGGGTAGCGCAGGGCGAACGCGAAATTGAAGTCGTGGGTGGCCGCCCTGCCGTTGAGCGATTCCCACGCCCACTGCTGGTAGAAGCTCGCGGGCAGCGGCCCGCCACGCGGCACCGGCTCGATCGGCGGCAAGGCCGCCGGAGCCTTCCAGAGGGGGGCGCCCGCGGCCGGCGGAGCAACCCGGCGGCGCCGCGGCAAGGCGCGCAGCTCGGGAGGAGGAGGAATGGACGGCGGCGGCTCTGCCATGGGCATGACTCGAAGGAACACGTCCCGCGTCTCAGGAGCCCACAGCTTATCAGCGAATGAAGGGATTGAGAGCGAAGAGGGCCTCCGTCTCGGTGCCCGCGGTCGATCGACGTTATAAGATGACGCAACTGTCCAGGAGATCGAGGCCTCGCGGCACTCCTCGACGCGACACGGCAACGCAGGCCAACGCAGGCCCCGGAGCCTGCTGTGGGAGCACGTGACCTTCAATCTCGACCGAGCGACAGAGCTTCTCCGACTGGGGTCGGGTTTTCCGGACGCTTCCTTCCGCGAAGGTCAGGAGGACGCGATTCGCCACGTCGTGGAGGGGCGCGGCCGCCTGCTGGTGGTGCAGAAGACCGGCTGGGGCAAGAGCTTCGTCTACTTCATCGCCACCAAGCTGTTGCGCGAGGCGGGAGCCGGGCCCGCGCTGCTCGTTTCGCCCCTGCTCGCGCTGATGCGCAACCAGATCGCGGCGGCGGAGCGGATGGGCGTGCGGGCGTTCACCATCCATTCCGACAACCAGGACCAATGGGCCGACGTCGAGGCCGCGATTCGGCGCGACGCGGTGGACATCCTCCTGATCTCGCCCGAACGGCTGGCCAACGAGCGGTTTCGCGACCAGGTCCTGGCGAGTATCGCGGGGCGGATCTCCCTGCTGGTGATCGACGAGGCCCACTGCATCTCGGATTGGGGGCACGACTTCCGGCCCCACTACCGCCTCCTGGAGCGCATCGTGCGCGCGCTGCCCGCGACCGTGCGGTTGCTGGCCACGACCGCCACGGCGAACAACCGGGTGATGGATGATCTGCAGAAGGTGCTCGGGCCGAACCTCGACGTGTCGCGCGGCGACCTGAACCGGCCGTCGCTGGTGCTCCAGACGATGCGCCTGCCCAGTCAGGCCGAGCGCCTGGCCTGGCTGGCCGCGCAGGTCGCCGCGCTGCCGGGACACGGAATCATCTACACCCTGACGATCCGCGATGCGGTGCGGGTGGCGGAGTGGCTGCAGTCGCGCGGCTTGGAGGTCGCCTCGTATACGGGCGCGACCGGTGAGGGCCGGGCCGGGCTGGAGCAGGCGTTGCTGGACAACCAGGTCAAGGCGCTGGTGGCCACGACCGCTCTCGGCATGGGCTTCGACAAGCCGGATCTCGCCTTCGTGATCCATTATCAGACGCCCGGCTCGGTGGTGGGCTATTACCAGCAGGTCGGGCGGGCAGGCCGGGGGCTCGATGCGGCGTACGGGGTGCTGCTCAGCGGGCAGGAAGAGACGGAGATCACCGACTACTTCATCGAGAGCGCCTTCCCGACGCGGGAGGAAGCCCGCGGTGTCCTCGAGGCCTTGGAAGCGGCGCCGGAGGGTCTTTCGATTCCCGAGCTGCTGCCCAGGGTCAACCTCAGCCGAGGCCGCATCGAGAAGACGATGGATCTGTTGTCGCTGGAGTCTCCGGCGCCGATCGTCAAACAGGGGACGAAATGGCAACTGACGGCGGCGCCTCTGAGCGAGGCATTCTGGGAGCGCGCACAGCGGCTGACCGAGCTGCGCCGCGACGAGCAACGCCAGATGCAGGAGTACGTGAGCCTGCCCTCGGGGCAGATGGAATTTCTCATCCGCGCGTTGGACGGGGATCCTGGCACGATCGGTCTTCCCGCGTTGCCGCCGCTGCCGGTCTCGACCGATCCGGCCCTGGTGCGAGAGGCCGTGGCGTTTCTGCGCCGGACCAACCTGCCGATCGAGCCGCGCAAGAGGTGGCCGGATGGCGGTCTGCCCCGCTACGGGCTCCGGGGGAACATCCCTCCCGCGCTGCAGGCGCAGCCCGGCAAGGCGCTCTGCGTCTGGGGGGATGCCGGCTGGGGCGGTCTGGTCCGCCAGGGGAGGTACAAGGACCGGCGCTTTGCCGATGAGCTGGTCGAGGCCTGCGTCCGCCTGGTGCGAGAGTGGAATCTGCAGCCGGCTCCGGCCTGGGTGGCCTGCCTCCCGTCGCTCCGCCGCCCCGATCTCGTGCCGGATTTCGCCCAGCGGCTGGCTGCGGCGTTGCAACTCCCATTGCATCGGGTGCTGGAGAAGACCGAAGACCGGCCGGAGCAGAGGACCCTGGCCAACAGCGCCCAGCAGGCGCGCAACGTCGACGGCTCCCTGGAGATCTGTCTGGAGCCGCTCCCTGCCGGCCCGGCCCTTCTGGTGGATGACCTGGTGGACTCGCGTTGGACGTTGACGGTGGCCACCTGGTTGTTGCGGTCCCACGGCGCCGGCGAGGTGTTCCCTCTCGCGCTCGCTCTGGCAGGACGCGAGACATGAGCAGGCCCCTGTCGCCCAATACGCAAGCCATCCTGCTGCTGACGGCGCCTCTGCTCGTTGGGCGCAACGAGCCCTCGGCTGATGTCCTGACCTCGGGCGAGTACAAGCGTCTGGCCCAAATCCTTCGCGAGCACCAGCGGCAGCCGGCGGATCTGCTGGCTCCCGATGGGTGGAAATTGATCGAGGACCGACCGCAGGGAATCGACAACGACCGTCTCCAGCGTCTGCTCGCCCGGGGATTTCTCCTGAGCCAGGCGATCGAGCGCTGGCAGGCGCGGGCGATCTGGGTCGTGAGCCGCGCCGATGCGGAATATCCGAGACGATGGAAAACCCGTCTCCAGGAAGATGCGCCGCCGATCCTGTATGGCTGTGGAGAGACGGCGATTCTGGAGACAGGCGGGTTGGCGGTCGTGGGCTCACGGCAGGTGGCAGATGCATTGATCGCGTACACTGAGGGTATCGGCCGGCTCGCCGCCAGCGCGTCGCGCACTCTGGTATCGGGCGGCGCGCGCGGCATCGACCAGGCCGCGATGCGCGGCGCTCTGGACGCCGGAGGCAAGGCGGCGGGAGTCCTGGCCGACAGCCTGGAACGGGCGGCCCTGAGCCGTGAAAACCGCAAGTTCCTGATGGATGGGCACCTGGTCCTGGTCTCCACCTACGATCCTGCCGCCGGCTTCAACGTGGGGCACGCCATGCAGCGCAACAAGCTGATCTATGCGCTGGCGGATGCGGCACTCGTCGTCAATTCCGATCCCGAGAAGGGCGGCACCTGGGCGGGCGCGGTCGAGCAATTGGAGATCCTGAGGCTGGTCCCTGTCTATGTTCGATCGAAGGGGGAAACCGGCAAGGGTCTGGAGGCTCTCCGGCGGAAGGGGGCGTTGCCCTGGACTGATCCGGAGACGCCGGAGGCTTTGGCGGAGCTGCTCGCGGTTGAGGTAAATCCGAAGAAGGAGGCTCCTGAGCAGAGGGAGCTGTTTTCTTAAATCGCCATGGAAAGGTCGATCCTCGGGTTTCATCAAGATGAAGAAAACCATTGGGTTGCGGAGCTCGCCTGCGGTCACTTCCAGCACGTGCGCCACAACCCACCCTGGATGCTGCGCCCCTGGGTCCTCACTCCCGAAGGACGCGCTTCGATGATCGGCTTCAAGCTTCAATGCAAGAAGTGTGATCTCGGAGCGCCGGTCGACAGCGTGAAAGCCTGACCAACGCTGGGAGCGATCTGCCCCGAGATTGAAGCGAGCCGACCCGAGCTGGATGCGATCTGACCCGCGGCGGACGCGGTTGGACCCGAAAGTCTAGAGGGCCTTCCCGATCTCGGCGCAACTTGACCCGGAATGGAAACGATCTGACCCGATCTTGGCGCGGTCTGACCCGAGATGGAAGCGGTCTGACCCGAGCTCGGCGCGGTTTGACCCGAAAGTGGAGGAGCACGACCCGAAGGTCGGGCGGGTGCACCCGAAGGTCCAGAGCCTCGACCCGCGGGGCGAGAAGTGTCCGCCGAAGGTCCAATCGTTTCCACCGCGGGTCCGCCGCCGCGCCCCCCGGGTCGGGGGCCGTCCGTCGAAGGTCGAATCGCTTCCACCCCGGGTCAGGTCGCGCGCACCTCGGGTCGGCGGTCGTCCGCCGAAGGTCAGATCTCAACCGTGGTGGGTCGAATCGTTTCCACGGCGGATCTGGTCGTTTCCGCCGAAGGTCAGATCGCTTGCCCCGTGGGGCGGGTGGCTCGCCCTCTGGGACGGAGTAGAATCTCGCGAACACGCGGACCTGGCCTCCCATGGCCTCAAAGGAGTGAAGTTATGAAGAAGAAGGTCAAGAAGCTGACCCTGCATCGCGAGACCGTTCGCCAGCTCAACCTCCAGGAGGTGGCCTGGGCCGCCGGTGGATATGCCGACAAGACGAATGAGCCCTTCTGTGTCTCGGATGCCTTGACGTGCGCCGAGTTGGGATGCGGCGCCGCGCAGCAGTAGACCGACACACGGCGGAATCTCGACGGGGTGTCCTCGCCTCGTACCGCCAGCGCAGGAGGCGGCTGGGCCCAATGCTGTTCGGGTAGTCCTCACCGGCCGTGTCCTGCGCCCCCCCTGGGACCGCCGGCGTCCCGCCGGCTCACACTCTCCGTGACCGCGGTGGCCGGCAAAGGGCTCCGCAGCTTAGAACCCTGCCCCTCCTCCTGTGACAATCCTCTTGGTTGCCCGGGACGCAACAGCATCGCTGACAAAAAATCGCGAAGTGCCGCGAAATTATTCGGAGCCGGCTCCTTTTCCGGGCGGCTCGACACCTTGATAAGACAGAAGCTCGGTGTACGACAGTCGCGGTTTGCCGTAATATCTCGGTCGGATTCGCAACAAATGCGCGTCTCAACTCACGGGAGGTCATCGATGATCCGTCTGCGTCTCTCTTTTGTCCGCAACGTACTCTCAACAAGTGTCGTCGCTATCTTGCTCTTGGGCGCGCCGATGCAGGTCGCCGCGCAGGAGAGAGAGTCCCCGGCTGTCGAGCGGGCCCCTATGATTGAGTGGTTCTCTGGGGTTTGGAGCGACCTCACGGCTTTATTTATGGGACGTTGCGCCGTGGACCCGAATGGCTGCCCTACCAGTCCCGTCGTGGACGGTAGGTGCGCGGTTGATCCTAACGGTTGCCCAGAAGGGGGATAAGCCAAGTCTTCCCATCGCTAGGTCAGCGCGCTATCATCCCCCTCGACGTCTTCACGAAAAAAAGAGGGGGATGAACTTGCACTTCCGTGATCCTGAAGCTGCAGGTCTATATCTGCGCAATAAGACGGCGAATGCGAAAGAACGCCTTGCTATTGCAGAGCACGGCTTTTCTCTTCGGTATAGCGACCCTGCAGCCATGCGGGCTTGGTGTGACGCCGCCTTAATCAATCTTCCTCTCGAAATCGACGCGCATACAGCTGCGCTCCTTCATGGCTACGCAGGCAATGCCCATAGGGTCGTAGGGGAGTTTGCGAGTGCAGAGCACCTGCTGAAAGAAGCCCTTGCTCTTTCCCCGACATCGGATCCCCTCCTCCTTGAATTTTGGTCCTCGCTGTTGAGCGATCTCGGCAAACTTACAGAATCGTCAGAAGTGCTCTCTCAGGCAGCTCGACTGCGACGCAAGAAACAGGACCCACTCCCCCTCGCTTCGACCTTGCTTCAATCTGCCATTGTCCTTGATCTCACTGAGCAACCCGATGACGCAGCCAGGGTTGCCCTTAATGCCATTAAGGAGATTGCAAGCCACCCTCCAGTAGGAAAGGGTGAGGAGCTATTAAGAACATCGCTCCAGAATCTTGCTCTCTACTTAACGGATTCTGGCCGGCCCAAGGACGCTCTTATGGTGCTCCGACACTCCCGCTTTCTTCTAGAAAAAGGAGGATTTCGCTTCGAGCTCAGAGTTGAATGGCTCCTCGCGCGTATCGCCGGTGCACTCGGCGATGCTTCAGCACGTGAGGCTTTTGTTGCCATTAGGAAGCGCTTCTCCGATGAACAGATGCTTCAAGAGGTTGCCCTGGTGTCGCTTGACTTGGCGCGGCACCTTCTGCCTTCGAGCCCCCTCGAAGCTCGGGCAGAGGTTTCATCGGTAGGTCCCATCCTGACCCAACTTGGGATCGCTGAAGACGCGGAAGAGTTCCAGCTATTGCACTCGATCCTTGCGTCCTCGCAACTTGAGTTAAAACTTCTAGCCGAACTCAGCAGAGCCTTGTACGCTCGACCAAGGTTCAAGGACTTCTAACCGCGTCCTTTCCCTTCCGTCTCCTCCGCCTTTTCCGCCTCTTCCCCCGGGGCATAGCCGTACCGCCTTAACGCGCGGAGGACGGTTGCCTCGATCTCTTCGGTGGTCGGAGCCGACTTCGGCTTTCCTTCGGGACTGAGGGCGTTGGTGAAGAACTCGACGGGATCGCTGCCGATGGCCAGAAGGATTTCGAGCATTCCTTCCACGCTGAGAGCCAGCCTCCCTGCGAACAGGTGGGAGAAGTAGCCGTGGCTTCTCCCGAGCAAGGTCTCTAACTCCCCCTGCCGGACATCCTGCCGCCGAACTTCAGCCTTCAATGCGCTGCGGACCTGCTCCATGCGCTCACGGGCTTCCTCTGCGAAGTCTCGTCTGCGTGCCATACCGGCATCTTACACCGGGTCCAGCGAAGAGGCGAAAGTCTCCCCAACTTAGGTGTTGACACGGCCAAAATAGTGGCCTATTCTTCTCCTTAGTTGGCGGCAATATCGCCGCCAGCCTTGAAGAGGAGCCCGGTCCATGCGTAGATTCCGTCCTCTTGTCCTCTGTCTCGCCACGCTTTCGACCGTCGCCTTCCTCGGGCAAGGCTGCAACGCCAGCCCGACCGAGCCGAAGGACGACGAGAAGGTGCAGGCCCCGGTCTGCGAAGCGGGGCCGTACCGAATCCACCTGAGCGGCCAGTGCCGGGTCGCCGGCAGTCATCGGATCGTCTGTGAGGACGAGTCGACGACCACCCCCGGCGAGAAGGTGCTCAACGTGGTCTTCCAGCTCCGGAATGCCGTGACGGGCACGCCGGTGGAGACCAAGTCCATCCAGCCCGGGACGATCCCCCGCGAGGCATCGTTTTCAGGGATCGCGAGCGGCGAGTACGAGGTGCGCCACACGGTGCAGGCGCGCGATTGCAGCTCGACGTTCACGACGTACGCAGGTCTGGAAGTCTTCTGAATTCAACCCTTCCGATGGCCAATTCAGGCCCCGGAGCTTACGAAAGGAGAAGCAGTATGAACACGCAGCAGAAGGATGTGCAGGAGCTGAAGTCGGAGCGTGTGCAGGAGGAGCTGGTGGCGGGGGAGCCGCCTCTGGTGATCGAGCTGAAGTCCGAGCGGGTGCAGTCGCCCGAGAGCGTCGCCGGGCTGGGCCAGGCGGAGCTCCCCTCGGTCGTCCGGCTGACCGTGAACCCGGTGAAGCGGGTGGTGGTCGACGTCTGGTGGATGGGCGTCGTCGTCGCCATCGAGGATCCCGCGAACGATTCGGACTTCGAGGAGGACGGCCTGGTTCAGGCCGGCTAAGGAGACGCCATGCCAAGCCTTAATACATACGCTGACGTGGTGCGCGATTGGCGCATGCTGCTCGACGCCGTGGAGAGAAGTCCCGAGGTGAAGGAGGAGGTCGAGAAGGAGCGGCTGGGAGTGGAAAAAGCTCTGGGGGAGGTGGAGGCGCTGAAAGCCCGGCAGGATGAGCTGACAGCGCTGCGCCAGCAGGTCACCCAGGAGCTCAAGGCATCGGTCGTGCGGGGCAAGGAGTCCGCGATCCAGTTCCGCGCCATCCTGAAGGCGAAGTTCGGCCCGAAGAACGAGCGGTTGGTCCACTTCAAGGTGGCTCCGATCCGCCCGCGCGCGCGCCGGACGGTGGTGGAGAAGCTGCCGGAGACGCCGGCCAAGCCGGCCGCGTAGTCGCTGTCAAACCCGGGAGGGCGTGGCGCAAGCGCGCCCTCCCTTTGAACGAAAAGAAGGACACGTAACGAAACTTCCCGAGCCCCGCCTAACCTGGGTCAGAGGAAGGAACTATGCTCGACGTGACGCTCAAGTTCATCGCCAAGGAGCTCAACGCGTACCTGCTCAGCCGGACCGGGGGGAGCTTCGGCGCCGTGGAGGTCGGCCGGCTGGTGGACGACACCGGCAAATGGGCGGTCAAGGAGGACCACATCGGCGCGGCTCTCGTCAACGTCGAGGAGGAGCGCACGCTCAAGTCGCAGTTGCCGGAGACGGTTTTCCTGAATGGCTCGCACCGGGTGCTGGAGCCTACGCTCAGGCTCAACCTGCACGTGATGTTCGCGGCGAGCTTCCAGCGCTACGATCACGCGCTCCACTATCTCGCGCACGTTCTCACGTTTTTCCAGGCGCACCCGTCGTTCAACCAGGAGCGCTATCCGGATCTCGATCCCGGCATCGAGAAGCTCAACGTGGAGCTCTTGTCGCTCGGGTATGAGCAGCTCAACCAGCTCTGGGCTTTCATCGGGGGCAAGCACCTGCCGTCGGCGGTCTACAAGGTCCGGCTGGTCGCTCTTCAGGACATCGAGCCCACGGCAGTCCAACCGCCCGTCCTGTCGGTCGACGCGAGGGTCCACTCGCGATGACGATCCAATTCAAGACCCTGTTTTCGCTCACGGTGACACACGCCTACTACGGCGGGGTCTGCCCGGATTTCGGTTTCGTGATGCCGGCGGAGACGGAGAGGCTTCTCCGCGGTGCGCGGCTCCTCGCCAAGACGCGCGACGGCCGGCTGCACGTCCTGTATGAGGCCGGCGAGGGCGGCGCGCCGATCGTGCCGGCGGCCGGCCGCACTCTGCGCATCGGGCTCAAGCTGCTCAACCCGTTGTTCCCCAACTTCAGCGCGCCGGCGATCAATCCGGCCGCCGCGGTGGCGGTCTACACCAATGCCGTCGACGCGCTCCGGCTCGGCGCCCCTCAGGCCGTCGCCGCGGCCGATCTCGCGGACCCGGAGCTGGTGCGGGAGGGGATCTTCGGGCTGGTCGAGGCACGGATCGATGCCGGCTTCTACGCCGCTCCCGCCGTCTTCGAGATCGCGTTCGCGGCCCGCGAGGAGACGCTCCGGTACTACCTGGTGGTGAAGCGCTACAGCACGGCCGACATCGATCAGCTCACCGTCGCCGATACCGGCTTCACCGACGACGGGCGCGACGAGGTGCGGTTCACGAAGGTGCCGGCGGCGGCGTTCACGCCGGCCGAGATCGCGCCCGCGCTCCTGGGCGGCGGCGATGCCACGGTGTTGCTGTTCCGCTCGCAGGCGCCGGTGGCGCGCCGGCAGCGCGGGCGCCGGAAGATCCAGTTGAGGCGCAATGGGGAGGTCCTCGTCGAGCACCTGCCGCAGCCGGGCGCCGAGCGGGCCACCTCCGACCTGATCGTTCATCTGTCCAAACCGTAACCGTAGAGGAAACCAAGCATGCCGACCTACAGAACCCCCGACGTCTATGTGGAAGAGATCTCCGTCTTCCCTCCCTCGGTCGCCGAGGTCGAGACCGCCATCCCGGCGTTCATCGGCTACACCGAGAAGGCGGCCAAGGCCGCCGACGGCGATCTCGCCGGGAAGCCGACCAAGATCTTCTCGCTCAAGGAATTCGAGAGCTACTACGGCCTGCCCGAAGACCATCCGGTGACCGCGACGGTCGACGTCCAGAAAGACGGCGACAAGATCGTGTCGGTCACCGTAACGAAAGTCGAGCCGCCCAAGCTCGCCGACATGTACATTCTCTATTACAGCGTCAAAGCGTTTTTCGACAACGGCGGCGGCAAGTGCTACATCGTTTCGGCCGGCACCTACAAGGCGGCGGCTCCCTTCCTCAAGGCATCCGAGCTGGAGAGCGGTCTGGACGCGGTGGCGATGGAGGACGAGCCCACGCTGCTCGTGATCCCCGAGGCGGTCCAGCTCACCTATGCCGAGTACAAGTCGCTCACCCAGAGGATGCTCACGCAGTGCGGGACTCTGGGCGACCGCTTCGCCATCCTGGACGTCTTCGGCGGGGACCGGAAGCTCGACGAAGAGGTCGTGACCGTCCCGGGGTCCGCCGGCCCGCCCGCCGTGGCGGAGAAGAAGGCGAAGCTGGCCGACGCCAGCCGCGAAGCCTGGTCGACGAATCTGAAATACGGCGCGGCCTATTACCCGTTCCTCCGGACCACGCTCAATTATTACGTCAATCCGGGGGAGACGAACGTCAAGGTCAAGGGGAGTGGCCCGGACGCCGACCTGGTCGCGCTCAAGACCGGCAACACCGCGGTCTACAACGCCGTCACGGCGGCGCTCAAGGACCAGTTCGTCGTGCTGCCGCCCAGCGGGCCTGTGGCCGGCGTGTACGCCGCGACCGACACCGCCCGCGGAGTCTGGAAGGCGCCGGCGAACGCGGCCCTGGCTGACGTGATTGAGCCGGTCAGCAAGCTGAGCAACGCCCTGCAGGACGATCTGAACGTCGACCCCACCTCCGGAAAATCGATCAACGCCCTGCGCTCCTTCTCCGGCAAGGGCACCCTGGTCTGGGGCGCGCGCACGCTCGCGGGCAACGACAACGAGTGGCGCTACATCTCGGTGCGCCGGTTCTTCAACATGGTCGAGGAGTCGGTCAAGAAGTCCACCTACTGGGCGGTGTTCGAGCCCAACGACGCCAATACCTGGGTCAAGGTGCGCGGCATGATCGAAAACTACCTGACCCAGAAGTGGCGCGAGGGCGCGCTCGCCGGCGCCACCACCAAGGATGCGTTTTTCGTGCGCTGCGGCCTCGGCACCACCATGAGCGCCCAGGACATCCTGGAAGGCCGGATGATCGTCGAGATCGGCATGGCCGTGGTGCGCCCCGCCGAGTTCATCATCCTGCGCTTCTCGCACAAGCTCCAGACCTCCTGAGGAAGGTCCGGAGACCACCGATCATCGACTCTAAGGAGGATTCAGGAACATGCCCCAGCTCTATCCTTTACCCGTTTTCCACTTCACCGTCGAGTGGGGTGGGACCCGCGTCGGGTTCTCGGAGGTCACCGGCCTCACCCAGGAGAACCAGGCGATCGAGTACCGCGACGGATCGTTCCCCGAGTACTCGTCGATCAAGATGCCCGGCCTGCGCAAGTTCAGCAACGTCGTCATGAAGCGCGGCGTCGTCAAGAGCGACAACGACTTCTTCAAGTGGCTGAGCACGGTCAAGCTCAACAAGGTCGAGCGGCGGGATCTCGTGATCAGCCTGCTCAACGAGGAGCACCAGCCGGTGATGGTGTTCAAGGTCCACAACGCGTTCCCGGTCAAGGTCGAAGGGCCGCAGCTCAAGGCCGCGGGCAACGAGGTCGCGATCGAATCGATCGAGATCGCCCATGAAGGGCTCGAGGTCCAGAACGACTGATGGCCAACTACTACCCGCCGGTCGCTTTCCACTTCAAGGTGGAGGTCCTCGGCCTGCCGCCGAACGACAACGACGCGCGCTTCACCGAAGTGGGCGGGCTGTCGGTCGAGCTGGGCACCGAGGAGATTGCCGAGGGGGGGGAGAACCGCTTCATCCAGAAGTATGCGACGCGGGCGAAGTATCCGGAGCTGGTGCTCAAGCGCGGCCTGCTGCTCCAGTCGGAGGTGCTGGCATGGGTCAGGCGGTGCATCGAGGACGAGCAGATCGAGCCGAAGAACGTGGACGTCAAGCTGCTCAACGAGAATCACGAGCCGCTGCTCACGTGGCACCTGGTCAACGCGTTTCCGACCAAGTGGGCGGTGGCGGACCTGAACGCCTCGAACAGCGCGGTGGCGGTCGAGACGCTCCAGCTCTATTACCAATATTTCACCCAGGACCGTTCGTAGGTCTGAAACCAGGATGGAACCATGCCGATCATCGTGGATGAAGTGGTGATTTCGGTCGAGGTGACGAACCAGGCCTCCGGTGGCGCGGCGTCCCCTCCCTCGGCCACCGAGGACAAGCAGACGATCGTCAGCGAGTGCGTCGAGCGCGTGCTGGAGATCCTGCGCGAGCGGGAGGAGCGCTGAGCCATGGCCGACCGCGGAACGCTGGAGCGCCTGGTGATCCTGGCCTATGAAAAACCCGATTATTCGGGGCAGCCGGTCGGCCAGTTCGAGGCCTACGTGAACCCGAACGAGATCACGCTCTCCTATGAGATGGAGTACGACAGCGCCCAGGGCGCGGGTACGACGAACAGCCGGATGAATTTCAAGAAGGTCAAGCCGGGCGACCTCTCGCTCACGTTCTTCCTCGACGGCACCGGCGCCAACGGCCGGCCGGCGGACGTGCAGGTGCTGGTCGAGCAGTTCCAGCTGGTGACCGGGTACAACGGCAACATCCACCGGCCGAACTATCTCAAGGTGATGTGGGGCAAGCTCCAGGTGAAGCGCTGCGTGCTCAAAAGCGCCTCGATCGCCTACAAGCTGTTCAAGCCCTCCGGCATCCCGCTGCGCGCGGTGATCACCGCGGCGTTCACCGACAACTCGGACGACACGACCCGGGTGGCGATGGCGCAGGATCAGTCGCCCGACCTCACCCACGTCCGGCGGGTCAAGGCGGGGGACACCCTGCCCGGGCTCTGCGATCAGATCTACGGCGATCCGCGGCTCTACATCGCGGTCGCCGCGGCCAACGGTCTCGACGATTTCCGCCGCCTCGTCCCGGGCACGAAAGTCGTCTTCCCGCCCCTGGAGAAATAGCCGTGCCGGACCAGCGCACTTTGCCGATCCCCGCGGAGCACCGCGAATTCACCGTCAAGGTCGGCGGCGAGGAGGTGCCGCGCGAGCACCAGCTCCTGGCGGTCGCCGTGGTCAAGGCGGTGAACCGGATCTCCTCCGCCCGCCTGGTCTATCTCGACGGCTCGGCCGCGGCGAGCGACTTCCCGCTGAGCAACGCCGCGACGTTCGTGCCGGGGAGCGAGGTGGAGATCCTCGCCGGCAGCGGCTCCCGGCCGGAGCCGCTGTTCAAGGGGGTGGTGCTGCGCCAGTCGCTCAAGGTGCGCGACCACACCGCGCCGCAGCTCATCGTCGAGTGCCGCCACCCGGCCGCCAAGCTGACGGTCGGCCGCAAGGACGCGTACTTTTTCGACCAGAGCGACGCCGACGTGATCTCGTCCCTGCTCGACGGCGCGGGGCTGTCCGCCGAGGTCGAGAGCACCACCGGCACGCATCCGCAGCAGGTGCAGTACCACGCGACCGACTGGGACTTCCTGCTCGCCCGGGCCGAGGCCAACGGCAAGCTCGTCTTCACCAACGGCGACGGCGTGGCCGTCAAGGCGCCGGACCTCGGGGGCAGCCCGGTGTGCACGCTGCAGTTCGGCGCCACGTTGCTGGAGCTCGACGCGGAAATCGACGCCCGTCTGCAATTCGGCGCGGTCAAGAGCGTGACCTGGGACCCGGCGCAGCAGAGCCTGGTGGAGAAGGAGGCGGCCGATCCCGGGATCGCCGGGCCGGGCAACCTGAAAGGCGGCGACCTGGCCGCGGTCGCCGGGCCGGAGAGCTATGAGCTGCGCCACGCCGCTCTCTCGGAGGAGGAGGCGCAGGCCTGGGCCGACGCGCAATGGATCAAGTCCAAGCTCTCCAAGGTGAGCGGCCGCGCCAAGTGCGAGGGGATCGCCACGGTGAATCCGGGCGACCTCGTCACCTTGAGCGGCGTGGGCGAGCGGTTCAACGGCGACGTCTTCGTGACCGGCGTGCGGCAGGACTTCGACATGGTCCAGGGGTGGAAGACCCACGTGCAGTTCGGCAGCACCGACACGTGGGCGAGCGAGGAGCGCGAGATCTCGGCGCCGCGGGCCGGCGGGCTCCTGCCGAGCGTCCACGGACTCCAGATCGGGGTGGTGGTGAGCAACGAGGACCCCGACGGCGAGCACCGGGTGCGCGTGCGGCTGCCGCTGGTGAGCAACGAGGAGGACGGCATCTGGGCGCGCGTGGCGAGCCCCGACGCGGGCGCCGAGCGTGGCTTCTTCTTCCGCCCCGAGATCGACGACGAGGTGGTGGTCGGCTTCCTCGACGGCGATCCGCGCCGGGCGGTGCTCCTCGGCATGCTCCACAGCAGCGCCAAGGCGGCGCCGCTCACCGGCTCGGACGACAACCATGAAAAGGTCTATCAGAGCCGCTCCAAGATGCGCCTCTACTTCGACGACGACAAGAAAGTTCTGCGGATGGAGACCCCCGCCGGCAACAGCGTGACGCTGAGCGAGGATGACAAGTCGGTCACCATCCAGGATCAGAACGGCAACAAGATCGCGCTCACCCAGGACGGCATCGAGATCGAGAGCAGCAAGGCGATCTCGCTCAAGGCCGGCACCGAGGTGAAGCTCGAATCCGGCACCTCGTTCAGCGCCAAGGGCGGCACCGAGCTGAAGCTGGAGGGGACCTCCGCCGCGGAGCTCTCCAGCACGGCGTCGACCAAGGTCAAGGGCGGGGTCGTGATGATCAATTGAAACCGTTTCTCGAGGAGCCCGCGATGCCTCCCGCAGCCCGCGTCAGCGACACGACCAACCACGGCGGCACCGTGACCGGACCCGGCGTGGCCACGGTGATGATCGGCGGCAAGCCGGCCGCGGTGGCCGGCGACCTGCACGTCTGCTCGCTGCCGCCCAACGCGCACCAGCCCACCGCGAGCGCCTTTCCGGCCGGCAGCGCCACGGTGCTGATCAGCGGCCGGCCGGCGCTGCGCACGACCGACGCCTGCCTCTGCGGCGCCATGGCCGCGGTGGGCGAGCCGACGGTGCTCATCAGCTGAGAAGCCGGACTTGGAGAAGAGGAGAGAGGCCATGGATTCCGATACGCCGCGCGACGCTCCCACCTCCTTCCTGGGGACCGGCTGGAGCTTTCCGCCCGAATTCTCCCGCGAGAGCGGAGAGGTCGCGATGACCGCGGACGAGGAGGATATCGCCGCCAGCTTGCGGATCCTGTTCGGTACCGCGCCGGGGGAGCGCTTCCTCCAGCCGGCGTACGGGCTCGACCTGCGCGAGATCCAGTTCGAGCCGATGAGCACCACGCTGCGCACGTTCCTCAAGGACCGGGTGCGCACCGCGATCCTCATCCACGAGCCGCGCATCCGCCTCCTGGCGCTGGAGATCGACAGCCCGGACCCGCAGGCGGGCACGCTCCAGGTCGTCGTCGAGTACGAGGTGCGGGCGACCAACTCCCGGTTCAACCTGGTGTTCCCCTTCTATCAGCAGGACGGCAACGAGATGCGGCCCGCGGTGGCGGCGCCCGCCCCCGGAATCTGACCGCGAGACATGGCCATGGCAGAGCGTGACATCGTGCAGAACCTGATCTCGCAGCTCGGGCAGAGCCAGGACGAGCGTTTGCCCGCGGAGCTGCGGGCCCACTTCGTGGACGTGGACGAGCGGGGGCCGGCGGACCTGCTGCGCCTCTGGAAACGGCTCGCTCCGCTGGTCCGCTACTACCAGGCCGGGAAGGCGGACGCGAACGGGGACGGCGGCGAGAAGCTCGACTGGACGCCGTTTTTCGCCTATGGCGACGCCGAGGCCGAGACCCTGGCCGGGCGCGAGGACGGCGCGGTGCCGGCGCAGCTCGCGCTGCTCACCGCGTTCGCGCGGCTCCACGAGATCCCGCGCGAGGCGATCAACCGGCTCACCGGGAGCCATCTCGAATTCTTCTACCGCCGGGTGCTGCGCTTCGAGAGCCGGCCGCCGGTGTCCGACCGGGCGCACGTCCTGATCGAGCTGAAGAAGGGGGCCGCGCCGGTCGCCCTGCGTCCCGAGCACGCGTTCTCGGCCGGCAAGGACGCCTCCGGCGTCGAGCTGCTCTACGCGCCCACCGCGGAGACGGTGGTCAACCTCTCCAAGATCGAAAGCCTGCGCTCGGTCTACCTGGACCGCGCCGGCCGCGGCACGGTCCGCTTCGCGCCGATCGCCGATTCCGCGGACGGCCTGGGCGCGCCGCTGCCGGCCGGAGAGCCGAAGTGGCGCGCGTTCGGGCACCCCGGCCTGCCGGCCGCGGAGATCGGGCTCGCGGTCGCCGCGCCGGTGTTGCGCCTGCGGGAGGGGCAGCGCAAGGCCACGCTGGCCCTCCGGCTCGGGGACCTGGGCACGGGCCTGACCGCGGCGGCGCTCGCCGCGTCCTTCGCCGCGTTCCTCACCGGCGAGAAAGGGTGGCTCGGCCCCTACGGCCTGACGGCGTCTCTCGCCGGCGACGTCCTGCGCCTGGCGCTCGACGTGCCGGAGGGCGACGCGGCCGTGGTGGACTACGACCCGGCGGTGCACGGTTACGCGTATGCGGCGCAGTCGCCGGTCCTCCAGCTCCTGCTCCGGCCCGGCGCGACGCTCGGCTATCAGGATCTCGCGGGGGTGACGGTGCGCACCGCGCGCGTCGAGGTCGAGGTGGAGGGCGTCACCTCCCTGGCGCTCGAAAGCGACGCCGGAGCGCTCGATCCCAAAAAGGCCTTCCTCCCGTTCGGCCCGCAGCCCGCCGTGGGATCGCGCTTCCTGGTGGGCTCGGCCGAGGCGTTCGCCAAGCAGCTGTCGCGGATCGATCTCCACCTGCAATGGCAGGGCGCGCCGCTCTCCTTCAACTTTTTGTACGGGACATATACGCGCGGCGCGTCGCTCAACGACGGCTCGTTCACCGCCGCGGTGTCATTCCAGGACGGCGGCACCTGGAAGCACACCGGCACCGGCGTCAAGCTCCTCGAGCCGCGGAGCGCGGCCGGGGAGACGACGCTGACCTTCACGCCGGGCAGCGCCTCGAAGGCGCCCGCGGCGGCGGCCGGGAAGGACGTCTACGCGCTCCGCACCTCCGGCAGCGCCTGGGCGTGGCAGGAGGCTCTACGCAAGACGCGGGCGCAACCGGTGCTCGCCAGCTCCGCGGCGCCCCCGGCGGTGCGGCCCGGCTTCCTCACCCTCTCCCTGGAGCGGGACTTCCTGCACGCCGACTACCGCCAGGAGTCGGTCACCAACGTGGTGCGGTACAGCAAGGGTGACGCGAAGGACCTGGTGGTGCTGAGCGAGCCCTACACGCCGGCCCTGCGCTCGGTTGCGCTCTCCTACGCGGCGCATTCCGATGAGGCCGACGTCGCCTCCGCCGCTCTGACCGCGTTCGCCGCGGACGACGTGCGGCTCTTCCACCTGGGCCCCTTCGGGCAGCGGCGCGAGCACGCCTATCTGCGGCAGCAGCTCGGCTTCGTAACCGACAACCGGGTGCCCCTGCTGCCGCGCTTCGAGCCTGAGGGCGAGTTGCTCCTCGGCCTCTCCGGGCTCGCGGCGGGCGACAGCGTGAGCCTGCTCGTCCAGGCCGCGGAGGGGAGCGCGGACCCCGACCTCCAGCGCCAGGACGTGCAATGGTCGGTCCTCTGCGACAACCACTGGAAGCCGCTCTCCCGCGCCGAGATCGCGCGCGACACGACCAACCAGCTCCTCACCAGCGGCGTGATCGGCCTGGTCGTCCCGCCCGAGGCGACGCGCGCGAGCACGTTCCTGCCCGCCGGCCTGGTCTGGCTGCGCGCGGCGGTGAGCCAGAGCGTCGACGCGGTGAGCCAGCTCATCGCCGTGGCCGCCAACGCGGTCGAGGTCGAGCTGCGGGGCCACCTGGCGGCGCCGCTCCCGGCGGGCAAGATCGCCCGGCTCAAGACCCCGCTCGCGGCGGTGAAGGCCGTCAAGCAGCCCTGGGCCTCGTTCGGCGGCCGTCCGGCCGAATCGCAGGAGGCGCTCCACACCCGCGCCGCCGAACGGCTGCGCCACCGCGACCGCTGCCTCACCCCGTGGGACTACGAGCGGACGGTCCTCGCCGCCTTCCCCGGCGTGCACAAGGCCAAGTGCATCCCGCACGCGAAGGACGGTTCCTGGCTCGCGCCGGGGAACGTGCTGATCGTGGTGGTCCCCGACCTGCGCAACCAGAACGCCGTCGACCGGCTCCGGCCCCGCGTGGACGCGGACACGCTCGACCGGATCGCCGGCCACCTGCGGCGGCGCGCCGGCATGGAGGTGCGGCTCCAGGTGAAGAACCCGCGGTATCAGGCGGTCCGGCTCGATTTCAAGGTGCGGTTCCTCCCCGGGTATGAATTCAACTTCTACCGCCGGCAGGTGGAGGAGGAGCTGATCCGCTTCCTCTCCCCCTGGGCCTTCGACGCCACGCGACCCATCGCGTTCGGCGGCAAGGTCTACAAGTCGGTGCTGCTCGATTTCGTCGAGGAGCTGGCGCCCGTGGACTTCGTGACCGATTTCCGGATGTACAGCACCGCCGGCGACGTCGAGGAGGTCCAGGCCGAGACGCCGGACGCCATCCTGGTGTCGGCGCCGGCGCACACGATCACCGAGGTGGCCCCCCTATGATCCCGATCGCCCGGAGCGCCGATGCCGCCCTCGACCAGCAGCAGCTCTTCGCTCTCGGCCTGGAGCACGTGCGCCGGCTCGCCCGGCGGCGGTGGACCGACCACAACACCCACGACCCGGGGATCACGATCCTCGAGCTGCTGTGCTACGCGCTGACCGACGTCGGCTACCGCGCCGCGTTCCCGATCGAGGACCTCCTGGCGAGCCAGGGCGATCCCGCCGCGAACGCCGCAGCCATGGCCGGCCAGTTCTTCACCGCCCGGCAGATCCTGCCCAACCGGGCGCTCACGCTCCTCGACTACCGCAAGCTCCTCATCGACCTCGAAGGGGTGAAGAACGCCTGGGTCTTCCCGGTGGATTTGACATACTTCGCGGACACGGTGAAGGGGACTCTGCAGCGCGAGCGGTCGGTCCTGCCCGGCATCCGCGAGGTCGAAATCCGCGGCCTCTACCGGGTCCTGCTCGACTACATGGATGAGGTCGACACGCCGGAGGAGCGGGAGGCGGTGAACGCGCGGGCGCGGCGGCTGTTGCAGGAGAACCGCAACCTGTGCGAGGACTTCGTCCAGGTCGAGGGAGTCGCCGTCCAGAATTTCGCGCTCTGCGCCGAGCTGGAGCTCGCCCCGGAAGCCGACACGGCGCGCGTCGCGGCCGGGATCCTCTTCGCGGTCGAGCGCTCGATCGCGTTGCCGGTCCACAACTACAGCCTGGCGGAGATGCTGGCGCGCGGTCGCACCGTCGAGGAGATCTTCGACGGCCCGCTCCTCGCGCACGGCTTTCTCGACGACGAGGAGGTGGAGAGCGCCGGGCTGCGCACCGCGATCCGCCTGTCCGACGTGATCAGCGTCCTGATGGATCTCGACGGCGTGCGGGCGGTGCGCGATATCGTGATCAATCCCGAGGGGACCACCGCGCCGCTCGCCGACAAGTGGCAGGTCGCCGTCGCCCCGGGCCAACGGCCGAAGCTGAGCCGGGAGGGCTCCCGGCTGGTGTTCTACAAGCGCGGCATGCCGGTCACGGCTCCGGCGGCCGCGGTCGCGGAGCACCTCGCGCGTTTGGAAGAGGAGGAGCGGCGGAAGCTGGAGGAGGAGACGGCCGACGATCTCCCCATCCCGCTCGGCCGCTTCCGGCAGCCGAGCCGCTACACCTCGTTCCAGAACGACTTCCCGGCCCTCTACGGCCTGGGCGAGGCGGGGCTCCCGGCCGGCGCGGACGACCGGCGCCGGGCGCTCGCCTGGCAGCTCAAAGGCTACCTGCTGTTTTTCGATCAGGCGATGGCGAACGCGTGCGCGCAAATCGCCGGGCTCCCGAAGCTGTTTTCGCTCGATCCAACCAATCCGACCGATCCGTCGGATCCATCCAATCACACCTACTTCAGCCAGAAGGTCGAGCTCCCGGACGCCGAAAAGATCTACCAACCCGGCGCCACACCTGCGCAGCTCGCCGCGGTGACGGAAGACCCCGCGACGTACGACGAGCGGCGCAACCGCTTCCTCGACCACCTGACGGCCCGCTTCGCCGAGCGCTTCCACGACTACGTCGCGGTCATGCGCTCCGCCTTCGGCGCCAGCGCGGCGAGCGTCGTGCGCGCCAAGCGCGACTTCCTGAAGAGCTATCCGGCGCTCGGCGCCGAGCGCGGTCTCGCCTACGACGCCGGCCTGGGCGAGGCGGCGGACCTGTGGGATACGGCCAACGTCTCCGGCCTCGAACGGCGGATCGGCCGCCTGCTCGGCCTCACCGATCTCACGCGCCGCAACCTGAGCGCGGTCCCCCAGGGCTCCGACGCCGAGGTGGAGGGCACGGAGGCGGACGGCTTCCGCTTCCGCCTCCGCCACCGCGCGAGCGGCAGGGTCCTGCTGGGCTCCAATTCGACGTTCACGACCGCGGAGCTCGCCCGGCAGGAGCTCGCGCGGGTGCTGGAGCTCGCACAGATCGACTCGTCGTACGAGCGCAAGGTCGCCGCCGACGGCAAGCACTTCTTCAACCTCGTGGACGGCCGCGGCGCCGTGATCGCCCGCCGCTTCGAGTTCTTCGCGACACCGGCGCAGCGCGACGCCGCGCTCGACGAGCTGATCGACTACGTGCAGAGAAACTACAGCGGGGAAGGGATGTTTCTGATCGAAAACATCCTGTTGCGGCCGGAGGAGGGCAAGGACGGTCCGTTCCTGCCCATCTGCGTCGATCCCAACTGCACCGACTGCGCGGACGACGATCCCTACTCCTACCGCGTCCACTTCGTGCTGCCGGCCTACGCCGGCCGTTTCGCGAACATGGACTTCCGGCGCTTTGCCGAGGAGGTGATCCGCGAGGAGACGCCGGCCCACATCCTGCCCAAGGTCTGCTGGGCCGGGCGCGAGGACATGGAGCGGCTGGAAACGGCGTACCGCGAGTGGCTGGAGAGCCGTGCGGGCGAGAACGCCGCGGCGCGCCAGGACGCGCTCGGCCGCCTCATCGATGTGCTCTTCAAGGTCAAGAACGTCTATCCCTCCGAGAAGCTGCGCTCGTGCGACAGCCCGGAGGACCAACCCAAGTTCATCCTCGGCCGGACCGCGCTCGGCAGCGTGAAGAGCGAGCCGGCCTGAACGGCATTGGAGCGATCGCCATGGCGGAACCACTGCGGATCACCAGGAGTCTGGACGACATCACCTCCCGCTACACGGTCTTCGAGCCGGACCAGGTCCTCACCCACAACCAGCTCAACGACCTGGCGGGCTTCCTGGACGACCAGGACCGGCTCACGCGCGTGGCGCTGCTGGGAATCGGCATCGTCGGCGGCCTGCGCGTCTCCGTGCGCGACGAGCAGGTGACCGTCACCAAAGGCGTGGGCGTGACCACGGACGGGGATCTGCTCCGGCTGCCGGCCGACGCGCGCTTCGACCGGTTCAAGCCCTACGACAAGACGGCGCCGGCGTACGCGCCGTTCTACGTGGACCAGGACGTGGCGAAGGACATGCTGCCCGTCTTCGAGCTGGTGCGCGCGGGAGAGCCGGACGACCGCGCCACCGCGCTCGGCCAGCTCCAGGCGCAGAGCGGCGCGAAGCTCGGGGACATGGCCGCTCTGCTCCTCATGGAGAGCTGCGTCAAGGACGACGACCTGTGCTCGGGCACCGACTGCGACAACCTCGGCAAGGGAGCGTCCCACACCGCCAAGCTCCTGCTGATCCGCAAGAGCGACCTCGCGGCGCTGCGGACGGTCCCTCCGACGCTCGACCAGGCGGCCCGGAGCCTGCCGGACGTGGTGGCCGAGCGGCCGCTCCTCCCCGGCGGCCTCGCGTCCACGAAGGCGCTCACCGACCTCTACCTGGCGACCTGCGGCAACATCCACAACGCGCTCGTCCCGGCGCTCGGCGCGCTCTATCCCGCCTGCGAGAGCCTCCTCGCGGAGCTCTTCGCCACCGATCCCGCGCGGGAGTGGGTGGCGCGGCTGGACGCCGTCCGCACCGAGCTCTCCCGCAACCCCCGGGGCGTCCAGTATTACTACGATTTTCTCAAGGACCTGGCGGAGACCTACGAGGCCTTTCGCGACCTGCTGTTCGGCGATGCGACCCTGTGCTGCCCCGACCCCGGCGCCTTCCCCAAGCACCTGCTGCTGGGCGGGCTCGACGGGGGCGGCTCCGATCTCCGCACCGGCTTCTATCCGTCGCCGCTGACCAGCCGGACCGCGGACCAGCAGGCCCACGCCCGGTTCCTCGCCGGCAAGCTCGATGCGCTGATCCGCACCTTCAAGCTGCCCGCCACGGTCGACAAGCCCCGCGTCACCCCCAGCCGCTTCGAGGACCGCAGCCTGGAGGAGCGGGCGATCCCCTACTACTACGAGGTCACCGACGCGCTCCCGATCTACCGCGCCTGGAGCTACGTGGTGACGCAGCGCGGGAGGGAGACGACCCATTTCTCCTTCAACTCGGACCTCTACAGACCGAGCGCCGGGCGGCGTGCGTTCGTCTCCATCCAGACCGGCCGCTTCGATTTCTACAGGATCGAGGGCTGCCTCGGGCAGGACGTCAGGAGGATGATCGTCTTCCTGCAGGACGAGATCCGGAACCAGAACCTGCCGTTCCAGGTCCGCGCCGTGGCGCTGAGCCAGGACCGCACCAAGGTCGCCATCAAGCCGCCGGTCCGCTACACCGACCTGCACCGCTTCCATTACCTGCTGCGCCAGGACATGGTGAGCCAGCTCGACGACACGCAGCGCTTCAGCGGATCGTTCAAGCGCAACGTGGACGACGCCGTGGCGCGCAACGTCGTCGTCGACCAGTCCGAGGACACCGACGGCGCCTCGGTCCGCACCATCGCCGAGCAGAAGCACGCCACGGTGACGAGCAGCTCGGCCGCGGCGCGCACCAAGCTCAACAAGAGCTATCAGGACTATGTGAAAGATCCGTCCTGGCGGACCGACGTGGCGACCACGGTCACCGCGGCCGGCGAGTTCAAGGCCAACCTCGGCAAGGTGGTGAAGACCGAGTTCGCCACGCCGTTCGACACGCTCATCGGGACCAACCACACGCTCTGGCTGGGCTGGCTGGACGACATGATCAAGACCAAGGACGAGAAGGAGGACGACAAGCTGCTGTTCGCCAAGCTCCAGGAGCGGCACCCCGGGCTGGAGCACTTCGCCGGCGTGACGCGCGGCGGGACGTTCGTCCTGGTCTACGACACGGACAACAACAACGTGGTGGTGGCCGATTTCATGCTGCCCTACGTCTGCTGCGACGAGGTGGAGGAGGCGCCCGCCGAGCCGCAGCTGCCCAAGCCGGACGTCAAGCCGCCGTTCGTGCTGGAGCAGGGCGTCAACGTCCTCCCTTCGCGGGAGAAGTTCGTGAAAGACAAGCTGACCGGCTTCCGCAACGAGATCGAGCCGGTGTGGAAGAAAGACATCCAGATCCAGCGCGACTACGTGGACATCTTCAAGGACTCGGTCAAGGTGGTGGGCAGCGTGGTCTCGACCCCGCAGAAAATCGACCTCGGCCCGGTCCGCGGCGTCAAGGTCACCGACCTGCTGCTGGACTTCAATCTGCGGGAGATGGAGGTCCGCGCCGAGCGGGTGGACTTCCTGCGCACCGAGTCGCTCAAACCCAACGATCCCGAGCGGCAGAAGACGGTGGAGGCCCAGCTCCGCGACGCGGAGGTCTCGCTCGCGGTGTCGGCCGGGGATGCCACCCAGCGCATCGCCGATTCGAAGATGGAGGTGAAGGAGGGGACGGACGGCTTCAAGGCCCTCTCGGCCGTGTCGGACAGCCTCGCCCGCGTCAATCACAAGGACGCGATCGTCCAGGTCGAGCAGGGGCTCAAAGGCGCCCGCGACAAAGGCTCGACGGACTTCAAGGGTGTCATCGGCAACATCCTCAAGAACAAGGGGATCCGCGGTTAAATGCAGACCTCGGCGCACCGCATCCGCCGCCAGAGCTGGCTCTGCCGCGCGCGCACCTCCGAGGAGGCGTTCGCGCTCCGCGCCCGTCTGCGGGAAGCCCAGGAGACCACCGTGCCGGCCGCGTTCGAGCGCGCCTTCGACGCGGCGGTGCCTGGGGACGAGGTGGTCCGCATCCCCCGGCTGGAGCTGCGCCTCCGGCTGGACCGGCTGGACGACCTCGCGGTCCTGCTGCCGGAGCTCCTCGCGCGAGCGCTCCGCGAGGAGCTCACCGGGCAGCTCGAAGAGCCGCTCGAAACGGCCCGCCGCTCGGCCGAAGGACCGGCTCGTGCGGCGGAAGGCGCGACGCGGCGCCGGTCCCTTCCAGCAAAGACGGCTCGGGAGAACCTCCGCGAAGGGCTGATCGTCTACCTGACGACGGGCGCGCTGCCTTGGGAGCTCGCGCCGATCGAGGCCACCGCGCTGCGGGAGCAGCTGCGGGAGGCCGCGTGCGAGGATCTCGCGGCGGTCCTCGACCGGGCGCCGGGTGCGGGGGCGCCGGTTGCGCAGAGGGTGGCGTTTTTCTTTCGGCTGCTGCAGCTGGTGCCGGAAGGACGCTGGACGGAGGTGGCGAGGGCGGCGGGTGCGGCGAGTGCGGCGGGTGCGGCGGATGCGGTGGGTCGGTTCGATCCGTCGGATCGGTCGGATCCGCGAAGCGCGCCAGACGCGGCAGACGCCCCAGACGCGGCAGACACGCCAGATGCGCCAGGCGCGGCGGTCGTGCCTGCGGCGGACCGGCGGCGGCTCGCGGCCGCGTTGGCCTCACCCCCCGACCCCCTCTCCCATCGCCCCCCCTTCCACCGGGAGAGGGGGAGCCAGGGCCAGAAAGAGAGCGAAGAAAACCAGCCTTTGATTTTGGGCGGGGGTGCCCCCTCTCCCGGGTGGCGGGGGGGCGATGGGAGAGGGGGTCAGGGGGTGAGGTCCCAGGCTCCGCCGCCGCAGACACCCTCTTCGAGAGCCGCTGGCCTCGATCCGGCGGACGAGCCCGCCGTGACTGTGCCTACCCCCTTCCCCCTCGCCGTCCGCTCTGCCGGGCTCGTGCTGCTCCACCCCTTCCTCCCCCGGCTGTTCGAGAGCGTGGGCCTCCGGCGCGCCGGAGAGCCCGGCCTGCCAGGGGCCGAGCTGCCGCGTGCCGCGGCCCTGCTGCACTGGCTCGCCACCGGCCGCGAGGAGCTGCTCGAGCTGGAGCTCGGCTTGATCAAGATCCTCCTCGGCCAGCGTCCGGAGACGCCTCTCCTCGTTGACGACGACCTGCTCACCGCGGCCGACCGCGAGGAAGGCGAGGCGTTGCTCCAGGCCGCCATCGGCCACTGGCGGGCGCTCAAAAACACCACGCCCGCGGGGCTGCGCGCCTCATTCCTGCAACGCGGCGGGCTGCTGCGCGAAGACGACACCGGCTGGCGGCTCCAGGTGGAGCCCGCCGCGTTCGACCTGCTTCTCGACCATCTGCCCTGGGGCATCGGAGTCGTGAAACTGCCATGGATGACGAAACCGATCTTCGCCGACTGGCCGACACTCTGAGCGCCACCCTGGGGGCCAACGCCCGCGACCTCGAAGCCGAGCTCGAGTGGTTCGCCCAGGTGCTCGACGCGCGGCTCAAGGCCTACTTCGGGACCGCGCCGGAAGGCGGGTCCGCGCCCCGGAGCGTGCCGGACCTCCCGCCGCCGCCGCTCGGCCACAGCCCGTCGCCCTATGCCACCTTCCTGTGCGAGCACGACATGCAGCCCGCCGAGCGCCTGATCATTCTGCTGGCGCTGATCCCCCATGTGCGGCCGCAGCTGCTCGACGTGCTGTGGACCCGCAACGAGGCGACGCAGCGGGGGTTCACCGAGTTCGGCGGCGTCCAGGGGACGAGCCACGGCGGCTTCCTTCCGACCGGCGAGACCGCGGCCTTCCTGCTCGCGGGCGACGACCTCGCGGCCCGCTTCGAGGTCGCGCGCCTGTTCGAGAGCGACCAGTTCCTGGCGCGCCACAACGTCCTCCACCTGTCGCCGGTCGCGGCGGGGGAGTCGCAGCTGAGCGGCGTGCTCACCCTGTCGCGCGAGCTCCTGCACCGCTTCACCACGGGCCTCGAGCGCAAGCCCAGCTTCAACAGCGAGTTTCCGGCCCGCCTGATCCGTACCGACCTGGCGTGGAGCGACCTGGTGCTGCCGGCCTCGACGCTCGACCAGCTCGAAGAGATCAAGAATTGGGTGCTCCACGGGCGGAAGCTGCTCCACGACTGGGGCATGCGCCACAAGCTGCGGCCCGGCTTCACCAGCCTCTTCCATGGACCGCCCGGCACCGGCAAGACGCTCTCCGCCTGTCTGCTCGGCAAGCACTGCGGCTGCGACGTCTACAAGGTCGACCTGAGCATGATCGTCTCCAAGTACATCGGGGAGACCGAGAAGAACCTCGCCCGGGTGTTCGACCTCGCCGAGCACAAAGGCTGGATCCTGTTCTTCGACGAGGCCGACGCCCTGTTCGGCAAGCGCACCCGCGTCGACGACGCGCACGACCGCTTCGCCAACCAGGAGATCAGCTTCCTGCTGCAGCGGATCGAGGACTTCGACGGCGTCGTGATCCTCGCCTCGAACTTCAAATCCAATATCGACGACGCCTTCCTGCGCCGCTTCCAGTCGGTGGTCCATTTCCCCATGCCGCGGCCCGCGGAGCGCCTGCGCATCTGGCGCGAGGCCTTCCCGCGCCAGGCGTGCCTGGAGGAGCGCATCGACCTGCCGCGCATCGCCGAGAAGCACGAGCTTTCGGGAGGGACCATCCTGAACGTGGTGCGCTACGTCGCGCTCCTCGCGCTCAGCCGCGGCGGGAGCACGATCCTGCTCGAAGACCTGGAGGAGGGGACGCGGCGCGAGCTCCTGAAGGAGGGCCGGGCCTTCTAGGCCCGCGCGACCGGGGATGGCCAAGGACGCCGCACAGGCCAAGACCGTGACGCCCGCTGCCGCGCCAGTGCCGGCCCCGGCGGCGGCACCGGTGCGGACGGCCGTGCCCCCCGGCCGCGTGCAGCTCCAGAGCCTCAAGGCCTCCTCGCCGTCCGACCCGGCGGAGAAAGAAGCCGAGGCGACCGCCCGCAAAATCATGCGCCTGCGCGCGCCCGAGCCCACGGCCGGCGCCGGCCCGCGTCCGTCGCCCCAATCGCCTTATGTCGCCCGCTTTCACAACACGATCGCGCGCAAGGCCGAAGGCCAGCCCAATGTCGCCTCGAACGTCGCCGCCGAGATCTCCGCCAGCACCGCCTCCGGCTCACCGCTGCCGGCGAGCGTGCGGCGCTTCATGGAGCCGCGCTTCCGTGCCAATTTCAGCAACGTCCGCGTCCACACCGGCGAGCGCTCCGCCCGGCTCAACCGGCAGCTCAGCGCCCAGGCGTTCACCGTCGGCAACCAGATCTTCTTCGGCCGCGACCGCTTCCGGCCCGAGAGCACGGACGGGCAGGAGCTCCTCGCGCACGAGCTGACTCACACCATTCAGCAGGGCGCCGCGGTCCAGCAGGGCACCGCCGTGCAGCGCAGCGTCGACGTCACCGTCACCCAGCAGTCGCCGGCGCAGGTGCAGCGGCTCGGCCTCTCCGATGCGCTCGACTACTTCGCCGACAAGGCCAACCTCATCCCCGGCTTCCGGATGTTCACCATCATCCTGGGCGTGAACCCGATCAACATGAGCCGGGTCGAGCGGAGCGCGGCCAACATCCTGCGCGCCGTGATCGAGATCATTCCCGGCGGCGGGCTGATCACCCAGGCGCTCGACAACCACGGCGTCTTCGACCGCGTCGGCGCCTGGGTCGAGCAGCAGATCAGCTCGCTCGGGATGACCGGCAGCGTCATCCGCCAGGCGATCAACCGTTTCCTCGATTCGCTCTCCTGGACCGACATCTTCGACCTCGGCGGCGTCTGGGACCGCGCCAAGCGCATCTTCACCGAGCCGATCGACCGCATCTTCTCTTTCATCAGCGGCCTGGTCAGCGGCATCATCCGCTTTATCAAAGAAGCCATTCTGCGGCCTCTGGCGAAGCTGGCCGAGGGCACCCGCGGCTACGATCTGCTGAAGGCGGTGCTGGGCTACGACCCGGTCACCGGCGATCCGTATCCGCGCAACGCCGAGACCCTGATCGGCGGCTTCATGAAGCTGATCGGCCAGGAGGAGATCTGGCAGAACATCCAGCGCTCCGGCGCGGTGGCGCGCGCCTGGGCCTGGTTCCAGGGCGCGCTCTCCGGCCTGCTCGGCTTCGTGCGCCAGATCCCGTCGCTCTTCGTGCAGGCGTTCCGCTCGCTGGAGATCGCCGACATCATCCTGGTGCCGCGCGCCTTCGCCAAGATCGCCTCGGTCTTCGGCGGATTCATCGGCCAATTCTTCTCCTGGGCCGGCAATACGATCTGGAACCTCCTGGAGATCATCTTCTCGGTCGTGGCGCCGAACGTGATGCCCTACCTGCGCCGGGCGGCGGGCGCGTTCCGCACCATCCTGCGCAACCCGATCGGCTTCATCGGCAACCTGGTGCGCGCGGGGCTTCTCGGCTTCCGCCAGTTCGCAGCCAATTTCCTCACCCACCTGCGTGCCTCGTTGATCGGCTGGCTGACCGGCGCGATGAGCGGCGCGAACATCTACATCCCGCAGGGCTTCACCCTGCGCGAGATCATCAAGTTCGTGCTGAGCGTGCTGGGTCTGACCTGGCAGAACATCCGCCAGAAGCTGGTGCGGGTGATCGGCGAGACCGCGGTGCGCGCGCTGGAGACCGGCTTCGACATCGTGATGACCCTGGTCACCCAGGGGCCGGCCGCGGCCTGGGAGAAGATCCAGGAAACTCTTTCCAACCTGCGCGACCTGGTCATGGAACAGATCATGACCTTCGTCCGCGACCGGGTGGTGCAGGCGGCGATCACCCGTCTGGTGACCAGTCTGAACCCCGCCGGCGCTTTCATCCAGGCGATCATCGCCATCTACAACACGGTGATGTTCTTCGTCGAGCGCCTGCGCCAGATCGCGCAGGTGGCGATGTCCTTCATCGACTCGATCGCGGCCATCGCGAGCGGCGCCCTCGCTCCCGCGGCGAACCGGGTGGAGCAGACCATGGCCGGCCTGCTCACCCTGGTGATCAGCTTCCTGGCGCGGATCGCGGGTCTGGGAAGAGTGAGCGACGCGGTGACGAACGTGATCGACCGCGTGCGGCAGCCGATCGACCGTGCGCTGGACCGGGTGGTCGAGTGGATCGTGGCGCAGGCGCGGCGGCTGGGGCGGTTGATTGCGGGGACGGCGACCGGACAGGCGGCGCCGGCCGGAGCCCGCCCCGGACCTGGAGCGGTTGGCCGAACCATCAATTTCGGAGCCGCCGGCGAATCTCACCGGCTCTGGGTGGAGATTCAGGGAAATAACGCACGGCTCATGGTCGCATCGGTGCCGATGAGCGTGCCGGAGCGGCTCCAATGGTTCCGTGACAACATTGCGCGCATTGCCGAGGCGGACCGTCCGAGCACCCTCCAACGGATCTCACGCGCCGATCAGCTCCAAGGCTCCGCCGATTCCGACGCCGACACTCTTGTGCGTCAGGTCCGCGGTCCGCAACCGGCGGCGCAGCCGGCTGGGGGCCCGGGAGGCGTGACAGCCCAGGAGACGCGCCTTGAACAGCAGGAAGAGACACTCGCGTCGGTGATATCGGAGATTTATGAGCTGTTCGGCCTGAACCCTGACTGGATGGCGGCCGGGCTCCGTGCGATGACCCAGAATGCACGACAGGTGGCGGAGCGCCAGTTCGCGGGGCGAGGACGCCAGGAGCGTTTCCCCGACTGGGCGGCCGCGCGAGCGTGGCTGGAGGACGGCAGCGGATTCCAACAAATTCTGAGACGAGGGAGCAGCGCCGGAAATGATCTTCTCGCGCCGGTGACCGACGGCGTCCGGTCCGTGGTGACCCAATCGCGCGCTCAAGGGGACTCGCGTAGTGTTCCGGAGTTGGTGACAGCCCTGCTTGATCTCACGATTCCCTATATTCATGAAGGAGCAGGTCTGTATGGCGCCCTCCGCCGCGACCTGCTGCAATATCTGTTCACCGGGGCTCCACCGCCTACCGCTTCGGCGATCGCCACCTATGCCTTACGGAGCAATCCGGATACGCGCCGGATCCTGTTCGTGGCGAGTGCCGACCTGACTGCGGAGATCGCTCGCTTTGAATCCCTGATGCAGGGAGTCGATCGTTTCCTCAAGACCGAGCAGAGCGCCGCCGGAGTGGCGAGCCCTCCAGGACTGTTGGGTAACTGGTCAAGATTGCGCGACCGGGTGAGAAGCACGAACGCGGACCTCGAAGCGGCCCGCGGGAGCGCAAGCCCGGACCAGATGGCCGGCTACGAACGCAAGTTCCGCGGCTACCAGCGCCAGATGCGAGAAACCATCGGTTACGCGGAGAACACGTTGGGTGGCCGGCTCCCACGCCTGGTCGGCGTCGAGCTCAAGCCGCCGGGCGGAGGCTCGGAGCCGGATCTCCTGCTTGAGGACATGCTCGATGGACAGCGGCGGCTGCAGGTCCGGGAGATCAAGAACTGGACTGAGCAACCGGGAGAATCTCAGGTCAGAGACATGGTGGCGCAAGTCCAGGGTTACTTTCCCAACTATACGTGGATCGTGCTCGAGTTTACCAACGCCTCTCTGCTGCGCCGGACGCGACTCCGGGAAGCCCTCGACCAGATTGATACACTGCTCGTCGCTGAGAACGCCCGCCGTGCCGCCACGGGGCGGCCGGTGATCGTGTATCAGGGGCCCGTACGCTAGAGAGGCATGGCATGAGACATCCGGATGCCGTAGTTGCTGCGATGTACCGTACGCCGGCGATTCCTATCCGCGATCTTTTCGCTCGCTTCAAGGCGGGGCTCGCTGCGGCCGACGACTTCCGGGGAGGACCCTTCGCAACGCCCGGATTCGAGGAGCGATTCGAGGCGGGTGACGAGACCGTGCTCCGCCCTCTTCTTCTGTTGGCTCATTACAAGACCGAGGAAGAGCACGGCCTCAATATGCTTTGGGGTCCTATCATTCGCCACCATGAGTCCCCTGGGGGAGAATCGTGCGCGCTCGAGCTGGAAACCATCGCCTGGGTTCCCGGCCAGGCCGGGATCCAACTATGCTGGGACGTCAGCCTCCATATCCTCCGGCCCTGTCTGGGGACGGTCGAGCCCGATGTGGCGGCAGTCAATGGGTATCAATATTCAAGGCTGCCCCTGCCGCGAGGACGTGAGCTTGGCGACTCCACGTCTCTGCCGTCGCTCTTCACGCCATGGATGTTTATCGGCGGCGCGCGCCTCGACGAGGGGCGCCGGCAGAGGCTCCTGGCGCTGCCCGCATTTCGGGTCGAGCCGTTCGGATCCGGAATCATCATTCAGGCGGTCGAGGACCTTTCCAGCGATCCAGATCCGCGCTTCATCGAAGCGCTGCAGGAGATCCCAAATCCAACGCCGATTCAGTATCTTCAGGTGCGTCCGCGAGTCTTCCGTTCTTGAGGCTGGGCTCCTCCCGAAACCCCCATCGGCTTGACCCGCCTGCTGGTGAGCCTGCTCTACGGGTCAGATCGCCCGGCCTGTACCGCGAAACGGTTTTGCATCGCCCGTCATCTATAAGGTCAAGCAGTCATCCAGAAAAGGAGATCCTATGATCCGCAGGAACCTGCTCTTCGTTGCCGCCGCCGCCCTGATCGCCATGCCCGCCCTGGCGGCGAGCCCGCCGTGGTCGGCCGTGGGGACGACCGCCGTTATCGATGAAACGTCGGTCCCTCTGTATGAGCTGAGCCCGCCGTATATCCACTTCAAGGCCGGCAGCGTCGGCGTCATCAACGCCTATTTCAACGTGACCGACACGTCCGGCTCCGGGACCGGCGTCACGACCTGGAACACGTTGCAGATCAGCTACTTCGACAATGCCGCCCCCAGCCAGGTCTCGGCGACCCTCTACCAGCTCGACAAGTGCAACGGCACGGTGACGCCTCTCTGTCAGGTCATCGGCCCCGACGTCACCGCGAACTCCTGTAAAGAGTGCACGTTCTCCAACGTGATCGACTTCAACCGCTACGACTACTGGGTGACGGCGGTCCTCTACCGCTCCAGCTCCGCACTCGATCCGAAGCTCTTCGGCGTCCGGATCTTCTGAGCCCTATTGCCGCATCGCCGCCAGCGGCTCCACGCGGCCGGCCCGGCGCGCGGGGAGCCAGCTGGCGAGGGCGGCGGTGAGAGCGAGGAGCGCCAGGGCGGCTCCGAAGGTGAGCGAGTCGCTGGGGCTGACGCCGTAGAGGTCGTGGGCGAGCAGTCGTCCCGCGGCGAGGGCGGCGGCGAGCCCCAGCGCGAGCGCGATGGCCACCAGGGCCGCCGCTTCGCCACCGCGCCCCTGACAGCCACGTCAGGACTTGCGTCCAAGCCCTGTGCGCGGCTTTGTGCGATTCCCACGCCCACTGCTGGTAGAAGCTCGCGGGCAGCGGCCCGCCGCGCAGCACCGGCTCGATCGGCGGCAGGGCCGCCGGAGCCTTCTTGGAAAGTTGAGCTGCGGCCGGTGGAGCAACCCGGCGGCGCCGCGGCAAGGCGCGCAGCTCGGGAGGAACGGGAGGAGTCGGCGGCGGCTCTGCCATGGGGCCTGCCCCACAGGATATCAGCAAGTCAGAAATACCGTTGGGGACCATTCTTCGCTCGAACGGCACGGGACATCGGTGAAGCCGTCGCCGAGGCTCTCGATGAACGCAGAGGTGCTGTCAGGGCCGAGAGTGTCGTCGAAATCGAAAACGACAGCGATCGTTTGATGCATAGGGGACCACCGATGCCGGCGCCACCTGGTCGCGGGTGTATGAGCACAATGGCATCACCGCTCTCGCCATGGCTCCTAACGGCGCGACCTGGAAACGGATGCTCCCCGGGGTCGAGCTGCGCGCTGTGACTCCGGCTCCCGCGGACGCGAAGACATGGTCTCCAGTAGATGACGGTAGATGTGCAGGGCTGGCTGCCGACGAGCTCGTGACCGCGTGAGATGCGGCACGCCTGCCTGAAGGCAGGCGTGCTTCCAAAGCGCATAGCGGTCGGGAAGACAGGCGGCGCATGGGCGATAGCCCGCCGCGATGGCCGTCACCTCGTCGGCAAAAAAGACCCGATGCCGCACATAACCGCCCTTCGCGATCGCACGGAGCGCCGCTCGACAATCCATCCGCCCGTAACCCCGCCCACCCCGGTGCCCTCCGAACAAACCTTTTGTGTCGCTTAGACAGAGCGTACCATCGGGCTCGATGAGCTTGTAGCGTTTTCCGCTGGACATTGACCCTTTCTGGGCAGCTCGGGAGGGCGGCCCTTCGAAGGTATTTTAACAGGGTCTGCGCGGAGCGGATCCGCTTTACTTGTTTCGGACGAGTAGATATTCTTATATAGATGCTCCCCGCCTTACCGCAGGAAACTCTCTCTCGCGAGCGCAGCCGGTTTCTTTTTGCGACAGCTCGGTCTGCTCAAAGAATCGAGATGCAGGAGCTCGAATTCGCGGGAGGGCGGCAAGTTACACCGGGGGGCGAGGTCAAAGTATTGAGTGGCTTGCAGGGTCGCGCGGCGGAGCTTGACCCGATTGACAAGAGAGACCTGGCAGACCCTGACGGGGTGCGGCGTGCTCTGGAGGCGTTGATCTCCCAGTGGAGAGGAGAGGCGCGGCTGCAGTACATCAACCGGCGGGCGGTCCGCTCCGTCTGGCGCGATGGGCAGGTGGCGCGGCCCTCGGCCTGCACCGTCTGGGCTCTGGCTGGAAACGTGGTCACGCCCGAAGGTCGGATCGTTGCGGTGGGTTGGAGCGGGCGAGGCATGGGCCTCGCGGAGTTGAAAGATGGAGAGAGAAAGGAGCGGTTCGCCTGGATGCTGGCGGCCATCGATCGAGCAGAGCCGGTTCCAACCGGGCCGAGACCAGCAGTGCTCGCTCCGGCGGCGGCCGCAGTCCTCATCCATGAAGCCCTTGGTCATTTCGCGGAAGCGGCTCCTGAAGGCCGGGTGGATATCCGCCATCGGTTGAACGTGCGAATCGCGTCCGAGGTGTTCCAGGTGCAGGATCACCCGATGGCCGATGGTGGAGCGGCGCACTACGATGTCGACGATGATGGCGTTCCTTCCCTGGGTCCGGTCGAGATCGTCAAGGAAGGTTGCACGACGGCCCTCTTGCACTCAGCGACGAGCGCTGCCGCCATCGGTGTGCCGTCCACTGCAAACGGGCGCTCCGCCTCCATTTGGGACCCGCCGCTCCCCCGCATGTCCAATCTGGTCTGCAGCCCGGGAGGGGACGATGAAGAGAAGCTGCTGGATGAGTTGGGGGACGGGGTGTACATTCATTCCCTTTCTCATGGGAGCGGCTTCGCGAATCGCCTTGGGGCCCATGTGCGGCTTGCAGAGAAAGTTGCGCGGGGAAGGAGGACTGGCATTTTTCTGACCGGCGGGGTGGTCGACGAAACCCGCGGAGTTCTCCTCCGCGCAGTTGCGCTCGGAAACGTCAGCTCTTTCAACGAGAATGCGATGTGCGGTAAGGAAGGACAGGTGCTCTACGACGTTGGAACCTGTGCGCCGGCGATCCGTATCGAGTCCCTGAGGCTGCGGGCATGATCCGTATGACCGAGGTCGATCGCGAGATATCGCTCGTCCGGGCGACGGTGGGTGGTGCCTCGTGGACAAGCCAGATCCGTTGCTGCGTTTCTCGTCAATCGGGCCTTGCGGAGACTGGAGCTCGCTTTATTGCCCCTCGGCGTTTCTGGCCGGTGATTGGCGAGGCTGCTCTCCGTGCAACCGAAGAGCTATCGACGCTCTTGCCAACTGCGCTCATCGAGCACCTGACGGTCGAGGCGGGGCTCGTCCGCACCACTTTTCGCTGCGACGACGGAGACCAGCGTTCGATTCGCGTCGGCTACTGCACTGCGATCTGGCGTGGGGCAGTGCTGGGCATCTGGGGGCTCCGGCGTCGCCGGCCGCTCCGGCTCCGCTGGAGCGGCGTTGCTGAGGCTATGGAAATCCGCCCCAGGCTGCCAGTGGTTCTGGGGCCGTCTGCCGCGCTGTCGGTGGTGGCGTTTGGTTTGGAAGCACTCGGTCTGCCGGGAGGTCCTGAGGTCACCCCGGTGCTCACTGTTGTGGATGGCGCGGCTTCGCCGTATCCGCCCCAAGATCTTCACTGGGATCCGGTCGCTTCCGACCAGAGGCTCATCGCGGGTGGTCTTTGGCTCAACCGCGGCAGCGAAAGTGAGGGAGCGGACCCCATCTTCTTCCTGTTGACGCGCCCGGAGCGGGCTCTCCGTCCCCATGGAGTCTCAATTCACTTCGAGCGCAGAAACCTGGCGATCGACGCAACCAAGAGAGCGCCATTGCCACGGACGGCGTTGATCGTTGATGCAATGAGGCCGCTCGTCGGGCCTCGTCGAGGGTCTGTTCCGTTTGATGCAGAGCTTTCTCTTCGCGGGACGGACGGAAGGCTGAGAGCGGTATCCGAGCCAGTGTGCCTCCACTGCGACCCGTGGGAGCTTCTGGCGCGCGTCCGGGCGGGTTACGGCCGGCCACAGCCCGCGGTCGATCGAGATCCAATCGAAGGAAACTCCTACGGCTCGGCCCCATTCCTCCTTCTGGAGCTCAGGTCAGGAGCGCTACTGAAATCTGCCAGCATGGCTTGAAGGCAGGTTCAGAATTTCTTGCGGGCGAGGATGAACATCTTCCGGCTCTGGGTGGTGAACGGCTCCTTGCGGTGGCCACCCTCGACGCTTTCGATCACCAAACCAGCCGCGTCGAGCATCAACTCGATTTCGTAACGGAAGACCGGCTTCCAGTACATGGAGTATGGGCTGCGGCGGACGGTGCCATCAGGCCCAATCTCGTCGTACCATCCGAAAAGCTCCTGAACTTGGTCCACCTGCATCGGTCCCATAGCGGCAAAGCGGGTGTATAGGTTGCCATTCTGGGAATTGCGCCGCGTGAAAAAGGGCTTTGGCACCGTGTCCCCCTGGAGGGACAAGACCAGCGGGTTCATCAGATCGAGGGCGAGAACGCCGTCCGGCAGCAGTTGGCGCCCCGCGGCAGCCACCGCCGCCCGCTGGCTCGCGAAGTCGGTCAGGCAAAGCAGGCTGTTGAACGCCATGATGGCCAAAGGGAACTTCGTGCCGAGCTGAAGCTGCGTAGTGTCTGCTTGCTCCAAGGTGATCCGCTGAGTGACGACGGGTTCTTCGCGCTCCAGGTTTTCGCGGCAGTGCTCCAGCATCGCCGCAGAAAGATCGACTCCGGTCACCTGAAAGCCGGCGCGCGCCAGCGGAATGGCGACCCTTCCCGTACCGCAACAGAGTTCGAGCACCGGACCTCCTGACAAGGCGGCCAGCTCGAGGTAGCGCTCGACATCGTAGGCGAGACCTTGGAGAATCGTGGTGCCGTCGAAATTCTCGGGATACCGAGAGGTCTCCCGGCCGGGATAGTCACTGTCGTAGTAGCGAATCGAGGCATGATCATCGGGCAGGTTGGCATTCATGTGGGGGGCTCCTGGATAACGATCAGCGATGGTCAATTGCCGCGAAAGCAGTCAATGACGTCGACCCGAGTGGCCCGGCTTGCAGGGATGAAACCAGCAGCGAAGGCAACGGCCAGAAGGAGCAGGCCGGCACTCAGAAAGGCAATCGGGTCGAGAGGCTCGACCTGGAACAGGAGGCTCGCCAAAGGCTGACCCAGCAGCACGCTCAACACCGAGCCCAGGACGAGCCCCGCGGCAGCGAGAAGCATGGTGCGGGTGAGGACCATCACGAGGAGTGACCGGCGCTCCGCACCAAGAGCCATCCGAATGCCGAACTCATGGGTGCGCCGGCTGACCGAATACGACATGAGGCCGTAGAGACCCGCGGCGGCCAACGCGAGCCCAAGGGCTGTGAAGAGCCCGATCAATGAGGCGCTGAAGCGCTCCTTGCCGACGGACTCGGCCAGGAGCTGTTCCATCGTCATCACCCGCTCGACGGGGAGCTCCGGGTCGAGCGACCAGATGGCCTTGCGCACGTCGGGCGCTACGCTCAAGGGATTGCCGGTCGTCCGTACGGCCAAGCTGTACTCGAGGAAGCTGTGCTGGGTCATCGGAAGGTACCACGTCGGGCTGACAGCCGCTCCGAGAGACGTGTCCTGCACGTCCGCCACTACGCCAACCACCGTCAGCCATGGATTTTCCGACGTCGGTCCACCGCGCTTGACCTGCTTGCCGAGCGCGTTCTGGCCGGGCCAGTAGGCCTCGGCCATCGCCCGGCTCACCACCACCACTCCCTGGGTGTCCGCCCGGTCGGTCTCCAACAAATACCGCCCTTCGAGCAGAGGGATCTGCAAAGTCTGCAGGTACTTCGGGCTCACCATCCGGTTGTTGATGAGAAGCATCTCGCCCGGCGAGGCGGGAGGACGTCCTTTGACCGAGAAGAGAGCGCTGACGGTCCGGTCGCCGACAGGCAGGACGATCGTGGCACCCGCGGACTCGACTCCGGGGAGAGCCTCGATGTGAGCCAGTGCCCGTTGAAGCAGCGCGATGCGTTGGGTTTTGTCGGGGTAGCGGGTCTCGGGAAACGTGATGCGCAGCGTCAGCAGGTTGTGAGCGGAGTACCCGAGCGGAACTTTCTTCAGGTGCAGGTAGCTCCGCGCCAGCAGGCTGGTCGCAACGAGGAGGATGACCACCACTGAAACCTCGGCGATAACCAGAAGCTCCATGGCTCGCCGCCGGTTGCGTCCGGCCGAGGCGCGGTTGGCTCCTTCCGGGAGGAGCGATTGCAGGCTTTTTTCTCGCCGGGAGAGGACGGGGACGAGCCCGGTCAAAAGACCGGCTCCCAACACGAGGAGCATGGCGAAACCCAGGAGGCGCGCGTCGGGCCGGAGCATCTCCACCGCGATGGTCTCCGGCGGAACGGCGGTCCTGGCCCAGCGCAGGCCGATCCAGGCGAACGCCGTCCCCAGGATCCCGCCGAGCGCGGCGAGGAGAAACGCCTCGGTCAAGAGCTGCCGGACCAGGCCTTTCCTGGTCTCGCCGAGCGCGGCACGCAAGGCGAACTCGCCCCGCCGCTGCTCGAAACGGGCGAGCATTAGACTGGCGACGTTGGCGCAGGCGATCAGAAGAACCAGTGCCACCGCGGCCTGGAGGATGAGCAGGACGGGCCTCAGGTCACCTTCCAGATATTCCCGGATCGATTGGAGCTCGACGCCCCACCCCTGGTTCGTGTCGGGAAACGCCAGCTCCAGGCGGCGGGCCAGGGCAGACATCTCGGCTTGCGCCTGCTCCGGAGTGGCGCCGGGAGCGAGGCGCCCGAGAACGTACAAGAGATGGTAAAGGCGCTGCGGCTCCTGCAGCGGATCGAGGGCGAGCGGCGTCCAGAGGCGGCTCCGGTCCGGGAAGTCGCAACTGGCTGGCATCACACCGATCACCGTATAGCTCGTCCCATCCAGCCGTACGGTGCGCCCCAGAATGTGGGGGTCGCCTCCGAACCGGCTCCGCCAGAGACCCTCGCCGAGAAGGGTCACGGCGCGTCCCGGAGGCGTATCCTCTTCGCTGGAGAACGTTCGCCCCAGGAGAGGGCGGGCTCCCAGGGTCGCGAACCAATCGGCTGAAACAGCGGCGCCCTGAATCTTCTCGGGCTCACCGGCCCCGGCGAGGCTGACACTCTGTGGAATCGCGGCGGCGAGTTGCGCGAACACCCGGGTTTCCCGCTTCCAGGCCGCGTAGTTGGGGGGCGAGACGACGTACTGTTCCGGCGCCCCATCCGGTCCGGCGTGGCTGTCGAACACCATCAGGAGCCGTTCGGGCTCTTTGTACGGCAAGGGGCGGAGCAGAACCGAATCGACGATCGTAAAGACGACGAGGTTCCCGCCAATCCCCAGAGCGAGACAGAGCAGGGCGACGGGAGTGAAGCCCCTGTCCCTCAACAAGAATCGTGTGCTGAGCCGTACGTCGTGGACCGTGAGCACAGGGCGAGCCCTCCTTCGGGTCAGGCCAACATCCCAGATTCGCTAAAATTAACCCCGGAAACCGGCAATGTCAACCCCAGATAATCGCGGGTCCCCGGGTCTCCGTCTCGGTTGTGCCTACACCACCTGAAGCGGACGCAGGAGCCGGATCGCGACGAGGTCTTGGACGAGCTTCAGGTCCTGGCCTGCCTCCCGGTCGCCGCCCAGGTCCTGATGCATCCGGTGGATCAGATCACCCACCCGTTCGGGCTCTGCGGACAACTCCAAGAGGCGCATGGCGGCCGAGCCGACGTGGTAGGTGTTGAGGCTTGCTCCATCGGCTTTGGCGACGAGAACCCAACGCCGCAGAGCCAAAGGCTTTTCGCCGGAATTGGTGACCAAGACCCACCTGCGACCATCGTCCTCCTCGCTGGGCCGGCCAATGAGAGGGCGGATGTCGTGGTCGAGCTCGGCCGCCACATATCCCTGCCCCCCCTGGACGATCGTATTCTCATCGATGCTGACTTCCGGAGTCTGCGAGGGAAGGGGAGGCAAGCTCCGGGCCGAGACCTTGAGCTTCTCATAGCGGATCATCGCAGACAGTGCGGGATCGTCGCAGCCGAGGCGGCGGACTTCCTCCTCGACGAACGCCAGAAGGTCTTCCACGTCGGATTGGTGGCGGTGCAGGGTACCCGGACGATGGATCTCGTTATACGCACCGATCCAGTGGACCCAACGCTCGAAGACTTCCAACGGGTCGGCGTAGTATTTGAGGAGGAGGGGCCAGATGCTTCGCAGCAGCACGAGCTGGGCCGAGATCTCCTCCGTGGCGTCGATGAGATGGCCCTCGACCCCCGGCGTGGCGTAACGAAAGTAAGCGGAGAAGACTTCCGGGTGAGAGAGTTTCATTTTCTGGCTTTCCTGGCCAGCGAATCCGGCGAGCGGAAGATCGAAGTATTCGGAGGGGCGTTCGAGCCGGTCCGCGCCGAATTTTCGATACAGCGGGGATTCGTGGTAGGGCTTGAGGGTGAAGATATGAGATCTGAAACCACCGACCTCGAGGAACTCAAAATAGCGCGTCAGTGTGTCGCGGAAGGTCTCTCGGGTCTCCATGGGATAACCGGCGATGAAGCCGGTGACCGGACGAATGCCAGCAGCTGAGGTGGCACGAATGATTTCACGCGACCAGTCGAGGTCCAGGTTTTTCTGTATCTTCTGTTGCATTTCTTCCGAGCCGGTCTCGATGCCATAGAAGATCTCGACGCACCCCGCCTGAGCCATCACTTCCAGGAGGTCGGGCTTGATGATATCGGTCCGGGTGCTGCAGCTCCAGGTGACACCGATGGGCTCCTGGATCAGGGTCTCACAGAACTGGAGCGTCCAGGCTCGGTCGCAAGTAAAGATATCGTGCGAGAAGTTGGCATGATTACGGCCGAAGCGATCGCGGAGAAGGACCATCTCGGCGATGATGCGGCCGATCGACTTCATCCGGAACTCCTGTTTCCAGAAAGGTGCTGTCGCGCAGAACTGGCACTTGAAGGGACAGCCGCGACCGACGTCCAGGTAGAGCGGCGCTCCGGAGCTCATGTCGAAGGCATTGAAATCGGGCATGGGGAATCTGTCCAGGTCGGCCTCCAGCCGGCGGGACGGATTCTCGACCGCCTTGGTACCGCGGCGCCAGGTCAGCCCTTGAACAGGATCGAGTGGTCGACGCTGTCCGAGAGCTTCGAGGAGCTCCGCAAAAATTTCCTCCCCCTCGCCGCGCACCACGAAGTCGATGAACGGGAAGCTGTCGAGTATGAGTGATCCAATCGGCGTCGACGCAGGTCCACCCAGACAGACGAGTGCTCCGGGTCTCCTCCGCTTGATCAGTTTGGCAAGGATGACCGTATGATGAAGTGAATCGGCGTCCGTCATGAGGCCGACCAGGTCGTCTTCCGGGCCGAGGATGACATCTGTGAGGTGCTCGTAGAAGTCTCTGTCGTTCGGTATGTGGCCGGCATTGATCAGCTGATTGAGCTCCACGACCCGGATCGCAGCCTCTATCGCCTGCTGCTCTACATACGACTTCAGGCAGAGGAGCCCCATCGGGACGAAATCCAACATGCGTAGAGGATCTCCGGGTCGCCGGTCGGGAGAGGAATCGCCGTGACTGAAATGAAGGCTGCTGGCCAGGGAAACGTTCATCGCCTTTTCTCCTCATTTTGGGTCGTTTACTGTTTCAGTGCTGGCTTCTTCCGCGGGCGGGGGATCCGCAAAAAATCGATCAACAGAAGGATGCTCACGACAGCGAATCCCAAAAACAGCCAAACCAGGCAGGTATAGACGAATACGCTGAAGGAAAGCTCGGAAGCCACGGCTCAGACCTCCTCGGGCAGTGTGCGCGCAGGGTCGTCCACCCAATGGGAGGGACGCCACTGGCGCAACCGTCCGAAATCGAACTTCCTTCGAAACAGGGGCGTGAGAACAAACAACAGGATCACTGGCAGGCAGAGGGAGATCACGTTCCCAACGAACCAGTTGATTTCCGTGTCTGGGATGAGCGCCCAGGAAGCGAGGCCGGCGGCAAGGCCAGCGCCAGTGGAAAACAGCGCCACGCCAGGGGATGTACGTCGCGAAAACACTCCGAACAGAAAGGCTCCAACCGGAGCCGCGAAGAGAATGCCGCTGAAAATGTCAAAGGCAAGCAGCGAGACGCCCTTGGCCAGGAGCGCGACGCCTGCGCTGAGAAGCCCGAACGCGATCGTGGTGAGGCGGCCGAAGAGGATTTGGTGGGCGTTGTCTTGCCGGCGCTCTCCAAAGATGCGGCGGTACAGGTCCACGACCAGGATGGACTGAACACCTGACAGCGAAGTGTCCGCGGTCGAGGTCGCCGCCATGTGCGTCAGGACGACGAAGCCGATGGTTCCCGCGGCGCCGAGATACTTGCCGATCAGGAAAGGGGCGATGCCCGTCGTGGATTCAATCTGGCCTGCCCCCGGGCCCAAGACCAGGCTCGCGCTGCCGAGGATCGTTCCGTACGCCAGGGGAATGGGGAACCAGGCCAGGACACCGCCGATCAGATACCCCCAGCGCAGGTGGCGGTCGCTGGCCGCCGAGATGGCGCGCTGGTAATAGCCCTGGGCGAAGAGAACCTGGCCCATGGCCACGACGAGGGCTGTCATGCCGTAGCGGAAGCCGGCGAGCGAGCCCCAGCGGAGAAGGTCGGGATTGGGAGACGGACCCGTGCTCGCCAGTTGGCTCAGACCCTGGTACAGCGCCGGCGTGCCGCCGACCGCCGAGAGAAACCAGGGCAGGACAATGGCGGTCGCCAGCGCGAAGACGAAGAACTGAAAGACGTCGGTGAACAACGAGCCGCGCAGGCCGCCGATGGCGATATAGGCGGTCACCGTACAGGAGGTCAGAACGACGACGAGACCATAGGAAACGCCAAAGCTCGCCTCATAAAGGATTCCGGCACCGATGAGCTGCTCGGTGTAGACATAGAAGCAGACGGCGATGGCATAGATCAGAAAGGTGGTGTGCGTGGCCTTGCCATACCGCTCCATCACGAACTCGGTGAACGTCGTCAGGTTGGGCATGATCCGCCGGAGCCGCAGAGCCACGGGCACGAAGACGAGGAAGGGCACGATGGCCCCCCAGGCGTAGTGGAAGCCTCCGGTCACGCCGAACCAGAGGCCTGCCTCCGCCGAGCCGAGGATCGTGGTCGTCCACACCCACGACATCATCACGCTGGAGGCGATCAGGCCGAGGCCCACGCGGCGCCCGCCGGCGACGAAGTCATCGATGTTCCTGATGCGCGCCCGCTTGCAGGCGAAAACGGCGACACCAAAAACCAGGGCCGAGAACGTGATGAACAAGAGATAGCCGATGCGCTGATCGTTCACGGTCGCGGGCTCCTCTCGCAATGTGCCAACCGTTTCGGCATCCGCCCCAGGAGCGCGTCGGTCTGCCGGCGCGCCTCATCGCGCACGATTTGAAGGATCTCCGGCAGGTGCCTCGTTTCGAGGTGCGGGTTGAGAAGGACCGTCCGGAGGACCACGCGTCCGCCGACGCGGGTGCTCGAAATCAGCGGCCCGCCGGAGCGGTACAGGATCTGCTGTACCTTCGCGTTGACCGCGTCGAGCGCGGCCGCGTCCAGAGCGGGATCGTCGAAGCGGAAGCAGACGATGTTGGTGTCCGGGCTCGTCACCAGGCGGAAGTCCGGGGTCCGGCGGATGCAGTCCGCGAGCGCGCCGGCCAGCGCCAGGGAGTGGTCCGTCAGCTCGTCCAGTCCCTCGTCCCCGAGGTGGCGGATCACCATCCAAAGCTTGAGAGCTTCCAGCCGCCGCGACCCCTCGAGATGCCAGCTGCCCGGATCGGCGACGCTCTCGTCGTGCTTGAGGGCGTACTCGGCGTGGAACTTCAAGGGCTCCTGGAGGCTCGCATCGCGCAGCAGGAGGGCTCCTACGGCAAACGAGACGTAGAGAGATTTGTGCGGATCCCAGGAGATCGAATCGGCTTCGGCCCAAGCGGCCAGGGCCGGATGAGGCCGGCTGCCCAGCGCGACCAAGCCGCCGTGCGAAGCGTCGATGTGGCACCAGGCCTGGTGGGCGAGGGCCTGCTCCAGGAATTCTTCAGGCGGCTCGAGCACGCCCGTGTTGCTCGTTCCCGCGGTGCAGACGAAAAGGAACGGCCGGCGTCCCATTCGGCGAGCCTGCGCGGCCGCCGCCGCGACCTGCCCTGGAATCAGCCGCCCCTCGGCATCCGTCCTGGCGCAGACCACCGCGTCGGCGCCGGCGCCGATGAAGGCGGCGGCCTTGCGCACCGAGAGGTGGGCCTGGTCGCTTGCGATCACGGCGAAGCCTTCGGCCTTCCCGAGGCGCTTCCGGGAATGGGCGAGCGCCAGATAGGCTGCCATGCAGTTGCTCAGCGTGCCTCCTGCCGTGAGCAGCCCGGACGCCTGATCGCTCCAGCGCAGACGCCGGGCGAGCCAGGCCACCGTTTCGGCCTCGAGCGCCTGCGCGAGGGGAGCTTCTTCCCAGATGAACGCGCACTGATTGAGGGCACCGACCAGGAAATCGGCCAGGACCGATGCGGTCGCCGGCGGTGGAGTCATATGAGCCAGTGCCCAGACGTGACGCGTGTGGACTGCGTGACGCACGACCTTCTCGCGCAGCTCATCGAGAAGGTCGACAAGCGACTCGCCTCCTTGACGCAGGCCCAATCCCAACCCAGGATTGCCGGCCGGTGCCTCGAAGCAGGTGGGCGGCTCCCAGATGTCTTGCAGGAGCTGCGCGAACGTCTCGCTGGCCAGGGCTTCGCGCAGAGGGTCGATCCGAAACTTCGATGCGACGTCCTCCTGGCGTGGCTCATCGAAGGACGCTGGACTCGTCGCGTAGAGCATCGGGAATCTCCAGCTCAACCCGGCGCAGGCGGGAGGACATCTGCCCTCCCAGAGCCGAGGAGACGACAAAAAAGCCAATAAAGGAGAGGAGAAGGCCAATCCCCCGGCCCGGCCCCGTGCCGATCAGGCGCCCGGCGCTCCCGGCGAGAGCGCCGCCGGGCGCGAGCAGCCCGGCGAACAGCCCATCCGCGAGCGGGCCGGCCGCCAGAAGCGCCAAGGGCTGGGACGCTTGCGCAATGATCCGACGCACGGCAAACACTCTCCCTTGCAGCTCGAGCGGGACTTTGACCTGCCAGATGGCCTGGCTGCATCCGTTGATCAGGGGGACCATGAAAAGGAGGCCGCCGAAGGCTGCCGCGATCAGCCAGACCGCGGGGCGGAGCCCAAGCGCGCAATAACAGAATCCATAGAGCAGGCCGAAGGTCAGGACCCCGCGGGCACGTTTGCGAGGGCCACCGAAAAGGCTCATCACCAGGCTTCCGCCAAGAAGGCCGACGCTGGCGACCGCAAGGACGAGCCCGAGCTCGGCTTCGGTACCGAATGCGAGGACCATGGGAGGCACGAGAGCTTGCGAGAATCCGGCAGCGAGATTGATGACGCCGAGGAAGGCGAGGAGGCTCAGCAGCCCGGAGCGATCACGAATGTAGCTCCATCCTGCCGCCGCTTCGGCGAAAAGAGAGGACCTCGGTGCGGCCTTGGCCTGCCCTCTGCCAAAGGGGATATGAACCAGGAGGAGGACCGAAACGGCGCCTGCGCAGGTCGCCAAGTCCAGCCACAGGATCGACGAGATTTTGACGATCGCCAGGAGCGCGCCCGCGGTGAGCGGTGCGAGGATCTGGCTCACCGCAGTCCCGAGCTGGACAATGCCGCTTGCGCGGTCGAAGTGACGCTTGGGAATGAGGGCCGTGACAGCCGCCGAGTAGGCGGGCCACTGCAGGGAGCCGAACAGGGAGGAGACGGCAAGCAGCAGGCAGATCGGCCAGAGCGCGTGGACGTCGAAGGACAGCAAGATCACGATCCCCAGCGTGCAGAGCCCGGCACCAACGTCGCTCACGACCAGGGCCGACCGCCTGTCCCAGCGATCGACGAGGGCGCCTGCCAGCGGCGAAAAGAAAATCCCCGGAAGAGTGGTGCTCAGCCCCAGGAGGGAGAAGGCTGTGACAGATCTGGTCTGCTGGTAGACCATGACGCCGAGCGCGAAACCCGTGAGCCCCGAGCCGAACGCGGAGAGGACCTGGCTGGCCCAGACCAGCGCGAAGATTCTCAGACGTTGAAGGTCGGCCGAGCGCAAAGCAAGAGGATTGGGCTCGACGGATACGGCGCCGTGCATAGATCTCGGTCCCTCTCGACCGCCGCCGGTCAGATCTGCTGACGTTTCCCGCGGCCGAGCTGGACGAGCCGGGCCGGGTCGATCCTGGCGGCGGGCATCGCCTCCGTTCGCCGGTCCTGTCCGAGCTGGCTCGCTTCAACCGCCGCAGTGCGCCTCGTGGGAAGCTCGCCCACTTCCTGGCGGAACAGCTCCTCGCGCCGGACGATGCTCTCACGCTGGAAATCAGAAACACCGCAGCCCACGACCTCACCGTTGAGGGCGAACGAGCTGCCGGGACAGCGTCCGGTGCAGAAGAACTTGTCGTCATTGATCGGGCAGCCCTCGCACACCTCCTTCAGATAGCTTTTCCAGGTGACGCCGCGGATCCCCCAGGAATTGTCAGCCCAGATCTCCGCGAAGTCCTGCTTGAGAAGATTGCCGCCGGGGAACAGTGCGCTGGCGGAACAGTTGCTGCAGGGATAGACCGTGCCATCGGAGGTTATGTAGCACAACCCCCGTCCGCTCATGCAGCGCTGTAGCGTGTAGACCAGCCCGAAGAGAAAGCCGAAGATCTTGCCGCTGCAAAGGCCGAGCTCCTGGTCCTTGATCCGGGTCCACCTCTCCTCGGTGATCCAGAACTGGGCCGTCCGGTCGATGTCGTCGACGCGGTTCTGCAGCTCCCGGTGGAGCTGGCCGCGCCCCATGGGGACGAAGGGAACGCTGCGCAAGCTCACGTTGTTGTCGACCGCAAAGGAGATGAACTTCTGGAGATCACCGACGTTATCGTGGGTCGTGGTGGTCATGAAGCTGGTATTGAAGCCTTGATCCCGGATTTCGAGCAGGCGGTGTGTGGCCGCGGTGAAATCGTCCTCGCCTGTGGCGGCCCCCTGGCCATGAATCCCGTCGAGGCTGAGACTGATAATGACGTCATCCCGGGGGATCTGGGCCAGCACCTTGGGGGTCAGCGGCATGCCATTCGAGGCGATGGCGACCACGAAGCCGAGATCGTAGGCATGCCGCACGATGTGGACGAAATCGGGTTGCAGGGACGGCTCGCCTCCGGTGATGACGACGGAGAAGACCCCCATCCCAGCGAGCTCGTCGAGGAGGCGCAGGATGCGCTCTGTCGACATTTCCACGTCGCGCTTCTCGCCCGCGTCGACGAAGCAGTGGGGGCACCTCAGGTTGCAGTATCGCGTCAGCTCGATCCAGGCCATGAGCGGTGCCGAGAAGTGGAAGTCCGTCCTCACCTTCAAGCGGGTCACCTTGTGAGCCGCGCACTCGTCATAGGATGCACCGGTCTTCAGGAGGGGCTCGACAGAGGCCTCGTAGAGGCCAAGCCGGCCGTCGGGGAATGCCGCGAGAAAGCCGAACTCCTCGCGCCGGTAGCGCACGATCGGACGAACTCTCGAGGGGAGCGAGGAATGATGCTCTGCCTTGTAAGGGGAGTGGTGCTTTTGTTTGAGCATGAGACTCTCCAATGATCGATCAACAGCGCAAAGTGGGCCGGTCACGGGACGCGGGGCACCTCTCGATGCGCGGCCCGTGACCGGGCCGGTGAGCATTTCTGGAGAGGGGAGCGAAGCTTCTTCAGCGCGCTCTCCTCCACAGGATCGGAGCTGACTGCATGCCGATGATCAACCTAAGGTCTTACTTCGGCGTGCCGACCGTGCCGATGGCCGTCCCGATCCGCTCTTCCAGGACGATGATCTCCTCGATCGGGGTGATGTCGCGGCCGGCCTTCTCGGTCTTCTGGGTCTGCTCGATCTTCTTGGACATGTTGATCTCCTTTCGTGGCACGTTCAGGGGATTGCGGAGAACAGGGGAACCGTGATTCGGGCTCCGAATCCGGAGGCCCTCGGGAAAGGTGCTGCGAAGATCCAGTGTTCATCGTGTGACTTCACTCTTTTCCTGGGAGATGTGCGCGTGATGGGGGCAGAGGGAGCCGGAGGGTTGGCTGCCCCAGGCGGATGGCTGCGGAAAGAAATTTGGTTTGAGCTCAACGCTCTCGTAGGCCCGGTGGAAGACCGGCGTGGTCGCACCGGAGAGTGGAGGGACGATCCAGGACCAGTCAGCAAACGTGGGTCTGCCGTGTTGTGACTCACACGCCTCGAACTCCACAAAGTGCTTCGTGACAGTGTGATGATCGACCATCTTCACGCCGGCCTGTCCGAACGAGTAAAGGACCGCCGCATTCAGCTCGATGAGCGCGCGGTCTCGCCAAAGAGTCTGGTTGGATTGCGTCCGCAGGCCGAGTCGGCGGGCAATGGCCGGCAGGAAGTTGTAGCGGCTTCCGTCCGCGAGGTTCCGTGCCCCGATCTCGGTCAGCATGTACCAGCCGCTGAACGGGGCTGCGGTGTAGCGGAGGCCACCGATCTCGAGGAGCATGTTGGCGATCGCGGGCAGTGCGTGCCAGCGCATTCCGAGCTCGGCGAACCAGGGATACTCAGGGTGGGTGATCTCAACTTCGAGAACGGCATCTCGGGGGATCTCAAAAAGGCAAGGCTTCGTTCCAGGTACTTGAATGATCAACGGGAGGATATCGAAGGCGGTTTGCTCGCTTGCGCGCCAGCCGAGCTTCATGGCCAGATTCGTAAAGGCAATCTGCTGAGGATCGCCGAGGACGGACCCGTCCGTGTGTCGATAGCCCGCATAGCGGATCAACTGGTCATTCCAAATGCGGATTCCCGGGCTCCCTGGCTCTGCCGGAGCAAACACCGTGATGAGTGGCCGGATTCTGCCTCCATTGGTCGAGAGGCGAAGGTGTTCGAGGAGGGCTGAGAAAATCTCCTCGGCCGAGGAGATTTCACGGTAGTCGCGAACGATAAGAGAGGGCCAGTACTTTCGACCGACGCAGCGGATACTGTTGCGCCAAGCGAGCTTGGCACCAAGCTTCAACTCCTCAAGGGTGTGACGATAGCTGCCATGTGCGGCGATTTCCGCTCGGATTTTCTGCAAGCGACGCCGCAACACAGGTGAGAGCCGGGCGTCCTCCCGGGCCGCCATACGCAAGTACCTTCCTGCTTCTACCATAAGAGCACTGTGAACTCGCAAATACATCATGAACTCCAGCGTGACTCTCGACCGCATTAAAACAGGCTAGCTATCTCAGCCTCGCGATTCTTTCCAACAAGTCGGACGAATCAACGGCCCTAAGTATAAAGATCAAGCCATACGTCGTCTCCGCAAAAATCAGGAAATTCTCCGCAAAAATCGGGAAAGTCTTTGGCGTGAGATTAGATCGATAAACTTCACTGCGAGGACGGCTCGACGCGTGGCGCGCGCCAGAGGCCATCTACGAGTCTTCTGAAAAGGCGTACAGGATTCGCGCACCTCTGCGCGTTGCAAGCTGGTGGGTGTGTCGCAAGCGGTGGCCCGACTGGGCCGGCGCAAGTCCTGAGCTGTCGACACGAAACCGGGCGGTTTCAGGCCTCGGTTCAACTCTTATGAGCCGAGGGTCTTCTTGTTGCCGAACCTGGGCTCGCGCCGGCGGTACTCCCTTGGCGTCTGGCCGAGCAAGCGGAAGAAATTGCGTTCGAAGCTGCTCAGGCTGCCGAACCCGGTTTTATGTGCGATTTCAAGGAATGTCAGGTCCGAGGAGAGGATAAGCTTTGATGCATTGTAGAGACGATATCGAATCAGGAGGCTGTGGAAGGTGAATCCCGTGCTCGCACGAAGGAGCATGTTGAGGTGGTTTTTTTCTGTGCCGCAATAAGAGGCGGCCCGACTGAGGCTAAGGTCGGGGCTGGAACAAGAAGTCTCCAGGAGGTTCAAGAGCGTCGTCAGGCGCCGGCTGGGTGCCACGCGACGAAGGAGCACTAGGTGGGAGCAGGAGAAGAGCTGAAATTCTAGTTCTTCGGGCGGAACCCCGGAACCATCGAGCGTCTGCGGCATGCCCATCCCCTCCTTCTTTCTTTGGGAAAGACAGGCGTACATTATACAATAGTTACATGCAGAAATTAGTCTGTCAAGCGCAGAGACGCCCCGCCTCTCTCTGTCACAGCTCCGGCACAGCAGGCACCTGAGTAGAGGGAAGGAGACAGGTAGATACCAACCAAGAATGAATTTCGTCGAAGTCGTACGGACCCAGGCAACTGCTACCCCGCAGGTTGTCGCCTACGCCTTCCTTGCCGATGGTGACGTCGAGGCTGCGCGCCTCACGTACGCGGAGCTCGACCGCCAAGCCCGTGGCATCGCGACGGCGCTCCAGGAGGCCGGGGCGGCGGGGGAGCGGGTGCTCCTGCTCTTTCCCTCAGGGCTCGAATTCATTGCGGCGTTCTTTGGATGCCTCTACGCCGGAGCGGTGGCGGTTCCGGCCTATCCGCCGCGCTTGGCGCGGGGGCTGCCCCGCCTGCGCGCCATCCTGGACGATGCCCGGCCGCGGGTGATCCTCACCACGGCGGAGATCTCGGGCCGGGCGCGGGGGCTTCTCGGCGGTGTCGTGGACCTGGCGCCGGTCGCGTGGCTCACAACCGAGGGGCTCGACGCGCGGGCGGGCGACTGGCGCGAGCGCGAGGTGCGGCCCGCGCCGCTGGAGCAGAGGAGGGTGGAGGAGGAGCCGGGCGGCCGGGCGCTCGTCGGCTGCGGTCGGGCGTGGATGGACCAGCGGGTGGAGGTGGTCGATCCGGAGACAGGGGGCCTGTCGAAGCCGGAAGGGTGGGGGAGATCTGGATCGCGGGTCCGAGCGTGGCGAGGTGGCGGGGGAGCCGCCTCTAGTGATCGAGCTGAAGTCCGAGCGGGTTCAGTCGCCTCAGAGCATCGCAGGGGCGGCTCAGACGGAACTCCCCTCGGTCGTCCGGCTGACCGTGAACCCGGTGAAGCGGGTGGTGGCCGACGTTTGGTGGATGAGCGTCGTCGTCGCGAGAGCCCAAACCCGGAAGGAGACGCTTGCCGCCTCTGCTCGGGAAGCGACAAGCCAAATGCACGCGGCATTCAAGGCGTATCAGGACGCCGCGAGCTCGCTCCGCAGCTTCATTGTGAGCGTGCTCGGCCGGCGGAGCGAGAAGCTGCTCCGATATGGCATCCGGCCCGTCGGGAAGAGGTCTCGCCAGAAAGCCGTCCTGGTGTGCTGAGAAGGTCCTAAAGGATGATGGTCTGCCCCCTCGCTGTCTGGAGGGGGCGTGTTTTCTTTCGCCGTGTAGAATCCCGCGAAGCTTGGCCCTCAGGTCCCAAAGGAGCGGCGCCATGAAGAAAAAGATCGGCAAGAAGCTGACCCTGCATCGCGAGACTGTCCGCCAACTCAGCCTCCAGGAGGTGGCCTGGGCCGCCGGTGGATATGCCGACAAGACGAATGAGCCCTTCTGCGTCTCGGATGCCTTGACGTGCGCGGAGTTGGGATGCGGCGCTGCGCAGCGGTAGCGTGGCCGCGCCGCAGCGATGAGCTGAATGCACCCCCACTGAGGCCTATTGCCGCATCGCCGCCAGCGGCTCCACGCGGCCGGCCCGGCGCGCGGGGAGCCAGCTGGCGAGGGCGGCGGTGAGAGCGAGGAGCGCCAGGGCGGCTCCGAAGGTGAGCGGGTCGCGGGGGCTGACGCCGTAGAGGTCGTGGGCGAGCAGTCGGCCCGCGGCGAGAGCGGCGGCGAGCCCCAGCGCGAGCGCGATGGCCACCAGGGCCGCCGCTTCGCGGACCACCAGGCCCACGACGTGCCCGCGGCTCGCTCCGAGGGCGCGGCGGATGCTGATGTCCCGGGTGCGCTGAGCGACGGCCAGCGACAGCAGGCCATAGAGGCCCACGGTGCCCAGGAAGAGCGCGAGGCCGGCCGCGGCGGCGAGCACCCGGCCGGCGACCCGCACCGAGGCGAGGAACCGGTCGAGGCTGCGGGTCATTGGCTCCACCTCGACTACCGGTACGCGGGGATCGATCGCGTGGAGCTCCCGGCGCAGCGCGGGGATGAGGCGCGCGGAATCGCCGGAGACGCGCACGCAGAGGCGAGCGTCGACCGCCTCCGCGTCCTGCCAGTAGGGAAGGTAGACCTGCGCGGCCGGCGGCTCCGTAACGTTGCGGTGGCCGACGTCCGGCACGAGGCCGACGACCTCGTAACTCGCGCCCTCGACGATCAGGCGCTGCCCGAGGAGCTCGCCATCCGGCCAGAGGCGCCGGGCGAGCGTCTGGTTGACGATTGCGACCGGAGCCGCGCCGGGCACATCGTGGTCGTCGAAGTCGCGCCCGCGGAGGAGCGGCACGCCGAGCGTCGCGAAGAAGCGCGGCGCGATCTCGCCCATCCGCGCGGTGGGTCCCTCCTGCGGCTTATCCGGCTCCTGGCCGGGATGCGCCACGGGGACAGGGTCCCCCGGCAGATACGGAGGGAGCACGACGGCCAGGCTCGCCGATTCGACGCCCGGGAGGCTTTCCAGGCGGCGGAGGGCTTCGCGGCTGAAGGCCTGCCCCTGGTCCGGGGTGAAGTCGATCAGGCGCGGGCGCAGGCGCAGAGTGACGACCCCCTCCGGGTCGAAGCCGCCGCCGTGCCCCGCCTGGAGGGCGCTCCGGGCGAGCAATCCGGTGGAGGTCAGCAGGACGAAGGAGAGCGCGACCTGGACGACGATCAGGAGCCCGAGCAGCCGGGGCCGGCCCTGCGCGGCGACGGTCACCTCCTCCTTGAGCGCCGTCACGAGGCTCGGCCGGGTGGACTGGAGGGCGGGAACCAGCCCGACGATCAGCCCGGTCCCGAGCGAGAGCAGAAATGCGTAGCCAATCACCCGGAGGTCGATCGTGAGGTCGAGCGGCACGTCGCTGGGGTAGAGGGCCACGATCACGCGGCCGAACCAGGAGGCGAGGAGCACGCCGGCCGCACCGCCGAGGAGCGCCTGCACCAGCGCCTCGGCCACGAATGGCGCGATGACGCGGAGACGGGTGGCGCCGAGGGCCAGGCGGATGGCAATCTCTTTGCGGCGCGTGAGGCTCCGCACGAGCAGCAGCCCGCCGACGTTGGCGCAGGCGACCGCGATCACCAGTGTGACTCCGGCGAGCAGCAGACCGGCGAGGCGGAGGGTGCCCGGCCGCGCCGCCGGGTGGACGCCGCGCAGGGGAGCGGACCGGAGGCCGAGCCCCTTGTTCGTCTCGGGATGCGCCGCGGCCAGCCGGCCCCCCAGCGCGCTCACCTCCGCCTCGGCCTGGCGCGGCGTGCGGCCGGGCCGGAGTCGCCCGATCAGGCTGGTCCACGTGCAGTCGCGCTGTGCCGCGTCGCACCAGCGGTAGCCGACCGAGGCCATCGAATTCGGCAGCCATACGTCGGACGGGATGCCGAGGAGCACGCTCTCGAAGCGCTCGGGGGCCACACCGACCACGGTGAAGGCCGTGTTGTTCATCGTCACGATCTGGCCGAGGACGTCGCGGCTGCCGCCGAAGCGGGACTGCCAGAGCTGGTGCGAGAGGACCGCCACCGGGCTCGCCCCGGGCGCGTCGTCCTCGGGCACGAAGAAGCGGCCCAGGGCGGGCTGGATGCCGAGCACCGCGAAGTAGTTGGCGGAGACCACCGAGCCGTTGATCTCGGCGGTCTCGCCGCCCTGCGCGAGGTTGAGCGGTGCGGTGGGGTAGTGCGACGTCAGCGCGCTGAAGACCGTGTTCACCTCCCGCGCGTCGAGGTAGTCGGGGAGCGAGAGCGGGAAGTACCCGCCGCCATCGCGGGTTTGATAGACGCCCACCACCCGGCCGGCGTCGGCGATCGGCAAGGGACGGAGGAACAGGACGTTGACGAGACTGAAGATCGCGGTATGGGCGGCGATGCCGGGGGCCAGGGTGAGGACCACCAGGCCGGTGAAAAGGGGAGTCCTGGCGAGGCGCCGCAGCGCAGAGCGAAGCATTGGGGAGATCGTAGGTCCTCCTCCGGAATTGGCCCTGCGATGCTGTCTACGGACGAGCCTCTCCCATTGTACTTTCCTCCGGCCCCGGTGTAACGCGGCGAGCCCTGGCCGCGCCAGTCATCCGGAGGAGGACCTATCGGGTCTTCGAAAGATTTCAGGGGAAGCTGATGAAACGGCCGCAGAAGGACGTGGTCGCCGTGCAGGTGCAGACGTAGCCGATGATCTGGCCCTCGAGGTTCCGCAGCGGCTTGCAGCTCCCCGGATCCGTGGTGATCGGCCCCATGAAGTCGCAATCGTTCTGGATCTCCTGGATGGCTCTGCTGCAGGCCTGATCCATGGTGCCGCCGACGCCGTTTTGCGAGTACGTGAGCTGCGGGGCCGGTGTCGCCAGGGTGGGACCGGCGGAGAGCGCCGCGATGACGAGGAGGCAGAAGCTGAGCCGAAGAGCTTTCTTGATCATGACGTGAATCTCCTTGAGCAGTCAGTTTGCGCGCCGGCCTTCAGTGGCTCGGCGCTTCGGGTCTTACCCTCAATAGAGGTTCGCGACGAATGAAGCCGGATCTGGACATGGAGCGTGCGATTTCTTTACGCTGGTATTTCAGGAAGGAGCCGAAGCTCTATGAGTGGCGACGTGACCCTGTGGCTGGAACGTTGGCAGAGCGGTGATCGCGAGGCGTTCGACCGCATCGTGCCGCTGGTGTATGGCGAGCTCCGCGAGGTGGCGCAGCGCGCGCTCCGGCGCGAGCGGCCGGACCACACCCTGAGCGCCACGGCACTGGTCAACGAGGCGTATCTGCGCCTGCTCGACCAGCGGCGGATCGCGGCCCGGGACCGCGACGGGTTCCTCTCCATTGCCGCCTGCACCATGCGGCGTCTGCTGGTCGATTACGCCCGCGGCCGCAAGCGGGACAAGAGGGGAGCTGGAGCGGGCATGCTGCCGCTCGAGGAGGCCGAGCGCTTTCTGACCGAGGATCAGGCCGAAGAGCTCCTGGCGCTCGACCTGGCGCTCGGCCGCCTCGCAGCCGCCAACCCCCGGGGGTGCCAGGTGATCGAGCACCGGTATTTCGCCGGGCTGAGCCTGGAGGAGTCGGCGCAGCTGCTCGGCGTCTCGGCCAAGACCGTCCACCGCGACTTTCTCGCCTCCCGCGCCTGGCTGCGCAAGGAGCTCCATGGAGCCTGACCGCTGGCAACGGATCGAGGAGGCGTTCTTCGCCGGCCTCGATCTCGACGCCGCGGGGCGCGCGGAGCTCCTCGCCGGGGTGCACGGCGCGGACCCGGAGCTCGCGCGGGAGGTGGCGGCGATGCTCGCCGCGCACGATCTCGGCGATGATCAGGACGGTCAGGGCATCGAGCGCCTCCTGCTCGGCGACGCCGGCCCCGCGTCCCGCACCGGCGCCCAGGTGGGTTCCTACCGTCTGACCGAATTGATCGGCCGGGGAGGCATGGGTGAGGTCTACCTCGCGGAGCGGTCCGACGGCGAGTTCCAGCAGAGGGTCGCGGTCAAGCTCCTGCGCGCCGGCTTCGACAATCCCCAGGCCATCGCCCGCTTTCGCGCCGAGCGCGCGATCCTCGCCCGGCTGGAGCATCCGCACATCGCCCGCCTGCTCGACGGCGGCGTGACGGAGGAGGGGCTTCCGTTCCTCGCGATGGAGCACGTGCGGGGCGAGGCGATCGATCAATATTGCGGCACGCAGGATTTATCCATCGAAGCGCGGCTGCGCCTCTTCGTCGACGTCTGCAGGGCGGTCGACTTCGCGCACCGGAGCCTGGTGGTGCACCGGGACCTGAAGCCGTCGAACATCCTGGTCACCGAGCGCGGCGAGGTGAAGCTCCTCGACTTCGGCATCGCGAAGATCCTGGAGGAGGGCGCGGCCGAGGCGGCCACCCGGACGGGTCTGCTGCTGCTCACGCCCGAATATGCCAGCCCGGAGCAGGTGCGCGGCGGCGGCATCACCACCGCGACCGACATCTATGCGTTGGGCCTGCTTCTACACGAGATCCTGACGGGTCAGCGCGCGCAGCCGATCGCGGATCTCTCCCCGGCCGGCGTCGCGCAGGCGGTCTGCGAGGACCAGCCGGTGCTGCCGAGCGCCGCCGTGCCCGAACGGCTGGCGCGGCGGTTGCGCGGCGACCTCGATACGATCGTTGCCACGGCGCTGCACAAGGACCCCGCACGGCGCTATGCCTCGGCCGAGCGGCTGGCCGACGACATCCTGCGCCATCTCGGAAGACGGCCGATCCAGGCGCGTGCCGACTCGTTCGGGTACCGGGCGGGGAGGTTTCTGCGCCGGCACCGCTTGGCGGCGGCGGCCTCGGCCGCGGTGGTGGCCGCCCTCGTGATCGGTCTCCTCCTGGCCGTCTCCGGCCTGGTCCGCGCCCGGCGCGCCGAAGCCGAGGCGCGCCGCGAGGCCGAGACCGCCCGCCAGGTCTCCGATCTGCTGGTCGGGATCTTCAAGGTGAGCGATCCGGGCGAGGCGCGCGGCGAGACCATCACCGCCCGTGAGCTTCTCGATCGCGGAGCGGAGCGCGTCCGTGCCCTGACGGGCCAACCGGCCGTCCAGGGCAAGCTGCTGCGGACGATCGGGCACGCTTATTCGGAGCTCGGCCTCTACGAGCGCGCCCAGGGGCTCTTCGCCAGCGATCTCGCGGTGCGCCGTTTCCTTCATGGAGAAGAACACCCGGAGGTCGCAGAAAGCCTGACCCTCCTGGCGGATCTGGCGAACCGGCGGGGCGACTTCGCGCGTGCCGAATCGCTCGCCGTCCAGGCGCTCGCGATCCAGGAACGAATGCCCGGCGCCGAGCCTCTGGGGGTCGCAAGGACCTTGGCCGCCGCGGGGAACGCCGATTGGCACGCCGGGGATCTCGCCTCGGCGCGCAACCGCCTCGAGCGGTCGCTCGCGATCAAGGAAAAGGTGCTGGGTCCAAGCCATCCGGACCTCGGCGGCGTGCTCAACGATCTCGCGATCGTGCACTGGCTGGGGAAAGATCTGGACGGTGCCCGGTCGCTGTATGAACGGGCGCTCCCGCTGATGGAACGCCGGTACGGCGAGCGGCACCCGGAGGTCGCGGGCGGCTGGAACAACCTGGCTCTGGTCGAGATCGAAGCCGGCCGGTACGAGGAGGCACGCAGGCTCCACGAGCGCGCGCTCGCCATCCGCCGGACCGTTCTCGCACCCGACCATCCGGACATCGCCGAGAGCCTCAACAACCTCGGCAACGTGTTGATGCAGCTCGGGGACCTGGAGCGCGCCCGTTCGATGTTCGAGCAGGCGCTGGCGATCCGCGAGCGGGCGCTCGGGCCGGAGCACCCGCTGGTCGGCACCTCGCTCTGCAACCTTGGCCTCGTTCTCGCCAAGCTCGGGGAACCCGTCCAGGCGCGCCCGTATGTCGAACGCTCGGTCGACGTCCTGACGCGCGCCCTTGGCCCCGACCACCCCGAGCTGAGCGTCCCGTTGCGCATCCTTGCCCAGATGAACCGCCGCGCGGGAAATCTGGCCGCCGCCGACCGCCTCTCCGCGCGGGTGCTGGCCCTGCTCGGAGGGCCGTCGGCTCCCTCGAGCCGGTCCCTGGACTACGCGCTCACCCTCCGCGCCCTCGTCTTGCGCGACCTCGGCCGGGGCGCCGAGGCCGCGGAGATGGAAAAGCGGCGCTCCGAGACCTTCACCCCCTAGCCTGCCGCGAGGGAGACCTTCCTCGGACCGCGTTCTTTGAGGCAGCAGAGGAAGGTGCGGGTGTACACTGGCGAGCTTCGGCCCGCGGTGGTTCCCCAGGGGCCAAATCTCGTAGCAAACACGAACTGAATCAGCAAAAGGATAGAACATGCCGCCGCTCTCCCATGGCCAGCGCTCGCTTTGGTTCCTGCACCACTTCGCTCCAGGGAGCGGCGCCTCCAACATCGCTGCGGCGGCCCGCGTGCTGTCGCCGGTCGATGCCGAGGCGCTGGAGCGTGCGTTCCAGGCTCTGGTGGACCGCCACGCGGCCCTGCGCACGACCTTCCCGGCGGTCGACGGCGAGCCGTCGCAGGAGATCGCCGATCGCCTGGATCTCTTGCTGGAGCGCGAGGACGCCACGGGGTGGAGCGGGGAGCGGCTGCGCGCCCGCCTGGCGGAGGAGGCCTGGCGGCCGTTCGATCTCGAACACGGACCTCTCCTGCGGGTGACGCTGTTCACCGGCGGGCCGGAGGGGCCGGGTGCTCCTCCTCGTCATCCATCACATCGTCGCGGACTTCTGGTCGCTCGCGGTGCTCCTGCGCGAGCTGCCGGAGCTGTACCGCGAGGCGGCCGGCGGCGAGCCGAGCCGCGTAGTCTGTGGACATGCGGAGGTCATCGAAGATGCTGAAGCCTAGCCTCGTCACCCTGGGGCTTCTGATGTTCGCCGGAATCGTTGGAGGAGGCATGACTCCTTCCTCCGACGCCTCGCTGCGCTACCTCGCGCTCGGCGACTCGTACACGATCGGCGAAGGCGCCGCGCCGTCCGACCGGTGGCCGGTCCAGCTCGCCGGCCTGCTGCGGCAGCGGGGGATCGCAGTGGAAGAGCCGCAGATCATCGCCCGTACGGGGTGGACGGTGGCCGAGCTGGATGCGGGGATCGACGCTGCCGCGCCCCGCGGTCCTTTCGATCTCGTCACCCTGCTCATCGGCGTGAACGACCAGTATCGGGGCGCTGACCCGGAGGCGTATCGCCCCAGAGTGGCCCGCATGCTCGCACGCGCCGTCGCTCTGGCCGGTGGCGAGGCACGCCGCGTCGTCGTCCTGTCGATCCCCGACTGGGGAGCGACGGAGTTCGCCCGGCGGAGCGGGCGCAACCCCGAGAACATTTCCGCTGAAATCGATCGCTTCAACGCGGTCAACCGGCAAGAAGCCCTCGCCGCCGGCGTCCGTTTCGTCGACATCACCCCGGCCTCGCGCCGTGCAGCCTCCGAGCCCTCGCTGCTCGTCGCGAATGGCCTCCACTACGCCGGATCGATGTATCTGGACTGGGCGCGCTTCGCACTCCCCACGGTCTCCGAAGCGATCATCCGGCAGCATCCTTGAGCGCAGACGCTCCCCCTCTTCGAACAGTAAGAGCAGGGCGGCCGTCAATTTGCCGAAAAAGCTGTATCCTTTTCGGCTCGATATGACACCTTGATTTGTAGAGAACAGTCGCCACATGGAGGAGGCGTTCATGAGTGAAAGGTTAGTGCACAGGTTTCGAAATAATGACAGAGCCATTGCCCTCGGCAATCCGGCTTGGGATGAGGCGCAGGCGCGCCATCTGATTGATTTGCGGGTCCGGGTGGTGGGCAACGATCGTCTGCAGGAGGAGGGCACGGATTTTCAGTTCGTGAACCTTTCGTCTTGCTCCTACCTGGGTCTGCACAATCATCCCGCGATTCTGGAAGGGGCGATCCGGGGATTGAACGAAGCGCAGGTGCTCTGGGTGCCGGTGTCGCGCATCCGCATGCGCCTGGCGATCATGGACGAGGTCGAGCAGGGGTTGTCGGACCTCTTCCGGGCGCATTGCATCGCCACGGTCACGGCCAGTGCGGGAACCGCCGGCGTGCTGCCTCTCGTCGCCTCGGGTCATCTTTCGGACGGCACGCCGCCGGTGATGATCTTCGACAAGCTCTGCCACTTCTCGATGAACCTGATCAAGCCGATCTGCGCGGACGAGACCACCGTGCTGACCTCGCCGCACAACGACCTCAACTTCGTCGAGGACGTGTGCAAGAAGCACCCACGCGTGGCCTACGTCGCCGACGGCGCCTACTCCCTCGGCGGGACGGCCCCGGTCGAGGGGCTGCTCGAGCTGCAGGACCGCTACGGGCTGTTCCTGTTCTTCGACGACTCCCATTCGCTCTCGGTCACCGGGGAGCACGGCGAGGGGTATGCGCGCTCGCTGATGGGAGCGGTGCTTCACCCGCGGACGGTCCTCGTCGCCTCCCTGGGCAAGGCGTTCGGAGGGAGCGGCGGAGTGATCCTGCTGCCTTCGGCGAAGCACCACGACATCACGGTTCGCTTCGGCGGACCGCTCGCCTGGTCGCAGTGGCCCAACAGCGCCGGGCTCGGCGCGGCCAGGGCCTCGATCGAGATTCACAAGTCGCCCCTGCTCAAGGAGCTGCAAGCCAAGCTGCGGCAGAACCTCGCGTACTTCGACAGCCGTATTCACACGGAGGAGAAGGGTGATAACTCGTCGATCCGCCTGGTCGTCATCGGTGACGAGATGCGGACCTCGGAAGTCTCGGGCGAAATTTTCCGCCGCGGCTTCTACACCTCGCCGGTGTTCTTCCCGGTCGCCGAGAGAGGCAAGGCGGGGCTGCGTGTGATGATCCGCGCCGACAACAATCTGAAAGACATCGAGGCGTTCTGCGATGCCGTGGAGGAGCTGGTCCCACAGCACCAGAGTGTAGCCGTCGTCGCCTGAAGAGGATGTGACCGGAGGGGCTCCCTGGCGGCGGAGCCCCTCCTCGATTCTGATCCCGCCGGCTGATCCCACCCGTCCCGCCATTTTGACGTTATCGATCTTGTTGTGACGCGCCAAGCTGGCCGTCCGTATATCTGTCTGAAAGAGCAGAGATCGATCGGCGCCGATCCGAAATCGCTCTTCCGGCTCGACACGACGTAGCGCTCGGGCCGTAAGGAGCGGGTGCTCCGGGTCCTCCCGGTGCATCGAGAAAAACAAAGAGACTGATAGGAGTGATCGCATCATGAAAAGGTATACGTGTGTCTTCTCCCTGCTCGCCGCTCTCCTGACCACGCTCGCCCTGCCCTCCACCGCGCTCGCCGAGACCTCCCACTTCCGTGGAAAGACGGCCGGCGGGGATTTCTACTCCTTCGATGAGGCCAGCTGCATCAGCACCTCGATCTACACCTTCGCAACCGAGAGCCGTTCCCAGGTCTCGGGAGGCGGCTCGACGGATGGCACCTCGGCCAGCATCAGCATCTATCAGTGGAACGATTGCACCTATGAGGAGGTGACCTGCCTGTATGGATCGATCTCGCCGTCAAACAGCGAGTTCAACATGGCCGGCAATCTCGCCTCCGCCACGTTGAACGCGACGTTCCAAACCTACGACTGCCTCACCGGCGCCACGCAACCCGTCTCCGCCGCGATCACCTGGACGGGCGAGGGGGACATCTCCCGTGGACACTCCAATAGCTCTTACAGCTATGGCGGCTATCGGACCTCCTACCGGTCCAACGGTCAGTCCCGCTACGCGACGCTGGGCGGCAGCGTGACGTTCGGCGGCACGACCCTGAACCTGGGGAACGCCTACTACAGCTACGGTTACCTGAGCAACGCGAACGGCGGCACGATCTACTCCAACCATTAGAAGCGGCTCTCCCGCGGGGCCCGACACTCCCTGTCGGGCTCCTGGATACCTGATCGGTCACCAAGCGTTGAGAGACGATCGCCAGGACGCTTCGTTCCCGCCGTCAGGGCCAGCTAGATGGGGTTCTGATCCAAGGCGGCGCCGACTGCACCGCAGAACGCGCCGCCCTGGAGGATCCGGGCCTCGCGGCCGCTCATCTGTACGGTCAACCGTAAAATCTCCTGCAACGTGGGATTGGCCTCCAGGGTGCTGCCGCCGAACACCAGGGTTTCGATCGAACGGGCGTGCGCGATCGCCGCGCAGGCGACGCCGACATTCTCGCCGATGAGGCCCAGCAACGCGTGGGCGAGATCCGCCGGTTCCGACGATTCCAGCTTGGCGAAATTCGATGCGGTCAGATTGGGGTGCAACGCGATGCCCCCTTCTGGATAAACGTCGCGCACGAGCAGATCGACCCGGCCGCGTTCGCCCCGGGCGGCGAGCGCGGTGATCTCGGCGAACGATCCGGTCCCGCAGAGGAGCCGCGCGAGGCCGAGCAGAGTGCCTCCGCCGAGCGCGGTTCCGCCGACCCGCTGCATGGCCTCGCCGTCGATCTCCAGAATCGAAGTGCCCGTGCCCAGGCTCACCAGCAGATAGCGCGCCGGGAGGCTCCAGCCGGCGCGTCCGGCGAGCCATTGCGCGCCGCGCGCCCAGGCCGTGAACTCGGAAACCTGATGGACAGGGATTCCGGCGAGGGCCGCCGCCAAGCGCGAGCCCCCGCCTCCGGTCACCTGGACGCTGGACGGCTGCCATGCGTCGACCCGGCTCCGAACCTCGTCGACCGCGCCCGCGGGAAGGATCTCCGTCTCCCAATCCTCCCGCAGGAGAGCGAGCTTCCAGAGGCTCGCTCCCGCATCGATCCCGAGGCGGCCGGGCTTCACAGTCAACCCGGTGGGGCCGCGGGGGACGCCAACCGCTCGCGCGCCGCGAAGAGGGCTTGGCGAACCTCGGAGGAGTTGCGGAGGTCCGTGAGGTCGATCCGCCGCTCCTGGCCGCTCCGGGCGACGATCCGCGCCGTGCTGTCGTCGAGGTCGATGCGCTCGATGTCTGGCCAGGGGGCGAAGAATTGGCGGAAGAAACGGCTACGGACCCGGATGCCGGCAGCGTCGATGTGCAGCGAGCGGCTCCGCCGCGCCATGAAGGCGTTGAACCGGCCGTGGAAAAGTCCCATGGCGAGGGTGAGGATCGCCAGCAAAAGTATCGGCCGGCGCAGGTGATGATGGGTGTGCCAGTGCTCCAGCACTTCAACGGCCAGCACGGCAGACACGAAGATGTCGAACCAGTCCACGCCGTGATGGTGCCCGGTGTGTGCGGGCGGCCGCCGCACCGCGGCCAGCTCCTTCACCGCCGCGCCCAGAACAGGAATGCTCACCGCAATCTCTCCGATGGCCAGGGCGAGCGCGATGCCGCGCTCGCCCTGCATCAACCCATGCAGCCCTGCACCGAGCAGGACGAAGGCGGGCACCACGTGCTGCAGTTTTTGCAGCCGCCGGGCGCGCTCGCGGCGCAGCGAGACCAGCGGGAGCGAGAGCTCCTCGGCGGCACGGTCTGTCGCAGCGGCCTCCTCATGCTCGGCCATACCCTGGAATTGTAGCAGTCCCGTTCAGTGGCCGCGGTTCCCGCAGCCTTTTCCGTCGGTGACGCTCGTCAGCAGCCCGTCGGCCGCGGTGATCGTCCGGCTGTAGCAATCGCCGTCGCTCGTCCGCCAGAGATATGTCTGCGAGCTGGCGCGGTCCTGGAAGCCCACGATCGCTCCCGCGGGGCTGAACAGCAGCGTGTCGGCGGTTTTGACGTTATTGGACACCTGGCTCTGGTGCGGGCTCCCCTGGGCGCCCTGGACCTGCCGGCTCTCGAAGCTCTGATCGACCGCCGTCGTCTGGGAGAACGAGCCGTCGTCATTGAAGTGCAGCGAGATGTCCAGATCCAGCGGCCAGGAGAAATGCTGCTCCTTGTGAGCGGTGGCGCCGCCCCCCTTGGTCTCCGTGCCGGACGTGATCGTCGTCTGCTGCAAAATGTTCTGCATGTAGTCCGCGTTCGCGACGACGAAGTCCTGATCGTTCGAGAAGCTCAGGTTTTGCCGCACCGTGGTCTCCACGCGCCCGTGCGACGTGTCCACATAGCCGGCGATCGTGAAGCTCCGCAGCGACTCAGTGGCCACCGTGCCGGTGACCGTGCCGTCGGCCGCGGTCGAAAGGTTTTCCTGGATCGAGACGGCCGGGTCGGCGGCGAGCGTGTTCCGGGTCACGGCGCCCGTCACCTGGCTCGTCCCCGGATCGAGGTCGAGCAGGAGCGAGGCCGCGACCAGGAAGTAATGATTGGCGTTGAACACGCGCACGCCGACCTGGTGCGGCTGCCCGTCGCTGAGCACGCCCGCAAATGGCGTGAGGTCGACGCGGTACGGCACGAAGTTGAGCGTCTGCACGCTGGGGATCGGCCGCCAGAGCAGGGGATCGATCGCGCCCGTGTAGAGCCAGGGGAAGATCGGAGCGACGCCCGCCGGCTGTCCGTCGATCGTCACCTCGGTCTCCCGGAACGACGTTCCCGGGCAGCTGAACAGCAGGTCCGCCACGTCGTCCGGCACGCACGCGTACCAGAACTCATCGCTCGACTGGCTCTGCGCGATCACGTCGAGATA